>Ga0153999_1000006_pt1 | contig 487592 bp, 467 predicted proteins | sample TSNC083MetaG_FD_104675 | JGI IMG/M metagenome (GOLD analysis project Ga0153999, IMG submission 104675) | Attine ant fungus gardens microbial communities from North Carolina, USA - TSNC083 MetaG | ecosystem: Host-associated > Fungi > Mycelium > Unclassified | place: USA: North Carolina, Lumber...
AGAGCAGTGCGAACAGTGCGTTAGCGTCCTGTCGCGAGGTGGCGTATATTACGCTTTCCTCCTGCAGAGTCAACCTCTTTCTCAGAAGTTTTTCTCCGGCGGCGCAGTCTCCTGTGCCTCTCAACCCGTTTCCCGTTGCCGGTGTTCCGTGTCGATGGAGGCGCATTATAGGGAACGGCTCAGATAGCGCAAGTGCAAATGATAACTTTTTTACTGACCGTTCAATTTGCACTCAAAAGGTATGCTAAATAAGCAAAAACCCCGCAAAAGGGCAAAAAAAACGGGCCAGTGGCCCGTTTTTCAACTCACATTATTACTGATGTGCAGTAATGACGTCGTTTTCCACATCCATTTCGATGGTTTTGCCTGGCACCAGCGAACCGGCAAGGATCTGCTGAGCCAGCGGGTTCTCAATCTGCTGCTGTATCGCACGTTTGAGAGGCCGTGCACCATAGACCGGATCATATCCGTTCTCGGCCAGCAGTTTGATCGCATCCTCTGAGATGTGCAGCTGATAACCACGTTCATCCAGACGTTTATACAACCGCTGCAGCTGAATCTGCGCAATAGACGCAATGTGTTTTTCTGCCAGCGGATGGAAGACGACCACTTCATCAATACGGTTGACGAATTCCGGACGGAAATGCTGTCCGACCACACCCATCACAATATCTTTCATTTCCGGGTAGCTGAGATTGCCGAACCGTTCCTGGATTAAATCTGATCCCAGGTTAGAGGTCATGATCACCACACTGTTACGGAAGTCGACCGTACGACCCTGCCCATCCGTCAGACGCCCATCATCCAGCACCTGCAGCAGAATGTTGAAGACATCAGGATGCGCCTTCTCAACTTCATCCAGCAGAATGACCGAATAAGGACGACGACGTACCGCTTCGGTCAGATAACCGCCCTCTTCATAGCCGACATAGCCCGGAGGTGCGCCCACCAGCCGCGACACCGAATGTTTTTCCATAAATTCGGACATGTCGATACGCACCATCGCATCGTCACTGTCGAACAGGAAGTTAGCCAGCGATTTACACAGTTCGGTCTTACCTACCCCGGTAGGTCCCAGGAACAGGAAGGAACCAATTGGCCGGTTAGGATCAGAGAGACCTGCGCGACTACGGCGGATGGCATTGGATACCGCTTCAACCGCTTCATCCTGTCCGATGACCCGGCCGTGCAGATCCTGTTCCATGCGCAGTAACTTATCGCGCTCACCTTCCATCATTCGCGCCACCGGGATACCGGTCCAGCGCGCCAGCACATCCGCAATCTCCACATCCGTTACGCGGTTGCGCAGTAACTTCATGGTTTTGCTTTCCGCCTGGGTCGCTGCGGCTAGCTGTTTTTCCAGTTCCGGAATTTTACCGTACTGCAGTTCTGACATCTGAGCGAGATCGCCCTGACGACGAGCCTGCTCTAAGTTCAGACGCGCCTGCTCAAGTTCAGCTTTAATATTCTGCGTGCCCGACAGCGAAGCTTTCTCAGTCTTCCACTCATCTTCCAGCTCGGCATATTCGCGCTCTTTCTGGTTCAGCTCAGTTTCCAGCATCTCCAGACGTTTGATACTGGCATCATCCGCCTCTTTCTTCAGCGCCTGCTGCTCCAGCTTCAGCTGAATGATGCGGCGCTCAAGACGATCCAGTGACTCCGGCTTCGAGTCCATCTGCATACGAATGCTGGATGCCGCCTCATCAATCAGGTCAATCGCTTTATCCGGCAACTGGCGATCAGCAATGTAACGATGAGACAGCGTCGCCGCTGCGACAATCGCCGGGTCAGTAATCTGCACATGGTGATGCAGTTCGTAACGCTCTTTCAGGCCACGCAGAATAGCGATGGTGTCTTCCACACTCGGCTCAGCCACAAAGACTTTCTGGAAACGACGCTCCAGCGCAGCATCTTTTTCAATGTACTGACGGTACTCATCAAGTGTGGTGGCGCCCACGCAGTGCAGTTCACCACGCGCCAGCGCAGGCTTAAGCATGTTACCGGCGTCCATTGCACCGTCCGCTTTACCGGCGCCTACCATGGTATGAAGTTCGTCAATAAACAGAATGACGTTGCCTTCCTGCTTCGACAGGTCACTCAGCACGCCTTTCAGACGCTCTTCGAATTCACCGCGATATTTCGCCCCGGCCACAAGCGCACCCATATCCAGCGCCAGTACCCTGCGGCCTTTCAGACCTTCAGGGACTTCGCCGTTAATGATGCGCTGCGCCAGCCCTTCGACAATCGCGGTTTTACCCACGCCAGGCTCACCAATCAGCACCGGGTTATTTTTAGTACGGCGCTGCAGAACCTGAATGGTGCGGCGAATCTCTTCGTCGCGGCCGATGACCGGATCGAGTTTGCCCTTCTCGGCACGCTCGGTCAGATCAATAGTGTATTTCTTTAATGCCTGGCGCTGATCTTCAGCCCCCTGATCGTTCACGTTGTCTCCTCCCCGCATCTGTTCAATCGCACTGGTGATTTTTTCGCGCGTTGCGCCCGCTGCTTTAAGCAGATCGGCCAGTGAACCACGTGATTCAAGGGCGGCCAGAACAAATAATTCGGATGAAATAAAGTTATCGTTGCGCTTCTGCGCCAGCTTGTCGCACAGGTTTAATACCCGCACGAGGTCAGATGAGGGTTGTACATCCCCTTCGCTGCCTTCAACTTGTGGCAGGCGATCGATGGCCTGCTCAACCTGAGCGCGTAAGGGGGTAACGTTGACACCCGCAGAAGTCAGTAAAGGTGAAACCGATCCGCCTTCCTGTTTGAGCAACGCGCTCATCAGGTGCAGAGGTTCAATAAATTGGTTGTCGTGTCCCAGAGCCAGGGACTGCGCGTCGGCGAGAGCCAGCTGAAATTTGTTAGTAAGACGATCCAGACGCATAATTCCTCCCATTACAGGTCAAAATGCTACTGGAGATTAAATGAGGTCATCCCTCAAAAATTTCAAGGTTAATGACCTGAGATTTGAGTAAAAAATACGCTAACTGGACCGTCTTATGGCGTAAGGTTATAACAGCCAGATCAAAGTTGCCATACGCCCGGTGATCCCATCGCGGCGGAAGGAGAAAAAATCGTCGCGCTGCGTAAAGGTACAACGGCTGTCGGCACTGATTGATTTCACGCCCGCAGCCTGCAGTCGCCTACGCGCCAGCAGCCAGATATCAGCGTAAAATTTCTCGCCTGAGGGGCGGAAAGCCTGCACGGCGCGAGGATCCTGAGCCATAAAGGCCTCACGTACTTCTGCACCGACCTCAAATGCATGGGGCCCGATTGCCGGACCCAGCCAGGCATGGATCTGGTCCGGCGGGGAACGAAACTGCGCCAGCGTATTTTCCAGTACACCCGCACACAGTCCGCGCCAGCCTGCATGTGCTGCCGCCACTTCCGTCCCATCCTGCGAACAGAACAGAACCGGGAGGCAGTCAGCGGTCATGATGGCGCAGACGACGCCGGGCTGATCGGTGATACAGGCATCGGCGCGTAATGGCGTACCTTCTCCTGCAGCCAGACGCCCAACCTCCGTGCCATGAACCTGATCCAGCCACTGCGGCATCGCAGGCAAGCCCGCCTCTTCAACCAGCAACTGCCGGTTACGCGTTACCGTATCCGGATTATCCCCTACGTGACCGCCGAGATTCAGTGCATCCCAGGGCGATGTGCTGATGCCACCCTGTCGCTGCGTCGAGCAGGCCCGAACGCGTGACGGAGCGGGCCATTGAGGCGTAATCAGATTCATCACCAGTTCATCTGGTCTTTAAATTCTTCGGTGTCTGCTTTTAACGCCGCGATCAGATCAACCATATCCTGCGGAAGCGCCGCATGGAATTCCATTTCAATCCCGCTGATAGGGTGATACAGACGCAGCATAGTAGCGTGCAGAGCCTGACGATCAAAACCGCGCAGCGTAGTGATAAATGCCTCTGATGCGCCTTTTGGCGGACGCGGACGGCCACCATAAAGCGGATCGCCCACCAGCGGATGGCTGATGTGAGACATATGCACACGGATCTGGTGAGTACGACCCGTTTCCAGACGCAGACGCAGACGGGTATGCGCGCGGAAGTGCTCCATGATGCGGTAATGCGTCACCGCCGGCTTACCCATCGGATGAACCGCCATGTGGGTGCGTTTGGTTGAGTGACGGCTGATAGGCTGCTCAACCGTGCCGCCCGCTGTCATATTACCAATCGCGACCGCTTCATATTCACGAGTGATTTCGCGACGTTGCAGCGAGTCCACCAGATGCGTCTGAGCCGGTACAGTTTTCGCCACCACCATTAGACCGGTGGTGTCTTTATCCAGGCGGTGTACGATGCCCGCGCGTGGCACATCCATAATCGCCGGATAGTGATGAAGTAAGGCGTTGAGTACCGTGCCATCCGGGTTACCGGCGCCAGGGTGAACCACAAAGTCGCGTGGTTTGTTGATGACGATGATGTCTTCATCTTCATAAACGATGTCGAGTGGCAGATTTTGCGGTTCCCAGCGCTGTGCCTCTTCGATCTCAGCGTCAATCGCGACCAGCTCGCCGCCCAGCACTTTTTCTTTAGGTGTATCGACCATGACGCCGTTTACTGTTACGCGACGGTCGAGGATCCACTCTTTTATGCGGGAACGTGAATAATCAGGGAACAATTCCGCCAAAGTCTGATCTAAGCGTTGTCCGAGTTGTGATTCGGATACCGTTGCGGTGAGTTGAACTTGTTGTGCCATATACAGCTTCTTCGTTAACGTTGGGTTTTCACGGCGATGCCGTTTAATATAATGTGCTATCGTACCTGGTCATTACCGGGAGCTATACGGACAGCTTCCGCCATAACATTTGAGGATAATCACTTCGTCATGACGCGTATGAAACATCTGGTGGCTGCTGCCACACTGAGCCTGGCACTTGTTGGTTGTTCCGGCTCAAATGACGCGGTACCGGACAGCCCGCCTTCTGAAATCTATGCTACAGCGCAGCAAAAGCTGCAGGACGGTAACTTTAAAGCCGCGATTAAGCAACTGGAAGCGCTGGATAATCGTTATCCGTTCGGTCCTTATTCGCAGCAGGTGCAGCTGGATTTAATCTACGCGTACTATAAAAATGCCGATCTGCCCCTGGCGCAGGCTGCCATTGCCCGCTTTATGCGTCTTAACCCCACACATCCAAACATTGACTATGTCATCTATATGAAAGGTCTGACGGACATGGCGCTGGATGACTCAGCACTGCAGGGCTTCTTTGGTATCGATCGTTCTGACCGCGATCCGACGCACGCTCGTGATGCCTTCCGCGACTTCTCCCAGCTGCTGCGCAGTTACCCGAACAGCCAGTATGCGGCTGATGCTCAGAAACGCCTGGTCTATCTGAAAGACCGCCTGGCGAAATATGAGCTATCAGTGGCGCAATTCTATACTAAGCGTGAGGCGTATGTCGCGGTTGTTAACCGTGTCGAAGGTATGATGCGCGATTATCCGGATACTCAGGCAACACACGATGCGCTGCCGCTGATGGAAAATGCTTACCGCAATCTGCAGCTCAACGCTGAAGCAGACAAAGTGGCCAAAATCATTGCAGCGAACAACAGCTGATAGCTCGATAGTTTTTCAGCCATAAAAAAAGCAGCCTGCGATGGCTGCTTTTTTTTGCTCAAAGAACAGTCAGAAGTGGATCTGATGCCAGCGAGCTAACTCATCAAGCATGCCGTGTTAATCGTTTCGCTTCAAGCCATTTCAGCCAGTTTCTCAGCCTTTCTCACAGAATGTCGTGACTGACAAAAAGTGACATTTTTTCGTGATCGAAATCGCACATTCAACGCTTTTTCACGCTATGCTGAAAAGACCAAGACGGAAATGACAGAGAGGTAAGAACGATGATTCTGAACATTACCAGTAAACAAATGGAAATTACTCCGGCAATCCGAAGCCATGTTGAAGACCGTCTCGCCAAGCTCGAAAAATGGCAAACTGACCTGATTAACCCGCATATTGTCCTGTCCAAAGAGCCCAAAGAATTCGTGGCTGACGCCACCATTAACACACCTAACGGGACTCTGGTGGCCAGCGCCAAGCATGATGATATGTACACCGCGATCAACGATTTGATTGCGAAGCTCGAACGTCAGCTGAATAAAGTTCAGCATAAGTCTGAAGCACGCCGCGCCAGTGCCAGCGTAAAAGATATTATCCCCGCCGACGAAGAGTCCTGAGTTTGTTAACGCGCCTTCGGGCGCGTTTTTTATTGACAGCTTTTAAGCAGTACGGTTACTCTCAGGTCACTCTCTTTTCGGACATTCCCATGAAACTTGATCTGTTTTTCTTCGCTTTCTTTTTTACCTTCCCCTGAACGGGAGGCCATTCGTCGTGTGAAAATGAAAGCGAAGACGAACAACGAAGCCTCCCATCCGGGAGGCTTTTTTATTGGATAGCATACAGGTGAGCCCTATGAATCCCGATAATCCATTGCTGGCGCTACGCGACAAGATCAGCGCAGTGGATAAAAAACTTCTGACGCTGCTGGCCGAGCGTCGTCTGCTGGCAGTTGAAGTCGCGCAAGCGAAACTGGCAACGCATCGCCCGATTCGCGATGTGGAGCGCGAACGTGCGCTGCTGGAGAATCTGATTGTGCTCGGTAAAGCGCACAAACTGGATGCGCACTACATCACCCGCCTGTTCCAGCTGGTCATCGAAGATTCCGTGCTGACTCAGCAGGCACTGCTGCAGAAAAACCTCAACCATCCCCATGCGCATGCCGCCCGCATCGCTTTCCTTGGTCCGAAAGGCTCTTACTCACATCTTGCCGCACGCAACTACGCATCGCGCCATTTCGATAGCATGGTGGAATGTGGCTGCCTGAAGTTTCACGACATCATCAAACAGGTCGAGAATGGCGTGGCTGATTACGCCGTAATGCCGATTGAGAATACCAGTTCGGGCTCTATTAACGACGTCTACGATCTGCTGCAACAGACCAGCCTCTCTATCGTGGGCGAATTAACCTTACCTATCGACCACTGCGTGCTGGTGAATGGCCCTACCGATCTGCAGCAGATTGAGACGGTGTACAGCCATCCTCAGCCCTTCCAGCAGTGCAGCCAGTTCATTAACCGCTTCCCGCACTGGAAAATCGAATATACCGAGAGTACCGCAGCAGCGATGGAGAAAGTGGCTGCGCTCAACTCATCTAAGGTGGCAGCGCTGGGTAGTGAAGCAGGCGGCGAGCTCTATCAGTTGCAGGTGCTGGAACGTAATCTGGCCAATCAGCAGCAGAACCATACCCGCTTTATCGTGCTGGCCCGCAAACCAATTGAGGTGTCGGACCAGGTCCCGGCGAAAACCACGCTGATCATGGCAACCGGCCAGCAGGCGGGTGCGCTGGTCGATGCGCTACTGGTTCTGCGTCAGCACAATCTGATTATGAGCAAGCTGGAGTCCCGCCCGATTAATGGCAATCCGTGGGAAGAGATGTTTTACATTGATGTGCAGGGCAATCTGCAGTCAGAGCGGATGCAGCAGGCGCTTCAGGAACTGCAAACCATGACACGCTCGCTGAAGGTGCTGGGCTGCTATCCCAGCGAGAATGTGGTGCCAGTTGACCCTGGCGAATAAAAAGAAAAGAAAAAAGGCATCCGATTGGATGCCTTCTTCATTTATGGACGGCTGTCATTGGCCGAACGCAACAGACTGCGGCTTTCAACCAGGAAGCGTTTCGCGTGATCGCCAAACCACTGCTCTACCCGGTTAAAGCTGGCAATAAACGCCTGCTTGTCACCCTGCTCCAACAGGGCTATTGCTTCACCAAACCGCTGGTAATAGCGTTTGATCAGCGCCAGATTGCTCTCTGAGGACATGATGATATCCGCATAAAGCTGCGGATCCTGCGCGAACAATCGTCCCACCATCGCCAGTTCCAGCCGGTAAATCGGCGACGAGAGCGCCAGCAGCTGATCGAGATTGACGTTCTCTTCAGCTAAATGCAGGCCATAGGCAAAGGTGGCAAAGTGACGGAGCGCCTGAATGAAGGCCATGTTCTGGTCATGCTCAACCGCGCTGATACGGTGCAGACGCGCACCCCAGACCTGAATCTGCTCCAGGAACCACTGGTAGGCTTCCGGCTGTCGGCCATCACACCAGACCACCACCTGTTTTGCCAGACTGCCGCTGTCCGGGCCAAACATCGGATGCAGACCCAGCACCGGGCCGTTATGAGCGGCCAGCATCGCCTGCAGAGGGCGGTTTTTCACTGACGCCAGATCGACCAGGATACAATCTTCAGGCAGTGGCGGCAGCTGAGCAATGACCTGCTCGGTCAGGTGAATCGGCACACTGATGATCACCATGCCGGCATCACTAAGCAGTGACTCAGCCTGTGGCCAATCCTCTTTATCCAGCGTTTTGACCGTATAGCCTGACAGCCCGAGCATTTTTTCGAACAACCGGCCCATCTGGCCCTTGCCACCGACGATCACCACCGGGCGCAGTTCAGGACAGAGGGTTTTAAAGCCTTTGTCATTTTCGCTGGTATAGGATTCGCGCATCACACGACGCAGCACATCCTCTATCAAATCCGGTGGTACACCGAGCGCCTCAGCCTCTTTGCGACGGGAAGCCAGCATAGACGCTTCCCGTTCAGGGACATAGATAGGTAGTCCGTAACGGCTCTTGACCTCCCCTACTTCCGCTACCAGCTCCAGCCGTTTAGCCAGCAGATCCAGCAGCGCTTTATCAACACTGTCAATTTGATCGCGTAACGCGGTCAGTTCAGCCACCATTGCTCTTACACCTCTTGTGACAGACGCGCCGACAGCACTCCCTGCAGATCCTGATGCATCTCACGCAGCAACGTTTCGGTCACTTCCCAGTTGATGCAGGCATCAGTTACGGAAACGCCATACTTCATTTCGCTGCGTGGCTGTTCAGAAGACTGGTTACCCTCATTGATATGGCTTTCCAGCATCAGACCAATGATTGAACGGTTACCGTCTTTGATCTGCGCGATAGCGGATTCCGCTACGCCAGGCTGACGGCTGTAGTCTTTGTTCGAATTGCCATGGCTGCAATCTATCATTAAGGCTGGACGCAGTCCCGCTTTGAGCATCTCTTTTTCACACTGCGCGACATCTTCAGGACCGTAGTTCGGCGCTTTGCCACCACGCAGAATCACGTGACCATCCGGATTGCCCTGCGTCTGCAGCAGGCAGACCTGACCAGCCTGATTGATCCCGACAAAACGGTGCGGCATTGCAGCAGCACGCATGGCGTTGATTGCCGTTCCCAGACTGCCATCGGTGCCGTTTTTAAAGCCGACCGGCATCGACAGGCCCGAGGCCATTTCACGGTGCGTCTGAGATTCTGTCGTCCGTGCGCCAATGGCAGACCAGCTGAACAGGTCGCCCAGGTATTGCGGGCTATTCGGATCCAGTGCTTCAGTCGCCAGCGGCAGGCCCATTTCAACCAGGTTCACCAGCAGCTGACGCGCTATGTGCAGACCCGCTTCCATATCAAACGAGTTATCCATGTAAGGATCATTAATCAGCCCTTTCCAGCCGACAGTCGTACGAGGCTTTTCAAAATAGACGCGCATCACGATATAAAGCTGATCTTTCAACTCTTCAGAAAGGGTTTGCAGACGACGAGCATATTCAAGCGCCACTTCGGTATCGTGAATCGAGCAGGGTCCGCACACCACCAGCAGACGCGGATCGCGACCGGCAATAATGTCAGAGATAGTCTGGCGGGACGCCGCGACCTGCTCCTGCTGTTCAGTAGTCAGTGGAAATTTCGCTTTCAGCTCTTCAGGCGTAATGAGTACCTGTTCACCGGCGATATGCACATTGTTCAGCGCGTCTTTTTGCATGATGGCGATCCTTTAGCTCGTATTAGCTGATTGTGGCTCCTCATTGAGGAATGCAAATACTGTATCACAGGCAATACATAGCGCAATATTATATGTACACATTTATTACCACAGATCAAACACTGCTAAATTTACCAATTAAATAATTTTTAAATTCATAATCTTAAGTAGGACTTGCACAAAACAGCAAGTCACCACAATGTAATTATATATTTACACATGCGTATGTTGCGTTTCTGCTCCCCGCAGGCAGAATGAAAGAATTATTCTGATGAAACTGAGAGAGTTATGCGCCCATCGCTACAGAAAATTTATCTGCGACCGTTTGAGCTCAGTGACATAGCCGCATTTACTGCTGCGGTTAATGCCTCTCTGGACAGCCTGATCCCCTGGATGGTCTGGGCGCATCACGATTATCAGCCTCAAGAAGCAGAAAGCTGGATTCGCTTTACTCACTGGCAGCGGATGAAGGAGGAAGCAGAAGAGTTTGCGATTGTCGATCAGCATGACCAACTGCTGGGTGGCGCAGGCATACGCTTTGCCCGTCATCCGGGTGACACCAGTGCAATTGGCTACTGGGTTCGCAGTGATGCACAGCGTCAGGGGATCGCGAGCCGCGCGGTAGCAAAGCTGCTGCCGCTGGGATTTTCACGCCCGGAGACACGGGTGATTGAAATTCTGGCCGCTGAGGAAAACCTTGCCAGTCGGGGCGTAGCGGAGAAGTGCGGCGGCCAGTTTATTGGCTGTCGCTATGGCCTGATCGTATTAGAGGCGGGGCCGGTGAATACCGCGATTTATCATTTTCAGCGGCCGGATGCCGGTTAACTGCTGCCATCTGGTTGTCATCAGGACAAAAAAAGGGGCTGGCAGATGCCAACCCCTTGTTTGCTATTAACTTTTAGATGTCGCGTTAGCGATACCTTAGTTAAGACGCTCTTTAATACGAGCAGACTTACCAGTACGCTCACGCAGGTAGTACAGTTTGGCTTTACGCACAGCGCCACGACGTTTAACAGCGATGCTGTCAATGACAGGTGAATGAGTCTGGAATACACGCTCAACGCCTTCGCCGTTAGAAATTTTGCGAACAGTGAATGCAGAGTGCAGACCGCGGTTACGAATAGCGATAACCACGCCCTCGAATGCCTGCAGACGTTTTTTAGAACCTTCAACGACCCATACTTTCACTTCCACAGAATCACCCGGGCGGAAGGAAGGTACGTCCTGTTTCATCTGCTCTTGTTCAATTTGCTTGATAATGTTGCTCATAATTAAATCTCATATCCTGGGTAAACTGATAGTCGGGGAAGATCACTCTTCCACATCATCGTTTTGTTGCTGCTGAGATTCCCGCTGGAACTCATTCAGCAACCTTGCTTGCTCTTCAGTCAGAGCCAGGTTTTCCAGAAGTTCAGGTCTTCTCAGCCAGGTACGGCCTAGCGACTGCTTCAGACGCCAGCGGCGAATATCAGCATGGTTACCTGACAGTAATACTGCCGGGACCTCCACGCCGTCTAACACTTCAGGTCGGGTATAGTGCGGACAATCCAGCAAGCCATCAGAGAACGAATCCTCATCGGCTGACGCCTGCTTGCCGAGTACGCCTGGAATAAACCGGGCAACTGCGTCAATCATCGTCATTGCTGGCAGTTCCCCGCCGCTGAGAACGTAATCACCGATTGACCATTCTTCGTCAATTTCGGAATGAATTACGCGCTCATCAATCCCTTCATAACGGCCACAGACCAGAATTAACTTGTCCCGTGCCGCCAGTTCGCAAACGCCCTGTTGGTCCAGTTTGCGACCCTGAGGTGAAAGATATATCACTCTGGCGCCATCACCTGCCGCTGCTTTCGCTGCGGAGATGGCATCCCGTAAGGGTTGTACCATCATCAGCATTCCCGGTCCGCCGCCGTAAGGACGATCATCCACGGTACGGTGCCGGTCGTGCGTGAAGTCACGAGGACTCCAGCTCTGAATGCTGAGCAGACCGTTTTTTACAGCCCGGCCAGTTACCCCGTAATCGGTAATAGCGCGAAACATTTCTGGAAACAGGCTGATAACACCAATCCACATTGTATTCGCCGTTACGTTACCGTTCGATTCGGAGATCAAAAACCAGGATCCCAATCTACCTCAATGACGCCAGTAGAGAGATCGACTTTCCTGATAACCTGTTCATCAAGAAACGGAATTAACCGCTCCTGAGCACCGAATGCATCTTTCAGGTTTGCCTTAACGACGAGTACGTCGTTCGAGCCGGTTTCCATCATGTCGATGACTTTACCCATCTCGTAGCCTTCAAGGTTAACTACCTGGCAGCCCATAAGGTCTTTCCAGTAGTAGTCGCCTTCTTCAAGCGATGGCAACTGCGTCGAGTCAACCTGAATTTCGCAATTGGTTAACTGAGCCGCCGCATCCCGATCGTCAATGCCTTTGACTTTGATGATCAGGTCCTGATTGTGGTGCTTCCAACCTTCCAGTTCGACCTGCTGCCATTTACCGGCGCGCTGGATGAACCAGGGTTGGTAGTTGAAGATGCTTTCAGCGTCTTCAGTGGAGGAAAACACTTTGAGCCAGCCGCGAATACCGTAGGCGGCTCCCATCTTACCCAATACAATCGGGTTAACAGGAGGCTGTGCGGCAAGTTGTCTGCTCATGCTCACCACCGTGACAGATTAAGCTGCTTTCTTAGCTTCTTTGACCAGCGCGTTAACGCGATCAGAGAGTGTTGCGCCCTGGCCAACCCAGTGCTCGATACGGTCCAGATCCAGACGCAGACCTTCAGCCTGACCAGATGCGATCGGGTTGAAGAAACCAACGCGCTCGATGAAACGACCGTTGCGTGCATTGCGGCTGTCAGTAACGACGACCTGATAGAACGGACGCTTTTTAGCGCCGTGACGTGCCAAACGAATTGTTACCATAACATCCTCTTCAGTTAATAAAACACCCGGCCCCCATCGAGGAACGGGGTCCGGGTGCTGTATAAAAAGCCCGAAAATTTTAATCATTTTGGCGAAAAAAGCAACCTAAACCGTGCCTTTCCGGGCTTTTTTGTGGAACGCTTAGCGGCCGGGGAATCCTGGCGGCATCATACCCTTCATGCCGCGCATCATTTTCGCCATACCGCCCTTCTTCATTTTCTTCATCATACGCTGCATGTCGTCGAACTGCTTCAATAAGCGGTTAACGTCCTGCACCTGCATTCCGGAGCCGGTTGCAATGCGGCGCTTGCGCGAGCCTTTGATGATTTCTGGTTTCTCACGCTCTTTGCGCGTCATCGAGTTGATGATGGCTTCCATGCGTACCAGCACTTTGTCATCCATCTGCGATTTCACATTGTCAGGCAACTGTCCCATACCCGGCAGTTTACCCATCAGGCTGGCCATGCCGCCCATGTTGCGCATCTGCTTCAGCTGCTCAAGGAAGTCATTGAGATCAAAACCGTCGCCGGTTTTCAGCTTCTTGGCCAGTTTCTCCGCCTGGTCGCGGTCAACCTTGCTTTCGATATCTTCGATCAGTGACAGCACGTCACCCATGCCGAGGATACGTGACGCAATACGGTCAGGATAGAACGGTTCAAGCGCTTCGGTTTTTTCACCGACACCCATGAATTTAATCGGCTTGCCGGTGATATGGCGAATCGACAGCGCTGCACCACCGCGGGCATCGCCGTCGACCTTGGTCAGGATAACCCCGGTCAGCGGCAGCGCTTCATTAAAGGCTTTCGCCGTGTTTGCGGCATCCTGACCGGTCATGGCATCGACCACAAACAGTGTTTCTACCGGTTTAATCGCGGCATGAACCTGTTTGATTTCGTCCATCATCGCTTCGTCAACGTGCAGACGACCGGCGGTATCCACCAGCAGCACATCGTAGAACTTCAGGCGGGCTTCACGCAGCGCATTGTTAACGATATCGACCGGCTTCTGACTGAGATCGGACGGACAGAAATCCACGCCAACCTGCTGTGCCAGGGTTTCCAGCTGTTTGATTGCCGCCGGACGATAGACGTCGGCAGAAACCACTAAGACTTTCTTCTTATGTTTCTCACGCAGGAACTTACCCAGCTTAGCGACGCTGGTAGTTTTACCGGCACCCTGCAGGCCCGCCATCAGTACTACGGCTGGTGGCTGAGCTGCCAGGTCGAGTGCATTGTTCTCTGCACCCATCGCCGCAACCAGCTCGTTACGAACGATTTTGATGAACTCCTGACCTGGCGTCAGGCTTTTATTCACATCATGGCCGACCGCGCTCTCTTTCACACGGTTGATGAAGTCACGCACCACCGGCAGTGCAACGTCAGCTTCAAGCAGCGCCATGCGCACTTCACGCAGGGTCTCTTTGATGTTCTCTTCAGTCAGCCTTCCGCGGCCGCTGATATTTCGCAGGGTTTGCGACAAACGATCGGTTAAATTATCAAACATGGTCTCTCACTAAAAAAAAGATCGCGAGGTGCCTGATCGGCAGAATGCGGCGGATTATAACACGAAGCCTCGGCGATCTCTGCAATTGCCCCTCAGATCGTTTGGAGCCTGCTTCGGCTGGCGCTATACTGCCTTTTTCCTTATCTGACTGACCTAAAAGGATCTATGTTCGTTTTCGCGATAGTGGCGCTATTCGCCTACTCCTTAAGTCTTGCCCTTATCATTCCCAGCCTGTTGAAACGTAACGGCGGCTGGCGGCGAATGGCGATGTTCTCTGCCTGTGTGGCGCTGGTGACACACGCGGTCGCCCTGCAGCAACGCATATTTGCGGTTGATAGCGGACAGAATTTAAGCCTGCTCAACATTGGCTCGCTGGTGAGCCTGTTGATCTGCGCCATCATGACCATTGTGGCGTCACGCAACCGTGGCTGGCTGCTGCTGCCGATTGTCTATAGCTTCGCGCTGATTAATCTGGCCTTCGCCACTTTCGTCCCAAATGCGTTCATCACCCATCTGGAAACCACGCCAGGCATGATGATCCATATCGGCTTGTCGCTGTTCGCCTATGCGACGCTGATTATTGCCGCGCTCTATGCGCTGCAGCTGGCGTGGATTGATTACCAGCTTAAAAACAAGCGACTGGCATTTACCCAGGATATGCCGCCGCTGCTGACCATCGAACGTAAGATGTTTCACATTACCCAGGTGGGCGTCGTGCTGCTGACGCTGGTGCTCTGCACAGGTCTGTTTTATATGCAGGATCTCTTCAGCGCAGAAAACGTCGATAAAGCCGTTCTCTCCATCATTGCGTGGTTTGTTTATATCGTTTTGCTCTGGGGGCACTATCATGAAGGCTGGCGTGGTCGCCGCGTCGTCTGGTTTAACTGCAGCGGTGCGGTGCTGTTAACCATGGCTTACTTCGGCAGTCGCATCCTGCAGCATCTGCTTGTCCCTACCTCTCGTTAAAAAGGAAGTTCTGCGTTGGAGAATGTTTCAACCACCACGCTGATTATTATTCTCTGCGTCATGGTCCTGGTTTCCGCCTGGTTTGCCGGGTCGGAAACCGGAATGATGACGCTTAACCGCTATAAGCTGCGCCATCAGGCAAAAAACGGTAATCGTGCCGCACGCCGGGTGGAGAAGCTACTGCGTCGTCCTGACCGGCTGCTGAGTCTGGTTTTAATCGGTAACAACCTGGTCAATATTCTGGCCTCCGCCCTTGCCACCATCGTAGGCATGCGTATTCACGGTGATGAAGGCGTCGCAATTGCGACCGGCATCCTGACCTTTGTGGTGCTGGTCTTTGCCGAAGTGCTGCCGAAAACCGTGGCGGCGCTCTATCCCGAGCGCGTCGCCTTTCCCAGCAGCCTGCTGCTGATCCCGCTGCAATACATCATGCTGCCGCTGGTCTGGCTGCTCAACACTATTACCCGGCTGCTGATGAGAATAGCGGGTATCCGCGCTGACGGTGCCATTAACTCTGCGCTGAGCAAAGAGGAGTTACGTACCATCGTCTATGAGTCGCGTAGCCTGATGTCACGCCGGAACCAGGACATGCTGCTCTCTGTTCTCGACCTGGAGAAAGTCAGCGTTGACGACATCATGGTGCCGCGTAATGAGATCGTCGGCATCAACATCAACGATGACTGGAAGTCGGTCGTACGTCAGCTGAGTCACTCGCCACACGGCCGCATCGTGCTGTTCCGGGATTCGCTGGATGACTGCGTCGGCATGCTGCGGGTACGCGAAGCCTGGCGCATGATGACGGAGAAAAAAGAGTTCACCAAAGAGACACTGCTGCGTGCCGCCGATGAGATCTACTACATCCCGGAAGGTACACCGCTGAACACCCAGCTGGTGAAGTTTCAGCGCAATAAAGAGAAAGCGGGCGTGGTGGTGGATGAATATGGCGATATCAAAGGGCTGGTGACGATTGAGGACATTCTGGAGGAGATTGTTGGTGACTTTACCACCTCCATGTCACCGTCGCTGGCAGAGGAAGTAATGCCGCAGAATGATGGCTCGGTACTGATTGAGGGCAGTGCTAACGTGCGTGAAATCAACAAGGCATTTAACTGGCAGTTGCCAGAGCAGGAAGCCCGCACCATCAACGGCATGCTGCTGGAAGCGCTGGAAGAGATCCCTGCCATCGCCACCCGGGTTCAAATCGGCCACTACAACGTCGATATTCTGGACGTGCAGGACAACATGATCAAACAGGTGCGCATCACGCCAAAGACGCCGCTAAAAAAATCGGTCGGTTCCTGAAGCCATAAAAAAACGCCGCAATCGAATCGATGCGGCGTTTTTTTTAGCAGAGAAGTCCTGACTAGATGTGCAGTTCTTTCAGCTTTTCAGCAGGCAGTTTCAGATCGTCGTTGCGGTTAACGCCGATCTCATGCGCCAGCACATTGCGGGCAATCTGCTGCGCTTCGTCCAGTGAGTGCAGTTTGTAGCTGCCACACTGGTATTCATTCAGCTCAGGGATCTGGTTCTGATCTTTCACTTTCAGAACATCTTCCATCGCCCCTTTCCACGCTTTCGCAACGCGCTGCTCGTCTGGCGTACCAATCAGGCTCATGTAGAAGCCGGTGCGGCAACCCATCGGCGAGATATCGACGATTTCCACACCGTCACCATTCAGGTGGTCACGCATGAATCCGGCAAAGAGATGCTCCAGCGTATGAATGCCACGCTCAGTGAGGATATCAATGTTCGGGCGGCAAAAACGCAGGTCAAAGACGGTAATCGTATCGCCATGCGGAGTCTTCATGGTTTTTGCAACGCGTACTGCCGGTGCGCCCATGATGGTGTGATCAACGGTAAAACTGTCCAGTAGTGGCATACGTCACCTCCTGTTCTGAGAATTTTTTTTAAAACGATGAAACTTTTCTGTTCGCCCAACGTCTGAATATATGAAAGACGCGCATTTGTTATCATCATCCCTGACAACAGAGATGTTAATTTGGCCACATTGATGTGGCCTTTTTCTTTTCTACCCTTCCCGGCTCGCCAGATACGCTTCAAAATCCAGCTTATCATTCGCTTCCAGCTCTTGCTGTGCAGCAACAGATTCCTGCGCCTGACGCGTGAAATCGTCTTCTGTGAGCACTTCCAGCGGCTCTTCGCAGAGCAGATGGCGGTACTGTTCAGCCAGCGCCACGCCCGTTCCGGTGACACCATTGTCCTTCATTGCCTGAAGGATGCGCGCCGAGTAGGTTAGCTCAGGATCGTCGAATGATGCTACCAGTTGATCGCAAACCTGCTGATATTCCGTGCTGTCCTGATTATTGCTGTCTAAGACTTCAGCAACGCGACGCAGATCGGCAAACAGGGTCTTGCCTACTTCCACCAGCGAATGCTCCGCATCTCCACAGCCCACAGCAATTTTCTGATCCGGTTTACGCCCTTCCAGCACCACCCGGTTCCAGTTTTTGCGGGTGCACTGCAACTCATCGGCACTCATTTCCGGCGCATCCGCCAGGGTACACCAGATCAGGAACAGGTCGAGGAAGCGAACCTGATTCTCATCAACGCCGATGGCAGAGAACGGGTTGATATCCAGCGAGCGCACTTCAATATATTCAATGCCGCCACGCAGCAGCGCATCTGAAGGTGCTTCACCCGAGCGTGTCACACGCTTAGGGCGGATTGGCGCATAAAGCTCATTCTCAATCTGCAATACGTTAGTATTGAGCTGCAGCCAGTTACCGTCAGCATCTTTGGTGCCCATCGCCGCATACTCTTCAGATGGCGTTCTGATCGCATTCTTCAGCGCAGTGACATAGCCTTCCAGAGAGTTAAACGTGATGCCCAGTGAGCTCTGCGATTTATTGGTGTAGCCTAAATCGCTCAGACGCAGCGAGGTGGCGTACGGCAGCCACATGGTATCTTTGTCATTGGTTTCGAACGGCAGCGCACTCTCACGGCCCTGCAGGAAGCTGGAGCTGATAGCCGGCGATGCGCCAAACAGATACGGGATCACCCAGCCGAAGCGATAGTAGTTGCGGATCAGCCGCAGGTAGCCCGCTGAGATAGTCTCTTTGCCGCTTTCCTGATCTTTCACGTCAGCCCACTCCTGCCAGAATGAAAGCGGCAGCGAGAAGTTATAGTGAATGCCGGAGATGGTCTGCATCAACGCGCCGTAACGGTTTTTCAGGCCTTCGCGGTAGAGCGTCTTCATCTTGCCGATATTGGAGGTGCCATATTGCGCCAGCTCGATATTGTCCGCGTCGTCAATCTCGCACGGCATACTGAAGGGCCACATGCGTTCATCACCCAGTTCACGGGCAACGTGACGGTGGATATCGCGCAGGAAAGCCAGCATATGATCGATGCTGTGATCCACTGGCGTAATAAATTCCAGCAGTGTTTCGGCAAAGTCAGTGGTGATCCAGTCATGCTTCAGCGCCGAGCCCAGAGATTCAGGGTGGCCGGTTTTTGCCAGATCGCCATTTTCCTGTACACGCAGCGTTTCACGCTCGATGCCACGGCCAATACCTTTCAGGGCATTGGGATGCGCTTCCAGCCAGGAGAGCGCTTTAGATACGTCCGGGATCACATTACCCCCCCGCTGTGATAATAATTTATTTTTGTTCAGCATAATGTTAACCGTAGCCTCGAATCTGTGCGAATCAATGCCACCATTGCATACCCTGTAATGTGGCAGTCGCGATAACGATATAACGCAGTGTTTTGCCGACGGCGAGAAACAGCATCGCAGGTAGCCAGGCGAAACGTAACCAGCCTGCGAGAACGCAGAGCAGATCACCTACCACCGGCAGCCAGCTGAATAACAGTGCTGCAGGTCCCAGTCGGTGCAACCACGTCATTGCTGTGTCATGCCATCGCCCCTGACGTTTTAGCGGCAGCAAGCGACCAATAAGAATGTTGGTTAAGCCGCCCAAGGTGTTTCCCAGGGATGCGGCCAAAAGCAACCCGTAAACTGATGTCTTTTTTGCTATCAATAGTGCTATCAGCAGTGCTTCGGAACTTCCCGGCAGGAGCGTCGCACTCAGAAAACTGCTGCCGAACATCGAGGCATAGGCGAGAACGTCACTCACAGTAAGCGGACATCCACCACGTCCATGCCCGCCGCCTTCGCGGCCTGAATCCCAAAGTCCGCATCCTCGAACACCACACAACGTGCCGGCGCCACACCCAGCAGCTCAGCGCAGCGTAAGAAGGTTTCAGGCTCAGGTTTATGACGCTGAACGTCGTCAGCGCCGACAACTGCTGAGAAGAGCTCACGCACGCCCAGCTGCGTCAGTAACGCCTCTGCCATGCTGTGTTCGCTTCCGGTACCCACCGCCATCGGACGACGCCCGTGATACGCTTTTACCACCTCTATTAATGGCAGTGGCCTGACGTTTTCCAGCAGCATCGCTTTCACAGCAGCCGTTTTTTCTGCAGCAAGAAGATGAGGGTCGAGTGACGACTGATTGGATTCAATGATGAACTGCGCCAGCCGCCAGGCGGGAGCGCCATTGAAGTCGATAATACGCGCTTCATCCAGCGTTAATCCATAACGCGCCAGTACCTGACGCCACGCTTTTCGATGTGTCGGCTCAGTATCAAGAATCGTGCCGTCCATATCGAAAATCAGGGCGTCATATTGATCGTACATTGTCACTCCGGACATTCACCAAATGAGACATTACTTTAGCCTAATGTGGACAGGTTGTCGCCAGGGGGGATGAACAGCAAATGCTTTGAAAGCATTAGCAATTTTTGTTTTCAGATAAAGGTGATCGTGCGCGGCCAGGGATAACCGTACGAATTTGCAGCGATTTTTTAACATTATTTTGGCAGACAGGCGGCGGCGGACGGGCGTGAGCAGCAAAACAGAGAGTGCTGACACGTGAAACAGGCGCTGTAATTCGCTTAAGTCAGAATGATGAATCAGTGAGGCGGGTTAAGCAGAAAAACAGTATGGGTAAAGCCAGAGAGAAACTGCAGGGGTTATAAGGAAACTTGCTTAACTTTGGGTCATGGGCGGTAAATGATGCAAAAGAGTGGTGTCAGGCACAATCTTAGCGATAATCACGCCACGATAAATTGAGGGATTTTTGAAAACTAAAAGATGGTGCATCCAGGAGGATTCGAACCTCCGACCGCTCGGTTCGTAGCCGAGTACTCTATCCAGCTGAGCTATGGATGCATTGGGGTCTATCTTTTGGGGTCTGTCTTTCGAGGTACAACTTTTTATGGACTTACAGAAACCAACCTGAGGATGTTACAAAGAATGGTGCATCCAGGAGGATTCGAACCTCCGACCGCTCGGTTCGTAGCCGAGTACTCTATCCAGCTGAGCTATGGATGCATAAATCTGATTCTTGTACAACGCAGGGTGCTAACTACTCACCATGAAAGGAATTGCTAATTCACTTTGTTTTTCGATGGTGCATCCAGGAGGATTACTCAGCTTACGCTTCGCCCTGCGGGCCGTTGCTGATGCAACGTTATCCTCCTTAGTGCGGCCTGAACGCTAATGCGTCATGTCACACCGAGGCACTTCTCCATATTCGAAAATATGGTGCATCCAGGAGGATTCGAACCTCCGACCGCTCGGTTCGTAGCCGAGTACTCTATCCAGCTGAGCTATGGATGCATCGAAAATGGCGGTGAGGGAGGGATTCGAACCCTCGATACAGCTTTTGACCGTATACTCCCTTAGCAGGGGAGCGCCTTCAGCCTCTCGGCCACCTCACCTTACGCTTTCTTTCGAACCGTGCTTCTGAACTTGTTTCTGCTCATCGGCACTGCGTGGCGCACATATTACTTTCCCGGACTTTTAAGTCAAACAATTTTTCCGAAACTTTGTTTGATTGAGCAAATCACACACAATTGGGACAAAATGGCGACAAAAAGAGTGAATTATCAACAATGAAAGATGATGTCGTTAACGAAACAGGGAAGAGAAAGCAGAAAAGAAAAGGCAGGATTTTTACAGAAAGCGGTAGCGCCTCGCACAGGTGCGAGACGCTGAATCCGTTAAACGCTGGTTTGTTGCGTTTTTTCAGCCTGGATGCGTTGATAGATCTCTTCGCGATGCACAGACACTTCTTTCGGCGCGTTAACCCCTATGCGAACCTGGTTACCCTTAACACCCAGCACCGTTACAGTTACCTCATCACCGATCATGAGGGTTTCACCAACTCGACGAGTTAGAATAAGCATTCTTTGCTCCTTGAAAGATTAAAAGAGTCGGGCTTGTACAGGCTCCCGGCATTATCCATCATTTAACGCTGCACATTGACTATGAGAAATACACCAATGCACATCGATGCGCCAATACATTCTGCTGATAGTTAGTTTAGCCGAAATACACTACATCAACCTGACTTTGTCATTTGTTGCTTTAGCATCGTATTAAAAAGCGCCGGAACCGGGGTTCTGACGCTTCAGACAATGCCTTGTTCTGTTTACATTACAGGCGGCTGTTAACCCAGCTCTCGACCCCTGCCAGAGCGCCTTTCAGCGCGTCAGCATCAGTACCACCAGCTTGTGCCATATCAGGACGACCACCGCCCTTCCCGCCAACCTGCTGTGCCAGACCGGCAATCAACTCACCCGCTTTAACACGGTCAGTCAGATCTTTGGTCACACCCGCAATCAGCGACACCTTACCTTCAGCAACTGTCGCCAGCACAATAATCGCCGATCCCAGCTGATTCTTAAGATCATCAACCATGGTACGCAACATTTTAGGCTCGACGTTGTTGAGCTCACTGACCAGCAGTTTCACACCCTTAACGTCGATGGCATTACTGCTCAGTGAGGCGCTCTCCTGCGCGGCCTGCTGATCGCGCAGTTGCTGCAACTCTTTCTCGAGAGCACGCACGTGATCGACCAGACCACGCACTTTCTCGTTCAGGTTGCTGCTGTTTGCTTTAACCAGCTGCGCAAGATCCTGCAGCTGGCTGCTCTGCGCATTGACCTGCGCCAGCGCGCCTTCACCGGTAATCGCTTCGATACGACGGATACCGGCTGCCGTTCCTGATTCAGCCTGAATACGGAACAGGCCGATATCACCGGTGCGCGCAGCATGCGTACCCCCGCACAGCTCAACCGAGAAATCACCCATGGTCAGAACGCGTACGCGCTGATCATATTTCTCGCCAAACAGTGCCATTGCACCCTTAGACTTCGCCGCTTCAAGATCCATCACTTCAGTTTCAACCGGCAGGTTGCGACGAATCTGCGCATTGACAATATCTTCGACCTGACGAATCTCATGAGGTTTCATCGCTTCGAAATGCGAGAAGTCGAAACGCAGGTATTTGTCATTAACCAGCGAGCCTTTCTGCGCCACGTGCTCACCTAAAACCTGACGCAATGCGGCATGCAATAAGTGGGTCGCAGAGTGGTTAAGACGAATGCGCGCACGACGTGCCGCATCAACCTGGGCCTCAAGGCGATCTCCAATACGCAACTGCCCTGCGGTCAGCTTACCGACATGACCGATTGCCTGACCATATTTTTGTGTATCCTGGACGCTAAATTCAGCATTCTTCCCTTTCAGCAGACCGGTATCGCCGACCTGACCACCGGATTCGCCATAGAATGGGGTTTCATCCAGCACGACTACGGCATCCTGACCTGCGGTCACTTCATCAACCGCCTCGCCCGCAACGTAGAGCGCTTTCACCGTGGCAGCCAAATCAAGCTGGTCGTAACCTTTGAAGGAAGAGGCGGCATCAATGCGGATAACGTTGCTGTAGTCAGCGCCGAAGCCACTTGCTTCACGTGCACGCTGACGCTGCTGTTCCATCGCCTGCTCAAAGCCCGCTTCATCAATTTTCAGATTGCGTTCGCGGCAGACGTCAGCCGTTAAATCAGCCGGGAAGCCAAAGGTATCGTAAAGACGGAAGACGATTTCGCCATCCAGCGTGTCGCCCTGCAGTTTTTCCAGCTCTTCGTCCAGCAGCGCCAGTCCACGCTCCAGCGTTCTGGCAAACTGATCCTCTTCGCTTTTCAGCACCTGCTCAACCTGAGCCTGCTGGCGCTGTAACTCTTCGCCCGCAGCACCCATGACTTCAACCAGTGGCGCAACCAGCTTATAGAAGAAGGCCTCTTTGGCGCCCAGCATGTTGCCATGACGTACGGCGCGACGAATGATACGACGCAGCACATAGCCACGGTTCTCATTCGATGGAATCACACCATCGGCAATCAGGAAAGCACAGGAGCGGATATGGTCGGCAATCACGCGTAGCGATTTATTACTCAGATCGGTTGCGCCGGTAACCTGTGCCACAGCCTGAATCAGTTTCTGGAACAGGTCGATTTCATAGTTGGAGTTGACGTGTTGCAGAACGGCAGAAATACGCTCAAGGCCCATTCCGGTATCAACCGACGGTTTTGGCAGCGGCAGCATAGTGCCGTCAGCCTGACGGTTGAACTGCATAAAGACGATGTTCCAGATCTCAATATAACGATCACCATCTTCTTCCGGGCTGCCTGGCGGGCCACCCCAGATGTGATCGCCATGATCGTAGAAAATTTCACTGCATGGACCACAAGGACCGGTATCGCCCATCTGCCAGAAGTTATCTGACGCGTACGCGCTGCCCTTGTTGTCGCCGATGCGAATAATGCGCTCGCGTGGCACGCCGATTTCATCCGCCCAGATATTGTAGGCTTCATCATCGGTTTCATAGACCGTCACCCACAGACGCTCTTTCGGCAGGCTGAACCACTGCTCGCTCGTCAGCAGTTCCCAGGCAAAACCAATCGCCTCTCTCTTGAAGTAGTCACCAAAGCTGAAGTTACCCAGCATTTCAAAGAACGTGTGGTGACGCGCGGTGTAGCCGACGTTTTCAAGATCGTTGTGTTTACCGCCTGCGCGAACGCAGCGCTGTGACGTGGTCGCACGTGTGTAATCACGTTTGTCCTGACCGAGGAACACATCTTTAAACTGGTTCATCCCGGCGTTGGTAAACAACAACGTTGGATCGTTATTCGGTACGAGGGAGCTGCTGGTTACAACCTCATGTCCCTTGCTATGAAAAAAGTCGAGAAACGCTTGACGGATCTCAGCAGTGCTCTTGCTCATAAATGTCCTGGAATCACGCTAACGAACGTTCCCTCTGATCGGCGCGGCCACATTCTCGTGGTGCCTGATTAGCGGAACAAAAAGTGGGAATAAGATAAATTTTCTTCAGTGGGAAGTAAAATTACATCGGCTTTTAGTCATCAAAATTTCTGAAAATAGACTGGATATCGTCGGTCTGAAAGCCCTTTGACTGCAGATAGCGTAGTACTTTCGCTTTCTCTTTCCACTCTGTGGGCAGCGGATGTCCGAATTTTCGTTCAGCCAGCTGTGCAGCGCAGGCTGCCCAGTCAACATCCGTCTCTTCCATCGCAATATCAATAGCTTCACGATCGATGCCTTTCTGGGCCAGTTCAAGCCGTACGCGCTGCGACCCAAAACCTTTACGGCTTCGGCTCTGAATAAACCGATCGGTGAAACGCTCGTCATTTAACCAGCCGCTTTCCTGACACCAGTCCAGTACCTGCTCCAGCAACGCTTCAGTGATAATTTCAGGCTCTTTTTTCTGCGCCCACGCGGCGCGCTGAGCTGACTGTTGCAGCTTACGGGATAATTCTGCACGGCTGTGATCGCGCTGACCCAGAATGCGCATCGCACGGTCAAGCAGACGAGAATAAGAGACAACATTGGGTTGGGGCTGAGAGGATTCAGTCATACTGCGCACCTTCTACAAACAGAGGGAGATTATGGCGACAGAACAGGACAGAGGGAAGGCAGGAAAGGTATCAGGGGGGATAAAACAGCGGGAGAGGCTTTTGCCCCTCCCGCATCATAAATCAGAAGTCTTCGTTCGCTTCACTTGCCGCGTCTTCTTTCTCAGCAGACTTATCTGCTGCTGCGAGTTTCTCATCCGCGCCGTTGAGCAACATCTCACGTAACTTCAGATCAATTTCGTTTGCCACAGCAGCATTCTCTTTCAGGAAGTTGCCGGCATTCGATTTACCCTGACCAATCTTGTCGCCATTGTAGCTGTACCATGCACCCGCTTTTTCAATCAGCTTGTGCTTCACGCCCAGATCGACCAGCTCACCAAAGGTATTGATACCTTCGCCGTACATAATCTGGAATTCAGCCTGTTTAAATGGCGCAGCGATTTTGTTTTTCACTACCTTAACGCGGGTCTCACTGCCCACCACGTTATCGCCCTCTTTGATGGCACCGATACGGCGGATATCAAGACGGACAGACGCATAGAACTTCAGCGCGTTACCACCGGTAGTGGTTTCCGGGTTACCAAACATCACACCAATTTTCATACGGATCTGGTTGATGAAGATCAGCAGCGTATTGGACTGCTTAAGGTTACCGGCCAGTTTACGCATCGCCTGGCTCATCATACGTGCCGCGAGGCCCATATGTGAGTCACCGATTTCACCTTCGATTTCCGCTTTCGGCGTCAGCGCCGCAACGGAGTCAACGATGATGACATCAACGGCACCAGAGCGCGCCAGGGCATCACAGATTTCCAGCGCCTGCTCACCGGTGTCGGGCTGAGAACAGAGCAGGTTTTCAATATCTACGCCCAGTTTCTTGGCGTAAACCGGATCAAGCGCATGCTCAGCATCGATAAAGGCACAGGTTTTGCCTTTACGCTGTGCAGATGCGATAACCTGCAGGGTCAGCGTGGTTTTACCGGAAGACTCTGGTCCGTAGATCTCAACGATACGGCCCATTGGCAGACCGCCTGCGCCTAATGCGATGTCCAGCGAGAGCGAACCGGTAGAGATGGTTTCCACATCCATTGAGCGGTCTTCACCCAAGCGCATGATGGAGCCTTTACCAAATTGTTTCTCAATCTGGCCCAGCGCGGCAGCTAAAGCCTTCTGTTTGTTTTCATCAATCGCCATTTCAACTCCTAATCAAGCCGGGTAAACACGCACTCAGGGTGCCTGCACTCTTTCTGTTGCCGACAATTATACTGTATAATCATACAGTATCAAGTTTAATTTGTCAGAAATTCGCCATACAGTTTCTGCAGGGCCCATGCCACCGACTGGCGGCGGACGGCATCACGATCGCCGCTAAAATGCTGCTGAAAAGTCAATACGTTATCCTGCGGCCCGGCAAAGCCAAACCACACCGTGCCGACCGGTTTTTCTTCACTGCCGCCATCCGGGCCGGCAATGCCGCTGACGGAGATCGCGTAGTCAGCATGGGCCCCCTTGCGGGCACCCAGCGCCATCTCACGCACCACCGCATCACTCACCGCGCCATACTGCGCCAGCGAGTCGGCCTTAACATCCACCAACTGCTGTTTCGCCTCATTACTGTAGGTGACAAAACCGCGTTCGAACCAGGCGGAGCTGCCGCTGATATCGGTAAAGACTTTGGCAATCCAGCCGCCAGTGCAGGATTCCGCACAGGTTACGGTGGCATTACGCTGCTTCAGCTTCTCACCTATCTGCGCGCTTAACGCCTGCAATTGCTGATCGTCCATTTCGACTCTCCCTTTGGTCGTGGGTTGAAGGTGGTGCAGAAAAACCACTTTTTCAAGGGCTCTTATCATTATTGCCCTGATTTTGCGACCTGCTTTCTAGCGCCCTCACCTTTTTTTCACTGCAACCATAAAAAGTCGCGGGAAGGCGAGCAGAACCTGACCATCGGCCTGAGCCGGATAAGCGGTAAGTAAGCGCTGATGATAATCAGACAGAAAAGCCGTCTGTTCAGACTCATTCAGCATCGCCAGGAAAGGTCGCAGGCCGGTCGCCTGCAGCCAGCTGATAATCGCCTGTGCGTCGGCCATCACGTGATAATAGGTGGTTCGCCAGATATCCACCTCACAGCCGGCCTGGGTCAGCAGAGCATAATATTCGCCCGTAGAAAGCAGCTGTGTACGTTCAGCGGCACTGGCATTAATGCGTGACGACCAGCGATTGTCAGCCGCCACCTCGCGCATCAGCTGGTGCGACGGCTCATTGAGGTTATCAGGCATCTGGATCGCCAGCACGCCACCGGGTGCCAGCTGGCTGACCAGATGAGGAAACAGCGTGACGTGATTATCCAGCCATTGCAGAGACGCGTTGGCATAAATCACCTGCTGCGGCGCATCCGCCTGCCATGTGCGGATATCTGCCTGGATAAAGCGGCAGTGCGGCAGGCGTTCACCCGCCTGAGTTAGCATCGCCGCAGAACTGTCGAGTCCGGTAATCTGCGCCAGCGGCCAGGCATCGGCGAGCAGCTCGGTGCTGTTGCCGGGTCCGCAGCCCAGATCGGTCACCTGCTCAACCTGTTCCAGGCTGATGCGCGCCAGCAGCTCGCGGGCCGGACGGGTTCGTTCCGCTTCAAATTTGCGATACAGCACGGGATCCCACTCTTTCATCATCACCTCTCGTTCAGTTGTCATAAGCATCCGCTTACTGAGACGAACGAAAAACGAAAAAGTGCGACCCGTTGCTCACTTTTGAATCATGCGCTGGCAGAGACTGACTGGAGCCATTAAGTTAAAACACTGTTTCATTTTTAACATTTACTTCAGGAGTCAGCTATGCGTGAAAAATCGGCCTTTGCCGGTGTCTGGTGCCCTACCGTCACCCCGTTCAATGCACAGGGCGGCCTTGATATCGACGCGCTCGGGCGACACTTCTCCCGCCTTAATGACTCCGGTATCGACACCCTGCTGGTGATGGGCAGCATTGGCGAGTTTGCCTCACTGACGCAGCAGGAGCGTTTACAGCTGATTCAGGAAGCCAGGCCCCTGTCACCGCTGAAGATGGTAGCGAACGTCTCGGCAACCTGCATCCCCGACATGCTGGCGCTGGCTGAAGCCGCGTGGAAAAACGATTTTGATGCGGTAATGGTCTTGCCGCCCTACTACTACGGCCAGACGCAACAGCAGATGATGCACTACTTCGAAGCGCTCGACGCGCAACTGGGTGGAAAGTGGTTTGCCTACAACTTCCCGGCTCGCACCGGCTGCGATCTGACGCCCATGCTGATAGCCGCTCTGGCGGCAAAGCTGCGCAACTTTATCGGCATCAAAGATACGGTGGATTGCCTGTCGCATAACCGGGTGATGATCGAAGAGACCCGCAAGGTACGCAGTGATTTTGCCGTTCTATCAGGGTATGACGAATACCTGCTTCCCAATCTGCTGGCGGGAGGTGCCGGGGTGATTTCAGGCCTGAATAATATTGTGCCGGAATACTTTGCCGAGATGATGGCGGCATGGCGAACAGGCAATCTGCCTGAGCTGACGCGGCTGCAGCAGCAGATCGGCCGGCTGATGGCGATTTACAGTATTGGCGATGATTTTGTGACCACGATTAAAACGGCCGTAGCGCGACGTTATGACTCAATGAGCAGTAACTCGCGTAATTACGGTGGTGATCTGAACGCGGAACAGTGCGCCGCAATTGATCGGCTGTTCAATTAAAAGAAAGGCGGGCGCATCCCTGCGCCCCGGATCTCAGTTCTTTTTCACGAACTCAGATTTTAATTTCATCGGGCCAAAACCGTCGATTTTACAGTCGATGTTGTGGTCCCCTTCAACCAGGCGAATGCTTTTCACTTTGGTGCCGATCTTCAGCGATGAGGAACTGCCCTTCACCTTAAGATCTTTGATCACCGTGACGCTGTCGCCATCGGCCAGCAGATTACCGTTGGCATCACGCACTTCCAGCGATCCGTTGCTGCTGTCACCCTCTCCCTCGGTCCAGATATGACCGCAGGAGGGGCAGTTGAGGTTTTCGCCATCTTGCCAGGTGTAATCGGCGTGACAGGCTGGGCAGGCAGGTAAAGACATAACGACTCCAGAGATATCAGTGGCTGTGTGGCCTGAAAAAGGGCGTCATCATATAACCTTACAGTTAACAAGGATAGCCTTTATAACAGGCCGCCCTGCCGTGCCTTGCTCACCGCCTCGCCCAGCTGCCATACCGCCATCGCATAATGGGTACTGTGGTTGTAGCGGGTAATCACATAGAAATTGGGTAAGCCGTACCAGTACTGATAGCTGGTGCCTAAATCAAGACGCAGCAGACTGACCTGATTATTACCGTCCAGCGAGCCCTGCGGTGACAGGCCTGACGCCGCCAGCATGCTCACGCTGTAACTGGTTTTGAAGCCATCTTCCAGCATCGGTGCCTGACCGCTGGCCGGGACCGCCACATTTTCACCGCTGCGCCAGCCATGCTTCTGGAAGTAGTGCGCCACGCTGCCGATCGCATCCACCGGATCCCACAGGTTTGCATGGCCGTCGCCATTGAAATCAACCGCGTAATCATTGTAAGAGGAAGGCATAAACTGGCCATAGCCCATCGCTCCGGCGAAAGAACCTTTCAGCGCCAGCGGGTCATCCTGCTCTTTACGCGACATCAGCAGGAAGGTTTCCAGCTCGCTGCTGAAGTACGCCGCACGGCGCGGATAGTTAAACGATAAGGTTGCCAGCGCATCCAGAATCCGCGTTTTCCCCATCACGCGGCCCCAGCGGGTTTCTACGCCAATAATGCCGACAATGATCTCCGGCGGCACGCCATAGACCTGCTGCGCGCGTTGCAGCGCATCCTGATACTGGTTCCAGAACGCCACGCCGTTTTGCACGTTATCCGGCGTAATGAACTTGTTCCGATAGCGGATCCAGGCCCCGTTAGGGCCCGGCGCTGGCGTATAGCTCGGTGCCTGACGATCCATCAGCCGCAGCACATAATCCAGTCGCTTAGCCTGACCAATGATGTTGTGCAGTTGCTCACGGTCGAAGTCATGCTTCTCAACCATCTTATCGATAAACTGCTCTGCGGCCGGGTTACCGGCAAAGTCGCCGAACATCGCCTGTCCGCTGTGCGACGGCTGCAGTAAAAAACCGCCCTGCGGCGCAGCCAGCATCTTCTGCTGGGACGGAACGTCAGGTTTGCTGCTGCAGGAGGCCAGAAGCGGGATGAACGCAAGGAGGGCTAGCTTAAGACGCATCGGTTATCCATAAACGAGGGGTAAATTCAGATGCGGTAATAGTAGTCGTTCAGCGCATTGACATACAGTCCGGAATCTTAAAAAAACGTCAACGCAGCCGTGGGGTGAAAAGGGCTGCGGGGCAGTATCTCCCCCGCAGCCATCCGGCGTTTAGCGGCGGTTTCTCACCAGCTGATAACGGCGGGTCAGATACTCAACCGGCGCACTCCAGATATGCACCAGACGGCAGAACGGGAACAGCAGGAACAGCGTCATGCCCAGTACCATATGCATGCGATAGATAAACGCGACGCCCTCAAGATGCTGCGATGCACCACCGTGGAAGGTCACCACCGCCTGCGCCCAGCCCACCAGCTTCATCATTTCACTGCCGTCCATATGCTGGGCGGAGAAAGGAATAGTCAGCAGACCCAGCGTGGCCTGAGCCACCAGCAGCGTCAGGATCAAAATGTCGCCGACGCTGCTCGTCGCCCGCACCCGAGGATTGGTCAGACGGCGTTTCAGCAGCAGCGCGCCGCCCGCCAGCGTCATCGCACCAAACAGGCCACCGGCAATCATCGCCAGCTTCTGCTTCACGTCGATCGGCAGGAACGATTCATACATCCAGTGCGGGGTGAGCATCCCGACGATATGACCGAAGAAGATCCCGATGATGCCGATGTGGAACAGGTTAGAGGCAAGCCGCATTCCTTTTTTGTCCAGCATCTGACTGGAACCGGCCCGCCAGCTGTACTGCCCATAGTCATAGCGCAGCCAGCTCCCGACCAGAAAAACCGTTCCGGCCAGGTAGGGATAAATATCGAAGAAGAAAGTGTTAATAAAATTCATGCTGATTCTCCTGTGGTGCGCGCCGCCGCCGCGGCGATATCCAGATACTGCGGCGCGACCGCATCGGCGAAGCGACGCTGATGCATCGCCTGCTGCGCCGAGGCGCAGCCCTGTTCGCCGAGAAATTTAATCTGCTCCTCTTCCCAGACCGCATCGAGCGCGGCCGGGGTATCATCGCGCGCTTCCTGCGCCACCTGTGGCTTGAGGGCCGCAGGATCGACCGCGCTGCCGGACAGCGTCAGTAACACCGTGAACAGGTCAGCATAAGAGCTCTGACGCGCTTCCAGCCGCGCGGCCAGCAACGCCAGGATCGGCACGATGTCGTCCAGCCCCTGACGCGCCGCCTCATTGCTTTTACAGGCGAGATATTCCAGGTAGAGCGGCAGATAATCGGGCAGCTCTTTGCTGTCCAGCTCGAGACCGTCGGCCCGGTACTGTTCCAGCAGATCAACCATCGCCTGACCGCGATCGCGGGACTCTCCGTGCACATGTTCAAACAGCAGCAGCGAGGTGGCGCGGCCGCGATCAAACAGTTCACAGTAGTCAGCCTGTACGTCCAGCAAGGGCCGGGTGCAGAGCTGATTAATAAAGCGCACCAGCCGTGCGCTCTGCTGCAGGTTGAATTCGCTGGCCTCTTCCAGAGCCGCGATCAGATCGGGATAGTGGGTAAACAGCGCCTCGTCCGGATAGTCCAGCAGGCGCGACACAATACGCAGCGTGATCATGAGGCATCCTCCGGACGCGTGGTCTTCATGCTGACGTCGATGGCATCAATTCGGCGGCTGTTGAACAGGTTAAATTTGCTGTCGCTGCCGTGGCAGCCATCGCCAAAGCTGAAGCCACAGCCTTTGCTTTCCGGGAAGGCTTTACGCGCCAGTTCACGATGACTTGAAGGCACCACAAAGCGATCTTCATAGTTGGCGATCGCCAGATAGCGGTACATCTCCTGCGCCTGTGCTTCGGTCAGACCGACCTGCTCCAGCGCCCGGATATCATGCTCACCCTCTACGCTTTCTGCGCGCTTGTAATGGCGCATCGCCAGCATACGTTTCAGTGCCAGCAGCACTGGCGCGGTGTCGCCAGCGGTCAGCAGGTTCGCCAGGTACTCCACCGGAATGCGCAGGCTTTCCACATCCGGCAGCACGCCGGTGTGCGCCAGCGCCCCGCCATCTACTGCCGACTGAATCGGTGACAGTGGCGGCACATACCAGACCATCGGCAGCGTGCGGTATTCAGGGTGAAGCGGCAGCGCCAGCTTCCACTCCATCGCCATTTTATAAACCGGTGAACGTTGCGCGGCGTCGATCACGCTCTGCGCGACGCCATCTTTCAGTGCCTGGGCGATCACGGCAGGATCGTGGGGATCAAGGAAGATATCCAGCTGGCGCTGATAGAGATCTTTCTCGCTTTCCGCTGCGGCCGCCTGTTCAATGCGATCCGCGTCATAGAGCAGCACGCCAAGATAACGGATACGGCCGACACAGGTTTCCGAGCAGACGGTGGGCTGGCCCGCTTCGATGCGTGGATAACAGAAAATGCATTTTTCTGACTTGCCGCTTTTCCAGTTGAAGTAGATCTTCTTGTACGGACAGCCGGTGAGACACATCCGCCAGCCGCGACATTTATCCTGGTCGATCAGCACGATGCCATCTTCACCGCGCTTGTAGATCGCGCCGCTCGGACAGGTCGCCACGCACGCCGGGTTGAGGCAGTGCTCACACAGGCGTGGCAGGTACATCATGAAGGTGTGCTCAAACTGGCCGTAAATCTCCTTCTGGACGTTGTCGAAGTTCTTATCCTGTGAGCGTTTAGCAAACTCGCCGCCGAGGATCTCTTCCCAGTTCGGGCCGTTTTCGATCTTTTTCATCCGCTGACCGGTGATCAGCGAGCGCGGACGCGCAATCGGCTGATGTTTACCGGCAGGCGCGTTGTGCAGATGCTGATAATCGAAATCGAACGGCTCGTAGTATTCATCCAGCGCAGGCACATCCGGGTTGGCGAAGATCTTCGACAGCAGGCCGACGCGACTGCCCATACGCGGCTCCAGCTTGCCGTTGATCTTACGGATCCAGCCGCCCTTCCACTTCTGCTGATCTTCCCAGGCGTGCGGATAGCCGACGCCAGGCTTGCTTTCGACGTTGTTAAACCAGGCGTATTCCATGCCCTCGCGGCTGGTCCAGACGTTTTTACAGGTCACCGAGCAGGTGTGGCAGCCGATACATTTGTCGAGGTTCAGCACCATGCCGACCTGTGAACGAATTTTCATGGTTTTACCTCCTGCTGGCTGCCCTGGCAGGCATCGTTGCCTTCCCCATCTAACCAGTTAACGTTGTTCATTTTTCTCACCACCACGAACTCATCGCGGTTAGAGCCGACGGTGCCGTAGTAGTTAAAGCCCCAGGAGAGCTGGGCATAACCGCCGATCATATGGGTCGGTTTCGGACAGGTTCGCGTCACGGAGTTATGGATGCCGCCGCGCTGGCTGGTGATTTCCGAACCGGGGATATTCACGATACGTTCCTGAGCGTGGTACATCATGGTCATACCGGCCGGGATACGCTGGCTCACCACCGCACGCGCAGTCAGCGCACCGTTGGCGTTGAACGCCTCGATCCAGTCGTTATCCACAATGCCCAGCTCGCGGGCGTCATCTTCACTCATCCAGACAATCGGTCCGCCGCGTGACAGCGTCAGCATCAGCAGGTTGTCACTGTAGGTAGAGTGGATGCCCCACTTCTGATGTGGCGTCAGGAAGTTAAGCGCCTTCTCCGGATTACCGTTAGGCTTGCTGTTCAGCAATGGCTTCGCCGCACGGGTATCGATAGGCGGACGATAGACCATCAGGCTCTCACCGAAGGCGCGCATCCACTCATGATCCTGATAGAGCTGCTGACGACCGCTCAGGGTACGCCACGGGATCAGCTCATGAACGTTGGTGTAGCAGGCGTTGTAGGAGACATGTTCATCTTCCAGACCTGACCAGGTCGGGCTGGAGATAATTTTGCGCGGCTGCGCCTGAATATCGCGGAAGCGGATCTTCTCATCTTCTTTGTTCAGCGCCAGATGCGTGTGGTCACGACCGGTAATCGCGCCCAGCGCCTGCCAGGCTTTCACCGCCACCTGACCATTGGTTTCCGGAGCGAGCGCCAGGATCACTTCGGCTGCATCAATCGCCGTGTCAATATTTGGCCGTCCCGCTGCCGGGCCATCCGCTTTGACATAGTTAAGCTGTTTGAGGAAATCGACCTCTTTGCTGGTGTTCCAGCTGATCCCTTTGCCGCCGTTACCCAGGGTATCCAGCAACGGCCCCAGCGAGGTAAAGCGTTCCCAGGTCGCCGGATAGTCGCGTTCCACCACCATGATGTGTGGCGCGGTTTTGCCCGGAATCAGGTCGCACTCGCCTTTTTTCCAGTCTTTGGCTTCAAACGGCTGCGCCAGTTCGGCAGGTGAGTCATGCAACACCGGCAGCGTCACTACATCCGTTTCAACACCTAAATGGCCAGGGCAGAGATCGGAGAAGGCTTTGGCAATGCCTTTGTAGATCTCCCAGTCGCTTTTTGAGTCCCAGGCCGGATCGACAGCGGCCGAGAGCGGATGAATAAACGGATGCATATCCGAAGTATTCATATCGTCTTTTTCATACCAGGTAGCGGTTGGCAGCACGACGTCAGAGTAGAGACAGGTGCTCGACATGCGGAAGTCGAGTGTGACCACCAGATCCAGCTTGCCTTCGGCACCCTGATCCAGCCATTCCACTTCTTCGGGTTTCACGCGACCCTGCTGACCTAAATCTTTCCCCTGAATACCGTTTTCGGTACCCAGCAGATATTTCAGCATGTACTCATGCCCTTTGCCTGAGGAGCCGAGCAGGTTGGAACGCCAGACAAACAGGTTGCGCGGGAAGTTCTGCGGGTTGTCCGGCTGTTCAGCGGCAAACCGGATAGTGCCCTGCTTCAGGCTCTCCACGGTGTAATCCAGCGGTGACTGGCCGGCGGCTTTCGCCTTCGCCGCGATATGCAGCGGGTTGACGTTGAGCTGCGGCGCGGAAGGTAACCAGCCCATGCGTTCGGAACGGACGTTAAGGTCGATCAGGCTGCCGCTGTAGCGGCTTTTGTCCGCCAGCGGTGACAGCAGTTCGCTGGTGGCCAGGGTTTCATAGCGCCACTGACTGGAGTGGTTGTAGAAGAAAGAGGTGCTGTTCATCTGACGTGGCGGACGCTGCCAGTCCAGGCCAAAGGCCAGCGGTGTCCAGCCGGTCTGCGGACGAAGTTTCTCCTGACCGACATAGTGCGCCCAGCCCCCGCCGCTCTGACCGACGCAGCCGCAGAAAATCAGCATGTTCATCAGGCCACGGTAGTTCATGTCCATGTGATACCAGTGGTTCATACCGGCACCGACGATGATCATTGAGCGGCCACGGGTTTTTTCAGCGTTTTCGGCAAATTCGCGGGCAATGCGGATGATGTTCTGACGGGAAACGCCCGTAATCTGCTCTGCCCAGGCCGGGCTGTAGGCTTTAATCTCGTCATAGCTTTGCGCGCAGTTGGCATCATCCAGACCACGAGCCAGACCATAGTTCGCCAGCGTCAGATCGTAGACGCTGGTAACCAGCGCTTCACTGCCATCCGCCAGCTGCAGGCGTTTCACCGGCAGCTTGTGCAGCAGAATCTCATCCAGCGCGACGCTGTTAAAATGCTCGCGGGTGATGCCGCCAAAGTAAGGGAAACCGACCTCAACCACCTCATCGTGGCTGCCGAGCAGGCTGAGCTGCAGCTCCACTTCTTTTTGCGACAGGCCGTCGCGCTGCTCCAGGTTCCATTTGCCTTTTTCACCCCAGCGGAAGCCGATAGAGCCCTGCGGGGCAATCAATTCACCGGTCGCCTGATCCAGCGCCACGGTTTTCCACTCCGGATTATTCTCCTGACCCAGACCATCCACCAGATCGCTGGCACGCAGCTGACGGCCTGCGGCGTAGTAACCGCCCTCGCGTGGCTCCAGCATGACCAGCATCGGCATATCGGTGTAGCGGCGCACGTAATCGCGGAAATAGCCGACTTCGCGATCAAGATGGAACTCTTTCAGCATCACATGGCCCATCGCCAGCGCCATCGCGCTGTCGGTGCCCTGCTTCGGACTCAGCCACTGGTCACACAGCTTCGCGACTTCGGCATAGTCCGGGGTAATGGCCACGGTTTTTGTCCCTTTATAGCGGACCTCCGTGAAGAAGTGCGCATCCGGGGTACGGGTCTGCGGCACGTTCGAGCCCCAGGCAATAATGTATGAGGAGTTGTACCAGTCGGCCGATTCCGGCACGTCGGTCTGCTCGCCCCAGGTCATCGGTGACGCTGGCGGCAGATCGCAATACCAGTCATAGAAGCTCAGGCAGGTTCCGCCGATCAGTGACAGGTAACGTGCGCCCGCAGCGTAGGAGACCATCGACATCGCCGGAATCGGCGAGAATCCCATAATACGGTCAGGGCCGTAGGTCTTCGCGGTGCAGATGTTCGCAGCAGCGATCATCTCGTTCACTTCCTGCCAGCTGGAACGCACAAAGCCACCGCGTCCGCGCGCCTGCTTATAGCTTTTCGCTTTCTCTGGATTGCTGATGATGGATGCCCAGGCCTCTACCGGATCGCTGTGCTGCGCTTTCGCGTCGCGCCACAGCTGGATCAGCTTCTTACGCATCAGCGGATACTTCAGGCGGTTAGCGCTGTAGAGATACCAGGAGTAGCTGGCTCCGCGTGGGCAGCCGCGCGGCTCATGGTTGGGCAGATCGGGACGGGTACGTGGATAGTCGGTCTGCTGGGTCTCCCAGGTGACCAGTCCATTTTTGACGTAGATTTTCCAGCTGCAGGAGCCGGTACAATTAACACCGTGGGTAGAGCGCACAACTTTATCGTGCTGCCAGCGGCTGCGGTAGCCATCTTCCCAGTCGCGGTTGCTGTTTAAGGTCTGCCCATGCTGGCCGGAAAAAGGCTCAGCCAGCTGTTTGAAATAACGAAATCGATCAAGAAACTTGCTCATCCGGAATACTCCTGAAGGCCTGGTATGACATTGCTGACTCTGCATCTGTCGCGACACAGAAAGTAAAATGGTGCCGGTGCGCCACACCGGCTTTGTCGTTATCAGGCGCGGGCTTTTCGTCCGTAAACCAGCCAGGTCACGGCGATGCAGCAGAGATAAAAGACCAGGAAGATTTTCATCGCGCCAGCGGGTGAACCGGTCATGGCGAGCGACAGGCCAAATGTCTGTGGAATAAAGAAGCCGCCCAGTGCGCCAATAGCGGAGATAAAGCCCAGCGCAGCCGAGGTTTCTGTCGCCGCTTCACGCTGCGCATGCGCATCGTCGCCACCTTCAGCTTTAATACGTTCCAGCGTCAGCTTGCGGAAGATCACCGCAATCATCTGGTAGGTGGAGCCACTGCCCAGACCGGCAGTCAGAAACAGGCCCATAAACACCGCGAAGAAGGCGATAAACGAGCCATCATGTCCGTCCCCCGGCAGCGTGAGAAACAGCAGCGCGGCAAACAGCGCCATCAGGATGTAGTTGACCAGCGTGACGCGGGTCCCGCCGAGGCGGTCAGAAACAATGCCGCCTGCTGAACGGGCCAGCGCACCAATCAGCGGGCCGAAAAAGGCGTAATGCATGATCACCACATCCGGAAACTGCGTTTTCGTCAGCATGGCGAAACCGGCAGAAAACCCGATAAAGGAACCGAAGGTCGCCAGGTAGAGCAGCGCCATGATCCACAGGTGTGGACGTTTCAGCACCGGCAACTGCTCACGCAGCGAGGATTTCGCCGCTGCGAGATCGTTCATGCCGAACCAGGCCGCCAGCGTACCGACCGCCAGGAACGGCACCCAGATCCAGGCCGCATTTTCCAGCCAGAGGCTGTCGCCGGTGACGGTGGTATGGCCCACATCGGCAAAGCCAAAAATGGCACAAGAGATTGCCAGCGGTGCGACAAACTGCATCACGCTGACGCCAAGATTACCGAGACCACCGTTGATACCCAGCGCGCCGCCCTGATGGGCTTTAGGGAAGAAGAAGCTGATGTTGCCCATGCTTGACGCGAAGTTAGCGCCACCAAATCCGCACAGCAGGGAGATCACCATAAATGTCGCGAATGAGGTCTGGCTGTCCTGAACCGCAAAGCCGAGCCACAGGCAGGGAATGATCAGGATACCGGTGCTGAAGGCGGTCCAGCGGCGGCCACCAAAGATGGGGATCACAAAAGAGTAAGGCACACGCAGCAGCGCGCCGGACACCGACGGCAGCGCGGTCAGCAAAAAGAGCTGCTCCGTAGTGAAGTTAAAGCCGACTTTATTCAGGTTAACCGCGACGGTGCTGAACAGCATCCAGACGCAGAAGCCCAGCAGCAGGCAAAAAACAGAAATCCACAGATTACGGCTGGCGATACGCTTGCCGCGCGCCTGCCAGAACGCCTCGTTTTCCGGTTGCCAGTCCTGGATTAACGCGCCGCGCGTCGGGGTTTGCAGTGGTGCAGATTGGGTCATAAATCTCTCATCAGCAGAATAATAATTGTGCATATCCTGCGCATCCGGCCTGGCGGCTTGCTTGATACAAATCAACGGCAATGCAGGTTACAGAGGCGTGGCAATCTCTGATCATCCCGGTTAAGTAGTTAACTGAGTGCAGATAACCCTTATAAATCATGCGGTTTAATTACTGCTGCGAACCCCTTCAGCAAAAGGGCATCTGAATGGAAATAAAGGAGTAGTCCTTTGGGGGTATATAGCGACCCCGCTTCACCGGTAAGATAGGCACCTTCGCCCGCACAGGGCTGGCGTACAGGACAGGAAAGATTGTGACGGCAGAGAAATTTACGCTCTTATTAATCGATGACCACCCCATGCTGCGCAACGGGCTGAAGCAGCTGATTGCGCTGGATGAACGACTACAGGTGGTGGCCGAAGCGGGTAACGGCATTGATGGTCTGGCGCTGGCACAACAGCACGATCCCGACCTGATCCTGCTGGATCTTAATATGCCGGGTCTGAACGGGCTGGATACCCTGACCCAGCTGCGCGAAATCGCCCTTTCTGGCCGCGTGGTGGTGTTCAGCGTTTCCGATAATGAAGAGGATGTGGTCAGCGCACTGAAGCGCGGCGCGGATGGTTATCTGCTGAAAGATATGGAACCGGAAGCCTTGCTGAAAGCGCTGCATCAGGCGGCCGCCGGGCAGATCGTACTTAGCGAAGCGTTAACCCCGATTCTGGTTGCGCGGTTGCGCGAATCGCAGCCTGCACAGACGCGCGATATCAGCCAGCTAACCCGACGTGAACGCGACATCCTGCAACTGATCAGCGATGGAATGACCAATAAAGCCATTGCCCGCAAACTGGACATCAGTGAAAGCACGGTTAAGGTTCACGTCAAATATCTGCTGAAAAAAATGAACCTCAAGTCCCGCCTTGAAGCCGCCGTCTGGGCGCTGCAGAACGGGCTGCACTGAGCATTTTTCTTCTGCTGTGCGCTCTGGCGCCGCCCCGCACACCGTAAACTGACGCAGAAATCGCGAGCCGCCTCGCAGCACCGCGCCAGCGTCATGAAAAACGCCACTTTTCTGTCGCCAGCCGTCGCCACATTTGCCAGGATGCCTGTCAGGTTACCCCCGGTCAGGATCAGGGCGATTATCAGGCTGGCATATGCCCTGCCCTATTCGTTATCATCTGGTTATCCTGCGCGCCTGGAATTCCTTTCGGTTTCATGGGCGTTGACCGCCAGAAATTCACCGCATTAAAGATGAGTTAAAACCTTATGCAAGAGCCAACCGAAAAGGACTTTCCTTCCCATACGCCCATGATGCAGCAGTACCTGCGCCTCAAGGCGGAGCATCCTGATATTCTGCTGTTTTACCGGATGGGTGACTTCTACGAGCTGTTTTATGACGACGCCAAACGCGCCTCGCAGCTGCTGGAGATTTCACTTACCAAACGCGGGGCGTCCGCGGGCGAACCGATCCCGATGGCGGGTGTGCCCTACCATGCGGTTGAAGGCTATCTGGCTAAGCTGGTGCAGCTGGGCGAATCGGTTGCCATCTGTGAGCAGATAGGCGATCCGGCGCTGAGCAAAGGCCCGGTGGAGCGCAAAGTGGTGCGCATCGTAACACCCGGCACCATCAGTGATGAGGCGCTGTTGCAGGAGCGGCATGACAATCTGCTGGCGGCGATTGTGCAAAGTCCGCGCGGTTTTGGCTACGCCACGCTGGATATCAGCTCAGGCCGTTTTCGCTTAAGCGAACCGGCGGATGCTGAAACCATGGCGGCAGAGCTGCAGCGCACCAACCCCGCCGAGCTGCTCTATCCCGAGGATTTTCAGGCAATGTCGCTGATCGATCAGCGTCGTGGCCTGCGCCGTCGTCCGCTGTGGGAGTTTGAGATCGATACCGCGCGCCAGCAGCTGAACCTGCAGTTTGGCACCCGCGACCTCAATGGCTTCGGCGTGGAGAACGCGCACCTCGGGCTGAGCGCGGCGGGCTGCCTGCTGCAATATGTCAAAGATACCCAGCGCACCACACTGCCCCATATCCGCTCGCTGAGCATGGAGCGGCAGCAGGATAGCATCATCATGGATGCCGCCACCCGCCGTAATCTGGAGATCACCCAGAACCTGGCAGGCGGCACCGACAACACCTTAGCGGCCGTGCTGGATAAAACCGTTACGCCAATGGGCAGCCGGATGCTGAAGCGCTGGCTGCATATGCCGCTGCGCGATGTGCGCATCATTAACCAGCGTCAGGAGTCGATTGCTGAGCTGCAGAATCTCAGCGAAGTCCTGCAACCGGTGCTGCGTCAGGTTGGCGATCTGGAACGTATCCTGGCGCGACTCGCACTGCGCACCGCCCGTCCGCGCGATCTGGCCCGCATGCGCCATGCGTTTCAGCAACTGCCAGAACTGAACCAGCTGCTGGCCGACGTAAAAGCGCCACAGCTACAAAAGCTGCGCACGCAGATGGGTGAGTTCACCGCTCTACGCGAGCTGCTGGAGCAGGCGGTGATTGAGTCACCGCCGGTGCTGATTCGCGACGGCGGGGTGATTGCGCCCGGCTACAACGCGGAGCTGGATGAGTGGCGCGCGCTGGCCGATGGCGCAACCGACTATCTGGACCGGCTGGAGATCCGCGAACGCGAGAAGCTGGGACTGGATACGCTGAAGGTCGGCTTTAACGGTGTGCATGGCTATTACATCCAGGTCAGCCGTGGCCAGAGCCATCAGGTGCCGATGCACTATGTCCGTCGTCAGACGCTGAAAAATGCTGAACGCTACATCATCCCGGAACTGAAAGAGTACGAAGACAAAGTCCTCACCTCGAAGGGCAAAGCGCTGTCGCTGGAGAAAAGCCTGTATGAGGCGCTGTTCGATCAGCTGCTGCCGCACCTTGAAGCGCTGCAGCTGAGTGCCGCCGCGCTGGCCGAACTGGACGTATTGAGCAACCTGGCCGAACGTGCCTGGACCCTGAACTATTGCCGTCCGGTGCTGCAGGATAAAGCCGGAATTAAAATCAGCGGCGGTCGCCATCCGGTGGTTGAGCAGGTTCTGAAAGAGCCGTTTATTGCTAACCCGCTGTCACTGGCACCACAGCGCAGAATGCTGATCATTACCGGTCCCAACATGGGCGGTAAAAGTACCTATATGCGACAGGCGGCACTGATTGCACTGATGGCATGGATCGGCAGTTTTGTTCCTGCTGATGAGACGCTGATTGGCCCGCTGGATCGCATCTTTACCCGCGTCGGTGCAGCTGACGATCTCGCCTCCGGGCGCTCGACCTTTATGGTGGAGATGACCGAGACCGCTAACATCCTCCACAATGCCACTGAAAACAGTCTGGTGCTGATGGATGAGATTGGACGCGGCACCTCGACCTACGACGGTTTATCGCTGGCCTGGGCCTGTGCTGAAAACCTGGCGAACCGCATCAAGGCAATGACACTGTTTGCCACTCACTACTTCGAGCTGACAACATTGCCGGAAAAAATGGAAGGCGTGGTCAACGTTCATCTGGATGCGGTTGAGCATGGCGACACCATCGCCTTTATGCACAGCGTTCAGGAAGGGGCTGCAAGCAAGAGTTATGGTCTGGCCGTCGCCGCGCTGGCCGGTGTGCCTAAAGAGGTGATCAAGCGGGCGCGGAACAAGCTGAAAGAGCTGGAGACCGTTTCAAACCACTCGGCATCATCAACGGTAGATGGTTCTCAGCTGCCGCTGCTGGTTGAAGAGACCTCACCAGCGGTGGAGGCGCTTGAGGCGCTGGATCCGGATACGTTGACACCGCGTCAGGCACTTGACTGGATTTATCGGCTTAAATCGCTGGTGTGATAGCACGCCGTATCGTGTAAAAGCACGGTGCGGCACTGGCATTTCTTTGTAAATCACTTTTCTGCAGGCATAAAAAAAACGGTGGTTTTCACCACCGCTTTTTGCATTCGAACTCAGACCATCTTACAGACGATTATTCACGAAACAGTGCTTCAATGTTGAGACCCTGCGCCTGCAGGATTTCGCGCAGACGGCGCAAACCTTCAACCTGAATCTGACGTACACGCTCACGGGTTAAGCCGATTTCACGACCCACATCCTCAAGCGTTGCCGCTTCATAGCCCAACAGGCCGAAACGACGCGCCAGCACTTCACGCTGCTTGGCGTTCAGTTCGAACAGCCACTTGACGATGCTTTGTTTCATATCATCGTCCTGCGTGGTGTCTTCCGGGCCGTTATCTTTCTCATCGGCCAGAATATCCAGCAGCGCTTTTTCAGAATCACCGCCTAATGGCGTATCAACTGAGGTAATGCGTTCGTTGAGACGTAACATACGGCTTACGTCATCAACTGGTTTATCAAGCTGCTCGGCGATCTCTTCCGCACTTGGCTCATGGTCGAGCTTGTGGGAAAGTTCACGCGCGGTACGCAGATAAACATTCAGTTCTTTAACAATGTGAATCGGCAGACGAATGGTACGGGTTTGATTCATGATCGCCCGTTCAATAGTCTGACGAATCCACCAGGTGGCGTACGTTGAGAAACGGAACCCACGCTCCGGGTCAAATTTCTCTACGGCGCGAATCAGGCCGAGGTTACCTTCTTCAATCAGGTCCAGCAGTGCTAAACCACGATTGCTGTAACGACGGGCGATTTTCACCACCAGGCGTAAGTTACTTTCGATCATGCGACGACGGGAAGGGATATCACCCCGCAATGCACGGCGAGCGAAGAAAACTTCTTCCTCTGCCGTTAACAACGGAGAATAGCCAATCTCCCCAAGATAGAGCTGCGTCGCATCTAATACACGCTGCGTCGCACCCTGTGATAGCAACTCTTCTTCCGCTACGTCGCTATCACTGGCTTCATTTTCAACAAGGGCCTTCTCGTCAAAAATTTCAGCTCCGTTCTCATCGAATTCCGCGTTCTCATGTAACTCGTTTACTTTCAGCGTATTCTGGCTCATAAGCGGCTCCTACCCGTGATTCCAGGGCAGAACATAAAAAGGGTTTGTTCTGCCGGATTATCGCTGCGGTAAATAACGCAACGGGTTTACGGATTTCCCCTTGTAACGAATTTCAAAGTGTAATCTGACTGAACTGGTTCCGGTGCTACCCATGGTAGCGATCTTTTGCCCCGCCTTAACTTCCTGTTGTTCCCGAACCAGCATTGTATCGTTGTGGGCGTAGGCGCTCAGGTAATCATCGTTGTGTTTAATGATGATTAAATTACCGTAACCCCGGAGTGCGTTACCTGCGTAAACCACTCGTCCTGAAGCAGTGGCAACCACAGATTGTCCGCGCGTCCCGGCGATATCGATACCTTTATTGCCACCTTCGGCGGCAGAGAAGTTATCGATAATCTTCCCGTCAGTCGGCCAGCGCCAGCTTCCGACCGGCGTTGAACTGTTGGTAGTACTGCTAACCGTTGGGGGTGCGGTAACCACCGGAGCTGTTGTCGTTGCAACATTTGCTCCTTTCGAAGGCAACAATTTGCTGCCACCCGAATTACCTGAATCATCAGAATACGTAATAACAGGTTGCTGTGCAACAGCAGGCGATTTAATTTGTGGCGCCGCCGGAACGCCGCCCTGCGTTGCATCAGCAACGGTAATGGGATTGCCACCGGTAATCGGCTGACCCGACCCGTTACCAATCTGTAAAGTCTGACCCACATTCAGGCTGTATGGCGCAGCAACGTTGTTGCGCTGGGCTAAATCACGGAAATCATTGCCGGTAATCCAGGCAATATAAAACAAGGTGTCTCCGCGCTTAACGGTATACGTTTCACCGGAGTAGCTACCCTTAGGAATATTCTGGTAACTGCGGTTGTACACGATCCGGCCGTTCTGCGTCTCAACATTACTGTTGGTACTAACCATTCCGCCATTGCTGGGGACGGATGCTGAATTTCTGCTTAACATTTGTCCCTGAGACGGCGCGGCAGGCACACCACCCGAAACCGGGCCTGCGCCAGCCTGGCTGTTCATCATGCCGCCATCATCGCCAACGCGGCTGATCGGTGCCTGTGAGTTGTCGCCAGAGCTGCAGCCTGCCAGCCAGAATCCTACCAGTGAAAGTGCCGCCAGACGGCGTAACTGAAAAAGTGTGCTTCCCGTGCTCATTAATCCCCCGTGATGGCAACGCTGATCTATCTGTTTCACTGTACCCGCCAGCAGAATGCTCTGCGCGGCGCGATAAAATCTGTGTTTTCGTTGAATGAACTGGATAGTAACAATATCAACCAGGTGGTGCCATGAAACAGTTGTGAAGAAATACGAAGAGCGTCAGGCGAGATCGCCCTGTACGAGCGGAACAAAACGCACCGGTTCAATGATCTCTTCCGTGACCTCTTCGCCCTGACGGCGCAGGCGCTTCAGTACCTGCTGATCTTCGCCAACCGGCAGCACCATAATGCCGCCTTCTGCCAGTTGTGCTATCAGCGCAATCGGAATTTCCGGTGGAGCGGCGGTAACAATGATGGCATCGAACGGACCGCGAGATGGCCAGCCCTGCCAGCCATCGCCATGGCGGGTTGATACATTATGCAGATCCAGCTGTTTCAGACGGCGTTTGGCCTGCCATTGCAGCCCTTTGATGCGTTCCACTGAATAGACATGGTCGACCAGATGGGCAAGAATCGCTGTCTGATACCCGGAACCCGTACCAATCTCCAGTACACGCGAATGCGGATTCAGCCCGAGCAACGCGGTCATCCGCGCGACCATATAAGGCTGTGAAATCGTCTGACCGGAGCCGATAGGCAAGGCCACATTGTCCCAGGCTTTATGCTCAAACGCCTCGTCGATAAACCGTTCGCGCGGCACCTCGCTGATGGCTTTCAGCAGGTTTTCATCATCAATACCCTGCTGACGCAGTTGTGACAGCAGTGTCTCAATACGCCGATTCACCATGCCAGGTTCACCTCAGCTTTAGCCAGCCAGTCACTAAGCACGTTCTGCGCGCTGTGTGCCGTTAAATCGACATGCAGTGCGGTGACAGAAACGTAACCCTGATCCACGGCGGCAAAGTCCGTATCCGGGCCCGCATCCAGTTTTTCGCCCGGCGGGCCAATCCAGTAGAGGGTATTGCCACGCGGATCCTGCTGCGCAATCACCTGATCCGCCGGATGGCGACTGCCACAGCGCGTCACGCGGATGCCTTTGAGTTCGGTCAGCGGCAGATCGGGGACATTGATGTTGAGAATGCGGCCGGTGCGCAGCGGTTCATGCGTCAGCGCCCTGAGGATCGCGCAGGTCACCGCTGCCGCGGTGGCATAGTGCTGATGGCCGTTAAGTGAAACTGCTATCGCCGGTAAACCAAGATGCCGCCCTTCCATCGCCGCCGCCACCGTGCCGGAGTAGATGACATCATCGCCCAGATTGGGGCCGGCGTTGATGCCTGACACGACAATATCGGGACGCGGCTGCATCAGCGCATTCACCCCCAGATAGACGCAATCGGTCGGGGTACCCATCTGAACCGCGATATCGCCGTTTTCATGGGTGAAAGTACGCAGGGGTGTTTCCAGCGTTAAGGAGTTAGAGGCACCGCTTCGGTTACGATCGGGAGCAACAACCTGCACGTCAGCAATCTGCCGCAGAGCGTTTGCCAGAGTCTGAATGCCTGGCGCATGAATGCCGTCATCGTTGCTGAGCAATATCCGCATTTCGTTCTGACCTTTTTTTATTCGACTGGTCGCCGTGACTGGACCTGTTTGAACGGCATGGCAACAGGTGATGAATGGACAGCGATTTTTGCATTCTAGCGAGGCACGCAAGGAAGTGGTAGGCGTAAATCACACGACGGTGGGGGTTTGCCGCAACATTACCCACAAGTCGGGTCATGTTGCAGCGAAGATTACTCATCAGGCTGATCGGGCGAATCCGTTTGAGTCAGCAGCTCCCGGACCACGCTGGTGGCAAAGCTGCCCGCAGGCAGCCAGAACGACAGTTCCAGCGTGACGTCATCCCACCAGCCCCACTGCATATCGCGCGGCACCACCAGCATAGCGCGGCGGGCAGCATCGACCTTCTCACGTTCGATCAATCCCAGCAGCAGCGACTCATCCGCCAGCGCCTGCTGTTCAAAGGCCAGCGCGTCAGCCTGCGGGCCAGGCTGGCCGCGTCCCGGCAGCGGCGCGGTAATGCGCAGCTCATGCTGTTCAACCCGGCGCTGTGACTCTGCCAGTTCATCAGGCTGGGCGACAAACCAGCTGCCACGGCCAGTCAGCTGCAAAGCATCGCCGTTGAGCACCTGCGTCAGGCTGCTCTGCTGTTGCAGACGCGCGCTGGTCACCTGATTAAACAGCGCACTGCGTGCAGCAGAGAGCATCAGGCTGCGTTTGTTGCGGTCGCGAATAATAATCTCATTGCGCGCCCACTTCTCCGCCATCACCAGGTTATTGCCGCCGCGACCAAAACGCTGTTCACCAAAATAGTTGGGCGCGCCCGCATCGCGAACCTGCACCAGACGCGTTTCAACCGCATCGCGGTCGCTGATCTGGCGGACAACCAGCCGGAACACATTCCCCGCCAGTGCGCCGATGCGCAGCTTACGCTTGTGACGCACCACCTGCAAAATATCGACGCCCTCAAGCGAAAAACCACGCAGATCGGGCATCGCATTACCTGGCAGACGGAAACAGAGGGTCTGCTCCGTGACCGCATGGCGGTCTTTCATCCCGGCATAGCTCATGTCGCGCTGATGAATACCAAGATACTTAGCCAGCGCCTCCGCCACAAAGCGGGTATTGGCCCCGACTTTACGGATGCGCACCAGCAGATGCTCACCTTCCCCATCCGCGCCATATCCGAGGTCTTCCACCACCACGAAATCTTCCGGGTTGGCTTTGATCACGCCGACGGCTGTGGGCGTGCCGTGCAGGTAATTCAGCGTCATTGGCTGTCAGCTTTCAGGACTAACGCGACCGCTTCACAGGCGATGCCTTCGCCGCGTCCGGTAAAGCCGAGCTTCTCGGTGGTGGTCGCTTTGACGTTGACTGCATCCATGTGGCAGCCTAAGTCTTCTGCAATGTTGATACGCATCTGTGGCACGTGCGGCAGCATTTTCGGTGCCTGAGCAATAATCGTGACGTCGACATTACCGATACGATAGCCTTTGGCTTCGATACGACGCCAGGCCTCACGCAGCAGGCCGCGGCTGTCCGCCCCTTTAAAGGCCGGATCGGTGTCGGGAAACAGCTTGCCGATATCGCCCATCGCTACTGCGCCCAGCAGCGCGTCAGTCAGCGCATGCAGCGCCACATCGCCATCCGAATGGGCGATAAAACCGTGTTCAAACGGGATCCGCACACCGCCAATCACTAACGGACCTTCTCCGCCAAAGGCGTGAACGTCAAAACCGTGACCGATACGCATCATGCGCTCTCCTTTAATTGAATCTGACTCAGATAAAAAGCCGCCAGCGCCAGATCTTCTGGCCGGGTGACTTTGATGTTATCACTGCGTCCGCTGACTAACAGCGGATGGTAGCCGCAATACTCCAGCGCCGACGCTTCATCGGTGATGGTCGCGCCTTCTGTCAGCGCCCGCGTCAGGCAGGCGGTAAGCAGCGCATGAGGGAAAAATTGCGGCGTTAGGGCGTGCCAGAGATCGTCACGTTCTACGGTATGGGCTACTGCCGCTTTGCCCGGCTCGCCCCGCTTCATGGTGTCACGCACGGGCGCAGCCAGAATTCCGCCGACGTGGCTCTGTTCGCGCACGTTGAGCAGTTGCTGGAGATCGTCGGGATGCAGACAGGGACGCGCAGCGTCATGCACCAGCACCCAGGCGGAACCCTGTGCGGCCTGGAGTCCGGCCAGCACCGATTCGGCACGGGTTTCTCCGCCTGTCACCCTGAGCACGCGTGGATCGTGTGCCAGCGGCAGGGAAGCAAAGTGCTCGTCATCGGGGCTGAGGGCAACAATCACCTGTCTGATGGCGGGATGGGAAAACAGACGTGCAATGCTGTGTTCCAGAAGGGTGTGCTGACCAATCGTCAGATACTGCTTCGGACAGGTTGCCTGCATGCGGCTGCCGATCCCGGCAGCGGGCACCACGGCAATCACATCCGCAAGGGAAGCCAGAGTGTTCATGTTTTTATCGTTGTTGGTTTTGCGCTGCTTGTTGCGCGTTGCGTTTGTTCTGGTCAGGCACCAGACGATAGAAAGTCTCACCAGGCTTAATCATGCCCAGTTCATTGCGTGCACGCTCTTCGATCGCTTCCGAGCCGCCATTGAGGTCGTCAATTTCGGCAAACAGCTGATCGTTTCGCGATTTCAGTTTGGCATTGTTTGCCTGTTGCACCGCGACATCATCATTGACGCGCGTATAGTCATGGATGCCATTTTTCCCCAGCCACAATGAATATTGCAGCCAGCCTAGCAGCACCAATAACAGTAACGTCAGTTTTCCCATCCCGCCCCCTAAAAACGGCCCAATCATCCCATAACTTTGCACAGGACTCCACACCAGCGGCGAAAATGGCATGCTTTGCTGCGCGTATGCGCAATGAGTACCGATTCTGGCGGGAAAAGATTTGTAACCTGCCGATGCGTTTGCACATCAGCACGGGCGCAGTGATGGCTTACCAGCCGGAGAGAAAGGAGAACATTAACCAGAAAAGCGTGACCACCATAATCACGGTGGCGAGTGCGGCCCAGAGCCACTGCCCGCTCAGCAGCGTATTCAGTGCAATACCCGTAACCACGGCGACCGGCAACAGCGCCAGAAAGAATGGCCAGGTATAGAGAAAGAAAAACAGCGTGTTAGAGCCGAACAGCAGGAAAGGGATCGCCAGCGCACACCCGTAAGCAAGAAAACCGATAACGCCGCCCGGCAGCAGTGAGCGTGGCTCATCCGGGGCGGAGTCATCTTTACGGGCGAGCATTGGGGTAATGTTCTGCATAGGCATCCTGTTGGCGCGAGGGCGGCAGATCAGACGATCTGCCGATGTCTCTTCAGGATCTGATGATATCGCGGTCGCGCAGCAGATCTAACAATTGGGCGGCCAGTTTTGTAACCAATTGTTCGCCATCCAGCTGGATTTCCGGGCTGTCTGGCGCCTCATAGATGCTGTCGATGCCGGTGAAATTACGCAGCTCACCGGCGCGCGCTTTGCGATATAACCCTTTCGGATCGCGCGCTTCACACACGGCTAATGGCGTATCGACAAACACCTCAATAAACTGCCCTGGCTCCAGCAGGTCGCGCACCATCTGACGCTCGGCGCGATGCGGCGAAATAAAGGCGGTAAGCACCACGAGTCCGGCATCCACCATCAGTTTCGCCACTTCACCGACCCGGCGGATGTTTTCCTTGCGGTCATCATCGCTGAAGCCGAGGTCACGACAGAGGCCGTGGCGCACATTGTCACCATCCAGCAGATAGGTGCTGACACCGATGCGGTGCAGCGCCTGCTCCAGCGCACCTGCGACGGTGGATTTCCCCGAGCCCGAAAGCCCGGTGAACCACAGCACCACGCCCTGATGGCCGTGCTGCTGCTCGCGAGAAGCGCGTGTTACCGGATGGTCATGCCACACCACGTTATCATCGTGCTGCGCCATTATTGACCGCCCAGCAGGTCGCGCGCGTTCCAGTGTGGGAAGTGACGACGCACCAGCGCATTCAGTTCCAGCTCAAACGCGCTGAACTCACCGCTGTTAACCGGCGCATCATGGTTTGGCTGATGGATCATACCGGCACCCACGGTGACGTTGCTCAGGCGATCGATAAAGATCATGCCGCCGGTTACCGGATTCTGCTGATAGTTGTCGAGCACCATCGGTTCGTCAAAGGTGATCTCAATGCGACCAATACCGTTCAGCGGCAGCGAATCGACCTGACGTGTCTCCAGCGAGTTGATCTCAACCTGATGCAGCACCTTCTCAACGCGACCACGGGTTTTCTTACCGGCGATTTTCAGATCATAGCTCTGACCGGCCTGCAGCGGCTGTTCCGCCATCCAGACCACATCAACACTGGCAGACTGCACCGCCGACAGCGCTTCGCTGGCATCGACCAGCAAATCGCCACGGCTGATATCAATCTCATCCTGCAGCACCAGGGTGATCGCTTCACCTGCACCCGCTTCCTGCAGATCGCCATCAAAGGTGACAATGCGGGCAATCGTCGACTCCACGCCAGACGGCAGCACTTTTACGCGCTGGCCGACCTGCACGCTGCCTGACGCCAGGGTACCGGCATAGCCACGGAAATCCAGGTTCGGGCGGTTGACATACTGCACCGGGAAACGCATCGGCTGATGATCGACAACGCGCTTCAGCTCCACGGTTTCCAGCACATCCAGCAGGGTCGGGCCGCTGTACCACGGCATAGTCTGGCTGGCAGAGGCGACGTTATCCCCTTCCAGCGCTGACATCGGCACAAAGCGGATATCAAGGTCTTCCGGCAGTTGGGCAGCAAAGTCGAGGTAATCCTGTTTGATCTGCTCGAAGCGTGTCTGCTCGTACTCCACCAGATCCATCTTGTTGATCGCCACCACCAGGTGCTTGATGCCCAGCAGCGTCGAGATAAAGCTGTGACGGCGGGTCTGATCCAGGACGCCCTTACGCGCATCGATCAGCAGGATCGCCAGATCGCAGGTTGACGCGCCAGTCGCCATGTTGCGGGTGTACTGCTCATGTCCCGGCGTATCCGCAATAATGAATTTACGCTTTTCGGTCGAGAAGTAGCGGTAGGCCACATCAATAGTAATGCCCTGCTCACGTTCCGCCTGCAGGCCATCCACCAGCAGCGCCAGATCGAGCTTCTCGCCTTGGGTGCCGTGACGTTTGCTGTCGTTGTGCAGTGATGAAAGCTGATCTTCATAGATCTGACGGGTGTCGTGCAGCAGACGACCAATCAGGGTACTTTTTCCGTCATCAACGCTGCCGCAGGTCAGAAAACGCAGCAGGCTCTTATGCTGTTGAGCGGTCAGCCAGGCTTCAACGCCGCCCTGGTCGGCAATCTGTTGTGCAATTACGGTATTCATCTGGCGTCTCCTTAGAAATAACCCTGGCGTTTTTTCAGTTCCATCGAACCGGACTGATCGCGATCGATCATGCGGCCCTGACGCTCGCTGGTAGTGGAGACCAGCATCTCTTCGATGATCTCCGGCAGCGTCTGCGCTTCGGACTCTACCGCACCGGTCAGCGGCCAGCAGCCGAGCGTACGGAAACGGACCATCCGCTGGGTGATCTCTTCACCCGGCTGCAGGTTGATGCGATCGTCATCGATCATCATCAGCATGCCATCACGCTCCAGCACCGGACGCGGCGCGGCAAGATAGAGCGGCACGATCTCGATGTTTTCCAGGAAGATGTACTGCCAGATATCCAGTTCAGTCCAGTTCGACAGCGGGAAGACGCGGATGCTTTCGCCCTTGTTGATCTGGCCGTTGTAGTTGTGCCACAGCTCAGGACGCTGGTTTTTCGGATCCCAGCGGTGGAAGCGGTCACGGAAGGAGTAGATACGCTCTTTGGCGCGTGACTTCTCTTCATCACGACGTGCGCCGCCAAAGGCCGCATCGAAACCATATTTGTTCAGCGCCTGCTTCAGCCCTTCGGTCTTCATGATGTCAGTGTGTTTGGCACTGCCGTGGACAAAGGGGTTAATCCCCATCGCCACGCCTTCCGGGTTGCGGTGAACCAGCAACTCTGCGCCCATCGCTTTCACGGTGCGGTCGCGGAACGCGTACATTTCACGGAATTTCCAGCCGGTATCCACATGCAGCAGCGGGAACGGCAGCGTGCCCGGATAAAAGGCTTTACGCGCCAGATGCAGCATCACCGAGGAGTCTTTGCCGATAGAGTACATCATCACCGGATTGCTGAACTCCGCCGCCACTTCGCGAATGATGTGGATACTCTCCGCCTCCAGCTGACGCAGATGAGTGAGTCGTTTTTGGTCCATGATTTTCCCTCAAGCCAGATTGACAACGGCGGACTCGCGAGTCCCCTGCTGTGCTGAATGTTTAAACCAGGCGAGTTGCCCGTGCAGATTAACCACCTCTCCGATCACCAGCAGCGCCGGGGTAGGTGCCGAGGCGGCCAGCGCCTCAAGTTGTTCTAAGGTGCCGGTCAGCACCTGTTGATCCTGACGGGTGCCGCGACTGATCACCGCCACTGGCGTTGATGGCGCGCGACCGTGCTGAATCAGCGCCGCGCTGATAGCAGCCGCCTTAACCGTGCCCATGTAGATCGCCAGCGTCTGACGCGCGCGCGCCAGCGATGGCCAGTCGATATCATCGCCATCGGGACGGCAGTGACCGGTAATAAACATCACGCTCTGCGCGTAATCGCGATGGGTCAGCGGAATCCCGGCATAGGCCGTCGCACCAGCAGCCGCGGTCACGCCCGGCACCACCTGGAACGGCACGCCCGCCTGCTGTGCCGCCTGCAGCTCTTCGCCGCCGCGGCCAAAGATAAAGGGATCGCCACCCTTGAGGCGGACAACGCGCTTACCTTTCAGCGCCAGTGAAACCAGCAACTGATTAATCTCTTCCTGCGGTAACGTATGCGCGCTGGCGCGTTTACCGACGCAGATGCGGTCGGCGTCACGACGCACCAGGTCCAGCACCTCTTCGCTGACCAGATGGTCGTAGAGCACCACATCAGCTAACTGCATTACCTGCAGGCCACGCAGCGTCAGCAGGCCGCTGTCGCCCGGCCCGGCACCGACCAGAAAGATCTCGCCCTGACGGGTTGGCTCTTCCAGCAGTTCACGATCCAGCGTGCGCTTCGCCTCTTCGACGTTACCGGCTGACATCTGACTGGCGAACAGACCGTCGAAGGCCCGCTCCCAGAAACGCCGACGATCGGACATGCGGCTGAAGCGCTGTTTGACCTTATCGCGCCAGAGTCCGGCTACCTCCGCCATCTGACCAAGACTGGCAGGCAGCAGCGTTTCGATTTTTTCGCGCAGCATGCGTGCCAGCACCGGCGCGGTGCCGCTGGAGGAGATCGCCACTACCAGCGGTGAGCGGTCAACAATCGACGGGAAGATAAAGGTGCATTTTGGCTGGTCGTCGACCACGTTAACCAGCTTATGCCGCGCGTTAGCGGCTTCAAAAACCTGGGTGTTGAGATGGTTATCGTCGGTGGCAGCAATCACCAGGAAAACGCCATCCAGCTGGGACGGATCAAATTCGGTCGCCACCCACTCCAGCTCCTGCTTATCCAGCAGTGCCTGCAGTTCCGGGCAGAGTTCACGAGAGGCGATCTGAACGCGCGCGCGCGCGCGACGCAGCAGTTCAATTTTTCGCGCCGCAATATCTCCACCGCCGACAACCAGAACCGGGCGGCCAGAGAGATCGGCAAAAAGAGGCAAATAGTCCACGTTAACCCTGATGATTTAACTTTGTATTAACGCGACTATACGTCGCTGAGTTTATCCAGATGAAATTACGAATTGGAATGAGTAGTTACCGAATGGAATAACGACACCGCAAAGCACAGAACAATTTGATCTTAACAGATGAAATTTAATGGCTTTTTCGTGAACAGGCTCACACATTCCGGTCAGCGCCTGCGCCCGCAAAAGCAGATAAGTGCCAGCGATAAATATGCGTAGGTGCTTTCCCTCTCAGTAGCGCCCGATTCCGCTAACCAGCTCGCAGAACAAAAGGGGTATAATGCGCGCGGCATGAGCAGGCCTGGCCCGCATGCCTGTTAGCTCCCGGATAATGTAAAAAAGGATGCACTATGTTTTGTTCCCTCCGCCTGAGGGTCGCGACAGTTTTGTTGAGCGCACTCATTTCCCCGCTGGCCCTGGCCGCGCCAGCGGGTCAGTTTGCCGAACAGCAGGTCCGGCACATCGCCACTTATTTTCCTGGCCGCATGAGTGGTAGTCCGGCTGAGTTGATGGCCGCTGACTATCTGCAACAGCAATTTACCGCGCTGGGGTATAAAACCGATACCCGCCAGTTCAACACCGGCTATAAGTGGCAGGAAGATGACGGCACGCAGCGCTGGCATAAGCTCACGGCCACCTCGGTGATTGCTGCGCGCGCCGGCAGCGTGCCGCAGGAGATTCTGATCGTGGCACATCTGGATACCTGGACGCCGCAGAACAGCAGCCAGGTCCATCATAATCTGGGCGGCTTACGTCTGCAGGGCGTCGACGATAATGCGTCGGGTCTTGGCGTGATGCTGGAGCTGGCGCAGCAGCTGAGTCGTAAACCGCTGCACTACGGCATCCGCTTTGTGGCACTCAGCGCCGGAGAAACCGACCTGCACGGCATGGATGATTACGTTGAGCGGATGAGCACGCGTGAAAAGAAGAACACGCTGCTGGTCATCGATCTCAATAGCCTGATCACCGGCGATCATCTCTATTTCAACAGCGGCATGAATACGCCCCGGGCGGTGCGCAAGCAGACCAGCGATCGCGCGCTGTTACTGGCTCGTCAGCAGGGCATTCCCGCTGCCAGTCATCAGCTGACTCGCAAAGACTTCAACGGTCTGAATGCCTTCGACAGGGCGGGCTTTCCGCTGCTGGATGTCACTGCCAGCAACTGGACGCTGGGGAATAAAGATGGCGCATTACAGCGTCATCGCAGCCACCACTTTCCGGATGGTGTGACCCGTCATCAGACTGACCTGGATAATCTGAGCTATCTCGACCGCTGGCTGCCGGGCCAGATAGCCCTGCGAACCCGCGACAGCGTCCGCGTGCTGCTGCCGCTGATCAGCGAACTGACCAATCCTAAAGTGTGAGGATCTGACATGTACGTAGTTTTTCTGAATTATGTTCGTCCGGTAGAAGAGGTTGAAGCGCTGCTGGCAGGCCATATCGACTGGCTCGATCGCTATTTTGATGCGGGCTTTTTTATTGCCGCGGGACGTAAAGACCCACGCACGGGCGGCATGTTGCTGGTCAGGGAGATGGAACGTGAAAAGCTGGATGCGATATTAGCGGAAGATCCGTTTGTTGCCGTGGCTGAGTATGAGGTGACGAAGGTGAATGTGACGCGCGAAGCAGAGGCGTTTGCCGGATTAAAAGGCGTTTAGCTTCCTGACTGACTCTGGCGAAGCACTTCTCTCCCCCTCGCGGGGGAGAGAAGAACGTCATCAGCCTTCGTGCAGACCACACTCACGCTTGAGACCGAAGAAGCGTGTCTCTTCTTCTGCCATACCCGGCTCCCATTTGCGGGTGGTATGGGTATCACCTACTGAAAGATAGCCTTCATCCCACAGCGGATGGTACTTCAGCTTGTGCTGTTCCAGGTATTGATGAATCTGGCGGTTATCCCAGTCAATAATCGGCAGCAGCTTAAAGACGCCACGCTGCACGCCCAGCACCGGCAAATTTGCCCGGCTGCCGGACTGGTCGCGGCGCAGGCCGGCAAACCAGGTCTGAGCACCCAGGGTTTCGATAGCCCGGTTCATCGGCTCGACTTTATTGATCTCGTTATATTTCTCAATCCCCTCGACGCCCTGCTCCCACAGCTTGCCGTAGCGCGCTTCCTGCCAGGCCGGTGAGGTTTCGGCGCGGAACACTTTGAGGTTGAGATTGAGCTGGTCCGCCAGCTCATCAATAAAACGATAGGTCTCCGGGAACAGATAGCCGGTGTCGGTGAGGATCACCGGAATATCGGGCTGCTGACGCGTCACCAGATGCAGCGACACCGCCGCCTGAATACCGAAACTGGAGGAGAGCACGTAAGCGCCCGGTAAATTCTCCAGCGCCCAGCTGACCCGCTCTTCTGCTGATGACTTTTCCAGCTGCGCATTAGTCGCGGCCAGCGCCATCGCACGCTGGACTTTGGACATCTCATTCAGTGCTGCGAGGTCGGGCTGACTCATTTTGCTTCCTCCCAGAAGTCGCGTGCCGGGTCCAGCACCGGCGCAACAATGCCTGCGCGGATGGTGAAGTCACCAAAGCCTTCAGCGGCCTGGCGCTCGGTGGCCCAGCGTCCCACCAGCTCATCAATGGTGGCGAGAATTTCGCTTTCGTTAATGTTTTCACGATACATACGGGGAATACGCGTTCCGCTGCGGTTTCCGCCCAGATGCAGGTTGTAGCGGCCTGGCGCTTTACCCACCAGACCCAGCTCAGCCAGCATGGCACGGCCGCAACCGTTGGGACAACCGGTAACGCGTAACACTATGTGCTCATCACCAACGCCATGCGCGTGCATGATGCCCTCGACTTTGGTCACAAACGCGGGCAGGAAGCGTTCGGCTTCTGCCATCGCCAGCGGACAGGTCGGGAACGCAACGCAGGCCATGGAGTTTTCACGCTGTGGCGTCACATGATCCATCAGACCATGTTCGCGGGCGATCGCTTCAATCTGCGCTTTTTCGCTTTCCGGCACACCCGCCACAATCAGGTTCTGGTTGGCTGTCAGGCGGAAGTCACCCTGATGGATTTTCGCAATTTCCGCGATGCCGCTTTTCAGCGGTCGGCCCGGATAGTCGAGCAGGCGACCATTTTCGATAAACAGCGTGAGGTGCCATTTGTTGTCGATGCCTTTGATCCAGCCAATGCGATCGCCACGGGTGGTGAACTCATAGGGACGGATCGGCTCAAACGTCAGGCCAGCGCGCTTTTCAACTTCCGCTTTAAAGGTCTCGACACCAACACGTTCAAGGGTATATTTGGTTTTGGCGTTTTTACGATCGGTACGGTTACCCCAGTCACGCTGCGTCGTCACGACCGCCTCAGCAACATCGAGGATCTTCTCAACCGGGAAGTAACCAAATTCGCTGGCGGTACGCGCGTAAGTCGCTTTGTTACCGTGCTCGATCGAAAGGCCACCACCCACCAGCAGGTTGAAGCCCACCAGCTTGCCATTCTCGGCGACGGCGACAAAGTTCAGATCGTTGGCGTGCAGATCCACATCGTTGTGCGGCGGGATCACTACTGTCGTTTTGAATTTACGCGGCAGATAGGTTTCACCGAGAATCGGCTCTTCGTCTGTTGTCGCGACTTTTTCTTTATCCCACCAGATTTCTGCATAGGCACGGGTGCGCGGCAGCAGATGCTCGGAGAGCTTCTTCGCCCACTCATACGCTTCCTGATGCAGTTCCGACTCAACCGGGTTCGACGTACAGAGCACATTACGGTTGACGTCGTTGGCGGTCGCCAGCGCATCCAGCCCCACTTCATGCAGCATCTGATGCGTCGGCTTGACGTTCTTCTTCAGAATACCGTGAAACTGGAAGGTCTGACGGTTGGTCAGACGGATGCTGCCATAAATGGTTTTATCGGTGGCAAATTTGTCGATGGCCAGCCACTGCGTCGGCGTGATGATCCCGCCCGGCAGTCGGCAGCGCAGCATCATGGCGTGGCGCGGTTCCAGCTTCTGCTCGGCACGTTCGGCACGAATGTCGCGATCGTCCTGCTGGTACATGCCGTGAAAACGGATCAGCAGGAAGTTATCGCCGGTAAAGCCGCCGGTCAGACCCTCTTCCAGATCTTCTTTGATGGTGCCGCGCAGATAGTTGCTCTGCTTCTTCAGACGCTCAGCGTCTGCTAATTTGCCTTCTACAACCAGCGGTCCAGGGTGTTTATCGCTCATTAGTAAACGTCTCGCTGATAACGGCGCTCAATGCGCAGCTCACTTAAAAATTCGTCGGCCGTTTCACGATCCATTCCGCCGTGTTCGACCACCACATCCAGCAGGGCCTGCTCGACGTCTTTTGCCATACGATTCGCGTCGCCACAGACATACAGATGCGCGCCCTCTTCAATCCAGCGCCAGACTTCAGCCCCTTTCGCGCGGATCTTATCCTGTACGTAAATCTTCTCTGCCTGATCGCGTGACCATGCGAGGTCGATATTCGTCAGCAGCCCATCCTTCACATATTTCTGCCACTCCACCTGATAGAGGAAATCGTCGGTGAAGTGCGGATTACCAAAGAATAGCCAGTTTTTGCCGCTGGCACCGTCGTTGTCGCGCTGCTGCATAAAGGCGCGGAACGGCGCGATGCCGGTGCCCGGGCCAATCATGATCACCGGCGCGTCCGGATTAGCCGGCAGGCGGAAATTATCGTTGTGCTCAATGAAGACACGGACTTCGCCCTCTTCTTCAATGCGATCGGCCAGCCAGGTCGATGCACCGCCGCCGCGCTGGCGACCTTCAATATCGAAGCGCACTGCACCCACAGTGATGTGCACTTCGGTGTCGGTTTCGGCCTGCGAAGAGGCAATAGAATAGAGTCGCGGCGTCAGCGGACGCAGCAGGCCGGTCAGCTGTTCTGCCGTGAGTTCAGCCGGAGCCAGACGCACCATATCCACAATCGGATAGTTCTGCGCATAGTGCTGCAACCGGGCTTTATCATCCACCAGCGACAGCAGCTCCGCATTACGGGACAGTTGGGCGTACTGCGCCACGATCTGCGCCGTGTTCACCGTCAGCTCGAAATGCTTTTGCAGCGCCTCCGCCAGCGGCAGGGTTTTGCCCTGAATCTCTACCGGCTCATCGCCTTTCAGCCAGACCAGCTCCAGCAATTCGCTGACCAGCGCCGCGTCATTTTCATACCAGACGCCCAGCGCATCGCCCGGCTGGTAGCGCAGACCGGAGTCGCCCAGATCGATTTCGATATGGCGCACATCTTTGTCTGAGTCACGTCCGGTAATTTTCTGATTCACCGCCAGACTGGCGCTGAGTGGAGACTCTTTGCTGTAGGGACTGGTGGTCACTTCATTAACGCTGCCTGCCGCTGTCGCCGCAGCCTGCGCCGGGGATTCGGTCGGCACGCGCTGTTTCAGAATGTCGGTCAGCGCACTGCGCCAGGCCGAAGCCTGCTCTGCGTACTCGACATCCGCATCAACGCGATCCAGCAGGCGTTCGCCGCCCAGCTCAGCCAGACGATTGTCAAAATCTTTGCCCGCCTGACTGAAGAATTCATAAGAGGTGTCGCCCAGGCCAAACACCGCAAAGGCAGCACCCTCCATTTTCGGTGCCTTCTTCGACATCAGGAATTTATGCAGCGCTACCGCCTCTTCCGGCGGCTCGCCTTCGCCCTGAGTAGAGGTTACGATCACCAGCATTTTTTCCTGGCCAATCTGCTTAAACTTGTAATCACCGGCATTCACCAGGTTTACGTTCAGCTTCGCGGCCAGCAGGTCATCACGCAGCTGCTCAGCCAGACGACGGGCATTGCCGGTCTGGGAAGCAGAAAGCAGGGTAATAACCGGCGTTTCAGCGGCGGGCGCGGACGGTGCGCTGCTGGCGACGGCGCTACCCGGCGTCTGCTCTACCCGGCCCCAGAAATAGCCTGACAGCCACGCCAGTTGAGTCGGGGAATAATCTGTCGTCGCCGCCTGTAAGCGGGCGAGTTGTTCCGGGGAGAGCGGAAGCAGTGAACCAGGTGCCTGAGTCGTCATCGCGTTAAAAATTCCAGTATCAGAAGTCCGGACCGTAAAGTGGCGGAAGAGTGCGTAGGTTACCGGGCTGTATATTAACGATTAAATACGCCTTCGACATATCAAATAACCAAAATGACTAAGTGGTTTTCCTGGTAGAGGTAATCGTTAAAACTGGTAAGTAAACGGGTGATTTATCAGTTAATTAGCTGGATACGATCCGGCAAACGGATGTGAAAGTATCGCTTTGTGCGGCGCGGGTGCGAAAAAAGCGGTAATCAGGTAGAATTCAGCGGTTTTTTAATGTCTGAGAACCACTATGTCTACCACCTTGTTTAAAGAGTTCCAGTTCGAAGCCGCGCACCATCTTCCGAATGTGCCGGCCGGACACAAATGCGGCCGTCTGCACGGTCATTCGTTCCTGGTTCGTCTGGAGATTACCGGCGAAGTGGATGCGCATACCGGCTGGGTTATGGATTTTGCTGAACTGAAGGCGGCGTTTAAGCCTCTGTACAATCGGCTGGACCACTACTATCTGAATGATATTCCTGGCCTGGAAAATCCCACCAGCGAAGTGCTGGCAAAATGGATCTGGGATCAGATGAAGCCGCAACTGCCGCTGTTAAGCGCGGTCATGATCAAAGAAACCTGCACTGCAGGCTGCGTTTACCGCGGCTAAGCCTGTCGGATCGAGCCTTTCGATCCGACGCTGTTTCGCTTCCATCCCGCATCAAGCCTCTTCCCTGTGGTTAACCGCTCAGCACACTCTATCAGGCGATATTGAGATATTTATGGGTCTGCATCGACAGACGCCAGTTACGTGCAATGCAGGTCTCAATGCAGAGTCGGGTGGCATCGTCTTTACGGCTGATAGGCTGCAGAGCGATGATTCGGGCTTTGGTGTCGTCAATCCCCGCCAGCAGCCCATCCAGTGCGTCCACATCACGCTGACGTGCCACCGGATGTTTAATTTCATCGGCCCGGCTCAGCGCCTGGGGCAGCACATCGTAGCCGCCGCGCATGTTGACCTTCGGCGAGACAGTCACCCAGGTCTGCTCAGAACAGTGGATCTCGTGAGTGCCGCTGGTCTCAATCTGGCACTGGAAACCGTGCTGTTCCAGAATCGTGGTTAACGGACGCAGGTCGTAAATCGCCGGTTCACCACCGGTGATCACCACATGACGCGCCGTCCAGCCCTGCTGTTCGATGCTACGAAGCAGTGTGGAGGCATCGGCATCGCCCCAGGCGTCGCTCTCCACCGTTTTGATCAAAATATCACCCAGAGACGTTTCCCGATCTGCCCGCTTTTCCCAGGTGTGTTTGGTATCGCACCAGCTACAGCCCACCGGGCAGCCCTGCAGGCGGATGAAAATGGCAGGCACGCCGGTGTAATAACCTTCGCCCTGCAGTGTCTGGAACATTTCGTTAATCGGGTAGAACATTTTTTACTCGCCTGGATAAATCGGGGCGCTGATTATGCCAGCGTGTGTCGCACAACAACAGCTGCGCGACACGAAAAAGCAAAAGCCCCGCACAAGGCGGGGCTTTCAGCGTATGCGATGCCGCTTAATGCGCCATCAGCACAGGGTCATTACTGACCTTTAACTTCTTTCAGACCGTTGAATGGCGCTTTAGAACCCAGCGCTTCTTCGATACGGATCAGCTGGTTGTACTTAGCAACACGGTCAGAACGGCTCATTGAACCGGTTTTGATCTGGCCCGCTGCAGTACCTACCGCCAGGTCAGCGATGGTTGCATCTTCAGTTTCGCCTGAACGGTGAGAGATCACGGCAGTGTAGCCCGCGTCTTTCGCCATTTTGATCGCAGCCAGGGTTTCGGTCAGAGAACCGATCTGGTTGAATTTGATCAGAATGGAGTTAGCGATACCTTTATCGATACCTTCCTTCAGGATTTTGGTGTTGGTTACGAACAGGTCGTCACCCACCAGCTGGATTTTGTCGCCCAGTACTTTGGTCTGGTAAGCGAAGCCGTCCCAGTCAGATTCATCCAGGCCATCTTCGATAGAGACGATCGGATACTGTTTAGTCAGATCTTCCAGGAAGTGGGTGAACTCTTCAGAGGTGAACGCTTTACCGCCTTCACCGGCCAGAACGTATTTGCCATCTTTGTAGAACTCAGATGCCGCACAGTCCATCGCCAGGGTGATGTCTTTGCCCAGCTCGTAGCCTGCTGCTTTTACCGCTTCAGCGATAACTGCCAGCGCTTCGGCGTTGGAACCCAGGTTAGGCGCGTAGCCGCCTTCGTCACCCACTGCCGTGCTCATGCCTTTGCTTTTCAGCACTTTTGCCAGGTTGTGGAATACTTCAGAACCCATACGGATAGCTTCTTTAACGTTAGAAGCGCCAACCGGCTGGATCATGAATTCCTGGATGTCGACGTTGTTGTCGGCATGTTCGCCGCCGTTGATGATGTTCATCATAGGCAGTGGCATAGAGTATTTGCCTGGGGTGCCGTTCAGCTCAGCGATGTGCTCATACAGCGCCTGACCTTTAGAAGCTGCCGCTGCTTTAGCCGCTGCCAGTGAAACAGCCAGAATGGCGTTAGCACCGAAGTTAGATTTGTTCTCAGTACCGTCCAGGTCGATCATGATCTTATCGATGTTCGCCTGATCTTTCGCGTCTTTGCCTTTTACCGCTTCAGCAATCGGACCGTTTACTGCAGCAACGGCTTTGGTTACGCCTTTGCCCAGGAAACGTGATTTGTCACCGTCACGCAGTTCCAGCGCTTCGCGTGAACCGGTAGAGGCACCTGATGGCGCAGCGGCCAGGCCTACAAAACCGCCTTCCAGATGCACTTCAGCTTCAACAGTCGGGTTACCACGTGAGTCGATAATTTCGCGACCGATGACTTTTACGATTTTGGACATTACGATTTTCCTCAGTACAAGTTAGTCAATCCTAAGACAGACAACGCGCGAAAAGTTCGCGCGCTGCCTGTGAAACTTACTTCGCTAAACGCTTCTGATGCTCATGCGCGGCTTTAACAAAGCCGGCAAACAACGGATGGCCGTCGCGTGGGGTCGAGGTAAACTCAGGGTGGAACTGGCAGGCCACAAACCACGGATGGTTCGGGATCTCGATAATCTCAACCAGTTGATCATCACCAGAGCGACCTGCTACGCGCAGACCGGCTGCTTCAATCTGCTTTAACAGCATATTGTTCACTTCGTAGCGGTGGCGATGGCGCTCAACGATGGTGTCAGAGCCGTAGAGCTGGCGAACCTGGCTGCCCGGCGTTAACTGACACTGCTGGCTGCCCAGACGCATGGTGCCGCCCAGATCGCTCTGCTCGCTGCGGACTTCGACGTTGCCTTCTTCGTCACGCCATTCGGTGATTAATGCCACCACCGGGTATTTACAGTCTGGCACAAATTCAGTGGAGTTGGCGCCCGGCATGCCCGCGACATTGCGCGCGAACTCCATCAGCGCGACCTGCATGCCCAGACAGATGCCGAGGTACGGCACGTTGTTTTCACGTGCGTACTGGGCGGTCATCAGCTTGCCTTCCACACCACGGTAGCCGAAGCCGCCTGGGATCAGAATCGCATCCAGATCTTTCAGTAATTCGACACCGCGGGATTCAACATCCTGCGAATCGATCAGTTTGATGTTCACGGTGACGCGATTTTTCAGGCCACCATGCTTCAGCGCTTCGATGACGGACTTATAGGCATCCGGCAGCTCAACATACTTGCCCACCATACCGATGGTGACTTCACCACCCGGATTGGCTTCTTCGTAGATTACCTGCTCCCACTCGGCCAGGTTGGCTTCAGGTGCATTCAGGTTGAAGCGCTTGCAGATGTAGTCATCCAGGCCCTGCGATTTCAGCATGCCAGGAATCTTGTAGATGGAATCCACGTCCTTCAGCGAGATAACCGCTTTTTCGGGGACGTTACAGAACAGCGCGATTTTGGCACGTTCGTTGGCCGGAACGGCACGATCAGAACGGCAAATCAGCACGTCTGGCTGGATACCAATCGACAGCAGCTCTTTTACGGAGTGCTGAGTCGGTTTGGTTTTCACTTCACCGGCCGCCGCCATGTAAGGCACCAGCGTCAGGTGCATATACATGGTGTGTTCGCGGCCCACATCCACGGCCATCTGGCGAATCGCTTCCAGGAACGGCAGTGATTCGATATCCCCTACTGTGCCGCCGATTTCGACCAGCACTACATCATGACCTTCACCGCCTTCAATAATGCGTTCTTTGATGGCGTTGGTGATGTGCGGGATAACCTGAATGGTTGCGCCCAGATAGTCGCCACGGCGCTCTTTGCGCAGGACTTCTGAGTAGATACGGCCGGTGGTGAAGTTGTTACGGCGCGACATTTTGGTGCGGATGAAGCGCTCGTAGTGACCCAGATCGAGATCGGTTTCAGCGCCGTCATCAGTGACGAAAACTTCGCCGTGCTGGGTCGGGCTCATGGTGCCTGGATCCACGTTGATATACGGGTCCAGCTTCATGATGGTCACGTTCAGACCACGAGCTTCGAGAATGGCTGCGAGGGAGGCGGCGGCAATGCCTTTACCCAGAGAGGAAACGACCCCGCCGGTCACAAAAATATAATTCGTTGTCATGCTGAACCTGAGAGTTTAGGTTTAAAGACGGTGGAATAACCAGGACGGGAAAACAGTATACTGGAAACCGCTATCAGCCACAATTGATGAATCACAGCCATCCTCCAACGCATTGCTGCGTCCTAACATAGCGGATAGCTGCCAATGAAATGTTGATGTGCGTCACAAAGTTGTAGCCGCGCTGAAACGAGTAAGCATATATGGCGACTTTATGCACAGCGCTGGAATAATCAGCGCTTCTCGCCCTGTTTCACCTGTTGCCAGGCCGCTTCCATCTGCTCCAGTGTGGCACCCGGCATGCTTAACCCCTGTGCTGCGATGATTGCCTCGACTTCACGGAACCGGCGCTCGAACTTGTCATTCGCCTTTTGCAGCGCCGTTTCCGCTTTGCTGCCAAGATGACGCGACAGGTTAACCGTGGCAAACAGCAGGTCGCCAATCTCCTCTTCCAGCTTTTCGCCGTCCACCACGCTCTGCTGCGCCTCGTGCATCACTTCATCAATCTCTTCATGCACTTTTGCCACTACCGGCCCCAGCGTGGTCCAGTCGAATCCCACATTGTGACAGCGCTTCTGAATCTTATGGGCACGCATCAGTGCGGGCAGCGCTTTAGGAATGTCATCCAGCGCCGAATGCTGGGCTTTATCAGCCCGCTCGGCGGTTTTAATCGCTTCCCAGTTTTTCAGCACGTCATTGCTGGTTTCTGCCGTGGCATCGCCAAAAATGTGCGGATGACGGCGCTCCAGCTTGTCACTGATGGCGTGACAGATATCCTCAAAATTAAAGCAACTCTGTTCGCTGGCCATCTGCGCGTAGAACACCACCTGAAACAGCAGATCGCCTAGTTCGCCGCGCAGATCGTCAAAATCTTCGCGCTGGATGGCGTCCAGCACTTCATAGGTCTCTTCCAGCGTATAGGGCGCGATAGAGGTGAAGGTCTGTTCACGGTCCCACGGGCAGCCATGTTGGGGATCGCGCAGGGTTTTCATGATGCCAAGCAGGCGCTCGATAGCGTTCATTCAGACGGGTCCTTGAGTAGTCAGGTGACAGGCAGCGGGCAAGAAGGCGAGGCGTATAACAGTGCCGGACGGGGTGAACCGCGTCCGGCACGCTCAGGTACCGCAGAAAACGCCCGCGCAACCTCCGGTTGCCGGTTGCCGCACTGCAGCTGAATATCAGTGCAGGCGGCGGGCGTCAATAATATCAGAGACCTGGTTCAGGCGCGCCAGGACACGTCCCAGTACCTGATGGTTGTAGATCTCAATATCCATGTCGATGGTCGCCAGCTGCTTTTTAGTGTCGCTGCGGCTTGAGACGCCCAGTACATTCACTTTCTCGTTGGCAAGAATGGTGGTGATGTCACGCAGCAAGCCGCTGCGATCGTTGGCGGTGACGCGCACCACCAGCGAGTAACCGCTGGAGTAGCTCTCGCCCCATACGGCATCGACGATACGTTCCGGCGCATGTGAAATCAGTTCAGAGAGCTGGTCGCAGTCGGCGCGGTGAATGGAGATGCCGCGCCCCTGAGTGATGAAGCCGACAATATCATCGCCCGGAATCGGCTGACAGCAACGGGCAATGTGGTGCATCAGATTGCCCACACCCTCGACGACCACGCGCCCACTCTCTTTGCGTGCAGGCTGCGAGTACGATTTCTGGGTCAGCTGCCGCAGCGCTTCGCGATCTTCCTCTTCAGCACTCGGCTTGTTCAGCTTCGCCTGCAGGAAGTTAACCATCTGGTTAAGACGAATATCGCCGCCGCCAATCGCCGCCAGCAGCTCTTCCAGTGAGGTCACGTTGTAGCGCGGCAGCAGCAGTTTCTCTGCTTCGCGCAGGCTGATATCAAGCTGATTCAGTTCGTTATCCAGAATCTGCCGTCCGGCGATAATGTTCTTGTCGCGATCCTGCTTGCGGAACCAGTTGTGGATCTTCGAGCGTCCACGGCTGGTCGTGATATAGCCCAGATTCGGGTTGAGCCAGTCGCGGCTCGGGTTCGGCTGTTTCTGGGTAATCACTTCGACCTGATCGCCCATCTGCAGCTGATAGGTGAACGGCACGATGCGACCACCGATTTTTGCACCGATGCAGCGGTGACCGATGTCACTGTGAATATGATAGGCAAAGTCGAGCGGCGTCGATCCGGCCGGCAGATCCACCACGTCACCTTTCGGGGTAAAGACGTAAACCCGGTCGTCGAACACCTGGCTACGGACCTCTTCCAGCAGCTCGCCGGAGTCAGCCATCTCTTCCTGCCAGCTAATCAGCTTACGCAGCCAGGCGATACGCTCTTCGTGACCTGCTGCGCCGCGCGCGCTGCTGGAGGTTGGCCCCTCTTTATATTTCCAGTGCGCCGCCACGCCCAGCTCGGCATCTTCATGCATCTGGCGGGTACGGATCTGGATCTCCACCGTTTTGCCCTGCGGCCCTAACACCACCGTATGAATCGACTGATAGCCGTTGGGTTTTGGGTTAGCGACGTAGTCATCGAATTCGCTGGGCAGATGGCGATAGAGGGTATGCACCGTGCCCAGCGCGCCGTAGCAATCCTGCAGGCGATCGGCCACGATGCGCACCGCACGCACGTCAAACAGCTCATCAAAGGCCAGCGATTTTTTCTGCATCTTGCGCCAGATGCTGTAGATGTGTTTCGGACGTCCGTAGACTTCGGCGCGCACGCCCTCTTTAACCATCTCTTTGCGCAGATTGTTAACGAAGTTATCGATGTACTGCTCACGATCGATGCGACGCTCATGCAGTAATTTAGCAATGCGCTTATATTCGTCGGGATGCAGATAGCGGAAGCAGTAATCTTCCAGCTCCCATTTGAGCTGACCGATACCAAGACGGTTGGCCAGGGGCGCATAGATGTTGGTGCTCTCTTTGGCGGCCAGCACCCGCTCATCTTCCGGCGCATCTTTCATTTCGCGCAGGTTCATGATGCGTTCGGCCAGCTTGAGCACCACGCAGCGGAAATCTTCCACCATCGCCAGCAGCATGCGGCGGACGTTATCGACCTGTTCAGAGGCCATGGAGTCGTTGTGGATCGCTTTCAGCTGGCGGATGGCGTCCATATCGCGCACGCCGTGAACCAGCGAGACGATGCCTTTACCGACGGCGGTTTCCAGCTCCTCTTCACTCACCACTTCATCGTTAGCCAGCGGGAAAATCAGCGCCGCACACAGGCTTTCAATATCCATGCTGAGCATGGAGAGGATCTCCACCATCTCGATACCGCGCCACAGGAGCAGCGACTGATCGGGATGGCCCTGCGTCTGCGCTTCGCAGTAGCGCCAGGTCTCAGCAACGCGTTGACAGGATTGCGGGTTGGCAATACCGAGACTGGCGATCCACTGGTCGAGGGCGAAATCCCCCTCAGTATTTAAATGCGCACTTCTGACCGCAACCATAACCTCTCCTGCACAACGACATTCATCGCTTATGTTTTTCTGAACAGCACCATGGATTCGAGATGACGGGTATGTGGGAACATATCCAGCATCGCGACCCTTTCCAATTGGTAGCCTGCCGACAGCAATGTCTGGCTGTCGCGGGCGAGTGTTGTGGGATTACACGAAACATAGACCACGCGTTCTGGTGCAAGTTTAACCACATGCGCCATGACGCCCGCAGCCCCGGCGCGTGCCGGATCGAGTAATACCTTGTTAAATCCCTGTGCCGCCCACGGCTGGCGCGACACCTCTTCTTCCAGATTATGCTGAAAGAAACTGACATTTTTAAGATTATTCAAATCAGCATTATACGCTGCCTGCCGCACTAATGCTGCAATCCCCTCCACACCAACCACATTTTGTACGAAGATTCCTACAGGAAGTGTGAAGTTTCCCATGCCGCAAAACAGATCCAGCACCCGGTCTTCCGGCTGCAGGTCGAGCCAGGCGATCGCCTTCGCGACCATCTGCTGATTAACCGCATCGTTAACCTGGATAAAATCCTGTGGGCTGAAGGTGAGCTTAAGCTGGTGCGAGTGATAAAACGGCACCGACTCACTTAACGCATTCAGTTCTTCTTCCCCCGCATCCAGGAACAGCATCAGCTGATGCTTATGCGAAAACTGTTCCAGTTTTTCACGATCATCGGCATGCAGCGCATCAAGATGGCGCAGAATCATCAGCGGGCCGTTATCCGCCAGCACCAGTTCCACATGTCCGAGACGCCTGACGGCGCGCAACGCACTGAGGCACTGGTGCAGCGGAACCAGTAACGCTTCAAGTTCGGGCGCTAAAATGGGGCAGTGCTGAATATCGACCAGATCGTTGCTGGCTTCCTGGCGGAAGCCCATCTGTAAGCGTTGCGCTTTATTTTGCCATTGCAGACCCAGACGGGCGCGACGGCGATAGCCCCAGGGCTGCCCGGCAATCACCTCATCTACCGCCACATTCTGTGGTGCGGCCCTGCTCAGCATCCGGCTCAGCGCCTGGGCTTTGCTCTGCTGTTGCAGCGCCACATCCGCATGCTGCTGCTGACAGCCACCACAGCGTTCATAGTGCGGGCAGCGCGGCGTAACGCGGTCCGGACTGCGGCTAATCAGTCGTGTCACTTTCGCCCGGGCAAATTGACGTTTATCCTCTGTCAGTACGACCTCCGCCTGTTCACCCGGCAGAGCACCCGTGACAAAAAGGGTTTTGCCCTTGTGACGCGCCACGCCCTGTCCGAACGGATCGAGCTCATCAATGGTGACGGTGATCCGTTGTTGCGTCGTCACGCGCTGTTTTGCAACGTAAAATTGCGCCATAGTGTTATTCATTCTCTTTATCGAAAACGGCCTGCATCGTTTTGTCGACCGCATGCACAGGGACGTTAATGCCGGAGTAGCCAGGCGACTATTATGACCAAATACAGCCTGCGGGCGCGAATGATGATTTTAATCCTGGCACCCACGCTGATGGTTGGCCTGCTGCTCAGCTCATTTTTTGTGGTGCACCGCTACAACGAACTGCAGCGCCAGGTGATCGATGCCGGGGCTAACATCATCGAACCACTGGCAATCTCCAGCGAATACAGCATGACCTGGCACAATCGGGATGCCATGCGTGAGCTGGTCAGCCTGCTGCACCGCCGCCATTCCGGCATCGTCCGGGCCATCTCGGTGTTTGATAATCATAATCAGCTCTATGTCACCTCTAACCACAAGCAAAACCTCAGCCTGCTGCAACAGGATGATATCCGCGCCCTGCCTGACGATGTCTCAATGGAGCGCCACGGCAGCCTATTAATTCTGCGCACGCCGATTACCTCCGAGCGTTACGATGTAGACGAATTACCGGATGAAGATGCCAAGCCCGCGGGCAATCCGCTGGGCTATGTGGCGATTGAACTGGATCTGCAGTCGGTGCGCCTGCAGCAGTACAAAGAGGTGTTTGTTGCCACGCTGATGCTGCTCTTCTGCCTCTGTCTTGCCATGCTGTTTGCTTATCGTCTGATGCGCGATGTTACCGGCCCGATCCGCAATATGGTCACCACCGTTGACCGCATCCGTCGCGGCCAGCTCGACAGCCGCGTTGAGGGCTACATGCTGGGTGAACTCAACATTCTGAAAAACGGCATTAACGCGATGGCGATGTCGCTGACCGCCTATCACGAAGAGATGCAGCACAATATCGACCAGGCAACCTACGATTTAAGAGAGACGCTGGAACAGCTGGAAATTCAGAACGTTGAACTGGATCTGGCGAAGAAACGCGCGCAGGAAGCCGCGCGTATTAAATCTGAGTTTCTGGCCAATATGTCGCATGAGCTGCGAACGCCGCTCAATGGCGTACTGGGTTTTACCCGGCAGATGCTGAAAACCCAGCTGCGCACCACGCAGCGCGACTATATGCAAACCATTGAACGCTCAGCCAATAATCTGCTCAGTATTATCAACGACGTGCTCGATTTTTCGAAGCTGGAAGCGGGCAAGCTGATGCTGGAGGCGATCCCCTTCCCGCTGCGCGCCACGCTGGATGAAACCCTGGTGCTGCTGGCGCCGTCGGCGCATGAAAAGGGGCTGGAGCTGACGGTGGTGTGTGACAGCAGCGTGCCGGACAACGTGATTGGCGATGCGCTGCGACTGCAACAGATTCTGATCAACCTGATTGGTAACGCCATCAAGTTTACTGAGAAAGGATACATCGGCCTGCGCGTCGGACAGCGGGTGATTACCCAGTCGCGCGTCGAGCTGGAGATTCAGGTTGAGGATAGCGGTATCGGTATCTCTGAGCAGCAACAGACACAGCTGTTCCAGGCGTTTCGTCAGGCTGACGCCAGCATTTCGCGGCGTCATGGCGGCACCGGGCTGGGTCTGGTCATCACCCAGAAGCTGGTGCGGGAGATGGGGGGGGAAATTACCTTCAGCAGCCAGCCGGATCAGGGTTCGACCTTTATGATTCGCGTGCAGCTGGATCTCAATCCCAATGCGCCCGGCATGCCCCGCGTGCTGGAAACGCTGTCCCAGGCGCGTATTGCTTATGTGGAAGCGGATGCTAACGTTGCCAGCGCCGCGCTGGAGATGCTGAGCGCCACCCCATTGCAGATTGACTACAGTGAAACGCTGGAGGGATTGAAAGCGTCTCACTATCCGCTACTGCTGATGGCGATGCCGGTCGGTATCAGCCAGCCTGAACTGCTTAATGAGCGCCTGATCAATGGGCTGCTGGATCGGGCAGACAACGTGCTGATGGCCCTTCCCAGCCCGATGATGTTGCTGGCTGATGAACTAAAGGTACGCGGCATTGACGGCTGCATCGCTAAACCGATCTCTCTGACGCGGCTTCTGCCGATGTTACTGGATATCCATACCCGCCAGGTCAGCGAACTGCCGCTGTCACCGCGACTGCCGCTGACGGTGATGGCGGTGGATGATAATCCCGCCAACCTCAAGCTGATTGGCGCGCTGCTGGAGGAGCAGGTGCAGAATATCCTGCTGTGCAGCAGCGCCGAACACGCCATCCGCGAAGCGCGTCAGCAGTCGCTGGATGTGATTCTGATGGATATTCAGATGCCTGAGATTGATGGCATTCGCGCCAGCGAAATTATCCGGGGTCTGCCGCATCACGCAAATACACCGATTGTGGCGGTGACCGCACATGCGATTGATGGCGAGCGTGAACAGCTGATCAAGGCGGGTATGAATGACTATCTTGCCAAGCCGATTGATGAGAGCAAGCTGAGACAGCTGCTGGCGCGCTATACGCCGCCGCCGGTGGTCTCCCTGCCGGAACTGCAGCCAATATTACCGACGCTGGACTGGCAGCTGGCGCTGCGTCAGGCGGCGAACAAACCCGAGCTGGCGCGCGATCTGCTACGAATGCTGCTGGAGTTTTTACCGGAAGTGCATGCGAAGATGGCGCAGTTTATGACGACCAATGAGGTCAACGCCCTGCGTGAAATTATTCACAAGCTGCACGGCAGTGCCAGCTATAGCGGCGTGCCGCGCATGAAGCAACTTTGTCATCAGCTGGAACGGGGGCTGCTGGAGGCCAGCGATATCGCCGCGCTGGAGCCGGAACTGCTGGAGCTGCAGGATGAGATGGAGAACGTCGCCAGAGAAGCCCGGCGACTGTTAGGGTTCGGGGAAGTCTGACCGGCCTGCTGCCACGCCAGCTATATGCGCAAACGCTAACCGGCAGGTGCTTTAGCTTCCGCTGACGCACACCTGCCGCCGAAGTCACGGACTGACGCCGTAAAACTATGCCTGACCACCTGCATCACCCTCTACAGATCACGGCCCGCATTGCATGGCCGGATAGTCCTGACGGTCAGTGGAATCCGGCCAGTTTCAGCGTCGCGGCTACGTTACGCGCCGTCATCTCGACATTCTTTCCGGCATTCGCGAGTGCCTCATCCAGCGTACAGATGCTGTAGAGCACGCTGAATACCGCATCAATCCCGTGGTGATGTACGACGCCGACATCCGCCGTCAGGCTTCCGGCGATGCCAATCACCGGCTTGTTAAAGCGCTTTGCCACGCTGGCGACTCCAATCGGCACCTTGCCATTAATACTCTGGCTGTCGATACGCCCTTCACCGGTAATCACCAGGTCCGCATCTTTGACCTCTTCAGCCAGCCCCAGCGCCTCAGTAACAATCTCAATGCCGCGCCGCAGCTCCGCCTGACAGAAGGCGTGCAGCGCCGCGCCCATGCCGCCCGCTGCGCCGCCGCCGGGAATATGCAGCACATCGATATCAAGATCGCGGTGAATAATCGCGGCGTAATGGGCCAGCGCCTGATCGAGCTGCTGCACCAGCGCCGGGGTCGCCCCTTTCTGCGGACCGAAAATGGCCGATGCACCCTCTTTGCCGGTCAGCGGATTGGTCACGTCACAGGCCACTTCGATGCGGCACTGATGGATACGGGCATCCAGGGCGTCAATATCAATGCTGGCGAGGTCAGAGAGCGCGCCGCCACCGTGACCAATCTCGCTGCCCTGGGCGTCGAGCAATCGGGCGCCCAGCGCCTGCATCATCCCGGCACCGCCATCGTTGGTGGCGCTGCCGCCGATACCAATAATGATGTGAGCAACGCCTTTATCCAGTGCATTCCTGATCAACTCGCCGGTGCCAAACGACGTCGTTATCAGCGGGTCACGCTGTGAAGCGGGCACCCGCTCCAGTCCGCTGGCCGCCGCCATTTCGATATAGGCGGTACGTTCATCTCCCGACAGACCGTAAAAGGCATCAACCTGCGTGCCCAGCGGACCTGTCACCTTCAACCTGACGATCTTTCCCTTCGTCGCCGCCACCATCGCTTCTACCGTGCCTTCGCCACCGTCGGCGACCGGTATTTTCACGTAATGCGCATCGGGGAAAATGTCACGGAAACCCGCTTCAATCGCCGATGCCACATCCAGGGCGGATAAACTCTCTTTATATGAATCCGGTGCGATTACGATTTTCATAGGCAATCCGAGCGCAGTTGAGTAATTGAAACGGCTCTTAACCAGTCCGGTTTCAGGAAACCGGCACCGGGTTTTAGCGGGCGATTTCAACCTTCGCTAACTTCTCATAATAGCAGGCCAGCGCACTGTGGTCGGCAGTACCCTGACCCTCGTTGCGCAGCGCCTGCATCATCTCCATCACCGCCGCCGTCAGCGGCAGATGCGCGCCGATGCTGTGCGAGGTATCCAGCGCGTTCGCCAGATCTTTGATATGCAGGTCGATACGAAAGCCCGGTTTGAAGTTGCGGTCCATCACCATCGGCGCTTTGGCATCCAGTACCGTGCTGCCCGCCAGGCCACCGCGAATTGCCTGATAAACCAGATCCGGATTCACACCCGCTTTCGTCGCCAGCGACAGCGCCTCGGACATGGCCGCAATGTTCAGCGCCACAATCACCTGGTTTGCCAGTTTGGTGACGTTACCTGCACCGATGTCGCCGGTATGCACGACCGATCCCGCCATTGATTTCATGATGTCGTAGCAGGCATCGAACACCGCTTTATCGCCACCGACCATCACAGAGAGCGTGCCTTCAATCGCTTTAGGTTCGCCGCCGCTGACCGGCGCATCCAGCATTTTGATGCCTTTTTCTGCCAGCGCATCATGGACTTCACGGCTCGCCAGCGGCGCAATCGAACTCATGTCGATCACCACCAGGCCCGGCTTCGCCCCTTCGACAATGCCATTTTTACCCAGGCAGACCTCGATCACCTGCGGCGAGTTAGGCACCATGGTAATCACCACGTCGCACTGTTCCGCCACCTCTTTAGGCGATTTCGCTACGGTCGCGCCCAGTTCCGTCAGCTCCGCTTCGTTTTCGGCGTTGTGATCGCGTACCACCAGCGAATAACCGGCTTTCACCAGATTTTTACTCATGGGTTTGCCCATAATGCCCAGGCCAATAAATCCAATTTTCATCGCGTTTCTCCTTGATCGATTAGCGCTTAAATTTGTCGCATAACGCCTGCGAAGCGTTGCGGAACATTCCGACATCGCTGCCGACGGCCACAAAAGTGGCTCCCCACTCCAGATAGCGACGCGCGTCCGCTTCCACCGGCGCCAGAATGCCGCTCGGCTTACCGGCCGCTTTGGCACGTTCAAAAATGTGTTTAATCACTTTCAGCACTTCAGGATGCGCAGGCTGACCGAGATAGCCCAGCGCAGCGGAGAGATCGCCCGGCCCGACGAAAATACCGTCGACGCCATCCACCGCCGCGATGGCGTCAATGTTGTCGACCGCCTGCTGGGTTTCGATCTGCACCAGCACCGTGATGTTGTCATTAATGGTGCTGTTGTAATCCGGCAACGTGCCGTACATGTTGCTGCGGTGCGACACCGAGACACCACGAATCCCGGCGGGCGGATAGCGGGTTGAGGCGACGGCACGCAGAGCTTCCTCTTCGGTTTCGACAAACGGCACCAGGAAGTTGTTAAAGCCGATATCCAGCAGACGCTTAATGATCACCGGCTCGTTGCAGGGCGGACGCACCACGGGGGCACTGTGGCTGCCTTTCAGCGCCATCAGCTGCGGCACAAAGGTCGTGATGTCGTTGGGCGCGTGTTCGCCATCCAGTACCAGCCAGTCGAAACCGGCCAGCCCCAGGATTTCAGTTGAGATCGGACTGGCCAGCGCACACCAGCTGCCAATCAGGGTGTCGCCCGCTAACAGGCGACGACGAAATCCATTGGGCCAGGCTGCATTACTCATGGTTGAACTCCTGTGACGGTGGCTCCGCGGCGGGAGCCAGAAAGGTTAACGTACCAGGCAAGGACGTTTATTGTCGAAAGTCCATCCCGGCACTAAAAATTGCATCGCTTCAGCATCATCACGCGCACCCAGCCCCTGCTTCTGATAGAGCGCATTGGCCTGCATCACCTGATCCATATCCAGCTCTACGCCAAGACCCGGCTTCTGCGGCACCTGCACCATACCGCCCTTGATCTGGAACGGATCTTTGGTCAGGCGCTGATTGCCCTCCTGCCAGATCCAGTGGGTATCAATGGCGGTAATCGCGCCCGGTGCGGCGGCGGCCACGTGGGTAAACATGGCCAGCGAAACGTCGAAGTGGTTATTGGAGTGCGAACCCCAGGTCAGGCCGAAGTCGTGACACATTTGCGCCACGCGCACCGAACCCTGCATGGTCCAGAAGTGCGGATCGGCCAGCGGAATGTCCACCGACTGCAGCGACAGGGTATGCCCCATCTGCCGCCAGTCGGTGGCGATCATATTGGTGGCGGTGGGCATGCCGGTCGCACGGCGGAACTCCGCCATCACTTCACGCCCTGAGTAGCCCTGCTCTGCGCCACAGGGATCTTCTGCGTAGGCCAGCACATCTTTGAGCTGTTTGCCGAGCATGATCGCCTCGTTGAGTGACCAGGCCCCGTTGGGGTCGAGGGTAATGCGAGCTTCAGGAAAACGTTTTGCCAGCGCCGTAACCGCTTCGGCCTCTTCACCGCCGCGCAGCACGCCACCTTTAAGTTTGAAGTCGTTAAAACCATATTTCTCATAGGCCGCTTCCGCCAGACGCACTACCGCATCCGGCGTTAACGCCTCTTCGTGGCGCAGGCGATACCAGTCGCACGGATCATTCTGCTGGTTCTGATAAGAGAGCGAGGTTTTAGTGCGGTCGCCGATGTAGAACAGGTAACCGAGCATCTCAACACGGTCACGCTGCTGCCCGTCACCCAGCAGCGAGGCGACGTTGACGCCCAGGTGCTGACCCAGCAGATCAAGCAGCGCCGCTTCGATGCCGGTTACCACATGAATCGTGGTGCGCAGATCAAAGGTCTGGTTGCCGCGGCCACTCGCATCGCGGTCAGCAAAAGTACTGCGCACCAGACTGAGGGTATTTTTGTACTCACCCAGCGTTTTGCCGATCACCAGCGAGGCGGCATCTTCCAGCGTCTGACGGATTTTCTCGCCGCCCGGAATTTCACCGACGCCGGTATGTCCGGCGTTATCTTTGATAATCACAATGTTGCGGGTAAAGAATGGCGAGTGAGCGCCACTGAGGTTCAGCAGCATGCTGTCATAGCCTGCGACCGGAATAACCTGCATGGCGGTCACTTTCGGTGTTGAACTCATCTCCTGCTCCTTATGCTGTTTTCCGGCCGAATGCCGGGCGCTTGCGATCAAAAGTCCAGCCGGGGATCAGATACTGCATCGCCGTCGCGTCGTTACGTGCACCGGCGGGCAGTGACTGATAAAGCTGATTGGCTTTGTTTACCTGGTCCCAGTCGAGCTCAATGCCCAGACCCGGTGCATCCGGTACGGCGATTTTTCCATTGCGGATTTGCAGCGGATTTTTCGTCAGGCGCTGATCGCCCTCCTGCCAGATCCAGTGGGTATCAATCGCGGTGGGATTACCCGGCGCCGCCGCACCCACATGGGTGAACATCGCCAGGGAAATATCGAAGTGATTATTGGAGTGGCAACCCCAGGTGAGGCCCCACTCATCGCACAGCTGGGCGACCCGCACGGCACCGCTCAGCGTCCAGAAGTGCGGATCCGCCAGCGGAATATCGACCGCATTCAGCATCACCGCGTGGTTCATCTCGCGCCAGTTGGTGGCGATCATGTTGGTGGCGACCGGCAGGCCGGTGGCACGCCGGAACTCGGCCATGACTTCACGCCCCGAATATCCCTGCTCTGCGCCGCAGGGATCTTCGGCGTAGCTCAGCACATCCTGCATCCCTTTACACAGCGCTATCGCCTCATCCAGTAGCCAGGCCCCATTGGGATCGACTGTGATACGCGCATCGGGAAAGCGCTGCTTGAGCGCCGCCGCCGTGGCGATCTCCTGCTCGCCCGGCAGCACGCCACCTTTGAGCTTGAAATCTTTAAAACCGTACTTATCCTGTGCTGCCTCAGCCAGCCGCACCACGGCATCGCTGCTTAGCGCTTCCTGATGGCGCAGGTGATACCAGTCGTGACTGGCCTGCTCACCCGTGAGATAGGGCAGATCGGTTTTGCGCCGATCGCCGAGATAGAACAGATAGCCCAGCACCGTCACTTCATCACGCTGTTTGCCCGGCCCCAGCAGTTCAGCCACCGGGACGCCCAGACACTGTCCCAGCAGATCGAGCAGCGCCGCTTCGAGCGCGGCCACCGCATTGACGCGCAGCTCAAAAGTCCAGGCACCGTTGCCAAAAGTGGTGAAGTCAGCCGACTGATTCCCTTTGTGTACCTGCTGCACCAGACGGTTCATGCGGGCAATCTGCTGGCCTAAAACCCGCGGAATCGCCTCCACCAGCGTCTGATAGATGGTGTCACCGCCGGGCGCTTCACCCACGCCGGTGTGGCCGGCGCTGTCGGTGAGGACCACAATGTTGCGGGTAAAACAGGCGTTGTGGGCACCGCCAATATTCAGCAACATGCTGTCGTAACCGGCGACCGGGATAACCCGCATCTCCGTGATGACCGGGGAACTTTGCGTATTCATGATGCATCCTTACCGTGCCAGGATTTCAGTTCGACACGTTTGATATCACCGGCAATCACCAGGAAGCTGAATGCCGCAACAAAGGCATGAATGCCGACATAGACCAGTGCACCTTCAAAGGAACCACTGGTGGCGATGATGTAGCCGATAGCAATGGGGGTCACGATGCCGGAGAAGTTACCGAACATGTTAAACAGGCCGCCGCTGAGGCCGCTGATCTCTTTCGGTGCGGTATCCGCCATCACCGCCCAGCCCAGCGCACCAATGCCTTTACCAAAGAACGCCAGTGCCATAAAGAACACCACCACCCATTCGGTCTCGGTGTAGTTACACATCACCATCGAGATGGAGAGCAGCATGCCGAGCACGATTGGCGTTTTACGTGCGATATTCAGCGAGCCGGTTTTACGCATCAGCCAGTCAGAAATCACCCCACCCAGTACGCCGCCGAGGAAGCCACAGACCGCCGGAATCGAAGCAATAAAGCCCGCTTTGAGAATCGACATGCCGCGCGCCTGCACCAGATAGACCGGGAACCAGGTGATGAAGAAGTAGGTTAAGGCGTTAACACAGTACTGACCGAGGTAGATACCCAGCATCATGCGTGACGTCAGCAGCTGCCTGATCTGGAACCACTTCTCGCTCCCGCTCACCTTGCGGGTATCCTTTTTGACATCCATGTTGATCAGCGCGCCGCCCTGTTCCATGTACTCCAGTTCAGCTTTGTTCACGCCGGGGTGATCGGTGGGATCGTGGATCACTTTCAGCCAGATAAAGCTGAGAATGATGCCCAGGCCACCCATGAACCAGAACACATGCGCCCAGCCCACTTCAGAGACCAGCCAGCCCATGATGGGTGCAAAGATCACGGTGGCGAAGTATTGCGCGGAGTTGAAGATCGCCACTGCCGTGCCGCGCTCCTGCGCCGGGAACCAGGCGGCTACAATCCGGCTGTTGCCGGGGAAGGAAGGCGCTTCAGCCAGACCCACCAGGAAACGCAGAATAAACAGCGACATGATGATGCCGAAGCCGCTGAAGATATCCACGAAGCCCTGCAGCAGCGTAAACAGCGACCAGGTAAAGATGCTCCAGAAGTAGACGCGTTTAGAGCCGAAGCGATCGAGCAGCCAGCCGCCCGGAATCTGGCCAATAACATACGCCCATGAGAAGGCAGAGAAGATATAGCCCAGTCCGACCGAATCGAGGCCGATATCTTTGGACATCGCGGAACCGGCAATCGAGATGGTTGCGCGGTCACCGTAGTTGAATGAGGTGACGATAAATAACATCACCACAATCCAGTAGCGGGCATTGGTGCGCTTCTGCACCGTTTCCGCGGTCTGGCTGAAACTATTCATGATGCACTCCTGAAATATAGCGTGAGCTACATTCGCTCTGACTGCATACACATCGCGTTGGGTATCAGAGAGAAGTTGGGTTAAACACGGCGATCTTTTTGTTGTGGCAAACCTTTATTTATCCATCTGCGAGGTGGCAGCCAATGCGCTTCTGCGACCTCTGCGGATGAGTAATACGTCGTGACAGATAACCTGACTTTGGCTAACGGAACCCAGTATAAGAACAGCCTGAAGCGAGCACATTGGCACATCGCCCTGGAATAATGCCCGTGCAGAAGTGATTGTGTGGCGGATGCACAAAACCCTGCGGGATGGCTCACGAAAGCGGCAAATAACCGAGCAATAACCGCCTCAGGTAACGCTTTCCCCCGCTGTTTGTGAGGCTCTTCACTTGCTTCTGGATAATCGCCCCAAATCGATAAGGCGAATTGTCTCAATGGTGGTCATTTGCACAATGCGCGCCCTGCTCCGCCTCCCTATACTGAAGATGGCAAACAAACGTGTGACAGGTCAGAACATTACAGCGTGCCGCACAAGTACGGCACGACAGACGGGAAGGTGAGCGATGTACCCCAAAACAGATGAACAACCGCTCTATATCAAAGTCCATGAGCACGACAATGTGGCGATAGTGGTTAACAGCCTTGGCCTGCCGGCTGGCACGCAGTTTGCGGATGGCCTGACACTCACGGAGCATGTGCCACAGGGTCACAAAGTCGCGCTGCGCGCGATTAACCAGGGTGCAGAGATCGTGCGTTACGGCGAAGTCATCGGCTATGCATTACGGGATATTGCCCAGGGCAGCTGGATCGATGAGTCGCTGGTCGCGTTGCCGGAAGCGCCTCCGCTGGCGAGTCTGCCGTTAGCCACGCAGGTTCCGCCTGAATTGCCGCCGCTGGAAGGCTATACCTTTGAAGGTTATCGCAATGCGGATGGCAGCGTCGGCACGCGTAACCTGCTCGGCATCACCACCAGCGTCCACTGCGTGGCCGGTGTGGTGGATCATGTCGTACAGATCATTGAACGGGATTTACTGCCGCGCTACCCGAATGTGGATGGCGTGGTCGCGCTCAATCACCTTTATGGCTGCGGCGTGGCGATTAATGCACCTGCGGCGGTGGTGCCGATTCGCACGATTCATAACCTGGCGCTGAATGCCAATTTCGGTGGCGAAGTGATGATCGTCAGCCTGGGCTGTGAGAAGTTACAGCCGGAGCGTCTGCTGACCGGCACGCCCGACGTGCAGGCGATTTCGCTGGACGATCATGACATTGTGCGCCTGCAGGATGAGAAGCTGGTCGGTTTTGGGGCGATGGTAAATGAGATTCTGCAGGTAGCGGAGCGCCATCTCCAGCGGCTGAATCAGCGCCAGCGCGAAACCTGTTCTGCTGCAGAACTGATTGTCGGCATGCAGTGTGGTGGCAGCGATGCGTTTTCGGGCGTAACGGCGAATCCGGCGGTGGGCTTCGCGTCTGATTTGCTGGTGCGCTGCGGTGCGACGGTGATGTTTTCGGAAGTCACTGAAGTGCGTGATGCAATTCACCTGCTGACGCCGCGGGTGATTAATCAGGAAGTCGGTAAGCGCTTACTGGAGGAGATGGCCTGGTATGACAACTACCTCGACCAGGGCCAGACCGATCGCAGCGCGAATCCGTCGCCGGGCAATAAAAAAGGCGGACTGGCGAACGTGGTGGAAAAAGCGCTGGGATCGATCGCCAAATCGGGGCGCAGCGCCATTGTCGAAGTGCTCTCGCCCGGTCAGCGACCTACGCGACGTGGCCTGATCTACGCAGCGACGCCCGCCAGCGATTTTGTCTGCGGTACGCAGCAGCTGGCATCCGGTATCACGCTACAGGTGTTTACTACCGGCCGCGGAACGCCTTACGGTCTGGCTGCGATTCCGGTCATCAAGATGGCAACGCGCAATGCGCTGGCCGAGCGCTGGCACGATCTGATGGATATTAATGCCGGGACGATTGCGACCGGTGAAGAGAGTATTGAGCAGGTGGGCTGGCGATTGTTTGAGTTGATTCTGGATATTGCCAGTGGCAGGAAGCAGACCTGGTCCGATCGCTGGGGCATCCGTAATCAGCTGGCGGTGTTTAACCCGGCACCGGTGACCTGATATCACACGCCAGGCTTATCCTTATGCTGCGATAAGCCTGGCGTTGCCATCAGAGCTGCGCGCCCCAGGCTTCAACCCACGGAGAGGTCACCGCTTCCGGCTCAGGATTTTCGGTGGCATCAACCAGTAACACCTCACCGACCCGTTGTGCGCCCTGCTCCTGCAGCAGCGCATCGAAAGTTTTACCCGCGCCACAAAAATGGTCATAACTGCTGTCACCCAGCGCAATCACGCCATAGCGCAACGCAGGCTGATGACCGAGCTTATCTTTAACCGCATGGAACAGGCCTGAAATCGTATCGGGAAAATCGCCCTGTCCGGTGGTTGAGGTGACAATTAACGCCACGTCGCTGGCATAGTTCTGCCAGTCTGCCAGCGTCGGATCGTCAAACACGGTGACGCTGTGACCCTGCTGCTGCAGAAGGGGCTCTGCTTCTTCCGCTACCAGCAGCGCATTGCCGTATACCGTCCCTACAAAAATGCCAATCTTTGCCATCTGCTTTCTCCCTTATTCTGAAACGTTATCCTGTCCTGGCGCTGCGTTAAACTCAACCCGCGGCACCTCAGGAATGCGATCCTGCCAGCCAAACTGGTTCATCACGTTCTGCCAGACGCCATCCAGCCCGGCACGGATCAGTAAAGGTTCACCGATCACCGGATGGGTGAGTGCCAGGCTGCTGGCGTGCAGCATCAGCCGGTTAGCACCAAAGTGTTCAGCGGCCCCCCGGTTCTGGCGCAGATCGCCGTGCGCCGAATCGCCAATAATCGGATGACGCAGGTGCGACATATGACGACGCAGTTGATGTTTGCGGCCGGTTTTAGGGGCCATTTCAACCAGGCTGTAACGCGAAGTGGGATAGCGGCCAATGCCGACCGGCATCTCGACCGTTGCCAGTGACTGATAATCGGTGACGGCGGGCTGTGCGGTGCGCGCTTCAGTGGCATGCCTGTCAGCAATTTTATCCAGCTCTTCCACCAGCGGATAGTCGAGCGTTCCGCTGCTCTCCAGCCAGCCGCGTACGACAGCATGATAGGTTTTCTGCATCTGATGCTGTTCGAACTGCAGGGAAAGCAGACGACCGACTTCGCTTGAAAGCCCCATCAGCAGTACGCCAGAGGTGGGTTTGTCCAGACGATGTGCGGTAAACACATGCTGTCCAATCTGATCGCGAACGGTCTGCATCACAAACACGGTTTCATGGCGATCCAGCCAGCTGCGGTGAACCAGCCAGCCGCTGGGTTTGTTGACGGCAACCAGCCACTCATCCTGATAGAGTATCTCCAGCATCAGTGGGCTGCATCCTTGATCAACGCGTCAAGCTGACGCAGGGTCAGCAGCAGCGGCGCAATACCGGGCTGGTCAGGCACCAGCGCCACCTCGTAGTAGGGAGCAACCGCAAAATTTTGCGGTAACGGATGCTGAGCCGCAATCAGGGCATGCATCCGCGGGACCAGCACCCACTGGAGCCACTGCAGCGGCTCCAGCGTATCCAGGCAAAAGGGTTCACGGCTCTCGAGCGCGTCTTCGGCCGGAGGAGTACTCTGCCAGAGATGGTGCTCACGCATCACCGCTTCCAGTTGCTCCAGCCGTTGCGTAATCAATTGTTCAGGCGTCATGCGCCACCTCCGGCAAGCAGTCAAAAATGGGCGGCAAGCATATCACTTGTTGGCACAGGCACAAAAAAAGGGAGCACTGTATAAACAGTGCTCCCGGTTCGTTTGCAGCCATCCTGCTACGTTTTTGCTCCCTGCTCTTCCATGACAACTTGTCCAGTGCGAACTCCTGTCGCGCATCGTCCTGATGTATCCTTAGCATCCTGGCCCACCACCTCTTCTGAGGGGGTTCTCATTCTCCATCCTGGAGGTGTCCCTTGCTCACTCCTGAGCGATCCTGTTTCATCCTGAAACCTTCCGTGTGCCGTAAGCTCCGTTACGTTCCTGCCTCATGGCTTATCATCATCCTGACGATATCTGTTTCCTGAGCATCCTGCAGTGGGAAACATTTTGACAGAACTCGTTACGCGCACAAGGTACTTACAGTGAAACTTTACGAAATGTGCTGCACAAATTCAGATTAACGCCATTAAGTTGATGATTCACAATATTTTTACATCACGGCCTTCCGGATGTCTCAACTGTTATATGGCGATCTCTCACAGCATATGTAAGAGATGTCTCACAAGCCAGGCGGCAAATCACTGCAATTCAGATGATAACCGGTTGTAATGACTTAAGAAATATCTCAAGACTTTCTGCCAGTACCACGCGCTGTTTACGACCAGGCTGCTCCAGAATTACTTCGCCGCTGAGATTAGACAGGGAGATGATCTCCTCCTCTGAATCGGTGGTGGCAATGAATAGCGTAGGCGACTGTCTGAGGCGGCGCTGCATCACCAGATGCCCAATCAGATTCTCCTGTAATCGCAGGAAATCCTCTTCACTCCACACCTGCAAAAGGGTCAGCTGATTCTCGCCAAAACGGGCCTGCATATCGCCGGCAAACTGCGTGGTATAGAACGCCGTGATCGGCGGCTGAAGCTGGATGTCGACCGCCCGCTCAATCGCATCCAGCGTCGTTGGCAGACTAAACGGCTGCGGCTGCCAGACGACCCGCTGCTCGCGATCTTCCAGTGCACAGGGCGAAGGAACGCCATAGAGATCGCTGCTGGCCGGCCCATGTCCCGCCTGCTGAAGCCAGTGCTGGCAGTATCGGGTGGTAAAGTCGCGCAACGCGGCGGCAGTTTGCTGCATCATTCATATTCTCACTTCTGATAGGTTACACTTAGCCACTTTGATTAATTTTGGTGGTAACCGCAATGACTACTCACGAACAGGATCAGGCGCTCAGTAACCTGACGCTGGGCAAACCCACAGCCTATCACGATCGGTATGACAACAGCTTACTGCAGGCGGTGCCGCGCAGCCTGAACCGTGAACCGCTTGGCCTGTTTCCCGACAGTCTGCCCTTTACCGGCAGCGATATCTGGACCCTGTATGAACTCTCGTGGCTCAACAGCAAAGGTCTGCCACAGGTTGCCGTTGGCGAAGTGGTGCTGGATGCGCAAAGCCGTAATCTTATCGAGTCGAAAAGCTTCAAGCTCTACCTGAACAGTTTCAATCAGACCCGCTTTGCCGACTGGGGTGAGGTTCGTCAGACGCTGGAGCGGGATCTGAGTGCCTGTGCTGAAGGGGAAGCGCGGGTCGCGTTGTTCCGTCTCAATGAAATAGAAGGTCAGCCGATTGGTCATTTTGAGGGTTGCTGCATTGATGAGCAGGATATCGCCATAGAGGATTACCGCTTCAATGCTGACTATCTGGCGGATGCCGCAGGCAGCGAAATCGTTGAAGAGACGCTGGTCAGCCATCTGCTCAAGTCGAACTGCCTGATTACCAACCAGCCCGACTGGGGCTCGGTGATGATCCGCTATAAAGGCCCGCGTATCGCGCGTGAAGCACTGCTGCGCTATCTGGTCTCATTCCGTCAGCACAACGAATTTCACGAGCAGTGTGTTGAACGCATCTTTAATGATGTGATGCGATTCTGCCATCCGGAAGCGCTGACCGTTTATGCGCGCTACACACGTCGCGGCGGGCTGGATATTAACCCGTGGCGCACCAATGTGCCCTTCTCGCCCGGTTTTTCGCGGCTGGTCCGTCAGTAGTTTGCGAGACTTCTCTCAGGCTGGGGGCCGTAAGCGCAGTTCCGCTTGAGCTGTGCGGGCCGACAAGGCTACTCTGGTGAAGGCGGCAATCTGCGGGTTGCCGACCAGGGATTTTCGTCACTGCCGTTGCAGTGCCAACACGCACCCAGGCGGGTGTAAAGGAGTTCATTTGATTACCCATATCAGCCCACTTGGCTCAATGGATCTGCTTTCACAGCTGGAAGTCGACATGCTCAAGCGCACAGCCAGCAGCGACCTCTACCAGCTGTTTCGCAATTGCTCTCTGGCCGTGCTTAACTCCGGCAGCCAGACTGACAGCAGCCACGAACTGCTCTCCCGCTTTGAGAATTTCGACATCAACGTGCTGCGCCAGGAGCGCGGCGTCAAACTGGAACTGATCAATCCGCCGGAAGAGGCGTTCGTGGATGGCCGCATCATCCGCTCACTGCAGGCTAACCTGTTTGCGGTGCTGCGTGACATCCTGTTTGTCAGCGGCCAGCTCAACATACCGGGCCGGTTAAGCGCCGCCGAAGAGAATGATTCCGCCACTATCACTAACACGGTGTTTTCCATTCTGCGTAATGCGCGGGCTCTGCACATCGGCGAGGATCCCAACACCGTAGTCTGCTGGGGTGGTCACTCAATCAACGCCGTTGAGTATCAGTATTGCCGCAATGTCGGTACGCAGCTTGGACTGCGTGAGCTGAATATCTGTACCGGCTGCGGACCGGGCGTGATGGAAGCGCCGATGAAAGGCGCAGCAGTTGGCCATGCTCAGCAGCGCTATCGCGACAGCCGCTTTATTGGCCTCACCGAACCCTCAATCATTGCAGCTGAACCGCCGAATCCACTGGTGAATGAGCTGATCATCATGCCGGACATTGAAAAACGTCTGGAAGCGTTTGTGCGTATCGCCCACGGCATCATCATTTTCCCTGGCGGCGTCGGTACGGCTGAAGAGCTGCTCTATCTGCTGGGCATCCTGATGAATCCGCAGAACAACAATCAGGTGTTGCCGCTGATTCTGACCGGGCCGAAAGAGAGCGCCGATTACTTCCGCGTGCTGGATGATTTCATCGTTAACACCCTGGGTGAACAGGCGCGTAAGCATTACCAGATCATCATTGATGACGCGGCAGAAGTGGCGCGTCTGATGAAGAAAGCGATGCCGCAGGTGAAAGAGAACCGTCGTGAAACCGGCGATGCGTACAGCTTTAACTGGTCGATTCGCATTGAGCCCGATCTGCAGGTGCCGTTCATGCCAACCCATGAAAATATGGCCAATCTCAATCTCTATACCAATCAGCCTCCCGAGAAGCTGGCTGCCGACCTGCGACGCGCCTTCTCAGGTATCGTCGCCGGTAATGTCAAAGAGATGGGCATCCGCGAAATCCGCGAGAAGGGACGCTACAGACTGCATGGCGATCCCGACATCATGCACCGCATGGATGAGCTGCTACAGGGATTCGTTGCTCAGCAACGCATGAAACTGCCAGGCACCGCCTACATCCCCTGCTACGAAATTATCAAATAACCCAGGAGGCAGCCTCCGGGCTGCCGATACGCTCATGGCTCTTCATCTTGTTATTGTTGACGCGCTGAATCTGATTCGCCGTCTGCATGCGGTACAGGACTCACCCTGTGCCGACGGCTGCGTGGCTGCGCTGCGCCAGGTACTGGGTCACGCCCGTCCGACTCACGCTGTCGCAGTATTTGATGGCGAGGCACGCCATCAGGGCTGGCGACATCAGCTGCTGCCCGATTACAAAAGCGGTCGCCCGCCGATGCCAGACGATTTACAGGCAGAGATGCCGGCGTTGCAGGAGGCCTTTCGTTCGGCAGGTGTAAGCTGCTGGATAGCGGGCGAGGATGAGGCAGATGATTTAGCGGCGACGCTGGCGGTGAAAATGGCACAGGCCGGACACCAGGCCACCATCGTGTCCACCGACAAAGGTTACTGTCAGCTGCTGGCCCCCGAAATCCGCATCCGCGACTACTTCCAGAAACGCTGGCTCGATCTGCCTTTTATCGAGGCTGAATTTGGCGTGGTACCCCAGCTACTTCCCGACTACTGGGGATTGTGCGGCATCAGCAGCAGTAAAATTCCAGGCATCACCGGCATCGGCCCGAAAAGTGCGAAACAGCTGCTGGCAGAGTTTCACACGCTTGAAGGGATCTATCAGCAACTGGATCAGGTGCCCGCTAAATGGCGGGAAAAGCTTGCAGAAGGCCAGCAGATGGCTGAGATCAGCCGTCAGGTGGCCACGCTGAAGCGGGATCTGGTATTGCAGGGCAATCTGAATACGCTGCGTTATACCGGATGAGTGCAGCTGCACTCAGCCAGGCGATTAACGTTCGTCGCGACGGCCACCGGTCGCTGCCCACATACGACGCACATGTACCGTTACCTCTTCGCGGTCATGATAAAGCTGGCGGGCGCGAATCTGCACGTTGATGCCATTCTCATCAAAGCGCTCCTGCATCATGGCCAGATTCTGCGTCACCTCTTCATAACGCTTTTTCATCGGCAGCTTCAGGTTGAAGATGGCTTCACGGCACCAGCCGTTAACCAGCCAGTCGGTCATCAGGTTAGCCACACGCACCGGCTTTTCGACCATGTCACACACCAGCCAGCTGATATTGGTGCGGGGTGGACGGAATTTAAACCCGTCGGCTTTCTCGTGCATCACCTGGCCGGTATCCATCAGGCTGGGGGCCATCGGTCCGTTGTCGACCGCATAAACCATCATGCTGCGCTGGACCAGCTGATAGGTCCAGCCGCCCGGACAGGCACCCAGATCCACGGCGTACATGCCGCTGGCTAAACGCTCATCCCACTCATCCGCAGGAATAAAGACGTGAAACGCCTCTTCCAGCTTGAGGGTCGAGCGGCTTGGTGCATCGGAGGGGAACTTAAGCCGTGGAATACCCATGTAAAACGGTGAGCTGTTTTCCCGGATGGAGTAACCGACGTAACAGGTGCCTGGCGCGATGAAAAACACATGCACCACAGGGCGTTTCGGACTTTCATAGTTCAGCAGAATCTTGCTTTCACGCAGTGCTGAACGCAGCGGCACGGTGAACTTGCGACAGAATTTGGTCAGCTCTTTGGCTTCGTTAGTGTCCGGCACTTCAACACGCAGTTCGCCGCCCTTCTCCACCACGCCGGTCAGCATGCCAACAATCGGGGTGATGCGATCTTCCTGCGGCAGGTCACGCAGCATTTCACCGACAACCAGCATCTGCCGGGCAAAGATCAGCTCGTCAAACGGTAACTCACGCGCCAGACGCTCAGCATCTTCAAACTGGTAGCACTCAAACAGCACGTAGCCGGAGTCATCTTTAACCCGCGGAAAGCCGTAGATTTCACGTTCAGCCGCTTTAGCGCTGATTTCTGCCGCACACTCTTTTTCAAAACCGGGACGACAATAGAGTAAAACTTTATTCATGGCGTTCTGCCTTTCGTTTAAGACGCAGCGCGCCAATCAACATCAATACCCAACCGGCGAGGAAACAGATCCCGCCTACCGGTGTGATAAAAACCCAAAACTTCAGATGTGACAGCGCCAGACAATAGAGGCTGCCACTAAACAAAACGGTGCCGAGCGCCATCAGCGCACTGCTCCAGTAAAACCAGATATTGGCGCGGCGTAACATCGCGGCACCCAGTCCCATCACCGCTAACGTGTGATAAGCCTGATATTCCAGCCCGGTATGAATCCAGGCCATCTCAGCCGCACCCAGCGACTGACTTAAAACGTGGGCACCAAATGCGCCAAAAGCCACCAGCAGAAAGCCGCTGATAGCCGCAAAAACAAACATGGCACGACTGGACATTAACCTATCCTCAGGATGCTTTTGCATCGTAATGCAAATAAATCAAGATGTTATTGTTGATAGCGAAAGCGGAATTTTTCTTGTTCGGTTGCAGCTTTTTCCAGGATCCACTGTCGGAAGGCGGCTATTTTACCCAGTTCTGCCTGACTGTCATGACAAACCAGATAAAAAGCGTTTTTACTGACTAATACATCATTAAAGGGGCAGATTAATCGCCCGGCCTCTATTTCGCTCTGCGCCATGACGTTGTTGGCCAGCGCCACGCCCTGACCATGAATCGCCGCCTGCAACACCATGGCGCTGTGGCTGAAGATCGGCCCCTGCTGCACGTTGATATGCTGTAAACCCAGCTGGCGGATATACGATTGCCAGTCACGGCGGGAGGCGTCATGCAGCAGGGTAAAGCGTGAGAGGTCCATTGGCGTTTTCAGCGGATTATCACCGGTCATCAGTGATGGCGAACAGACCGGCAGCAGATATTCGGCATAGAGTTTTTCAACCCGCAGGCCGGGCCAGTTGCCGCGTCCGTAGAAAATTGCCACGTCGACATCGTCGGCCAGTTTCTCTTCATCGCGGTCAACGGCCTGGATACGTACGTCGATTCCCGGATAAGCCATATTAAAGCTGGAGAGGCGGGGAACCAGCCACTGAATAGCAAAGCTCGGCAGTAAACTGACGGTCAGCGCGCCCTTGGCACTGCGCGCCTGCAGTTTGCGGGTCGCTTCGTTAATTGCCGAGAAAATCTCTTTGATGTCGAGATAGTAGCTTTGCCCTTCTTCGGTCAGTAACAGCGAACGATTCCTCCGGCGAAACAGCTTTAACCCCAGAAAATCTTCCAGAGATTTAATCTGATGGCTTACGGCAGCCTGGGTGACAAACAGCTCTTCAGCGGCTTTGGTAAAGCTTAAATGGCGCGCAGCGGCATCAAAAACCCGCAGTGCGTTAAGAGGAGGAAGGCGTTTCGACATGGTTTTCCGTATCCGGATCGGCGAAAAATACGCAGGCTTATACAAAGCGTTTACGTATTAGAATTTTTAATCCGAGGCATTATAATTTGTCCGTTGAGGAACCTCCAGCAAATACCTATAGTTGCCGCACTTCCTGAGCCGGAACGAAAAGTTTTTAGATTTGTGAGTGAGTTCGCAGATTTTCTGAAAGCTTTTGGCTTGTGGTCGTGATGTTGTGTTTGCGATTTTTGATCCGACGATTGCGGATCGAACTCTTAATTCCTGTAGATTTACCCTGTCTGTCCATAGTGATTTTTAAATAGCACCGCAAATTGCGGTGCTTTTTTTTTGCTGCTTACTTTGACTCGACCATCTCTTTGACATCAGAGCGATTGATCTGCTGCTCGTTGCCATTCGCATCTTTATAGCTGATCATGCCGGTATCGTTATCAACTTTAGGCTTGCCGGCAGCCACGATGGTGCGACCATCGTTGGTATGCATGACATAATTGCTTGAACAGGCACTCAGGGTAAAAGCCAGAGTACACACGGCCAGGACTGCGGTAAGTTTTTTCATCTGCTATCTCCTTGTAGATTGATTGCATCAAACCACCCGCGTTACGCTAACCAGAGGCAGCCGATAAGTGAGATCGACTATTAAACGTCCGATCGTTATGCGGGTTTGGTTCAAACCTTGCAATATTCAGCATAACGCGCTTTTCCAGCTTTGCCAGACGCAGACCATTCTTTCAGTGTGGTCCTAATTTTTCTTATCATGGACCCGGCATGACCGCATTTAATCCCACCGCATTCCGCCAGCAGTTTCCCGCGCTCGCCGACGCCGGCGTCTACCTCGACAGCGCCGCGACCACGCTGAAGCCGCAGGCCGTGATTGACAGCACGCAGCAGTTTTACAGCCTCAGCGCGGGTACGGTTCATCGCAGCCAGTTTGCTGCGGCGCAGGCCTTAACCCAGCGCTATGAGCAGGCGCGCAATCAGGTTGCCCGCTGGGTTAACGCCGCGGACGATCGAGAGATTGTCTGGACGCGTGGCACCACCGAAGCGATAAACCTGGTGGCGAACAGCTGGCTGCGTCCGCGCCTGCAGCCCGGTGATGAGATCGTGGTGAGTGAGGCTGAGCACCACGCCAACCTGGTTCCCTGGCTGATGGCTGCGCAGGCGTGCGGTGCCCGCGTCGTAAAATGGCCGTTAGGGCCAGATCGTCTGCCCGATATCAGCCTGTTACCCGCTCTGCTTAACAGCCGCACCCGCCTGCTGGCTGTAGGTCAGATGTCGAACGTCACCGGGGGATGCCCCGATCTCGCACAGGCGATTTCACTGGCACATGCCGTGGACGCGAAAGTGATGGTCGATGGCGCGCAGGGTGTGGTGCACTGCCCGCCTGACGTACAGGCGCTGGATATCGACTTTTACGCTTTTTCCGGCCATAAAATTTACGGCCCGATGGGCATTGGCGCGTTATATGGCAAAGCGGAACTGCTGGAGGCGATGGCGCCCTGGCAGGGCGGCGGTAAGATGATCACGAATGTCGACTTCAATGGTTTCACACCGCAGCCGGTACCGTGGCGTTTTGAGGCTGGCACCCCGAATGTGGCTGGGGTGGTGGGAATGAGTGCGGCACTGAGCTGGCTGGCGCAGTACGATCTGCCCGAAGCCGAGCGCTGGAGTCAGCAGCTTGCCTCGCTGGCGGAAGAGCAACTGGCAGAACTGCCCGGCTTTCGCAGCTTCCGCTGTGGCAATGCCAGCTTGCTGGCCTTTGAATTCGCAGGTCTGCATCACAGTGACCTGGTAACGCTGCTGGCCGAGCAGGGAATCGCACTGCGCGCCGGTCAGCATTGCGCGCAGCCCTTGCTGGCGGCGCTGGGCGTCAGTGGCACGCTGCGCGCCTCTTTTGCACCCTATAATAATCTGCAGGATGTTGATGCGCTGGTGCGCGCCATGAAGAGCGCCATCGCGCTGTTATCGGAGTTTTGATTATGCGTTCATCGCGGTTAGCGCCACACCCGTTTGGCGAACAGATTACCGTTGCCAGTCTGAAAGAGAGCTTTGGCCGCTTTCATCAGTGGGAAGATCGTTATCGTCAGCTGATCCAGCTGAGCCGCCAGTTACCTGCCTTGCCGGAAGAACTGAAAACAGCGGAAATTGAACTGAGCGGATGTGAAAACCGGATCTGGCTGGGCAGCCAGCTGTGTGAGGATGGCTCACTGCACTTCTATGGTGACAGTGAAGGACGGATCGTGCGCGGCCTGCTGGCCGTGCTGCTGACCGCCGTTGAGGGCCAGACGCCGCAGCAATTACTGGCCACCGATCCCTTAACCCTGTTTGATGAGCTGGGGCTGCGTGCCCAGCTCAGCGCCTCACGCAGCAGCGGCCTGCAGGCGCTGGCCACCGCAGTTGAGCACGCCGCGCGTCAGGCGCTGACCGCATCCTGACGGGCGGCGCGTGCCAGAAACTTCTTCAGCGCATGCGAAACGGCCACAAAGCCGAACGTCGCGGTCACCATGGTGGCCGCGCCAAAGCCGGATGTGCAATCCATTCTCTTCGGCCCTTCTGCGGTGCTGCGTGAAGCACAAACGCTGCCGTCGGCCTGCGGATAGACCAGCGCTTCGGTAGAAAAAACGCAGTCGATGCCAAGTTTGCCCTTGCTGCTTTTCACCACCCCCAGGCTTTTCAGGCGTTCGCGCAGCTTCGCCGCCAGCGGATCCTGAATGGTTTTCGCCAGATCGGCGACCTGGATCTGGGTCGGATCAATCTGTCCGCCCGCGCCACCGGTGGTGATCAGCGGGATCTTATTCCGCCGACACCAGGCGATCAGCGCCGCTTTAGGGCGCACGCTGTCGATCGCGTCGATCACATAGTCGAAACCGGCGGCCATTAGTTCGGCGGTGTTCTCGGGCGTAATAAAGTCATCAATGCAGATCACGTCGCAGTCCGGATTGATCGCCCGTAGCCGCTCCGCCATCACCTCCGTTTTGGCTTTGCCGACGTTGCCCTGCAGCGCATGAAGCTGTCGATTGGTGTTGGTAATGCAGACATCATCCATATCTATCAGGGTGATTTTACCAATGCCGGTGCGCACCAGCGCTTCCGCTGCCCAGGAACCCACGCCGCCAATACCAATGACGCAGAAGTGTGCGTCAGCAAAACGTTGCAGCGCATCCTGGCCATAGAGACGCGCCGTGCCGCCAAAGCGCTGATGCCAGGCGTCATTTAACACTTTCATAGTTGAACCTGTTACGTCGTGCGGGCCCGTAGGCCCGCAGAGAAGACATTAGTTAGCGCCGAGAAGCAGTGAACCATTATTACCGTTTTGCGGGCTGGAGAACAGCGGCTGTCCGGCACCCGGTGCGGCTTTGATTACCCAGACGCGTCCGTAGTGATTATAGAAGCCCGCCAGATGCGCGGCATCCGGGCCGATACCCTGATAGATATCAAAGTGTTGTCCCTTAATCGCGCCACCCACATCGAGCGCCACCATCAGGCGCATCTCATATTTGCCGTTGAATTTGCCCTTCTCATTTAACTGCGGCACTTCCGCCAGCAGTACGGTACCGGCCGGAATAATTGAGCGGTCAGAGGCCACCGAGGCTTTCGCTACCAGCGGAACGGCGCTGGCACCGCGCACCGGCGTAAACGGTTCAGCCTTAAAGAAGACGAATGACGGGTTGGTTTCCAGCAGCGCGCGCACCTCCTGCGGTGAGTGCTCCTGCGCCCACTGGCGAATCGCCTGCATCGACATATCTTCGCGCTTCACTTCACCACGGTCGATCAGCTCTTTACCAATACTGTGGTAGCCCCAGCCATTTTTACCGGCGTAACCAAAGAAGGTCATCGGGCGGCCATCGCCAAAGTCGACGTAACCACTGCCCTGCACATCCATCATGAAGTTATCAATCAGCGAGTTGCTGTAGGCAATGACGTAGCGGTCATCAAGTCCGCCACTATAGATAGAGGCGCGGCTCGGTAATTTCTCTCCGCGTTTGCGCGGCGGCATACGGTAGATCGGATACTGGAATTCGCCCTGACGGGTGTAGCGCGCTTCCACGACCGGCGTGTAGTAACCGGTGAACTGCACGTTACCGTAGTTGTCCGTGCCCTCCATCTGCCAGGCGTTCAGGCCATACTGGCGAAGCTGCCGGGTGTCGGCGCCTGCCATCAGCCAGCTTTCAATCGCGCTGTAGGTGCCGTTCTGACGACTATAAAGAGCAGATGAGGCGGACTGAATCTGGCGCACCTGATCGCCAAAGTCTTTGCCATTAACCGGCGCGCCTTTAGCATTGGGCTGATTCACCAGCGCCAGCGGCTGTTCCAGTTTGCCATCTTTATATTGCTGACCGCGATCGGTCGGTTTAGAGCTACAGGCCGCCAGCAGCGTGATTAACGCGCCAGTGAGTGCATACTTCACCCAATGTGATTTCATTCTCTTCTCTTTTTATAACTGTTCGCCCCGCGACGATAGCAAAGCCCCCGACAGAATGAAATGCATCCGCTTTGACGCAACGCATATCAGTTCAATAATTAACCAGATGGCTGAATCCTTCAGCAACTGGCTGTTAATTTGGCTTTTATCTTTAAAAAGGGGTTGCATGAATTAGCGCGGAGAGTATAGTGCGCTTCCACGGACGCGGGGTGGAGCAGCCTGGTAGCTCGTCGGGCTCATAACCCGAAGGTCGTCGGTTCAAATCCGGCCCCCGCAACCAATACTTCTGCAGCGGTTTTACAGAAGTCACAGTGTGAGAAGTAAAAGTAATAGAAGCAATACGGACGCGGGGTGGAGCAGCCTGGTAGCTCGTCGGGCTCATAACCCGAAGGTCGTCGGTTCAAATCCGGCCCCCGCAACCAATACTTCTGCAGTTGTTTTACAGAAGTCACAATGTGAAATAAGTATGATACGGACGCGGGGTGGAGCAGCCTGGTAGCTCGTCGGGCTCATAACCCGAAGGTCGTCGGTTCAAATCCGGCCCCCGCAACCAATCATTTAAACACCTGAAAGGGTGTTTTTTTGTTTCTGCCGTTCGCGAATTCCTCTTAAACCTCCCTCTCGCAGATAAATGCGCGGATAGCCGTGACTACCCGCACTCCTTTACCGATGGGCCAGTGCCGCCCCACTCTCTACATACGCTTTGATACCGTTCAGAATCGCCTCTGCCACCTGATGCTGATAGCGGGTGGTTCGCAGCTTCCGCTCCTCTTCCACATTACTGATGAACGCGGTTTCTACCAGGATTGACGGGATATCCGGGGCTTTCAGCACCGCAAAGCCAGCCTGATCCACGGTGCGTTTGTGCAGATGGTTGATGCGCCCCATACGATGCAGCACCTCTTTACCAAACTTCAGGCTGTCATGAATCGTCTGCCGCTGCACCATGTCGAACATGGTGTGATCAAGATAGCGGTCGCCGCTTTTGCTGACGCCGCCAATCAGGTCTGATTCATTCTGGGTCTGCGCCAGGAAACGGGCGGCGGCTGAAGTGGCACCGCTGGTGGATAAGGCAAATACCGAAGAGCCGCGTGCTGCCCGACTGGTAAACGCATCCGCATGAATAGACACAAAGAGATCGGCACGCTGTTTACGGGCTTTTGCGACCCGGACGCGCAGCGGAATAAAGACATCTTCATTGCGCGTCATATAGGCTTTCATATGGGGCTCTTTATCGATCAGCGCTTTGAGCCGCCGTCCGATCTTTAGCACAATATCTTTCTCGCGGGTCTTATATTTGCCGTGCGCGCCAGGATCTTCTCCACCGTGACCGGGATCGATCATGATGATAATCGGACGATCGCGTCCCGCTTTGCCGGGTAACGGCGCCTGCACCCCTTCATCCTTGTCCAGATCGCCCTGATTATAATCTTTCAGCAGAGCCAGCAGCGGATCGTCTTCCACATGGTTCTGGGTCGGATAGAGATCGACCACCAGCCGGTGATTGATCCCGGCGACCGGTGCCAGATTAAAGATCTTCGGTGCGACGTTGCGCTTCAGCTCCAGAACAACGCGCACCGTGTTGCTGTCGAACTGGCCGACCCGGGCATTTTTGATAAAGGGATCGTCGACCCGTACCTGCTTATCCACCCCTTTCAGGGCCGAATTAAGATGCAGGCCCTGAATATCTATGACGAGACGTTCGGGATTGCTCAGCGCAAACTGCTTGTATTTCAGCGCGACACTGGACTCCAGCGTCATACGCGAATAGGTGGATGAGGGCCAGATACGCACCGCCACAATGTGGTTTTTTGCCGCCAGGCCTGTGCGGCTGACGCTCAACAGCAGTAAGGCGCCTGTCCCCTGTAAAAAACGTCTGCGTGAAAAATGGGAATTACCGTCTGACATGCCGCTCCAGCTGCTGTGTTATGTCTAAAAAAGCGCCAGTTAATCAAATGGCGGCGAAAACTTTATCCAATCCGCAGGATGATGTCACCCCGGAAACCCTAAATAATGCAGGCTGTTAGCGGCTTTGACACCCATAAAAACGTAAATTTTCGTCAGGATTAAGACTTGCAAAATCGGGCGCAAAAGCATAAAAATACAGAAAATACGAATAAACATTCACTGAGGGTTGGCCGTGAAGGAACGTAGTACCGAACTGGTTCAGGGTTTTCGCCATACCGTTCCCTATATCAATGCCCACCGGGGTAAAACCTTTGTCATCATGCTGGGTGGCGAAGCGATTGAGCATGAGAACTTCTCTGGCATCGTTAACGACATCGGCCTGCTGCACAGCCTGGGCATCCGCCTGGTGGTGGTTTATGGCGCACGGCCGCAGATTGATGCCAGCCTCGCCCAGCAGCAGCTGGAACCGGTTTATCATAAATTTACCCGGGTGACCGACGCGCAATCGCTGGAGTTAGTGAAGCAGGCTGCCGGCCGGTTGCAGTTAGATATCACTGCCCGCCTCTCAATGAGTCTTAACAATACCCCACTGCAGGGCGCGCATATCAATGTGGTCAGCGGCAACTTCATTATTTCACAGCCGCTGGGCGTGGATGATGGCGTGGATTACTGCCACAGCGGGCGTATCCGTCGTATCGATGAAGAGGCGATTCATCGCCAGCTGGATAACGATGCCATCGTGCTGATGGGACCGGTGGCGGTCTCTGTGACCGGCGAGAGCTTTAATCTGACTTCAGAAGAAGTGGCTACCCAGCTGGCGATTAAGCTCAAAGCCGAAAAAATGATCGGCTTCTGCTCCGAGCAGGGTGTGCTGAACAGCGACGGTGAAATCATCTCCGAGCTGTTCCCGAACGATGCGCAGGCCCGCATCGACGAGATTGAAAAGGAAGGTGATTATCTTTCTGGTACGGTCCGCTTCCTGCGCGGTGCGGTTAAAGCCTGCCGCAGTGGCGTGCGCCGCAGCCATCTCATCAGCTATCAGGAAGATGGCGCGCTGTTGCAGGAGCTCTTCTCACGCGACGGTATCGGTACGCAGATTGTGATGGAGTCGGCCGAGCAGATCCGTCGTGCCAATATCAACGACATCGGCGGTATCCTCGAACTGATCCGTCCGCTGGAGCAGCAGGGCATTCTGGTGCGTCGCTCACGCGAGCAGCTGGAGATGGAGATCGATAAGTTCACGATTATACAGCGCGACAATCTGACCATCGCCTGTGCCGCCCTCTATCCGTTTATGGATGAGAAGATTGGCGAGATGGCCTGTGTGGCGGTTCATCCTGACTATCGCAGCTCCTCACGCGGAGAAATGCTGCTGCAGCGCGTGGCATTGCAGGCGAAGCAGATGGGACTGCAAAAGCTGTTTGTGTTAACCACGCGCAGCATCCACTGGTTCCAGGAGCGCGGCTTTACGCCGGTTGATATCGAGTCACTGCCCGAGAGTAAAAAAGAGATGTACAACTATCAGCGCCGTTCCAAGGTGCTGATGGCCGACCTCACCTGATTCAATCCTGAAGGGACAGGCCACCTGGCGTGGACTGTCCCCCTTCTTCTCAGCCGGTTTCACCCAGTCGTTCCACCAGACCGCTGCGTCGCTGCGTCTGCAGCTGCACGGCGCGCTGAAATACGCCCGGTTCGCTGTAAATGGTCAGTTGCTTACGTGCGCGGGTAATCGCGGTATAGACCAGTTCTCGGGTCAGCACCGGCAGAAACTGCGTCGGCATCACCAGCGCAGTGTGGTCGAACTCCGACCCCTGCGATTTATGCACCGTCATCACCCAGGCCGTTTCATGTGAAGGTAACCGGCTCGGCTGGATTGCCTTGATTGACCCATCCGGCAGCGGGAAAAAGACCTTCAGGTTACCCTCTTCATCCCGCAGCGTAATGCCGATATCACCGTTAAACAGGCCGAGCGCACTGTCATTTCGGGTGATCATCACCGGACGCCCGGCATACCAGCGACTGCCGATACCAGGACGCCGGATGCGCTGCAGTTGCATCAGTCGCTGCTCAATACGCTGGTTCAGGCCCTGCACGCCAAATGGCCCGTCACGTAACGCACACAGCAGCTGATAACGGCCAAAGGCGGCAATCACCTCAGCAGGATCCGCCTGCTGTCGGATAAGCTGCAGGAAGGGCTGATAGCCCTGTGCGACCTCATCCAGCATCACCTGATACGCTTCCGCGCTGTTCAGCGTCTGGTAACTGACATCGTCATGGGCCGCAGCAAATACCGCCCTGACCTGCTCTGCATCACCAAGGTTGATCGCTTTTGCCAGCTGGCCGATGCCGGATGAAGCGTCAAAACGATAACTTTTTTGCAGCAGGCAGATGCTGTCGCGCACGACCGGTGCCTGTCCATCGTCACTGCCCTGCAGCGTACAGCCGGTCAGCAGGGCGAGCTGTTCGGCCCGCGCCAGGCTGTAGCCGCTTTCCGTGCAGCGGCAGATATCGCCCAGCACCGCACCGGCTTCAACGGAGGCGAGCTGATCGCGGTCGCCCAGAAACACCACGCGGGCATGGGCAGGCAGCGCGGCGATCAGTTTTGCCATCATCGAGAGATCGACCATCGACGCTTCATCCACTACCAGCACATCAAGATGCAGTGGGTTACCGGCATGGTAGCGTAACCGCTGGGTATCGGGCTGTGCGCCCAGCAGACGATGCAGCGTGGTGGCTTCGGCGGGAAAACGCCGCCGCTCTTCGTCGCTGACCGCCAGATCCTGCAGCGCCCGGCCCAGCGACTCGGTCAGTCGCGCAGCGGCTTTGCCTGTCGGTGCTGCCAGCTGAATCCGCAGCGCGCCGGGATTCAGCCGAATCAGGGCGGCGAGGAGTTTCGCCACGGTGGTGGTTTTACCGGTGCCCGGCCCGCCGGAAATTACCGCTGTCTTGCGGGTCAGCGCCACGGCCGCAGCAATTTTCTGCCAGTTCTCCGGCTGGTCACCAAACAGACTGTTCAGCACGTCACCTGCGGCACGCATATCAAACGCGGTTTTCACGTCCTGCGCAGCAAAAAAGTCGGCGACCCGGCCTTCACTGTGCCATAGCCGATGCAGATACAAACGCTGGTTGCTCAGCACCAGCGGCGTCACCCGACTGCCATTACTGACCGCCGACCAGTCTGCCAGGAGTGATGGCCAGTCATCCGGCTTACCCGCTGCCTGCCAGATGGCCTGGGCCAGCGCAGGCTGACGCCCGGCAAACAGACTGTCTTCACAGAGGTTGCTCAGCGGCAGACAGACGTGACCTTCTCCCGCCTCTGCGCTGATGCAGGCAGCGGCAAGCAGCAGCGCAGGTTGTGATTCTGTCGCCACCAGACGGGCAAACTGAATATCCAGCGGCCGCAGGAGACGCTTCTCAACCGCCTGCAGCAGCAGACTCAGCATGTCACTCATAGCATCTCCCCGGTTTCACCAAACAGCGCATTAATCTCTTCCACAAAAGCTTCGGAAGGTCGGGTGGCAAAAATGCCGTTGTCCGCCGAGCTGCCATCCATCCCGCGTAAAAACAGATAAAACACCCCACCAAAATGGTGCTGATAGTCATAGTCCGGCAGGCGATGCTGCAGATAGCGATGCAGCGCCAGCGTATAGAGCTGATACTGCAGATCGTAGCGGTGGCCAATCATCGCCTGCGCCATCGCCTCGGGCGTATAAGCGGCGTGACTCTCTCCCAGCCAGTTCGATTTATAATCGAGCAGATAATATTTTCCCTGCCAGCGGAAGACCAGATCGATAAAGCCCTTCAGCATGCCGCGCACCTGGCGGAAATCCAGCGGAGCGGCCTGCTGAGAGAGTGTATCGTGACGACGCAGCAGATCGTCAAGATCCGCCGCCGTCAGCAGATTGTTGATCGGCAGATAAAACTCCATCTCGATGAGCCGTTCGCTGCTTTTGATTGCCGACAGCGTCAGCCCCTCCGCATTGAGCGGGGTATGTAACACCCGATCAATCCACTGTTCAATGACCGGTAACCAGCTCAGCGGGTAACCATTGTGCTGCAGCTGATCTTCCAGCCAGATGCGATCCGGCGGTTCGGTAAAGTCGATCGACTCAAACAGACCGTGCAGGAAGGTACCGGGTGCCGCTCCGCGAGGAAAGTGATGCGGCGTCAGTGCCGCTTCTTCACCATTTTCTTCTTCGCCCGCTGCATCGATATCGAAGTTAGGGAGTGCGTCAAGCAGCGGCGAGCTGTGATGCTGTTGCAGCCCGGAGTAACTGGTTACCCGCCAGACATCCGCCAGGGCGCGGGTCACGTCGCGGCTGCTTAGCGCCTCATCACCCTGCTCAGCGTCCCGCCACATTTCGCCCGGCAGCAGATCTTCTTCAACCAGTGCAATCCCTTCACCGGTTAATGCATTGAGTCGCTGGCTGAGCTGCTGCGCATCGGCCGCCTGCCCCTGCTGCACCAGGTAGCCCAGTGCGCTCTTGTGGAGATCGCTTTCGCCCTCTTTTTTACGGGTGCCTTTGATCAGCGGTGCAATGCCAACGCTGCAGTGATAAACGGAACGGGTCAGCGCCACGTAGAGCAGACGCAGATCCTCTGCCAGACGCTCCTCTTCGGCCAGCGCCAGGCTCTGCGCATCACCCTGCACATCGAGCAGCGCCGTGAAGTTGTCGCGATCGTGATAGAGCGCGCTGGCCGCCTCGCGGAACCCGGCAGCAAACGGCAGCCAGACCAGCGGATACTGCAGCCCTTTTGATTTATGGATGGTGATGATCTGCACCAGATGGCGGTCGCTTTCCAGACGCAGCTGCTGGCTGGAGGCCTGGCTGTTTGGCCGGGCAATCTGCTGCGCCAGGAAGCGTACCAGCGCGTGCGGACTCTCCAGCTGCACCGAGGCCTCCTGCAGCAGTTCACCCAGATGCATCAGGTCAGTCAGGCGACGTTCACCGTTCTCCGAGGCCAGCATATTCTCCGCCAGTTGCCGCTTGATCATCACATCACGCAGCATCGGTAACACGCCGCGCTGATGCCACAGCTGCTGCCAGACGGCAAACTGCTCCACCAGCGCATCCCACTCGCGCTCATTCTGTGTCAGCGCGTCCAGCGTCGCCGCATCGATGGCAAAAATAGAGGTCGCCAGCGCGCTACGCAGCAGCCGTTCCTGTTCCGGTGCCTGTATCGCCTGCAGCAACCAGAGTAATTCGCGCGCTTCCGGCGTGGTGTAGACGCTGTCCCGGCTGGAGAGATAGACCGACGGAATCGACAGTGCATTCAGCGCGTCGCGAATTAAGCCGGCCTCATTGCGACTGCGCACCAGCACAGTGATATCGGAAGCCCGCACTGGCTGCAGCGCCTCACCTTTACCCAGCCAGGCTCGTCCCTGCTGTCCTGCCACCAGCCAGCGGCTGATATCGGCGGCACACTGCTGCGCCATAAACTGCTGGTAGTCACTGTTGCCGACCCCCTCGCCAGGCTGCAGCCAGAAACGTAATGCGGGTTGCTGCTGCTGATCAAAAATCAGCTTCAGTGACTCGTTGGGCGCAGCGGGCTTAACCGGCTGGAAGGGAATCGCCGAAAACAGGAAAGGTGAATCGAGCTGAGAAAAGAGGCGGTTGACGCTCCCGACCATCTCAGGTGAAGAACGCCAGTTAGTATCCAGTGTGTAGTGAGCACTGACTTCGCTTCTGGCCCGCAGATAGGTAAAAATATCCGCGCCGCGAAACGCATAGATCGCCTGCTTGGGGTCGCCAATCAGAAACAGCGCCTGCTCCGGCTGATTTATATAGAGCGTGCGGAAGATGCGATACTGCTGTGGATCGGTATCCTGGAATTCATCAATCAGGGCCACCGGGAAACGCGCCCGGATGGTTTCTGCCAGCAACACGCCGCCGGACTGCTGCAACGCCTCATCCAGTTTACTGAGCAGATCGTCAAAACCTAACAGCGCGCGTAACCGCTTTTCACGCTGTACCGTGGTACGCACATCAGTCAACGCCTGCGCGATAATCACATCGCGCAGCGACAAGGGTTCTGCCAGAAACTGATCGATCGCCTCAAACAGCGAGTGTCGCGGAGCATCACCTTTTTTGGTTTTCTCATCCAGCACCTGCTGACCAAAGCGTTCCAGCTCTTTCGGCAGCTGATAATCCAGCGTCTCACTGCTGGCCCACTGCGTGACTTTTGCGACCCAGTTGGGCAGATGTTTACTGCTGTAGCTGCGCTTATCCACACCCGAGGCACTGATCATGCCTTCAACATCGGCGCTAAGCGCCTGCCACTGCTGCTTGATGGCCTCAATGCGCGCCAGGTTACGGGCGTGACGTGATGCCAGCGTCTCATCGGCTGCGGGCGGACGTTTCAGGCTGGGTGATTCTCCCTGAAGCCAGGGACGCAGCGTGGTCAGCAGGCTGTCGGGTCCACTCCACTCCGCGGCAATGATCCGCGCGACATCCAGACTCAGTGGATAGCACTGACGACGCCAGAAGTCGGCGGTCGACTGTTTCAGCAGCGCCTGCTCATCTTCAATTAACTCCTGCTCAAACAGCATGCCCGATTCAAAAGCGTTGAGATTGAGCATCCGCTGACAGAAACCGTGAATAGTGAAGATAGCGGCTTCATCCATCTGCCGTTCAGCAGCCAGCAGCTGCGCGGCGGCCTGACTCAGATCCGGCATCTGCTCCAGCAGTAACTGGTGCATCGGGTTGCTGCTTTTGCCGCGGATACAGGCCAGACGTAGCTGATGAATATTCTCGCGGATGCGTCCGCGCAACTCCGCAGTGGCGGCTTCGGTGAAGGTCACCACTAGAATTTCTTCAACCGAAAGCGGGCGGCTGTAGGCGTTTTCTCCGCCCAGCCCCAGCAGCAGGCGCAGATAGAGCAGACCAATGGTAAAGGTTTTTCCGGTGCCCGCTGACGCTTCAATCAGCCGCTCGCCTCTGAGCGGCAGCGTTAAAGGATTCAGCGAGACGGGCGGTAACTGCGTCATTGGGTCTCACTCTTTACCGGCAGCGACTGCTGCAGTTGCGCCACTTCATTCCAGGTTTTCCAGCCAGGCTGGCGGGCAAATTCAGTTTTGCCGGTGCCGGTGCCGGCAATCTGCGAGGTCATTACCATGCCCTTGTGTTCAATCACGGCCTGCCGGAAAAAGTCTGCCAGGCTGGCCGGGGTTAACTGCTGAACCTGCTCGATCACTTTTTGCCGGGTATTAAAGTGATCATTCTGCCGATCAAAGTCGCGGCTAAAACGATCCGCTTCCTCAAAAAGCGTCTGAGGACGCTGCTGCAAATCGTTGATCATCGCCTGCTGGTACTGGGCAAAATCTGCCTTACTCATGCTGCGTAATCGTTTTTCTGCCTGTGGATAGAAGGCCTTATAACGCTGCAACAGGCAGTCCGGTTGTTTGCTGTTACTTTGCAGCAGGAAGCCGACACCCCACTGTCGGCCCACCGGCATCTGGAAGGCAAACACCGCATAGCCGAGCTGCTCTTTAGTACGCAGCTGATTGTAGAACCACGGCTGAACGATCTGGCTCAGCATCGAGCTGTGCGCCATGCTCTGATATTCACCATATCCCAGTGGAACATAGAGAGCGGCAAGAGCGGAGTCGGTGCTGCTACCCTGCTGTTGCAGGTTGGCTTTCAGCGGTTTTTTAATCGTCACATACTGGCTGTGCCAGTCGCGGGTCGCATTACTCTGCATCTGCTGCTTAAGCTCATGTCCCAGCTGCGTCACGCTGTCAGCACTGAGGTTACCCACCACCAGCATCTCTGGCGTCGCGTCGCGGAACAGCGTATCGCGATAGGTCGTCACATCCTTAAGTGAGATTGTGCTGACCAGCTTGCGGCGTGTCTCGCGCTGGGTATAAGGCAGCTGCGACAGCAGTTGCATCGGCTGAATCGCCTGCTCAAACGCCTTGCCTTTTTCCGCCGCGTCCAGACGCTCCAGATACCAGGATTTGGCCTGCTCCAGCTGCTGTTCTGTCGGCTGGAAGGTGGCATAGCCCTCTACCAGTTTCTTCAGCAGCGTCGGCAGACGTTGTGTGAAACCGTTGGCGCTGAACACCAGCCCCTGATCTTCACCGGTTGAAAAGCTGATGCCGCCCACCGAGGCCTGCGAGTTAAGCTCGTCCAGTGCCAGGCTGGAGAGGTAGTCATTCAGGCCAAACAGCACCTGCTGACGGGCATCGCTGATGGCGTTTTTATTGCGTAACGCCAGGGTTATTGCCGCTTTAGGCTCGCTGGCGTAATAACGACTGGGCATCCAGTAAATGCGCATACCATCATGGTTATCCAGCTTCACCGGGTGCTGATACGTTTTTCCGTCCGACGGCAACAGGGTGAAGTCATCCGGGATATAGGGGTTCAGCACGGGCATCGCCAGCGTGATCTGGCTGGCGCGCTGCTGCCAGTCGGCAAAGGTTTGTGGCGTAATTTTCTCAACCTGATAAGGCGCATCCACAAAATAGGCGGTTTTGTTATGCGGCTCCTGCGGGCTGATATACCAGATGCGCGAATGCTGCGGGGTCATCTCGTCCAGCCGGGCTTTGATCGCAGCGGCATCGTACTGATCCGCCAGATAGGGCGCATCCAGCGTGTGTTCAACCGGCACGCGCAGCATGGTATCAACCAGCCATTCGATGTAATCCATATCGCGGGTGATAGAGGGATAGCGGAAGTCGAGCGCCAGCACATGTGAAACTTCATCGAAATAGCGCTTATCATCGGCCTGCTGACGCAGCAGATTGATGTAGCTGAATATGGCCGCTACCACTTCGTCACGCTGTGCCAGGCCTTTATCGGTGAGTGACGCGGTAATCGCAAATACCCCACTGTTACGCTCGGTCATCGGGTCAGCGCCCGCATTGACTCCGTCGGCCAGCCCCTGCTTTTGCAGCCAGTCAGTCAGCGTGTTTTTGCTGCGGTTACTGATTAAATAGCTAATCAGCGTATCGGTCTTACTGCGGAAGCTGCCGCTGTTATTGGCAATGCGGAATTCAATTTTGAGCTGCTTGCGCGGCTGGGCCGGAACGTAATGAATGATGACGCCCTGCTGTGCATCCGTCACGACCGGCACCGTAATCTCCGGCACGCTGGCGTCATGATTTTGCACCCGGCCAAAGGTTTTAGCCGCAATCGATGCCATCTCTGGCAGCGGTTTGTTGCTGTAGATCACCGCCTTCATCAGGTTGGCGGAGTAATGCGTGTGATAAAAATCCAGCAGCGCCTGATGCAGTTTGCTGCCGGGCTTATCTTTCAGTGTTTCAAGATTGCCGCCCGAGAAACGTGACGCCGGATGCGCCGGGTTCAGGGTTTCAGCACCCACCTGGGCCATGCGCAGGCCATCGCGCGAGCGCGCCATGGTCAGCTCGGCGTTCACGGCGTGGCGTTCTCGATCGGCGTTAACCGGATCCAGCAGCGGCTCCGCCACCGCATCCGCCAGGCGATCAACCGCCGGTTCCAGCGAATCGTTTTCCACTTCCAGGTAAAAAGCGGTGCGGTAAGAAGCGGTGCTGGCGTTATGGCTGCCGCCATGCTTTTTCAGAAATTCGGCCAGGTTGTCCGGCTGCGGGTAGCGCTTTGAGCCCATCAGCACCATATGCTCGAGGTAGTGTGCCAGTCCCGCCTGCTGATCGGGATCGTCCAGCGATCCTATCGGTAGCGTCAGCGCCGCCAGCGATTTCGGTGCCACAGGATCGGAAACCAGTAACACCGTCATCCCGTTGTCGAGCCGGATCGCCTGATAGTGGCGCGGATCCTGTTCACTTTTGCGAATAGTGTCGTTAACTGGCTGCCAGCCTGATGATGTCTGCGCCTGTGCTGTGCAAGCCACCAGGCTTAACAATAGCGCCGCTATCCAGCGTGCATGTACCCGCATGTAAACCCCTCTCGTTTCCCGATAAACCGCCAATCTCTGACACGGCGGCTCAAAGCAGAGCAAAATTTCTGTGTAATAAGCCAGCTAGCAAAAATGCCTTCTGACCTGCTATTCATCATCCTGATGTGCAGCCAGCACCGGTAAATACCAGCGCTGTGCCGCCTCAGTTATCTGCTGCAGTTGTGGCTCATCCAGCACACGGCAAAGACGCTGCAGATAGGGATCGCCGCCCTCGCCCTCGACCTGATAGTTACCCTGCCAGGCGGTCAGCAGTCGATTACGCGCTTTGAGCTGCGTCGCTTCATCGGTCAGCAACTGCTGGCTTTTTTTGTCATAGCTGGCGGTCAGCCACGCGCCGCCACTCTTGTTAAGCAGCATCAGCGGCTGGCGCATACCGGCGAGATAGCCTGCGACATATTCATTCAGCGCAGCGATCGCCTCAGCCTGCGGTACGGCGAGGAAACACCAGCGGCTCTGTTGCCGGCCAAACATCCGGCTGCTGCCGGTGCCGCCCAGCGCGCAGTAGACCAGATGCTCCAGCCAGAGTAACAGTCCGTCGTTCATGTTGAGCACGCCCGGCCGCCAGCGCAGTAATCCGTCACTCTGCACCTGCGTCAGCCAGCCGGTTAAGCTGACCTGCTCCAGCTGCAGGTTTACTTCCCAGCTCTCGCCATCACTGCGCTGAGTGACCACTTCAGCAGCCACTTCCTGCATCTCATCACGCTGCGCCTGCCAGAACAGCTCACCGAACGCGCCGTAAGGCAGATTACCGGCCGCGCGATGGTGCGCATAAAGCCGCTGGGTGTCCTCGCCTTCGACCAGGGCATTCAGCAGCTGCGCGTTGATCTGGTAACGCTCCAGGTTGTCGAGCGCAAACGGCTCGCTGTCGGGCAGTTCGTTCTCCTCCAGCCAGAAACTCACGCCGAGCCGCTGGTGGAACCAGGCGCGGACCGGATGCCGCCAGAAACGCAGAAACGCTTCCAGCGTCAGCGCATCAATTAACGGCGCTTCCAGCGGCTGAACAAAATCGGGTTGCGGCTGCCCTGCTCCCTGCGCCGCAGGCAGCCACTCACGGGCAAAACTCTGCAATCTGGCAGCCGGCTGGAAGTTCTCTGCAGCAAAGGGCATCCGGCTGTGCAGGTGCTGCAGGTGCATCCGCACCCGTTCGGCACTTTCATCCAGCTCAAGATGACCGTCGCCCTCCAGATAAAAACTCTGTCCAATGTAATCCAGCAGTTCTGTGACCAGCACCGACGGGTAGCGTTCCGTATTATCCTGAATCGCCCGGCCGATATAACTGATGTAGAGCTGCTGCTGTGCCGAAATCATCGCCTCCAGGAAGAGATAGCGATCATCATCACGGCGGCTGCGGTCACCTTTGCGGGACTGCTGCTGCATCAGGTCAAAGCCCAACGGTGCCAGGGTCCGGGGATAAACGCCGTCGTTCATGCCAAGCAGACAGACCAGCTGAAAAGGAATGGAGCGCATCGGCATCAGGGTGCAGAAGTTAATCTGTCCGGCCAGAAAACGCTGGCTGATGCGCTGCTGATCAAGGCGGCTACGCAGATCATCGCGCAGCAGCGCCACCGGAATCGCCTCTTCAAAGCGCGCATCCATCCCATATTCGATCAATTGCTGCCACTGCTCTTCCACCAGCAGCAGGGCAGCCTCGGTTTCTGCATCGGGGCTGAAAAAGGCGTTCAGCAATTCCCGGCACAGTGGCAGCCAGGCGACCAGCGGACGGGGTTCGGCCAGCAGCTGTCGCCAGTGATTAAGCCGGGAGAGCAGCTCAGCCAGATGTCCCGCCAGTTCCCCCACCAGACCACTCGACTCGTCATAAGGCAGAATCCCTTCCCAGTCACCGTTGTGGCTCTCCATTGCATAGCCCAGCAGCATACGCTGCAGGCCAAAGCGCCAGGTGTGCTGGCCGGTAATCGGAAGTGACAGCGCTTCTACGCTGGCATCATCCAGCCCCCAGCGCACACCCGATTCGCTGACCCAGCGCCGGAGTAATCGCAGGCCACTTTCATCAATAGAGAAGTGAGCAGCCAGCGCCGGAACATCCAGCAGCGCCAGAACATCCTCTGAGACAAAACGGCTGTCCGGCAATGCCAGCAGATTCAGAAATGCCACAATGGCCGGATGCGCCTGACTGGCCCGCCGGTCTGAAATCGCAAACGGCAGGTAGCGATCGGCGGGTGCGTTGGCGAACACTGCCTGAATAAACGGCGCGTAGGCGTCGATATCGGCCACCATGACGATAATGTCACGCGCTTTCAGCGTCGGATCGGCCTCCATCATCGCCAGCAGATGATCCTGCAATACTTCGACTTCACGCTGGGCGCTGTGGCAGACCTGAACCGCAATGGAGCGGTCCTCCGGATCCAGACAGCGCTTCTGATCGCTGTGCGCCAGTTCCGCCGCATTCAGCCCGATGACGGCGTTATCCTGCAGGTTGAGAAGATCGTGCTGCATGCAGTGCAGCAGGTTATCTGGCTCCACATCCACAAACGCATCAATATCGTCGTTTGACTCCATCTGACTGAGCAGAAACAGGTTATCGCGCCCCAGCTTGCCCCATGAGGCAAGCAGCGGGTTAGTGAGCTGCTGTTCACCAGCGTCGTTAAACAGCGCCGGAGCCTGCTCTGCATCCCGGAAAAGTCCGCGTGATTCATCGGCACCATGACGTCGGCGCTGACGGCTCTGCAGTTTCGCCAGAAACGCATAGTCCTGAATGTCGCCCCAGTAGTCGCGGCAGGGATTGGTGAACAGCAGATGGATGTCGATGTGTCGTCCCAGCGCCTGCAACGCCTGCAGATAGACCGGCGGTAGCGCAGAAATACCACAGATGAAGACCCGTTTCGGCAGATTTTCCGGCGTGGTTTTCGCCTGCTCCAGCGTCTGGATAAATCGCGAATAGAGGTTGGCACGGTGCCATTCGGGCTGGCGCAGCGCCTGGGTGTAACTTACCAGATCGCGCCACAGTGCGGCCTGCCAGCGCTGCGCTTCGCCCAGTCCGTCAATGGTTTCGCCACGCTCCCAGCTGTTGAGCCAGTCGGCACGATAAACCAGATACTGGTCGAACAGATCGGCCACGCGTGAACTGAGCTGATACAGTTTTCGCTTGTCGCCGTCGTCATGGAGATAGTGGCGTAAAGAGACAAACTCTTCCTGTTCGAGCATCACCGGCAGCCGGTGCATCAGCTTCCAGCCCATGCTGGCCTTGCTGAAAGCACTTTCTACCGGGATATCGGGCAGTACGCGGACGAACATCTCCCAGATAAAACTGGCAGGCAGCGGGAATTCGATATTGGCCGCAATGCCAAAGGTTTGCGCCAGCTCCATCTGCAGCCATTGCGCCATTCCCGGGCTCTGTACCAGCACCATTTCTGAGGCGAAAGGATCATCAAGAGGATCATGTTTAATCACCGCCGCCGCCAGAATCTTCAGCACATCAAGCTGATTTGAGTGATAAACGTGAAACATGAAAACTCCTGTGATAACTCAGAACGTGACTACGGTATTGCGGCTCTGTCACTTTACCGCGTATCGCGGTTGAAACCCATCAAAAGGGCGACCCGCGACCTTTAACATCGCAGCCGTGTCAGAGTAGCGCGGCGCTGATAAGGCCCCGTCACGTCAGCCCGCTCCAGGGTGCAGCCTGAAGGGCCGCTCTGCTGCTGCAGCGTCGATGTCCAGCCCGCAACGTCATGCCCTGCCAGGCGCTGCTCAGCCACCCGCCATGCCTCGCGCTGATACCACTGCTGACTGAATCCCAGCGCCAGTGCGCGATGATAGTGCAACAGCGTGCTGCTGCTTAATGCCATTAACAGCAGAGCAAACAACACTTCCGGCAGACTGAATCCGCCGCATTTACTGCCAGGTTGCCGGGGACGTGAGCGGACAGTAATCAATCCAGCCGTGCGGCAGCGCACTAATCTGATTGCCCCGTAAATGCACCCAATGCCATACCGCCATGCCACTGCCGCTGGCCTCACCTTTAAGCAGACCTTCATCCCTTTCACCTCGCTGTAAACAGCTGCGCCAGCCCTGACGATCATCCTGCTGACACAGGGCTGACTCCGTCGCTGGCCAACTCAGAGAAAGACCCCATTGCAGCGCCGACTGCGCCCGCCAGAAATCCTGAATAAACTGCTGCTCATCCGCCAGCAGTCGCATTCCCTGCTCAGACATCTTTCGGCTGGCATGCAGCGTAAAGCTGCCGATCACCATAATCATCAGCACCATGCCCAGCGCACTGCTGCCTCGCTGCTTCACAGGTTCACGCCCTCTATCCAGCTCTCCACCGTTTCAAGCCAGCGTCCGGCCCGTCCCTGCAGCGCGATCCTGACCTGTGTACCCTGCTGGCTGATGCGGAACTGCTCCACTGTCATGAATGCGGGATCGGAGAGCCGTTCCCAGCCCGCTGACTGACACTGGTCAACGCCGCGCTGCATCTCAAGCTGCTGCTGGCGCAGGCGAAAGCCGTAATAGTCACTCTCCGTATGGCCCACCGGTTCCCATTTACCGTTGCTGTTCTCATCCCAGCGCAGCAGCAGGCAGTTCTCGCTGATTTTCAGCGCACCACTGCCGCACTCACCGTGACAATAACCGGCACGCCGCACTGCCTTTTCCAGCGTGGCCATCATCTGCTGTAACTCCTGACGCAGCTGCGCCTGTTGCAGTACGCCGGCACTCTCCGCCAGCAACAGCGGCAGAAAACGCCCGGTACTTAACATGACGACCGCGCTGATTGCCATGGCGATTAGCATCTCCAGCAGGCTGAATCCGGCGATTTTCAACGGCACGTCTCCTCATCCATCATGCAGAGGCGAATACGGGCTCTGGCTGAGATAATCAGCCGCATGCGTCCGGCGCTGTTCCCCAGTTCTATACTGCCCGCCTTAGCGACATTGCGGCGGCCATAGAAACCCGGCTCGCCCCGAATATCATAGAGCGCCACGCCCGCGTGCGGCGCGATGAAATGCAGCCGTTTCCCGTGAACACACCCCGCAACCGGGCGGCTTCCAGCCCCAATGCACCAGAGATCGCCAGGCTGTGACCATAACACCAGGTCGCTATTTTGCCGGTTGGCCTGGGCACGCAGTCGTAGCAGGAATCCCTGCAATTGCTGAGCGCTGTCGCGCAGTTGCTGCCGCTGTTGCCAGCGCTGCCAGCCGTGTAGCGCGGCAAGGCTTAGAATGCCGGCAATCACCATTACCAGCAGCAGCTCCGGCAGGGTAAAACCGCGTAAGTGTGCTGTTTTCATGGCGTCAGAGTGCGGGTGATGAACAGTCGAAACAACAGGTGTTGTGACAGGCTGGAAAGCGTGCCGCAGAGAATCTTCCCCCCCACACAGGCAGTGGCAGAAGCGTGCGAGGGGTGCCGCAGATTTACCGGTATGCAGGCAAAAAAAAGCCCCGGCGAAGTTGCCAGGGCGTTATCGTTTACTGCGGATCAGATGGCGACAGGTGCTTTGATCGCGGGATGCGGATCGTAGCCTTCAATCTCGAAATCGTCGAACTGATAGTCAAACAGTGATGCTGGTTTGCGTTTGATCACCAGCTTTGGCAACGGACGCGGCTCGCGGGTCAGCTGCAGGCGCGCCTGCTCCAGATGGTTGCTGTAGAGGTGCGTGTCACCACCCGTCCAGACGAAGTCGCCCACCTGCAGATCGCACTGCTGCGCCACCATATGCACCAGCAGCGCATAGCTGGCGATGTTAAACGGCAGCCCCAGGAAGATGTCGCACGAGCGCTGATAAAGCTGGCAGGAGAGCTTGCCATCCGCCACATAGAACTGGAAGAACGCATGGCACGGTGCCAGCGCCATCTCGCTGAGCTCACCAACGTTCCAGGCAGAAACGATAATCCGGCGTGAGTCAGGATCGCGCTTCAGCTGCTCCATCACCTGGCTTAACTGGTCAATTTGCTGACCGCTGGCCGTGCCCCAGCTGCGCCACTGTTTGCCATACACCGGGCCGAGATCGCCATTCTCATCTGCCCACTCGTCCCAGATGGAGACGTTGTTTTCCTTAAGATAACCGATGTTGGTGTCACCTTTCAGGAACCATAGCAGCTCATGAATAATGGAGCGGATATGGCATTTCTTGGTGGTGACCAGCGGAAAACCATCCTGCAGATTGAAACGCATCTGGTGACCAAAAATTGAAAGCGTACCCGTGCCGGTACGGTCAGCTTTTGGTGTGCCTTCGTGCAGCACATGTTGCATTAAATCCAGATACTGTTTCATTTTTCCTCGCGAAATTGTGGCTGCGGGCGACGACGATACGCCCAGATCATCATAATAATACCGGCAACAATCATCGGCACAGAGAGGATCTGTCCCATACTGATTCCGCCTTCAAACAGGCCAAGCTGGGCATCCGGCTGGCGGAAGAACTCAACGATGATACGGAAGGCACCGTAGCCAATCAGGAACAGGCCAGAGACGCTGCCCATCGGGCGCGGCTTGCGAATAAACAGGTTCAGAATGATAAACAGCACCACACCTTCCAGCGCCAGTTCATAGAGCTGCGAAGCATGACGTGGCAGTACGCCGTAGGTATTAAGCAGTTCCTGATATTGCGGATTGGTGGCGGCCAGCGCGACATCTTCGCTGCGGGAGCCGGGGAACAGCATGGCGTAGCGGAAACCCGGATCGACCCGTCCCCACAGCTCGCCGTTAATGAAGTTGCCGAGACGACCGGCACCCAGACCAAACGGGATCAGCGGCGCAATGAAATCCGAAACCTGGAAGAAATTACGTTTAGTGCGGCGGGCAAAAATCAGCATCACCACAATCACCCCGATCAGGCCACCGTGGAACGACATGCCGCCATCCCAGACTTTGAACAGATAGAGAGGATTTTCCAGGAACAGCGGTAAGTTGTAGAACAGGACATAGCCGATACGTCCGCCCAGGAAGACGCCCAGGAAACCAGCGTAAAGCAGGTTCTCAACTTCCTCTTTTTTCCAGCCGCTGCCAGGCTGATTGGCGCGGCGTACTGCCAGCCACATGGCGAAAACAAAGCCCACCAGATACATCAGACCGTACCAGTGCAGCGAAACCGGTCCGATCGAGAAGATCACCGGATCGAACTGCGGAAATGCAATATAGCCGTTATTCATCATTCACCGTCTATTTTTCAACCCTGAAAAGGGGCGTTGTCAGGCACATAAATTAAGGCTGCGCATCATAGCACAGCCGGTTTTGTGAATTGTCTTGCAAATGTAAACGCGGATAACGCGTAAAGCCTGCTTCAGCGTCTAACGACCACCACGGATAAGCCCACCTAATCCGCGCCGCTCCATAAAGGCCGAGACCAGATGGCGAACTTCGGTGGCAGTGTCGGCATTCATTCCCTGTTCGCTGAGCTTCTGTACCTCTTCATGATCCAGATGACGCAACAGGTACTTAACGCGCGGTACGTTTTTACCGTTCATGCTGAGATGGTGATAACCGAGGCCGACCAGCAGCGCGACGCACATCGGATCGCCTGCCATTTCACCACACAGACACAATTCCAGATTGGCCAGGCGGGCTTCCTGCGCGATCGCATTCAGTGCGCGCAGCATCGCCGGATGCAGCGAGTCGTACAGGTTCGCGACGCGGGTATTGTTACGATCCACCGCCAGCAGATACTGCGTCAGGTCGTTGGTGCCGACCGAGACAAAATCGACCCGGGACGCCAGATGCGGGATCATAAACAGCATCGACGGCACTTCGATCATGATGCCGATACGCGGCGCGGGAATCGCATAGCCCAGCATCTCTTCCACTTCGCGTCCGGCACGATCGATCAGCTGTTTTGCGTCGTCGATTTCGTCGATATGACTGATCATCGGCAGCAGGATACTGAGGTTGCCGGAGGCGGCATTGGCGCGCAGCATCGCGCGCACCTGTACCAGGAAAATTTCCGGCTGGTCGAGCGTCAGGCGGATGCCACGCCAGCCCAGGCAGGGATTCTCTTCACTAATCGGCATGTAGGGCAGCTGTTTGTCTGCCCCCACATCCAGCGTTCGCAGCGTTACCGGCTTGTTGTGGAACAGCTGCAACATGCCCTGATACTGCGCCACCTGCTCCTCTTCCGACGGGAAGCCGTTCTGCAGCATAAACGGGATTTCGGTGCGGTAGAGGCCGATACCATCCACCCAGCTGCCCAGCGCCTGTTCATGTTCCGGGCTTAATCCGGCATTGAGCATCACCTGCACGCGTTCGCCACTTTTCAGCTCACCCGGCTGATCGACCACGCCTTCCGCCATTTTGCTCAGCGCGTTCTCTTCGCTGATCAGCCGCTGATACTCCTGCACCAGCACCGGCTCGGGATCGATCAGCAGCTCACCGCGATAGCCATCAACGATCAGCAGGCGTTTGTTGAGCTGATGAGGCTGGATGTCAGCGCCCATCACCGTCGGGATGCCCATGGCACGGGTCAGGATCGCCGCATGGGAGTTAGCCGCGCCGTCACGCACTACCACACCCGCCAGCCGCTCCTGCGGCAGCTCCGCTAAGGTAGTGGCAGTCAGCTCATCGGCGACCAGCACAAAGCGTTCCGGCCAGGCATTCGTGCCGACCAGAGTATCATCGAGGTGAAACAGCAGACGCTGACCCAGCACCCGCAGATCGCCTGCGCGTTCACGCAGGTAGTTGTCAGTCAGGCTGGCGAACTGTTCAGCAAACTTCTCGATCACCTGTTTAACGGCCCACTCCGCGACCGATCCGCGCTCGATCTCGTCGAACAGATCTTTCTTCAGCCGGGCATCGGTTAACAGGTGAGAGTAGAGATCGAAAATGGCCGCGCTCTCTTTCTGTGCGCTGGCGCTGAAACGTTTGCTGAAGCGGCGGAATTCACTGGCCGCTTCGCTCATGGCAAGCGACAGACGCTCACGTTCACGCTGCACATCCAGCGTCGAGGCGGCCGAAACCTGATCGAGCAGAGGCTGCGTCTCATCGACCCAGCCGGGTGCCACCGCTACGCCAGGCGCTGCCGCAATGGCGCGCACCCGCGTCTGCCGGAACTGACCAAACAGCTGACCCATCTGAGACTGCGACAGCAGCGCCGCCATCTGGGTGGCGAGCGTCACCAGGAATGACTCTTCGCTTTCATCAAACTGACGGTGTTCGCGCTGCTGCACCACCAGCACGCCAAGAAGCTGGCGACGGCTGATAATGGGCACGCCGAGGAAGGAGCGATAACGCTCCTCTTTGACTGCGGGGATATATTTAAAGCTGGGATGACTCTGGGCGTCAGCAAGGTTGATCGGTTCGGCCAGACGGCCCACTAAACCGACGATACCTTCGTCAAACGCCAGCGTCACGGTGCGGCCACGCGGTTTTTTGAGGCCGCGCGTCGCCATCAGGTAATAGCAGCGACGATCGTGGTCGGCGAGGTAAACGGAACAGACTTCCGTGTCCATCGCCAGACAGATCTCATTGACCAGGATGTCGAGTGCTTCATTGAGACGCGGCGCACTCGCCACTTTTTCTACAATTTCGCGCAACTGAGTGAGCATAAAGGGCGTGGCCTATCCTCTCTTACGTCGATGGGCAGGATTATTTCGCTGCCCCGCACTCTCCTGCATAGACATCACCACGCCAGCGAATTCCTTCATTACCCGACGATAGACATCGCGCTTAAAGGAGACAACCTGACGCACCGGATACCAGAAACTGACCCAGCGCCAGCCGTCAAATTCCGGCGTGCTACTGTGCTGCACATTGATATCCGCGTCATTACACATTAACTGCAGAAGAAACCACTTTTGTTTCTGGCCGATACATACCGGCTTTGTGTCCCAACGCACCAAACGTTTTGGCAACTTGTAACGCAACCAGTTACGGGTAGAGGCAAGTATTCGAACATCTTTCCGGTGTAATCCGACCTCTTCGAACAGTTCGCGATACATCGCCTGTTCTGCGGTTTCACCGGGATTGATGCCTCCCTGAGGAAATTGCCAGGAGTGCTGTCCAAAGCGCCTGGCCCATAACACTTGTCCCTGCCGGTTACAGATTACGATACCAACATTCGGGCGGTAGCCATCATCATCGATCACCGGACTACCTCAAAGCAAAATTTGAATAGCCTGATTGTTTCACACTCCTTACAGGCGGTAAACCACTGGATTCATGGGGGGTTGAGCCATCAATAGCGGGATAACTCACAGAAAAGGGCAAAGTTATAAACAAAGACCGCAAAAAAGATCGATCTTATTCACCTTTTCTGTGGATAGCTTTGTGCAGAACGCGGGAGTTAACTGAATAACCCTGCCATCACACCTGGGAATGCCAAAAAGAGTTAGTTTATTATCTTATTGATTAATAATTAAATTAATAAAGAATCTCGCTTCATCGGCTTTTTATAAACAGCGAATATTTTTACGCCCACTGACAATTGGCTAAATTATAAGCACAGTGCTTTTTATCCACAGATAATTGCTCAGGGTTAGGTCATGGCGGTGAAAATTTGGTCAAATAGCGAAAAGTCAAGGCTGTAAATGGAACCAGTACCGCAAACATAAGGGGGTTATCCCACTTTTCTGTGGATAACCGGGCTGGAGATCCTGTTCATTGTTGCGGGTAAGCTGGGATAACCCTGTCCCACTGCGGATAGCGCAAGGGCAATCCATCTAAAAAAGCATGATCTATCATGTTATTATCGATCACGGACACGATTTATTTTAGCGGGACAACTTAGCCACCCGCAGCTGTACAAATTTTAACCATTGCGAGTTATCAACATGCGTTATCCCCCAGGACCACCCGAAGATGAAGCCAGCCTGCTGGCACGCGCGCAGGATTTAGCCGGATTACCTATGGAAACGCTGGCTGCGCGTGCCGGTCTGCCCATGCCTGCGGATCTTAAACGCGATAAAGGCTGGGTCGGCATGCTGCTGGAGTGGCACCTTGGGGCGAGCGCAGGCAGCAAAGCGGAACAGGACTTTGCCCATCTCGGTATCGAACTGAAAACCATCCCGATTGATGCACAGGGTAAACCGCTGGAAACCACCTTTGTCTGCGTCGCACCGCTGACCGGTAACAGCGGCGTGACGTGGCTCACCAGCCATGTGCGTCACAAGCTGGCGCGGGTGCTGTGGATCCCGGTTGAAGGCGGGCGGGAGATTCCGCTGCGGGAACGCCGTGTCGGCGCGCCGCTGTTATGGAGCCCGAATGCGGAAGAAGATGAGATGCTGCGTCAGGACTGGGAAGAACTAATGGATATGATCGTGCTGGGGCGCGTTGAGCAGATTACCGCACGGCATGGTGCCTGGCTGCAAATCCGGCCCAAAGCCGCCAACAGCAAGGCACTGACCGAGGGAATTGGCGATCAGGGCCAGCCCATCATGACCCTGCCGCGCGGCTTCTACCTGAAGAAGAGCTTCACCGGTCCCCTGCTGGCGCGCCATTTTCTCCTGTAAATCGCTTATCCTGCGCGACCATCGTCGCAATTTTGTGGGAGATTGGCGAATTCAATGCGTATAATCGCCGTTTACTTTTCGTTTAGGATTGAATGCCGGTATGTTTGAGTGGATTTCCGATCCCAACGCCTGGCTGGCGCTGGGCACCCTGACCATCCTTGAGGTGGTGCTGGGTATTGATAACATCATTTTCCTGTCGCTGGTGGTCGCTAAGCTGCCAAAGCACCAGCAAGCCAGTGCACGCCGCATTGGTCTGATGGGCGCGATGTTAATGCGTCTTGGCCTGCTGGCTTCCATCGCGTGGGTCGCCCGTCTGACTAATCCGCTGTTTACGCTGATGGATCATGCGTTCTCGGCGCGCGATCTGATCCTGCTGTTTGGCGGTCTGTTCCTGCTGTGGAAATCGAGCATGGAGATCCATGAAACGATTGAAGGCAGCGAAGGCGAACACAACACCCGCGTTCATTCGTTCCTTGGCGCGATTGTGCAGATCATGATGCTCGACATCATTTTCAGCCTCGACTCGGTGATCACTGCCATCGGCCTCTCCGATCATCTGTTCATTATGATGGCTGCCGTCGTGATTGCGGTGCTGATGATGATGTTTGCCGCACGCGCGATTGGTGAGTTCGTCGAGCGCCATCCGTCAGTGAAAATGCTGGCACTCTCCTTCCTGATTCTGGTCGGTTTTACCCTGATTCTGGAGAGTTTTGCGGTCCACGTACCAAAAGGTTACATTTATTTCGCTATGTTCTTCTCCATGGCGGTTGAGTGCCTTAACCTTATGCGCAGTAAGAAAAAGCACGCCTGAGAAAGTCAAGGGCGAGCCTGCTCGCCCGATTATTTTCAGAATCCTACGATTAACCCTGCCGACAAAACCATTTATTACTACACTTTTTGCACTTAACGATTTGTGAGGAAGAGGCGTGATGAAAGGGTTGGCAGGCGTAGCACTGGTGATGGTAACCGCAGCGTTACTGAGTGGATGCAGTTCTGATTATGTCATGGCGACTAAAGATGGCCGGATGATCATGACCGAGGGCAAGCCGAGCATTGATAAAGAGACCGGCCTGGTGCAGTACACCGACCAGACGGGTCACGAGGTGCAGATTAACAGCGATGAGGTCTCAACGATCATTGAACGTTAAGTGCCCGATTTAATTACCTGCCACCGATTCCGCGCTGGCAGGTGATTTCCCCGACTTTTCCCCCTTCCTTCCCCGCCGTTGCTCGCGCTATAGTCCCTGAGGACACAACATTCCATTCCATAAAAAAAGGAAGCTGGCAATGCACTATCATCGTATTCCCCACAGCACGCTGGAAGTGAGTCAGCTGGGGTTGGGCACTATGACGTTTGGCGAACAGAACAGCGAAGCCGACGCCCATGCTCAGCTGGATTTAGCTATCCGTTCCGGCATCAACTTTATTGATACCGCTGAAATGTATCCGGTGCCACCGCGCCCGGAAACCCAGGGTCTGACCGAACAATATATTGGCAGCTGGCTTAAACAGCGCGGCAGCCGCGACAAAATCATTCTGGCCAGTAAAGTGGCGGGTCCGTCACGCGGCAATGATGCGTCGATTCGCCCGGATATGGCACTGGACCGTAAAAACATCCGCGCCGCACTGGATGCCAGCCTGAAACGTCTGAACACCGATTACCTTGATCTTTACCAGCTGCACTGGCCGCAGCGCCAGACCAACTATTTTGGCAAGCTGGGCTATCAGTACAGCGAGACCACGGCCCAGGTGACGCTGCTGGAGACGCTGGAAGCGCTGACTGAACAGGTGCGCGCCGGTAAGATTCGTTATATTGGCGTGTCGAACGAAACCGCGTGGGGCGTGATGCGCTACCTGCAGCTGGCGGAGAAGCATGAACTGCCGCGCATTATCAGCATTCAGAATCCTTACAGCCTGCTGAACCGCAGCTTTGAAGTGGGTCTGGCCGAAATCAGCCAGCATGAAGGCGTCGAGCTGCTGGCGTATTCCAGCCTGGCGTTTGGTACGCTGAGCGGTAAATATCTGAACGGTGCGCAGCCTGCGGGCGCACGTAACACGCTGTTCAGTCGCTTTACCCGGTATAGCGGCGAGCAGTCTCAGAAGGCGATTGCCGAATATGTGGCGTTAGCGCAACAGCATCAGATTGACCCGTCGCAGATGGCGCTGGCCTATGTGCGTCAGCAGCCGTTTGTGGCCAGCACGCTGCTGGGCGCCACGACGCTTGAGCAGTTGCAGATTAATATCGACAGCTTCAATCTGACCTTAAATACAGAGATTCTGGAAGGTATTGAGGCAATCCACCGCCGTTATACCTATCCTGCGCCATAAATACTCTGTTGCCAGCTGCCGCAGGGCAGCTGGCCTCTCTCACAGGTCACGATAATAGAGTTTCACCGGCTTATCGGGATACTCCAGCGCCTCTCCCTGCGCCAGCCAGCCAGACCGTTCATAATATCCCCCAAACGTTGACCATAACCACAATCGTGGATAGCCGCGAGCCTGTGCATAAGCCATGACATGCTGCTGCAGCGCCTCACTGACACCTTTGCCGCGCGCCGACCCATCCACATAGAGCGCCGCCAGCCACGGATAGAGATCCTGACGGCTGATCAGATCGCAGCGCCAGAATCCCGCCGTGCCGATTGCCCTGCCCGCCTCTACAGCGACAAACGTCACCGGAAAATCAGCGCCGGTCAGGCTGCTGTTTACCACACTGGCGAAGAACGCCCGGCTGCTGGCTTCGCCAAAAGCGCGCCACTGCCAGTCGGTGATCTGATCGGCAAACTGCGGCACATCGCTGAGCGGGACGATTTTCATAAGTTAATCGATTTCCAGCGCCAGCAACGACTCAATCGTCTGCGCGCGACGGATTTCGCGCGGCTGGCCCTGCTCAAACAGCACTTCCGGGATCAGCGGACGGCTGTTGTAGTTTGAGGACATAGAGGCACCGTAAGCACCGGTGTCGTGAAACACCAGATAATCGCCCACTTTTGCTGCCGGCATCGCGCGCGGTTCGACCATGCCGCCCTCCAGCTGGGTAAAGACATCGCCCGATTCGCACAGCGGACCGGCCACTACCGTGTCGATGGTCTGCTGCTCATCAATCGCCCGTTCATCGCCCGCCATCAGCGAAATATGGTGATAGCTGCCATACATGGAGGGACGCATCAGGTCACTGAAACCGGCATCGACCAGCACGAAATGACGGCTGCCCATCGACTTCACTGCCCGCACCTGCGATACCAGCACGCCCGCTTCGGCCACCAGGAAACGGCCCGGTTCGATCTCCAGTTTGACCGCATGACCCAGATGCTGAGCGATACGCTGACGCGCCGCGTCCCACAGTCCAAAGTAGTGATCGGTATCGATCGCCTCCTCGCCGTAGCGATAAGGAATAGAAAGGCCACCGCCCGCAGAGATCGCAGTCAGATCCTGACCCGATGCCATCACCAGTTCCACCATCGCATCACAGACCTGCTGCAGATGCGAATAATCCACGCCAGAGCCGATGTGCATGTGAATACCCACCAGCTTCAGGCCGTGCTGTTTAAGGGCCGCCAGCGCCTCGTCTAAGTCGTCGTGCCAGATACCGTGCTTGCTGTTTTCGCCGCCAGTATTGGTTTTCTGACTGTGGCCATGACCAAAACCTGGGTTGACCCGCAGCCACACCGCATGTCCCGGTGACACCGCGCCGAGCTGATGCAGCATATCGATCGAACCGGCATTGACCGGCACCTTCAACGCAGTAATCCGCGCCAGTGTCGGCTGATCGAACAGATCCGCAGTGAAGACGATCTCGTCACCGCCAGACTGGTAGCCAGCAGCCAGCGCACGTTCGATCTCACCCAGCGATACCGAATCCACTTTCACACCCGCTGCACGCATCAGGCGCAGGATATGAATATTTGAGCAGGCTTTCTGCGCAAAACGCACCACATCAAACGCCTGCAGCTGAGCAATACGCGCCTGAATAATCTGTGCGTCATAAGCCCAGAATGGACCGGCATAACGGCGTGCCAGCGGCAGCAGGTTAGTGGCGTTGAGGGCGGTGTCGGTACTCTGTAATGAACGTGGCATAGCAATTCTCCTGTGGCGATAACCGCATTAAGCCAGAATCATGCCATAGCGAAAAATATCTGTTTTAATAGCATCTATTCAGAATAGATATAGGAAGGCGGCGTGGCGAACATTAACTGGCGGCATATCGAAATTTTTCATGCGGTGATGACCAGCGGCAACCTGACCCAGGCGGCTACGCTGCTGCACACCTCGCAGCCGACCGTAAGCCGGGAGCTGGCGCGACTGGAGCAGCAGCTGGGATTAGCGTTGTTCGGGCGGGTACGTGGTCGCCTGCAACCCACGGTGCAGGGGTTACGTCTGTTTGAAGAGGTGCAGCGCTCCTGGTATGGACTGGATCGCATCATGGAAGCGGCAGAAGGGTTGCGTCAGTTTCGTCAGGGTGAGCTGTCGATCGCCTGCCTGCCGGTTTTTTCGCAGTCGCTGCTGCCACCGCTGTGTCAGCCTTTTTTACAGCGCTACCCGGATGTGAGCCTGAATGTGATTCCGCAGGAGTCGCCGCTGCTGGAGGAGTGGCTGTCGGCACAGCGCTACGATATCGGCTTAACCGAAACCCAGCACGCGCCGGCTGGCACTGACCGCCTCGCCCTGCTGACCTGTGATGAAGTATGCGTGTTGCCACAGCATCATCCTCTGAGTCAGCGTGCAGAACTGACACCGCACGACTTTGCGGGCGAACAGTATGTCAGCCTGTCGCGCAACGACAGCTATCGTCAGCTGCTGGATGCGCTGTTTCAGGAGCAGGGGGTCGAACGGCGGCTGGTGATGGAGACGCACAGCGCCGCGTCGGTGTGCGCGATGGTCAGAGCGGGCGTGGGTATTTCGATTGTGAATCCGCTGACGGCGCTGGATTACGCCGACAGCGGTGTGGTGATGCGAAAATTCAGCGTGGCGGTGCCGTTTACCGTCAGCCTGGTGAGGCCACAACACCGTCCCGCGTCAGCGCTGGTCGATGCCTTTGTCAGCCATCTGCAGCAGCAGGTGGCTGACTTTCCGGCACGTATTGCCGCCCGCCTGGCTTAAGCGCGAACTCTGGCGGCTGCGCTGCCCGATTTACGGAAGGTGATCAGGCAGATCAGCAGGCCGATAGCGGCCAGCGCAGCTGCCGCAACCGGCACCGCCGTCAGGCCAAAACCACGGCCAATGACTGCCCCGCCGACCCAGGCACCCAGCGCATTACCGACGTTAAACGCCGAAATGTTCAGGGTTGAGACCAGATTCGGTGCCTCTTTGCCGTGACGGACCACGTTGATCTGCAGGCCCGGTACCGTGGCAAAGGTCGCCATTGCCCACAGGAACAGGGTGAGCTCCGCCAGCCACAGCGCATGGCTGGTCCAGCTGAACAGCAGCGAGAAGATGGCGATCAGAGAAAAGCTGAGGATCAGACTGAAGGAGACTTTCCAGTCGGCCAGTTTGCCGCCAAGAATGTTACCCACTGTCAGGCCCGCGCCAATCAGGAACAGCGTCCAGCTGACCCCCCGATCGCTGATGCCCGTTACCTCTAACAGCAGCGGCGCAATGTAACTGAACAGGGCAAACATCGCCGCGGCAAAGAACACCGTCATCAGCAGCGAGAGCCAGAGTTTGCCGTTGGCCAGCGCACCGATTTCACTCGCCAGATGAACCGGCTTCTCTTCTTTATTGTTCGGCAGACTCACGATCAGGGCGATAAACGCCAGCACGCCGATCACCGCTACGCCCCAGAACGTAGCGCGCCAGCCAAACATCTGTCCGAAGCTGGTTCCCAGCGGGACGCCCAGCACGTTAGCCAGGGTCAGCCCGGTAAACATCAGCGCCACAGCAGAAGCCTGACGACCGGCCGGCACCAGGCTGGCGGCCACCACCGCGCCGATACCAAAGAAAGCACCGTGACAGAGCGCGGTGACGATTCGCGCCAGCATCAGCAGGTTGTAGTTGTAAGCCAGCGCACACAGCAGGTTGCCGACAATAAAGATCACCATCAGCAGGATCAGCGTTTTTTTGCGCGGCAATCTGGCGGTGAGCAATGCCATAATCGGCGCACCAATCGCCACTCCCAGCGCATAGCCACTGATCAGCCAGCCCGCCGACGGAATCGACACCTGAAGGTCACGTGCCACCTCCGGCAGCAACCCCATAATGACAAATTCGGTGGTTCCGATGGCGAACGCACTCAACGCCAGCGCCATTAATGCTACAGGCATAACACTCTCCCGGTTTTATTTGCAGGTGAACCGCGCAGACGCGCCGCCCCTCGACGCTTGTTAGAATTTGATCTGCGTCACGTTGAGTATTACAGCACAGCACTGATTTGCGACATAGCCTGCGTGCAGCAAAGGATTATTGCCGCCACCGCAATAATCCTGCCGCGTTATCGTAAAAATCTTTCGTCTCCAGCCTGCAGGCCAGGCCCGCACAGCCTCATTCCCCCACTGTCAGGTTGTCATTTTCTGTTAACCGGTTACGCTTTTTAATGCGGAATTAATTAATAAATCTTTAACGTTGCCGATATATCCCTAATCAATTGCCAGGTGATGTAATCAACTTCTGACGCAGGGAGAGAGAATGCAACGACTCATAGCCTTAATGGTGTTTGGCTTAACCGGCTGCTCGGTGGGTCATTATGAGTACAGTAAAGAGGCTGAAAAACGGGTTGATATGACCGTCACCGGCATTCCCACCGTGCTGGGCTTTGGTACGCTCGGTACCACTATCCCGCTGACGCCGGAGTACAGTCTGACCGCCGCGCACGTGGCGAAGTTTTCACTTTACCGCGTCAAAGCCTGGCATCCGCAATGCGATCTGGCGGTGGTCTACCACAAAAACAGCGAAATGAACCTGCCACCCAGCTTCCGCAACAGTCATATCGGCGACCAGGTGAATCTCTACGGCTACAGTTTTATTTCGGCCATGCCGGTCAGTTCCAGCGGACAGAACCTGATTAATACCACGCTGGCAAACAGCTGGAACAAGCCAGACTGTGTCGTCGTCGCGGCGAATGCGGGTGTGGTGAAAGGGATGTCGGGCGGCGCGGTCTATAACGCCTCAGACGACACGCTGGCAGGTGTAATTATCGGCTACAGCAATGACATCAATGACAATGCCAGCGGTAAGACGCTGTATAAGAACGTTGCGCTCTATGTGCCCTATTCACGGTTCCAGACCTGGCTGGACCAGGCGATAAAATCTTAAGTTTTTTTGTCGGGCAAACCGGGATGGTTGCCCATAGGATGTTCGGGCGGATTCAGCCATCTGTCTTTACGGGTTGCTTCGTAATCCGGGTTAAGAGGATAAGCAATACGATTTTCAGGCTTGCTGGTCTCCCCCACCACTAAAAAGCGTGCCTCGTGCTCGCTGTTATTGATAAAGGTGTGGCAAATGCCCGTGCCCGCCGGAAAGGCCACTGCATCGCCCGGCGACAGTGGATAAAGCTCGCCGTTAATCCAGGCGTCAGGATGTCCTTCAAGCACAAAAATGAACTCTTCTTCCGCGCTCTCCGCGTGGGGATAAGACAAGCGGCGTCCGGGCAACAGCCTTTCATGGTGAATGCCAAGGCGGGTTAATCCCAGCAATCTCCCCAGTGGCGCACCAATCGACATGCGCTCATCGCTGTCGGCATAGTGTTCGTTATCTTCGCCTTCCAGCGCCTGCCAGTGGCGAATACAGTCGGGACGTTGCGTCATGATGATGGCTCCAGGTTGAGACATTCAGCCTGGCAGAGGAAGCGGCATGACTCAAGCATGGCGAGGCGAACAGCAGATATAAAAAAGGCCGGGATGCCCGGCCTTTTCTGAGAACAGTCAGACTTACTTGCTGCCTGGACGCAATGCCGGGAACAGGATCACATCACGGATAGTATGGCTGTTGGTAAACAGCATCACCATACGGTCAATACCGATGCCCAGACCCGCGGTTGGCGGCAGACCGTGTTCCAGTGCGGTGACATAGTCTTCGTCGTAGAACATCGCTTCGTCGTCACCCGCATCTTTGGCATTCACCTGCTGCAGGAAACGCTCAGCCTGATCTTCTGCATCGTTCAGCTCGGAGAAGCCGTTGCCGATTTCACGACCACCAATGAAGAACTCAAAGCGATCGGTGATTTCCGGGTTCTCGTCATTACGGCGGGCCAGCGGAGAGACTTCAGCCGGATATTCGGTAATGAAGGTTGGCTGAATCAGATGCGCTTCTGCCGTCTCTTCGAAGATCTCGGTCACGACGCGGCCCAGACCCCAGCTCTTCTCTACTTTGATGTGCAGGGATTGTGCAATCGCCACGGCTTTGTCGAAGTCTTCCAGATCGGCCAGATCCGTTTCCGGACGGTATTTCTTAATCGCTTCACGCATGGTCAGTTTTTCAAACGGCTTGCCGAAATCAAACTCCTGCTCGCCGTAAGGCACAACCGTGCTGCCCAGCACATCCTGCGCCAGCGTACGGAACAGGCTTTCGGTCAGCTCGATCAGATCTTTGTAATCCGCATAAGCCATATAGAGTTCCATCATGGTGAACTCTGGGTTATGACGTGGCGAAATACCTTCGTTACGGAAGTTACGGTTGATCTCGAATACGCGATCGAAGCCGCCCACCACCAGACGCTTCAGGTAGAGCTCTGGCGCAATACGCAGATACATGTCGATATCCAGCGCATTGTGATGGGTGATAAACGGACGCGCAGAGGCACCGCCCGGGATCACCTGCATCATCGGGGTTTCCACTTCCATAAAGTCGCGGCCCACCATGAACTGGCGAATACCGGCCATGATCTGCGAACGAATTTTGAAGGTGTTGCGAGACTCTTCGTTGGCGATCAGATCAAGGTAACGCTGACGGTAACGGGTTTCCTGATCGGCCAGGCCGTGGAACTTATCCGGCAGCGGGCGCAGTGCTTTGGTCAGCAGACGCAGTTCTGAACAGTGAATCGACAGTTCGCCGGTCTTGGTTCTGAACAGTTTGCCACGCGCACCCAGGATATCGCCGAGGTCCCATTTCTTAAACTGCTCGTTGTAGATGCCTTCCGCCAGATCGTCACGTGAAACGTAAAGCTGAATCCGGCCGCCCACATCCTGCAGGGTGACGAAAGAGGCTTTACCCATGATACGGCGGGTCATCATGCGGCCGGCGACGCTGACTTCGATACCCAGCGCTTCCAGCTCTTCGTTGCTCTTCTCGCCATAGCTTTCCAGCAGCTGGTTCGAAAGGCTGTCACGACGGAAATCGTTGGGAAACGCCAGACCGTTGGCACGCAGCGCGCTCAGCTTTTCACGGCGCGTTTTCAGTTCGTTATTTAACTCAACGGCGGCATCAGCGCTCTGCGGTTGTTGTTCAGACATGTCTATAACCCTGCTTTTAAACTAGCTTCAATGAAACGATCCAGATCGCCGTCCAGCACCGCCTGGGTGTTACGCGTCTCTACGCCGGTGCGCAGATCTTTGATGCGTGCATCATCGAGAACGTAAGAACGGATCTGACTTCCCCAGCCAATGTCGGACTTGTTGTCCTCCAGCGCCTGTTTCTCAGCATTTTTCTTTTGCATCTCAAGCTCGTACAGCTTCGCTTTCATCTGCTTCATCGCCTGATCTTTGTTCTTATGCTGAGAACGGTCGTTCTGACACTGGGTGACGGTACCGGTTGGAATATGGGTAATACGCACCGCAGATTCGGTCCGGTTAACGTGCTGGCCGCCCGCACCCGACGCACGATAGACGTCAATGCGCAGATCGGCCGGGTTGATGTCGATATCAATATCGTCATCCACTTCCGGGTAGATAAAGGCGGAGCTGAAGGAGGTGTGACGACGGCCGCCGGAGTCGAATGGGCTCTTACGCACCAGGCGATGCACGCCCGTTTCGGTGCGCAACCAGCCAAAGGCGTAGTCGCCTGATACGCGAATGGTCACAGACTTGATGCCCGCAACTTCACCTTCAGACTCTTCGATAATTTCGGTTTTGAAGCCTTTCGCTTCGGCCCAACGCAGATACATACGCATCAGCATGCTGGCCCAGTCCTGCGCTTCGGTGCCGCCGGAACCCGCCTGCAGATCGATGTAGCAGTCGGCGCTGTCATATTCGCCGGAGAACATGCGGCGGAATTCCAGTTCGCCCAGCTTGCCCTCAAGGACATCCAGTTCGGCAACGGCTTCGTTGAAGGTCTCTTCGTCTTCTGCTTCTACGGCCAGCTCAAGCAGACCCTGCACATCTTCCAGGCCCTGCGACATCTGTTCCAGCGTCTGCACGATGGCTTCCAGCGAGGAGCGCTCTTTGCCCAGCGCCTGAGCACGCTCAGGTTCGTTCCAGACATCGGGCTGTTCCAGCTCGGCGTTTACTTCTTCGAGGCGTTCTTTCTTGGCATCGTAGTCAAAGATACCCCCGAAGAACGTCGCTGCGCTCACTGAGGTCCTGAATACGGTTTTTGACCGGGTTGATTTCAAACATGGCTTTAGCGTCTTTCTTATGTTCGATGGGACAGGAAAATTAACGCACAAGTTTACCCGAAACTGGCGGCAGATTGTAGCGCTGAGACAGCGGGCGGATGCCGGGGTTGCGTGATGTGTCGCATTTGCGTCTTGCAGCGCGTCGACATGCTCGCAGGTAGCGGGTTAATGCAGGGGATAATCAGGCTGTCGCGCATCTGCCGTGGCCGGAGAGTCGCGACAGCCTGTCTGACTCAGTTCAGCGGCCAGATATGGTCGATGATCAGCTGCACTGAGCGGTTACCGCGATACTCATTAATATCCAGCTTATACGCCAGTTCGACCTGACGAATGCTGCTGTCGGGCCAAAGCGTGGTATCGACATTAAAGGCGATACCATCGATCAGCGGCCCACCATTAAGCGGCTCGACCATCACTTTCAGATGACGCTCGCCCACCAGACGCTGTTGCAGCAGCTTAAATTTGCCGTCAAACGCGGGTTCCGGGAACGCCTGGCCCCAGGGACCGGCTTCGCGCAGCATCTCTGCGGTCTGCAGCGAAAACTCCTGCGGCTGTAACGCGCCATCGGACCAGATGATGCCCTGCAGCGATTCGCCATCCAGCCACTCACCGACAAGGTCGGCAAAGCGCTGACGAAACTCCTCGTAACGTGCGGTTTCCAGCGATAAACCGGCCGCCATGGCGTGACCGCCGAACTTCAGCATCAGGCCTGGATTCAGCGTGTCCAGACGCTCGAGTGCGTCGCGCAGATGCAGACCGGCAATCGAACGGCCCGAACCTTTCAGCGTGCCGTCGCCGGCCGGCGCAAAGGCAATGACCGGACGATGGAAACGCTCTTTCAGACGAGAGGCGAGAATGCCCACCACGCCCTGATGCCATTCGGGATGATAAAAGGCCAGTCCCAGCGGCAGATCGCTCTGTTCACGCTCCAGCGCCTGACACAGCGCCAGCGCTTCGCTCTGCATGCCCTGCTCTATCTCTTTGCGCGTCTGGTTCAGCGCATCCAGTTCACTGGCCAGCATGCGCGCCTGGCTGAGATCGTCGGTCATTAACAGCGCTACGCCCACCGACATATCGTCGAGGCGGCCTGCGGCGTTGAGCCGCGGCCCCAGCGCGAAACCGAGATCGCTGGCCGCCAGCTGACGCGCATCGCGATTCGCAATCTCCAGCAGCGCCCGGATGCCTGGCCGACATTTTCCGGCCCGGATACGGCTGAGCCCCTGCCACACCAGAATGCGGTTATTAACGTCGAGCGGCACCACATCGGCTACCGTGCCGAGCGCCACCAGATCCAGCATATCCGCCAGATTCGGTTCAGCGCGGGTAGCGCCAAACCAGCCCTGGGTACGCAGATGGGCGCGCAGTGCCAGCATCAGATAGAACGCGACGCCAACGCCCGCCAGCGCACGTGAGGGAAAGTTGCAGTCCGGCAGATTGGGATTCACGATCGCCTCAGCGGCCGGTAAGGTTTCGCCCGGCAGATGGTGATCGGTAATCAGCACCGGAATACCGTGCTGATGTGCGCATTCCACACCGGCATGAGAGGAGATGCCGTTATCGACCGTCAGGATCATCGCGGCACCGCGCGCGCGCGCCTGCTCAACCACTTCCGGACTGAGGCCATAACCATCTTCAAAGCGGTTAGGCACCAGATACTGCACGTTGCCGCCCCCCATGCTGCGCAGCGCCATCACCGTCAGCGCAGTACTGGTTGCGCCATCGGCATCAAAGTCGCCCACCACCATAATGCGACGCCCATCCAGCAGCGCCTGGTGCAGCAGCGCCACAGCGCTCTCAATCCCGCTTAAGGACTGATACGGCAGCAGGTTTTTCGCACCGCGCTCCAGTTCCGCGGCGTCGCACACGCCGCGTTGCAGATAGAGTCGTTTCAGCAGCGGCGGCAGCGTAGCCGGCAGCGCATCATCAACCGTCACCTCCCGGCGACGCAGTTCCACTTCCTGTTTTAACACCGATTAACCACCACGCTTCTGATTGTCCAGCACCTGCTTCAGCTCCTGCGGCGACTGATAACCCGGGATCATCATGCCGGTGTCGGTCAGCATCGCGGGAGTGCCCTGAATGCCGAACAGCACGCCCAGTTTGTAGTGCTGAGCAATATCGATTTTGCAGCTGTCCGGCGCGGCCATTTTCGGTGCATTGCCTTTCATCGCCTCATCGAACGCTTTATTGCGATCAGCGCTGCACCAGATCGCTTTCATCGCTGGTTCGATCTGACCATTCAGCCCTTCACGCGGAAACGCCAGGTAGCGCACGGTGATGCCCAGCGCATTGTAGTCCGCCATCTGCTCGTGCAGCTTGTGACAGTAGCCGCAGGTGATGTCGGTGAAGACCGTGATCACATGCTGCTCTTTTGGCGCTTTATAGACGATCATTTCCGGCACCAGCGCCTCGACTTTTTTGTCCAGCAGCTGGTTGGTGACGTTGACCGGCTGTTTGCCGCTGACATCATAGAGCGGGCCCTGAATCATATGTTTGCCGTCATCGGTCACATAGAGCACGCCGCTTTCCGACAGCACGGTTTTAAATCCCGGCAGCGGTGACGGGCTGATCTCCGTCTGGTTCAGACCGAGCTTTTTAAGAGATTGCTGAATGGCGCTGTCATCGGCCTGTGCCAGACCGGAAAAGGCGCTGGCTAACAGGGCCAGCATGGCAAAATGCTTGTTCATTTTTATCCTTATGGCCGCGAATCAGGCTCGCGGATGGTGTTGTTGATGCAACTGACGCAGGCGCTCAGTGGCAACGTGCGTATAAATTTGGGTGGTAGAGAGATCGCTATGTCCCAGCAGCATCTGTACGACACGCAGATCCGCGCCGTGGTTCAGCAGATGGGTCGCAAAGGCGTGACGCATCACATGCGGCGATAACTTTTCGCTGTCGATCCCCGCCAGCGTGGCGTAATGCTTGATGCGATGCCAGAAGGTCTGGCGCGTCATCTGCTGTGCCCGATTACTGGGAAACATCACGTCCAGCGTCTGACCATTGAGCAGCCATGGGCGACCATGTTCCATATATTGCTCCAGCCAGTAAACCGCTTCTTCACCTAACGGCACCAGCCGCTCTTTATCGCCTTTACCGATAACCCGCACGACGCCCTGGCGCAGGCTGATGTCGCTGAGCGTCAGTCCAGTCAGTTCAGAGACGCGCAGGCCGGTGGCATAGAGCACCTCCAGCATCGCCTTGTCGCGCAGCTCCAACGGAATGTTGGTATCCGGTGCCTGCAACAGCCGCTCAACCTGGGCTTCACTGAGATCTTTCGGCAGACGCTGCGGCAGTTTTGGCGCGGACAGCAACGCGCTGGGATCGTCCGGGCGCAGCTTTTCGCGATAAAGATACTGGAACAGGCGACGCATCGCGCTGAGCAGCCGCGCTGAGCTGGTCGCCTTGTAGCCGCCCTCCAGCCGTTCGGCCAGGAACTGCTGCAGATCCAGCGGCGTCACGCTGAGCAGCGTCAGCTGGTGATGCGTCAGCCAGCCGGTCAGCGTCTGAAGATCCTGACGATAAGAGGAGAGAGTATTCTGCGCCAGATTGCGTTCAATCCAGAGCGCATCAAGAAACTGTTCTGTCAGTTCGCTGTCCTGCACGTTATCTCCGCCGTCTGGTGTAAAATCATGCTCATTATGCCTGATTCAGCGGTGCTTCTGGTACAATTGCGCCAAAGTCAGTATTTACAGAGTGTTATCTGCATGAAAATCGGTCTTTTTTACGGTTCCAGTACCTGTTACACCGAAATCGTAGCGGAAAAAATTCGCGATTTTATTGGCGAAGAGTTAGTAACGCTGCATAACGTCAAAGATGACGACCCGCGCCTGATGGAGCAGTACGACTTGCTGATCATGGGCATCCCGACCTGGGATTTCGGTGAGTTGCAGGAGGACTGGGAAGCCATCTGGACGCAACTGCCCGCGCTGAATCTGCAAAACAAGATTGTCGCGCTCTATGGCATGGGCGATCAGATTGGCTATGGCGAGTGGTTTTTAGATGCGCTCGGCATGCTGCACGAGTTGCTCCAGCCGATGGGCGTGCGCTTTGTCGGCTACTGGCCGCTTGAAGGCTATGAATTTACCAGCCCAAAACCGCTGAGTGCCGATGGCGCGCAGTTTGTGGGGCTGGCGCTGGATGATGTGAATCAGTTTGAGGTCACCGATGAGCGTGTTGAGCAGTGGTGTGAACAGGTGTTAACCGAAACCGCCGCACTGCTCTGACCGGTCAGGCGCGCTGGTTTGCTGTTGTTGAACCCATGCGCCAGCAGACGATGATTGCCAGCCCTGTTGCCGTTAATGCCGCGCCTTACTGAAGCAGCTGGCGCGTAACGCCCGCCATTCGTCCGGCTGCATATTGTCCTGCATCAGCCACCAGCGCAGCGCAGCCCCCTGCTCGCTCTTCGCTACCAGCAGTACGCCAATCGGTAACCACCGCAGCGGCTGGGTGGGCCGCCAGCGTTTTCCCTGCCAGATCCAGCAATGAACGCTTTCCCGCTGCAATGTGCCGTGTCGCCGAATCAATCGCCGGTAACAACGCCAGCCTTCAGCCAGCATCAGCAGAATAACCGGCGTTTTAATCAGCCAGCCGCCCACAGGCAGCGTCATCAGGATTACACCAGGAACGGCAGCCACCAGCCAGGCGCACAGACATCCGCACGCCAGGCGAGAGGGTCGCAGCTTACATTGCCACCGGGCCGCGATCATGGTTACGCTGCTGGATCAGTTTTACCATCCGCTTAAGCTCCGGATCGGCTGGCTCGCCATGATTCATTAGCCAGTTAAACAGATCGGGATCGTCACTCTTCAGCAGGGCAACAAAGACCTGCTTATCCGTGTCGTTCAGCGTGTCATACTCAAATTTGAAGAACGGCATAATCGCCACATCCAGTTCCAGCATGCCGCGACGGCAGGCCCACTGAATACGTGATTTATCATTAATATCCATGCGTCAATTTCCACAATTCACAACGTGGCCGCTAGTGTAACCTGGTTTACTGCGGCTCGCAGGCGCAGCGTCGCAGGCTGTGCAACCTGCCACATTTCAGAACGCGCGTTTTCAAGGTTATCACGCCTTTTGTGCGCCGTTTTCCGTAAACAGGTTGCATTGCCAGTCGGCTCTTTTAACATTGAAGACAATGTTCCGGATGAAGCTTCTTATACAGGATACCTCCATGCCCACTTTTACTTTACCGCCGCGCCAGCCTGCCGCGTCGTCTCGTCTGCCGTTAACCCTGATATCACTGGATAGCTGGGCGCTGGTTTCCATTACCGGTGCCGACAGCACCGCTTACCTGCAGGGTCAGTTAACGCTGGATGTCGCGGCGCTGGATGCAGACCACCATTCGCCCGCCGCACACTGCGATGCTAAAGGCAAAATGTGGAGCAATATGCGCCTGTTCCATCGCGGCGAAGGCTATGCCTATCTGATTCGCCGTGACCTGCGCGACACCCAGTTGACCGAGTTAAAAAAATACGCGGTGTTTTCGAAAGTGACGATGGCGGCTGACGATGAGTCCGTGCTGCTGGGCGTTGCCGGTTTTCAGGCACGCGCCGCGCTGGCGAATCTGTTTGATAGCCTGCCCGACAGCGAGAAACCGGTCGTGCAGCAGGGAGAAACGACGCTGCTGTGGTTCGCCCATCCGGCCGAGCGCTTTCTGATTGTTACCTCGCAGGCACAGGCTGAGACGCTGAAGCAGAAGCTCAACGATGATGCACAGTTCAATGACAGTCAGCAGTGGCTGGCACTGGATATTGAAGCGGGAATTCCGGTGATCGATCCGGCCACCAGCGTGCAGTTTATTCCGCAGGCCACTAACCTGCAGGCGCTGGATGCCATCAGCTTTAAAAAGGGCTGCTATGCCGGTCAGGAGATGGTCGCCAGAGCGAAATATCGCGGTGCCAATAAACGCGCGCTTTACTGGCTGGCGGGTCAGGCCAGTCATCTGCCCGAAGCCAACGCCCCGCTGGAGTTGCAGATGGGTGAACGCTGGCGTCGTACCGGCAGCGTGCTGGCTGCGGTGCAGTTAGATGACGGCATCAGCTGGATTCAGGTGGTGCTGAATAACGATCTGGAGCCGGATAGCGTGCTGCGGGTTGAAGGTGACGAGGGCGGGCATCTGACCATTCAGCCACTACCCTACTCGCTGACTGAAGAGTGATGTAACGTCCAGGCCCTTCCTTTAACGGAAGGGCCATGCCGCAATCTACTCAGCGCACATAGAAGTAGATAGCGCAGAAGTGGCAAAGGCTGCCGCCCAGCACGAACAAATGCCAGATGGCATGGTTATAGGGAATGCGGCGCGCCACATAGAAGATTACGCCCAGCGAATAGATAATCCCGCCTGCGGCCAGCAGCCAGATACAGCCCGCTGGCAGGATCATCGCCAACTGGTAAACCACAATCAGCGACAGCCACCCCATACAGAGATAGGTCACCAGCGACAGCGCTTTAAAACGATGTGCAATCGTGAGCTTGAACAGAATCCCGGCCAGCGCCAGCCCCCAGATCACCGCCATTAATCCATATGCCAGCGGCGTCCTCAGCCCGACCAGCAGAAACGGCGTATAGGTGCCCGCAATCAGCAGATAGATGGCGCAGTGATCCAGCTTTTTCAGCCAGGGTCTGGCCGGTCCATCCGGAACCGCATGATAGAGCGTCGAGGCCAGAAACAGCAGGATCATGCTACCGCCATAGAGGCTGTAACTGATAAAAGTGAGGGTGTCCGCCTGCCGCGCAGTGGCCTGACTGATCATCAGTATCAGCCCGACGATACCGAACAGGCAGCCAAGGCCGTGACTGATACTGTTGGCAATTTCTTCAGCAACTGAATAACCCGCAGCGGGCCGGTGTTTTTGAGAGAGTGTAGTGGTCATATCCGGTTCCTGAACAGCGCCATAGCAGTCATAACTGTTACCCAGCGTAGCCAATAATTTTTTCAGTGTACACGTGTACGCTAAAATTATTTAGCTGAAATTCACTCTCCGTTAAACCCGGTGCTGAATCTGGTAAACTGACCGCCGGTCAACTGTTCAATGAGCCATCCATGTTTTCGCATCGCGATCTTGCCCGCCTTAACGATCTGGAAATGCAGGTCTATCAGTTCATCATTAAGCATCGCGAAGGCGTCAGCTACATGACGATCCGCGAGCTGGCTGCGCAGGCTGGTGTCTCCACCACCACCGTGCTGCGTTTCTGCCGCAAGATGGACTGCGAAGGCTGGTCGGAATTCCGCATCCGCCTGCGCTTAAGCGAAAAACAGAGCGCGCCATTGCTCAACACGGCGGGCGTCAGCGAGATGCTGAGCTTTTTTAAAAGTATTAATAACCCGGAATTTGAACAGCTCATCGCCCAGGCCGCGCAGAAAATTAATCAGGCTGAGCGGGTCTTCTTTATTGGTGTCGGCACCTCCGGCAGCCTGGCGAAATATGGCGCGCGCTTTTTATCCAACCTTGGTAAATTCAGTCATGCGATTGATGACCCCTATTATCCGGTCGCTCCCGATCTCTATGAAAATGCCATTGCCATTATTTTATCCGTCTCTGGTGAAACCGAAGAGATCCTGCGTATTGCCAGCCAGTTCAGTCTGAATAAGTGCAGAATCATTGCGATAACCAATACGGAAAGCTGCTCGCTGGCGAAGATTGGTGATTTCAACCTCTGCTACCATGTGCCGATTATCCGTATGGCGGACAACACGGATATTACGACGCAGGTGCCAGTGACCTATATTATTGAAGCGATCGGCCGCCAGCTGGGCAAATAAAACAGCCTGTTTTTCAGGTGTAACAAACGCAATGACTGGCGCGCTGTTATATCGTGACTTTCATTATTGCCTTGCTACACTCAGCCCAATTTCAATATCCGCAATGGGGTGAAGCATGAGTGCAGAATTGCAGTTACCAAAAGGCTTTCTGTGGGGCGGCGCGGTGGCGGCGCATCAGGTTGAAGGCGGCTGGGATCAGGGCGGCAAAGGCGTCAGCATTGCTGACGTGCTGACCGGCGGTTCGCATGGCGTTGACCGGGTGATCACCGACGGCGTGCAGCCTGGCCATTTTTATCCGAACCACAAGGGCGTGGAGTTTTACTCCCACTACAAAGAGGATGTCGCGCTGTTTGCCGAGATGGGCTTCAAATGCTTCCGCACCTCCATTGCCTGGACCCGCATCTTCCCCAACGGGGATGAGCAGCAGCCCAACGAAGCGGGTCTGCAATTCTATGACGATCTGTTTGATGAACTGCTGAAGTATGGCATTGAACCGGTTATCACCCTTTCGCACTTCGAAATGCCTTATCACCTGGTCAAAGAGTATGGCGGCTGGCATAACCGTAAAGTGGTCGACTTCTTTGTGCGCTTCAGCGAAGTGGTGCTGAATCGCTATAAGAACAAAGTGAAATACTGGATGACCTTTAACGAGATCAACAATCAGCGTAACTGGCAGTATCCGCTGTTTGGTTACTGCTGTTCAGGCGTGATCTTCACCGAACACGAGAAGCCTGAAGAGGCAATGTATCAGGTGATGCACCACCAGTTTGTTGCCAGCGCCAGAGTGGTCAAACTCGGTCACGATATCAATCCTGACTTTCAGATTGGCTGCATGATCGCCATGGTCCCGGTCTACCCGTTCTCCTGCCATCCGGACGATGTGGTGCTGGCGCAGGAGTCGATGCATCAGCGCTATGTATTCAGTGACGTGCAGATGCGCGGCTACTATCCGGCGTACACCCTGAAAGAGTGGGCGCGCAAAGGGTATAACATCCAGATGGAAGCGGACGATGCCGAGACGCTGCGCCAGGGTTGCGCCGACTATGTCGGCTTCAGCTACTACATGAGTAACGCCGTGAAGACCGATGCCAGCGGCGTTGACGACCCGATTACCGGCTTTGAAGGCGTGGTGAAAAACCCGCATGTGAAAGCGTCAGACTGGGGCTGGCAGATCGACCCGGTGGGCCTGCGCTATGCCATGAACGAGATGTACGAGCGTTATCAGAAGCCGCTGTTTATTGTGGAAAACGGCTTTGGTGCTATCGATAAGCCCAATGCCGACGGGCTGATTGAAGATGATTACCGTATCGACTATCTGCGTGCGCACATCGAAGAGATGAAGAAAGCCGTGACACATGATGGCGTCGAATTAATGGGCTATACGCCGTGGGGCTGCCTGGATTGCGTTTCGTTTACCACCGGCCAGTACGACAAGCGTTACGGCTTTATTCATGTGAATAAAAACGATGATGGCAGCGGCGACTTTTCTCGTGCGAAGAAGAAGAGCTTTAGCTGGTATCAGCAGGTTATCGCCAGCAACGGCGAAAACCTCTGATTCATTACTGAAACCCGTTAACGCCCACCGGCAGCGTCAATGATGCTGCCGGTGACGTAAGAGGCCGCGTAGCTGGCCAGCCAGACGATCGCTTCCGCCACCTCTTCTGCCTCACCGCCACGTCCCATCGGGATAATGCTGGCAAGCCGGTCCACCCTGCCTGGCTCGCCGCCATCGGCATGCATCTCTGTATAGATGAATCCCGGACGGACGCCGTTAACCCGAATCCCCTGCTGCGCCACTTCCAGCGACAATCCTTTCGTCAGCGTATCCATCGCCCCTTTTGAGGCGGCGTAATCGACATATTCACCAGGCGCACCGGTACGTGACGCGGCCGACGAGACGTTTACGATCGCGCCGCCCTGACCGCCGTGATGGGTGCCCATCCGCTTCACCGCCTCACGACAACAGAGAAAGGTCCCGATGACGTTGGTGGCAAAGACCTTATGCAGGCGCGCCGCATCCAGTTGCTCTGTACGGCACTGCTGAAACAGAATCCCGGCGTTGTTCACCAGCAACGCCAGCGGCACAGACTGCTGGTCGAGCTGCGCAAACATTGCCATCACCTGGGCTTCATCACTGATATCCGCCTGAACCGCAAAGGCTTCACCGCCCTGCTGCTGGATCTGTGCCACCAGCTGTTGCGCTTCTGCCTCGCGCTGACGGTAGTTCACCGCAACCCGATAACCCCGCGCGGCCAGTAACAGCGAGGTGGCTCGTCCGATACCGCGGCTGCCACCCGTAACCAGTGCCAGTTTCATGCTGATTCTCCAGAAAAAAGGGCCGACGAAGCGGCCCCTGATGGTTAATGCTTGTCTGTGCGAAGATTACTGATAGTCGCTCATCGGCACGCAGGAGCAGAACAGATTACGGTCGCCAAATACATCATCCAGACGTTTCACCGTCGGCCAGTATTTGTTGTGGCTGCCCGCCGGGAAGACGGCCAGTTCGCGGCTGTAAGGATGTGACCACTCACTGACGATTTCCAGCTGGGTATGCGGCGCATTCACCAGTGGATTGTCGTCCAGCGGCCATTCCCCTGCCGTAACCCGGTCAATCTCCATGCGGATCGCCAGCATCGCGTCGATAAAGCGATCCAGTTCGATTTTGCTCTCAGACTCGGTCGGCTCCACCATCAGCGTGCCTGCCACCGGGAAGGACATGGTCGGGGCGTGGAATCCGTAATCGATCAGGCGCTTAGCAATATCCAGCTCACTGATACCGGTTTGCTCTTTCAGCGGGCGGATATCGAGAATACACTCATGCGCTACGCGTCCGTCACGGCCGGTGTAAAGCACCGGATAGGCGGACTGCAGGCGGCTGGCAATATAGTTGGCATTCAGAATGGCGACTGAACTGGCCTGCTTTAGCCCTTCCGCGCCCATCATGCGAATGTACATCCAGCTGATCGGCAGAATCGAGGCGCTGCCAAACGGCGCTGCGGAGACCGCGCCCTGCTGCGTCAGTACACCGTCGATCTGCACCACGCTGTGCCCCGGAACAAACGGCGCCAGATGCGCTTTCACGCCAATCGGTCCCATACCCGGACCGCCGCCGCCGTGCGGAATGCAGAAGGTTTTATGCAAATTGAGGTGCGAGACATCCGCGCCGATGTAACCCGGCGTGGTAATGCCGACCTGCGCATTCATGTTCGCGCCATCCAGATAAACCTGTCCGCCGTACTGATGCACAATCTGGCACACCTCACGGATGGTCTCTTCGTAAACGCCGTGGGTGGACGGATACGTCACCATGATGCAGGAGAGCTTATCGCCCGCCTGCGCCGCCTTTTCACGCAGGTCGCCGAGGTCGATGTTGCCCTGTTTATCGCAGGCCACCACCACCACGTCCATGCCCGCCATCTGGGCTGAAGCCGGGTTCGTACCGTGCGCCGAGCTCGGTATCAGGCAGAGATGACGATCGCCCTCGCCGCGGCTTTCGTGATAGCGGCGGATCGCCAGCAGCCCGGCATATTCACCCTGCGCGCCGGAGTTCGGCTGCATACAGAGTGCGTCATAGCCGGTAAGCTGCACCAGCCACTGTGAAAGCTGGCCGATCATCTGCAGATAGCCGGTCGCCTGTTCCGCCGGGCAGAACGGATGCAGCTCCGCAAATTCCGGCCAGGTGATCGGGATCATTTCGGCGGCGGCATTCAGCTTCATGGTGCAGGAACCGAGCGGGATCATCGCCTGATTCAGCGCCAGATCCTTTTTCTCCAGGCTGTGCATGTAACGCATCATCTCGGTTTCGCTGTGATGACGGTTGAACACCGGATGGGTCAGGATTTCGCTATGGCGTTGCAGGCCAGCCGGAATCGCGTGGCTTTCACTGGCAACTTCGCTGTCGAGCTTTTCCAGATCCTGGTCGTGCTCATCACCCAGCAGAATAGCGAACAGCGCCAGAATATCGTCGCGGCAGGTGGTTTCATCCAGCGTGATGCCAACGGCGTTATGGATGTCGCTGCGGAGGTTAACGCCAAAGCTCAGGGCGCGGTTCAGCACGGCGGCTTTATCCGCCACTTCCACCGTCAGCGTATCGAACCAGTGCTGATGGCGCAGCTTCAGGCCGCCCTGCTGCAGTCCGGCTGCCAGAATATTCGTGAAGCGGTGAATGCGTGAGGCAATGCGTTTCAGACCGGCCGGGCCGTGGAACACCGCGTAGAGACCGGCGATGTTGGCCAGCAGCACCTGAGAAGTACAGATGTTGGAATTGGCCTTTTCACGGCGGATATGTTGTTCGCGGGTCTGCATCGCCATACGCAGCGCCGTATTGCCTGCGGCATCACGTGACACACCGATGATGCGGCCTGGCATTGAGCGTTTATGCTCATCGCGGCTGGCGAAGAAGGCGGCATGCGGGCCGCCGTAACCCATTGGCACGCCGAAGCGCTGAGCGGAACCAAAGACGATGTCTGCGCCCTGCTTGCCTGGCGCTTCAAGTAACACCAGCGACATAAAGTCCGCCGCCACGCTGACCACGACTTTGCGTGCTTTCAGCCCGGCAATCAGCGCGCTGTAATCGTGCGCTTCACCCGTTGTGCCCACCTGTTGCAGCAGCACGCCAAACAGGTCGTCGTGATCGGATGCCTTGTCGGCGCTGTCGATGATCAGTTCGAAGCCGAACGTCTCCGCACGGGTACGGACCACATCCAGCGTCTGCGGATGAATATCGTCGGCAATGAAGAATTTATTGGCGTTTTTGAGCTTACTGACGCGTTTTGCCATTGCCATCGCTTCGGCGGCGGCAGTAGCTTCATCCAGCAGTGAGGCAGACGCGATATCCATGCCGGTGAGATCCAGCGTCAGCTGCTGGAAGTTCAGCAGCGCTTCCAGACGGCCTTGTGAAACTTCAGGCTGATATGGCGTATAGGCGGTGTACCAGCCTGGATTTTCAAGCATGTTACGCAGGATGACCGGCGGGGTGATGACCGCGCTGTATCCCATACCGATCCAGGATTTGTACCGCAGATTCTGGCTGGCAATGGCTTTCAGTTCGGCCAGCGCCTGCTGTTCCGTAGCGGCTTCGCCCACCGCGGGCGGGCCTGGCAGCTGAATGTCTGCCGGCACAATCGTGCTGATTAACGCGTCCAGCGAACGGGCACCAATCGCGTCAAGCATCTGCGCCTGCTGCTCAGGTGAAGGACCAATATGGCGCTCAATGAATGCACCGTTGTGTTCAAGCTGGCTGAGAGTCTGAGTCATTAGCAGTAAATCCTGAATCGGGCTGGGGGAACCGGAGAGCAAACAGAAATCTGCGGCCTCTGCACGAGGCCGCCTGACGACTACTCGTCGATGGAGGCTTTGTAAGCATCCGCATCCAGCAACGTGTCGATTTCAGACGCGTCGCTGGCTTTGATTTTGAATAACCAGCCGCTGTCATAAGGCTCGCTGTTGACCTGCTCCGGTGAGTCGGTCAGCGCTTCGTTGACCGCCACAATCTCACCGCTGATCGGCGCATAGATGTCTGAGGCTGCTTTAACGGATTCAGCCACCGCGCACTCTTCACCGGCAGCAAACGTCGCGCCCACTTCAGGCAGATCAACAAACACCATGTCGCCCAGTAACTCCTGCGCATGTTCCGTAATCCCCACCGTGTAACTGCCATCAGCTTCTTTGCGCACCCATTCGTGGCTGTCGCGGTACTTCAACGTATTCGGCACATTGCTCATTGGCCATTTCTCCTGAATAAAATTTACTGGGCGACCGGTTTACCGGCGCGGACAAAAACGGGACGGGTAACCTGAACCGGCATCTGGCGGTTACGGATCTCAACGATGGCAGTGCTGCCGATAGAGGCTGGAACACGCGCCAGGGCGATGCTGTAACCCAGCGTCGGTGAGAAAGAACCACTGGTGATGATGCCTTCCTGCAACTGCCCCTGGTCATCGGTGAAACGCACCGGCTGGCCGTTACGCAGCACCCCTTTTTCTGTGAGGATCAGCCCCACCAGTTTTTCGGTGCCACGTTCACGCTGCAGTTCCAGCGCTTCCCGGCCGATGAAATCGCGATCGGCGGGTTCCCAGCAGACGGTCCAGCCCATGTTGGCGGCCAGCGGTGACACGCCTTCATCCATCTCCTGACCATAAAGATTCATACCCGCCTCCAGACGCAGCGTATCGCGTGCGCCAAGGCCAGCCGGTTTTACACCAGCGGCCAGCAGACGCTGCCAGAAATTGGCCGCTTCTTCTGCGGGCATCGCAATTTCATAGCCCGCTTCGCCGGTGTAGCCGGTCGTAGCGATAAACAGGTCACCTGACTGCACACCGAAAAACGGCTTCATGCCAGCGACAGCCAGACGCTGTTCTTCGCTGAACAGGGTCTGCGCTTTCTGCTGCGCCTGCGGCCCCTGCACGGCAATCAGCGCCAGGTCATCACGTTCGGTGAGCGTAATGCCATAGCCCTCTGCGTGTTGGGTAATCCAGGCGAGGTCCTTCTCACGGGTCGCGGAGTTCACCACCAGCCTGAAGAACGTTTCGCTCATAAAGTAAACAATTAAATCATCAATGACGCCACCTGAAGCATTCAGCATGCCGGTGTAGAGCGCTTTACCCGGCTGCGTCAGTTTTGCCACATCATTTGCCAGCAGGTAGCGCAGGAATTCGCGGGTACGCGGACCTGTCAGGTCAACAATGGTCATGTGAGAGACATCAAACATACCGGCGTCGCTGCGCACCACATGATGTTCATCCATCTGGGAGCCATAGTGCAGCGGCATCATCCAGCCATGAAAATCTACCATGCGGGCACCGCAGGCCTGATGCTGTTCAAACAGAGGTGTTTGCTGAGTCATAACCATCCTGTGCAGAAGCGGTTGAGTGCAAAAGTGCGCCGGAATTAAGGGCCGACGCAAACGTTCTCTTACGGCTGACGTTACCACCGAATCTGACGATTAACCATAAGCAAACCGGGGTCGAAAGCAGATGCACAGCCTAACCAGGAACAGCTGACCACAGGATAAAAAACTGCAATTTTGTGATTAATCGCGCAATAAATGCAGGGCTTTTAAATATACGCAGCAAATTTATGCGGGATGGCATTCAGGATGTTAAAAAAATTCCGCACCCTGCCAGGAGATGAATGAGAAAAAGTAATGCGAATTCGGCCGCAAAATTAGAATAAATCAAACGAAGATCCCCGATGGTGCAGCATTGCCTTTTGGTGGTGCAGAGGGGTTCAGGGATAAAAAAAGCCAGCAGACGCTGGCTTATCAGAAGGCACGGATTTAGCGTAGCCAGGCGGGCAAATCATTCAGGCCCATCGCCTGCTTCAGCATCATGGGTTTTACCCCAGGCAGGCGATCGGCCAGTTTCAGACCGACATCGCGCAGCAGTTTTTTTGCCGGATTATTACCGGCGAACATTTCACGGAAGCCCTGCATTCCCGCCAGCATCATGGCAGCACTGTGCTTACGGCTGCGCTCGTAGCGACGCAGATAAAGGTGCTGACCAATATCTTTACCCTGCTGATGCAGACGGCGAATTTCACCAATCAATTCGGCGGCATCCATAAAGCCAAGGTTAACGCCCTGACCCGCCAGTGGATGAATGGTGTGGGCCGCATCGCCCACCAGCGCCAGACGGTGTGCCGCAAAGTTGCGGGCATAGCGCGCCACCAGCGGGAACGACTTACGCTCGCTCTCGAGCTGGCACAGGCCAAGGCGCATATCAAACGCCACCGAGAGCTGCTGATTGAACAGCGCTTCCGGCATGGTTTCCAGACGACTCGCTTCCTGCGGCGAGAGCGACCAGACGATGGAGCTCAGATGGGGATCCTGCATCGGCAGGAAAGCCAGAATGCCGTCGCCGTGGAACACCTGGCGCGCTACCGCATCGTGAGGCTTCTTAGTGCGGACGTTAGCCACTAACGCATGGTGATCGTAATCCCAGAAGGTCAGCGGAATGTCGGCTTTGTTGCGCAGCCAGGAGTTAGCCCCGTCAGCGGCAATCATTAATCGCGCGCTTAACATGCTGCCATCCTGCAGGGTAATAAAGGCTTCGTTGTCGCCAAATGCCACCTGCTGTAACTGCGAGGGTGCCATCAGCGTTACGTCACTGCAGGCGCTGGCGCGTTGCCAGAGCGCGTTATGAATCACCGGGTTTTCGATGATATGGCCCAGATGCGACAGGCCCTGCTGCTCATCATCAAAGGCAATGGTGCCGAAACTGTCCTTATCCCACACTTCCATGCCGTGATATGCGCGGCAGCGCAGCGAGAGAATGCTCGACCAGACATCCAGCTTCTGCAGCAGCCGTTCGCTGGCAGCGTTGATCGCCGACACGCGAATGGACGGAGACGCACTCAGCGCCAGCGGTGGCTCCGGCGATTTTTCCAGCACGGCGATGCGCAGTCCGCTGCCCTGCAAGCCGCAGGCCACCGCCAGCCCCACCATACCGCCACCGGCAATCACCACATCAAAAGTTTGCATCTGAGCCTCTTTATTAACGCTTAACCCAGCCAAGCGTACGCTCAGCCAGTTGATTTCGTAGCCACGGCAGATGATCCATCGCCCGCAGACCCAGGTTGCGACCGGCCATCATCGGGCCATAGCGATTCGCAAAGACACGAACCAGCCCGTCGGTAATACCGATAGTCGCGGCGCGGTCGGGCTGACGACGCTGCTGGTAATGGTTCAGCACCGCATAGCTGCCGGGGTCCTGCTGCTGGCGATGGGCGGCGGCCAGAGTTTCGGCCAGCGACATCACATCCCGCAGGCCAAGATTGAAGCCCTGACCAGCAATCGGATGCAGCGTCTGCGCTGCATTGCCCACCACCGCCACGCGGTGGGTCACGGGCGAGATCGCCCGGTGGAGTGCCAACGGGTAATATTCACGCTGACCGGTGTGGGTGAATTTTCCCAGGCGCCAGCCAAAGGCACGCTGAAGCTGGCTAAGGAATTCGGCCTCGCTCCACTGCTCAATGCGTTCACGCTGCGAAAGCGGATGACACCAGACCAGTGACAGACGGTTGCCGGACATCGGCAGCAACGCCAGCGGGCCATGTTCGGTGAAACGCTCGAATGCCCGGCCCTGATGAGGCAACGCAGTGGTGACATTGGCAATCACGGCGAGCTGCTGATAGTCGTCCCGCTGCCACTGAATACCGCACGAGGCGGCCAGCGCAGAACGCGTGCCATCCGCCGCCACCAGCAGTTTGCCGCTCAGTTGCTCGCCACTGTCCAGCGTCACCTCTACCTGCTGCTCGCTGCGTTGGGCATGCGTGACGCGCGCCGGACAGCGCAGCGTCACGCCTGGTGCTTTTTTCAGTTCAGCAAACAGCCGCTGACCGACGTCAAACAGTTCGACCACCTGTCCCAGCGCCGGAATCGCGTAATCAGCCGCTGCCAGCGACACAAAGCCAGCGTGCCCGCGGTCGGAAACATGGATATCGGTAATCGGGGTGGCACAACTGGCGATGCGCTGCCATAGATTGATGTCCGCCAGCTGCTGGCAGGTGCCGGCAGAGAGCGCAATCGCGCGGCCATCGAAACCAGGATGCGCCCGACTGCCAGGCTCACTGCTTTCAATCAGCGTCACCGGCAGTGTGCCCTGGGTAAGATGGGAGATCGCCAGCGCCAGCGTCGCCCCGGTCATGCCGCCTCCGGCAATCAGAATCGTCATGCCTGTTTTGCCGCCGCCATCAGTGCTTCAATCTCATCGGCCTCTTTCACCACGCTGTCGGTGAGATTTTCGATACCCTCTTCCGTGATCACTATGTCATCTTCGATTCGGATACCGATGCCGCGATACTGTGCGGGCACGTCCGCATCCGGCCCGATATAAAGACCCGGCTCGACGGTTAACACCATACCCGGCTCCAGAATCCGGTCGCGGCTCGGCGTGCCATAGTGACCAACATCGTGCACATCCAGTCCCAGCCAGTGCCCCAGGCCATGCATGTAAAACTGGCGATGCGATTCTTCAGCGATCAGGGTATCAACGTCGCCTTCAAGAATGCCCAGTTCAACCAGACCGGTGATCATGATGCGTACCACTTCATCATTCACTTCACGGATGCTGACGCCAGGGCGGAACATCTCAAGCGATCGGTTCAGCGAAGCCAGCACGATGTCGTAAATCGCGCGCTGCGCCGGGCTGAATTTGCCGTTAACCGGGAAGGTGCGGGTGATATCGCCCGCATAGCCGTAGAATTCACAGCCTGCATCGATCAGCACCAGATCGCCGTCACGCATCTCACTTTCGTTTTCGGTGTAGTGCAGAATACAGCCGTTCTCACCGGCACCCACGATGGTGTTGTAGGAGGGATAACGCGCGCCGTGGCGGGTGAATTCGTGATGAATCTCCCCTTCGAGCTGGAACTCAAACATGCCTGGCTGGCAGGTTAGCATCGCGCGGGTATGCGCCAGTGCGCTGATTTCCCCGGCGCGACGTAACAGCGCAATCTCCTCTGCATCTTTGAACAGACGCATCTCATGCACCCACGGTCGCCAGTCAGTGAGGGTAGCGGGCGCACTGAGATTCTGACGGAAACCGCGACGCAGCTTGTCCAGCGCGCTGTACACCAGCGTATCCGCATGGGCATATTCGCCCTGCGCATGGTAAATGACGTCAAGGCCATTCAGCAGCAGGTGGAGTTGTTCACCGATATCACTCCAGGGTAAGGCACGATCAACGCCCAGTTTTTCGGGAGCCGCCTCCTGGCCCAGCCGACGTCCAGACCAGACTTCTGCTGCCGGGTCACGCACGCGGTTAAACAGCACGCTGTGATTATGATTTTCATCGCTTTTGATCAGCACCAGCAGTGCCTGCGGCTCGTTAAAGCCGGTGAAATAGCTGAAGTCGCTGCTCTGGCGGAACGGGTATTCCGTGTCATTACTGCGCGTCACTTCGGGCGCAGCAAAAATCAGCGCTGCGCTGCCAGGCGCCATCTTTGCCAGCAGCGCCTGACGACGCTGCAGGTATCGTTCCAGTGAAATCATCTCTGCACTCCCTGTAAACTGACCGGTTAAACGCGTTGACCTGAAATTAGTGTAGCGTCGGTTTTTGCACTTCTGGCGCGGTGGGCTGGGGACGGGTAAACGTATCGTGGCACAGCAGTGCGGCGACACGCACATACTCGATCACCTCTTCCAGCGACTGCTCCAGCTCTTCCTGGTCTTCATCTTCTTCGTAACCAAGCTGGGCGATAGTGCGCAAATCGTCGATTGCTTCGCCGGTTTCGCCGGTGACCTTATCCAGTTTAGGCTGTGTTACGCCCAGGCCGAGCAGAAAATGGTTAACCCAGCCTGCCAGTGCATCTGCGCGGTCAAAGACAGTGATGTCATCGTCAGCAGGCAGCATCAGCTGAAACAGGAAGCCGTCATCTTCAAGCGTGGTGGCCGTGTGCTCGTGCAGCGCCGCCAGCGGCACGGCAAGAGTGTGTGAAAACGCCATGCCTTCGTTAGCCAGATCGTGTACCAGCGTCTTCCAGCTGGTGTCCTGGTTACCGCCACAGAGGATCCCGCTCAGCAGGCCATGCATTTCCGCGGGCGTCATGCCAACGCCCTGCTGGGAGAGCACAGCCGCGAGCGCGTTGTAATCGGGGGTTGCGTTCTGTAAGGACATAAGTTTTCATCGTCGTTGGCAGAATAAGTTCGTGTTATGCTACCACTAGCTGCCTCAAGGTTTCCAGAAAAGGGGTTGTATCTTATTTCGTGGGTCTATATAGTTGCCCGCCTCCCAAGCCATTGACTGCTAAGGGAGTTGCGAGCGAAGTAATCAGTCAGGAAGGTGGCATGTCTGCACAACCGGTAGATTTACAAATTTTTGGTCGTTCGTTGAGAGTGAATTGTCCGCCAGAGCAGCAAGATGCGCTCAATAGCGCGGCTGAAGATCTCAATCAACGGTTGCAAGATCTAAAAGTTCGCACTAGAGTCACAAATACAGAACAACTGGTGTTCATCGCCGCGTTAAACGTCTGCCACGAGCTGGCGCAAGAGAAAGTGAAAACGCGCGATTATGCTGCTAATATGGAACAGCGTATTCGTATGCTGCAGCAGACGATAGAACAGGCACTGGTTGAGCAAGGTCGCATCTCTGAGCGTGAGGGTGCGAAGTTCGAATAAAACTTCATGGTTGCTATCGTTACAGCAACGGTGAGGTAAATTTTCTCTGAGATGTTTGCATGTGGGCCAGTCCCCTGAGCCGATATTTCGAAAAAACAGAATGTGACGCTCTGTAACCTGTGTGCATGCTCGGTTCGTCCGAGAAGCCTGATGGTTACGACGGCATGTTCACCTTGAACCAAGGGTTCAAGGGTTACAGCCTACGGCGGCATCTCGGAGATCTCCCTTCCTGTAGTCCTGCTTTTTTCCCCGGACCGACATGTTATAGTCGCTGCACAGCGGCTTATCCGGCGGGGAAATCATGTCTGAACCTTCCATGTCATCACCTTCAATGTTACAGCGTCAGAAAATTCGTCAGCAGGTGCGCCATCTGCGTCGTGCCATGACGGATGAGCAGCAGGCTCAGGCGGCCGAACAGCTCGCTGAACTCGCCCTTAACTACGCCCCGCTCTCAACCGCACGCAATATTGCCCTGTTTTTATCGGTTGATGGTGAGCTGAATACCCGTCCGCTGATTGCCCGGCTCTGGCATCTGAAGAAAGCCGTCTATCTTCCGGTTTTACACCCTTTCTCCCCCGGTAATTTACTGTTTCTGCGTTACTCGCCCGATACGCCACTGCTCCCGAATAAACTGCGCATTCCTGAACCGCCGCTCGATATCCGACAGTTGATCACACTTGATCAATTGGATCTGATGCTGGTGCCGCTGGTAGCCTTTGATCAGCATGGGCAGAGGCTGGGGATGGGCGGCGGCTTCTACGACCGCACGCTACAGAACTGGCGGCAGCACGGTTTTTTGCCCGTTGGTCTGGCACACGATTGTCAGCAGGTGGATAGCCTGCCGGTTGCAGAATGGGATGTGCCTTTGCCAGCGGTGATGACGCCGTCAAAGCTCTGGCAGTGGGAGTAGAAGAAGCACTGTTACGGGATTTTAAACGGCTTAAACCCATATTTGGGCGCAACTGGCAGCAATAAAATAGCTCAACGCGCAGGGAACATGGTCAGAAGAGGAAAGCGTCCCGCGCAAGGGACAAAAACGCCGGGAGCGTTTTTGAACAACGCAACGCGTTGGCCCTTTTAAGGGCGCACCTCAGGGATGAGGTGCGCACTAAAAACGCCGGGAGCGTTTTTGAACAGCGCAACGCGTTGGCCCGGCAACGGGCGCACCTCAGGGATGAGGTGCGTAATCGCGTGGGCCGAGCATGCCATGGATGGCGGCTTTTGCGTCTTTCCGATCTGACCGTGTTCTCTTCGCAGTCTCGGTCTTACAGCAAATCGGGACAGCCTGTATTAACTACCTGAAGAGACGCGACTAAGCGCCTCTCCAGGTTGGTATCACTTAGTAAAGCAGACGCGCGCGGATAGTGCCCGGAATCGCCTTCATCAGCTGCAGTGCGTTCTCTGCCACTTCTGGCTCTGCATCAATGTCGATAACCACATAACCCATAAACGGCGAGGTCTGCAGATACTGCGCGGCGATGTTGATGCCCTGCTCTGCGAAGATCTGGTTGATGGCCGTCAGCACGCCGGGACGGTTTTCATGGATGTGCAGCAGACGACTGGCGCTGATACCGTGAATCGGCAGTGATACTTCCGGGAAGTTAACAGCCGAGAGAGTCGAGCCGTTATCGGAATATTTCGCCAGCTTACCCGCCACTTCAATTCCGATGTTCTCCTGCGCTTCTTCTGTCGAGCCGCCAATGTGCGGTGTCAGGATCACGTTGTCGAACTCACTCAGTGGAGAGATAAACGGCTCGCTGTTGGTGGCAGGCTCGGTCGGGAAGACATCGATGGCTGCGCCACCCACATGCTTGCTGGCCAGGGCATCACACAGCGCCGGAATATCCACGACGGTGCCACGTGAGGCGTTAATCAGCAGCGCACCGGGTTTCATCTGCGCCAATTGCTCTGCACCGATCATATCCTGTGTAGAGGCGGTTTCCGGCACGTGCAGGCTGACAACGTCGCTCATGTTGAGCAGATCGGCCAGATGGCGTACCTGGGTGGCATTACCCAGCGGCAGCTTGTTTTCAATGTCGTAGAAGAAAACATGCATACCCAGGCTTTCTGCCAGCACGCCCAGCTGCATCCCGATATGACCGTAACCGATAATACCCAGCTTTTTACCACGCGCTTCAAATGAGCCTTTGGCAATCTTATTCCAGATACCACGGTGTGCTTTCGCATTCGCTTCGGGGATGCCACGCAGCATCAGCAGCATCTCACCAATGACCAGCTCTGCCACCGAGCGGGTATTCGAGAACGGCGCATTGAATACCGGAATACCCCGGCTCGCAGCCGCCTGCAGATCAACCTGGTTAGTGCCGATACAGAAACAGCCAACGGCAACCAGCTTTTCAGCCGCCGCAAAAATCTCTTCAGTGAGCTGGGAGCGGGAACGGATACCAATGAAGTGCGCATCGCGGATCGATGCTTTTAACGCGTCGGAGTCCAGTGCGCCCTTGTGGAATTCGATGTTGGTGTAGCCTGCAGCCCGCAGATTCTCCAGCGCGCTCTGATGGACACCTTCCACCAGCAGGAACTTAATCTTATCTTTTTCCAGTGATACCTTTGCCATTTCCCGATCCTATTCAGCATTCAATGAGGACTACCATAAGCCAGCCTTCTGTCAAAATATCAAAAAAATCGCGTCCGGCAATACAAACGATTGCCCGGCAGCCAGCACGGCAATGGCTGACAGCAGCACATTGCCGGACAAAATCATGATGTCAGCGATGAAGAGAGAACGAACCTACTGTCGATGACGGTTATGTGACATAAGTCACCAAATTTCACCGACGTGAGAAAAGATGATTTGCAGGCAGAAATAACCGGCGCCTTTACAGCGCCAGACAGATCATTTTTTGATGGTCTTCACGCCATCAGGACCGCCAATCAATGCGATATCGGCACCGCGCGCGGCAAAAAGGCCAACGGTAACGACGCCAGGCAAGGCATTGATGGTTTTTTCGAGCTCAATCGGATCGAGAATGCGCAGATTATGCACATCGAGAATAATGTTGCCGTTATCGGTCACCACGTTCTGACGATACTCAGGTAAGCCGCCCATTTTCACCAGCTGACGCGCCACGTAACTGCGCGCCATCGGAATCACTTCGACCGGCAGCGGAAAACGCCCCAGCACATCGACCTCTTTTGAGGCGTCAGCGATGCAGATAAAGGTCTCGGCCACCGCGGCTACGATCTTTTCACGCGTCAGCGCGGCGCCGCCGCCTTTGATCATCTGCATCTGTGGGTTGATCTCATCCGCGCCATCAACGTAAACCGACAGCAGGTCAATCTCGTTCAGATCGAACACCTGAATGCCCAGGCTTTTCAGCTTCTGGGTAGAAGCGTCGGAGCTGGAGACGGCACCTTCGATCTGATGCCTGACCGTGGCCAGCGCATCAATAAAGTGGGCAGCGGTGGATCCGGTGCCTACGCCAACAACGGTGCCCGGCTGCACATAGTCAAGTGCAGCCCAGCCAACGGCTTTTTTCAGTTCATCCTGGGTCATGGTATGTTTAAAACCTGTGCGACAACGAAGTGCGCGTAGTATAAAACAAGGCTTGCTGAAAATGCTCGGCTGTCCGACGTGGATTTAACGCTTTGGAAGCCAGCCCACAAAAAACAAGCGAGCCATCACAGGTGACACTTTTGTGGCATAGTGACGTCCACCCTGAAGGAGAGAGAAGAAGAATGAAACGCCCGGATTATCGAACGCTTCAGGCGCTGGATTCAGTGATCCGCGAACGCGGCTTTGAGCGTGCCGCACAAAAGTTGTGTATCACCCAATCGGCGGTTTCACAGCGTATCAAGCAGCTGGAGAACCTGTTTGGTCAGCCGCTGCTGGTGCGCACCGTGCCGCCGCGTCCGACTGAACAGGGGCAAAAACTGCTGGCGTTACTGCATCAGGTAGAGCTGCTGGAAGAGGAGTGGCTGGGCGATGAGAACAGTGGCACCACGCCGCTGCTGCTGTCGCTGGCGGTCAATGCCGACAGTCTGGCGACCTGGCTGCTGCCTGCGCTGAAAGATGTGCTGGCAGATTCCCCTGTCCGTCTGAATCTGCAGGTCGAAGATGAAACCCGCACTCAGGAGCGTCTGCGTCGGGGTGAAGTAGTCGGTGCTGTGAGTATTCAGCCGCAGCCGCTACCGAGTTGTCTGGTGGATCAGCTCGGTGCTCTCGACTATCTGTTTGTCGCGTCACGCGACTTTGCCGATCGCTTCTTTCCTAACGGCGTCACGCGCTCAGCCCTGCTGAAAGCGCCTGCGGTGGCGTTTGACCATCTTGATGATATGCATCAGGCCTTCCTGCAGCAGAACTTTGATCTTTCACCCGGCAGCGTGCCCTGCCACATCGTGAACTCCTCTGAAGCCTTTGTGCAGATGGCGCGGCAGGGTTCAACCTGCTGTATGATCCCGCATCTTCAGATTGAGCGTGAGCTGGCAAGCGGTGAGTTAATAGATTTGACGCCGGGATTGTGTCAGCGCCGGATGCTCTACTGGCATCGGTTTGCGCCGGAGAGCCGCTTAATGCGTCGGGTGACCGATGCGCTGATTGCGCATGGACATCGGGTGCTGCGGCAGGATGACGTGGCAGCCTGAAAACAAAAACGGGGCGAAAGCCCCGTTTTTGTTGCTGACAAATCGGGATAACCAGGAGTCTTACAACAACAGAAAAGTTAAACGCGAAGGGAACAGGGTCAGAAGAGGAAAGCGTCCCGCGGCCTGGGACAAAAACGCCGGGAGCGTTTTTGAACAACGCAACGCGTTGGTCCGGTCACGGGCGCACCTCAGGGATGAGGTGCGTAATTGTGCGGGCCGAGCGGCCAGGGATTGGCCTTAGCGACTTTCCGATCTGACCCTGTTTCCTGTGCAGGCACCGTCTCACAGCGAACCAGGCCAGGTTTTGTCAACAATCTCAAACGGGACATCAGCTCCGTTTTGCATTATGGCGTGTTGGGCTTGAGCTCAAACACCACATCTACCTGATCGTCAAAGTTGATGCTCTGCTGATCGTAGGTTTCCTGCGCCGACGTATCTGCCGCGGCTGCCGCTTTATACATGCGGTTCATTGGCATCGGCTGATAGTTGGCAACCTGATAACGAATGCTGTAGATGGATCCCAGCTTCGCGTTGAAGCCTTCAGCCAGCTGTGAGGCCTGCTGAGTCGCGTTCTTAATCGCGGCTTTACGCGCCTGATCTTTGTAGCTTTCCGGGTTTGCCACGCCTAACTCAACGCTGCGTACCTCATTCAGACCAGACTTCAGCGCCCCGTCCAGCAGATCGTTCAGCTTGTCCAGTTGACGCAGGGTGACCTGCACCTGACGCACCGCGCGATAGCCTTTCAGTACCGATTTACCCTCTTTGGTGTAATCGTACTCAGGCTGTGTGCTCAGGTTAGCTGCATCGATATCTTTCTTCTCAATGCCGTTTTTCTGCAGAAAATCGAAATATTGCGCAACCCGGCTATCCGCCTGCTTTTTCGCATCTGCAGCATCTTTCGACGACACGTTCACCACGATTGAGAGCGTCGCGATATCGGGACGGGCATCGACCGTTGCCTTGCCTGAGGTCACCACGTGCGGTCCGTTCGGTAACTCATCAGCGTGTACGCCAGGCAATGCCCCGGCGCTCATGATTGCGGCCAGAGCCAATGCTTTCAGTTTCATGAAAGTCCTCCTTGAAAAGGTCACTATGACGGCTTCCAACCGGCGAAGCCCAAAAGCGCATCGGTATGCGCCATGCTTTGAGTGGTCATTATGGCAAAAGTTCGCCTGCGGTGCGGCAATTACTGGCGCGGATCGCAGCCGGGATCAAAAACCGGCAATGCCCTGGCGCGCCAGCTGCAGGGCGATAAACCACATTACCGCACCCACCAGCAGGTTAATAATGCGCTGGGCTTTCGCGGTACGCAGGCGCGGTGAGAGCCACGCGGCCAGCAGGGCCAGGCCAAAGAACCAGAGGATCGACGCACTGATGGTGCCCAGCGCGAACCACTGACGCGCCGTGGTAGTCGGCAACTGACCGCCAAGACTGCCCAGCACCACAAAGGTGTCGAGGTAGACGTGCGGATTGAGCCAGGTTACCGCCAGCAGCGTCGCAATGATGCGTCCCCTGCTCTGCTTTAACGGCGCACCATCCGTCAGATCGGCCTCACCGCGAAAAGCACTGCGCAACGCGCCCCAGCCATACCACAGCAGAAAAGCCACGCCCGCCCAGGTGATGACCATCAGCAGCAGCGGAGACTGGCTCAACAAGGCGCTGCCGCCAAAGATGCCGCCGCATATCAGCAGAATATCGCTCAGCGAGCAGAGTGCCGCCGTCATCAGATGGTACTGACGTTTTACACCCTGATTCATCACAAATGCGTTTTGCGGCCCCAGCGGCAGTATCAGCGCGGCGCCGAGGGCAAGCCCCTGAAAGTAGAGAGATATCACAGCATTACGTCCTCACATGGTCAGATGCGAAGAAGTATAAAGAGAGGAAATGATTAGCGGAAATTGAAAGAATTAATCTGCGATTAGCAAAATTAATGGGCGACGGTCGCCGCCCATTGATCGATTTTTATTGTCACTGAACCTGCGTTTCGACGGCTTCAGGCACGGATTTCTGATGCAGATGCACATCCATCTGCGGATAAGGAATACCAATTCCTTTGCTATCCAGCGCACGTTTGAAGTTCTTCAGCAGATCCCAGTAAACGTCCTGCAGGTCTCCGCTGTTGCTCCAGCAACGCACCACAAAGTTCATGGAAGAAGCAGCCAGTTCGTTAAGACCAATTTGAATACCCTTCTCTTTCAATACACGGCTGTCGGCTTCAACGACCTGCTGCAGTAAGGCAATGACTTCATCCACATCCGCTTCATAAGCGACGCCAATGATAAATTCATTGCGACGAACCGGCTCACGCGAGAAGTTAACGATGTTTCCGCTGATAATTTTACCGTTTGGCACCACCACAATTTTGCCATCCCCGGTCCGGAGCGTAGTGGAGAAAATCTGCACATGCAGTACGGTGCCCATCACGCCGCCCAGATCAACAAACTCGCCTGTACGGAACGGGCGGAAGGTGACCAGCAGGACGCCTGCGGCCAGGTTTGAGAGCGATCCCTGTAAGGCCAGACCAACTGCCAGACCAGCAGCACCCAGTACAGCAATCACCGAGGCAGTCTGTACTCCAATGCGTCCCAGGGCTGCGATAATGGTAAACGCGATAACGCCATAGCGCACCAGCGCGGAGAGGAAGTCTGCCACAGTCGCGTCGATATGACGGGCGCGCAGCAGGCGATTTACGGCATTAGAGATGATACGGGCGATGACCATCCCGATAATGATGATGGCGATAGCGGCAACGATATTCACGGCATAGCTGATGATCAGCGCCTGATTGCGAATCAGCCAGTTACCTGCGTTATTTAAGCCGTCGACGACGTGTAAATCTTCCATTAATAAGCCCTGTTGTTAGATTCCCACCGGGAATGAAAAAACTGCCAGATGACATCCGACACCCTGCCATCAAGGGTAATCAATTATCCCCTTAAGCGCCAAACCGTCAGGCTTTAAAGCGCGTTTTTACGAAAATTTTGCATAAAAAAAGGCCCTTTCGGGCCTTTTTTGTACGATAACTGAATGTCAGTTACAGCACGTCGACAGCGTTAAGCTCTTTGAAAGCCTGCTCCAGACGCACGACCATAGAGGCCTGGGCAGAACGCAGCCAGACACGTGGGTCGTAGTATTTTTTGTTTGGCTTGTCGTCGCCTTCCGGGTTACCCAGCTGCGACTGCAGATAGCCTTCGTTCTTTTTGTAGTACTGCAGGATGCCGTCCCAGGTTGCCCACTGGGTATCGGTATCGATGTTCATCTTGATCACGCCGTAGCTGATAGACTCTTCGATTTCTGCAGCTGAAGAACCTGAACCGCCGTGGAAAACGAAGTCCAGCGCGTTGTGCGGCAGGCCATGTTTTTCACACACATATTTCTGCGAATCGCGCAGAATGGTCGGGGTCAGTTTCACGTTACCTGGCTTGTAAACGCCGTGTACGTTACCGAATGAAGCCGCAATGGTGAAGCGCGGGCTAATCGCATGCAGTTTTTCATACGCGTAGTTCACATCTTCCGGCTGAGTGTAGAGTGCAGAAGCGTCCATGTGGCTGTTATCCACGCCATCTTCTTCACCACCGGTGCAGCCCAGTTCGATTTCCAGCGTCATGTCGAGTTTCGCCATACGCGCCAGGTATTTGCTGCTGATCTCGATGTTCTCTTCCAGAGACTCTTCTGACAGGTCGATCATGTGAGAAGAGAACAGTGGTTTACCGTTTTTCTGGAAATACTCTTCACCCGCGTCCAGCAGACCGTCGATCCATGGCAGCAGTTTCTTGGCACAGTGGTCGGTGTGCAGGATAACCGGCACGCCATACTGCTCAGCCATCAGGTGAACATGGTGTGCACCCGCGATAGCGCCGAAAATGGCCGCGCCCTGTGGTTTATCAGTCTTGAAGCCTTTACCCGCGATAAATGCAGCACCGCCGTTAGAGAACTGGATGATGATTGGCGCTTTAACTTTCGCAGCGGCTTCCAGTGCGGCATTGATAGAGTCGGTGCCGACGCAGTTTACGGCTGGCAGTGCGAATTTGTTCTCTTTCGCAACTTTGAAGATCTTCTGTACGTCATCACCAGTGACAACGCCGGGTTTTACGAAATCAAAAATTTTAGACATGATTGTGTCCTGTTTCGTGACCGTTGTTCCCGCTCGGGAACATCGATTTAAACGCCCAGACGGGCAAGACTTCAGGCGATGCCGCCAGGCATCGCCCCCAAAGGATTACTGCTTCGCACGCTCTTCCAGCATAGCAACTGCAGGCAGTTTTTTGCCTTCAACGAATTCAAGGAACGCGCCGCCGCCGGTAGAGATGTAGGAAATTTTGTCTTCAATGCCGAACAGGTCGATAGCCGCTAAGGTATCGCCACCGCCAGCAACAGAGAAGGCATCGCTGTCTGCAATGGCGTTCGCCACGATCTCGGTGCCTTTACGGAAGTTAGGGAACTCAAACACGCCCACCGGGCCGTTCCACAGGATGGTTTTAGCATCCTTCAGGATAGCCGCCATCGCCTGTGCGGTTTCGTCACCAAAGTCCATAATCTCTTCGTTATCCGCCACTTCCGAAACCTTTTTCACGGTCGCTGGCGCAGTTTCAGAGAATTCTGTGCCGACGCGTGAGTCAGTCGGAACCGGGATACCGTGCTGATCGCGCAGGCCTTTGGCCGCTTCAACGAAGTCTGGTTCATAGAGTGATTTACCGACATTGTTGTCGATAGCCACGAAGGTGTTAGCAATACCGCCGCCCACAATCACGGTGTCCGCGATTTTGACCAGAGACTGCAGCACGTCAAATTTGGTAGAGACTTTAGAACCGCCAACAACAGCCACCAGCGGACGTTCCGGGTTACTCATAACTTTACCCAGCGCTTCCAGTTCTGCAGAAAGCAGCGGACCGGCACAGGCGATAGGAGCAAATTTGCCGACGCCGTGGGTAGACGCCTGCGCACGGTGCGCAGTACCAAAGGCGTCCATCACAAATACGTCGCACAGCGCAGCATATTTTTTAGACAGTGCTTCGTCGTCTTTCTTTTCGCCTTTGTTGAAGCGAACGTTTTCCAGCACCACCAGTTCGCCAGCGCCGACTTCAACGCCATCGAGGTAATCTTTTGCCAGGGTCACATTGGTGCCGCTCAGCTTCTCTTTCAGGTAGTTAACTACCGGCAGCAGCGAGAACTCTTCGTTGTACTCACCTTCGGTCGGACGACCCAGGTGGGAGGTAACCATTACTTTCGCGCCCTGTTTCAACGCCGCTTCAATGGTTGGCAGAGAAGCACGGATACGTGCATCAGACGTCACTTTACCTTCTTTAACTGGTACGTTCAGATCGGCACGGATCAGAACGCGTTTGCCAGCCAGATCCAGATCGGTCATCTTAATTACAGACATGGTGAACCCTCTCGTTGATTCTCATAAGTTTTGCCAGACGCAAACCGCGTCTTACCTGAAACCGCTTGCGGCCATCGCTAACGTCGTGTCGAGCATTCGGTTAGCAAAGCCCCATTCGTTGTCACACCAGACCAGGGTCTTGATAAGGTGTTGACCGCTGACCCGCGTTTGTGTTCCATCCACAATGGCACTGTGCGGATCATGGTTAAAATCTACTGAGACTAACGGTAATTCCGTATAGTCAACTATACCACGAAATGCCCCTTCTGCCGCGCTCCGCAACAGGGTGTTAACATCACACGCTGTCACCGCGTTATGCACAGAAACGCTGAGATCAATGGCCGTCACGTTAATCGTCGGGACGCGAACGGCTATCGCCTCAAAGCGATCGTTGAATTTCGGAAAAATACGGGTAATGCCAGCCGCCAGACGCGTATCTACCGGGATGATCGACTGACTGGCTGCACGTGTGCGGCGCAGATCGCTGTGATAGGCGTCGATCACCTGCTGATCGTGCATCGCCGAGTGGATCGTAGTGACAGTGCCGGATTCGATTCCAAACGCATCATCCAGCAGCTTAATCACCGGAATAATGCAGTTCGTCGTACAGGAGGCGTTGGAGACGATGCGGTCACTGGCGGTCAGTGCCTGCTGGTTAACGCCATACACCACCGTGGCGTCGAGATCGTTGCCGCCGGGATGAGAGAACAGCACTTTTTTAGCGCCAGCCTGCAGGTGCGCTTCGCCATCAGCCCGCGAGCCATAGACGCCGGTACAGTCCAGCACCACATCCACGTCGAGTTCACGCCAGGGCAAATCGGCAATGTCTGCACGGTGCAGAATACGCAGGGTATCACCCCCCACCCACATCACATCGCGCTCCTGACGGACGTCGAAAGCAAAACGGCCATGGCTGGTATCGTATTTCAGCAGATGCGCCATACCGGTGGCTTCTGCCAGCTCGTTAATGGCGACCACGGTGATCTCTGCACGCCGGCCCGTTTCATAGAGCGCGCGCAGGACGTTGCGTCCAATCCGGCCAAAACCATTTATCGCTACCCGTACCGTCATTTCTCTCCTGCCACGTCAGACTGAAAAAAACGTGCCGTTAGCCTGAGCGTTTCACTGCATTTTGTACAGGAGATTCTTACCCGGCATTGTCCGAAATCAGGGCGGTGTGCACAGCGACTGAAACGGTTCAGCCACAATAATAGAAGGAAGGAATAACAGGAATGACTGTGATCAATCTGACTGCTTAAATTTGGATCTGCGTCACAAATTCGGGCCATAGTCAGTTATTACTGGAGGAATAATAAAGAAAGGGACGAAAATTTCGCCCCTCTTGTTTCACTGCCAGACGGGAACAGACCCGCCTGGCCGGTTTTTACGCCAGCAGCGCCTTCGCTTTCGCGACCACGTTGTCGACGGTGAAGCCAAACAGTTCAAACAGCTGATCCGCAGGTGCAGATTCGCCGAAGCTGGTCATACCCACGATAGCGCCGTTCAGGCCGGTGTATTTGAACCAGTAATCCGCGATGCCCGCTTCGATAGCGACGCGCGCGCTGACCGCTTTCGGCAGTACGGATTCGCGGTACTCATCGCTCTGCTTGTCGAAAGCATCCGTTGAGGGCATAGAGACCACGCGCACTTTACGGCCTTCGCTGGTGAGTTTGTCCCATGCACCGACAGCCAGCTCAACTTCTGAACCGGTAGCGATCAGGATCAGCTCAGGGGTGCCGTCGCAATCTTTCAGTACATAACCGCCACGTGCCACGTTAGCCAGCTGTGCAGCGTCACGTTCCTGCTGCGCCAGGTTCTGACGAGAGAAGATCAGTGCTGTCGGGCCATCCTGACGTTCGATGGCATATTTCCACGCCACGGCAGATTCAACCTGGTCACATGGACGCCACAGGCTCATGTTTGGTGTGGTACGCAGGCTCGCCATCTGCTCAACCGGCTGGTGCGTCGGACCATCTTCGCCCAGACCGATAGAATCGTGGGTGTAGACCATGATCTGACGGATCTTCATCAGTGCCGCCATACGCGCTGCATTACGCGCATATTCAACGAACATCAGGAAGGTGGCGGTGTACGGCAGGAAGCCGCCATGCAGCGCCAGGCCATTAGCGATAGCGGTCATACCGAACTCGCGCACGCCGTAATGGATGTAGTTACCCGCTGCATCTTCGTTGATTGGCTTAGAGCCAGACCAGATAGTCAGGTTGCTCGGTGCCAGGTCGGCTGAGCCGCCCAGGTACTCCGGCAGGATTTTACCGAAAGCTTCGATAGCGTTCTGTGAGGCTTTACGGCTGGCGATCTTCGCCGGGTTCGCCTGCAGCTGTTCAACGAACTTCTGCGACTCTTCCTGCCAGTTAGCGGGCAGTTCGTTGCTAACGCGACGTTTGAACTCGGCAGCCAGTTCAGGATGTGCCTGCGCATACGCAGCGAATTTCTCATCCCATGCAGACTCTTTTGCCTGGCCCGCTTCTTTCGCGTCCCACTCTGCATAGATGTCAGAAGGAATAACGAATGGCGCGTGGTTCCAGCCCAGCTGTTTGCGGGTCAGTGCCACTTCATCATCACCCAGTGGTGCGCCGTGTGAATCATGCGTACCCGCTTTGTTCGGTGAACCAAAGCCGATAACGGTTTTGCACATCAGCAGTGAAGGCTTGTCGCTGACGCTTTTCGCTTCGTCGATCGCTTTCGCAATCGCGTCCGCATCGTGACCATCAACGCCGCGCACCACGTGCCAGCCGTACGCTTCAAAGCGCTTCGCGGTGTCATCGGTGAACCAGCCATCAATGTGACCGTCGATAGAGATGCCGTTGTCATCATAGAACGCAACCAGTTTGCCCAGCTTCAGCGTACCCGCCAGTGAGCAGACTTCGTGCGAAATACCTTCCATCATGCAGCCATCGCCCATGAAGACATAGGTGTTGTGGTCTACGATGTCATGACCCGGACGGTTGAACTGTGCGGCCAGCGTGCGTTCCGCAATGGCGAAGCCGACTGCGTTCGCGATGCCCTGCCCCAGCGGGCCGGTGGTGGTTTCAACGCCCACGGTGTAGCCATATTCAGGGTGACCTGGAGTTTTTGAGTGCAGCTGGCGGAAGTTTTCCAGCTCGCTCAGTGGCAGATCGTAGCCGGTCAGGTGCAGCAGGCTATAGATCAGCATGGAGCCGTGACCATTAGACAGAACGAAACGGTCGCGGTCGGCCCACAGCGGGTTGGTTGGGTTGTGGTTCAGGTAGCCGCGCCAGAGTACTTCAGCGATGTCCGCCATGCCCATTGGGGCACCCGGATGTCCCGATTTCGCTTTCTGTACTGCATCCATACTTAACGCACGAATGGCGTTGGCAAGCTCTTTACGAGAGGGCATTTTCTACTCCAGGTCGGATTAATGCTTCGCGCCTTAACTTATTGTTATTAATGAGTTAGTGGGCAAAACAAGGAAAAAGTTGCCCATCAATGTACATGAAAATCGGGGCAAAAGTACATGCTGTAAAACGCTAAATGTAACCGCTTCGTATGGCTTTTCCGGCCAACTCTGCTAGCAAAGTGCAGACTGGCACGCTATAACCAAATCGTTTATTCACCTGACTGAGTTTCAGGTGTTTGTTTTTCTTACCTTGTTATGAATGGGATAGAGCATGAAAATCCAGAAAACGGTGTTAGCGCTTGGGCTGGCAACGCTGCTCAGCGGCTGTCAGGGTTTAGACAATAATGGACTGATGCAGTCGGGCGCGCAGGCGTTTCAGGCGTACACCCTGAGCGACGATCAGGTTAAGCAGCTGAGCGATAAATCCTGTGAGCAGATGGACAAAGATAATCAGGTTGCGCCTGCGAACAGTGAGTATCAGCAGCGTCTGAACAAGATTGCGGCCGCGCTGGGCGACAACATCAACGGCGTCCCGGCTAACTACAAGGTCTATCAGACCAAAGATGTTAACGCCTGGGCGATGGCCAACGGCTGTATCCGCGTTTATAGCGGCCTGATGGATATGATGACTGACAATGAAGTGGAAGGCGTGCTGGGTCATGAGATGGGGCACGTGGCGTTAGGTCATACGCGCAAGGCGATGCAACTGGCGTATGCCACGACCGCAGCCCGCACGGCAGCAGCCTCAGTGGGCGGCGTGATCGGTTCACTGTCGCAGTCGCAACTGGGTGAGATGGGGGAAAAACTGGTCAATGCGCAGTTCTCCCAGACACAGGAATCACAGGCGGATGACTACTCCTACGATTTGATGAAGAAGCGCAACATCAACCCGGAAGGCCTGGTCACCAGCTTTGAGAAACTGGCGAAACTGGAACAGGGACGTCAGAGCTCGATGTTTGACTCGCACCCGGCTTCTGAAGCGCGCGCCGAGCACATCCGCGAACGTATTGCTGCTGACGCGAAGTAATACGGACGGCAGGCGCGTGCATTGTGCATGCGCCTGCAGAGCGTGTCAGGTCAGTATCTGTGGCCTAACGTTTGAATATCTGATCCACCATCGAACCTAAATCGAGTTTGTTCTCGTGCAGTGAGGCTTCATCCATATGCCCCTGCGGTGACATCTTATCAATCAGCTGCGGCAGGATAACTGCCAGCGTGCCCGCTGCGCCTTTCACGTCGGTTCCCAGCTTATCCGCCAGTGACTGCAGTTCCGCCTCACCAAACGCCGAGTGGATGTCGCTGTGTTCTACCGGCTGATTCGTCCCGGTGCCGATCCACGAACCAAACACCTCACCCAGCCCGCCCTGCTGGAATTTTTGCAGCAGCACTTCGATGCCGCCCTGCTCCTGTACCCAGTGCCAGACCGCCTGCAACTGCCCAGGCAGATGCCCGTCGCTTTGGTTGCCCTGCAGCGCCCCCGCCAGTTCATCCAGAAAGCCCATAATTGCCTCCACGTTGAGAATTGATATCAGTCAGTTTAGTTGCTGATGCGTGGTTACGCCTGAGGCGCGTGCGCTATCAAAAGCGGGAGAAAAATCCGGAGGGGAAAAAGCGGATGGTGACCGTTACTGACACTGCGCCGCTTCAGGTGGCAGCGCAAAGCCTGCCGGGTTGGCCCGGCAGGCTCAGAATGGGATTAGCCCTTGTTCACGGCCTGAACATGCAGCATATCCAGTGCCAGCGTCGCCGCCGCCAGTGCTGTCAGATCGGCGTGATCGTAACCCGGTGCCACTTCCACCAGATCCATGCCGACAATGTTCATGCCCTGCAGGCCACGAATCAGCTTGGTCGCTTTATCGGTGGTCAGGCCGCCAATGACCGGTGTGCCGGTGCCAGGCGCATGGGCCGGATCCAGGCAGTCGATGTCGAAGGTCAGGTAAACCGGCAGATCGCCGACGGTGCGTTTTACTTCGGCGAGGATATCGTCAACGCTGCGGTCATTAACCTGCGCCGCATCCAGCACGTTGAAGCCCAGGCTCCTGTCGAACTCGGTACGGATACCGATCTGCACGGAGTGCTGTGGATCGATCAGACCCTCTTTCGGCGCGGTAAAGAACATGGTGCCGTGGTCAAAGGTCGGGCCGTTGGAGTAGGTATCGGTATGGGCATCGAAATGCACCAGCGCCATCTTGCCGAAATGTTTCGCATGGGCGCGCAGCAGAGGCAGCGTAACGTAGTGGTCACCGCCAAAGGTCATCATGCGCTTGCCATTGGCCAGCAGTTTTTCCGCATGGGCCTGTAACTTGTCAGAGAGGTCCTGCGAGTCGCCGAAGGCGTAAACCAGATCGCCACAGTCGACGACGTTCAGGCGCTGACGCAGGTCGAAATCCCACGGCCAGCGGCAGCCTTCCCAGGCCAGATTAGTTGAGATCTGACGGATTGCGCCCGGACCCAGGCGGCTGCCCGGACGACCGGAAGTGGCGGCATCAAACGGCACGCCGGTGATAACCCACTCGGCGTCGCTGTCGTAAGGCTGGAAATTCAGCGGAAAACGCATGAAGCCAAAGGCGTTAGAAACCAGGGAGTTGTCGTACTGATTGCCAAGCGTGTTATACATAATTGCTCTCTCTATGTGCGTAAGTCGGGCGAGGCCCGCATGCCATTAAGGTTGAGATGAAAAAAATCCCCTCCGCGTCGTTAGGCCCGACGAGGAAGGGATTGAGTGGTTCAGATTATCGACATAGTTAACGGCAACTGCAATATGCGATTGCGGGCTGCCAGGGCCGATTACTCATCTTCTAAATAGGTGTATCCGTAAAGGCCGCTCTCAAACTCTTCCAGGAACTGCGCGCGCAGTTCGTCGTCGAGATCGGACGCCTGCACCTGATTGCGGAACAGCGCCATCAGCTCGTTAGGATCAAGCTGCACATAACGCAGCATGTCAGCCACGGTGTCACCTTCATCCGAAAGCTGCACTTCGACTTCGCCATTTTCGCGTGCGTAGACATCCACCGCCTCGGTGTCACCGAACAGGTTGTGCATGTTACCCAGGATTTCCTGATACGCCCCGACCATAAAGAAGCCCAGCATCGGCGGGTTATCAACGTCATATTGCGGCATCGGCATAGTAGTCGCGATACCGTCGCCATCCACGTAGTGATCGATGGTGCCATCAGAGTCACAGGTGATGTCGAGCAGCACGGCACGACGCTCCGGCTTCTTGTTCAGCCCTTCCAGCGGCAGGACCGGGAACAGCTGATCGATACCCCACGCATCCGGCATCGACTGGAACAGCGAGAAGTTAACGTAGATCTTATCCGCCATCCGCTCCTGCAGTTCGTCGATGATCGGACGGTGCGCACGGTTGCTGGGATCCAGATGCTGCTGAATGTAGTGGCAGATGCTCAGATAGAGCTGCTCAGCCCATGAACGCTGTTTGAGATCGTAAGTGCCGGACGCGTAGCCGGTGTGGATATCAGACAGATCCATCTGGCTGTCATGCAGCCATTCACGCAGCGAACGACGGGTGTCCGGCTCGTGCATCTCCTGCCAGGTTTCCCACATGCTGAGGATCGGGCGCGGCGCATCCGCATCCGGCGTTTCGGGTTCGCTGAACTCGTTACGCTCCACACCGATGATGTTGGAGACCAGCACCGTGTGGTGCGCGGTCACGGCACGACCGGACTCGGTGATCACCGTCGGATGGTCCAGGCCGTGCTCATCACAGGCCGCACCAATTGCCCAGATCACATTGTTGGCGTACTCATTCAGGCCATAGTTGACCGAGCAGTCCGACTGCGAGCGTGTGCCTTCATAATCGACACCGAGACCGCCGCCCACGTCGAAACATTTGATGTTGACGCCCAGCTTCGCCAGTTCGACGTAGAAGCGCGCCGACTCACGCACCCCGGTGGCGATATCGCGAATGTTGGACATCTGCGAACCCAGATGGAAGTGCAGCAGCTGCAGGCTGTCGATGCGACCCGCTTCACGCATGATCTCAACCAGCTTCAGCACCTGGGTCGCGGACAGACCAAACTTCGACTTTTCGCCGCCGCTCGACTGCCATTTACCGGAGCCCTGAGAAGCCAGACGCGCACGGATACCGAGACGCGGCACCACATTCAGACGTTCTGCTTCTTCCAGCACCAGCCGGACTTCTGTCATCTTCTCCAGCACCAGATAGACCTTGTGGCCCATCTTCTCGCCGATCAGCGCCAGACGAATATATTCGCGGTCTTTATAGCCGTTACAGACGATCACCGAGCGGGTCTGTCCGGCGTGCGCCAGCACCGCCATCAGCTCTGCTTTGGAACCCGCTTCCAGTCCCAGCGGTTCCCCAGAGTGAATCAGCGATTCGATGACGCGTTTGTGCTGGTTAACTTTGATCGGGTAGACCAGGAAGTAGTCGCCTTTGTAACCGTAAGATTCACGCGCACGCTTAAAGGCAGCATTAATCGAACGCAGACGATGCTGCAGGATCTGCGGGAAGCAGAACAGGGCGGGCAGACGCTGGCCCTGTGCTTCGCGCTCTTTCACCAGGCGGGCTAAATCAACGCGCACATCCGGACGGTCCGGATCGGGGCAGACACTGATGTGGCCCAGTTCGTTAACGTCGTAATAGTTGTTGCCCCACCAGGCGATGTTGTACGTACGCAACATTTTGCTCGCATCCTGATCGTTCATTGCAACCTCCTGCATGGAGCGGAGTGTACCCTGTTCGCCAGCTGACGAACCTTTGATATTCTTCATGTCGTCAGACATCGCGAACCTCAATTTTCCGTTGAAAGATAGAACTGTTAACCGGCTTTATGGCCGCTAATCTGAAAACCTGTTGCCACATTAAATCCACTGTCCTGTTCACCTGACATTGCCGTCAGCGCGATTCACGCATGAGAGTTAAGTGTAAAACACCCTGGCCATCTCCGTTGAAACAGAGAACATTTAACCGATCACTATTGACCATGGATAATCTGCGTCGTTCCGCTGCGCGGGCGCAGAGAAGAGACAAAACCGATCGAGCAGAGATAAAGATTAGCCGGCGCCTGTGTCGGTAAAATTACCGCATCGGACGTCGTGTCGGCAGAAAAGAGAAACAGATGGGAAGCAGGAGAGAGCCAGCGCCACGCCGCAGCGCAGAGAACCGGAAAAAGAAAAAGCGTGGTTCATTACTTGTATCACCTCCGCATATGCCAGGGGCACATGGAAAACAACCTGGGTGAAAGCCAGATCAGAGTCCGACAGGCGCGACGCAGAGAGTGGCGTCATTCTTGCTGCTGCTCTCGAAGCAGCGGCGTTTTATACCGTTTACGGCCCAAAAATGCAAAAAGATTATCCGGGAATTGCGTGAAGTGTCAGCAAATTATGTCGATAACGATAACAGGTAAAATGCTGAAACAGAAAAAGGGCTGGTAATTGGTTTACCCTCTATCCTAAAATAGCCGTCCAGATGGTTTTCCATCTAAACAGGTTACTATCCAGGCGGTGTTGGCCCGCTGTGCTGACACAACCTCACTGCTCGCGGCTTTGCCTGAAGGGGCGTCAGGTCAGACAACCTCACTGGCGCTATGCAGTCGTACTCAAACCATATTTAAGGTAAAGAACAGAATGGCTAAACACCTTTTTACGTCCGAGTCCGTATCAGAAGGACATCCCGATAAAATCGCCGACCAGATCTCCGATGCTGTGCTGGATGCGATCCTTGAACAGGATCCGAAAGCGCGCGTGGCCTGCGAAACTTACGTTAAAACCGGTATGGTGCTGGTTGGCGGTGAAATCACCACCAGCGCCTGGGTCGATATCGAAGAGATCACCCGCAAGACCGTACGTGAAATCGGCTATGTTCATTCCGATATGGGCTTTGATGCCAACTCCTGTGCGGTATTAAGCGCGATTGGTAAACAGTCTCAGGATATCAACCAGGGCGTTGACCGCACCGATCCGCTGGAACAGGGCGCGGGCGATCAGGGCCTGATGTTCGGCTATGCCACCAACGAAACAGACGTGCTGATGCCTGCGCCGGTGACCTATGCGCACCGTCTGGTGCAGCGTCAGGCTGAAGTGCGTAAAAACGGCACCCTGCCGTGGCTGCGTCCGGATGCCAAGAGCCAGGTCACTTTCCAGTATGACGATGGCAAAATCGTCGGCATTGATGCCGTCGTGCTCTCTACCCAGCACGCGGAATCCATCAGCCAGAAAGATCTGCAGGAAGCGGTGATGGAAGAGATCATCAAGCCGGTTCTGCCAGCAGAATGGCTGAGCGCCTCAACCAAATATCACATCAACCCAACCGGTCGCTTTGTGATCGGCGGCCCGATGGGCGATTGCGGTCTGACCGGTCGTAAAATCATCGTGGATACTTACGGCGGCATGGCGCGTCACGGTGGCGGTGCGTTCTCGGGTAAAGATCCGTCAAAAGTTGACCGCTCTGCAGCCTATGCAGCGCGTTACGTGGCGAAAAACATCGTGGCGGCCGGTCTGGCTGACCGTTGTGAAATCCAGGTTTCCTACGCAATCGGCGTGGCTGAACCGACCTCAATCATGGTGGAAACCTTCGGCACTGAGAAAATCTCTACTGAACAGCTGACGCTGCTGGTACGCGAGTTCTTCGACCTGCGTCCATACGGTCTGATTCAGATGCTGGATCTGCTGCACCCAATCTATAAAGAGACCGCGGCTTACGGTCACTTTGGTCGCGAACATTTCCCATGGGAAAAAACCGACAAAGCGGCTCTGCTGCGTGAAGCCGCTGGCCTGTAAGGTCAGCGACGGCTGATGAAAACCCTGCCCCTGCGGCGGGGTTTTTTATCGCCTTTTCAGCCCCATTGCTGACCAGAGAATGCTTTCTTACGCATGCAGGCTGAACGCTTTATCCGCGCAGTTACTGGCGACCGTCAGACATTAGAAAAACCAATCTGCCCGGCATGTCTTTCACTCTGCAGCAAATTTTCCATTCTCAGCTACACTTCCTTTCGCTTTTTCTGACGACAAAATGTTAACGATTACAAATTGAAATGCTTTGTTTTTCCTATATTTAGGAATTAACGCACGTAGTTATTATGCTGAAAATGCGTTATTTTCAGCGTCGTCTGATAGCCACTAAATAGAGCATTGTCAGAAACTTAATGAGTGCTATACCTCACTGGTTAATTAATCTTTCCGGGAAAAATATGCTGAATTTCAGGGTTTCAGCGTGTGTAAGCGATTACACTGATGTGATCAGACTCACTTTTTTCCCGCAAAAAGTTTTTTAACATTGATAAAAACAATGATGGATAAATCTGGAGGCTCCCATGCCTGGCAATACACACAAAAGCAGAACTTCAAATAAGGCGATGACCTTATTTGTCTGCTTTCTGGCGGCCCTTGCGGGACTGCTGTTCGGTCTGGATATCGGCGTTATCGCCGGTGCCCTGCCGTTTATCGCAAAGGACTTTAACGTTACTCCCCACCAGCAGGAGTGGATCGTCAGTTCCATGATGTTTGGTGCGGCGGTCGGTGCTATCGGCAGCGGCTGGATGTCATCCCGCCTGGGCCGTAAAAAAAGCCTGATGGCCGGTGCGATTCTGTTCGTTATCGGTTCACTCTGGTCAGCGATGTCGCCAAACCCGGAAATGCTGATCAGCGCCCGCGTTCTGCTGGGCCTGGCCGTCGGTATTGCCTCTTATACCGCCCCGCTTTATCTTTCTGAGATCGCTCCGGAAAAAATTCGCGGCAGTATGATTTCGCTTTACCAGCTGATGATCACCATCGGTATTCTGGGTGCTTACCTTACCGATACCGCCTTCAGCTTTACCGGCAACTGGCGCTGGATGCTGGGCATCATCACCATTCCGGCTCTGCTGTTGCTGATCGGTGTTTTCTTCCTGCCAAACAGCCCACGCTGGCTGGCGGCGCGAGGCAACTTCCGCGATGCGCAACGCGTACTGGATCGTCTGCGTGACACCAGTGAGCAGGCAAAACGTGAGCTGGAAGAGATTCGTGAAAGCCTGAAGGTCAAGCAGTCTGGCTGGGGTCTGTTCACCAGCAGCAGCCACTTCCGTCGTGCGGTCTATCTGGGCATCCTGTTGCAGGTCATGCAGCAGTTTACCGGTATGAACGTCATCATGTACTACGCACCAAAAATCTTTGAAATCGCGGGCTTCACCAACACCACCCAGCAGATGTGGGGCACGGTGATTGTGGGTCTGGTCAACGTACTGGCGACCTTCATTGCTATTGGTCTGGTGGATCGCTGGGGCCGTAAACCTACCCTGATTCTGGGCTTTATGGTGATGGCAGCTGGTATGGGCGTGCTGGGTACGATGCTGCACTTCGGCATTCACTCCGCGGGCGCACAGTACTTCGCGGTCGGTATGCTGCTGATGTTTATCGTTGGTTTTGCGATGTCAGCCGGTCCGTTGATCTGGGTGCTCTGTTCCGAAATTCAGCCGCTGAAAGGCCGCGATTTCGGTATCACGGTTTCCACGACCACCAACTGGATCGCCAACATGATCGTGGGTGCGACCTTCCTGACGATGCTGAATACGCTGGGCAACGCGAACACCTTCTGGGTCTACGCACTGCTTAACCTGTTCTTCATTCTGTTGACCGTGATGCTGATTCCTGAGACCAAAAACGTCTCGCTGGAACACATCGAACGTAACCTGATGGCAGGTAAGAAACTGCGCGACATCGGTTCACGTGACTAATATTACCCGATAAAAAATACGGTAAAAAAAACGGCGGGGTTTCTCTGGAAACCCCGCCGTTTTTATTTGTTCAATGCATGATTAAAGCGTGCTAACCCGCCCTGCCGGCAATGGCTGCCGTATGCAGCAGAGCGCCAGCGCCATAATGAAAATAGTGGCTGTCTGATTATACGGCAGTACCGAATCGGTCAGTCCGCAGATAAACAGTGCCAGCATTGGCAGCGCCACGCCGCGCAGATCGCACTTCTTAAGCCAGCCGCCAGGCACCGCCAGATAGAGCAGTGCCAGCGACAGCGCGCCCAGCCAGCCCTGCAGCGTCGTCACTTCCAGAAACTCGTTGTGCATGTTGTACTTAACGTTGGTGTAGCCTTCACCATTAAGCGGATAGTGCGCCATGATGAACTCCCGCGCCTCCGTGGTGCGTGCATCCGGCGTGGCAAAACCGCCATGATGCTCAATAAAGTTGACCGCCCCGCCCCAGATAGCCACGCGTGCGCCCAGCGAGGTCGAGCTGTTTGACCCATAATTCTCAATATCCTGCATCCCTTCTACCCAGCGGTTACTGGTCATCAGGATCAGCACCGCCAGCACGCCCACCAGTAATGCGCTGATTCGCCAGTTGGTCAGCAGCGACAGCCGGTAGGTCTGCAACAGGAACAGCAGCCCCACGGCAATCAGTGCAATCAGCGTTACGCGGGTGCCGCACAGGTAGAGCAAGGCAAAGGTCACAGCCAGCACAGTGATATCGGCAATCTTCCAGTATGCGTGCGTCTCGTAACGGCTCAGCCACAGCCAGGTGCAGTAGATAAACAGAATCATGTAGGAGGACATCGAGGCCGCTTCGGTGGTGAGCTTGATGCGGATATTCTCTGTATAGAGATGCTCATGAATACCAAAGCCCAGCGTAATCAGCAGACCGACCAGAATTAACACTTTTCCAATGCGCAGCGTGGTTGCAGAGACCCGGTTGCCATAAATCGCCAGACTGAGCAGCACAAAGGCTCCCAGCAACAGCCGCTTCGCCCCCAGCAGATAGTTGGCGATATTGGTGATGGCATCGTTTGAGGGTGCGGTTTCAAGCCCCTTTGTGTGTATCGCCCAGAACAGACGGATCAGAGCGAAGAGAATCAGCACAGCAAACAGGACGACATAAAAACCGTTCTCTTTAAACGCCACTCGCCTGCGCACCAGGCCATACAACACAGATGCGACGGAGAGATAAGAGACCAGATAAAATATTTTTTGCGGCAGGCCGGAAACAAACATATTCAGTGACAGCGCCAGACAGAGCGCAATAACTGAAGCATTAACCATTAACGTTAATCCATTACGACTGCTTTTATTCGTCATGCTTAACCTCAGTCAGACGGTTAAACGCACTCATCAGGTGCTTCATATAATTTTCCTCATAAAAACCGGTGATGCTCGCTTTAATAACCTGATGATCGGGAAAGTGGAAATCCCGGCTCATGGCGTTGAGAATAGCGGCCAGCGCCATGCTGTCATTAGTAGGGTAGAGCTGACCATTGAGACCGTTCTGAATAATCTCTGACGGGCCGCTGATGCAGTCGGATGAGACGCAGTAGACACCCCGTGACATCGCCTCCAGCAGGATCAGCGGAAAGCCTTCAAAGTTCGAGGTCATGATCAGACAGGTGACCTGTCTGATATGGCGGATGACGTACTCCCAGGCGTTCTCCTGCCAGCCATGCCAGGTAATACGATCCTGAATGCCGAGTTGCGTCACGTAGTGCTGACACTGCGTCAGGTCTTCTCCGTCACCTACAATCTCCAGCGTCCACGGCGCATCCAGATGCTTCAACGCATCAAACAGATCTTTAAGCTGTTTCTGCCGCTGAAAATGGACGCGACCGATATAGAGAAACTTCAGCCCCTGCGGCCTGCCGATAACCACGTCATTACGCCGGATCGGGTTATAGATGACGTCAACGTCAGTAGCGGGTGCGCCCAGCTCCACCAGCTGCTCTTTGATCTGCTTACTGATGGCAAAATGGTGATCGGCCCGCAGCAGATAGTGGGGACGGTAGCGCTCCCGCGGTGGCAGGTGCATCCAGCTCGACAACACGATTTTGCGTCCTGAGAGCGTAATGGCCCGACGCGTCATCAGACAGGGAATGGTGTTGAGGGTCAGAACATGGTCGGGCTGATAGCGACGAAAGAAGGCGGCCATTCTCAGCGTGTGAATAAGATTTTTTATTTTCTTATTACGCAGCGTGCAGACGCTCTCTGATAAAACGGCGTTGGCGGTCCAGGCACGGGAGAGGCTCTCCTCTCCGCTGTTGATAATAAACAGCCCTGCTTCCGTTCCGGGTTCCTTATTCAGGGCGGTAATCAGCTGGCAGGTCACATTCTCCATACCGCCGCGGCCAGCCATGAGATCGGTAACCAGCACAATACGCTGTTTCCTGATGTTATTATTTTTCATTGCGTTGTCCGTACACTGTGCCTTCCGATTCTGATCCATTCACTCTGCAGTGAACATTATCAACAGGATATTCTAAAAAAGACCGTAACAATATTTAATCCAGAATTTTAACTAATCGCAGGGCTACGCCGGGCCACACGAACACTGTGGATCGTATGGTTCGAAACTGGCGGATGAGTATAGTCGCTGCGCTGTCGTTTTCGCGGGTAACGTTGAGTTCCTGGGCGACGGCGATTATTCTGAGCGCCATGAAAACACCTCGTCTCCCCATTGCCCTGCAGCAGGCCGTGATGCGCTCACTGCGCCAGTCGCTTGAGCGTGCAAATCAGGCCCTGAAAACCCATTATCCGGAACCGAAGCTGCTCTACCAGCAACGCGGTACGGCAGCGGGCACCGCCTGGCTGACATCCTGGGAGATCCGCATCAATCCGGTGCTGCTGCTGGAAAACCAGCAGGCATTTATCGATGAAGTGGTGCCGCACGAGCTGGCGCATCTGCTGGTGTGGAAACAGTTTGGCCGCGTCGCACCGCACGGCAAAGAGTGGAAGTGGATGATGGAGCAGGTGCTGGGGGTGCCGGCACGCCGCACCCATCAGTTTGAGATCGCCTCCGTGCGCAGTAACACCTTTGCTTACCGCTGCCAGTGCCAGCAGCATCAGCTGACGGTTCGCCGCCACAATCGTATTCTGCGCAAAGAAAGTGAATATCGCTGCGTGCACTGCGGCAGCCTGCTGGTCGCAGGCGAGTTTGTCGCTTCCTGAGAACAATCCCCATTCCGCCCTATTCCACATTCTGTTAACCTGCCGCCCTTTTTCGTACCAGGAAGAAATCCGGAATATGTCTCGCATACTAAGTCTGGCGGTTGCGCTGCTGTTTGCACCTGCCGCTGACGCTCTTAATCTGAATAACTATCATCAAAATAACTTCCAGCAGGCCAAAACCTTTGCGGCGGCGATTAACGCCGATGCACCGGGTTCGTTCTACTGTGGCTGTAAGATTCAGTGGCAGGGCAAAAAGGGCATTCCCGATCTCAACAGCTGTGGCTATCAGGTGCGCAAGAACGCCAATCGCGCCGGGCGCATTGAGTGGGAACATGTGATGCCGGCCTGGGAGTTTGGTCATCAGCGCCAGTGCTGGCAGGACGGTGGCCGCAAAAACTGCAGCAAGGATCCCGAGTATCGCCGCATCGAAACTGATTTGCATAACCTTCAGCCCGCAGTGGGTGAAGTGAATGGCGACCGTGGTAACTTCGCCTACAGTCAATGGAACGGCAGCGAGAAGCAGTACGGTCAGTGTGAGATGAAGATCGATTTCAAACTTAAACAGGCGGAGCCACCCGCGCGGGCGCGCGGTGCCATTGCCCGCACCTATTTCTATATGCGCGACCAGTACCATCTGCGCATTTCGCGCCAGCAGACGCAGCTGTTTACCGCCTGGGACAAGCTCTATCCTGTCACAAAATGGGAGTGCGAACGCGACCAGCGCATTGCAAAGGTTCAGGGCAATCACAATCCATATGTGCAGCAGGCTTGCCAGCGCTAAAATCCCTGCCCTACACTAGCTTTTTTTCCCCATGACGCCGCCGCAGCGCGGCGTCCGGTTTCAGGAACCTTATGCGCATACCTCGCATCTATCACGCCGGGCCATTAGAGATCGGCAGTGAAATTACCCTGGATGAAGATGCATCCAATCATGTGGGCCGGGTACTCCGGATGACGGCAGGCCAGCGTCTGGAACTCTTTGATGGCACTAATCTGACTTTTGCAGCAGAGATCACGCATGTTGATAAAAAGCGTGTAAAAGTATCGGTCACAGAGAGCCAGCCGGACGATCGCGAGTCACCTTTGCATCTGCATTTAGGTCAGGTGATGTCGCGCGGTGAAAAAATGGAATTCACTATCCAGAAATCGATCGAACTGGGCGTGAATGTCATTACACCCTTGTTTTCCGAGCGCTGTGGCGTAAAGCTTGATGCTGAACGTCTGGCGAAGAAGATCCAGCAGTGGCAGAAAATTGCTATTGCCGCCTGCGAGCAGTGTGGCCGTAATCGCGTGCCGGAGATTCGTGAAGCGATGACGCTGGAAGCCTGGTGTGCAGAAGCTGACAGCGGTCTGAAGCTCAACCTGCATCCGCGCGCCAGCCACAGCATCAACACGCTGCCACAGCCTGTTGAGCGGGTACGCCTGCTGATTGGCCCTGAAGGCGGTTTGTCTGCGGACGAGATTGCGATGACGGCACAGCACGATTTTACTGACATTCTGCTTGGCCCACGGGTTTTGCGTACTGAAACCACCGCGCTGACGGCCATTACGGCACTTCAGGTGAGGTTTGGCGACCTGGGTTAAGCGATACTTTCAGCGGAAAGAGCGCAGGCATGATGTCCTGACCGATCGGCCCACTGCAGACCGAACCAGACGAGGCGGTAAATACCGCCTCACCGAGGAGATAATAATGATTAAACTTGGCATCGTGATGGACCCTATTTCGTCCATCAATATTAAAAAAGACTCCAGCTTCGCTATGCTGCTGGAGGCACAGCGCCGTGGTTACGAAATTCACTACATGGAGATGCACGATCTCTCTATGCGCGGTGGCGTGGCCTCTGCCCGCACCCGCCTGCTGACCGTCGAGCAGAACCCTGAAAACTGGTATCAGTTCGGCAGCGAGCAGGTGATCCCGCTGGCTGACCTGAACGTGGTGCTGATGCGCAAAGATCCGCCATTCGACACCGAGTTCATCTATGCGACCTACATTCTGGAGCGCGCAGAAGAGCTGGGTACGCTGATCGTGAACAAACCGCAGAGCCTGCGTGACTGTAACGAAAAGCTCTATACCGCCTGGTTTGCCGAGTTCACGCCTGACACCCTGGTGACCCGCAGCAAAGCGCAGCTGCGTGCCTTCTGGCAGGAGCATGGCGACATCATCATGAAGCCGCTGGATGGCATGGGTGGCGCGTCGATTTTCCGCGTGAAGAAAGACGATCCTAACTTTGGTGTGATTACCGAAACCCTGACCGAGCATGAGAGCCGTTTCTGCATGGCGCAGAACTACATTGCGGCGATCAAAGAAGGTGACAAACGCGTGCTGGTTGTGGATGGCGAACCGGTGCCTTACTGCCTGGCACGTATCCCGCAGGGCGGTGAAACGCGTGGCAACCTCGCCGCCGGTGGTCGTGGTGAAGCGCGTCCGCTGAGCGAAAGCGACTGGGAAATTGCGCGCCGTGTTGGTCCGACGCTGAAAGCAAAAGGACTGATTTTTGTCGGTCTCGACATCATCGGTGATAAACTGACTGAAGTTAACGTGACCAGCCCAACCTGCATTCGTGAAATTGAGGCTGCGTTCCCGATCTCCATCACCGGCATGTTGATGGATGCCATTGAGAAGCGCCTGGGCTGAGCAAGAAGCCGGGGCGTGGCTCCGTGATCAACCCAATACCGGTGCGGCCGTCGCGTGCCGGTTATTTTTTTGGTACATCGTGTGAGAATGAATTTACAACATCACTTTTTGATTGCCATGCCTTCATTGCAGGATCCTTTCTTCAAGCGTTCCGTGGTCTATCTCTGCGAACATAACGAAGAGGGCGCAATGGGACTGATCATCAATAAACCTATGGAAAACCTGACGGTTGAAGGCATTCTGAAGAAGCTGAAAATCTCTGCCGACGATCGCGACCCGGCCATCAGGCTGGATAAACCGGTGTTTACCGGCGGCCCGCTGGCAGAGGATCGTGGCTTTATCCTGCACTCAGCACAACGCACCTTTACCTCCAGCATCCGTGTCTCAGATAACACCATTATCACCACATCCCGTGACGTGCTGGAGTCGATCGGCACCGCGTCTCAGCCCACCAATGTGCTGGTCGCGCTGGGCTATTGCGCCTGGGAAAAAGATCAGCTGGAAAATGAGCTGATGGAAAATGCCTGGCTGACCACGCCAGCTAACAGCAATATCCTGTTCCAGACGCCGATTTCAGAGCGCTGGCGCGAAGCGGCGCGCAGTATTGGCGTCGATATTCACAACATGGCCAGCGACGCGGGACACGCCTGATGTCAACTCAGACTCTGTTAGGTTTCGACTTCGGCACCAAAAGTATTGGTGTCGCTGTAGGTCAGGAACTCACGGGCAGCGCCCGTCCGCTGACCGCGATTAAAGCGCAGGATGGCATCCCGGATTGGCAGGTGATTGAAAAGCTACTGAAAGAGTGGCAGCCCGATTTCGTGGTCGTCGGCCTGCCGCTGAATATGGATGGCACCGAGCAGCCGCTGACCGATCGCGCGCGTAAATTTGCCAACCGCCTGCATGGTCGCTTTGGCATCCGGGTAGAGCTGCAGGATGAACGACTCAGTACGGTAGAAGCACGTGCTGGCCTGTTTGAGCGCGGCGGCTATCGCGCGCTCAACAAAGGGTCGGTCGATTCACAGTCCGCGGCCATCATTTTGCAGGACTGGTTCGAAAACCATTACTGATCGGCTTACTCAATCAGACCGGCGGCCTGACGCGCCAGCCGGCTCTGCTCAAACGTCTGCATGCCGGCCTGCGCGCCGGTCTGCAGCAGCGCAGGGATTTGGTGCATCTTACCTTCCCGAATCAGATTAGTGATGCCGGGCGTGGCAATCAGAACTTCAAACAGTCCGATGCGCGATCCGGCAATTGAAGGCACCAGCCGCTGCGCAATCACTGCTTTCAGGCTGCCCGCCAGCTGCGTACGCACCAGCTGTTTCTCCTCCGCCGGAAAGACATCCACCAGCCGGTCCACCGCCTGCGCCGCGCCGCGGGTGTGCAGCGTCGCCAGTACCAGATGACCAGTCTCCGCCGCCGTCAGCGCCTGACGGATGGTGTCGCTGTCGCGCAGTTCGCCCAGCAGGATGACGTCGGGATCTTCACGCAGCGCCGCCTTTATCCCCAGCGAGAACGAATCGCAGTGCAGGCCAATTTCGCGCTGCTGAATCAGCGACTGCTGGCTGTGATGGATAAATTCAATCGGGTCTTCCAGCGTAATGATGTGGCGCGCCTGCTGGCGGTTCAGCGCATCGACCAGCGCTGCCAGCGTGGTCGATTTACCGCTGCCGGTCGCACCAGTCACCAGAATCAGACCATCCTGCTGCTCGAGCAGCGTCGGCACAACGGCGGGCAGTTGCAGGCTCTCCAGCGTCGGGCACGCGGTGGCAATGATACGCAGCGCCAGTGACAGGCCGTTGCGCTGCATAAACAGATTTGCACGCAGACGCTGGCCGCAGGTCAGGCTCAGGGCGAAATCGAGCTGCCCTGCATGCTCCAGCTGCTGACGCTGCGGGTAACTGAGCCAGCGGGTCATAAACTCTGCCATCCAGGCGGCAGAAAGTCTGGCTTGCTGCGGAATCACCTCCAGCCTTCCCTGCCGCCGCCAGTAGGGCAAATGTCCGCTGCAAAGGTGCAGATCGGCGGCATTATGCTTTACACTAAGCCCCACCATTTCATCCAGATTCATAATTTCTCCTGACTATGACTTCAATCCAGCAGAACCTACAGCAAGTGCGACAGCGAATCGCCGCCGCTGCCGCGCGTTGCGGCCGCGCTCCGGAAGAAATTACCCTGCTTGCAGTCAGCAAAACCAAACCTGCGAGCGCGGTCGAAGAAGCCTTTGCCGCTGGCCAGATTGCCTTCGGTGAAAATTACGTCCAGGAAGGGGTTGAAAAGGTTCAGGCACTGGCCGCACATCCTGAACTGGCGTGGCACTTCATCGGCCCGTTGCAGTCCAACAAAAGCCGTCTGGTGGCAGAGCATTTCGCCTGGTGTCACACCATTGACCGCCAGCGCATTGCGCAGCGGCTCAACGATCAGCGGCCCGCCTCGCTGCCACCACTGAATGTGTTAATTCAGGTAAATATCAGTGACGAGAACAGCAAATCTGGCATCATGCTGGAGGCCGTTTCCGGGCTGGCGGAGCAGATCGCTGCCCTGCCGCAACTGCGGCTGCGGGGATTGATGGCGATTCCGGCAGCGGAGAGTGATTACCAGCGGCAGCTGGCGGTGTGTCAGCAGATGGCGGAAGCCTTCCGGCAGTTGCAACAGCACTATTCTGGTATAGATACGCTTTCGCTGGGAATGAGCGATGACATGGAGGCGGCAATCGCCGCAGGCAGTACGATGGTGCGTATCGGCACCGCCATTTTTGGCGCACGAGATTATGCGCACAACTCACAACAATAACAGAGGAACTTCATGTTAACACTGACGTTTTTAGTAAAAACGCTGATCGATCTCTACGTCATGGTGCTGTTGTTACGCATCTGGATGCAGTGGTCCCGCTGCGATTTTTACAATCCAGTGGCGCAGTTTGTCGTAAAAGTGACACAGCCGATTGTTAAGCCACTGCGCCGCATACTGCCGGCTCTGGGGCCGATTGATACCGCCTCGCTGCTGCTGGCCTTTGTGCTGACCACGCTGAAATACCCGATTTTACTGCTGATTCAGGTAGGCGTGTTCTCGGTCGATCCGACGAATCTCCTGGTCGGTCTGCTATCGCTGGTGAAATCCGCCGGCTATCTGGTCTTCTGGGTCATCATCGTTCGCTCTCTGATGAGCTGGATCAGCCAGGGCCGTGGCCCGGTCGATTATCTGCTGGTGCAGTTGACCGAGCCGATGATGGCACCTATTCGCCGTATTCTGCCTGCGATGGGCGGCATCGATTTCTCAGCGATGATCGTCATCCTGGTGCTGTATGCCCTGAACTTTCTCGGCATGGACCTGTTCCCGGGTCTCTGGTATCTGCTGTAAATGAATCAAACTGGAACTGTTATGCAAAAAGTTGTGCTCGCAACCGGCAATCCCGGCAAAGTGCGTGAACTGGCGGAGTTACTCTCCGCCTTTGGTCTGGATATCGTCGCGCAGACTGACCTTGGGGTTGAATCGGCAGAAGAGACTGGCCTGACCTTTATTGAGAACGCGATTCTCAAGGCGCGTCACGCGGCACAGATCACCGGATTACCGGCCATCGCCGATGACTCCGGTCTGGCCGTGGATGCGCTGGGCGGCGCGCCTGGCATCTACTCGGCGCGCTACGCCGGTGAAGAGGCCAGCGATCAGCAGAACCTGGAGAAACTGCTGCAGGCGCTGGAAAACGTGCCTGACGGTCAGCGCCAGGCGCAGTTCCACTGCGTGCTGGTCTATCTGCGTCATGCGGAAGACCCGACGCCGCTGGTGTTCCACGGCAGCTGGCAGGGCGAGATTGCCCGCTCCGCCTCTGGCGCCGGTGGCTTTGGTTATGACCCGATTTTCTTTGTCCCGGCGCTGGGTAAAACCGCGGCCGGGCTGAGCAAAGCGGAAAAAGGTGCAGTTTCTCACCGGGGTAAAGCATTGACGCTGTTGCTGGAAGCGATGCGTAATGCCTAATCTGCCGCCGTTAAGTCTCTACATCCACATTCCGTGGTGCGTACAGAAGTGTCCCTACTGTGATTTTAACTCCCACGCGCTGAAAGATGAGGTGCCGCACGTTGAATACGTGCAGCACCTGCTGCGCGATCTGGAGATCGACCTGCCGCTGATCAATGGCCGGGAAGTGCGCACGATTTTCATTGGCGGGGGTACGCCCAGCCTGCTGAGCAGCAGTGCGATGCAGATGCTGATGGATGGCGTGCGGGCGCGTCTGACGCTCGCCCCTGATGCGGAAGTGACCATGGAAGCCAATCCTGGCACCGTGGAAGCTGACCGGTTCAGCGCTTATCAGCGTGCCGGTATCAACCGTATTTCGATTGGTGTACAGAGTTTCAGTCCGCAAAAGCTGCAGCGTCTGGGCCGTATTCATGGTCCGGAAGAGGCCGTCCGCGCCGCCGAACTGGCAGAGTCGCTGTCGCTGCGCAGCTTTAACCTCGACCTGATGCATGGCCTGCCCGATCAGTCGCTGGAAGAGGCGCTCGACGATTTACGTCAGGCGATTGCGCTGAATCCGCCGCATCTCTCCTGGTATCAGCTCACCATCGAACCCAACACCCTGTTTGGCTCACGCCCGCCGGTGCTGCCGGATGATGATGCATTGTGGGATATTTTCGAGCAGGGCGATCGGCTGCTGCAGGCGGCCGGTTATCAGCAGTATGAGACCTCCGCCTACGCGAAGCCGGGATATCGCTGTGAACACAACCTCAACTACTGGCGCTTTGGCGACTATCTGGGGATTGGCTGTGGCGCACACGGCAAACTGACCCAGCCGGATGGCCGCATTGTCCGCACGGTGAAAACCCGTCATCCGCGTGGCTTCATGCAGGGTAACTACCGCGAAAAACAGTATGAGGTTGCCGATAGCGACAAGCCGTTTGAATATTTCATGAACCGCTTTCGCCTGCTGGAGGCCGCGCCGCGCGACGAGTTCAGCCGCTACACCGGTTTGTCAGAGCAGGTGATCCGTCCACAGATGGATGCCGCGATTGCCGCCGGTTACGTGACGGAAACCGCTGAGCAGTGGCAGATTACGGAGAAAGGGAAGCTGTTCCTGAATTCGCTGCTGGAGCTGTTCTTAGCGGAAGAGTGAGTGCGGAAGAGTAAAAAAGCGCCTCAGCCCGTCAGGCTGAGGCGTTAACTTATTTTTTCAGTGCGCCGGTAAGCTGTTTACGCTGATCTTCCAGCGAAATCACGCGATTACACACTTCGTGTCCGAAGTTCTGGAAATCCTGCTCCTGCTTGCTCCACTCAGCCTGAATCGACTGTTGCAGACCGCCCAGATTGCCCATAATCGCCTGCAGCGGATTACTGCCGCCACTGCCCTGCTTACTGCCCATCTCATTCAGACTGTCCTGCATCACGCCGCCCAGCGTTGACTGCACCAGCCTTTCGCCTTCGGCGCGCACCTGATCGATCGCCTGATGGTGGAACGTCAGACCGTCTTCACGGTGTTCAATGATGCGGTTCATCTGCTGTTTCAGCTGGCCATTCAGCGTGGTCAGGCGATTACGCACGTTGCTGTCGGTGCCCAGTTTTTCAACGATGACCCGATCCAGTGCCGCACGTCCTTTCTCCAGACGGGAGGTCGCTCCGCTGTCGATCCACGGCAGATCGCGCCGCAGCGCGTTCTGATAGTCGATCGCTTTCTGACGTTCAGCGATATCCAGCGAAACTTTCTGGCCATTGAACTGCACGTCGCCCTGCGGCGAGATTTCCATATTGCCGTTAGCACCGACCACCTGCACGCTCTGCGGTTTAATCACCACATCGTCCTGCGGCTTAACGCTGCATTCGTAGGCTGCCTGAGCCTGAGTTGCTGCCACCAGCAGCACAGCAAGAAGCGCTTTACGCATCATATCTACTCCCTAAGATCGGGTCTGAAACCCTCCGATCGGGCCGCAGCCCGACACTGTGTGACGACTTAGTCCCACCAGACGTCAAAGAGTTCCGTCATCTGCACATCCTGCAGCTTGCGGTCTTCCAGCCATTTGCGGACCAGCGCACGATGCTCATCGGTGCATTTGCCGGTTTTCTGCAGGCAAACCAGACCTTCCCACACCAGGTAGCCGCTGCCATCAAAGGCCAGGCCGTTAGGATCGATCGCTTCATTGATGAACTGGTTCAGCGTCTCATCAATTTCGCTTTCGCTGGTGCCTTCCGGGAAACGCCAGGCAACGGAGAAGCCCAGTTCCTGAAACTCGTCGATGTGCAGTTTTTTACGTAAACGGCGGCTGCGTTGTGTGGCCATTATTTCACCCTCTCAAACATTAAATCCCATACGCCATGGCCTAAACGCTGCCCGCGCTGCTCAAACTTTGTCAGTGGACGCGTCTCAGGACGCGGCACGTAATTCTGTTGCTCTGACTGATTGCGGTAGCCATCGATGCTGTTCATCACTTCCAGCATATGCTCCGCGTAGGCTTCCCAGTCGGTCGCCATGTGGAAAACGCCGCCCAGCTTCAGTTTACGCATCACCAGTTCGGCGAACGGCACCTGGACGATACGGCGTTTATTGTGACGTGCTTTATGCCACGGGTCGGGGAAGAAGAGCTGAACCATGCGCAGCGAGTTATCCGGAATCATTTTCTCCAGCACTTCCACCGCGTCATGGCACATGACCCGCAGGTTCTGCACGTCGGCTTCTTTGGCGGCGGCCAGACAGGCACCCACGCCCGGCGCATGCACTTCAATACCCAGGAAGTTCTGATGTGGCGTGTTCTGCGCCATGGTCACCAGCGATGCGCCCATGCCAAAGCCAATCTCCAGCGTGACCGGGGCTTCGCGGCCAAACAGCGCGGGCAGATCGACAGGCTCAGGCTGATATTCCACCCCCATGACCGGCCACAGGGTATCCAGCGCCTGCTGCTGGCCTTTGGTTAAGCGACCCTGGCGGCGCACAAAGCTGCGGATCCGGCGCAATGGCCGCCCGTTCTCATCAAATTCTGGGGTGATGACGTCATTAATCATGTAAAAGCCTGCTGGTTAGCCTGTTCCGGGAAACGGGCATTATGCAAAGTTCATAAGCAGAAGCAAGCCTTTGCAATCTTCCGGTTTACACCCAGGTGCGCATGTGCTGGAATTCCTGCCTGAGTGTAGAGTAAACACGGAAAATTTCCTTCTTATGATGCAAGCGCCGCAGTTCGCGCAACAGGTGCTGGACTGGTATCAGCGCTTTGGTCGCAAAACCCTGCCGTGGCAGCTGGAGAAAACGCCTTATAAGGTGTGGCTCTCCGAAGTGATGCTACAGCAAACCCAGGTTGCCACGGTTATTCCCTATTTTGAACGCTTCATGGCGCGCTTCCCCACGGTCACCGATCTCGCTGCGGCACCGCTGGATGAGGTGCTGCATCTCTGGACCGGCCTCGGCTACTACGCCCGTGCGCGTAATCTGCACAAAGCGGCAAAACAGATTGTCGAGGTTCACCGGGGCGAATTCCCGCGTAATTTCGATGATGTTTCTGCCCTGCCCGGCGTCGGCCGCTCTACAGCGGGCGCAATCCTGTCGCTGTCTTTGGGTCAGCATTTCCCGATTCTGGATGGCAACGTTAAGCGCGTGCTGGCCCGCTGCTATGCCGTCAGCGGCTGGCCGGGTAAAAAAGAGGTCGAGAAACGGCTGTGGCAGATCAGCGAAGAGGTCACACCCGCCGAGGGCGTCAGCCAGTTTAATCAGGCGATGATGGATCTGGGTGCGATTGTCTGTACCCGCTCTAAGCCGAAGTGTGAAATCTGTCCGCTAAACAGCGGCTGTGAGGCGTACGCCAGCAGTAGCTGGGCAAGCTATCCCGGCAAAAAGCCTAAGCAGGTGCTGCCGGAGCGCAGCGGCTGGTTCCTGATGATGCAGGATGGCGATGATGTCTGGCTGGAGCAGCGCCCGCCTGTAGGATTGTGGGGCGGTCTGTTCTGCTTCCCGCAGTTCACCACCGAAGCGGCGCTGAATGACTGGCTGGCGGCGCGTGGCATCCATGCAAAACCGCAACAGCTTACCGCGTTTCGTCACACCTTCAGTCATTTCCATCTCGATATCGTGCCAATGTGGCTGTCGTGGCCTTCTGCCGGGGCGGCGATGGATGAAGCAGGCGGTCTCTGGTATAACTTAGCGCTGCCACCATCTGTGGGATTAGCTGCACCCGTTGAGCGCCTGTTACACGAGCTGCGCCATCCCCGACAACTGGCTTTGGACAGTTGTGAGATTAATGAGGAAGAGTAATGAGCCGCACCATTTTTTGTACTTTTTTACAGCGCGACGCGGAAGGTCAGGATTTTCAACTCTATCCGGGCGACCTGGGTAAGCGCATTTACAACGACATCTCCAAAGAAGCCTGGCAGAAGTGGATGGCGAAACAGACCATGTTGATCAATGAGAAGAAGCTCAACATGATGAATCCCGAAGATCGTAAGGTGCTGGAGAAGGAGATGATCAATTTCCTGTTCGAAGGCAAAGACGTTCATATCGAAGGCTATACACCGCCAGAAGCGTAAACATTCCGGGCCTCATCGCTGAGGCCGGTTATCCAGGTCAGGCTTGCATTTCCAATGAATAAAAAATTAATCGCCCTGCTGGTGATAGCACCACTTTTGGTTTCCTGTTCCGGGTCAAAGAATCAGCAATCCCACGAGGAGTGGGTTAAAGACACCAACGGCTTTGATATTCTGATGGGCCAGTTTGCTCACAATATTGAGAATATCTGGGGTATCAATGAGGTCCTGATCGCCGGACCTAAAGATTACGTCAAATATAGCGACAACTATTACACCCGCAGCCACATCAACTTTGAAAGCGGTAAGCTGACCATCGAGACCATTTCTGGCACCGATCCGATGGCCAGTCTGCGTCAGGCTATCGTGACCACGCTGTTGATTGGCGAAGATCCGGGTAATGTCGATCTCTATTCTGACGCTAACGACATCGAGATCAGTAAAGAGCCGCTGCTCTATGGTCAGGTGCTGGATAACACCGGTCAGCCGATTCGCTGGCAGGGTCGCGCGGAAGCCTTTGCTGACTATCTGATTCAGAATAAATTAATGCGCCGCACCTCGGGTCTGCATGTGATTTACAGCATTTCGATTCCGATGGTGCCGAACCACCTGGATAAGCGTGCGCACAAATACCTGCCGATGGTGCGTAAAGCCGCCGAGCAGTATGGTGTCGACGCTTCTTTAATCCTTGCGATTATGCAGACCGAGTCGAGCTTCAACCCCTACGCCGTGAGCCATTCTGATGCGCTGGGTCTGATGCAGGTGGTGCAGCATACCGCCGGTGTTGACGTGTTCCGCATGAAAGGTAAATGGGGCAAGCCGAGCCGCAGCTATCTGCTGGATCCGGAGAACAATATCGATGCCGGTACAGCTTATCTGTCGCTGTTGCAGCGCAGCTATCTGGGCGGCATTCAGGATCCGGTATCACGCCGCTATGCGGTGATCACCGCCTATAACGGTGGTGCAGGCAGCGTATTGCGCGTCTTCTCCAGCGATAAAGATCGCGCGTTCTCGATGATCAACGGTATGTCACCCAGCAAGGTCTATTCGACCCTGGCGAACCAGCATCCGTCGGCGGAGTCGCGTCGTTACCTGTATAAGGTGAGTACGGCGCAGAAGAGTTATCGGGGATTCTGATCGGCGCCGCTGAAGCGGGGGGGTTGTTCGCTGCGCGAACGAGGCTTAAGTTTCGCTTTGCAGCGTGCTGACACTGAAAGTGTTCGCTGCACGAACGGGGCACGATTCGCAGCGGGCTTGCTATGAGAAGGTTTCGCTTGCAGCAGGGTGGCACTGAGAAGGGTTTCGTTCGCCTGATCAGCTGGGCAGTTTCAGACACGCCTCTGCAGGCGACCGACAAGGGGCGCCAGTCGCCGCGCCCCTTGACCCCCGGCTCCGGCCTGCTTCACCGCCGCTTCGCGGTTCCTTCGCTTCTTCAGGATTTCTTACGGACCGGCAGGACGCACCATCCCTGGCGCGAACCCGCCTCTTCGCGACATCCCTGTCGCTCGTCCTGAAATCCCTCATCCGCTCAGCGGTTCAGATGGCCTCCCTGACCCCTCGCTGTTATTTCTTGTTCTTGTGTTGGGTATTTTATCGCTTTACGTTTCCGGGATTGGCTTTGGCTTTGGCTTTGGCTTTGGCTTTGGCTTTTCAGGTCAGCAGACAACACAGCACCACAGTTAAAACAAAGAAATCACAGGCGGGGGTTTTTCAGAGGCATCCGTAGCGCTGAGGAACAACCGGAGGCCAGGATGAGCCGACAGGACGTCGGCGAAAGGACGGTTCGCGCCAGGGATGGCGCATCCGGACGGTCCGTCGGCCGCAGGGCGCGACGAAGGTACCCCGCAAAGCGGGGCGCGCAGGCTGCCGGACGCCGGGATTGTTAAGGGGCGGGCGTACGCCCCTTAACGCGTCCGCCTGCACGGAGAACCTGAAACTGCCTATCGCCTGGCGGGCGAAACCTTCTCATAGCAAGCCCGCTGCGAAGCGTACCCCGCCGCCAGGCGAACGCCCCCCTCATAGCCCGTTCGCGCAGCGAACAAAAAGGCCTGGCGGGCCGCTACCCGCCTCTGCCCCGCTCAGATCAGCGCCCCACCATCATATTGGCCACCAGATACTTACGTCCCTGCTCATCCTCTTCGGTGTAAACGCCCTGCAGCTCCGGCGAGAAGCCCGGCAGCAGATTAAGCCCCTCCTCCAGCGCCAGGAAGTAACGCTGCACCGCGCCGCCCCAGACTTCGCCTGGCACGACGCACAGCACGCCCGGTGGATAAGGTAACGCGCCTTCCGCAGCGACACGGCCTGCGGCCTCGGCGATCGGAACCAGCTCCACTTCGCCGCGAATATAAGCCTGATGTGCATCCTGCGGATTTACGCTGACCGGCGGGAACTCGGCGGCGCGGAACATCAGGCGCTGCAGATCCTTCACGTTATGACTGACGTAAAGGTCATGCATCTCCTGACAAAGGCGACGCAGGGTATACCCGGCATAACGTTCGGCGTTTTTGCGGTAAATCGTCGGCAGCACTTCGGCCAGCGGCGCATCCTCTTTGATGTGCTGCTCAAACTGCGCCAGCATCGCCACCAGATTCGCCATCTTCTCCGGGCTCTCAGCCGGGGTCAGCAAAAACAGGATCGAGTTGAGATCGCACTTCTCCGGCACGATGCCGTTCTCACGCAGGTAGTTCGCCAGAATGGTCGCCGGGATCCCGAAATCACTGTATTCCCCGCTTGCCGCATCGATCCCTGCCGTGGTCAGCAGCAGCTTGCAGGGATCGACCCGATACTGATCGCGCGCGTAACCGGCGAAACCGTGCCACTTCGCCTGCGGTTCAAAGCTGAAGTAGCGCAGATCGCGGGCGATCGTCTCAACTGGCGCATCCTGCCAGCGCTGTCCATCAACAATTTCCGGCACAAACGGCAGGATCATTTCACAGCGATCGAGGATCGCTTTACGCGCCTCAATGCCCAGCATGACGCACTCATCCCACATGCGACGCCCTGCTTCGCCCTGATGCATTCTGGCGTTGATATCCAGTGCGGCAAACAGCGGATAAAACGGGCTGGTAGAAGCATGCAGCATAAAGGCGTTATTCAGACGCTTGTGCGGGCAGAAGCGCCGCTGTCCGCGAATGTGATTATCTTTTTTGTGGATCTGCGAAGTCTGCGAAAAACCGGCCAGCTGCTTATGCACAGACTGGGTGACAAAAATGCCGGGATCGTTTTCATTCAGATCCAGGGTCAGCGGCGAACAGCCTTCCATCAGCGGAATGAACTGCTCATAGCCGAGCCACGCGGAATCAAACAGGATGTAATCACACAGATGACCGATGCGATCCACCACCTGGCGGGCGTTGTAGACCGTGCCATCGTAGGTGCCGAGCTGGATAATCGCCAGACGGAAAGGCCTCGCCTCTTCTGCGCGCTGAGGGGCGACGACCGCGATCTGCTCACGCAGATAAGCCTCATCAAAGCAGTGCGCGTCAATGCCACCAATAAAGCCGAACGGGTTACGTGCTGCTTCAAGATAGACCGGGGTCGCGCCCGCCTGAATCAGCGCGCCATGATGGTTCGACTTGTGATTGTTACGGTCAAACAGCACCAGATCGCCGCGGGTCAGCAGCGCATTGGTCACCACTTTATTGGCGCTTGAGGTGCCGTTGAGCACAAAGTAGGTTTTATCGGCGTTAAACACCTTTGCCGCATACTTCTGCGCATCTTTAGCCGAGCCTTCGTGGATCAGCAGATCGCCCAGTTTGACGTCGGCATTGCACATGTCAGAGCGGAAAACATTCTCGCCATAGAAGTCATAAAACTGTTTGCCTGCCGGATGCTTTTTGAAGAACGCGCCGCCCTGATGTCCGGGACAGGCAAAGGTGCTGTTCTGCATATCGACATAGCGGGTCAGCGTTTCGAAAAAAGGTGGCAGCAGCGCCGCTTCATACGCCTGCGCAGCTGCTTCCAGCGCAAGCCACTCCTGTGGCTCGCCATTCAGCTCACCGCTGACGCCGGGCAGGTGCATCACCTCTTCTTCAAACGCATTCGCGACAAATACCGGCAGATTAAAGCCGGTGTGACGCAGCAGCGCCAGCACGCCGCTGCGGGTATCTGCCAGCGAGACGACGACCGCCGCCACATCCGTAAAATCAGTGTTATCCAGCGTTACTACGTCACGCGCGGTGTTCAGGGTCAGGCTGGGCGCGACAGCGGCGCTGGCAGCAATTTTCAGTGGAGTCATAACAGGATCCCTAACGTCAGGGAGGAGGTGCCAGAAGCACAAGTATGGGGACAGCGCCCCGGCGAATAATTAAGCGTCAGAAGGCATAGTGCAGTGTGGCGAGCAGATCCACAGCCGCTGCCTGGCTGGCCTCACCGCATGGCGAATAACGGAGAGTGTGGAAAAGAGGAAAACCCGGTGAGCGCCGGAAAAAGCGAACGGTAATCCGGGCTGGTGCGCGGTGAACCGGACATGGCGACGTCCTCTGTAGTGAACAAGCAGGGTCAAAAAGTGGCGGTCATAATGTCATCTTTTTTATGCACGAACAACCCGACCCAGGCAATTATTCAGTCACATAATAAAAAGATAACAACATGATTTTTATAGTCTATTTATCATAAAAAATTCATAATACGACTAATTATATGAATTATATGCAGATTTATGCACATAATTCGCTAGCGCTGTCAGCGCACTTTTCCCTGCCTGTTGCCTCCATAAACCGAAGAGGCGGCCATTGCCCTACCGCATTGCCACTCGCGGGCGTAAACTTACCCTCTCTTTCCCACTCTGCCGGAGGCTACATGTTTAAGGCACTGGTCATTGAAAATGACGAACAAGGTTACCGTTCCCTGCTGAAAGATCTCCCCGAATCCCAACTGCCCGACTATGATGTCACGCTCGACGTCAGCTACTCATCCCTGAACTATAAAGATGCCCTGGCTATCTGCAATAAAGGCCCGATTGTGCGCCAGTTTCCGATGGTGCCAGGTATCGATTTTGTCGGCCGCGTGACGGCCAGCCGTCATCCCGACTGGAAAGAGGATGATGTGGCGCTGCTGACGGGCTGGGGCGCAGGCGAAAAACAGTGGGGCGGCCTGGCGCAGAAAGCCAGCGTCAGCGGCGACTGGCTGGTGCGCGTGCCCGCTTCTCTTAGCCCGCTGCAGACCATGGCCATCGGCACAGCAGGGCTGACCGCAATGCTCTGCGTCATGGCGCTGGAAAAACAGGGCATCACGCCCGAACATGGCCCCGTGCTGGTGACCGGTGCCAGTGGCGGCGTCGGCAGCTATAGTGTCAGCCTGCTGGCGCGTCTGGGTTATCAGGTGATCGCCTCCAGCGGTCGCGCCAGTGACCATGCGTATCTTATCGATACGCTGGGCGCGGCATCGGTGATTGATCGCGAAGAGCTTTCCCATCCCGGTAAGCCGCTGGCAAAAGAGCGCTGGGCCGCCGCGATAGACAGCGTCGGCAGTCACACTCTGGCGAACGTGCTGGCCGGTATTCAGCGTGATGGGGTGGTGGCTGCCTGCGGTATGGCGCAGGGACTCGACCTGCCCGCCAGCGTCGCGCCTTTTATTTTGCGTGGCATCACGCTGGCGGGTGTCGACAGCGTGATGTGTCCGAAGCCGCTTCGTCAGCAGGCGTGGCAACGACTCGGTGAGCTGCTGGATAGCGATCGGCTCAGCAAACTGAGCCGGGTGATCCCGCTGAGTGAAGCCAGAGAAGGTGCTCAGGCATTGCTGGATGGCAGCGTACAGGGTCGTCTGATTGTCGACTGCCGCTAACCCGCTTTTATAAGGCGCGTACCGCGCGCCTTTATCGACTGGCTCGCTGCAGCCGTTTGATCAACCCTTCCAGCGCGAACTGCGTGCCCTGCTCCATCACGGATTTCGGATCGCCGCTGAACTGATGGCACTCCGCCTCGTCCCTGCCGTCCGGCAATACCCAGCCAAACCAGATAGTGCCCGCTGGCGTGCCATCTTCGCCACCATCGGGTCCGGCATAGCCGGTAATCGATAACCCTACCGGTTCGCCTGAACGGGCGCAGGCTCCCTGTACCATTTCACGCGCCGTCTGCTCGCTCACCGCCGTGTGCTGTTTCAGCGTGTCAGGATGCACGCCCAGCAGGCGAATTTTGGCATTTTCGCTGTAGGTCACAAAGCCGCTGGTGTAGAAGTCGCCGCTGCTTTCCACCGCGGCCAGCGTCATGCTGATCAGCCCCGCGGTACAGGATTCGGCAGTCGTCAGATGAAGTCCGGAGGAGAGTAAAATGTTACCCAGTTGCTCAGCGGTTTGATCTAATGATTTTGCCATTATGGTCTCCTGAGTATTATGTCCTGAACACCAGGTATAGCGCAAAATCAGTGATTAAAAGCACGCAAGGCAATGTTTTTAAAGCGAAACGGTCTAAACCCGCAGCTGGATATGTGGCTTCCCACTCTCTGCATGTGACACCACCTGCAAATCAGCCTGATACCAGCGCGTCAGCGTCTTTTCAGTCATCACCGTCTGCGGCGATCCCTGAGCCACCAGTCTGCCCGCGTGCAGCAGCAGTATGCGATCGGCCCATAATGACGCCAGATTAAGGTCATGTAACACGGTGCAGACGGTGAGATCACCCGTGCGCGTCAGCTGACGTAATAAACGCAGAGTCTGCTGCTGCCAGAAGAGATCCAGCGCCGAGGTCGGCTCATCCAGAAACAGCCAGCCGCGCGGTCTTCCATCCTGCCAGAGCTGCGCCAGCACCCGCGCCAGCTGCACCCGTTGCTGTTCACCGCCGGAGAGCTGGCGGTAATCGCGATACGCCAGCGAATCACAGCCGGTGAGTTGCATGACTTCAGCCACAATCTGCGACGTCTGCTTCTCAGGCCACGGCGCACGGCCCATCGCCACTACCGATTGCGCCGACTGGGTAAAAGTCAGGTTGTTCTGCTGCCGCATCACGGCCCGGCGTCGCGCCAGCTGCTCACGCGGCCATGCGGACAACACACGATCGCCCAGACGGCACTCGCCCCGGTCGGGCGCTAAAAATCCGTTCAGCAGCCGCAATAGTGTTGATTTACCTGCGCCGTTAGGCCCGATGAGCGCCACCCGCTCTCCACCTGACAGCGTAACGTCAAGATTATCGATAACGGTTTTGCCGTCGCGCGCCAGACAGAGTCCCGTCGCCTCTAACATCTCCATCATTCAAATCCTCGCTGCTGACGCAGGATCAGCCAGAGAAACCAGGGGCCACCAATCAGGCTGGTCAGCAGCCCGACCGGCATTTCTGCCGGAACCACAAGTGTGCGCGCCAGCGTATCGGCCAGCAGCAGCAGAATCGCGCCTGCCAGCGCTGAACCGGGCAGCAGCCAGCGATGATCGCTGCCAAGACAAAAGCGCATCACATGCGGCACCACTAATCCCACGAAGCCGATCACGCCACTGACCGAGACCGCCGTACCGACCAGCAGCGCACTAAGGATCAGCAGCTCATGCTGGGTACGCTTCACATCAATTCCCATGTAGTGCGCATCCTCTTCACCTGCCTGCAGCAGGTTGAGATGGCGGGCACGGCTCTGTAACAGCAGCAACGCAGGCAGAATCAGCAGCAGGCAGATCAGCAGCGCAGGCCACTGCGCCTGGCTGAGGCTGCCCATCCCCCACAGTGACAGCTGACGCAGCTGCTGGTCATCGCTCAGCCACGACAACACGCCGACCGCCGCACCGCAGAGCGCATTAATCGCAATGCCGACCAGCAACAGCCGGGAGAGATTGCCCTCTGCCAGCCGACTGAAACTGAAGATCAGCAGCGTAACCAGCAGGCTGCCGATGAAGGCGGCAATCATCGGTAGCCACAGTGCCAGCTGGGGTGGCAACGCCAGTGGAATAACGATTGCCAGCGCGACCGCCAGCCCCGCGCCGCTGCTGATACCCAGCAGGCCAGGATCGGCCAGCGGGTTACGGAAAACACCCTGCATCACCGCGCCAGATACCGCCAGCGCCATACCGATCGCCACCGCCAGCAGCACGCGTGGCAGGCGGATATTCAGCCAGATCTGCCAGATGAGATCGCTGAGCGGTGCCTGCCATAGCGCCCGCACCGACAGCGACATCGCCCCCAGATTCGCCGCCACTACCATCGCCACCAGCAGGAAAATCAGCATCAGCGTCAGACCCCGCAGCGCATTGCCATTAATCATGGTTCAGCGATTCCGCAGCCTGCCGCAATTTCATTATTGCCTGCGGCGTATCAAGGCCAAATCCCAGCAGCGCCTGGGTATCAATGATCAGCAGACGATGCTGCTGTCCGGCTGGCGTCAGCGCCAGGCCGGGTAACTGCCACAGTTGCGCTTCACCACCCAGGGTTTTCAGGCCATCCTCGCCGATCATCACCAGATCTGGCGCGGCGGCGATCACGCCTTCCTGCGACAGCGCCTGATAGTGCGGCACTGAACCCATGGCATTCTCCAGCCCGGCGCTGCGAATAGCGCCGTCGGCTGCGGTCTGATTTCCGGCCGCCATCGTTTTCATGCCGCTGTTTGCCATGATGTAGAGCACCTTCACCGGCAGCGATTGCTGCGGCAACTGGCGAATCTGCTGCGTTATTTGCTGCACCAGGGCCTGAGCTTCGCTTTCACGCTGCAGCGCCTGACCCACCGTGATAATTTTCTGCGGGATCGCCTGCAGACTGTTGTCGCCGCTGACCGTCACTACCCTGACGCCCGCGCGGGCAATCTGTTGTAGTACCAGCGACGGCTTTGCCTGCGCGCTGGCGAGCACCAGCGTCGGCTTCAGCGCCAGGATACCTTCGGCATTCAGCTGGCGCATATAGCCCACATCCGGCAGCCGGGCAGCCTGCGCCGGACGCAGGCTGGTGCTGTCGCGCGCTACCAGCTGTGACTGAGCATCCAGCGCGTAGATAATCCGGGTGACGTCACCCCCAATCGACACCACCCGCTCCGCGGCCAGTGAGGGCAGCGTCAGCAGCAGCCACAACAGACTCAGGTGTTTCATGCCGCCGCTCCTGGCATGCGAAGTGCGTTCACCTGCTCACGCCAGCAGGCCTGTTCTGGCGTGCCTTCCGTACGCTGTCCATAGAGCTGGGCGATCTGCGTGCCGTCGGCGGCGAACAGTTCCAGGCTGGTCACAAAGCCATCGCCGGTGGGTTTGCGTGTAACCCAGCTTTCGCTGATCTGGTCCGCCATCAGGTGCAGCGTGAAGCGGGGATTGAAGATGTTGAGCCAGTTATCCATAGGTACCAGCTTCTCTACTTTGCCGGTGAAAATCTGGGTACAGCCACGGTTGCCGACAAAAATCATAATTTCGTTGCCCGCCTGCTGTGCCATCTCCAGGACACGCTCAAGTGCATCGTTGCCGGTCTGCCAGGCGAGATCCTCACCCACTGCGCGGAACGCCTGCGGCCGTGAGACCTTATGGCGCTTCAGCAGGGCAAAAAACTGATGAACATCGGTCATGGCGCGCCATTCACGGTCAATCGTGGTGGCATCAATAGTCTCTGTCTGAGTAGCAGCGGTAACCGGCTCAACCACCAGCGGCGTCGCAGCGGCGTCAGTGAAGTCGGCGATCAGCGCGTGCCATGCCGCCATGTTGGTCTGCTCCGTGACGTAAACTTTCAGCACCGCATCGCCGTGACGATCGAAGACCTGAATGCTGTGACGTACGCCCTTCGCGGTTGTCTCCTGCAGGGCAAAGGCGCTGAACCACTGTCCGACAAACAGACGCAGGTCGAGCGCCCGGGGATTCAGCACCAGGCCGCCATGTGCGCCGATCTGCACATTCTGATATTCGCCCAGATGCTCATGCACCGCATAAGCGTTACGGGTAATGTTTTTGGTCTCGCCGACCGCGCCCAGCGCCTTCAGCAGCGCCGGGAAATCGTGTTTCAGCGCCACGGCATCAACGCCGATACGCGCTTCACACAGTTCCGCTTCGCTGATACCGATCAGCGTGGCCAGATCGCGGGCATATTTCTTCGGATGTTCACTCTTCAGGGCGAGATAGTGCTGATAAATCGGGTTCATGGTTCGCTTCTCTTAGTCATGCCCTGCATCAGCGCAGGGCGGCGGTGATTAAAAATCGACATTAACACCTAACTGGAAAGTACGACCCGGCATTATGGCCAGTGCCTGGTCGTTGCGATCCTGTTGGGTGGCGCTGGTCAGCTGACGGCTGCTGAGGTAATCCCGGTATTTACGGTCGGTTATGTTGTAAAGCCCGCCGCTTAACCTGACGTTGTGCGTGACGCGCCAGTAGGCCGTCATATCCACCAGGCCATAACCCGGCACCCGCATGTAATCGGTGCTGGAGTCAGTCAGGCTGTTGCCGGTGTTGGTAAAGCTGTTGCGATTTGTGGCGCTGGCTTTCTTACCTTTAACAAACGTGGCGGTGACGGCAGCACCATAGCCGCGCGCCTCATCATCCCAGGCGAGTCCGACAATTGCTTTCATCGGCGCAACGCTCTCCAGGTCGACGTAGCGGTCTCCCAGGTAGCTCGACTTCGCCGCACCCTGGGTGTACCCAAACGCCAGATTAGCGCTCAGCCCCTCGACCTCGCTGAACCAGCTGCCGAAGTTCACCTTGCTGCTGATTTCAGCCCCATAGATATAGGCTTTGTCGCGGTTCTCCGCCTGATAGGTGGTATAGATGTTGCTGGGTACATTGACGAACTTACCCGGATTGGCCGCCCGGCTGTAGCGGGTAAAGGCAATGAAGTTTTTGTAGTCGTTATAGAACGCGGCAGCGTTAAGCGTCACGCCCTCTGCAACCTGCCCTTTTATACCCCATTCGTAGTTGTTGCTGGTTTCGGTTTTCAGATCGGCATTGCCAATCAGCGCATACTGCGCGGGACCGGCATAGCTGGAGCCAAGGTTCCATGAGCCATAGAGCTGAGAGTCGTTAGGGAACTGCGCGCCACGGGTATATTGCAGATAAGTCATCAATGCCGGGGTCAGATCGTACTGGAAGGCGATCGACGGCAACACCTGAGTGTCGCTGTTTGGCGAACCGTAGAGCGCGGAGACTTCGCTGGCGTCGAGCACACTGCTGTTTGTCGTCAGTGTCGCCACATCGCGTGGGCGGGTGTTCTGATACGCCACACGCACGCCCGGCACGATAGCCGCACGGTGTCCGTCAGCATCGAAGCTGATGGTATCCTGCAGATAACCGCCAACCGTATAACTGCGGCTGTTAGCCTGCGGTTGCATGATCACGCTGGTGGCGCTCGCCGCAGGCGACTGACGGAAAGGCCGTTCGGTATCCACCAGACGCGCATTCAGCCCGGCGCTCAGTTCATGGCGCCCGATGTTTTTAAGCGCGCGGGTGTCAAAACCGTAGCTGTCGCTGTTGTAGTCGGAGTAGACGGTTTGCCAGGTGGTGGCACCTGACGGCATAAAGGTGTTGTCATGTGCCTGGGTCTGCTGCCAGTAAACGCGGGTTGTCAGACTGTCGATCAGGTCATTATAAGGCGTGTACTCATCCACCAGGCTGATGCCCCAGCGTCGTGTATCGCTCTGCTGCTGCGCCGTTCCCCAGACCGTATTGCCGGACGTGCTCCAGCTGTCGTAATGGCTGTGGTGCGTTTTGTGATAGTAATCGAAAGTCGCGCTGAGCTTGTGAAGATCATTGGGCTGCCAGATGCCCGAGGTCATAAAGGCATCGGAATGCCAGTTGGCTGGATAGGCATCAACCGTGTCGCTGTTGTTGCGGGTCTGTTGGCCGTCACGACGACTGTAAACAAAGATTCCCCGCAGCGTATCATCGCCTGCTGCTGCCGTAACGCCGTTGTGCCAGCTGCGGCTGGCGGAGTCGTAGTCGCTTTGATAACCGAAATAGTTGCCTTTACCGGGATGCAGATAGTCATCCGGGGATTTATTGCGGAACGAGACATTGCCGCCAATCGAGTTATTCGGCTGATCCACTGCCGTGGCACCCTTCTCAATTCCAATATGACCAAACATATAGGGATCGATGTAATCGCGGCCAATCCCAAAGCTGTCGAGACCGGCTCGTCCCACATAGCTGCGGCCGGTGGCCTGCGGTAATGGAATGCCATCCACATCGAGACCCACGCGGTTGCTCTCTAAACCACGAATGTTGTAGCCGGTGTAACCGGCCCGGTCAAAGCCGCTCTTACCGGCTGAGGAGCCGCCACTGGTGCCGGTGGCACTGATCAGCGGTTCATAACGCATGATCGATCCAAAATCAGTAGCGCCACGTTGCTGCAGATCGCTGGCAGAGAGCGTGGTTTTACTGCCCGCCGTTTGTTTAATTTCCGGTGCATTCACCGTCATTACCGGTTCAGCACTGCTGCCATAGCGGTCGGAAAGGGTCAGCGTGGCAGGTTCACTGCCCGCAGCATAGGTGCAGGTGGTATTGATAAAGGTGGCGAGCAACGCCAGCTCAGACAGACGCGGTTGCGTCAATCTCCGAAAACGTGGTGACATAGGCGCGAATTACCTGATTAATTGTTAGTATTCGCTCACTTGCTTGCTGGAACATAAAAAACGGCTCTGCATAAAAGCCGTAAAAAGTCAGAACATCATGCGGGTGTAATCATTATCGCCGCGAATTTAATGCAACTGATAATCATTATCAATCCCATTTACATTAAGACATAAACCACAGCGCACAAATTGTTAACCCGAATGCATCTGCATTTATCAATACGTAAAGGAAGAGAGTTATGGCGCAAAAACCTGTGGTTGTTATTCACTACTGTTTGCAATGCAACTGGCTGATGCGGTCAGCGTGGATGGCACAGGAACTGTTGCATACCTTCGCCGAGGATCTGGCAGAGGTCACGCTGAAACCCGGCACCGGCGGTATTTTTGAGATTACGCTGGATGGTCATCTGCTGTGGGAACGTAAGCGGGACGGTGGTTTCCCGGATGCGACTACCCTGAAACAGCGCGTGCGCGACATCTGTTTCCCGGATCGTACCCTGGGCCACATCGACAAGAATAAGAGTGAAATCAGCTGATTAACTGTGGGTGATTTTATCAGCCGCGTCGTGCAGCGCCTTAATCAGCGTCTGCAGCGCGGCTTCTGAAATATCTTCCTGCGCCAGTCGTTGATTCAGAGCCATCTTCAGCCCGTGAATCGCCTGCTCCACAGCAGGAATGCTGCGGTTATTGACCACGATCGCCAGCGTAGAGAGCCGCGTAATCAGGCTGGCTACGGTTTCGCGATTATCAGACAGCTGCGCCTCACCAGCCGCCGTCAATCGGTAGGCTTTACGCGCTGCCTGCGCATCCACCACCTGAATCGCCTCCATCTCTTCCAGCAGCGTCAGATTGGGATAGATGATCCCCGGGCTGGGCGAATACTCTCCCTTTGACAGCTCCTCAACGGACTTGATCAGCTCATAGCCGTGCGCCGCATTCTGCGCCAGGAAATGGAGCATCAGCAGGCGAATCTCACTCGCTTCCAGCATCTTTTCACGTCGTTTACGTCGTCCGCCGCAGCCGCCTGCGCGCGAAGTCTGTTCGTCAGATGAAGTGGACGTCGGATGCTGTTTCATGACCTGCCCTGCTGAAAAAAAGGAGAGTGATGGTAGTCCGCCATCTGGCAAAACTCAATTGCCAGCGCGGCTTACTTCTGATGCCAGTAGGCCACCGCCCGTACGAAGTCGCTGTCGAGACCACGCTGCGAGGTAAAGTAGTCAGACAGCGCTTTGACAAACTCACCTTCGCCGGTCAGCCAGATAAAGTAATCCTCCGTCGGAATAGCGATCTGATCCAGCCGGGTAATCAGCTGGCTGAACTGCGCTTTTTGCATCTGACCGCTGCCCAGCCAGTTTGTCGTTACGTCTGCCGTATCCGCTAAATAGTCGCGACCGGTCGCTTCATCGGTAAAGGCATAGAGATGCAGCGCCTGGGCGCGGGCATCACGCTGACGGCGGGTAAAAGCGGGCAGCCCGGTTTCGTCGCAGACGTAAAGCTGAAATGCGTAATCGGTCGGCACCACCAGCGAGCCGCGTGGCCCACCAACAATCAGTTTATCGCCCACCTGCGCCTGCGCGGCCCAGTCACTGGCCACGCCCTGCTGATGAATATAGAAGTCGAGGGTCAGTGAAGATTCACCATCGAATTCCAGCGGCGTGTAATCACGCGCCTGCGGACGTAAACCTTCCGGCCAGACAATGCCTGCGTCGGTAATCTGCGGCAGAGCCAGTGTTTCACCTTCAGCAGAAGGGAAAAACACCTTAATGTGGTCATCAAAGCCTGGCGACGTAAAGCCTGCCAGATCGCTGCCGCTGAACCGGATGCGCCAGAATTTCCCTGCAATATGGGTTTTACTTTCGACCTGGATATGGCGAAAACACAGTTCATTGCGGACGCGCTGCGGCGTGCGCTTATCGGCTGTTGTAGTCAAAATTTTTCTCCTGAAACAGGGCTTATGCCCGATAGTCAGGGGCATACCCGCCATGATTAAACACCAATGGAATAACAATCATTCTCATCTGAAGCACCAAGATTAGCTATGATATATCTTCGGCACAAGAACGAAAAATGCGATTCTGCAACTTAAGATATATTTTAAGCAGTGTCGTAAGCGAGGAGATACGGACGGGAAGCGGCATGAATCAGAAGCATCAGAGATGCAGCATGCAGGTAAAGACTGTTTCAGATGCAGGTGAATGGGCCTCAGAGAGGAAGCCGCAGGTGCAGAGTATGAGCAGGTAAATCAGGCAGAAGCTGTCCGGCTCCTGATGAGCCGGGCATCATCTCGCGCCGCCGGTTCTGGCAGCGCATCAACACTTACAGCGTGTCGTTGAATCCGGAAAGGGAGGCATTACTGCTGGTGTGATCCGGCAGTTCACCATCACCAAGGATTTCATGCTGGGTAACCTGAGAATGCGGATGCAGTCCGGCAGGCGGTGAGAAAGGCTCAGCCTGCTGCGCCATCGCCATTGCAGGCAATGCCAGGATCAGGGAAATCATTAAGCGTCGCATAGTTGTCTTCGATTGTCGTTTTGGCCAGAAAAGGCCTGAAATGCAGATGAATGTTCCAGCCCTACCATAGAAGTACGATGATTCAGATATGGCAGGGTTTCGGGGGAGGATTTTACGCCAGAATGGCGACTTATTTTATAAAATCGTGCGGTTTGTCACGGTTTATCGCACGAAAGATGCATTGGCAGGAGCAGAAGCGATCGCCCCTGCCCTGCCAGCTACGCCTGCATCACCGGAATAGAAAAAACGCCGCTGAGCCAGTCGGGCTTACAGTGCGCAAAATCAAGACGCAACAGGTCTTTGCCCGGACGGCGCGACACGCCCAGCATGGGCAAATGCTGATAGTAAATATCCTCGATAAAGCGCGTCAGCTGCTCCGGCCTGCCGCTCCAGCGGATCGACGCATAGAGGCCGCACACCTCGCTCCAGCTGGCGGTATTGTCACCCAGCAGCCCGGCATGTTGTGGTGCCAGCGCCTGAAACAGGCTGATATTCTGTTGGTCTGCAGAGCTATGGCCGGGACCATACTGAAAGCCTAACCAGCCGTGCGTCGCATGGCTGCCCGCCAGCGCGACCAGATGCCGTGCCTGCTCTGCCACCCGGTGGTCGTGGTCGGCAATATACTCACCAAACCTGCACTCCCACTCCAGTGTCTCTCCGCACAGATGCAGTTCTTCCTCACGTTCCACCAGCGTCGCACGCTCTGCCAGCGATCGCACCAGAATGCGGCCATGGAAGTTTTTAACCGGCAAGTGAGGAATACGGCGAAACGCGCCAGGCGTCAGTGAAAAGTGGCCTTTGAACACCCGCGTAAAGTTTTGCTGGTTATCAAAGCCAAAACGTACGGCGATATCGATCAGCGTCATGCGTGTCAGACGCAGCGCCATGGCCGCCATCGTCAGACGCCGTTTGCGGGTATATGCCGCCAGCGTCTGTCCGGTCATCTCCTTGAACATGCGCTGCATGTGCCATTTGGAATAACCTGATTTCAGGGTGATTTGATCGATATTGAGATCGTCGGTGAGGTTGGCTTCTATCCACTCGACCAGATCGTTAATGTGCTGCTTTTTAATAGCCTGACTGAGCATGATGGCGATTTACGACGCGGGTTAGGACTGGAATTTTCGTTACAAAAGAATAACAAAAATTGCGAATCGGTGTAAGGAAAGGGTAAGGCGCACGCGCCTGTTCGGGGCGATTCCGCATTAATTGCTTAGGTTACTAACTAAAAAAGGCTGACTGACGTCAGCCTCAGACAACTCAGAATGTAAAGCGATGGGAGCATACGCCAGGAGCAAAGCATCGCGGGCCATGGATGGTGTTTTTGCGTCTTTGCGGAGGGCGTATGCTCCCTGAGCTTGCTCGTTATCAATACTCGCAGTCGTCACGACAATTAATGACTACGCATTCCCGCCGCAGTCATCATCATACGGAACAGCGAGGCGACAACGCCCAGCGCCAGCACGCTGGCGGCGTAGATAAACACCAGCCACATCACACGCTTCCACCACGGTGCTTTTGTCTCTGCGGTGTGATTGTGGTCTTTCATGCTGCTGAGGCTTTTCATATCAATGATATCCTGCGTCTGCTTTGATTTTTCCACGGAACACGTAGTAGCTCCAGAAGGTATAGCCCAGGATCATCGGGATAATCAGCAGGCTACCCACCAGCATAAAGGCCTGACTCTGCGGAGGTGCCGCAGCGGCCCAGATGGTCACGGATGGCGGAATAATATTTGGCCAGATACTGATGCCCAGTCCGGAGAAGCCGAGGAAGATCAGCGCCAGCGTCAGCAGGAACGGTGAATAGTGCGCCTCGCGTTTGATGGCGCGAATAATGCCCCACGAACAGAGCAGCACCAGCACCGGAACCGGCAGGAACAGGAACAGATTTGGCGTGCTGAACCAGCGATGAGAGATGTCGGCATGCGCAAACGGCGTCCACAGGCTGACGATGCCAATAATCACTAATAGCGCAATCACCAGCGGCGTCGCCAGCGCAGACATCTTACTATGCAGTTCATTCTCGGTCTTCATGATGAGCCAGGTACAGCCCAGCAGCGCATAGGCCACCACCAGACCCACGCCGCAGAACAGCGGGAACGGTGCCAGCCAGTCCATTGCGGAACCGGCAAAGCGGCGTCCCTCAACCGGAATACCATCCAGCAATGCACCGACCGCCACACCCTGACTGAAGGTGGCGATGATCGAACCGGCAATAAACGATTTGTCCCAGAATGCACGATGGCCTTCCACCGCTTTAAAGCGGAACTCGAAGGCAACGCCGCGGAAAATCAGACCGATCAGCATGGCGGTCAGCGGAATAGATAGTGCGTCGGCGATGACTGCATAGGCCAGCGGGAATGCACCGAACAGGCCTGCGCCCCCCAGCACCAGCCAGGTCTCATTACCATCCCAGACCGGCGCGACGGTATTCACCATCATGTCGCGCTCGCCAGCATCTTTGTTGAACGGGAACAGCAGACCAATGCCCAGGTCGAAACCATCCATCACGATATACATCAGGGTTGCGAAGACGATAATCACAAACCAGATAACGGAAAAATCGATCATCTTAGTGGTCTCCATCCTTAAAGGTGGCAGCGGAAAGTGGACGCGCTGGCGTTTTCTTCTGACCCGGTCCACCCTCTTCGGTGATATGACCTTCGCCGACAACCGGTCCCTGCTTAATCAGACGCATCATATAGTGATACCCCACGCCAAACACCGAGCTGTAGACCAGAATAAAGGCAAGCAGGCTGATGCTCATGTGCATATCGCCATGTGCCGAGACCGCATCAATGGTGCGCTGCACGCCATAAACCACCCACGGCTGGCGACCGATTTCAGTGGTAAACCAGCCTGCCAGAATCGCAATCAGACCCGATGGACCCATCAACAGTGCAAACCACAGGAACGGACGCGACTCATAAAGACGCCCTTTGAAACGCAGCCACAGGCTGACCACGCCCAGTGTGATCATCAGCAGGCCCAGCGCCACCATCACGCGGAAGGACCAGAAAATTACCGTTGAATTAGGTCGATCCTCTTTCGGGAACGACTTCAGCGCCGGAACCTGCTTGTCCAGACTGTGCGTCAGAATCAGACTGCCGAGATAAGGCACTTCCAGCGCATATTTGGTGCGCTCCTGCTCCATGTCGGGAATACCAAACAGGATCAGCGGTGTGGCTTCACCCGGCGGGTTTTCCCAGTGACCTTCAATCGCCGCGATCTTGGCAGGCTGATGCTCCAGTGTGTTCAGACCGTGAGCATCACCAATCATCGCCTGAATCGGCGCGACGATCAGCGCCATCCATAACGCCATGGAGAACATCCTGCGGATGGCAGGATTATTGTTGCCCTTCAGCAGATGCCAGGCCGCCGATGAACCGACAAAGAAGGCACTCGCCAGGAACGCTGCCACCGACATATGGAACAGCCGGTAAGGGAAAGAGGGGTTAAAGACGATTTTGAACCAGTCCTGCGGAACCACGATGCCATTCTGAATGATGTAGCCCTGCGGCGTATGCATCCAGCTGTTAGAGGCCAGGATCCAGAAGGTCGAAATCAGTGTACCCAGGGCGACCATGCAGGTGGCAAAGAAGTGCAGACCCGGACCTACGCGATTCCAGCCAAACAGCATCACGCCCAGGAAGCCCGCTTCCAGGAAGAACGCCGTCAGCACTTCATAGGTCAGCAGCGGACCAGTGATACTGCCGGCAAACTCTGAGAAGCCGCTCCAGTTCGTGCCGAACTGATAAGCCATCACCAGCCCTGACACCACACCCATACCGAAGTTAACGGCAAAGATTTTGGACCAGAAATGGTAGAGATCGCGATAGGTTTGATCGCGGGTTTTGAGCCACATACCTTCGAGTACGGCCAGGAAGCTGGCGAGACCGATGGTGATGGCGGGAAAGATAATATGGAAGGAAACAGTAAATGCGAACTGAATCCTGGCCAGATGAAAGGCATCTAATCCGAACATTGCTTACCTCTTTGCCACATAGAACACCATGTATTTACTTATTATTAACAACTTAAGCCTGATGCGCTGACTTCTCTGCGCTTATTAAAATTCCTGCCGCAAATTTAGAACTATTCGCGACGAGGAAACAGAAACAGTGGGGTTAATGAAAACTATAACAGTCTTTGTTGATTTTGATCATTGTTTTTAACGGGAATTACTTATTTAAAAATAAGGCTTAAAGGTTAATCAGAGCGTATTTATGTGTCGTTAATGTTACGGTATTTGTCACTTTAAAAATTCACATTGGCAAAGCAAATCCTGACTAAAAAAAGCCCTCAACCGGCTGTTTTCAGACGTTATTTTGTTATAAACCCTGATTTCAGAAAGGTCAAATTTGAGAGCAAATAAATTAAATAATCTTATTTTTTAACAAGTTAAATCAGTAAATGAGTACCACCACCGATTTGTTTATTTTTTTGCATTACCCTTGCTAATTCAGACCTGCACCCAGGCAAAAAATAGCCAGAGCGGCGCCTTTAAGCGCCACGGGAGATGTTAATAAAATGGGTCAAAAAGCTGGACTGAATTAACAGCGCATCCGAAGCAGTCGGTTATTCCGGGCCAGAGCCTGATGAAATGATTTAATAACCAGCAAAGAGGCGAAAAAACCGCTTGGGTTATTTTCGCTGCCGTTACGTTATTCCGGTTTCAGTGAGAGAAATGGGAGAGAAGAACAGATCAGAAATCTCCTGCCAGCATCCCCACACCTTCACGACGGGATGGCTGACAGGCGGGGGATTTTACTCAGCTGCAGATTTTTCACGCTGTGCCAGAATCCGGCTCAGGTTCAGCTCCAGCCAGTCCGCCAGCCCCACCACCTGTTCACTGACTTCGCGGCCAAGCGGGGTCAGACGATACTCCACATGCGGCGGTACGACATCGTAAGCGATGCGCTGCACGAAGCCATCTTCTTCCAGGTAGCGCAGATTCTGCGCCAGCATCCGTTCACTGACGCCACCGACCGCCCGGCGCAACGCACTGAAGCGCAGCGTCTGGCCCTGCAGGGCCAGCAGAATCAGTACGCTCCAGCGGCTGGTCACCCGTTTCAGTACGTCGCGCGACGGACAATTAACGTTAAGCAGTTCACCACGACTAAATTTTTCACTCAATTTTTCAGACATTTAACCTGCGTACCTCAAACTAACAATTCTGTAAGTACTTACTAAAAATTAGTTTATACCCTAGTCTGGATTTTACCAACAGCCACAGGAGTCATCCCATGATTGCAGTTACAGGTGCCACCGGCCAGCTGGGCCGAATCGTTATCGATGCATTACTGAAAAAAGTTCCGGCGGCAGAAATTGTTGCCGCTGTGCGTACGCCCGCCAAAGCGGCCGATCTTGCTGCGCTGGGCGTGATTGTCCGCCAGGCCGATTATGGCCAGCCAGAGACGCTGGAGGCCGCTTTTGCAGGCGTGGATAAGCTGCTGCTGATCTCGGGCAGTGAAGTGGGCCAGCGTGAGGCGCAGCATAAAGCTGTCATCGACGCTGCAAAGGCTGCAGGCGTGGGCTTTATCGCCTACACCAGTCTGCTGCATGCGGATACCTCACCGCTGGGTTTAGGTGTTGAACATCGCGCGACTGAAGCGCTGCTGAAAGCCGCAGGCATCCCGTTCGCCCTGCTTCGCAACGGCTGGTACACCGAGAACTATGCCGCCAGCATTCCTCCGGCGCTGGCACATCATGCGTTTATCGGCGCGGCAGGTGAAGGCCGCATCGCGTCGGCTGCCCGACAGGATTATGCTGAAGCGGCGGCTGAAGTAATGACTCGTGACGATCAGGCGGGCAAAGTCTATGAGCTGTCCGGCGACGACAGCTATACGCTGGCGCAATTTGCTGCGGAGATTGCCGCACAGAGTGGTGAGAAGGTCGATTACGTCAATCTGTCTCAGGCTGACTTTGCCGCCGCGCTGAAAGGCGCTGGCCTGCCAGAGGGTCTGGCGGAGATGCTGGCGGATTCTGATGCCGGTGCAGAAAAAGGTGGCCTGTTTGATGATTCGCGTCAGCTGAGCAAACTGATCGGTCGCCCGACCACAAGCTGGCAGGCGGTGATCCGCGCAGCACTGGCGAACACTTAATCCAGCTCTCTCTGAGCGGGCAACCCTGCCCGCTCACTTCTCACTCCTGCCCTGATTTCCGTTGCGTATGCCATTTTCTGCACCCTTTGCGGCTGCGGTTTCTTTTACAAAATGTGAATAAATGCCAGTTTTCTTCAGCTTAAATTTTTTTATTCATGCTGCTAAGAGATTCATCCGAAATGTGTTTTTTGTGGATACCGCTATATTTGGTTGAATTGACTGGAATTTATTAAAAAGCCTCGATTAATCGACAATTTTTATTACGTTCATAGATATTCTGCATTGTTGTTCCGCAGGATGAGAGGTCTATAATTTCTCCTTTGTGCAACCACGACCGCTCAGGAGGCCGTTATTAATACCCATCGCCAGCAACAAAATGCACTTGAAGAGGTTCGTGCCGGGGCGGAAGTTGAGTATCAATACGATCCCCATGAACTGAAACTGGATCGCATGCAGGATTCTGAACCGGAACCGGAGCTGATTGAAGGCTTACCGGCACCGGATGCGCTCACGCCTGCCGATCGTTATCTGGAACTGTTTGAACATGTCCAGATGTCGCGGATTTTTGAGGACAGCAAAACCTTCCCCGACTGTTCGCCTAAGTACGATCCGCTGGATGTGCTGATGCGCTATCGTCGACAGAAACGCAGCAGTGATTTCGACCTGTCGCGTTTTGTCGCCGATCACTTTTATCTGCCTGGCGTAAACGAAAGTTTTTATGTCTCCAACCCGGATAAATCGCTCAATGAGCATATCGATGACCTGTGGCCGGTTCTGACCAAAATGCCGCAGCAGCATATGCCACACTCATCGTTGCTGCCGTTACCGAAACCCTATGTGGTACCGGGCGGACGCTTTGGCGAAACCTACTACTGGGACTCCTACTTCACCATGCTGGGCCTGGCGGAATCGGGCCGTGATGACCTGCTGCGTCACATGGCAGACAACTTTGCCTGGCTGATCGATAACTACGGCCATGTGCCAAATGGCAACCGTACTTATTATCTCAGCCGTTCTCAGCCGCCGGTTTTTGCCCTGATGGTGGAGCTGTTCGAAGAGGATGGCGTGCGCGGTGCTAAGCGCTATCAGGAACAGCTGATGAAGGAGTATCAGTTCTGGATGGATGGTGCCGGCTCACTGATGCCAAACCAGGCTTATCGTCACGTCGTGCGGATGCCAAATGGCTCGCTGCTGAACCGTTACTGGGATGACCGCGATACGCCACGTGATGAGTCGTGGATGGAAGATGTTGAAACCGCGCGCGAATCTAAACGTCCGGCCAGCGAAGTCTATCGTGACCTGCGTGCTGGTGCTGAGTCGGGCTGGGATTACTCCTCGCGCTGGCTGCGTAACCCGAAACGTCTGTCGAGTATCCGTACGACACAGTTTATCCCTATCGATCTGAACGCGTTCCTGTACAAGCTGGAGTTGATGATTGCCACCCTGTCGCACGCCAAAGGCGAAGAGCTGACGGCGCTGGCCTGGCAGAAAAAGGCGGAAACGCGGAAACGCGCTATTACCCGTTACCTGTGGGACAGCACCGCTGGTGTGTTCCGTGACTACGACTGGCGTCGTGAGCGTTTTGGTGCCTTTACCGTTGCCTCGGTCGTTCCGCTGTTTGTGGGTCTGGCGACGCCGCATCAGGCGCACCTGCAGTCAATCTCCCTGCGTCATCTGTTGCTGAGCAACGGTGGCCTGCTGACCTCAATGGTGGAAAGCGGTGAGCAGTGGGACCGTCCTAACGGCTGGGCACCGATGCAGTGGATGGCCGTTGTGGGTCTGAATAACTATGGTGAAGAGACGCTGGCAAGTGAAGTCGCGGTGAACTGGCTTAATACGGTTAATAACTTCTATCAGTTGCACCACAAGCTGGTCGAGAAGTATGACATCAGCGGCGACCGCGCCCGTCCCGGCGGCGGCGGCGAGTATCCATTACAGGATGGCTTCGGCTGGACGAACGGCGTTACACGTAAGCTGATGACGATGTATGGGCATTTAATGGCTGACTGAGTGTCGCAGCCTGTAAATCACTAAAACGCAAAAGCCGGGTCATTCCCGGCTTTTTTCATACAGGCATTCAGGCGTTACTTCTTCGCTTCTGCGCCCGGCTGCGACGCACGTTGCAGGAATTTCTGAGTCACTTCAGGCAGGTGTTGCAGCAGCCACTCCGCCATGGCCACTTCCTGATCGCGAATCTCGTTGAGGATGCGAACGCCCTGCGTATCGCCCACCTGCTCCGCCGCGGCAATCAGGCTGGTGTAGCTGGCGATCTCAGCATTCTCAAAAACGTAGCCACTGATGGCACCCTTCACCACTTCATCAGAGTTAAACATACCGCCCACCGCCTGGCCGGTCGCCGCCATTTTACCCATCGCATCTTTCACCACAGAGTGATCGATAGCGTGGCTGTCGAGCAGCTGTTCCAGCAGGGTCAGCTGATGCTTGGTTTCTTCCAGATGTTGCGCCAGACGCTGTTCCAGCGCCGGATAGTGTTCAAGACGGCCTGACATCTTGCTCAGCATGCTTTCTGCCTGCTTTTCCATCGCATGCGCATCGCGCAGCCAGTCATGATAATGTTCAATCGCAGTCATGTGTCACTCCTTAAGAGACGGTAATCGCCTCGGCTACCGAGGTGAGTTTCTCATCCGTTTGTTTCTCTTCATTCAGGGTCGCTGCCAGCAGCTCTGCCGCTTTGGTATACCCCAGCTTCAGCGCCAGTGCATGCAGCGTGCCGTAGGTGGCAATCTCATAGTGCTCAACTTTCTGTGCCGCACCGATCAGCCCCTGATCGCGGACTTCGCCCTTTTCGACCGAGTCGATAATTTCCTGGGCTTCTTCAACCAGACCTTCAAGCGCATGGCATTTCATTCTTTTGATTTTGACTTCAGGTGTCACGTCTACCAGTTCATCCAGTCGTTCAATCTGAGCACGGGTCTCTTCAAGATGCTGATTAAACGCAGCGATAAGATTTTCGTCACTGGCAGCACGCGCCATTTTAGGCAACGCACGGGTTATCTGTTTCTCAGCGCTGTATACATCGGAAAGGTCGTGGATGAACAGATCGTTTAACGTTTTCACTGTCATAAGATAGCCTCATTGATTAAAAAGCTGCGTCGGTAATAACGCAACGCCGGTCATATCGTTGGCACCTGAAAAGTTTAGTGGAGATTCTTAATATCGCACGCTGTGGCAGTATGAATTTAATACAAAAGTGGCATGCAAAATGCATTTTCCTTTTTACAGCAGTCATTTAGCCTAAAAGGTTTTTATGGCTGCGGCTTCGCTCGCTGCGGTGGAATTTGTACAAAGCAATAAATCTCTGTATAAATTTTTTAGGATTAAGTGCATAAAAAAAGCACCAGTCAAAACTTAGTTGTACATAACTTTATTAAACCGTATAGCTTTAATCGATCGGAAATAAAAAAACCGGCAGGGAAAACCCAACCGGTTTAATTAACGGCATCTCTCTGTGTCAATGATAAATCAGCGACATAATTCAGGAGGTAATTATCTTGCAGGAAAATGAAAAGAGAATCTGTGCAGCCCGGCAAACGCGTTAAGCTGCCATCCGGCAGCCTTAAAAGCGTTTAGCTTCTGCGGCTTACCTTACCTCCCTTGCGCCCGGCTTCGATGGCACGTTCGGGATCGTTCTTAAAGTTCCCGCCACTTTTCTGACCGCCTTTGCGCCCTGCTTCCGCAGCACGCTCTTTGTCAGCCGCAAAATTCCCGGCCCCACCACGATATTGAGTCATTCTGTGTTCCTCTTTGAAATTAAAATCAGAATTTGCACAGTTAATGCTTAATCAGGCCGATTCAGCAACCTAAATGTAGACAGAAAACCGTACCGATCAAGCGAGATAAATAAAAAACCCGCTACCGATCTGACTTATTGGCAGCTCAACCCTCATCCGGACTGGTAACGCATTTCAACTATCGCTCTGTTCTATTCAAAAAAGAGCTACGGCTCCAAATACATTTCTTACAAAAATCGCCGCGCCCTATTAATCAATCATTTTCGAAAAATGTCCAATTGAAAAAACAGTAACCGAAGCGGCAATGAGATAACTCCATCAATATCAGTTAGTGAAGATGATCAACAAACGATCAATTTCCCTAAGCGAAGCGGTAAATATATTTACACACCACTGTTTTGGAAGCTGAATTAAGCGAGACGCAAGGCTTTGACCGTGCCAGCTGAAAATAGCTGATTTTGATCAATAAACGATCAATTATACTGATTTAATGAAAATTTTAATCAGAATGATACGCAATAATTGGTACAGATATTCAGGATTAAACGAAGCGGTGATATTCAGGTAAATCAGGGATGAAAATCGGGTTTTCGGAATAGTACTAAAAAGTGTTTTCTGTGGAGAAATTCATAGGTTTTATGAGCCTGCAGGCGGCGAGCAGAAGGAGAAATCAAAAAATGACGGGTGCAATCGTGCAGTGCCTGTCGGGAAATCGTGCGTCAGTGGCCTGCAGGGATGAAGCCTGGCAGTGTCAGAGAGGGTCAGACACGGCGGAATAAAAGGCAACGCCGCGTTTACCGTTCTTCTTTATGCGGTACATGGCTTCATCAGCACGTGCCAGGGCGGTATCAAAGTCATCTTTTACCTCAACCTGTGACACGCCTACTGACGCGCCTATGTGCGCGTGCCCGTTAGCCAAATCAAAAGGGGTAAGTACCGCATCAAGGCAGGCATGCGCCAGCTGTCTGACCTGCGGCTGCCTGAGTGCAAACGGCAATAGCAGGACGAACTCATCGCCGCCGAGCCGGCCAATGATTACTTCTGACGGGGAGAGCTCAGTCAATCGCTGGCTTAACTGAATTAACACTTCATCACCGCTGCGATGCCCCAGGGTATCGTTGACGTGTTTGAAGTTATCCAGGTCAATAAAGACAACGCAGAGCGGCCCCTGCGCTTTCATTTCACAGAAAGCATTTTGCAGGGCATGGCGATTATTGAGCAGCGTAAGGGGATCGTGCAGCGCCAGCAGAGCGAGCTGCTCTTCATATTCCTTCTCTTTGGTCATGTCGATGTGAGTACCGATGACTTTAACCGGCTCGCCGTGCGCGTTCCACTCGCTGACCCGGCCCCGATCCAGCACCCACGTGATACTGCCATTTTTGGCGATCATGCGATGCAGCGCTTCATAGTAAGGCGCTTTTCCGGCGATGTGATCGTTAAATGCCCGCAAAACTTCGGCGGCATCATCAGGATGCAGACTCTCTTTCCACGATTCGAAGTTGGCGTCGGTTTCTTTAGGCTGGAAGCCGAGCATCGCACCCCAGCGTCGGTTGAAGATCACCAGTTTGCCGCTGGGAATATCAAGCTGCCACAGGAATAATCCGGTGCCATCCAGTGCCGCGTTGAGTTTTGTACGAGCGTCATGCGCTATACGCTTCAGACGCGCATTATGCTTTTTCAGGTTCTGTATCTGCAGACGCAGCGCTTCTTCTGACATGATCATGAGAGAACTGTAAAAATGGCTATTGTGCCTGTCAGGTTGATTCTGTAAAGAGTGGCTACTAAAACACGATTAGCCGCGGCCAATTGCAGGCTGGACAGCACATCAGGCGGTGCGGGTCTGGCAACACAGCACAGAGGCGAAGCAGCAAATTGGTTTCACCGTGAAATCTGTTTACATTGCTACAGCGTTGTGCGGCGAAATGCGCCGGACTGAAGTGAAATTCGGAAATGTCGGGGGAGTCTGGCGAACCTTCGATAACGGGTTCGTGCCAGAACGCAAAAACCCGCCAGAGGCGGGTTCTTTAAAGATGGTGCCCGAACCCGGACTAAAATGCCGGGAGCATTTTTGCATCGCGCGTCAGCGCGACCCGAAGGGCGAGCCACAGGATGTGGCGAGTGTATCGAACCTTCGATAACGGGTTCGTGACAGAACGCAAAAACCCGCCAGAGGCGGGTTCTTTAAAGATGGTGCCCGAACCCGGACTAAAATGCCGGGAGCATTTTGCATCGCGCGTCAGCGCGACCCGAAGGGCGAGCCACAGGATGTGGCGAGTGTATCGAACCTTCGATAACGGGTTCGTGCCAGAACGCAAAAACCCGCCAGAGGCGGGTTCTTTAAAGATGGTGCCCGAACCCGGAATCGAACCAGGGACACGGGGATTTTCAATCCCCTGCTCTACCGACTGAGCTATTCGGGCAACGGGGCGCATTAAACCAAAGCGGCCCGGCAGCGTCAAACGCTTTTCACCAAAATCACATCGACTGACGGCTTTTCCATCAACTCAAATATCGGGTTTGACCCGGCGCAAAAATCTCGCGTCTGGCCGGATAAATTTTAGTCAGCGGAGCGGTAAAGGCTCCATTGTGCCGCGATTTTGCCGATATAGGAGGCGAGACCAACACTAATAATAAGGATCGCCATGTTTTCCACCATTACATCAGGTATCACTTCACGCCACGGCTGGCAGAAGCGGGCTCACTCAGCGGCCACGCTGAGCTCGCTCAACGGCTCCATCGCCATGGTTGAGTTCTCCCCCGATGGCACCATTCTCAGCGCCAATGCGCTGTTTCTGGCGCGCATGGGCTACACGCTGGCGGAGATTGAAGGCCAGCACCACAGCCTTTTTTGCACGCCGGAACAGCTTCAGTCGCGGGACTATCAGGATTTCTGGCTGCGGCTGAACCGGGGCGAAAGCTTCAGCGATAAATTTCTGCGCATGGCGAAAAACAGCCGCCCGATCTGGCTGGAAGCCAACTATGTGCCGGTGCAGAACCGCCATGGCCGGGTGATTAAAATCGTCAAACTGGCCACCGACATTACGGGCCATATCAACGATGCCCAGGAGCAGCGCGCCATTACCACCGCCATTGAACGGTCGATGGCGGTCATCGCCTTTAACCTCAAAGGTGAAGTGCTGAAAGCCAACGACAATTTTCTGAAAACCATGGGCTACCGTCGTGAAGAGGTCGAAGGGATTCACCACAGTCGTTTCTGTTCGCAGGCTGTACGCGACAGCCGCGAATATAGCGAGTTCTGGCAGCAACTGAACCGGGGTGAATTTGTCTCGGGTCAGTTTCCCCGGGTGAATAAACGGGGTGAGACGGTCTGGCTGCGTGCCACCTATAACCCGGTTTTTGATGAACAGGGCCGGCTCTACAAAATCGTCAAATTCGCCACGGATGTGACCGCACAGGTGGAAAAGAATCAGCAGGAGCATGATGCGGCGCAGCGGGCTTATCACACCGCACTGCAAACGGATGAAAGCACAAAGCTGGGTGCCGATGTGATCGCCAGCAGCGTGGAAACCATGAATGCGCTGGCGGGTGAACTGCAGGGGATCTCCGGTGATATTACCGGCCTGAGTGAGTCTTCTGATCGTATCGGCGCGATTGTGGAAGGTATTCGCCGGATCGCCGATCAGACCAACCTGCTGGCGCTGAATGCCGCCATTGAAGCAGCGCGGGCGGGCACCCATGGCCGCAGCTTTGCTGTGGTGGCTAATGAAGTCCGCACGCTGGCAGCCAACATTAACCGCGCCACTACCGACATTGAAAACCGGATTCAGCAAAATCATCTACTGGCAAGCCGTGCGCTGAAAGGTATTGAGTCGAACCTGAAACGTGCCGATCAGGGTGTACAGCTGGCTCAGGAGGCGGGCGGCGTGATTGCAGAAATCCGTGAAGGCGCAACGGACGTGGTGCGTGCCATCGGACAGGTCACTAAAACGCTTAAAGTCTGATGCTCTGCGGGGGCCTTCGCCCCCCTTTTTTACGGTGTGGCCTGAGCGGGTGCTTCTGGCACCGGCGGGATAAAGATATGGTCCAGAATATCCCGCATCACGGGCGCAGCCGTTACCCCTTCCCCGCCACCATTCTCCAGAATTAACGCCACCGCCACTTTCGGGTCATTAAACGGTGCAAAGGCGGTGTAGAAGATATGGTCACGCAGCCGCACTGGGATCATCTTCGCGTTATAAGTCTGGTTCTGACGCAGGCTGAATACCTGTGACGTCCCGCTCTTCGCCGCGATGCCATAAGGAGCCGTATGGAAATATTTATAACCGGTGCCGTTGGGCGCGTTAGCCATGCCAAACATCGCGTGACGCACCAGCGACCAGTACGGTGAGTGAGGATCGCCAATTTGTGCCTCATGCTGTTGTGGATGGTAGTTTTCCACCAGCGTGCCGCGCTGGGTTTTCTCCAGCAGGTGCGGTGCGATGACCCGACCGTTATTGATCAGTGCGACCATCGCCTTCACCATCTGAATCGGCGTCGCAATCCAGTAGCCCTGACCAATGCCTACCGAAACCGTATCGCCCTGATACCAGGCCTTTTTATGCACCTTCTGCTTCCACTCACGGCTTGGTAATAAGCCGTTGTACTCTTCATTCAGGTCGATACCGGTCGATTTACCATAGCCAAACTGGCTGAGCATGGTGTGAATCCGGTCAATGCCCATCATGAAAGCCACCTGATAGAAGAAGGTGTCGGCAGACTCTTCTATCGCGCGAGTGACATCCAGCATGCCGTGCCCGGTTTTCTTCCAGTCGCGATAGCGCCGGTCCGTGCCCGGCAGCGTCCAGGTCGGCGCACCAAAGAACTGCGACTGTGGCGTAATCACATGGGTCAGCAGCGCCGACATCGCCATATAAGGCTTCACCGTGGAAGCGGGTGGATAGAGTCCCTGCGTGACGCGGTTGATCAGCGGCAGGTCTTTATCCTGCAGCAGCTTTTTGTAGGCCTGATAGCTGATGCCTTTCACAAACGGATTCGGGTCGTAGCTGGGACTGGAGACCATCGCCAGCACGGAGCCGTCGCGCGGATCTTCAATCAGCAGCGCCGCACGCTGTCCGGCCAGCAGGCTCTCCACATACTGTTGCAGATGCAGATCCAGCGTCAGCGTCAGGTTTTTACCCGCGACCGGCGGCACCTCTTTCAGCACCCGCACAATGCGGCCATGGTTATCCACTTCCACTTCCTGATAGCCCGGCTTGCCATGCAACAGCGCTTCGTAATAGCCCTCAATCCCCTGCTTGCCGATGTTGTGGTCAGCCGCATAGTTTTCGGCGATACCTTCCGCATTCAGCCGTTTGTAGTCGTTATCGTTGATTTTCGAGACATAACCGATCACATGGGCCAGATCGGCCCCATAGGGATATTCACGATCCTGGTAGGTCTCAATGCTGGCACCGGTAAAGCGGAACTGATTGACCGCAAAGCGGGCAACCTGCTCTTCGGTCAGCTCCTCCTTCAGCACGACCGGCTTGTAACGACTGGTCTGCTTCAGCGCACGGCGGAAAGTGTCGATCTCATCGGGTGTCAGATTTACGATCGGCGTCAGCGCCTGCAGTGTGGCGTTCATATCGTCAATTTTATAAGGCGTCAGCGTGATGGCGTACCAGCTGACGTTACGCACCAGCGGAATACCGTTGCGGTCATAAATCAGCCCGCGCGTCGGGGCGATGGGGATCATCTTGATGTCATTCTGGTTGGAGCGCGTCTGGTAGTAGGCATGGTCGCGCACCTGTAAGCGGAAAAGGTTTACGCTAAGAATAGTGAAACAGAGACAGACCAGAGCAAAGGCGATTGCGGCGCGACGGGCAAACAGCTTCTCTTCAGCATCGAAGTTACGAAAGTTCATCAGGGGGCATTATCAGGCGACTAATTATTATCTGTTATTGCACACTATGATAAAGCGCGATCGCCGGCGTGCCAGCGCGAAGATGCACAAGCCTCGGCAAAAGTGTGTCATTTGATGTGAATGTTACCGGGAAAGCGAGGCGGGAAACTCAGATCCTCCGGTTAAGGAGGATCTGAACAGGCGATCGGGCAGCAGGCGGGAATCGTCACCCGCCGCGCGGATTAATCACCCAGCAGGACAGACTCCAGCGCAATCTTGATCATGTCGTTGAAGGTTGTCTGACGCTCAGCAGCAGTCGTCTGCTCGTGCGTACGGATATGGTCTGATACGGTACAGATGGTCAGCGCTTTCGCACCGAACTCTGCAGCCACACCGTAGATACCCGCAGCTTCCATCTCAACGCCGAGGATGCCATATTTTTCCATTACGTCGAACATCTGCGGATCCGGCGTGTAGAAGAGATCGGCAGAGAAGATGTTACCTACGCGCGCTTCAACACCCAGGTTTTTCGCCGCATCAACCGCGTTACGCACCATGTCGAAGTCAGCAATCGCCGCGAAGTCGTGATCTTTGAAACGCATACGGTTCACTTTGGAATCAGTGCAGGCACCCATACCAATCACGATATCACGCAGTTTTACATCAGGGCGTACGGCACCGCAGGAGCCGACACGGATGATCTTCTTAACGCCGAAGTCCGTGATCAGCTCTTTGGTGTAGATGGAGCAGGAAGGGATACCCATTCCGTGACCCATTACAGAGACTTTACGGCCTTTGTATGTGCCGGTGTAGCCCAGCATGCCGCGCACGTTGTTCACTTCAACCGCATTTTCCAGGAAGGTTTCTGCGATGTGTTTTGCGCGCAGCGGATCGCCAGGCATCAGTACGACGTCTGCGAAATCACCCATTTCAGCATTAATATGAGGGGTTGCCATTGTTTAATCCTTATTAAATTGCTGATTTACAGCATGTTCTTGCCATAGTCCATCTCGGACAGGCCAAAATAGTGTGCAATTGTCTGACCAATATCAGCGAAAGTCTCGCGGTATCCCAGTGAACCCGGCTCCACTTTCGGTCCGTAGATCAGAATCGGAATGTGCTCACGCGTATGCTCGGTGCCTTCCCAGGTCGGATCACAGCCGTGGTCAGCAGTCAGGATCAGGATGTCATCTTCGCCAACCAGCGCCATCAGCTCAGGCAGACGACGGTCAAACAGCTCCAGCCCGCCCGCATAACCGGCGACATCACGGCGATGTCCCCAGGTTGAATCGAAATCAACGAAGTTGGTGAACACAATCGCCTGATCCGGCGCGGTTTTCATCTCCTGAATCGTCGCGTCAAACAGCGCATCCAGACCGGTCGCTTTGACCTTTTTGGTAATGCCCTGCTCCGCATAGATATCGGCGATTTTACCCACGGAGATCACGTGACCGCCCTTCTCATCCACCAGCTTTTTCAGCATGGTGGCGGATGGTGGCTCAACAGCCAGATCGTGACGGTTGCCGGTACGCTCGAACTGACCCGCTTTATCACCCACAAACGGACGGGCGATCACGCGGCCAATGTTGTAGCCCCCTTCGGTCAGCTCTTCACGGGCGATTTCGCACAGCGCATAGAGCCGCTCAAGACCAAAGGTCTCTTCGTGACAGGCGATCTGGAATACGGAGTCCGCAGAGGTATAGAAAATCGGCTTGCCGGTTTTCATATGCTCTTCGCCCAGCTGGTCGAGGATCACCGTACCTGAAGAGTGGCAGTTACCGAGATAGCCTGGCAGGTCGGCGCGCGCAACCAGCTTATCCAGCAGTTCCTGCGGGAAGCTGTTCTCTTTGTCGCTGAAGTAGCCCCAGTCAAACAGCACCGGCACACCGGCGATCTCCCAGTGGCCTGACGGCGTATCTTTACCTGACGAAAGCTCACTGGCGTAAGCATAGGCGCCGGTGATTTTTGCCTCAGGATCCAGACCCGCCGGGAAGCGGCCGGTCGACAGCTCGGCGGCTTTACCCAGCCCCAGCGCGGTGAGATTAGGCAGATGCAATGGGCCTTTACGTCCCTTGTCTGCTTCACCGTTAAAACAGGCTTCGGCGGTATGACCCAGGGTATCTGAACCTGCGTCGCCGAATTTATCGGCATCTTTACTGGAGCCAATTCCAAAGGAATCGAGAACCATAATAAAAGCACGTTTCATGCAAGTCTCCTGCGCATTGGCGCGTGACAAGTCAAAAAAAAGCGATCAGATCAGTATACCCGAATGCATCGCGGCTGGCACCGGTTACTGGTCAGTTAGCTGAGATCGCTCACACGGCGATAGACGACCGGCGTCTCAGCCGGGGCGGAATCCCCGAGCACCAGCGCAGCTTTAACCGCTGCGGCGGCCTGCTGCCATTTGTCTTCGCTGCTGGCGTGAATGACCGCCAGCGGACAATGCGCATCGGCACGTTCGCCCAGGGTGATCATTTCGCTGAAGCCGACGCTGTAATCGATGCTGTCGCTGGCGCGCTGACGTCCGCCGCCCATCGCCACCACCGCCAGACCCAGCGCACGGGTATCCATGCTGCTGACGATGCCTGGCTGGTCGGCATAGACCGGTTTGCTCAGCAATGGCGCGGGCAGATAAGCGTCGTAACGTTCGACGAAATCAGCCGGTCCCTGCTGGGCAGCGACCATGCGGCCAAACACCTCAGCCGCCTTACCGTTATCCAGCACCGTCATCAGCTTCTGACGCGCGTCGGCGTCGCTGGCGGCCAGTTTGCCGGAGGTGAGCATTTCGCTGCAGAGCGCCAGCGTCACTTCCAGCAGGCGCGGATTCCGCTGTTCACCGGTCAGGAAGCGCACCGCTTCGCGCACTTCCAGCGCGTTACCGGCTGAAGAAGCGAGAACCTGATTCATGTCCGTCAGCAGCGCGGTGGTCTGGCAGCCTGCGCCGTTGGCAACGCCAACAATCGACTGCGCCAGACTTTCTGAGGCCTCATAGGTTGGCATAAATGCGCCGGAACCCACTTTGACATCCATAACCAGCGCATCCAGCCCTTCTGCCAGCTTCTTGGCCAGAATCGAGGCGGTGATCAGCGGAATGGAATCGACGGTGGCGGTGATGTCACGCGTCGCGTAGAAGCGCTTATCCGCCGGGGCCAGCGAGCTGGTCTGGCCGATAATCGCCACACCGACCTGCTTAATGATGTCGCGGAAACGGTCATCACTGGGGAAAATATCGAAGCCCGGAATCGCTTCCAGTTTATCCAGCGTGCCGCCGGTATGACCCAGACCACGACCGGAAATCATCGGCACATATCCACCGCAGGCAGCGACCATCGGCCCTAACATCAGCGACGTCACATCGCCGACGCCGCCGGTCGAGTGCTTATCCACCACCGGCCCGTTAAGATTGAGTGATTTCCAGTTAAGTACCGTACCGGAATCACGCATCGCCATCGTCAGCGCGACCCGCTCTAGCAGCGTCATGTCGTGGAAATAAATGGTCATCGCCAGCGCGGCAATCTGACCTTCCGAGACGGTGTTATCACGCACGCCATTAATGAAGAAGCGAATCTCCTCTTCAGTCAGCGCCTGGCCGTCACGTTTTTTGCGAATAATTTCTTGTGGCAGAAACAAAGTAGCCCCCTGGTTCAGGGAAATCAGGATGGAGAACAGGCGGTCAGCGACCGCCTGAAAGATCAGTAACCCGCTTTGCTGGTGTCGCTGTCATGACCCAGGGTGTTGAGCAGGCTCGCCAGCAGGCTTGATGCACCAAAGCGGAAATGGCGTGCATCGGCCCAGTCGGCACCCAGCGTCTCTTCTGCCATCTGCAGATAGATCGCGGCATCTTCAGCAGTGCGCACGCCGCCCGCCGGTTTAAAGCCAACTTCCTTACTAACGCCTTTGTCACGGATCACATTCATCATGATCTGCGCCACTTCCGGCGTGGCGTTAACCGGCACTTTACCGGTGGAGGTTTTAATGAAGTCGGCACCCGCGTCGATAGCAATCTCAGAAGCCTGACGGATCAGCACTTCTTCTTTAAGCTCACCGGTTTCGATGATGACTTTCAGCAGCACGTTCGCTTCAGCACAGGCGGTTTTACAGGCTTTCACCAGATCGAAACCAACCTGACTGTTACCGGCGATCAGCGCGCGGTACGGGAAGACCACATCCACTTCATCTGCACCGTAGGCGATGGCGGCGCGGGTCTCTGCCAGTGCAATATCGATGTCGTCATTGCCGTGCGGGAAGTTAGTTACCGTGGCGATGCGGATTTCCGGCGTACCCTGCTCGCGCAGCGTTTTACGCGCAATCGGAATAAAGCGCGGATAGATACAGATGGCGGCGGTGTTACCTGCCGGGGATTTAGCCTGATGACAGAGGGCGATCACTTTTGCGTCGGTGTCGTCGTCATTCAGGGTGGTTAAATCCATCAGTTTCAGGGCGCGCAGGGCAAGAGGTTTAATATCGGTCATGAGGCTCTCCAAAAGATCGGGGTGCAACCCACCGGCTTGCCGGCGGAATGTTATAATAATAACACTCAGAAGCGGCCTGATATGTGCCAGTAGTCACATAGGGATAAGAAATTAATGCAATTGCGTCACAATCACTGTGACTTAAATCGCAGATAACAGCGTTTAATGGCCATTATACGCCAGCCGTCTCAATGTTACTATTATCACATTTAAGCGCTGATGAGGCAGATCCGGTCAGTTACGCAGCGCCGGGAAAGCGGGATCGAGCCGGAACAGCTGCTGACTGTTGTGCCACAGCGCATCGGCAATCTCTTCGGGTGACTCCTCTCGCAGGCTGCAGAGTACTTCCCACACCTGACGCGCACGTTCCGGGCGGTTTGGCTGGCCCTGAAAGCCCTGCAGTGGCATATCGGGTGCATCGGTTTCCAGCAGCAGCGAAGAGAGCGGCAGCTGTGCTACGGTCTGACGGGTTTTGCTGGCGCGCTCATAGGTAATGGTCCCGCCAATGCCAATCGCATAACCCAGCTTAATAAAGGCCTGCGCCTGCTGCAGGCTGCCCGCAAAACCGTGCACCACGCCACGGCGCGGCAGATCGAGACGCCGCAGAATCTGCGCCAGCTTGTCATGGGTGCGCCGCGAATGCAGGATCACCGGCAGCTGATACTGTTTCGCCAGCTTCAGCTGTGCTTCAAGAAAGCGTTGCTGCTTATCAAACTGCGGATTGTCGCGATAGAGATCCAGCCCGATCTCGCCGATCGCCACCAGCTTACGTGGCCGCTGTTGCAGTAAGGTTTCCAGCTGCTCAAGATGCGCCTCAAGGTGATTTTCAATGACGATAGGGTGCAGGCCCAGCGCCGCGTAAAGCGGCGGATGTCCTGCGGCCAGCGCGCAGACGCGCTCAAACCGGCTGGCATCAATTGCCGGGATGATAATCTTCTCTACACCCGCTTCCGCGGCGCGCGTCAGGCTGGCGGCAACATCCCCTTCGAAAGGCGGAAAGTCGAAATGGCAGTGCGTATCGATAAACGTCATGCCAGCGATCCTTTATCGTAATCCGCATCATTGTCCGCCAGCGGCGGCGTAATGATCCGTCGGGTATCCGGTGCATTGGCGACCGGCGCAGGCGGGGTGACGATGCGCGCTGAGATCATCGGTTCAGCATCGCTCAGCCACTGGCCCAGCGTGGCGAGGAAATAGCGACCACAGCGCCGCCCCAGATGATAATCCTGATTCAGCGCGGCAACCCGGCTGCCCAGGGCACTGCTGGCCAGCACGTGCGGTGGAAAAATTTCGATAATGCGCAAATCGTCGGGAGGATTCTCAATAAACTGCTGAATTTCCCGATAGCTCTGCTCATGCTTATTCAGCACGTTGATCATCGGCTGCAGCGCGCCAGTACTGAGCCAGCGCTCCATCCGTTTAAACCATTTTGGGGTGTAGAACATCTGCGATGGCACTGTGCGGATCACCACAATGGTATCCGCACCGCGACGTGCGGCCTCGCGCACCGGAATCGCATCGCTGATGCCACCATCGAGATAGCTTATCCCTTCCAGATTGACGCCCAGCCGGTAGAAACCGGGAATCGCACTGGAAGCTTTGATCAGATCCAGCCAGTTGTCGGCGGTGGGCGTAAAGTAGCCGGGCGAATAGTCGTCGCTGCGGCAGGCGCACATATAAAACTCGCGGCCGCTGGAGAACAGCTGCTCCGCACTGCTCATCGCCAGCGGAAATTCACTGCGGGTGATATCGATCAGCCAGTCGAGGTCGATCAGATTGCCTCCGCGCACAAAACGCAGCGGATCAAAAAAGAGTTTACTGGTGGTATAGCGGGTAATCACGCGACGGGCGTAGCCGGGCTGACCACAGACAAAGGCAGAGAGATTTTGTGCACCGGCAGAGGTGCCAAGCATCAGCTGAAAAGGATTGAATCGGGCGCGCTGAAATTCGTCCAGTACCCCTGCGGTGAAAATGCCGCGCTGACCGCCGCCTTCACAGACCAGGGCAATTTTCTGAGCTTTAAAGGGTGTCAGGGCCAGAGGTTCAATGGCGCCGAGTGTGACGGGAATGCGTATACCCACTGTGCGAACCTCAAAAAAGGGTTCCGGGTATGCTGGAGGAGGGATCCGTTAAAGACAGCAGCATTCCGGAGAACCAGTCATCTATTCCTTTAACCGGCAGGCCAGCTGAACTGGCTTGCCATCGCAGCGATGTGAAGGTGTCCCTCTCTTCACGTCAGTCGCTACAGATGACTGGTCTCCGCTCTATGCTTTGCGTTGCATTACGCTGCAGGACTCATCGGCTAAAGCTTTTTACGGCCGGTAAACAGGCTGATGAGGAACAGGATAATACCAACGACGAAGACAACTTTAGCTGCCCATGCTGCTGTGCCCGCTAAACCGCCAAAACCTAACGCTGCAGCGATCAGTGCGATCACCAGAAAAATAATGCCCCAACGAAACATAAGCCTCTCCTTACCCTATTTAAAATCGAACTGCTTATTTAATCCCCGGATGGGTATCTTTTATCCATGCGGTCACCGAAGTGACCGCATGCAAGCTTAAGATTTAACCGTCAGGTCATTCTTAACGCTTTTCACGCCTTCAATGGCTTTAGCGATGCTTTCTGCACGATCTGACTGTGCCTGAGTAGCAACATGCCCTGAAAGCTGAACAACACCGTCGGTGGTCTCAACTTTTACGTTGCGCGACGGAACAATGTCGTCTGCTAATAGCTTAGCTTTAATTTCGCTGGTCGTAGCGGCATCGCCGGCATAACCTTTCACTGAAGATGATTTGCTGTCTCTGACGTGTAGTTTGTCGCTGACGGATTTAACACCTTCGATTTTCTGCACCACCGCCACAGCCTTTTCAGCCTGATCCTGTGAGGTGACGAAACCGCTTAAGGTCACGACGCCGCTATGCGTTTTTACCGAGATATCCGTGCTTTTAATTGCGTCGTCATCCACCAGTGCCGCTTTGGCTTTGGCGGTGATGCCGCTGTCATCCATATAACCATCGACTTTTTTCATAGAACTATCGATTTTCGAACCCGCGCTGTCGGCTGTCTGTGACGCTTTCTGCGACACTGATTCGTCAGCCAGTGCACTGCCGCTGATCAGTGCTGAGCCAATCATGGCGGCCATCAGGGTTTTAGCAATCTTAGTCTTGTTCATCGATATCTTCCTTCTATCAGTTAACTCACCCAAAACTGTGGGCGAAACAGAGGCACAGGTGCCGCTGCGTTACAGGACGTAAGGACAAGAGAAGTCTCTTCCGCCGTCCGATAGAATAATCATAGACGGCATTTTGCGATTTGCCTGGCTAACTGGTTGATCACACGTCAAAACAGAAAAAAAACGGGGTTTTTAGGAGGAGTCTGGAGTGGGGAAATCAGGGCCATTCCCTGCTGGAATGGCCCGGAAACAGGTGATTAGTGCTCGCGCGTTTTACGGAAGGTCACGTCGGGATAACGTTCCTGCGTAATATTAAGATTGACCATGGTTGGCGCAATATAAGTCAAATTATTGCCGCCATCGAGTGCCAGGTTAACTTCGTTTTTACGCTGGAAGTCCTCAAACTTTTTCGCGTCGCTGCATTCAACCCAGCGCGCCGTAGAGACGTTAATCGCTTCGTAGATCGCTTCGACGTTATATTCGCTTTTCAGACGTGCCACGACCACATCGAACTGCAGTACCCCGACCGCGCCAACGATAAGATCGTTGTTATGCACCGGACGGAACACCTGCACGGCACCCTCTTCCGACAGCTGAACCAGCCCTTTCAGCAGCTGTTTCTGCTTCAGCGGATCGCGCAGGCGAATACGACGGAACAGCTCTGGCGCAAAGTTCGGAATCCCGGTGAACTTCATGTTTTCACCCTGAGTAAAGGTGTCGCCAATCTGTATGGTGCCGTGGTTATGCAGACCGATGATATCGCCAGGATACGCTTCTTCAACGTGTGAACGGTCGCCCGCCATAAAGGTCAGGGCGTCGGAGATCACCACATCTTTGCCGGTGCGTACCTGACGCAGCTTCATCCCTTTTTCATATTTACCGGAGACCACACGCATAAAGGCCACGCGGTCACGGTGTTTCGGGTCCATGTTGGCCTGAATCTTAAACACGAAGCCGGTGAACTTCTCTTCTTTCGCTTCAACCGTACGGGTATCGGTCTCACGGGGCATCGGACGCGGCGCCCAGGAAACCAGGCCATCCAGCATGTGGTCAACGCCGAAGTTACCCAGCGCGGTGCCGAAGAAGACCGGCGACAGTTCGCCACTCAGGAAGGCCTCCTGCTCGAACTCGTGCGAGGCGCCCTGCACCAGCTCCAGCTCTTCACGCAGCTGTGCCGCCAGATCTTCACCGACCGCGGTGTCGAGATCCGGGTTGTTAAGCCCCTTCACGATGCGCACATCCTGAATGGTGTGGCCTTTACCGGTCTGGTAGAGATAGGTCTCATCTTTGTAGAGATGGTAAACCCCTTTGAACAGCTTGCCGCAGCCAATAGGCCAGGTGATCGGTGCGCAGGCGATTTTCAGCTCGCTTTCCACCTCATCCAGCAGCTCCATCGGATCGCGGATGTCACGGTCAAGTTTGTTCATAAAGGTCAGGATGGGCGTATCGCGCAGACGGGTCACTTCCATCAGCTTGCGGGTACGATCCTCGACGCCTTTGGCGGCATCGATCACCATCAGACAGCAGTCAACCGCAGTCAGCGTACGGTAGGTATCTTCCGAGAAGTCTTCGTGACCTGGGGTATCCAGCAGGTTCACCAGGCTATCGCGGTAAGGGAACTGCATCACCGAGGTGGTAATGGAGATACCACGCTGTTTCTCCATCTCCATCCAGTCCGACTTGGCGTGCTGGTTAGAGCCACGGCCTTTTACCGTACCGGCGGTCTGGATAGCCTGTCCGAACAACAACACTTTTTCGGTAATGGTGGTTTTACCGGCATCCGGGTGAGAAATGATCGCGAAGGTGCGGCGGCGTGCCACCTCTTCTAAAAAGGGATTAGACATGGAATTCTTCTCAATAGGCAGCGCAACGTACTGGCGCTGCTGATAAATCACGGTGGCCGGCAGAACCTTACCGGCGGGTAAACGGTGCCAAAACGATGTTTTATCGTTGGCGGGTCAGCGCGAAGTTACATTGGCGTGAAGTCCGGTTACCTGGTCAGCTTTAAGGCGGCATAGCATACAATATTTTGCGCGCGCGGCCTACAGGGAAGGGGGCGGGATTTCGCAGAGGGAGAATCGGAGAACAGCGGATGCGGCAACAGAATCAGGCGGGTCTGCACCCGCCCCACACTGTTATCCCAATACCTTTCTGACGCAGGCTTTGAAGATCTGCACACCAATCTCCAGCGAGCTGAGATCGAAACGCATGTCGGGATGATGCAGTCCTGGCGTCAGGTTAGTGCCCAGCCCCCAGAAGCCCGCCTTCACACCCGGACGCTTCACCGGATAGTAGAAAAAGTCCTCGCTGCCCGGCGTGGTTCGGGTCGGCAGTGCGCCCTCTTCACCCAGCACTTCAACGATGGCCGCGCGGATTACCGCCGTCGCCTCATCATCAATCTCGGCGGCGGGCATCTCTTTCAGCACGCGGACCTCGGCGGTGGCACCCAGTGCCGCCACGCTGTGAGTAATGGCACGCGTGACCTGCTCTTTCAGCTGCGTCATCGGCCCGTTCTCCTGCGAACGCAGATCCCACACCACGCGGGCTTCATCCGGCACCGAGTTGGTGACACCGGCATCACACAGGAAGCGGGTCGCCTTGACACTCCAGGTCAGGCCGGGTGAAAGATGGAGGGCGTTGACGGCCTGAACCGCCTGCACGGCGGCATCCAGCGCGTTCACGCCAAGATGCGGTCGTGCCGCATGAGCGGGCTGGCCTGTGATCGTCGCTTCCAGCGTGCTGCAGGCGGAGTAGAGCACCGCAGGCACCGCCTGACCAACCACGCACTCCTCCAGCGGACGCAGATGGAAGCCCAGAATCATCTCCACATCATCCAGTGCGCCACCTTCGATCATTGAGAGCGCACCGGCACCCAGTTCCTCGGCGGGCTGGAACAGAATCTTCAGCCGGCCACGTTTCACCGTGCCCTCCTGCAGCAGCGCCGATGCTGCCGTCAGCACCACCGAAGAGTGTCCATCGTGACCACAGGTGTGACGCGCACACGGCACGCCATCAATGATGTGGCCCAGCGCATCCATATCAGCACGCAGCGCCAGCACCGGCCCCGGCACACCGCTGTCGATCTCCGCCACAATGCCGGTGGTGTTATTGATGTTGCGCGTCACCTTCAGGCCCGCTTTCTCAAGCTGATCGGCGATGTAGGCCGAGGTTTTCACCTCCTGAAAACCCAGCTCCGGAATTTCATGCAGATAGTGGTAATGCTCTAATACCTTAGACACAGCGTTACTCCTGAATAAACAGACGCATAACAGACATTGCGATCAGCGCGTTGATGATGCTCACCAGCATCAGCAGCGGCCAGTATTTTTTGGGCACATCGGCCACGCCCAGCAGCCGCCCCATATATTGCAGCTGCGATCCCATCAGGAAAATCGCCGGCGCCAGAATGGTGATATCTGCACCGGTCAGCAGCCCTTTGGTCAGCAGGCTTACCGCGACGCCGGTGCCCGCCGACGAGGAGAGCCAGGCGGTGAGCAACACAGTAATCGCCTCGCCCGGCAGGCCAAACAGCCCCATCACCGGCGCAAACACATGTCCGAGGAACTGCATAATGCCGAGTAGATTCAGCACTTCTGCCAGCACATAGGCCATCACCACATTCGGCATCAGGTTGTGAATGGCGATATGAAAGCCTTTACGCGCACCGGTCACAAACACATCGAACGGATTACTGCTTGTCGCAATTTTATTTTCCATCCGCGAAATCCTTCTTATAAACACTGTTTAACACAGCGCGCGTTATCGCCGCACCGACAAATTTCAGCACGAACATTAATAACAGCGGAATAATGATCGGCAGCGTCATTGAGGCGAACAGCGCCGAACCGATGGCGAAGTAATTATTGATTAATCCGGCACCGGAATATTGCCAGGCACTCATCACCACCAGCTCTTTTTTGCCAATCTGTTTCTGGTCAGCCATCTCTTTGGTTAATGCCGCACCCGCGTCGGTGCTTTGCAGGTCGGTAATTAACGCCAGACCGCAGCGACCCGGTAATCCCATCAGCGGTTTAAGCAGCGGCGTCAGTAAGCGATGTGCCGCGCGAATCGCGCCATAGTGGGTAAAGATTTCCAGCACGCCCAGCGCCAGCATTACCGTCGGCGTCAGCGACAGGGCAAACAGAAAACCCGCTTTGGCACTGAGTCCGCCTGCGCCAAGAAAGGTGTTGCTGGCGGGATCTTTCATGGTGCCGAAGCTGCCGCCCAGCGTGGTGAAGTCAAACGCACCCAGCCATTTAAGGCCCTCGACGTTATAAAACAGCCCTGAGAAAAACAGAATGGCAAAAATTAAAGCGATATAACTGCCTTTGGTCGCCGTCATTTTTACCGGATTAACCACACTCTCTTCTGACATTATTTTCTCCTGATAACATGGCCTGCCGCCCGTTTCCTGCCGTGGCAAGTTTCAATATATGGAACTCAGTTCTAAGCAGGATTTATGCCAGAGCCGCCATGAGAACGATTGTTAACGCCTTATTTGCCGACACAGGACGTTTAATCCACGCCATACCTCTTATCGCGCTCTGAAAATGATTTTTCAGAACACAACGTTATATTTCCGGGACGTCATCAGATGGTGGGTATTTCGTCTGCCGCAGCGACCATTGCACCAGCAGAATAGCTATCGCCCGCACTATCATGGTGCTGATTCTCCTGATGTTGTTGCCTGATATTGCGCGATACAGAATGAGAATTGGTCGCATTCAATTTCCGAAATAATTCTATTTAAATCAATCAGATAAATTGACTTATTTTGCGGAAAAGGCTTCACTTTACTAACATGTATGATGCATAATTCACCGCATCCACCTGTTTATTTAACATCTTCTTAAAAGGACTCGGCCATGCTGACTGCTGAAATGACTGGGCGTTTAAACGACCAGCTGAACCTGGAATTTTTCTCTGCCAATCTTTATCTGCAAATGAGCGCCTGGTGCAGCGACAAAGGCTTTGAGGGTGCCGCTTCCTTCCTGAAGATGCATTCACGCGAAGAAATGCAGCACATGCAGCGTCTGTTTGACTACCTGAGCGATACCGGCGGCATGCCGGTGCTGGGCACCATCGCAGCGCCACCGGTTTCTTTCACCTCGCTGAATGAAATCCTGCAGCAGGCGCTGGAGCATGAGCAGCTGATCACCAGCAAAATCAATGAGCTGGCACACGCCGCTATGACGTCACAGGATTACTCTACCTTCAACTTCCTGCAGTGGTATGTTGCCGAGCAGCACGAAGAAGAGAAGCTGTTCAAAACCGTGCTGGATAAACTGGCGCTGGTCAGCAACAGCGGCAACGGTCTGTTCCTGGTCGATAAAGACCTGGGCCGCATGAGCACCGAGAACCACGCAGAATAATATCTTTTGCGACCACTGAGGTATAAAACCTGGTCGCTTTGAAATCTTGCCTCCACAGGGAACAGGGTCAGATCGGAAAGACGCAAAAGCCGCCATCCCTGGCACGCTCGGCCCGCGCGATTACGCACCTCATCCCTGAGGTGCGCCCGCAAACGGGCCAACGCGTTGCGTTGTTCAAAAACGCTCCCGGCGCTTTTGTCTATGGCGCGGGACGCTTTCCTCCTCTGGCCCTGTTCCCTGCTCAATGAATTTAAGCATTGCTGCCCAAAACCTGATTGATTAGGCTTTGCGACCACGCCACCGCTATCCCAGCCGGTAACTCGCCGCTTTCTCGCCATTTACCCACAGCTCACGACATTCACCCGCAGGCAGTAACAGCGCGATCTCCCGCCAGGCAGGTTGATAATCGCCGCGTTTTTCTACCGTCAGGTCGATTCGGCTGGCGCTGCTGCACAACGTCCAGCTCAGCCACAGCGCGTTGCCCTGCTGCCAGCCGTGACTCTCACCGTCATCGTCAAACATTTCGCCCTGAGTTGTTACGCCTTCCGGTGCCGGCCACAGCTGCCACTGCCGCACAGTATCGCGCCGCGCATCGGTGGTGGTTTCGCACTCACCCAGCGGGATCACCGCACCCGCCCGCACCAGCAGCGGCAGCCGATCCAGCGGCGCATCAAGGGTGATGGTCTCGCCGCCCGCAAACGCTTTGCCGCTGTGCCAGTCATACCAGCCGCCCTGGTTACGTGGCAGATAGACTTTCCGACTGCGCGCGCCCTGCTCCACGACGCTGGCGACCAGCAGATCGCGGCCCAGCATAAAGTCATCACACTCCTCATACGTCAGCGGATCCTGCTCATGGTCGAGGAAGGTCGGACGCAGCATTGGCTCATCTTCCACGCTCGCCTGCCATGCCAGGTTGTAGAGATAAGGCATCAGACGATAACGCAGGCGGATCGCTTCGCGGATCATCGGTGTCACGTCCGGGTACATCCACGGCTCGTTCACCGTGTGATCGTCATTCCACGAGTGGATGGTAAAGCGCGGATGCATCACGCCATTCTGAACCCAGCGCACAAACAATTCAGCGTCCGGCTTGTCGCCAGAGAAGCCGCCGACATCGTGTCCGACGTTAAACAGCCCGGAGAGACTCATTCCCAGCCCCATGCGGATGTTATAGCGCAGGGTCTGCCAGCTGGTACGGTTATCGCCGCTCCAGGTCTGCACATAGCGCTGCATCCCGGCACAGCCGGAACGGGAGATCAGATAGGGGCGTTTGTCTGGCGCAAACTGCTGCTGCGCTTCCATCGAGGCGCGCATCATCAGCAGCGGCATCACCGGCCGGATATGCTTGATGGCGATCGGCTGACCAAAACCGTGACAGCGCGCCTCACCATCCCACACTTCATATTCGTTGTTATCGTTCCAGGTGGAATCGATGCCTTTCTCCAGCAGCTGCTGCGTGACATTCTCCTGCCACCAGCGCACCGCCTGCGGATGGGTGAAATCAAGGTGCGATCCCTCATCATCCCAGAACACCGAACGCTCGGGACGATCGAACTCAGAGTCACGAATAAACAGCCCCTGCGTCGCCACTTCCTGGTAGCGCGGATGATCCTGCAGCAGACAGGGCTTGATGTTGGCCGCCAGCTTCATTCCGGCAGTGTGAAATGCGTCGCTCAGCGCGTTGGGGTTCGGGACTTTGTCGTAGTTCCAGTTGAAAACATAGCGCTTGTTATTGATCGAGGTATAACCGGAAGAGAGCTGGAACGAGTCGCAGGGGATTTCATGCTCGCGACACAGGCGGATAAAGGATTGCAGCTGCTGCTGTGCGTCGGGCGCGTCAGTGTAGTGCATGGTCGAACCGCTGTAGCCCAGGCTCCACTTCGGCTGAAACAGCGTACGCCCGGTCAGACGGACAAAAGCTTTGGTGACGTCGAGCAGCGTCGGGCCGAGCATCATATAGTAATCGAGATCGCCCGCCTCGGCACGGTAACGGCGATAAGGCAGATGGTAGTTATCCAGCTCGTTACCCAGATCGAGCCAGCTGCTGCTGAGGTTGTCATAAAACAGGCCGAAGCTGACGCCATCGCGCTGCGTCAGGGTAAACGGAATATGTTTATAGAGCGGATCTGTGCTGGCGGCGTTATAGCCCATCGCGTCGAGATTACGCATCTCGAAACGCCGGTTAACGCGGTTCAGGTCGCCGCTCTTCTCGCCCAGACCATACACCCGATCCTGCGGCTGACGACGCTGATAGTGCTCGACGCCATCGCCGTGGGCATTGAGCAGATAGGCACCGGTGTGACGATCGGCGGTCAGCGGCTGCCAGCTCTCACCATCAAACTGCTCCCAGCTCAGGCAGAGCGGCTGATGCACGGTGACCCGCAGCTGTCGGGTGCTGATGCGCAGTTGCTGCGCATCATGCTCCACCTGAAACGCGGGCAGCGTAAAGCCATCCAGCGCCTCACGGTCACGTCCCTGCCAGGGCACATCGTGCTCTGGCGCAATGCTCCAGGTGCGGTTCAGCGCCAGCTCGCCGTCGCGCTTCAGCAGCACGCGCACCAGCTTCTCTTCCAGCACGTAAAGTCGCAGGAAATGTCGAGCGTCGACCTTGAGTTCAACAAAGTGATCGGCCTGCTGATGCAGCGTCCAGTTCTTCAGGGTTTTCATCGCGATATCCTTATGGGTTAGCAGGGCGCTGGCGGCGTTCGGCGATCAGCATCACCAGGAAAACGGCACCAATCAGGTCAAAGAAGCCCATCGCCACAAACAGCGGATTAAAGCCGATGGTATCGGCGGTAACACCGATAATCAGCGAGAAGATAAAGCTGGCGATCCAGGCGCAGGAGCCGCGCATGCCGTTAACGGTGGCCATCTGGCGGCGATCAAAGCGCTCCACCACCAGCGCACTCAGCATGCAGGAGATCACCTGATGACCGAAGCCGCCGACGGAGATCAGGGCGATAGCCAGCCAGGGATCTTTCACCAGCGTCATCAGCGCCAGCGACACCATCAGCAGCGCACCGGTGACGGAACTGGCGACAATGGAATTCACGCGGGTCATACCAAACCAGCGCACATAGATTCTGGTGAGATAGCCGCTGGCGACGCTGCCGAGGTCGGCGGCCAGAAACGGCAGCCAGGCGAACATGACGATCTGCTTAAGATCCATGCCGCGCTCGTTGGCAAGATAGAGTGGCACCCAGAAGCTCAGCACCGCCCAGGCGGGTTCAGCCAGAAAGGCTGGAATGGCGATGCCGTAGAATTTCTTCTCTTTACCAATCACTTTCAGCGCGGTGAAGAACGGCAGCTTTTCACCCATCGCCTCGTTGTCCTGGTTAATAAAGGCGCGTTCATCATCGGAAAGACGGGGATGGCTCTCCGGCGAGTGATAGCCCCACCACCAGAGTCCCACCCACAGCAGGCCCAGGCCGCCGGTCAGCAGAAATGCGCCCTGCCAGCCAAAGGAAATGTGGGCAACATAGATAATCGGTGGCGCCAGCATCGCACCAATCGAAAAGCCGACGCCCGCCCAGCCCGCCGCAACCGGACGCTCCTTTTTCGGAAACCAGTCACCGATCGCTTTGGCGTTAGCAGGCGTGGCCGCCGCTTCGGACGCGCCCATGACAAAACGCAGCAGCGCCAGATGCAGCCAGCTTCCCGCACCGGCGTGCAGCAGACAGGTTACCGACCAGATCAGCGCGCAGATCAGGAAGCCCATCTTCAGTCCGATTACATCGATCAGCCAGCCGCAAATCGGCTGAAACAGGGTATAGGCGAGCTGAAATGCGGCTACGACCCACGAATACTGTTCGGTGGTCATGTTCAGACTGGTTTTCAGTTCCGGTGCCAGAATGCCGAGGGAGTTACGGGTGATGTAGTTGACGGTTACACCCAGCAAAAACATTCCCAGCATCCACCAGCGCAAATTTTTAATCACGCGCACCGTGCGTGATGCACTGATGGGTTTCGTTGTTGATTCGAGGCTCATTGTGCCACTCCTGATTGCCATTGATGACGCACACCGCCTGCTGGCGTACCGCGTGTCCTTTTATCGAACTTAGAAAAGTGCGAAACGTGGGTACAGCCACTTTTTTGCAACGCTTTTCATGGCAGGCTTGATACCGACAGAAAATGGCTCTGAAACGCTTATCTGACGCGATTCAGCAGGCTATGAAAAATTTTTCATTGGCAGATTTGAAGGCGATCACAGAATGAAACAAAGGCTGAAAATCGGTGAGATTGCGGCGCTGAGCGGGGTCTCTATCAGCACGGTATCGCGGGTGCTGGCGGGAAAAGCGAATACCCGGCCCGCGACGCGGGACAAAGTGCTGGCCGTGGCGCAGCAGCAGGGCGTGCTGGATAACCTGCACAGCGGTCGCCTGCTGCTGAATAACCTGATGGTCTTTGCCCCGCCGCGCGCATTTGACGTACGCAGCGACATTTTCTACTACAAGGTGATTCAGGGGATCAGCCAGGCGGTGGAGCCACATGAGGTGCGGCTGCGCTACTGCCCGCTGGAAGAGGTGGAGAGTAATGCCGCGCTGTTTATCGATAAGATGCAGCAGACCGAAGCCGCCCTGCTGATCGGCATTGATGATGAGCATATTCATCAGCTGGCGGCGGAGATGAACAAACCCTGCGTGCTGATCAACGCCCGCGATCGCCGTATGCGCCTGCCCTCGGTCTCACCACATCATCAGCTGATTGGGGAATTCTCCGCGCGCTATCTGTTTGAGCAGGGACACCGGCAGATCCTGTCGCTGCACTGCCTGCGCCGCTACACCATGGAGCAGCGCTTACAGGGCGTACGTGACGCCTGGCACGCCATGAATCTGCGCTTTGACAGCCGCCAGCATCTGCTGACCCTGAACAGTTTCAGCAGCAATGAGGCGGCGGAACGACTGGGGGAATATCTGCGCCACTGCCCTGAAGCGCTGCGCCCGACCGCGATTCTCGCCAGCGGGGATTACATCGCCGCAGGTGCCGTCACCGCGCTGGAGCAGGCCGGATTGCGGGTGCCGCAGGATATCTCAGTAATGAGCATGGACGGGTTTAACCTGGCCGCTATCCACGACATTCCGCTGACATCGGTGCAGGTGCCACGTGATGAGCTGGGCGCCGCAGCAGTCAGAATGCTGCAGGAGATGCGGCTGAATCCCGGCACACCCACTGGCAGCCTGCTGCTGAATGGCAGGCTGGTGGTGCGCGAGTCGGTGCGCCGCATTCGCGATAATCTCAGCCATGCGCCGGTTCAGCAGCATGGCCTTTATGATTAACCCGGTGCTGATTAATCCAGCGTTTTCAGTCGCAATTCCGACGGCTGAGGCCGTCCGAACAGGAAGCCCTGGAACAGCGTACAGCCCTCATCGCGCAGCTTCGCGAACTGCTCATCGCTCTCCACGCCTTCAGCGGTAATCTGGATATCCAGACTGCGGCTCATGCCGGTAATCGCGCGGATAATCGCCAGCGCCTCGCGGCTGTCGCCCATATCGTTGATAAACGATTTGTCGATTTTGATTTTGTCGAACGGGAAGGATCGCAGATAGCTCAGCGACGAATAGCCGGTGCCGAAATCATCCAGCGCAATCTGTACGCCCAGCGCCTTGAGATTCTGCAGGGTACGGATATTCCCCAGTGAGTCATCCAGCAGCACCGATTCGGTGATCTCGACTTCCAGTCGCGCCGGATCGAGACCCGACTCTTTCAGCGCGCCTTCGACCACCGGCACCAGCGAGCTGTTTTTAAACTGCAGCGGTGAGAGGTTAACCGAGACCGACTGCTCCCCTTCCCAGCTCGCCGCTTCACGACAGGCTTCATAGAGCGCAAAAGCTCCCAGCATATGAATCAGGCCGGTCTCTTCTGCAATCGGGATGAAGTCGTTGGGCATGATCAGCCCGCGGATCGGATGATGCCAGCGCATCAGCGCCTCATAGCCAATAATGGTGCGATGATCGCCATTGGTGATGGGCTGATAGTAGAGCCGCAGGTGCCCGCCGCTGATTGCATCGCGCAGATCGTTTTCAATCAGGCGGCGGCTGCGTGCCACATCATCCATCTCCAGCGTAAAGTGCTCATAGCGGTTGCGGCCATTACGCTTGGCTTCATACAGCGCCATATCCGCACAGCGCAGCAGCTGCTCCGGCGTATTGGTGATGGTGGTGCTGAGCGCAATGCCTACGCTGAGCCCGACCGACAGATTATGCCCCTCAACGTTGACCGGCGGACGAATCGCCTCGATCAGACGCTGCGCCACAATGCTCGCCTCCTCACTGTTCGCGACCGAGGGCAGCACGATAGCGAACTCATCGCCACCGATGCGCGCCAGCGTATCCTGATCGCGCAGCGTGTTACGCAGACGTTTAGCCACGCTGCGCAGCAGCTCATCGCCAATCTGATGGCCCAGCGCATCGTTCACATTTTTGAAGTTATCCAGATCAAGGCACAGCGCGGCGGTCTGGCGCTGCGTCTGATTCGCGGTGCGCAACGCCTCACTCAGACGCTGGCGGAACAGAATGCGGTTCGGCAGGCTGGTCAGGTTGTCGTGGTGCGCCATATGGTGAATACGGGCATCGGCGGCACGCTGGTCGGTGACATCTTCCACCAGCAGCATCAGGTAGTTGCGGCGTGCATCCTGGCCATTAATCGCGGTGGCGCGGGTATGCAGAATGCGTTCGCCGCTGGCGGTCATCAGCAGCTGCTCACGCTCATGCATGCCCTCACTGCGCAGTGCAACGTCCGCCAGATTGTTAAAATAGTCACTGAGTTCAGGCGACATGCATTCGTGCGGACGCTTGTTGACGATCAGTGCTTTCGACAGGCCAAAAAGTTGCTGAGTACGGTCATTCACCAGCAGGATCTCGCGGGTGATCGCATCTTCAACAATCACGCAGGAGGGAATATTAGCAATGATATTGTCCAGGAATTTAGATAAGGCGGTTTTCTGCGTGCTCTGGGCTTCGGCCAGATCCCGGGCGCGCAGGATCTGCTGCTCCTGCTCACGGCCTTCCGTGCGGTCGCGGGTGATCTTGGCGAAACCGATCAGCTTACCGTCATCATCATGGATCGCGTCGATGACCACATGCGCCCAGAACGCGCTGCCATCTTTACGGTAGCGCCAGCCTTCATCCTCAAAGCGGCCGGTTTTCAGCGCGATACCGAGGTTGGCTTCCGGCGTGCGGTTCAGTCGCTCCTGAGCGCTGTAAAACAGCGAGAAGTGCTGACCCACTACTTCTTCCGCTTTATACCCTTTGGCGCGCTGGGCACCGGCATTCCAGTTGACCACCACGCCGTCGACATCGAGCATATAGATGGCGTAATCGGTAACGCCCTCTACCAGCAGGCGAAAACGCTGCTCCTGTTCCCGTTGCTCGCTGCGGACACGCTGCTGTTCGGTGCAGTCACGGGTGATTTTGGCGTAGCCCAGCAATTTACCCTGATCGTCACGGATCGTGTCGATCACCACATGGGCCCAGAACGCGCTGCCATCTTTGCGGTAGCGCCAGCCCTCATCTTCAAAACGGCCGGTACGATACGCCGTTTGCAGGTTCTGGCTGGGGATATGATTGAGTCGATCCTGCGCGCTGTAGAAACGGGAAAAATGCTGGCCAACAATCTCTTCCGCCACATAGCCTTTGGCCCGCTGTGCGCCGGCGTTCCAGTTCACTACGTTTCCGTCCTGATCGAGCATGTAGATGGCGTAATCGGTGACGCCCTCCACCAGCAGGCGGAAGCGCATTTCCTGTTCCCGCTCTTTGCGCTGCTGCTCCTGCTGCCGGGTGCAGTCACGGCAGACAGCAGCAAATCCTATCAGCTGAGCGGTCTCGTCGCGGATCGGATAGATGACCACGTGTGCCCAGAAGCTGCTGCCATCTTTGCGGCAGCGCCAGCCTTCGTTTTCGTAACGTCCGGTGGTGACGGCGATATCGAGTTCGCGCTGCGGCTGACCGCGACGGCGATCCTCGTCGTTGTAAAACAGGGCGGCGTGCTGTCCAATAATTTCGTCTGGCCTGTAACCAAGGACGTGCAGACCCCCGCCGTTCCAGCTGGCGACAGTTCCGTCCGGTTTAAGCATGGTGATCGCGTAGTCGATCACGCTTTGTACCAGCATGCGATACATGACATCAGAGTTATTATCCATTGTTATTTGCCTGCTGATCGGTAGCCCGGTAAAGGCTTAGGAATGTTCTTAATCGCGAGCCGAGACTAAAGCGGAAAAGGTCTGCGAAGACAAGCGTATTAAGAAGAATAACTAATCTTAACAGGGGAGTTATCGGCAGCGGCGAGCAAATGTTCAATGATGTGATGATCGGGATAAGCGCCTGAGGTCAGGCGTTAAGGCAGGTTTTACAGCGAGCCAGGTCAGAGCGCGAGACTGGCTCGCGCTTAATCATTTCGCGGCAGAAACGACGTTTACAGGTCCATCTGTTGCTGTAAATGCATCGCGGCAATCGGCTGCCAGATCTCGGTTAACGCGCCCTCTTTACCGGTGAACGGATCCTGTGTCGGCAACGGCACTTTTTTCACCTGCTCCTGCGCCATTTTCAGCTGCGCGGGTTCGTCGCGCAGCGTCTCAGGCGACATGCCGTGCGGATAGGCACCAATTACCATAAAATCTTCGCTGGCGCTGACCTGGCGATGACCGACACCTGCCGGGATCAGCACCGCATCGCCTGCGCGCAGGGTGACCATCCGGCCACTGTCGCCGCCAAACAGCACTTCCGCCCAGCCTTCCGCAACCCCGAGCAGTTCATGGGTGTTGGGATGGAAGTGGGTATAGGGGAAAATCGGATAGCGCCAGGCGGGTGGCCAGCCGTTTTCGTCGAAAGTTTTCTCAAACCACGCTGCGATCTCCTCCTCTTCCGGCACCACGCGCGGCCAGATAATCAGAGGTAACGGGTTATTAGGTACGCCGCCCGACGGGATGGCGAGCATCAGATGCTGAGGATTATCAGAGGCCCCGGCCGAAAAAGTACCCGCGGCAAAGGACATCATTAATAACAGACTGGAGGATGAGGCACGCATACAGGTTCTCCGGTTTTTTTCTAAGTGTGGCAAACCCGCAGCACAATGCAATGTGCGCCGGACGACACAATTGAGATAATCGACTGATATTGCTGACTAAAGCCAAATGTGTCGTTAACAATAGGGCCAGATAGTGCCTGTACGCCTGCGGATAGCGGTTCTTACTGCGGCAAAGTGTTGCAAAATGTCAGGCGGCCCGGCACGCAGATACGGCAGCCTGATGTCCGAACACTCTTTTGATAAACTGTTATACAAAAATCGCACAGATCTGTTTCTGATATGCTTGACTGTTATTTGTTGTAATAGCTAACAGATGACAGTGAGGTAACAAATGGACGCTATTAAACAAATCCTGATTGACGAGATCGCCACGCTTAACCGCGAAGAACGTCGCGACAATTTGCCGCGCTTTAGCCTCTCGTTTCTGAAGAACCATCCCGGCCTCTGGGCCGTTATGTATCTCTGCTACGGCCTGTGCGTGGCGCTGATCTTCACCACCGAGATGCTCGGCTGGCCCGCCTTCTGGTTTGCCACCGCATTTGTGCTGGTGATGAGCGTGCTGATGCTGCTTGATATCAACCCGAAATATCGCTTTGAAGATATCGATGCGCTCGATCTGCGTGTCTGCTACAACGGTGAGTGGTATTACGTTCAGCCGGTGCGCGAGCAGGCTATCTCACGCATTCTGTCGCTGCCTGAAACGCCGGAACGGGTGAAAAGTGGTATCCAGCGTCTGCTGACGCAAAAAGGTGAAGTGGACTTTTATGATGTCTACTACCTGACCTGGGGCCACCAGGAAGCGGCACGCGTCTAATCCGCCTGCGGTTGCGCCATTAACTGACCCAGCGTCGCTATTGCCGCCTCGGCCCGGCTATCCCACGGCCAGGCGGTATTCAGTCTGAAGCAGTGACTGAACTGCTCTCCTGCCGAAAACAACTGCCCCGGTGCAATACTGATCCCCTGCGCCAGCGCCTGCTGGTAGAGCCGGGTAGTATTGATGCTGTCCGGCAACGTCACCCAGAGAAAATAGCCGCCGCGCGCTTCGCTGACCGTCGCCTGCGGCGGCAGCACCTTCAGCAGCGCCTGACGCACCATCTGCTGTCGCTTCGCCAGTATCTGTCGCAGCCGCTTCAGATGGGTGTCGTAACGCCGCGTGGCAAGAAAGTCGGCCAGCGCCAGCTGCATCGGTGCGCTGGTCGAGAGCGTGCTCATCAGCTGCAGGCGCTGAATGCGCTGCGCATGCTGTCCCGCTGCCACCCAGCCGACGCGGAAACCCGCCACCAGCGACTTGGAAAACGAGCCACAGTGCAGCACGTTTCCCTGGCGATCCCAGGCCTTCGCGGGCAGCGGCGCAGCCTCACCCGCCCAGAGTTCGGCATAGACATCATCTTCAATCATCGGCACCTGATAACGCGCCAGCAGCGCTACCAGTTGCTGTTTGCGCTCCGGTGTTAACGTCACGCTGAGCGGATTCTGCAGCGTCGTCATCAGCCAGCAGGCTTTTACCGGCCAGCGTTGCAGCGCCTCCTCCAGCTGGACGAGATCGATGCCCTGCTTTGCATCGACCGGAATCGCCAGCGCCTTAAGCTTGAGCCGCTCAATCGCCTGCAGCGCGCCATAAAAACTCGGTTGCTCAATCACCACATAGTCGCCAGGCTCGGTCAGAGATTGCAGGCTGAGGTTCAGCGCCTCCAGTGCCCCGCTGGTGATGACAATTTCATCCGGCGACAGGGTGATGCCCTGACGCGCATAGCGCTGCGCCAGCAGCTGTCGCAGCGTAGCGTTGCCGGGTGGCAGATTGTGCAGCGCATCGGTTGGGGTCAGATGATGAGAGACGTTCGCCAGCGAGCGCATCAGCTGACGCTGCGGAAAGAGTGCCGGATCGGGGAACGCAGAGCCAAACGGCACGATGGCGGGATCGCGCGTGGCCTGCAGTACATCAAACACAAAGTCGTTGATATCGACCTGCTCGCTGATCGCCACACTCAGCGGTGCAGCCGCTAAGGCACGCGGTGCCACGTAGTAACCCGACTGTGGACGCGAGACGATCCAGCCCTGACTTTCCAGCAGTTCATAGGCATGCAGCACCGTCATCAGGCTGACACCCTGCTGCGCGACCTGCTGACGCAGCGACGGTAATCGGGTGCCCGGCAGCCAGATGCCGGCCTCTATCTGCTGCTGAATCTCATCCATCAAGCGCTGGTATTTCGCCACGGGTCGCCTCTCCTTGTTTACCGCGAGTCGTCTGACCGCGAGACTTTACCACGCACGGCGACCAATGACAGGCGGCGCGCATCGCTTATCGTCTCCGATTACGCTGATTCGGCGCTGCTCAGGCGCGTCAGATCACCGCCACCTGTGGCGTCAGGGGCTGATCGGCCTCAGTCATCGGGCTCACATTTGCCATCGCCGCTTCCGTTTCTGGCACCACAAAATTAGCCAGATCCGGCACCCGCTCAGGAGGAACCGGCTTGCCCAGCAGATAGCCCTGCAGCGTATTGCAGCCCAGGCTGGTCAGAAAGGCCTGCTGCTCAGCGGTTTCAACGCCTTCAGCCACCACTTTCAGCTGCAGCGACTGCGCCAGCGCCACAATCGCCGACACGATGGTGGCATCTTCTTTCTGATGCTGCAGCTCATTCACAAAGGCCCGGTCGATCTTAAGCTCGCTGGCCGGCAGCCGTTTCAGATAGAGCAGGCTGGAGTAGCCGGTACCAAAGTCATCAATCGAGGCTTTTACGCCGAGCTGGGTCAGCTCGGTGAGAATACGCACGCTCTCATCGGGATCGCGCATCGCAGTGGTCTCCGTCACTTCCAGCGTCAGCAGTTCGGCCGGAATCTGATGTTTTGCCAGCGCATCCACCACCGTCTCTACCAGATTCGATTGTTCAAACTGCAGCGCCGACAGGTTCACCGCCACCGACCAGTCCGGATGGCCCTGCAGATGCCACTGCCGCAGCTGACGACAGGCTTCATGGATCACCCAGTTGCCGATGCTGACAATCATGCCGGTCTTTTCCGCCATCGGCAGGAATTTATCGGGTGACAGCAGGCCACGCTTCGGATGCTGCCAGCGCAGCAACGCCTCAAAACCGAGGATCGGGCCGCGCGGCGCACAATATTTTGGCTGATAGAACAGGCGCAGTTCGTCGTTCTCCAGCGCATGCCAGAGATCGTTATTCAGCTGAAGCTGGCTCTGCGCCTGAATGTTCATTGAGGGCTGGAAGAAGGTGTAGCCGTTGCGGCCATTATTTTTGGTGTGGTACATCGCCGCATCGGCGTTGAACATCAGTTCCCGCTCATCCACGCCATCACCGGGATAGACGGCGATACCCAGACTCAGTGAGACCACCAGTTCATAGCGTGAGATATCAAACGGGCGATCCACCGCTTTAACCAGCTTATCGGCGATGGCAGCTGCATCATTGGGATCGTCTATCTCAACCAGCAGCACAAACTCATCACCACCGAGCCGCGCCAGGGTGTAGTAGCCGGTCATCTGCTGACTCATCCGCTCGGTCACACCGACCAGCAGACTGTCGCCAATGTGATGTCCGAAGGCGTCGTTAACCGCCTTAAACCCATCGAGATCCATAAACATCAGGGCAAACTGCGTCTGCTCACGGTTCGCTTTGTTGATCGCCTGCTCCAGTCGATCCTCCAGCAGGATACGGTTCGGCAGCCGGGTCAGGTTATCGTGCAGCGCCAGCTGAGCCAGCTCGCGATTCGCTTCAGCCAGCGAACTGGCGAGAATCGAGGTACGCGCCTGCATCCGCGCATCCAGCATCGAGACCAGCAGGGTAATGCCCAGAATCGAAATGGTGACCACCGTGACCAGAATCGCCAGCCAGTTGCTGTTAACGCCCTGCCCGACCGAATGACTGTGGGTGGGAAACTCTGCTGCCATCATGCCGGTATAGTGCATGCCTGCAATCGCACAGCCCATCACCACCGAAGCGCCAATGCGCAGCAGTGTGACCCGGCCGGTCTGACCCTCACGCAGGTTAAACGCCAGCCACAGCGCCGCGCCCGAAGCGGCCAGAGCAATCGCCACCGACAGCGCTACCCAGCCCCATTGCCAGACGATACCGGGCGAGAACATCAGCGCCGCCATGCCGGTGTAGTGCATCGCCGCGACACCACTGCCGAGGATCAGCGCGCCGCCCGCCAGGCGCGGCAAAGGCAGATCGCCACTGCTGCAGACCAGCCACAGTGCAAATATCGACGCGCAGACGGCAATGGCGGCGGAGAGGGCGGTAAGTCCGGCGTTGTAGCTCATGACCATCTCCATGCTCATCGACAGCATGCCGATAAAGTGCATCGCCCAGATGCCAATACCCATGGAGAAACCGCCGCCGAACAGCCAGACCAGCGCCACTTTGCCGGTAGAATGTACCACCCGTCCCGCCATATCTAAGGCGGTAAACGAAGCCAGCATCGCGACAAGAACTGAGACGATGACGATAAAAGAGTCGTATGAGGTTGCTAACATAGTGCATTCCCGCGAAAGCCGTGCTGGTGGTTGGGCAGAGGTTTTTTTAAATTTGTATGAGTTATCGGCATAGCCCGGCGGTTAATGAGCCGCGAACCCTGCCTCCTTTCCACTCATTCTGAGTGATGAAATCTATCGTCAGCTTCAGCCAGAAACCGACGACACCGGCTGCCGCAGTGCGGGAAAACTGAACGCGTCAACCCGATCCGGAGGCGTTGGCTTGCCCAGCAGATATCCCTGCAATGCATCAAAGCCTAAGCTGGTGAGCAGATGCTGCTGCTCTTCCGTCTCAACGCCTTCCGCTACCATGCGCAGGTTGAGACTCTGCGCCAGCGTCAGCATGGCGCTGACCACGGTCGCATCTTCGCTGCCAGGTCGCAGGCAGTTGATAAAGCTGCGATCAATTTTAAGTTCACTGGCATCCAGATGCTTAAGATGCAACAGGTTGGCATAGCCGATACCGAAGTTATCAATGGCGACGCTGACGCCTGCCTGCTGCAACTCCCGAATCCGCTGCTGGCTGAAAACAGGGTCGCGCATGGCAATCGTTTCGGTGATCTCCAGCATCAGCGCGCTCCCTGACAGCTGGTAACGCGCCAGCGTCCCGGTCAGCGTGCTGAGGAGATCACGCTGGTGAAACTGCAATGCCGAGAGATTCACCGAGACCGTCCAGTCGCTGTGTCCCTGGCTGTGCCAGATCCTTAACTGACGGCACGCCTCCTCAATCACCCAGTTGCCCAGCGCCACAATCTGACCGGTTTTTTCGGCGCGCGGCAAAAACAGCTCAGGCGTCAGCAGACCACGCTGCGGATGCTGCCAGCGCAGCAGCGCTTCAAATCCCATTAATCGTGTGCCGCCGGAACGGAATTTGGGCTGATAGAATAGCCGCATCTGCTGGCGATCGATCGCTTCCCACAGATCGTTGGCCAGCTCCAGCTGATGCTGCGTTGCCGCGCTCATGGCGGGCTCAAACAGGCACCAGCCGTTTCGCCCACTGTGTTTGGTGTGGTACATCGCCGCGTCGGCATTAAACAACAGCTCCTGCCGGCTGCGGCCATGCAGTGGAAAGATCGCAATACCGGCACTGAGTGAAACGTGCAGTACATAGCGGTCAAGTTCAAACGGCGAACCGATTACTTTCACCAGTTTTTGCGCCAGCTGCCGGGCCGGGCTGATATCACACTCCGCCATCAGCACAAACTCATCCCCGCCCAGCCGCACCAGCAGCATGGTGTTACTGAGCTGACTGCGTAGCCGTTCCGCCACTGCCACCAGTAGCCGGTCACCGACGTGATGTCCCCAGGTGTCATTGACCGCCTTGAAGCCGTCCAGATCCATATAGATCACGGCAAAGCGATCTTCATTCAGCGTCGCCTGTTTGATGGCGAGATCAAGCTGCTGCTCCAGCATCACCCGGTTGGGCAGCGCCGTCAGGTTGTCATGCATCGCCAGCTGACGCAGCTCCTGGTTAGCGCGATTGAGCCGGGTTGCCAGCCGCGCGGCGCGCACCTGAGCGTCCAGCATCGAACTCAGCAGGGTGATCCCCAGAATACTCAGCGTAATCAGCGAGACCCATACCGCCAGTCCCGGATTACTGACGCCGTGCGGTAGCATTGTGCTGTCGTGGCTGAACGCCGCCGCCGCCATGCCCACATAGTGCATGCCTGCAATCGCGATCCCCATCACTATTGAGGCCAGCCCACGCATCAGCAGCAGATGATGGTCACCCTGCCGCAGATGAAACGCCAGCCACAGCGCCACGCCCGAGGCGACGAACGCAATCAGCACCGAGAGCGCCACCAGCAGCGTATTCCACTCAGGTTGCGGATCAATCAGCAGGGCCGACATACCAAAATAGTGCATCACCACCACGCCCGCGCCCAGGATCAGCGTGCCGCGCAGCAGCCGCTGACGGGTGAGATGCAGGCCGCCAACCGTCTGGCCGAAGGCGAATATTGACGCCAGGATCGCCACCAGCAGCGAGAGGATCGTCAGCCGCGTGTCATAGCGCATCGTCATCGGCATCATCATTGCCAGCATCCCGATAAAATGCATGGCCCAGATGCCAATCCCCATTGCCGTGCCGCCCACCAGCAGCCAGAACCGCGCGCTCCAGCCATGGGAGACCGCCACCCGTCCGGCAGTGTCCAGCGCTGTAAAAGAGGCAATAAACGCCACGAGCAGCGAAACGCAGATCAGCACGCTATCCCAGGTGACAAGCAACATGTACAACTCCTCACCACCCGCAGAAAAGCAGGTGCTGTGTAAAGTCAGAAAAGTAATTTTAAAAACACCCAATGGGTGAAAGTTAATTAACTTCAGTATTTACTGGCCCTGAAGACCGGGCAAAACAGGCCCATAAACGCAGGGCCATTTGTGACCTGCATCTTATTAACCGCCTGCTGTCTCTGGCGGTAAATCGTTATTATGTCTGATTGGTACAGGAACATATCACCGAAGCAGAAAGCATACCAGAGGCCGAAAAAACAAGGGATTTTGTTTTGCCGTCTCGCTTTTACGCCTTGCTGTAACTGGGTTATCGGCCAGAAAGACCATTTGATTAACGAAAAATAAACAGCCGCACTTCGCGTAACGCTTTAACTGATCTATAGTAAATAAAACTGATATAAATCATCATTCTTAAGTCTGAGATTTTTCTTAGGACTACGGCGCTGCCGGACTTGTTATTTTTATTTCCTTACTTTGGGTTGAATCGTTAATAAACACCGGGTGAAAAAGCACTGACTCTCGATAATCCGTAAGGAAATATTATGAAACTCAAGCTTTTTCTGTTTGCCGCTGCAGGATTAACTGTTGCTATTCCATCATTAACCCAGGCGGCTACGACCTCGGGAACCATCAATGCCACGTTAACACTGACCACCGGTTGTCTGGTAAACGGACAGTCAGCCACGGCGGGCGTTAACTTTGGTACCCTGAACTTTGGTAGCAGCGCCGCCACCTTTGATACCCTGAACGCCACCCTGGTCGGTGCAGCCGGTAACGGTATTTTTGTGCGCTGCACCACCGGTCAGGATTACAACGTGGTGGTGACCAGCAGCAATGCTGCGCCAGCTACTATCTATGGCACTGCCTCTACGTCGCCGCGTTATCTGATTCTGGGATCGAATAATGCGCAGGGTATCGCCTATACCCTCTACAGTGACGCCTCCTTCACCACGGCTATCGCCAACAATACGCCGATCGCCTCCAGTGGTACGACGGATCCGACGCGGGGAACCAACTACGCCATTTATGGCCGGGTGGTCGGCGGCGGCTTTAACCCCCTGATCCCTGCCGGAACCTATACCGATACGATCAACGTTGCCGTGAACTATTAACTGCTCTCGCAGGTAAATAAAGGTGGTTCTCTGGCGAGCCTGCCTGACGATCGCACGCGGTCTGCCTCTGCTGATAGGGAGCGTTAACGCCTGGAGTCTGCCTACCAGCACTTTCCAGGTTACGGCGTCGATTGTGGCAGGCTGCGTGATATCCGGTACCAATACCGGCGTTTTCGGCACGCTTGATTTCGGCACGCAGTCTGGTGTGGCGACCAGCACCGTCAACGCCAGCTTCGTGCAGAGCACTTCCATTAACCTTGCCTGTACGCCAGGCACCACGCTGAGCATGAGCATCAATCAGGGCAGCAACTTCACGACGACCCGTAATCTGAAGCTGCCCAATTTCACCAATACCGTTCCCTATACGCTCTTTAGCAACGCCAGCCGCACCACGGTCATCCCGGTAAACCAGGCGGTGTCGCTGAGCTATAGCAATGCCAATAACATTACGCTGCCGATCTATGGCCAGCTACAACTGCCCGGCACTGCGCGCGCCGGCGTCTATACCGACACGCTGACCGTCACCCTGAGCTGGTGAGGCGATAGAAAACAAGGATATGATCATGAAGCCACTGCGCGCCCTGCTGCTGCTGAGTCCCACCCTGCTCTCTCCGGCCTTCGCCGCTAACTCGGTGATGATCTGGCCTATCGACCCCGCCATTAATCCTGAAGAGAAAGCCAGCGAACTCTGGCTGGAGAATCGCGGTAACAGTACGACCATGATGCAGATCCGGGTTTTCAGCTGGCAGCAGATTAACAGTCAGGAGCAGTATCAGACCCAGCAGCAGGTGGTTGCCAGCCCACCGATGGTACGAATGGAGCCGGGCCAGAAACAGCTGGTCAGGCTGATTAAACAGACGCCCCCGGCGGCCGGTAAAGAGCTGGCCTATCGGGTGGTGCTGGATGAGATCCCGACGCCGAACAATCCTGGCGAGAATCAGGCCGGGCTGACCTTTCAGATGCGCTATTCGGTGCCGCTGTTTGTGTATGGTACCGGGCTCTCCACCGACAGCGCCCGCCCTGCTCTGCGCTGGCAACAGATCAGCGAGGGCGGCAAGCGCTGGCTTCAGCTGACCAACAGCGGCAACGGCCACGCCCGGCTCAGCAATGTGGCGATTGGCGGTCGCAAACTGGGCGAAGGCTTATACGGCTATGTGCTGGCAGACAGCACGCATCGCTGGCCGCTCACCTCGCCAGTGGGGGGCGAACTTACCGCTGACGTGAACAAAAGCCAGTGGCGCAGCGCTGCTCAGAAGTAAGCGCTGAATGAGACCCTTTTCCCTGCATCCCTGCGCGCTGGCGGTGGCCAGCGTGATTTACACGCTTACGCCGGATCCGGTACTGGCGGAGACTTACTCATCCCTGCCCCCGCCGCCCAGCCTGCAGAGCAGCGGTAGCGGTAGCGGTCAGCAATATATGCTGGAGCTGGTGATTAACCAGCAGGCGAACGGCAACATTGTGGCGGTGGAGCAGCGCGACGGTCATTTCTGGCTGCGCAGCGGCGATCTACAGCGTGCCGGTCTGCCACCGACTAAGCTGGGCCAGCAGCCAGAGGTTGATGTCAGCAGCCTGCCATCCATCAGCGTGGAGTATGACGCAGCGCGGCAGCGCCTGCTGCTGACCGTGCCGCCTGACTGGCTGCCCGGTCAGGTCATTGGTGAGGCAAAGAACGGACCGCGTTATCCAGGCCGCACCAGCAGCGGTGCGCTGATTAACTACGATCTTTACGCCAGCCGTACCGATAACAGCGGCACCCGCCTTGCAGCCGGACATGAACTGCGGATGTTTGGTGATACCGGACACGTCTCCACTAACGGAGTCTGGCAGCAACAGCTGGAAGGCAGTAAGACTTATCAGAACGATGGCTACATCCGCTATGACAGCTGGTGGAGCAATGAAGATGAAAATACGGCGGTAAGCTGGCGGGTTGGCGATCTGGTCACCGATTCGCTGGCGTGGAGCAGCAGCGTGCGGCTCGGCGGCATCCGCGTCGGCCGCGACTTCAGCGTTCGTCCCGATCTGGTGACCTATCCGCTGCCCGCTTTTTCCGGCCAGGCAGCCGTTCCCTCCACCGTCGATCTCTTTATCAACGGCTATCGTTCCAGCCAGGAAAACGTGCAGCCTGGCCCCTGGTCGATGACCAATGTGCCGTTTGTTAACGGCGCGGGTGACGCGGTGATTACCACCACCGATGCGGTGGGCCGTCGCGTCACTACCACCATGCCGTTTTACGTCTCCAGTAATCTGCTGAAGTCGGGACTGTCGGATTATGCCTTTTCCGCTGGCGCGATCCGCGAGAACTACGGCATAAAAAACTTCGATTATGGTCAGGCCGCCGCCAGCGGTTCTTACCGATACGGCCTGACCGACTGGCTGACGCTGGAGAGTCACGCTGAAGGCAGCGAAAGCCTGGCGATGGGCGGGCTGGGCGGTCAGTTACGCGTCGGCAGCTGGGGCGTGGTCAACGGCGCGGTCGCGCAGAGTCAGCTCGAGGGCGAGAGCGGCAGGCAATACAGCTGGGGTTATCAGTACAACAATAGCTGGTTCAACATTGGCACGCAGCAGACCCAGCGCAGCAGCGACTTCGGCAATCTGGCGCTGATTGGCAGCCGTGCCGGAAGCCAGGCGGATAGCCGTTACGCGCTGTCGCGCCGGAGTGCGCAGTACAGCGCCAGCGTCTCGCTGAACCAGTTTGGCAGCGTCGGTGCCGCTTTCATCGATATCACCGACGGCCAGGGCGACCGCACCCGCCTGTGGAACTTCTCATGGAGTAAAAACCTGTGGGGTAACAGCAGCCTCTATGTCTCTGCCAGCCGCGATCAGCAGGAGAAGAGCTGGACCGGTGCCCTCTCGCTGGTGATCCCGTTTGGTGAACAGGGCAGCGCGGCCATCAGCACCGAACGCGATCAGCGCGGTCGCGACAGCCAGCGTATCTACGCCTCCAGCGCTATGCCCAGCGACGGCGGGTTCGCCTGGGATGCCTCATGGGCGAATCAGAGCGGTGACAGCGGTGATTATCGTCAGGGCAGTCTGCGCTATCGCAATAACCAGATTGATACCTCCGGCGGTTTTTATGGCGATGATGACAACCTCACGCAATGGGCCGATCTCTCCGGTGCGCTGGTGTTAATGGATAACAGCGTCTTTGCCGCTAACTCCATCAACGACGCCTTTGTGCTGGTGAAAACAAGCTATCCCGACGTGAACGTGCGCTACGAAAATCAGTCGATGGGACGCACCAATCAACAGGGCTATCTGCTGGTGCCCGCCATCAGCAGCTACTATCCGGCCAAATATGATATCGACACCCTCGACCTGCCCGCCGATATGACCACGCCGCGGGTTGAGCAGCGCTTCGCGGTGAAACGTCAGAGCGGCTACCTGCTCAACTTCCCGGTGGAGAAACTGCGCGCCGCCAGTGTGATCCTGGTCGATGCGCAGGGCCAGCCGCTGCCGGTCTCAAGCCTGGTGCAGCGTCCTGACCATCCCACCGGATATGTCGGCTGGGATGGCATCGTCTGGATGGAAGATCTTACCGCCAGCAATCCGATCGAGGTAGTGACGCCAGATGGTCGCCGCTGCGAAACCGAATTGCATATCGCCAGCGGTCAGCCGCAGGCGCTGAAAACCTATGGCCCTCTGACCTGCGCGCTGCCGGCTCCTGTTGCAGGCAGCGCCGCCGCGCCTGCTGAACCTTTTACGTCCGGAAATCCACTATGATGAGATCGCTGTTACTGGCTGGCCTGTTGCTGCTACTGCCGTCACTGAGCTACGCCGCCTGTACCCTGCCCGCCTCCACGGCAAGCTTTGGTTCGGTCACCACCTTTGTGGCGAATACCACCGTCAGCTCGGTCACCACCAACGCCAACGTCAACTGTGGCTCCGGCTCGTCGCTGTCGCTGCTCGGCAATAACCAGATAACCTTTCAGCTGACCGGCGCAACCACTGTCAGCGGTACGCGCGGTATCCTCAAGCGTAGCGGTGACACCGGCAGCGATAATGTGCCGGTGCAACTCTGCACCGATAGTGCCTGCGCCACCGAACTGACCATCGGTGGCACGCCCTTTGTCTATGGCTCACAAACGCTGATTAACCTGGCGGGATTGCTGGGCAGCCTTAACTTCGCCATTCCGGTCTATCTGCGCACCGTTCCCGGTCAGGTGGTTGCCGCCGGAACCTATCAGGTGACGCTGAACATGGCGGTGACTTATCGCATCTGCACCAGCGTCGGCGTGGGCAATCTCTGCTTAAGTGAGCAGACCGGCAGCGGCGTAATCCCGATTAACATCACCGCTATCCTGACCAATGACTGCACGACGATTACCTCACCCAATATCAGCTTTGGCAGCGCGCCGCTGGTGGGCAGCTTTTCCACCGTCTCGCAGACCATCAACGTATTGTGCAGTAAAGGCAGCACCTATACCGTCGGACTGAGCAATGGCAGCTATGCGGTAAGCAGCGTCAGGAATATGGCGAGCGGGACGAATCGGCTGAGCTATGAGATTTATAAAAGTACCACCAGCAATCGCTGGGGCCCGGCAGGTACGGAACGCTGGAGCAGTACCACCTCGACGGCGGTATCCACGGATGGACTGACGCGCGGCTTTAACTACACCGCGCGCATCCTGACCACGCAGAACACGCCGCCTGCCGGTAACTACAGCGACAGCGTGGTGGTCGATTTGTCTTTTTAGAGGGAAGCGCTGGCCGGCGTCGCGCTGTGGCGCAACTGATACTGTTTCACCATCCGGCCAATCAACAGCGTTCCGATCAGCCCGCAGACGGCAGCAAAGGTCAGCCAGACGCCCGGCATCGCCTTATCACCGGTGGCGTGGATCAGATAGCTGGAGATGGCAGGCGTGAAGCCGCCAAACAGCGCCGTCGCCAGACTGTAGGCCATAGAGAAACCGGCGGCGCGCACCTCAGCAGGCATAATCTCCGCCAGATACACCACCATCGCCCCGTTGTAACTCGCATAAAGAAACGACAGCCACAGTTCCGCTTCCAGCAGATGAGCAAAGCTGGCCGATCCCACCAGCCAGTGCAACACCGGCCAGGTGGTCACAATCATCAGCAGGGTAAAAATGATCAGCAGCGGACGGCGACCGACGCGGTCCGACAGCGCGCCCATCAGCGGCAGCCAGAACAGGTTTGAGACACCCACGCAGAGGGTGACCAGAAACGCCTGCTTATCGCTCATCATCAGCACGGTTTTACCAAAGGTCGGGGTAAAGGCAGTGATCATGTAGAACATCACCGTAGTGGTGACCACCATCAGCATACCCGCCAGCACCAGTGCCCAGTTGCTGGCAACTGACCGCATAATTTCCGTCATGCTCGGATGATGTTTACGTTTACTGAACGCTTCGGTCTCTTCCAGCATCCGGCGAATGTAGAACAGGAACGGCACAATCAGGCAGCCGACCACAAACGGGATACGCCAGCCCCACTCCGTCACCGCCTCTTTCGCCAGCAGATGATTGAGCATCAGGCCCAGCAGGGCGGCAAAAATCACCGCAATCTGCTGACTGCCTGATTGCCAGCTGACGAAAAAGCCTTTGCGACCTTCCGGCGCGACTTCCGCCAGATAGACCGATACGCCACCCAGCTCAACCCCTGCCGAGAAGCCCTGCAACAGGCGTCCCAGCAGAATCAGAATCGGTGCCGCCGCGCCCAGCGTGGCGTAGCCTGGCACCAGCGCAATGGTCAGGGTACCTATCGCCATTAAGCCCAGCGTCAGTAATAAGCCTTTACGACGACCATGATGGTCGATGTAGGCACCCAGAATGATCGCCCCCAGCGGGCGCATCAGGAAGCCGGCACCAAAGGTCATCAGGGTGAGCATCAGGGAAGCAAACGGGTCATCACCGGGAAAGAAGGTTTTGGCGATGGCGGTGGCGTAATAGCCAAACACCATAAAATCGTACATCTCCAGAAAGTTACCACTGGTGACGTTAAAGATGGTTCGGGCAGCACTTTTCGGCGGCTTTTGTAAAGACGGGGTGTGACTCATAACGGCTTCCTGTTGTTTTTTAGCCGTTTTAGCCTGCCTGAGGCGAGATTAATGTGACCTGGCTCACCATTGCACTTTACAATTCTGTGTACATAAGTAACAACCAATTAACAATTCAGATCAACCAGCATAAGTGATCCGCCAGGCGGCTGATCTGCCTGATTTTATCTGGCTGAAGAGTCGCCATAAAAAAAGGCGACCTTAACAGTCGCCTTTTCATGTTGCCGGATAACCCGCTATTTCTTCACGGTTTCCATACCCATCAGGCCGATTTTCAGGTAGCCCGCCGTGCGCAGCTTATCCATGACGCTCATCAGCGTTTCATAATCTACCGACTTGTCAGCCTGGAAGAAAATGGTGGTCTCTTTGTTGCCCTGCGTCTGGCTGGTCAGCACGTTAACCAGCGAGTCCGGGGTTACCTGATCGTTACCCACGTAAAGCTGTTTATCTGCTTTAATCGACAGATAGACCGGCTTTTCCGGACGCGGTTGCGGCGCGCTGGTGGAAGCAGGCAGATTAACGCGCACATCGACCGTAGCCAGTGGCGCGGCCACCATAAAGATGATCAGCAGCACCAGCATGACGTCGATAAACGGCGTCACGTTGATCTCATGCATTTCACCATCGGTTTCCAGATCGTCGTTTAATCGCATGGCCATAACAACTTACCCTAAGCGCAGTTTCTGGGCGGTCGCAGGACGCGGAACCTCTGTGGCGACGGTGCCCAGATCGATATCACGACTCTGCAGCAGCATCACCTGCGCGGCGACATCACCCAGCGAGGCTTTGTAGTTGGCAATCATGCGGGCAAAAACGTTATAGATGACGACGGCCGGGATCGCAGCAACCAGACCAATCGCGGTCGCCAGCAGCGCTTCGGCAATACCCGGTGCCACCACCGCAAGGTTGGTGGTCTGGGTTTTCGCGATGCCGATAAAGCTGTTCATGATGCCCCAGACGGTGCCGAACAGGCCGATAAACGGAGCGACAGACCCGATGGTCGCCAGGAAACCGTTGCCACGACCCGCATGACGGCTGAAGGCGGCTACGCGGCGCTCAAGGCGGAAACTGGTGCGATCTTTAATGCCGTTGGTATCTTCCACGCCAGCCGACAGTTCAAGTTCATTCTGCGCATCGTTCAACAGCACCACAGAGTGGCTGTGCCCGGTAAAGGCTTTGGCAATGCGGGCGGCGTCATTCAGATTGCGGGCTTCGCCCAGTGCCAGTTGCTCACGCTTCAGGCGACGCTTAGCCGCGCTGAGTTCGGCATATTTGCCGAAGAAGATCGCCCAGGTCACCACTGAGGCCAATAACAGGCCAATCATGACCACCTTTACCACGATATCGGCATGTTGATACATGCCCCAAACGGAGAGGTCCGTTTGCATCAAATCACTGGCTACCACGCTGCTTCTCCAACTTCTGATTCAGGGATGCGAAACAAGCGCAAATAATAGCAAAATGGCGGCGAATTGATAGTCGTTCTCATTACTATTTACAAAGCTGATCCGCCCTATTGACCTGATGTTGAGCAGGTTCAGGCACGGTTTGTGAGGATGTTTCTAAAATGTGAAGCCGCATGAAAATTTATTAAAACAACGTTTCAAAATGTGATGGAATTCATTCAATCAGCATTGCTGCATTTTACTCAGACACGTTTTCACTATGCTGGCTCCTTACGGCCCTCTGCGGTTAGCCCTGACCGCAGGCCGTCTTACCTCTGCGGGAGACAATATAATGAGAATGATGAAAACATGCGTGGCCAGTGCCCTGGCAGCGATGATAGCGAGTGCCACCGCCACGGCACAGGTGATTAAAGTGGCTGAAGTGCAGCCTGCCGGTTATCCCACCGTGGTCGCTCTGCAACACATGGGCGACAAACTGAAACAGGCCACCGATGGACGGCTGGAGATGAAGCTCTACGCCGGTGGCGTGCTGGGTGATGAAGATCAGACGCTGCAACAGGTGCAGCTGGGGGCTATCGATATGATCCGCGTCTCGCTGGCCCCGGTCACCTCGATTGCCCCGGAAACCAGCGTGCTGACCCTGCCCTACATTTTCCGCGACGTTGACCACATGCACAACGTGCTGGATGGCGATATAGGCCGCGAGATTGCCGACAAATTCGATAACGATCCCAACGCCCGCATGGTGTTCCTGGGCTGGACCGATGCCGGTGAGCGCAACATGATCACCAAGAAGCCACTGGTGAAGCCGGACGATCTCAGGGGCATGAAAATCCGGGTGCAGAACAGCGCCATCTCGCTGGCAACCCTGAAAGCGATGGGCGCCAATCCGGTGGCGATGGGCGTCAGTGAAGTGTTCAGTGCGATGCAGACCGGCGTGGTTGATGGCACCGAAAACAACCCACCAACCTTTGTCGCCCATAACTATATGCCGGTCGCGAAGTATTACACCCTCAGCGGCCACTTTATCCAGCCAGAGATGATCCTGTTTTCAAAACGCGCCTGGGATCGCCTGAAGCCTGAGGATCAGGCGCTGCTGAAAAAGCTTGGCAAAGAGGCACAGGATGAGGAGCGCCAGCTCTGGGCGACCTATACCGAAGCGTCGATCGCCAAAATGAAGGCGGGCGGCGTCACCTTCCAGCAGACCGACCGCGACTATTTCGTCAAAGCGACTCAGCCAGTACGCGATCAGTTTGGCGGCAAATATCAGGATCTGATGACCCGGATCGCTGAGGTGAAATAACCCTTCCCGCGCCGCGCTGCCGTGTGGCGTATTTAATCAGGTATCAATTATGTCTGCTTATGCACGTCTGATGGATGGGCTTTATCTGCTCTGCATGCTGGTGGCCGCCGTGGCGCTGTTGATCATGGTGACGGTAATCCCGATGGGGATCTTCGCCCGTTACGTGATGAACGGCGCGCTCTCCTGGCCGGAGCCGGTTGCCATTATCTGCATGATTATTTTTACCTTTATTGGCGCACCGGTGGGTCTGCGCGCCGGAACCCATATCTGCGTGTCGATGGTCACTGACCGCCTGTCGCCTGCCCGGCAGCGCCTGATGCTGCGCGTCAGCGATCTGCTGATGATCGTCACCTGTCTGGTGATCTTCCAGGCCAGTTACAGCCTGTGCGAAGCGATGTGGGTGCAGACCCTCGCCTCACTCCCGGCAGTGACTTACGGCGAGATGTATCTGCCGATCCCGATTGGTGCAATTTTCACCCTGCTGTTTGTTATTGAGCGTCTGCTGAGCGGCGATCAGAGCCAGCGGCCGATTGTCACGCTGGGCGGCACCCACTAACGCGGAGCAGAAAAATGGATGCATTGATCTTGATAGGCAGTTTGCTGGTGTTGCTGATGGTGGGTTTTCCGGTCGCTTTTGCGGTGGGACTGAGCGCCTTTATCGGGGCCTGGTGGATCGATCTGCCGCTGGAAGCGGTGGTGATTCAGGTGACCAACGGAATTAACAAATTTTCGCTGCTGACCATTCCGTTCTTTATCCTCGCTGGCGCGATTATGGCAGAGGGCGGCATTGCCCGTCGCTTGGTCAACTTCGCCTATATCTTTGTCGGTTTTATTCGCGGCGGGCTGTCGCTGGTTAATATCGTCGCTTCAACCTTTTTTGGCGCTATCTCCGGATCGTCGGTAGCCGATACCGCCTCGATTGGTTCGGTGATGATTCCGCAGATGGAGGAGAAAGGCTATCCGCGTGACTTTGCGGCGGCCGTAACCGCCAGCGGCTCCGTTCAGGCGGTGCTGACGCCCCCCAGCCACAACTCGGTGATTTACTCGCTGGCGACCGGCGGCATGGTGACTATCTCCTCGCTGTTTGTCGCCGGGATTTTTCCTGGCCTGCTGCTGGGGGCCTGCCTGATGGTGATGTGTCTGGGCTTTGCCCGTAAACGCGGCTACCCCAAAGGCGAGCGTATTCCGTTTCGTCAGGCGCTGAAGATTTTCTTCGACGCGTTCTGGGGGCTGTTTACCGTCGTGATCATCATGGGGGGGATCCTCTCCGGCATCTTTACCGCCTCGGAGTCCGCTGCGATTGCCTGTATCTGGGCGTTCTTCGTCACCATGTTTATCTATCGCGACTTTAAATGGAGTCAGCTGCATATCCTGCTGTTCCGCACCATTAAAACCGTCACCATCGTAATGGTGCTGATCGCTTTCGCGGCCGGGTTTGGCGCGGTAATGACCTTTATGCAGCTGCCAACCATTATTACCGAAGCGTTCACCAGCCTCTCCGATAACAAATATGTGATCCTGATGTGTATCAACATCCTGCTGCTGGTGGTGGGCACGCTGATGGATATGGCGCCGCTGATTCTGATCCTGACGCCGGTGCTGCTGCCGGTAGCCACCGCGCTGGGGGTCGATCCGGTTCACTTTGGCATGATCATGCTGACGAACCTGGGCATCGGGCTGATTACGCCGCCGGTCGGCACCGTGCTGTTTGTGGCCAGCGCGGTGAGTAAGCAGAAGATTGAGCAGGTCGTCGGGGCGATGCTGCCGTTCTACGGCATGCTGTTCCTGGTGCTGATGCTGATTACCTATATTCCCGCTATTTCACTCTGGTTGCCGCGCCTGATGGGCGTGATGTAAGGCAATGAAAACCGGCTCGCTTGCGGGCCGGTTTTTTTCCTGCGACGCACTCTGATAATCACCATTGAGTCTCAACCCTGCTGGCCGTTTCGTGATAACGTGAGGGCTTAGTCTGAAGCGGTAAAGGCGACTCATGACCACCAGAAAAATTGATACCATGCTCGTCAGTGCAGGACGCAGCAAGCGTTATACCCAGGGCTCGGTGAACAGCGTCATTCAGCGCGCCTCTTCGCTGGTTTTTGATACGGTTGCGGAGAAGAAACGCGCCACCGCCGGTCGGGCAAAAGGCGAACTCTTTTATGGCCGTCGCGGCACCCTGACGCACTTTGCGCTACAGGATGCGATGACCGAGCTGGAAGGCGGTGCGGGCTGTGTGCTCTATCCCTGCGGCGCGGCTGCCGTGGCAAACGCGATTCTGGCGTTTGTCGAGGCGGGCGACCACGTACTGATGAGCGGTGCGGTCTATGAACCGACGCAGGACTTCTGTACTAAAATTCTCGCTAAGCTGCAGGTTTCCACGGGCTGGTTCGATCACTGCATCGGCAGTGAAATCGGTGAGCTGGTGCAACCCAACACCCGTGTTGTCTTCCTGGAGTCGCCCGCTTCAATCACGATGGAAGTTCAGGATATTCCGGCGATTGTGGCATCGGTACGCGCTAAAGCGCCCGAGGCGATCATCATGATCGACAACACCTGGGCGGCCGGTATTCTGTTTAACGCGCTGGCGTACGGCATCGACATTTCGATTCAGGCTGGCACCAAATATCTGATTGGTCACAGCGATGCGATGATCGGCACGGCGGTCGCCAATGCACGCTGTATCGACCAGCTGCGTGAGAACTCTTATCTGATGGGCCAGATGGTGGATGCCGATACCGCCTACATGGCGAGCCGCGGTCTGCGTACACTGGGCACCCGTCTGCGTCAGCATGAAGAGAGCGCAATTCAGGTGGCTGAGTGGCTGGCGGCGCGCCCGGAAGTGGCACGTGTCAATCACCCGGCGCTGGCGCAAAGCAAAGGTCATGCATTCTGGCAGCGCGATTTTAACGGCAGCAGCGGCCTGTTCTCGTTCATCCTGCAGGAAAAATTAGACGCGCCCCAACTGGCGGAATATCTCGATCACTTCCATCATTTCAGCATGGCTTACTCCTGGGGCGGCTATGAATCGCTGATCCTGGCGAATCAGCCGGAAGAGCTGGCTGAGATTCGACCGGCGGGCGGTGTGGATTTCACCGGCACGCTGGTGCGGCTGCACATTGGTCTGGAGCACGTTGATGATTTGCTGGCTGACCTGGAAGCCGGTTTTGCGCGCCTGATGCGCTAAGTCAGATAAACAGAAAGTAAACAGAAGATAAACCACGTAGCGGCGGCCCGGAGAGTTTGCCGGGCACCGGCTCATTTGTTGTTAAAATTTATCCCGCATCGTTCAGCTTACCGGTGAGATTGCCGTGCTGCCTGAACGCAGACGGATTGTTCCTTGTGACGTGATGGAATCGCTAATGGGTGTTTTACACGAGATTGTCCAGGCGCTCTGGCATCAGGATTTTGCCGCGCTGGCAAATCCGGATGTGGTGTGGGTGGTGTACGGCGTGATGTTCCTGACGCTGTTTCTGGAAAATGGTCTGTTGCCCGCCTCTTTCCTGCCGGGCGACAGTCTGCTGCTGCTGGCAGGCGCGATGGTGGCTAAAGGGGTGATGGATTTTGTGCCGACGATGGTGATCCTCACGACCGCCGCCAGCCTCGGCTGCTGGCTGAGCTATCTGCAGGGCCGCTGGCTGGGGAATACCCGACTGGTGAAAAGCTGGCTGATGCATCTGCCGGCACAGTATCACCAGCGCGCCTGGAATATGTTTAACCGTCACGGGCTGATGGCGCTGCTGGTTGGCCGTTTTCTTGCCTTTATCCGCACTATCCTGCCGACCATGGCGGGCATTGCAGGCCTGCAGAATGGCCGCTTTCAGCTGTTTAACTGGCTCAGCGGCGTGCTGTGGGTCGGCATTGTGGTTGCCTTTGGCTATGGCATCAGCCAGGTGCCGTTTATCAAGCGTCATGAAGATCAGGTGATGGCGATTCTGATGATACTGCCGATGGTGCTACTGGTGCTTGGCCTGTCCGGCAGCATTGTGGTGATCTGGAAAAAGCGTCGCCAGAAACGCGCCTGACGCGCGTCTGGCTTTCGGATCCGCCGCCACTCAGGCGGACGGATCCGCTACCGTCTGCCTGACACGACTCACCTCTTCCCCCGGCGTCACGCCGAAATAGCGTTTAAACTCCCGCGAAAATTGCGAAGGGCTTTCATAGCCCACCCGCACCGCCGCCGCACTCGCCTTGAGTCCATCGTGCAGCATCAGCAGTCGCGCCTGATGCAGGCGATAGCGCTTGAGATACTGTAACGGCGAGGTCTGCGTCACCGCTTTGAAGTTATGGTGAAAGGCTGAGACGCTCATGTTCACTTCCGCGGCCAGCGCATCGACGCTGAGGTTTTCCGCATAGTGATTCTCAATCCGTCGCAGGGCGCGCGCGATGAGGCTGAACTGCGTCTGTCGGCTCACCAGCGAAAGCAGCGCGCCGCCAATCGGGCCGGTCAGCACATAGTAGATAATTTCCCGCACGATATGCGGCCCCAGCACGCGCGCATCGCGCGGCTGGGTCATCACATCCAGCAGTCGCTCCGCGGCGCACAGCATCGGTTCCGTCAGCCAGGCCGAGTGAATACCCGAAGTCTGCGGCTGCGGCTGAAACTGATCGTCGTCGCCAATTTCAATCAGCAGATCCTGCAGGCTGGCGGTATCAACCCTGAGACACAGCCCGGCAATCGGGATCTCCGGCGAGGCCCAGGTTTCGCACTCCACCGGCAGCGGCACGGTCAGCATCAGGTATTTGCTGGCGTCATACTGAAACACGGTGCTGCCGAGATAGCCGGTTTTGCTGCCCTGAAACAGGATGACAATGCCGGGCTGATACATCATCGGCGTACGGGGACGATATTGATTAGCATAAATCAGCGACACATTTTCGACCGGGCAAAGACGGTCGCGACCATGGGTCATTAAGGTGACTACCTGCTGTGCCAGCCGGTGACACAGTGCATCGTGCGCCATAGCTACTCCTTTACGGGCAAAAAGCCAGTGTGCCGTGCTAATGCCTGAACCGCCAGCAGCATGGAGAATCAGGCAAGAAATTTACCGAATCGGGCAGGAGAGCAGACCCGCTGTTGTTGCTGGCGCTGAGCAGGCTGAAAATTGTTGGCTAGACTTAAGCACAGTGAATTCTCACGGGTTAACCGCAACGGAAAGGAGCAACTATGGCAGACCAACCCATTATCAAACTGCGCGATGGCAATATGATGCCGCAACTCGGACTCGGTGTATGGCAGGCCAGCATTGAAGATGCGCGTCATGCGGTGCTGAAAGCGCTTGAGGTCGGCTATCGCTCAATCGATACCGCCGCCGCCTATAAGAATGAAGAGGCGATTGGCCAGGCTCTGCAGGAAACCGACGTACCGCGCGAAGAGATTTTCGTGACCACCAAACTGTGGAACGACGATCAGCAGAATGTTCAGCAGGCGATGGAAACCAGCCTGGAAAAACTCAAACTGGATCAGGTCGATCTCTATCTGATGCACTGGCCGTGCCCGGAAAAAGACCATTACGTTGATGCCTGGAAGAAGATGATCGAACTGCAGCAGCAGGGGCTGACCAAAAGCATCGGCGTCTGTAACTTCCATGAAGCGCACCTGAAGCGTCTGCTGGATGAAACCGGTGTGACGCCGGTCGTGAACCAGATAGAGCTGCACCCGATGCTGCAGCAGCGCACGCTGCATGCGTGGAACGCGCTGCACCAGATCCAGACCGAATCCTGGAGTCCGCTGGCGCAGGGCGGTAAAGGGGTCTTCGATCAGGAGATCATCAAGTCGCTGGCGAAGAAATATGGCAAGACCCCGGCGCAGATCGTGATCCGCTGGCATCTGGATAGCGGTCTGGTGGTGATTCCGAAGTCGGTGACGCCAGCGCGTATCGAAGAGAACTTTAAGGTGTTCGACTTCCGTCTGGATAAGCATGAAGTGAGTGATATTGCGAAACTGGACAGCGGCAATCGTCTGGGACCGGATCCGGAAACCTTTAACTAAAAACCCTCAGCCCTGCCGTTGCCGGGCTGAGAGAGTAACGCGGTCAGACGGGTTCTTCCCGCCTGACAGCGCTGTTATGCCGTGGGCTGCACCACCAGCTGACCCGCTGTACCGCGATCGGCCAGTTCCAGGGTCTGACTGTGGTAGACAAACGGGAAGTGATCTGACGAACTTTGCGGGAAGCTGACCATCAGTTCCACGCTGCCATCAACCCACACCGTATCTTTCCAGCCACGATCTTCACCCATCGGTTGTGCGCCATTCACACTTTTAATCAGGAACATCACGCCCTGAATATGCAGCGACTGCGGCCGATCGGCGTGCAGGATCCAGCGCTCAAAGGTGCCCTGCTGCGCAGTGGTGTCAATGCGGTTCATATCCCAGAGCGCGCCGTTGATGCCCGGCATGCTATCACCGATGCGGAATTCACGGGTGCGCACCGCCACGCCATCCAGAATCTGGTCGGCCAGCAGCCGCATCGGCAGATTATCCGTCACCAGCGGCAGTAAGCCGGTTGGGCGCAGCGTCAGGATCAGGGTGGAAGTCAGAATAGAAGATGGCTCAAAGAAACCTCGCAGCCGATCCATAATGCCTGCCGCCGTTCCGGCAGTAATCGACACTTCGTCACCCTGCGACATATCCACCAGCACTTCACGACGTTCGCCCGGCGCCAGTGACAGACGCTGCACCGCAACCGGCGCAGGCAGATAGCCCTGATCGCTGGCAATCACCATAAACGGACGATTGTCGCTGAGCACCATCTCATAGCGTCGCGCATTCGAGGCGTTCAGCAGACGCAGGCGCACCCAGCCGCGTGACACCTCAACATAAGGATTGCGTACCCCATTCACCAGCAGCGTATCACCCAGGAAACCACCATCCTGCGGCGGGTCATAGACCGGCGTGGCAAAGTTATCGAGCCGCTTGTCCTGAATGATGATGGGGAAGTCATCGACGCCGTAATGCTTCGGCAGCGGCAGCTGTTTGCCGATGTCATCTTCCACCAGCCACATGCCCGCCAGACCGTTATAGATATGCGGCGCCATGCGGTTTGGGGTATTGGCGTGATACCAGCAGGTTGAGGCTGCCTGACGAATCGGCAGCACCGGCGCCCAGTCGACACCGGCCGACATCATACGTGGCGCGCCACCCATTAACGCACCCGGCAGCTGCAAACCGCTGACGGTCATGGAGACGGACTCATTCAGCCGGTTGCTGTAGATCAGCTTAACGTCGTCACCGCTGTAAACCCGGACGGTCGGGCCAAGGTAGAGGCCATTAATGCCCCACACCGGCACTTTGTTATTGTCGCCATTAAATGACCAGTGGCTGCGCTGCATCGTCAGGAACAGCGGCTGGCCGCGACGGGATTCCAGCAACGGCGGAACCGGAAGTGGCGTATCGCCATTAGCTGAAGAAGCGGCATGTGCCGCATGAGGGAGTAAACTGGCGCTAAGCGCCGCTCCGGCAGAAAGCTGGATGAACTGACGTCTGCTGAAAGACATAAAACTTCTGACCCTTTACGCGTGGCGCTAAGCGCCGGCCCTGTTTTTATTGATCTGTTTTTGCTGTGCTGCGTTCACGACGAGCCGGATAAGGCTCGCCGCGCGGCATCCATGCAGGATAGTTCGGCGAATGACTCGCCGGTCAGATTTTTCCGTTTTTTTCGCGTTCTGCGACTTCGGCATTGAGCTCTTCCAGCTTCGCCGCCATCAGTTCGCGGCAGTGAGTTGCCAGCTTACGCACCGACGAAGACTCGAATGCTTTTACATCAACCGGCGGCAGCATCTCAACAATGACCAGACCGTTGTTCCAGCGATTGAGATCGATCTTGCCATGGGTATTGGAGACCACAATCGGAATGATCGGCACGCCCGCCGCCACGGCAGCGTGGAAGGCACCGGTTTTAAACGGCAGCAGGCCACGGCCACGGCTGCGCGTCCCTTCCGGGAACATCCAGATAGAGATGCGCTTGCGGTTAAACTGATCCACCAGCTCACCGATGGTGCCGCGCGCTTTCGCCCGGTCATCGCGGTCAATCAGCAGGTTGCCGGTCAGCCAGTAGAGCAGGCCAAAAAACGGCACCCACAGCAGGCTCTTCTTGCCCACGGTGACCGTATAGGGCTGCACCATTTTGGCCGCGGTGACCATGTCGTAGTTGTTCTGATGGTTGGCGATATAGATCGCATTGCCATAATTCTCCGCGCCTTCCGGTCTGCGCAGATCGACTTTAAGACCAAATACCGTCGACAATTTGCCGAACAGATGGCCAAAAGTGGCGACGTGGCGCGGATCGCGTGGTGAAAAAAGACACCAGATACAGCCAAAGATACAGATCAGGATCGAATAAATGACGACGATAATGGCACGCAGAATCAGTAACATAGTTCCCTCATTGAGCCACGGCTGACGCAGGGTCAGCCGGGTTGTTTACGCTTCGCTATCCGGGCTCACCGGACGCGCAGGCGCATCCAGTTCAACACGATCAATTTTTTGCAGGCCGCGCGGTAACAGCGTGCCGCGACGTCCGCGATCGGCGCGGAATTTCTGTAGCTCTTCACTGCGCAGCAGCATTTTACGCTTGCCCACGTGCAGTGTGATCGCGCTGCCCGGCGGCAGAATCATCAGCCAGGCCAGTTTGTCCTGACCGGCGGCGGCTTCTGCTGACGGGATGGAGATGATTTTGTTGCCTTTGCCTTTCGACATCTGCGGCAGTTCGCCAACCGGGAACATCAGCATGCGTCCCGCCTGGGTAATCGCCAGCAGCATGTCATCTTCATGATGCACCGCCATTGGCGTCATCACGCGGGCATTGTCGGGCAGCGTCAGCAGCGCTTTACCGGCGCGGTTGCGCGATATCAGATCGCTAAAGGTACAGATAAAGCCGTAGCCCGCATCAGACGCCATCAGCAGACGCTGGTCATCTGGCTCCATCAGCACCTGTTCAACCACCGCACCCGGCGGTGGCGTCAGCTTACCGGTCAGCGGCTCGCCCTGTCCGCGCGCAGAAGGCAGCGATGTCGGATCCAGCGTATAGCTGCGGCCCGTGGAGTCGATAAAGGCCACCGGCTGATTGCTCTTGCCGCGTGCGGCAGCCAGATAGCTGTCGCCCGCTTTGTAGCTCAGTCCGGCGGGATCGATATCGTGGCCTTTAGCGCTGCGCACCCAGCCCATCTGCGACAGCACAATGGTGACCGGTTCAGACGGCACCAGCTCGGTTTCGCTCAGGGCTTTGGCTTCTTCACGCTCACAGAGCGGCGAACGACGCTCGTCGCCGTAGCTGGCGCTGTCAGCCTGTAACTCTTTTTTCAGCAGGGTATTCATCTTGCGTTCAGACGCCAGCGTCGCCTGCAGCTGATCGCGCTCTTTTTCCAGATCCGCCTGCTCGCCACGGATCTTCATCTCTTCCAGTTTTGCCAGGTGGCGCAACTTCAGTTCAAGGATCGATTCGGCCTGCGTTTCACTGATGCCAAAACGCGACATCAGGACCGGCTTCGGCTCATCCTCAGTACGGATGATCTCGATCACTTCATCGATGTTCAGGAATGCGACCAGCAAACCTTCCAGGATATGCAGGCGGCGCAGCACGCGATCCAGTCGGTAGTTCAGACGACGTTTAACCGTGTCGCGGCGGAACACCAGCCATTCGGTCAGGATCTCATGCAGGTTTTTCACCGCCGGGCGGTTATCCAGGCCGATCATATTAAGGTTAACGCGGTAACTCTTCTCCAGATCGGTGGTGGCGAACAGATGGTTCATCACCTGATCGAGATCGACGCGGTTAGAGCGCGGCACGATCACCAGACGGGTCGGGTTCTCATGATCCGACTCATCACGCAAATCCTCCACCATCGGCAGCTTTTTGTTGCGCATCTGGTTAGCAATCTGCTCCAGCACGCGCGCGCCTGATACCTGATGCGGCAGCGCGGTGATAACCACCTCGCCCTCTTCTTTCTTCCATACCGCACGCTGGCGGATGGAGCCGCGCCCGGTCTGATAAATTTTGCGGATTTCGTCACGCGGCGTAATGATCTCAGCCTCGGTCGGGTAATCAGGCCCCTGAACAATATCCAGCAGCTGTTCCAGCGTGGTTTTCGGGGCGTCAATCAGCGCAATGGCAGCCTGAGCGACTTCGCGCAGATTGTGCGGCGGAATATCGGTCGCCATACCTACGGCAATACCGGTGGTGCCATTGAGCAGAATATTGGGCAGACGCGCTGGCAGAATTTTCGGCTCCTGCAGCGTGCCGTCAAAATTTGGCTGATATTCTACCGTTCCCTGGCCTAACTCACCTAACAACAGCTCGGCATATTTTGACAGGCGTGATTCGGTGTAACGCATAGCTGCAAACGACTTAGGATCATCCGGCGCACCCCAGTTACCCTGACCGTCGACCAGCGGATAACGATAGGAGAACGGCTGCGCCATCAATACCATTGCTTCATAGCAGGCGCTGTCGCCGTGCGGATGGTATTTACCCAGCACGTCACCCACGGTACGCGCCGATTTTTTAAATTTGGCGCTGGCATTGAGACCCAGTTCCGACATGGCGTAGATAATGCGTCGCTGTACAGGCTTCAGCCCGTCGCCGATATAAGGCAACGCGCGGTCCATGATGACGTACATCGAATATTTTAAATACGCATCTTCGGTAAAGGTATGCAGGGCAAGACGCTCTGCACCATCCTGCGTCAGTTCACTCATGAATTTTTCATCCTCACATCGTGACCCACAACGGCGGGACACCCGGCGGTGGTTTGGCGAGGATAGTACCTTATTCCCTGGTGTTAGTCACAGGGGAAGCACGGGACAAGAGGCGTCCCGCCGCGCGATTTCATGTGCCGGAGGCACGCCGGATTCAGACCGGCAAGTCCCTGACCTCTCTGCGGAAGTGAATCAGGGCTTTGCCCCTATCCACTGCCGGGCAATATCGCGATATTCACCGGTGGCGGTGCTGAGATGCACCCACTGATCGACATAGAGCTTCCAGCTGATGTCGTCACGCGGGATCATGTAAGCCTTCTCGCCATACTGCAGCGGTTTATCAGGATTGATCGCGCACAGCGTCGGGTAATGCTGCTGCTGAAAACGCGCTTCAGAGGCATCGGTGATCATCACATCCGCCTTGTTATCGACCAGCTGCTGAAAGATGGTGACGTTATCGTGGAATAGCGTCAGTGAGGCTTCTGGCAGATGGCTGTGGACAAAGGCTTCGTTGGTGCCGCCAGCCGGTTCAATCAGCCGCACATCAGGCCGGTTGAGCTGTTCGATGGTCTGGAAGCGCTCTTTATCACTGCAGCGCACCAGCGGGATTTTGCCATCCACGTCCAGCGGCTGCGCGAACCAGGCGGTCTGCTGGCGTTTCAGCGTGACGGAGACGCCGCCAACGGCGATGTCACACTGCTTTGCCTGAAAGTCTGGCATCAGGTTTTTCCAGCTGGTCTGTACCCACTCCACCTTCGCACCAAGCGACATCGCCAGCGCGTTCGCCATGCTGATATCCAGCCCTTTATACTGACCATCGGGTCGCAGATAGCTGTAGGGTTTGTAATCGCCGGTGGTGCAGACTTTGAGCGTCTTAGAACTGAGAACGGTGTCGAGATGAGACTGCGCGTGGACAGCACCGCTGGCCAGCAGCAAAGCGAGGATTAATTTTTTCATTCTGATTATTTTCTATGATTTTTTATGGTGAGTTTGCCCACCGATGGTGCCATAAACCGGCGTATTGTTGCTGCTACAGCAAAAGTGTTGTGATCAACCTCGCATTTTTCTGCGGCTGCGGCGCGCGTAAGCTGAGCGCCATATTCAGGAAACGAGGCAACCTATTCATGAGCAGGATTTTAATTATCGATGGCGGCAAAACTTTTGCCCACTCTAAAGGCGAACTGAACCACACGCTGACCGATGTTGCGGCCAGCCAGCTGCGTGACATGGGACATGAGGTGTCAGTCACCGTAGCTGACAGCGATTACGTGATCGCCGATGAAGTGCAGAAATATGTCGACAGCGATGTGGTGATTTATCAGATGCCGGGCTGGTGGATGGGCGAGCCCTGGACGGTGAAGCGTTACATCGATGAAGTCTTTACTGAAGGCCACGGTTCGCTCTATGCCAGCGATGGCCGTACCCGTTCCGATGCAGCAAAAAAATATGGTTCCGGCGGTCTGCTGCAGGGCAAAAAATATATGCTGTCGCTCACCTGGAATGCGCCGCTGCAGGCCTTTACCGACCCGGAGCAGTTCTTTGAAGGCGTCGGCGTCGATGGTCTCTATCTGCACTTCCACAAGGCCAACCAGTTCCTGGGAATGGACGCGCTGCCGACCTTTATCTGCAACGACGTGATTAAAGCGCCGGACGTGCCACGCGATATTGCCGCTTATCGGACCCATCTTAGCCGCGTTTTTGCGTAAGATGGTAAGGGGCTATCCCCTATTTTCCCACGAAAGAGGAATTCGCGAATGTTAACAGTCGTTGCTGAAATTTGTGTTAAACCCGGTCGCCGTCAGGCTGTGCTGGATGCAGTGAAAAAGCTGATCCCGCAGGTCTTAGAAGAAGATGGCTGCCATCAGTATGACGCGCTGCTGGATCACCAGGCGCAGGTGCCATGGAAGCAGAACTCGCCAGACTCTATTTTCATGCTGGAGCAGTGGGAAACGCTGCGCCATCTTGAGCAGCATCAGCAGATGCCGCACATGGATGCGCATCGCGCCATCATTAAAGATGATGTGGTGGATGTGAAGATTCTGGTGCTGGAACCGAGTGCCTGACTAATAAGCTGATTGCTAATGCTCCTGTATTCGTGCCGGAGGCTGCTGGCAAACTCAAAGCTGAGTGGCTCTGGCAGCAACGCATTAGCTCAACCCGAAGGGAATATGGGCAGAAGAGGAAAGCGTCCCGCGTCAGGGACAAAAACGCCGGGAGCGTTTTTGAACAACGCAAAGCGTTGGCCCGACAGGGGCGCACCTCAGGGATGAGGTGCGTAATCGCGCGGGTAGAGCGACCAGGGACTGGCTTGAGCGTCTTTCCGATCTGTCCATATTCCCTGAGCGGGCACAATCAGAAAGCAAAACCGGCCAGACTTTGTCACCCTCCTCAAACCTCTGTTCTGTGACAGAGGTTTTTTGTTTCTGACATACCGGTTTAAAGCATCTGACGCCGATCAATCTCGGTGCGGAGAAAATCGAGAAAACAGCCGATACGCGACGAGAGCGTGGTATTACGGTAATAAACCGCATGCACCGGCAACCGCAAATCGCGGGTTTCCGCGGTAAGAACCGGCACCAGTCGGCCAGCGGCACAATCTTCCCGGCTGACAAAGTCGGAGAGCCGTGCGATACCCTGTCCTGCCAGCGCCAGCTGCCGGATGGTTTCACCGCTGGAGGCTGCGAGTGTCGGCTTGACGCGCATAAAATCACCATCGGGCTGCCAGATCGGCCAGACGTTGAGGGTGTCAGGATAACTGAAGCCGATAGTCTGATGCTGCGCGAGATCGGCAACACTCTGTGGCGTGCCCGCTTTTGCCAGATAGGCCGGACTGGCCATCAGCCGGATTGCACTACTGCCAAGCAGCCGGGCGCGCAGCGTGGAGTCGCGCAATTCCCCGATACGAATGGCAATGTCGGTCTGCTGCTCCAGCAGATCGATCATAATATCGTCGGTATTCAGCTCAAGCTGGATCAGCGGATAGCGGGCGCGAAAATCGTCCACCAGCGGCACAATCACATGCAGCATAAAGGGCGTCGCAGCGTTCACCCGCAGCCGTCCTGACGGCATCTCGCGCCGCAGCGCAATCTGCTCTTCCGCCTGCTCAACCGAGGCCAGGATCTGGCGCGCATGCTCCAGAAAGACCTGTCCCTCTTCAGTCAGCGCCAGCCGTCGGGTAGTCCGATGCAACAGCGTGGTCTGCAGCTTACTCTCCAGCCGCGACAACGCCCGGCTAATGCCCGAACTGGTCTGCGCCAGCTGGGTTGCCGCCGCCGTAATGGAACCGCTGTCCACCACCGCCACCCAGGCGCGTAGCTCTTCCAGGGTAATTTTCACAAGGGTTACTGTCTCTGCTCTGAATCTGCCGGGTTCTCTGAGGATGTGCGGGCTGAAGCACAAAGAGAACAGGACGCTTTCGCGTCCTGTTTTTTACACTTCAATATCGGCCAAATCGCCTTTTTCCTGCAACCAGTTACGCCGGTCTTCGGAACGTTTTTTCGCGAGCAGCATATCCATCATGCGCAGCGTCTGATCCACATCCTCTTCACTGATCGTCAGCTGGACCAGACGGCGGGTATTCGGATCCAGCGTCGTTTCACGCAGCTGTAACGGGTTCATCTCGCCCAGCCCTTTAAAGCGCTGAACGTTCGGTTTGCCCTTTTTGCGTTTCAACTGCTCCAGCACGCCCTCTTTCTCATCTTCGTCCAGCGCGTAGTAGACCTCTTTGCCGAGATCGATGCGGTAGAGCGGCGGCATCGCAACGTAGACGTGACCATTTCTGACCAGTGAACGGAAATGTTTCACGAACAGCGCACAGAGCAGCGTAGCAATGTGCAGACCATCGGAGTCCGCATCCGCCAGAATGCAGATCTTGCCATAGCGCAGCTGCGACAGATCTTCGCTGTCAGGATCGATGCCGATCGCCACGGAAATATCATGCACTTCCTGCGACGCCAGCACCTCATCGGAAGAGACTTCCCAGGTGTTCAGGATCTTGCCTTTCAGCGGCATAATCGCCTGATATTCACGATCGCGCGCCTGTTTGGCCGAGCCACCTGCCGAGTCCCCTTCCACCAGGAACAGTTCTGTTTTATTCAGATCCTGTGCGGTGCAGTCCGCCAGTTTACCCGGCAGTGCCGGTCCGCTGGTGAGCTTTTTACGCACCACTTTTTTGGCTGCCCGCATACGCCGCTGGGCGCTGGAGATCGCCAGCTCAGCCAGCATTTCCGCCGTCTGAATATTCTGGTTCAGCCACAGGCTGAAGGCATCTTTTACGACGCCAGAGACAAAGGCAGCACACTGACGGGAAGAGAGACGCTCTTTGGTCTGTCCGGCGAATTGCGGATCCTGCATCTTCACCGACAGCACATAGGCGCAGCGATCCCAGATATCTTCCGCTGAGAGCTTCACGCCACGCGGCAGAATGTTGCGGTATTCGCAGAATTCACGCATCGCATCCAGCAGCCCCTGACGCAGGCCGTTGACGTGCGTCCCGCCCTGCATGGTCGGGATCAGGTTAACGTAGCTTTCCGTTAACAGCTCGCCGCCTTCCGGCAGCCACAACAGCGCCCAGTCCACCGCTTCCACATCACCGGCAAAGCTGCCGACAAAAGGTTTTTCCGGCAGCGTCGGCAGGCCATTCACCGCTTCACACAGATAGTCGGTCAGGCCATCTTCGTAGCACCAGCGCTGCTCGGTATTGTTCAGCTTGTCTTTGAAGACAATCTCAACGCCAGGGCAGAGCACCGCTTTGGCTTTCAGCAGATGGGAAAGACGCGATACCGAGAAACGCGGGCTGTCGAAGAAGCTTTCATCAGGCCAGAAATGGACGCGCGTGCCGGTATTACGTTTCGCCACCGTGCCGGTGACGGTGAGATCCTGCACTTTGTCGCCATTTTCAAACGCCATGTCATAGATTTCGCCATTACGGCGCACCGTGACTTCAACACGTTTTGACAGGGCATTAACCACAGAAATGCCGACGCCGTGCAGGCCGCCCGAGAACTGATAGTTTTTGTTGGAGAACTTGCCACCCGCATGCAGACGACACAGGATCAGCTCGACAGCGGGCACGCCCTCTTCCGGGTGGATGTCCACCGGCATGCCGCGACCATCATCAATCACTTCCAGCGACTGATCAGCGTGCAGAATCACTTCAACCCGCTTCGCATGGCCGCCCAGCGCCTCATCGACGCTGTTATCAATCACTTCCTGACCCAAATGGTTGGGACGCGTCGTATCGGTGTACATGCCCGGACGACGGCGAACAGGCTCAAGGCCAGTCAGGACCTCAATGGCATCCGCGTTATAGTTAGATTGACTCATCGTAAATGTCTGATTAGAAGGGTGAAATGGGGTGCGATTTCCGCATTACTCAGGGATGATTCAGACCGAGAAAGTCCAGAATCTGCGGGAAATGGCGCTCGAATCCAGTAAATGCATGATTACCGCCCTCTTCTACCGTATGACGGCACGCGCTGTAATAGTCGAGCGCCTGGCGGTAATCGAGAACTTCATCGCCGGTCTGTTGCAGCAGCCAGAGTAAATCGGGCGCTTCCAGCGGTTCAATCTGCATTACTTTGAGATCGTAAATGTGGCGTGACTCTAACACATATTGCTGGCCGGTGTAGGGATTCTGATTTTCGCCCAGGAAATCCGCCAGCAGCTCAAAAGGTCGCACCGCAGGATTAACGACCACGGCAGGCAGCATAAAGCATTGCGACAGCCAGGTGGCGTAATAACCGCCCAGCGAGGAGCCCACCAGCCCCAGCGTTTCGCCACTACGGCTTAGTACCAGATCTTCCAGCATGGCCGCGGCATCGGCCGGAAAAGTCGGCAACTGAGGCACGATCATCTCGATCCCGGGATACTGCGTCTCTAACCATTGCCGGAACTGCGTTGCCTTCGCCGACTGCGGCGAGCTGTTAAAACCGTGCAGATAAAGCAATGCCGCCACGCGTCAGTATCCTTCTGAGTCTAAATCGGGACGAAAAGCGTCGGTGTCGAGCCGGTTGACCTCGGTCTCAAGGCCGCCATCCGGATGCAGGGTAAACCAGCGCCAGCCCGGTGCCACCGTGTCAATCGTAAAGCTGGTGCAGTGCGGTTTGAACTGGACGCAGGTTGAGGGTGTGGCCAGCACGCGGCGGCCGTGCCACTCCAGATCCAGCTCCTGATGAATATGACCACAGACCAGCGTCCGGGCTAAGGGGTAGCGCTGTAACACCGCATCGAGCTGATGGGAATTACGCAGGCTGTGCTGATCGAGCCAGGTACAGCCCGAGGCCAGCGGATGGTGGTGCAGCAGGACCAGCGTATGACGTTGCGGAAAGCGGGACAGCGCGTTGTCGAGCCACTCCAGCTGATAGTCGCTCAGCATCCCATGCGGGACACCGTAAACCTGGCTGTCGAGCAACACAATCTGCCACTGCTCACCCACCAGCACCTGCTTGTGAGCATTGATGTGCGCTGCCGCCAGCGTGTCGACCATCGCGGGCTGAAAGTCGTGATTACCGGGCAGCCAGACACAGGGGCGCGGTAAACGTGAGATACCCTCAGCAAAATGCTGATAGGCTTCGACAGAGTGATCCTGGGCGAGATCGCCGGTGGCGATGATCAGGTCATAGTCGCGCTGTTGCGCAATAATCGCATCCAGCACCGCGTCATAACTCGACCAGGTGTTCACGCCAAGCAGCGATTCATGTTTTCCCGCGAACAGGTGAGTATCCGTGATTTGCAAAATCCTGATTTCGGAACCGTTCGCTGCAGGAAGAGTTAGCAGGCTATCCAAAGCGTTTCCTTCGTCTCCACGCCATTTACTGCATTATACGCATCAGCAGACCGGAACTGCCATTGCGCCATGCGCCAGGCAGTAGCGCAGCCAGTCTGCAAGAAACTGGTTTATCTGATGCTTTTCATCGCGCTGATGCAATTTTTTATTAGGATAATCATAGCGCGCTTTGAAGCGATAGATCTGTTGAGTTGAACACACTTCGGCGACCATCGCATCGTGATAGAGCCGGACCGACATTGAGGGCAGGCTCCAGTAACTCACGGCAGGCGCGACCTGGCGGATCTCCACCAGCGTGGTGTAGCGCGTCGACTCCTGAATCGTCAGCTGATAACGGGCGCCACTCACCTGATAAATCACCGATTCGCCCGCCTCATCGTTGCGCGGCAGCAGGCGGCGTAACTGGGCGAAGTTGGTTTCGCAGAGCCGCATCATTTCGGGAAAGTCAGGGGTATAGCGCTGTTTCATTTTTGTATCCACTCTTCGCGTAGTTTTTCATGGTGCAACGCCAGCCATTGCAGGGCGATGACAGACGCCGCATTGTCGATTATCCCCTCTTCCACCCAGCGATAAGCCTGTTCGCGGCTCACCACATGCACAAGAATATCCTCATTCTCTTCCTCCAGACCATGGCATCCCTCTGCCTGGCTGGCATCCACTTCCCCAATCAGCACCGACAGACGTTCGCTGGTGCCACCAGGGCTGGCCAGATAGCTAAGCACAGGCTTAACCCGGCCAACGTCTAAACCTGCTTCTTCAACGGCTTCACGGCGCGCAACCTGCTCAACCGATTCGCCGGGTTCAATAATGCCGGCGACCATCTCCAGCAGCCAGGGTGAAGCACTGCTGTCATAAGCCGGGATGCGGATCTGTTCAATCAGCACCACTTCATCGCGTAAGGGATCATAAGGTAGCAGCACGGCGGCATGTCCGCGCTCAAAAACTTCACGCTGCACTTCCCCACTCATTTCGCCATTAAACTGGCGGTGGCGGAAGCGGTAACGTTCGACGGAAAAAAAACCATCATAGACGGTTTCGCGTGCAATAATTTCTACATCGTTTTTTGTGAAAGTCACAGGGGATTTTTTTTCTTCCGGCATCATCAGGTTCCTTGTGCAGATTGGAGTGGAGCGAAAAAAGCCTGTAACTGTGCTCCATGTAAGTAGTTCTTTCTGAATTATTTACGTAAATTAGGGAGAGAAGGCACGTTCAGCCAACTTATCTCACAGTTGCCCTCTGCTAGAATCGGCGATAATTTTTTGGCTTACCCGGCAGCGCACCCACTGCAATTTGCTGCAACAAAAGGAATGCAAATGAAAAAACTGCTCCCATTTTTAATTGGGCTGAGCCTGGGCGGTTTCAGCTTCGCCAGCCAGGCCGAAGACCTGCTTCAGGTTTACCAGCAAGCGCGTCTGAGCAACCCGGATCTGCGCAGCGCCGCTGCCGATCGCGATTCTGCTTTTGAGAAAATCAACGAAGCGCGCAGCCCATTATTACCCCAGCTCGGCCTGGGTGCAGACTACACCTATAACAACGGCTATCGCGACAGCAGCGGTCTTCATTCCAACACGACCAGCGGCTCGCTGCAATTAACCCAGACTATTTTCGACATGTCGAAATGGCGCGCGCTGACCCTGCAGGAAAAAGCAGCCGGTATTCAGGATGTCACCTATCAGGTCGCACAGCAGGATCTGATACTGAACACCGCGACCGCCTACTTCAACGTGCTGAAAGCGATTGATACGCTTTCTTACACCGAAGCGCAGAAACAGTCGATCTATCGCGAGCTGGATCAGACCACGCAGCGCTTTAACGTTGGCCTGGTTGCCATCACTGACGTGCAGAACGCCCGCGCGCAATATGACAGCGTACTGGCCAATGAAGTCACCGCGCGTAACAACCTTGATAATAACGTAGAAACGCTGCGTCAGATCACCGGCATGGATTACATGTCGCTGGCTTCGCTGAGCATCGATCGCTTCAGAACCGATAAGCCTGAAGCGGTCAGTGCGCTGCTTAAGCAGGCTGAAAGCCGTAACCTGTCGCTGCTCTCTGCCCGTCTGAATCAGGATTTAGCCCGTGAGCAGATTCGCTCTGCAGAAACAGGTCATATGCCGACGCTGGATCTGACCGCCTCTACCGGCATGTCGAACAGCAAATATGGCGGCAGCCGTGCGAATCAGAGTGCCGGTTCTACTGACTCGATTACCGGTTCAAATCAGGTTGGCCTGAGCTTCTCTCTGCCACTCTATAGCGGCGGTAGCGTCACCTCTCAGGTGAAGCAGGCGCAGTACAGCTTCGTCAGCGCCAGCGAACAGCTGGAAAGCGCCCACCGCTCAGCGGTTCAGACCGTACGTTCATCGTTTAACAACGTGAATGCGTCTATCAGCAGCATCAATGCCTACAAACAGGCCGTCGTTTCTGCGCAAAGCTCTCTGGATGCGTCAGAAGCAGGCTATCAGGTGGGTACGCGTACTATCGTCGATGTGCTTGATGCGACGACTGTGCTCTATAACGCGAAGCAGCAGCTTTCCGATGCGCGCTATAGCTACCTGATTAACCAGCTGAATATCAGCTATGCGCTGGGTACGCTCAATGAGCAGAGCCTGCAGAAACTGAACAGTCAGCTGGGTAAAGAGATCCCGACGTCACCGGAAACCGTGGCACCGGAAAATGCCCAGCAGACCGCACGTGTCGATAGCGGTCCGGCGGCAACCGGCTCTTCTGAGGCAGCGCGTCCTGCGGCTCGCCACAGCAGCGGTAATCCTTTCGGTAATTAATCAGCGGGCGGGCTGCTTTGCGGCCCGCCTCTCTGTTGAACGTATAACTAAGTAAAGATCCCTGTTGTATCAGGCCTCCAGCTTCAATTTTACCCCCCCATCCCCTATTCTATGCGCTACCTTTGGGCACAGGATAATCATAATGAAACGCACAAAATCTATTCGCTATGCCGCTTTTCGTAAGAGCTGGCAGGCACGCCATTTAACGCCCGTTGCTATCGCCGTTTCGGCGGTATTTATGCTGGCTGGCTGTGAACAGAATGATGAAACGGTTTCGATGTACCAGAACGCCGATGACTGTTCGAAAGCCAATCCGGGCCAGAGTGCGCAATGTACCACCGCATTCAATGAGGCTAAAAAAGAGGCGGAACGCACCGCGCCAAAATATGCCACCCGTGAAGATTGTGTCGCTGAATTTGGCGAAAACCAGTGTCAGCAGACACCGGCTCAGGCAGGTGTAGGCACCACCAATGCGGAATCACAGCAGAGCGGCGGAAGCTTCTGGATGCCACTGATGGCGGGTTACATGATGGGCCGCATGATGGGCGGTGGTTCAGGCTTTGCGCAGCAACCGCTGTTCTCGCCGAAAAATGCCCGTAGCCCGGCCAATGGTCAGTTTGTTGATGCATCGGGCCGTAACTACGGCGCAGCTACCTCCGGCAAAACCATGACCGTGCCGAAAACGGCGCTGGCACCAAAACCGGCCACCACGTCGACCATTACCCGTGGTGGCTTCGGTGAAACCGTCGCGAAGCAGAACAGCATGCAGCGCAGCAGCGCCACCGGCACCTCCAGCCGCTCAATGGGAGGCTAACGCCCCGATGGAACGCATTGCCATTTCAGAGCGCCCAGGCTGGCGCGAAAAAGCCACCGAGTTCGGTTTTCGTTTTCACACCATGCATGGCGAACCCTACTGGTGTGAAGAGGCCTATTACCAGTTCACGCTGGCGCAAATCGAGCATCTGGAAGAGGTCACCGCCGAGTTGCATCAGATGTGCCTGCAGGTGGTGGAAAAAGTGGTCAACAGCGAAGCGCTGCTGACTAAATTCCGCATCCCTAAGCATACCTGGGATTTCGTGCGCGATTCATGGCATCAGCGTCAGCCATCGCTGTACTCTCGTCTGGATCTCGCCTGGGATGGCAAGGGTGATGTGAAGCTGCTGGAGAACAATGCTGATACGCCGACCTCGCTGTATGAAGCAGCATTTTTCCAGTGGCTCTGGCTGGAAGACCAGCTTAATGCCGGTCAGCTCCCCGCTGGCAGCGATCAGTTTAATAGCCTGCAGGAAAAGCTGATTGAACGCTTTGCCGCGTTACATCAGCAGCACGGCTTTAACTGGCTGCACTTCGCCTGCTGCCGCGACACCGACGAAGATCGTGGCACCGTGCAGTACCTTCAGGATTGCGCTACCGAAGCGGGTCTGCCGAGTGAGTTTCTCTATATTGATGAGATTGGCCTGGGCGAAAAAGGTGAATTCACCGACGCTCATGATCAGGTGATTAGTAACCTGTTCAAGCTTTATCCGTGGGAATTCATGCTGCGTGAAATGTTCTCTACTAAGCTGGGCGATGCGGGCGTGCGCTGGCTGGAACCGGCATGGAAAAGCATCATTTCGAACAAAGCTCTTCTGCCGCTGCTGTGGGAGATGTTCCCGAATCACCCTAACCTGCTGCCCGCCTGGTTCGCGGAAGATGACGTGCCACACATGGAAAAATATGTGGTGAAGCCGCTGTTTTCACGTGAAGGGGCTAACATCCGCATCGTAGAGAATGGTCAGGAGATTGCCCGCGTTGATGGGCCGTACGGCGAAGAGGGAATGATCGTCCAGCAGTTCCATCCGCTGCCAAAATTTGGCGACAGTTATACGCTGATTGGTAGCTGGCTGATCGACGATCAACCGGCTGGGATCGGCCTGCGTGAAGATCGCGACCTGATCACTCAGGATCTTTCCCGTTTCTATCCGCACGCCTTTATCGGTTAACGCACCGCGATAATAACAGGCCAGCTTCTGGCCTGTTTTCTCTCAGCTTCGCCCTAACCTACCTGAACCGACAGCATGCTGATGGCACCCATCTCCATGCCATCAACCGGAATACTGATGACGTCATCCGGCTGACGTGCGCCCAGCACATAGAGCAGCGGCAGATAGTGCTCAGGCGTCGGGTTAGAGAGCGCCGCGCCAGGGTGATTCATAAAGTTGACCAGCGGATGAGAAGCCGCATCGCTCTGTACCGCCAGGTTATCGCGGACGAACTGTTCAAAACTGCTGGCCCACGGATAGACTTCGCTGTTGCCATCCCAGCGCACTTTACGCAGGTTGTGCACCACGTTGCCGCTGGCGACAATCATTACGCCCTGATCGCGCAGTGCAGACAGTTTCTGGCCCATCTCAAAATGCCATGCCGCAGGTTTAGTGCCATCAACGCTGAGCTGTACCACCGGAATATCGGCATCCGGGTACATCTTAATCAGGACGCCCCAGGAGCCATGGTCCAGTCCCCAGTCCTGATCCAGCTTCACCTCAACGGGCGCTAACAGCTCCACCAGCTGCTGAGCCAGTTCAGGCGATCCGGGTGCCGGATAGCGCGTATCAAACAGCGCCTGTGGGAAGCCACCAAAATCATGAATGGTCTTCGGCTGTGCCATTGCCGTCACGGCGGTGCCACGCGTATACCAGTGCGCCGAAACCGCAATAATGGCGCGTGGACGTGGCAGCGTGTCGCCTGCGTGACGCCACGCGGCGGTATAGCGGTTCTCTTCAAGGGCATTCATCGGGCTGCCGTGGCCTAAAAACAGGGCTGGCATGCGTAACTGGCTCATTCGTACTCTCCGGCATCCGGTGGTTTAATAGCCACTACGATACGCGCATTCGCCAGGTTATCACGCGGATAACCATGATGATGATCACCAGGAAATTTGAATGAAATCTGACGTAACAGCTGGCACAGGTATTCAGCAGAGAGAAGTGTGGAAAAGCGAGAGTTCAGCCGGCGTCATGGCGGTATGAAAAAAATGAAACAGGCCCTGATCGGGGCCTGTTTATCGCAGCAGAAAGATTAACTGGCGTGGCGCGTTTCGTGCGTACGACGCCAGGCGATCAGATCTTCGATTGTCACTACCGGCATGTTGTGCTGACGCGCGAACGTAATCGCTTCAGGCGCATGGGCCATAGTGCCATCATCGTTAGTCAGTTCACACAGCACACCCGCAGGCTTAAAGCCGGCCAGAGTGACTAAATCGATGGTTGCTTCAGTGTGTCCGCCACGGGTTAACACGCCGCCTTCGCTGGCACGCAACGGGAAGACATGACCTGGGCGATGCAAATCGGCTGGTTTTGCATCGTCGGCAATCGCCGCGCGGATGGTGGTGATACGGTCCTGCGCGGAAACACCCGTCGTGACACCTTCTGCGGCCTCAATGGTCACGGTGAAGCCGGTGCCAAAGGAGCTGGTGTTGTTTTCCACCATCATTGGCAGGTCAAGCTGCTGGCGACGCGCTTCGGTCAGGCAGAGGCAGACAATGCCGCTGCCGTGACGAATAGTCAGTGCCATTTGTTCAACGGTCATGGTTTCTGCGGCGAAGATCATATCGCCTTCGTTTTCACGATTTTCATCGTCGAGTACCATCACACCGCGTCCCTCACGCAGGGCGGCGATAGCACGTTCTACACGCTGTTCAGGCGTGCCAAATTCAGAAAGTAGCGTCTGATTCATGGTAATAAAAACCTTAAAATGTATGGGTTACCAGAATCAGGGCGTGCTTAGGAGTGACGTCAAAAAGACGTGGCAATAACGTGATGCAGACACAATTGTCCGACAGATGTCGTTACCCTCTCCCATCCGGACTGTAACCGTCGGCCCCGGAATTACACCGGATCTGCTGACCTTTATCTCTCTTTTCATCAAGATAAAGCGCTCGCGGGCTTTCAGCCAAAGCTGATTTACCGCCGGTGGGGAATTGCGCCCCGCCCTGAGAATAAGCCTTTCAACTATAACGCCGATCGTTTGAGGCGGCAATCATCAATAGCGCAATTGCTTTTGCATTTACTGCGTTACGGATTTGAGGTTTATCCTTTTCATTTCTGGCATTACACTTAACACTTATTACGTTGGTAAACACGCTGACACAGCTCCCCGTAACCAGGAAATCATCATGATCGACACGAAAAAAATTGAACAACTTGCCCGTCAGGTTCACGAAGCGATGCCTAAAGGTGTTCGTGAGTTTGGTGATGATGTCGAAAAGAAAATTCGTCAGGTTCTTCAGGCGCAGCTGACCCGGATGGATCTGGTCAACCGTGAAGAGTTTGATGTGCAGACGCAGGTATTACTGCGTACGCGGGAGAAACTGGCGGCGCTGGAGCAGCGTCTGGCCCAGCTGGAAAGTCAGGGTTCATCAGCGGGTACGCCTCCGACGGCAACCGCACCGGCAACACCTGTTGCAGCGGCCACACCATCTGCTTCAGTAGCCACCTCACCCGCTGTTTCACCGCCACCGGTTGCCGATGTCGTGAAACCTGTTCCGGACAACAAGTCAGAATAAGCGTTAAGCGGGAGCCAGGCTCCCGCTTACCCTCTGCGTTAGCTGCCGCGAATGGTTTTGATGATGTTGGTAGTGGAGATACCATCCTCGAAGTTCAGCACCTGCACGTCGCCGCCATTTGCCCAGACTTCTTTACTGCCCGCGATATCTTCCGGCTTGTAATCACCGCCTTTGACCAGCAGGTCAGGCAGAATGCCCGCAATCAGCCGTTGCGGCGTATCCTCTTCAAAGACAACCACCCAGTCGACCGCTTCCAGCGCGCCGAGCACGATCATCCGGTTTTCCTGCGGATTGACCGGACGGCTTTCACCTTTCAGACGCTTAGTCGACGCATCGCTGTTCACCGCAACGATCAGTCGATCGCCGAGCTTGCGGGCGTTGGCCAGATAAGAGACATGTCCCGCATGCAGAATGTCGAACACGCCATTAGTCATCACCACTTTTTCGCCACGACGGCGGGCCATCTCAACGGCGGCTTTTAACTGCGCTTCCGTCATGATGCCAAAACCCTGTTCCGGGCGGGCATGAATCGCATTTTCCAGCTCAACCGTACTGACGGTCGAGGTACCGAGTTTACCCACCACCACGCCCGCCGCCGCGTTGGCCAGGAAACAGGCTTCTTCCAGCGAGTCGCCCGCTGCCAGCGCTGCCGCCAGCACGCCAATCACCGTATCGCCGGCACCGGTCACGTCGTAGACTTCCTGCGCCTGAGTCGGCAGATGCAGAGGCGCTTTGCCCGGCTGCAGCAGCGTCATACCGTTTTCAGAACGGGTCACCAGCAGCGCGGAGAGATCAAAATCAGCGATCAGCTGCGTGCCACGCGCCACGATCTCCTCTTCGTTTTTGCATTTGCCGACCACGGCTTCAAATTCGGAGAGGTTCGGCGTCAGCAGCGTCGCGCCACGGTAGCGCGCAAAATCAGTGCCTTTCGGATCGATCAATACCGGCACGCCCGCTTCGCGCGCAAGGGTAATCATGGTCTGCACGCTGGAGAGCGCGCCTTTGGCATAATCGGACAGCACCAGCGCACCCGCTGCGGCCAGTGACTCACGCATCTTCTGGTGAATCGGCTCCGGATCGACCTGTTCAAAGCCCTCTTCGAAATCGAGGCGGATCAGCTGCTGGTTGCGGGAAAGCACGCGCAGTTTGGTAATGGTCGGATGGCTTTTGACCGCCACGAAGTCACAATGAACGTTGACGTCTTTCAGCGTGTTGCTCAACACGCGCGCCGCATCATCTTCGCCGGTCAGGCCGATTAGCCGGGACGCGGCACCGAGTGCTGCAATGTTCATCGCTACGTTTGCCGCGCCGCCAGGGCGCTCTTCAACCGTGTCCACTTTCACCACCGGAACCGGTGCTTCAGGGGAGATACGGCTGGTTGGGCCATACCAGTAACGATCCAACATTACATCGCCAACAACCAGCACTGAGGCTTGGCCGAACGCGGGCAGAGTCACTTTCATTCCAGACACTCCAGACTGCATTAAAAATAGTGCGCGGATGATAGCACAGTTGCGATTTGTGCTATCAGCATCACGCCAGGATAGACGCAGGCGTTATCAGCCAGCGCTGCCAGCTGTTCAGAACCGTCTGCCGCTCCGCTGCGTAAGCCTCTGGCTCAACGTGGCCCGGCAGCTCCTGCAGGGCGCGATGGTGCAGGGCGTCGCGCAGCGTGACATAAGCCTGCGTCAGCGCCTGCGCTTCATCGGCGGGCATTTTATGGTACTTCGCCATCAGCTCGAAAATGCGCACATTGTCAGACCAGCGCGTCAGTTCAGGCTGCTCAGCGGCGTAGCGTAAGACAAGATATTGGGCGATGAATTCAATATCGGTGATGCCACCCGCATCGGCTTTGATATCCCAGCGACCTTTATGTTTGTTGCTGAGGTGAGCGCGCATCTTTTCACGCATCTCACGCACTTCGGTTTGCAGCGCGTCTGCAGGACGTGGCAGCGACAGAATCGTCTGACGAATCGCGTTGAAACGATCACCCAGCTCTGCTTCGCCAAACACCACGCGCGCCCGGACCAGCGCCTGATGTTCCCATGTCCAGGCTTCACTGCGCTGATACTCTTCAAACGCCTCAAAGGTACTGACCAGCATCCCCGCCGCGCCAGAAGGACGCAGCCGCGCGTCCACTTCGTAGAGAATGCCGGAGGCAGTGCGGGTACTAAAGAGATGCATAATGCGCTGAGCGAGCCGCAGATAGAACTGACGACCATCGATGCTGCGATCCCCTTCGGTCACGGCGTCTGCCGGACAGTCATGCAGGAAGACTAAATCGAGATCAGAACTGTAACCCAGCTCCCAGCCACCCAGTTTGCCGTAACCCAGCACCGCAAAACCGCGTTCATGTTCATTGCTCAGGTGAGAGGGACGACCGTAGCGCTGCACCATCATGTTCCACGCCTGACGCACCACAGAGTCGATGATTGCTTCCGCCAGCCAGGTGAGATGATCGCTGACTTTCATCACCGGCAGCGTGCCCGCGATGTCAGCAGCAGCGATACGCAGATGCTGCGCCTGCTTAAACTGCCGCACCGCTTCCAGCTGCTGCTCCTCATCCTCAGTGGGGATGCGCAGCAGATACTGCCGCAGCTCGTCACGATAGGCGTCGGTGGCAGTCGGCTGATAGAGCGTGGCGGGATCGAGCAGTTCATCCAGCAACAGGGGGTGACGCGCCAGCTGGCTGGCTACCATCGGTGAGGCCGCACACAGGCGAATCAGGTGACGCAGGGCACCGTGATATTCGGTCAGCAGCTCCAGATAGGTGCTGCGGGTCAGCACGCCGAGCAGCAGTGGCGTCAGACGGCTCAGCGTGACCGCCGCGTCTTCACGCGGGCAGACCTCGCTCAGCAGGCGCGGCATCAGCTGATCCAGCGCCTGACGGCCACGCGGGCCGATGGTGCGCCGGCTGATGTCCTGACGAAACGCCTCCAGCGTCTGATGCAGCGTAAGCCGCTGATCGTCGCTGAGCTGCGGCACCAGCGGAGCCAGTTCACTATCTTCCAGCTGGTCCTGCCACAGCACCTGAAACTCCGCCAGCTCACGCTGATCGCCAATCTCAGGCGTATCTTCCCCAATCAGCTCATCAAAGATTGTCCGTACCGCTGCCATCTGAGCATCAAGTTGGGTCATCAGCGCAGGCCAGTCGGCACAATCCATCGCCCACGCCAGCCGGGCGCGATGCAGCTCATCCTCGGGCAGCGTCTGGGTCTGCTCGTCGCCCAGGCTTTGCAGCAGATTCTCCAGCCGCCGCAGGAACAGATAGGCGTCACGCAGCGCATCCACCTGCTCAGCAGGCAGCAGGGCCAGCGTTTTGATCGCCTCAAGCGTCGGCAGCAGCGAACGCAACTGAAGCGAGCGTTCACGTCCGCCGCGAATCAGCTGGAACACCTGCACGATAAACTCGGTTTCACGGATGCCGCCCGCGCCGAGTTTGATATTGTTTTTCAGCCCGCGTCGCCGGACTTCACGGCTGATCATCCCTTTCATGTTACGCAGCGACTGGATCACGCTGAAATCGATGTAACGCCGATATACGAACGGCCGCAGCATCTGCTGCAGCTCCAGGCTCCAGCGGTCGTGGTCATCGCCCATCAGGCGGGCCTTGACCATGGCGTAACGCTCCCAGTCACGTCCCTGCTCCTGGTAGTAATCTTCCAGTGCGGCAAAGCTCATGACCAGCGGACCGCTGTCGCCAAACGGCCGCAGCCGCATATCCACACGGTAGACAAAGCCATCCATGGTGGGTTGATCCAGGACTTTGATCAGCCGCTGGCCCATACGGGTAAAGAACTGAGCATTATCGAGCTCACGCCGTCCGCCGCGCGTGGTGCCGTTTTCTGGCCAGGCGAAAATAAGGTCAATGTCAGAGGAGAAGTTCAGTTCACCGCCACCCAGCTTGCCCATGCCCAGAATCAGCAGCGGCTGAGCGTCGCCATCGGCATTACAGGGCGTACCAAAATCACGGCAGCAATCCTGATATACCCAGTCGCGCGCCCTGCTGACCAGCACCTCAGCTAAGACACTAAGCTGTTGCAGACTCTGTTCAGTCGTGGCGTGTTGCAGAGCCTGCATCCAGGCGATACGCACCAGCATACGGCGGCGAAACAGCCGCAGTTCGCGCATCAGGCTCGCTTCACTGTCAATGCCGCTGAGTACCTCATTTAGCCATACAGCGTAGTGCTGCCACTCATCAGGCTGCAGCGGCTGGTCGAGCATCGTCTGCCACCAGTCGGGATGTTGTTGCAGGTTTTCCAGCACGAAATCGCTGAAAGCCAGCCCGGCGGCCTGCTCCGGGCTAAGCGAAGTCGGCGGAACCCCAAGCTGTCGGGCGGCCTGGTCGGCCTGGTCGCGTAGCAACGCGGGAAGTGCTGCCAACATAACGCCCTCCTTGATGGCGGTACGAATTACCCGTTAGCGGCTAGCGCCGCTGGTGAGCCAGAATGGCTGCTGTTTCAGTGCCTGCGACGTCAGCCAGGCTAATCCGGATGACTGCTTTTCATGAATCGCCGACAGTAGTTGCTGCCAGGGTTCGAGCCAGGCCATCACCGTTTCCACGGGATAGGAACCCGCCAGCAGGTGCACCGTCAGCAGCTGACGCGCCAGACGGGTAGCTTTGTCCTGATACTCATTGGGCTGTTTGACCGTGATGAATGTCTCTCTCAGATCGGCATTGACGCGGCTCAGCATGATGTCGCTGAAACGCTTAAACGAACCCTGCAGCTTGGCTTCTCCTTTGGCATCGATCCACTGACGCCACTGAGACTCCGCCAGCCAGTGGGTCAGCGCCAGCTGCGTTTCAACCGAGAGGGAAGATAAGCAGAACGTCGCCGCCTCCTGCTCTTCGTTTACCAGCGTCTCTTCCAGCGTGGTCAGCTGCTGACGCAGAGCACTGCTGGCTTTGCGTGGCACCAGCGCACCAAACAGGCTGAACGCCTGACGCAACAGATCCAGCGCTTCGCGCACTGCATCCTGCGCCGCCGCGTTGCCGCGCAGCCAGACTTCTTCATGATATTGCCAGTGACGCAGCCCCGCCGACATTGAAGCGACCATGCCCTGCTCAACGGTCGCTTTAGCGCCTGCTTTCAGCAGCGGGAAAGCCTCAATCTGGCGCGGCGGATTACCCTGCGCCAGTTGATAACCGCGGGCGGCTTTGCTCAGGCTGCCCATACGCAGACCGCCCAGCGCCACCAGTTGCTGCGCAAAGGCCAGCAGATCCTGGCGTTCGCCACTTTTCAGCTCCAGTTCGATCTCGCACAGCGGTTCGCTGAGCTCACCCGCCGTGACCGCACCCTGATCAAATGCGACTTCAATTTCACTATTGCCTGTGGTGATCAGCCAGACTTCGCGCTGGAAATGGGTGGTGAATAGCGGCTGTAACCGCTGTTGCAACGCCGCGACATCAGTGCCCTTAGGCCAGATCTCTGCGGGCAGGCGCGCAATATCCAGCACCGGCTCGCTGAGCTCAACGTTATATTCCGGACGCTGATGCAGGCCGCCGAGCGTCTGCCCCGCCGCTTTCAGCGTCATTTCATAACGCTGGTCGACGCCACGGATACGTAATCCCATGTCCCAGCGCCGAAGCTGGTTGTCGTCAGTTTCGAAGTAGATGTTGGTCAGCTCGCGAGCAGCCTGATGCTGATGCGGCAGAGTGGAGAGCAGTTCAGCCAGTTTCCCGGCTGCCTGTGGAGTTGCAATGAACTTTAGTTCGATTTCGATGGTCATAATTTTTTATTCACTACGCCGCTGGCACTTAAGAGGGTTTTTCCTGCATATTTCAGGCGATTATCAGCAGGTTACTCACGCTGCCGCCTGGAGGGCAAGGGGTTTATGAGGCGAAGATTAATGCACAGAAGCCGCGCTGTCTCTGCTTTCTTTGCTCTTTCGCAGACCTTTTCGCACTCTCATGAGACCAGGATAGTTCTCATTCAGATTTATGCGAGGCCTCTCCAGACTGTGCCGGTAAATTTTAAGTCAGACTAAGCCAAACGAAATCGAATGAAAAAAATCACACTCGCTGGACTCACTTTGCTGGCCCTCAGCACCATTGCACCTGCCCATGCCGACGAAAAACGCTATGTTTCTGATGAACTCTCAACCTGGGTCCGCAGCGGGCCGGGCGATCAGTTCCGCCTGCTCGGTAAGCTGAACGCCGGGGAAGAGGTGCAGCTGCTACAGACTAACAATGACACCCATTATGGCCAGATCCGTGATTCGGAAGGCCGCACCACCTGGATCCCCCTGTCGCAGCTCAGTGCCAATCCGAGCCTGCGTACCCGGGTGCCGCAGCTTGAGCAGCAGGTGAAAGATCTGACGGCCAAGCTGGATAACATCGACAACAGCTGGAATCAGCGTACTGCTGAGATGCAGAACAAAGTCGCCAGCAGCGACGGCGTGATCAACGGGCTGAAAGGCGAGAATCAGAAGCTGAAAAATGAGCTGATCGTCGCCCAGAAGAAAGTCAGCGCCGCTAACGTTCAGCTGGATGACAAGCAGCGCACCATCATCATGCAGTGGTTTATGTATGGCGGCGGCGTGCTGGGTGTTGGCCTGCTGCTGGGACTCTTACTGCCGCACATGCTGCCGCGCCGTAAGAAAAGCGATCGCTGGATGAACTGACCCCCTTCTGTCGGGTTTGAGCAGGGGATCGCAGGATCCCCCTTTTGGCATGTCTGCAATCCGGGGAATCTGTGCAACAATAAAATGAGATGCACCGCTGATTTCAGGCGCGGGATACGCCCGGCGTGCAGGTCATTTCTTTTTCTCTGGAGTTTTGCGTGAAGACGTTTCTTGTTGGCGGTGCGGTGCGTGATGCGCTGCTGAATCTGCCGGTTACAGACAAAGATTGGGTAGTAACAGGCTCCACGCCCGAAGCCATGCTTGAGCAGGGTTATCAACAGGTCGGTCGCGATTTTCCCGTTTTCCTGCATCCCGTCAGTCGCGAAGAGTATGCGCTGGCCCGGACCGAGCGGAAAAACGGGAAAGGCTACACCGGCTTTGTCACCTGGTCTGCGCCCGACGTGACGCTGGAGCAGGACTTACAGCGCCGCGATCTGACCATCAATGCCATCGCACAGGATGAAAACGGCGAGCTGGTTGATCCCTACAACGGCCAGCGTGATATTGCACAGCGCCTGCTGCGTCATGTCTCGGAAGCCTTCAGTGAAGATCCGCTGCGGGTATTGCGCGTTGCGCGCTTTGCTGCGCGTTTTGCCCATCTCAACTTTCGTATTGCCCCCGAAACCCAGCAGCTGATGCAGCAGATGGCCGAAAGCGGTGAGCTGTCGAATCTCACTGCCGAACGGGTGTGGAAAGAGACGGAAAAAGCGCTGAGTTCACGCAATCCGCAGGTCTATTTTCAGGTTCTGCGCGACTGCGGTGCGCTGCAGGTACTGTTTCCTGAGCTGGATAATCTGTTTGGTATTCCTGCACCGATTAAGTGGCACCCGGAGATCGACACTGGCGTTCACACGCTGATGACACTGGCGATGGCCGCCGCGCTCTCCAGCGAAATTGATGTGCGCTTCGCCACACTGTTTCATGACGTCGGTAAAGCGCTGACACCCCCTGAGCTGTGGCCGAGCCACCACGGTCATGGACTGGCAGGCGTTCCGCTGGTCGAGGCGCTGTGCCAGCGGCTGCGGGTGCCCAACGCAATTCGCGATCTGGCGCTGATCGTGACCGAGTTTCACGACATTGTGCACACCATTGAGCGGCAATCTGCGGCGTCACTGGTAGCGCTGTTCGACCGCATCGATGCCTGGCGTAAGCCGCAGCGCGTTGAGCAGATGGCGCTGACCAGCGAAGCAGATGCGCGCGGACGTGCCGGGCTGGAGAGTATGTCTTATCCGCAGGGCGACTATCTGCGTCGTGCTTTTGCGCTGGCGCAGGCGGTGCCGACCAAAGCGGTCATCGAAGCGGGATTCAAAGGAATGGAAGTGCGGGAAGAGATGACGCGACGACGTATTGCCGCCGTCGCGCAGGGTCTGGCGATCGGGCAGCCTGACTAGCAGGCTGCAACGGGTTTACATGAAGATCATGTAAACCGCTGCCGCCACGATAAAGCGGTAAATGGCGAACGAGACAAACGAGATGCGTTTGATCAGCTCAAGGAAGGCTTTAATCGCAATCAGCGCCACGATAAATGCCGTTACGAAGCCCACGGCGAACATCGGAAAGTCTGCCATGGTCAGGAAGCCGATGCTCTTGTACATGTCCAGTACGGTCGCACCCATCATCATTGGCACCGCCAGGATGAAGGAGAACTCTGACGCGGCATAGCGGCTCACACCCATCAGCATTCCGCCGGAGATGGTTGCACCGGAACGTGAGAAGCCCGGCCACAGCGCTAAGCACTGGAAGCAGCCAATCATGAAGGCCTGACGATAGGTAATATCATCGACGCCGACGGCTTTCGGCTGTTTTGGCTTAAGATACTCTGCGGCCAGCAGCAGCACACCCCCCACCACCAGCGCGTACATCACGTTGATCGGATTGAACAGCGTTTTGATCTGATCGTGCAGCACCAGACCCACAACTACCGCCGGTACCATACCCAGCAGGATATGGATCAGCGACAGGCGCCCGGTGCCGACACCTTCATGTTTGACTTCGCCAAAGTGAATGCCGATCAGGCCAAACAGACGGCGCCAGAACATCACTACTACAGCCAGAATCGATCCTAACTGGATCACTACTTCAAAGGTCTCGGCTTTTTCACCTTCAAAGCCCAGCAGGTGACCCACTATAATCATGTGCCCTGTGGAAGAGACCGGTAAAAATTCGGTCAGCCCTTCCACAACGCCCAGGATTGCAGCTACCCAAAGCTGATGAATATCTGCCATCAAATGTTCCCTCTATCCGTTTCAAAACCATTAAAAAGGCGGTAGCGCGTTGCTATCGCCTGAAATCATGCCGCAATTAGCCTGAATTAAACCTTAAGGTCCGCTCCGTTTCGCCTGCTGTAACGAAACGGTTCACGCTATGACAGACAGTAATTTGGTTTGGTTTCATTGTGATGGCAATCACATCGTATTTATTTAGGAATAGTCCCGCGCTCAATTCGCACGCCAACCTGCGCCGCCTGGGCTACAGCGCCCGGTTTGCTTACCTTTATGCGTACGCCAGGCGAATTGAAACGGTTCATCAACAGATCCGCGATTTCTTCAGCTACCCGCTCAACCAGGGCAAAACGCCCCCCGTTCAGATGGGTCAGAATCGCCGAGGAGACATCGGCATAGCTGAGACAATCTTTCACATCGTCGCTGCTGGCCGCCAGACGGTTATCCCAGGCCATTTCGACATCGAGCACCAGCTTCTGCTGTATACCCTGTTCCCAGTCGTAAACGCCAATGGTGGTGAACACCGTGAGTTGTTCTATAAATACGATATCCATGATGAGGGTCTCTGTTTTTGGCTAAGCCGGATACCACTTCCGGCGGATTATGCGTATTATCCACGGTTGATGAGATCAAAACGACCCTAAAGGGAACGGTACGGTGTTATGAGTGCTTTCGCGCTTGGTATGATTATTTTCGCGTATCTTTGCGGTTCGATTTCCAGTGCGATTCTGGTTTGCAAACTCGCTGGCCTGCCCGATCCCCGCACACACGGTTCCGGTAATCCGGGTGCCACCAACGTACTGCGTCTGGGCGGTAAAGCCGCAGCAGCAACCGTATTAGTGTTTGATGTGCTGAAGGGGATGGTGCCGGTCTGGCTGGCTTATCTGATGCACGTGACGCCGCTCTATCTTGGCCTGACCGCCATTGCCGCCTGTCTCGGACATATCTATCCGGTCTTCTTTCACTTTCGCGGAGGCAAAGGTGTGGCGACGGCATTTGGCGCGATTGCGCCGATTGGCTGGGACTTAACCGGGCTGGTCACCGGCACGTGGCTGCTCACGGTTTTACTCAGCGGCTATTCCTCGCTGGGGGCGATTGTCAGTGCACTGATCGCGCCATTCTATGTCTGGTGGTTCAAACCGCAGTTCACCTTTCCGGTGTCCATGCTCTCCTGTCTGATCCTGCTGCGTCATCACGATAATATTCAGCGGCTGTGGCGCGGTCAGGAAGGCAAAATCTGGAAGCGCAAAAAGAAATCTCAGCCATAAAAAAGCCGGCAATAGGGTGTCTAAAAACTGTGGCTGTGCGACCGGCACTGCTCAGGAAACAGGGTCAGATCGGAAAGACGCAAAAGCCGTCATCCCTGACCGCTCGGCCCGCGCGATTACGCACCTCATCCCTGGGATGCGCCCGTTAACGGGCCAACGCTTTGCGTTGTTCAAAAACGCTCCCGGCTTTTTTGTCCATGGCGCGTGACGCTTTCCTCTTCTGACCCAGTTCCCTGCGTGTTGAGCTTATCCGTTGCGGCCAGATGCACTCTCATTCAGGCTTTTGAGTCTGCTTTTTTTACGTCAGATGGCAGGCAACTCCGCCAGCGGCCAGCGCGGTCGCACACTGACACTTAACTCGCCCCGCGTTCCGCCTTTTAACCGCACCATGCCCGCATACGCGATCATCGCACCGTTGTCGGTACAGAACTCCGGGCGGGCGTAAAACACTTCGCCGCCGCGCTTTTGCATCATGACCGCCATCTGCTCGCGCAGTGTGCGGTTAGCGCTGACGCCCCCGGCAATGACCAGACGCTTAAAGCCGGTCTGATCCAGCGCGCGCTTACATTTTATCGACAGCGTATCCACCACCGCATCTTCAAAGGCGCGGGCGATGTCAGCACGGGTCTGCGCATCATCAGGATTAGCGCGAATCGTATTCGCGGCAAAGGTTTTCAGGCCGGAGAAGCTGAAGTCCAGACCTGGACGATCGGTCATCGGCCGCGGGAAGGTGAAACGCCCCGCCGTGCCCTGCTGCGCCATCTTCGACAGCATCGGCCCGCCCGGATAATCCAGACCCAGCAGCTTCGCCGTCTTATCAAAGGCTTCGCCCGCTGCATCATCGATCGATTCACCCAGCAATTCATATTCACCGACGCCAGTGACACTAATCAGCTGGGTATGTCCGCCGGAGACCAGCAGTGCGACAAACGGAAATTCCGGTGGATTCTCTTCCAGCATCGGTGCCAGCAGGTGGCCTTCCATATGATGAACCGGCACGGCAGGCACTTTCCACGCAAACGCCAGCGCGCGGCCAATGGTGGCGCCGACCAGCAGCGCACCCACCAGTCCGGGACCGGCTGTGTAAGCCACGGCATCAATCTGTTGCGGCTCGAGCCCCGCCTCTTTCAGCGCCGCCTGAATCAGCGGCACGGTTTTACGCACGTGATCGCGTGAGGCCAGTTCCGGCACCACTCCGCCATAATCGGCGTGCAGTTTTACCTGGCTGTAGAGCTGGTTAGCCAGTAATCCAGCCTCGTCATCATAGATTGCGATGCCGGTTTCATCGCACGACGTTTCAATACCCAGAATTCGCATTGCATCACCTCATTCTTGCGGCGCGCAGTTTATCACAGCAATGTGATGTGCAGCGCGGGCATCCCGCGTAAAAAGTCATTTTCTGTCGGCTAAAGAGTGCGCTATACTCCCGCCCCTGGAAAAACCGGCAGCCGCACAGGTAAACGCTCCTGTTGGTTTCAAATTATCCATGGTGCTTTACAAACCAACATGAGTTGGAGTAAAATGCTGCACCATTTTGAAATGTGCTGGCGCCGCAGTCAGCAGCAAAACCGAATTTTATCGAGGTGAGAGTTACATGCCGGTAATTAAAGTACGTGAAAACGAGCCATTTGACGTAGCACTGCGTCGCTTCAAGCGTTCATGCGAGAAAGCAGGCGTTCTGGCTGAAGTTCGTCGTCGTGAGTTCTATGAAAAACCGACTACCGAACGTAAGCGCGCTAAAGCGTCAGCAGTTAAGCGTCACGCCAAGAAACTGGCTCGCGAAAACGCACGCCGCACTCGTCTGTACTAAGTCGTTCCGGAGGTTCGCCTCCACCGCGTGATTCACGCAGACAGAGTCAAGTAAAAGGCCGTGCTTTCCGAAAGGAAGCGCGGCTTGTTGCCGTTTATGAGCTGAAAATCTGGGGCGTATGGCTGGACGAATTCCACGCGTATTTATCAATGATTTACTTGCCCGCACGGATATCGTGGATCTTATCGATGCCCGCGTTAAGCTGAAAAAGCAGGGTAAGAATTTCCATGCGTGCTGTCCTTTCCATAATGAAAAAACGCCCTCTTTCACCGTAAACGGCGAAAAGCAGTTCTATCACTGTTTCGGCTGTGGTGCACACGGCAACGCTATCGACTTTTTGATGAACTTTGATCGTCTGGAGTTTGTTGAAAGTATTGAAGAGTTGGCCACTTCCCACGGTTTAGACGTGCCTTACGAAGCAGGCAGCGGGCCCAGCCAGATGGAACGCCATCAGCGCCAGAGCCTGTATCAGCTGATGGAGAACCTGAACGGTTTTTATCAGCAGGGTCTGCAGCAATCCAGTGCGCAGCCAGCACGCGACTATCTTGATCGTCGTGGTCTGAGCGCCGACATCATCAATCATTTCGCCATAGGTTACGCGCCAGCCGGCTGGGATAATGTTCTCAAGCGTTTTGGTAAGCAATCGGAAGACCGCGAATCGTTGATGGAAGCGGGCATGCTGGTCAGCAATGACAAAGGCCGTACCTATGACCGGTTTCGCGACCGCGTCATGTTTCCGATCCGCGATAAACGCGGACGCGTCATCGGTTTTGGTGGTCGCGTACTGGGTAACGATACGCCGAAGTATCTGAACTCACCGGAAACCCCTATTTTCCATAAAGGCCGCCAGCTTTATGGCCTGTATGAAGCAGTTAAGAACCATCCTGAACCCGCCCGCCTGTTAGTGGTCGAGGGATACATGGACGTGGTTGCGCTGGCGCAGTACGGCATTGATTATGCTGTTGCGTCGTTAGGTACCTCCACCACGGCTGAACACATTCAGTTGCTGTTTCGCAGTACCGACACCGTGATCTGCTGTTACGACGGCGACAGGGCGGGTCGTGAAGCGGCATGGCGTGCGCTTGAGACCGCATTGCCTTACATGAATGATGGTCGTCAGCTACGCTTTATGTTTTTACCCGATGGTGAAGACCCGGATACGCTGGTACGCAAAGAGGGTAAAGCCGCCTTCGAAGCGAGGATGGAGCAGGCGATGCCGCTCTCTTCGTTTTTGTTTGATAGCCTGCTGCCGCAGGTTGATCTGAGCTCACGCGACGGAAAAGCGCGTCTGAGCACGCTGGCTTTACCGCTGATTACGCAGATCCCCGGTGAGACCTTACGTATTTATATGCGTCAGGAACTGGGGAACAAGCTCGGTATTCTTGACGACAATCAGCTTGAAAAGCTGATGCCAAAGCTGGCCGCAAGCGGAACGGCGCCGGTTGCGCCACCGCTGAAACGGACCACCATGCGCGTGCTGGTAGCATTGCTGATTCAGAACCCGCAGCTGGCCACCCTGGTGCCTTCGCTTGATGGGCTGTCTGAGTCAAAAATGCCGGGTTTACCGCTATTTATTGAGTTAGTGGGTCGTTGTACCGAGAATCCTGGATTGACCACTGGACAGCTACTAGAGTTATATCGCGGAACAAATTTTAGTCAGACGCTTGAAACGCTGGCGATCTGGAACCACATGATAGTAGATGAAGAAGCCGAAGCGGTGTTTCAGGACTCGCTGGCCAGCATCTACGATTCTGCTCTTGAAGAGCGCCTGGAGTTTTTAATTGCGCGTGAGCGCACCCAGGGACTGAGCGCCGATGAGCGCCGTGAACTCTGGACACTCAGTCAGGCGTTTGCCAGGAAATAATTTTGCACGCTGCCCGTTCTGACGAAGGGCGGCGTGGCTGTTTTAAGGCCGGGAGCGTTAAGCCAGTCTGGTTACCGCCAGCGCACAGCTCCCGCAGCGTACTGAAGTACGTGAGGAGAGCGAGCACTGCCGGGAAGCAGAATGGCGAGTAAGCCAGGCCTGCACCACCAAAAATTTATACAAGCGGCTTAAGTGCCGATTACTGTTGGGCAAAGCCCACGCCGCGACGAAGGCAGCGGCAAGAATTAAACGCCTTCACTGCTATTGTTGGCGCGCTGCCGACCGACACCAATCTAATTTAACAGAAGTGTGGATACCGTCTTATGGAGCAAAACCCGCAGTCACAGCTCAAGCTTCTTGTCACCCGTGGTAAGGAGCAAGGCTATCTGACCTATGCTGAGGTCAATGACCATCTGCCGGAAGATATCGTCGACTCCGATCAGATCGAAGACATCATCCAGATGATTAACGACATGGGTATTCAGGTGGTTGAAGAAGCCCCGGATGCCGACGATCTGATGCTGAACGAAAACAGCTCCGATACTGACGAAGATGCCGCGGAAGCTGCCGCTCAGGTGTTATCCAGCGTTGAATCTGAAATCGGGCGCACCACTGACCCGGTTCGCATGTATATGCGTGAAATGGGTACCGTGGAACTGCTGACGCGCGAAGGCGAAATCGACATCGCTAAGCGTATTGAAGACGGTATCAACCAGGTTCAGTGTTCTGTAGCCGAATACCCTGAAGCGATTACTTATCTTCTGGATCAATACGACAAAGTTGAAGCAGGTGAATCACGCCTCTCCGATCTGATCACGGGTTTCGTCGATCCTAACGCAGAAGAAGATCTGGCCCCGACGGCAACGCACGTGGGTTCTGAACTTTCTGAAGCCGATCGTAACGACGACGATGAAGAAGATGAAGAGGATGATGACAGCTCCGACGACGATAACTCTATCGACCCGGAACTGGCACGCGAGAAGTTTTCTGACCTGCGTAAGCAGTATGAAACCACCCGCGACGTGATTAAAAGTAAAGGTCGCAGTCATGCTGCTGCCGTTGCCGAAATCCAGAACCTTTCCGACGTCTTCAAGCAGTTCCGCCTGGTACCGAAGCAGTTCGATTACCTGGTAGGCAGCATGCGCACCATGATGGAACGTGTCCGTACCCAGGAACGTCTGATTATGAAGCTCTGTATTGAGCTGTGCAAAATGCCGAAGAAAAACTTCATCACGCTGTTTACCGGTAACGAAACCAACGAAAGCTGGTTCAAAGCCGCACTGGCAATGAACAAGCCGTGGTCTGAGAAGCTGCTGGAAGTGCAGGATGACGTGATGCGTTCCCTGCAGAAACTGGCACAGGTTGAAGAAGAGACCGGCCTGACCATTGAGCAGGTTAAAGACATTAACCGTCGCATGTCGATCGGTGAAGCCAAAGCGCGTCGCGCGAAGAAAGAGATGGTGGAAGCAAACCTGCGTCTGGTTATTTCGATTGCGAAGAAATATACCAACCGTGGTCTGCAGTTCCTCGACCTGATTCAGGAAGGTAATATCGGCCTGATGAAAGCGGTAGATAAGTTTGAGTATCGCCGTGGTTACAAGTTCTCGACCTATGCGACCTGGTGGATCCGTCAGGCTATCACCCGCTCTATCGCTGACCAGGCGCGTACCATCCGTATTCCGGTGCATATGATTGAGACCATCAACAAGCTCAACCGTATTTCGCGCCAGATGCTGCAGGAGATGGGCCGTGAACCGACGCCGGAAGAGCTGGCTGAGCGTATGCTGATGCCGGAAGATAAAATCCGCAAAGTGCTGAAAATCGCTAAAGAGCCGATCTCGATGGAGACGCCGATTGGTGATGATGAAGATTCACATCTGGGCGATTTTATCGAAGACACCACGCTGGAGCTGCCGCTGGATTCTGCCACCTCAGAGAGCCTGCGTTCTGCTACCCACGACGTGCTGGCTGGCCTGACCGCGCGTGAAGCGAAAGTACTGCGCATGCGTTTCGGTATCGATATGAACACGGACCATACGCTGGAAGAAGTGGGCAAACAGTTTGACGTTACGCGTGAGCGTATTCGTCAGATTGAAGCGAAAGCCCTGCGTAAACTGCGCCATCCGAGCCGTTCGGAAGTGCTGCGTAGCTTCCTCGACGATTAAAGTCCGACAAAAACCCCGGTTCGCCGGGGTTTTTTATGCCTGCCTGTTAGCGCCTCTCCCCTGCCCTTCGCAGATTCAGCTGCTCTCCGGATGCAGTTCCAGCCAGAGCTGACGATACGCCTCAACCATTTCGTCCAGTGATGCGCGATTCAGGCCGCTGGGATTCGGCAACACCCACACCTGCGTCTTTCCCATACAGATCGGCTGTTTCCCCCATTCGACTTTGCTCTGCTTAAAGGCGCGACGAAACGCATCTTTACCCAGAATCGCCAGCGCGGCGGGCTGATAATTCAGCACCTTTTCCATCAGACGTTTACCGCCGTCCCGCAGCTCATGAGGTGCTAACTCATTCGCCTGCACCGTGGGCCGCTCGACCAGCATCGTGATGCCGCAGCCGGTTTCCGTCAGGCGCTGCTCCTCTTCGGGTTTCAGCTGTTCCTGGGTGAATCCCGCCAGATGGATTACCTTCCAGAAGCGATTACCGGGATGTGCAAAGTGGAACCCCTGATGGGCCGTTGACTGGCCGGGGTTAATGCCGCAGAACAGCACATCAAGACCGGAACTGATGATGTCGCGGATAGCGTGTTCACTCATGCTGCGACCTCCAGCGTGCGCTGCTTCAGCGCTGCTCGACTGCGTTGCAGCAGCAGGCTGGCCTGCTCCGCATCCGGACAGGCTCGCGCCAGCGCCATCGCGCCAATCATCTCTGCCATCATGCTTGAAGCCAGCGTATCCGCATCCGTCCACCCCAGCTCACTCAGCAACTGCGTCAGACGGGCATGCATCGTACTGAAGCCCTGAGCGAAGATCTGTCGCGCCGGTTGGGGAAGATGCGCCACTTCGCTCACCAGCGCTGCCAGCGGACAGCCCTGCGCCGGTGAATTGCGATGCGCCTCGGAAAGATAGCTATCAATAAAGTCTGCCAGCTGCTGCGCTGGCTGGCTCACGGACTGAGCGGGCTTAAAGGTATCGGCTTCAGCGAACATATGTTTCAGCACCTCCTCAACCAGCTCCTCACGTGACGCAAAATGTGCATAAAAACCGCCGTGTGTCAGCCCTACCCGCTTCATCAGCGCTGCTACACCGATTCCTTCGGTGCCGGTTTCACGCATCACACGCGCCGCCTCATCAAGGATACGCTGTCGCGTCTGTGCTTTGCTGCTCTGCTTCTCCATCTTATTTCCTTCGGTTTCTGCCCGGTAGCTTCTGGCTATTATAGTAATTATTACGGTCATCATATTCCAGCTTGACTGCCGATATGATGATCGTCATATTTATAGCCATTATGACGATCATCATACGAGGAAGAAAAGATGTCAAAATCAGGCACAGCATTAATCACCGGCGCATCCAGCGGTATCGGCGCGACTTATGCAAAACGACTGGCAGCACGCGGTTATGATCTGATCCTGGTGGCGCGGGATCAGGCGCGACTCACCACTCTGGCGGATGCACTGGCACAACAGCATGCTATCCGGGTGACCGTCATGAAGGCTGACTTAACGGAGGAGCAGGACCTGAAGCGCGTGGAGTCGGAGCTGGCGAACAACCCAGAGATTACGCTGCTGCTGAACAACGCTGGCATGAGCGTGGAAGGCGAGTTTCTGGAGGCAGACATTACACGCATCAACAGCATGCTGGCGTTAAATATTCTGGCCCCAACCCGACTGGCACAGGCGGCGGGCCGGGCATTCAAAGCACGCGGTCATGGCATCATTATCAATATCGCCTCGGTGCTGTCGCTAATGCACGAGATGTTCAATGGCGCCTATAACGCCACTAAATCTTACGTGCTGACTCTGACGCGCGCCATGCAGCGAGAACTTGCAGAGAGCGGCGTGCAGGTACAGGCCGTATTACCCGGCGCAACCCGCACTGAAATTTTCGACCGTGCCGGCCAGTCGATCAACGAAATCCCGGCTGAGATGCTGATGAACGTTGATGAGATGGTCGACGCCGCGCTGGCTGGTCTCGACAGCAAAGAGGCGGTAACCATTCCGGCGCTGGAGGATCTGCAGATGTGGCACGACTACGATCGGGCGCGTGGTGCTATGGTCCCTCACCTTTCACGGGATAAATCCGCATCCCGCTATCGTCAGAACTGAGTCAGCGTTAACTTATCGCGGCTGACGTCCGGTTTCGTTAACGGTACGGAGAAGCATTATCCGTGCCGTTTTGCGACTTCAGCTTCACGCGTTGCCAGATTTGTTATAGAAATCAGCAGCTAAATCACTGCTGCTTATTTCAGCAACCAGTGGCGGAGTGCTGGATTGCCCTGAAGAGATACTTTATAATCCCCGCTCCGCTGGCCCCTTAGCTCAGTGGTTAGAGCAGGCGACTCATAATCGCTTGGTCGCTGGTTCAAACCCAGCAGGGGCCACCAAATTTATCCTATGAAGACATAGAGTTAAGCCGCTCATCGAAGCGGTTTTTTTGTGCCTGCATTTTATAGTGGCGGCAACGTGGCGGCGCATTTTCACCGCTACGGGAAACACCTGACTGGTTACCTTGAACAGTCTGAATCAGGACTGTGAATATTGTGCCTTCTGCCAGCCTTTATCATCAATGACAGGCAAGGCGTCACATAGCAGACCCGGTGAACGGTTTCAAAGAACCCACCATGCATCAACAATCACCGAGACGTACAACAACGACCCGCTTTGTCACCTGCAACTCACCCTCAACACCTCTCATAAATCCGGCTCACTAAATGTTAGCGCCATGCTAAAGTCATTGGCATTGCCGGACCTGATGAAGAGAGGAACACAATCATGCACCAGCTTTTCGAAATACTTTCCGAGTTACTTAGCGCGTGGCCTTTCATGTCGGGAAAGCGAAAGGAGAGAAAGCCTGTCAGGGACGCCAGGAAGATCTCAGGTCTTACTTATAAACCGCTATGCAAAATAACGTCCGATCAAAGAAAAGATACTGTGCCGCACAGAGATGAGGGCACCTGAGAAAACGTATTCTTCCTCATGCCTGCAGACCTGAATACGACATCATCGACCCATCACAGATCGCTGCCCCCTGACACCCGTGACACCTGCTGTTAATCAACAGCCCTAAAACCCTGTTCAACGATGACGCAAAAAATTTGCGCAAATCCAACCTGAAAAATGAAATAACGTTTCATAAAATCATTTATTTATCAATGGTTCCCGTTTTTTTTACTGTAAAACAGAGGGTGCTTCAGGTCTTATAAATTCAGGTAAAGCTCACAAAATATAAACGCAAAATTTTTTCGTATTGCGCATATGAAATGCACAGTGATTTAATCCCTTTTGAATAATTATTTTAAAAAACAGTTGGGGATAAAAATGGAAAAGCGTTCGATAAATAAAAATACTCAATTACTCCTGCGCGGTTTTACTGAATTAAAAGATAATGGGCGATTTAATGAACCCAACCTTGACGGTAGCGCCGGAGATTATATTTCATTCTCCAGCTGGGAGTGGCCACAAGGCGTTGGGCTATTTGGACTGGTTCGCTTATGGGAAAATACGAAGTCTGATGAGATTTTTAAAATTATCGACCTGTGGTTCCAGAACAATATTGAAAAGGGTTTGCCAGTCCTTAACGTAAATACTACCGCGCCGATGCTTCCCCTGTCGCTGTTCTGGGCTCATCACCGGCAGCCCCACTATCAGCATGTACTGGATAAATGGGCAACGCGCGTAATGACTGAACTCCCACGTACGCCGGAACAGGGCTTTCAGCATGTGGTTTCCGACGGCGTTAACGAAATGGAAATCTGGGACGACACGCTATTCATGGTGGTGCTGTTCCTGGCCCACTACGGCACAGTCTCCGGGCGTCAGGAGCTGGTTGATGAGGCAGTGCGACAGTTCCTGCTGCATGCGCGCTACCTCAATGATCCGCAATCCGGGTTGTGGTTCCACGGCTGGAGCTTTGTTGAGAACAGTAACTTTGCCAGAGCCCGCTGGGCGCGCGGCAATGCGTGGATTACCGTTGGCATACTTGAGCTGCTGGAGCTGGCTGACGTCAGTGCGGGCGTGCGTGAATACCTTATTGAGTGCCTGAAAAAGCAGGTTAATACGCTGATCGACCTGCAGGCGGAAAACGGTGCCTGGCACACCCTGCTCGACCATCCTGACTCCTATATCGAAATTTCCGCAACCGCCGGTTTTGGCTACGGCTTATTAAAAGGCGCGCGTCTTGGCATTGGCGATGACCGATGGCAACAGGCGGGAATAAAAGCGCTGACAATTGTTCAGAATAATATTGATGCCGAAGGGACGGTACACAATGTTTCTTATGGCACACGAATGGGCCGGACATTGCAGTTTTATAAAGATATTCCATTGCAGCCTACCGGATATGGTCAGGCACTAGCCATATTATGCCTGACTGAAGGTCTGCGCCTCGCTGATAAAAAATAAAACATGACCCTTCTCTTCGGGAGAAAAATAATGCCTATCGAATATAGCAATTTTAATTTAACGGCAGGTAATGCTGTGCACTACTGGCAGTTATCCGATATTACCAGCCTGCGTTATGACACGGTGGATTCACCGATGGCTGGCGAAATGGATCCGTTTTTCTTTTTAAGTAAGCACAAAAATTTTATTCCTCACACCTACCCGTGCCGGGACGACTTTCACCAGCATTTTGCTGGCCAGAAACCGCAGCCGTTCGCGAATGCAGTTTACTCTCGCTGGTGGTTCCCTTTCGCCTCAGATCGGGTTGATCTCTCCGGCTTCTGGTTCCGGCCAACCCGTGTCGGTGCCTGGGCCAGAACGCTGATCGATTGCCCACAGGCGGGCGAGTACCGTTTTCGGCTGGCAACGTGCGGCGGGGCATTACTGAAGCTGAACGGTAAAGATGTGCTCTGGATGGCTGATTATCAGCGTAACCTGGAGAGTCAGCGCGAATTCAGCCTGTGTCTTCAGTCAGGAAAAAACGAGCTGGAACTCTGGTTTGATGACTTAGCCGAACGCGATATCCGCTTCTTTTTTCAGCTCGACTACCTTGCCGGTGAACCGCTGCATATCGCGCTGGAAACCCCGCTTCCCGCCGCGCAGGTCAAAGAGCTTGAGCAGTTACTTGATGGCGTTTCCTTTGAGCACCCGGTCTACAACCGCGGCACTATTCGTCTGGCCTTTCCTCAGCCTGCGTCGACGGACTACGATCTGCATGTCGATGTACTGGGCGACTTTATCTCGCTGGATGAGCCGGTCACACTTCATAGCCGACTGACTGCGGACGAGTCGCTGGTCGCCATTGCGGAAAGCGAAGCCATTCCAGCGGACTTCCGTAATTTCCATATCACGTTACAACGTGAAGGGTTCAGGATTAGCCGCACGTTGGGCGTTGAAATCTGCCACGCCGACCGCCAGACAGCGATCCCGCCAACACAGGAAGCGCGGATTACTGAAGCGCTGAACGTGGTCGCTCATGAAGGTGAATACAGCAGCGTCAAAGCGCTGGCACGACTGGCCTGTGGCCTCAACGATGATCAGACCCAGCAGATGCTGGATGGCGTCTTGCCCTCGGTACTCGACTGCCATGATTGTGCGGATTTTACGCTCGTGCCGCTGCTGTGGTGCCGCACGGTATGGGGCGACAGCATCGATCCGGCGGTTCGCGGGCGTATTGATGATGCCATTCTGCGCTTCCGCTACTGGATGGATGAACCTGGCAACGATGTTCAGTGGTACTTCTCTGAGAACCACGCACTGCTGTTCCACACTGCGGCGCTGCTGGCGGGTAACCTCCACTCGAATGCTGTTTTTACCCGCTCCGGGCGCAGTGGGCGTGAGCAGGCGGCGGCGGGTAAAGCACGTGTCATCAGCTGGCTGGACCATTTCGAACAGTGCGAAATGGCCGAATGGAACTCCGCGCCCTACTTCCCCATCGATCTCAAAGGCCTCACTGCACTGGCTGCGCTGTCGGGCGATGCGCAGATCAGTCAGCGAGCCATCGCGGCAATCAAGCGTTTACTGACGCAGATTGCACATTCTACCCACCAGGGTTTTCTGACCGCCTCTCAGGGACGGTCTTACGAACATACCCTGCGCGCCGGGCGTTCTCTGGAACTGGCGGCCATTTCACGTTTGCTCTGGGGCAAAGGCAACTACGGCTGTCGTTTCCATGCGCTGCCGCAACTGGCCTTGCTGCTGCGCGAGGGCCTGCTCACCCTTCCGGCAGAACTCCGGGAGGTTGCCGCCTGGCAAAAAGAGAGCGCCCTTGAGTGGTGTTTTGCCCAGGGCGCTAACCGGATTGCCCGACTCTATCACTACAAAAATCGCCATGCGGCAATGGGATCGATAGCGGGTTATCGCTGGGGGGAATGGGGCTATCAGGAGACGCCCTTTCATTTACGCCTGGGCAACCAGCCCGAAGCGCAGATCTGGATCAATCATCCTGGCGAGACCCTGCACGGTGGATTCGGTCGCCCCTCCTACTGGGGTGGATGCGGCACGCTGCCCCGCGTTCAGCAATATCGCGGGCTGGCAGTGCTGACTTTTCATCTCCATGCCGATCAGCCGCCCTTTACTCACGCATGGCTGCCGCAAAGCCAGTTCGATGAAGTAGCTATCCGCGACAGGCGTGCGCTCGTACGCAGCGGTGAGGGTATGGCGTTGCTGGTGGGCAATCACGCGTTCGAAACGGTGAATAGCGGCCCCACCCGCGGCTGTGAAATTCGCCTTAACGGACAGCAAACCTGCTGGCTGGTTCGTATCAACGACCAGGTCGATAGCTCGCTGGATGCCTTTAGCGCGCGCTTCAGCGATCTGACCATGACGCAAGACGATGACGGCACGATCAGCGTGAACGATCCACTGTACGGAACCGTGCACTTCCTGGCCGATGGACGCGTCAACGCCGAAAACCGGACCCTTGATCCACAGCAGTGGAGCGTCGTGGGCAGCAGCCGTGAACTTCCTCTGTAACCAACGCCCGGCAGAGACCGGGCAAGGAAAATAATAATGGATACGCAAATCGACAAACAGGCTGTTCCTTCCCGGCAGACCTCCGGTGATGTTAATCCGAATGCGCTGCACAATCCGGCTCGTGAGGTGGCCAGACCCAAAAGCAACTATCGCTGGATCATCTGCTCCATGCTGGTATTTGCGACGACGGTTAACTACATGGATCGTCAGATTCTCGGCCTGCTGGCGCCGATGCTGCAAAAAGATATTGGCTGGACGCAGATGGAGTACAGCTGGCTGGTCAATGCATTTACCCTGGCCTACGGCCTTGGCACCCTGGTATGCGGGCGTATTATCGACAAGCTGGGCACCAGAATCAGCTATGCGATGGCGATGGTGGTCTGGAGTGCTGCGGCAATGGCACATGCGGTCGTCGGTTCAGTCGCGGGTTTTGCGCTGGTTCGCATTCTGCTTGGACTGGGTGAATCCGCTAATTTCCCGGCCGCGATGAAGGTGATTGCCGAGTGGCATCCTAAAAAGGAACGTACGCTGGCAACGGGCATTCTTGGCGTCGCGGTCAATGTCGGCGTGGTCATCTCGCCAGCGCTTATCCCTCTTATCGCGGTACACTACGGCTGGCACGGCGCATTCTTAATTCTTGGTGCCATCGGCTTCCTGTGGCTGATTCCCTGGTTCCTCTTCTTTGGCCCGGTAAAAGCAAAAGCCAGCGCAGAAGAGCAGGCCTGGATTGCGCAGGATAAAGAACAAGTCGTCAGTGTTTCCGCTATCAAATGGACGCGTCTGCTGGGCTATCGCCAGCTGTGGGCCGTGGCAATAGGCAAAATGTTAACTGACCCCATCTGGTGGTTCTTCCTCTTCTGGCTGCCGAAATGGCTCAATGAATCACGCGGTATCAGGATGGAGGGTCTGGGTCTGCCGCTGATCGTCATTTATCTCTTCGCCATCGTCGGCAGTCTGGGCGCAGGCTGGCTACCCGGTAAGCTGATGAGTAAAGGGTTTAGCACCGCCAGCGCGCGTAAAATCACGATGCTGATCTGCGCCTGTCTGGTACTGCCGATTTTTGCCGCCACGCAGGTCGAAAATCTGTGGGCAGCGGTCGCACTGGTCGGGCTGGCTGCGGCGGCGCATCAGGGCTGGTCCGCTAATATCCTGACCTCGGTATCCGATCTCTTCCCGAGCGCAGCCGTGGCGTCGGTCGTGGGAATCGGCAGTACCTTCGGGATGATCGGCAGCGTGATCTTCTCTACCGTGATTGGCGCCGTGCTTGAATCTTCAGGAAACTACTGGGCGCTGTTTGCTATCAGCTCTGTCGCTTACCTGCTGGCATGGGCGGTGATGTATCTGCTGTTAATACCGAAAATGGATCGGGCTAAATTCGAGTAACCCGCCTCTTCTCCCGGTGGCCCTTATCACCCGATACGAGCCACCGATTGACGTTCGACGATGGCACACGCCAGCTCAACACGCCTTGGGATTGCCATCCTGCCCTCTATGATGTCCTGCAATAATTCCAGCGCCAGCGTGCCAATCTCCTGCACAGAGAGGTGAACGGTGGTCAATGGCGGTGTAGCAAACTCCGCCTGCGGCAGGTTATTCATCCCCATCACCGACATCTCTTCCGGCACGCGCACGCCCAAGGCCCGCATACCATTCATCGCACCAAGCGCCAGCGAATCATTGGCGCACAGTATCGCCGTGCATTCATGCGGATTGTCGCGGAAACGGGCGATCACCGCCCGCTCTGCGAGTTCCGGCAGCCAGTCAGTTACTGTCAGTATGCGCGAATTGTCACAGAGCAACTGGTGACAGCGCATCGCTTCACGCCAGCCCTCCTCACGTTGTTCGATAGGTCGTCTGCCAGGATGGGTCAGAAAAAGAATGTCGCGATGGCCGCGATCCAGCAGATGTTCACAGGCCATGCGTGTGGCGGAACGGTTACAGGGCAGCACGCTGGATAACCGCATCAGTGGATCTTCAGTATTCACCAATACCGCCGGTTTTTGCAGGTTCACCAGCATATCGAGAAAGCCGCTGTCATCTACCGTCAGCGCCAGCACGCCCCCGACGTCCGGTTCTTCCAGCAGCGCCTGCAGAGCGCCATTATCGTTATCGTTGAGCGGATGAGTGATGAGATCAACACCCAGCAACGTCGCCCGCGCCTTCAGTCCCTGGAGTACGTACCAGCTAAACTGATAGCGGTGATAATCCAGCATCGCCACCTGCGAAATGGCCAGCACGATTCGCGCACCGCCCAGTTCCTGAGCTGGCGTATAACGCATAGCGCGCGCCACATCCTGAATCCGTGTACGCAGTTCGTGGCTAACCCCTTTTTCTCCTGAAAGTGCCCGCGACACCGTACTGAGCGAGGTGCGACAACGGATAGCAATATCCTCCAGTCTTACGCGGCGATATCCTGCGCCGCCCTCTGCCTGATCATCAGATTTACTCATTTATCATCCTTTTTTGGGGCAGTTTTTCATCCGACGTAATCCCTGAGGCCTGCTTTGTACAATGTTCTAAAAGAGTGGCCACTATTAAAACAGCATAAGCTGGCCATTTCTGTCACCGACATTTGAATTTCAGGTAATTTAACCCGCGCAAACCCCATGCTATCTTGTGGTTTTGATTTTTTCAGTGGGCAAAATTGATGACAAAGTTGCGGGTAGGGATCGTGTTTGGCGGCAAATCGGCTGAACATGAGGTGTCGTTGCAGTCGGCCAAAAATATCCTTGAGGCGATCGACAAAACCAGGTTTGACGTAGTGTTGCTGGGCATCGACAAACAGGGACACTGGCGTCTTAACGATGCGTCGAACTTCTTACTGAACGCTGAAAACCCGGCGCTGATTGCGCTGAATCACGCCGCTGAAGATGTGGCGCTGGTGCCGGGTAACACGCAGCAGCAGATCATCACCCGCCACAACGCCCATCCGCTGTCGCAGATCGACGTTATCTTCCCTATCGTGCACGGTACGCTGGGTGAAGATGGCTCCCTGCAGGGGCTGCTGCGCATGGCATCATTACCCTTCGTCGGTTCCGACGTGCTGGGCTCTGCGGTCAGCATGGATAAGGATTTTACCAAACGCCTGTTACGCGATGCTGGCCTCAACGTGGCGCCATGGCTGAGCGTCACCCAGGCGCAGCGCGCGCAACTGGACGCCGAAACCGTGATTGCCCGCTTTGGCCTGCCGCTGTTTATCAAACCTGCCAACCAGGGTTCATCAGTTGGCGTCAGCAAAGTGGATAGCATTGAAGAATTTGATGCCGCGCTGGCGCTGGCCTTCTCCTTTGACCGCAAAGTGCTGATTGAGCAGGGCATCAAAGGACGGGAGATTGAGTGCGCGGTGCTCGGCAACGATGCGCCGGAAGCCAGCCCGTGCGGCGAAGTGGTGGTGCATGACGCTTTCTACTCTTATGACACCAAATATATCTCTGAAAGCGGTGCGCAGACGGTGGTTCCGGCAGCCATTGCAGCGGAAACCAGCGATGCAATCCGTGACGTCGCCATCAAAGCCTTCTCCGCGCTGGAGTGCTTTGGCATGGCGCGCGTCGATGTGTTCCTGACCAATGACGGCGAGATTATCGTCAATGAAGTGAATACCCTACCCGGCTTCACCAATATCAGCATGTATCCGAAACTGTGGCAGGCGGCCGGACTCAGTTATCAGGATTTGATCAGCCGTCTGATCGACCTGGCGATTGAACGCCACCAGCAGGCCAGCACCCTGAAAAGCAGCGTCAGCTGACCGAACCCGGCGACGTGGCGCTATGCCACGTCGCTGGTAATGGCGCGGTAGTTAACCGGCGAAGTCTGATTACGGCCATTGCGCTTCGACAGATAGAGATTTTTATCCGCCGCGGAGATCAGCCGGTTGATCACGCGATGCCATTCCGTCGCCTCATCGGCACTGCCATGGGCCAGCCCCAGGCTGACGGTCACCGTGGCCGTGCTGCCCTGCAGCCAGAACTTCTCTTTCGCCATCTTCTGCCGGATTGCCTCCGCCAGAAAATAGAGCTTTTCCGCGTTCTGGTCGAACAGCACCACCACAAATTCCTCTCCGCCAAAGCGACAGATACGCCCCGCTTTACCCACTACCCGCTGCATCCGGCGGGCGATCTCTTCCAGCACGCTGTCACCTGCATCGTGACCAAAATTGTCATTGATAGCTTTGAAGTAATCGACATCCAGCAGGATCACGCCCACTCTCCGATCCGGGAAAATCGGCTCCGCACGCAGGCTTTCATATAAACCGGAACGTGACAGCAGGCGGGTCAGGAAATCGTAATTCGCGCGCAGCGCCAGACGCTGATTAAGCTGGCGGATTGCATCCATGCTTGCGGCCACGATCAGCGGACTGATCGCGATGGTTGCCACGCCCAGCCGCGCAGAGGTCAGATGGCTAATCGGCAACAGATTATCGTCGCCCTGAATGTTCATCACACCATGAGAGACCAGAATGATTTCGGTAATGCCGGTCAGCAGGATCACCAGGCTGGTCAGCGGCATCGGCAACACAATGGCGCACCAGACCAGCGCCGGAACCGGCAGCGTCAAACTGCCCGCGCCGCCCATCATCGCGCCGATCATCAGCGAAACCATCACAGCGATGACCGGTGCCAGCTTGCGGATTTGCAGAAACTGGCGGGGCGACAGCGACGACCAGTCGCGCGTCAGCAAAAAGGGCAGCAGCATCAGCCCGGTTGAGAACTGCTCGCTGAACCAGTCACCCCATGCCACCGCCAGTCCGGCATTAAAATCAGCCTGCTGTGCCAGTGCTCCCCAGCTGGCACAGGCCAGCGCGGCCAGCAGACAGGCCGGAAAAATACGCAGCACACTGGTAATACGCTCGCTGCCGGAGTCGTGCTGAAGATGCTTTACCAGCAGCGTGGCAGCCACCAGCACAAACAGAAGATTCGCCAGGTTGAGGGTAAATGCAGAGAGCGCCCAGCCAGAAAATACGGTGTCGTTAAACACCATCGCGGCAAAAATGGCCAAATAAGAGCGGGTCTGATGCAGAAAAGGATTACGGACGATAACGCCAGTGACGATCGCGTTGACCGGCCAGAACAGAGACAGCTCCTGGGGGAAACGCAGGTGTCCGCCGATAAAGCAAAACAGCAGCGTGATCAAAAACAGCAAAAATGCGTTCTTCTTAGCGTTGTGCTCTTCAAACAGCTGTATGCGCATACATCCGGACCTTGTCGCAGAGAGGCTGGCTGTCCACGCCAGCCTGAACAGGCGCGTGGTGTCAGAATGATTAAATCCTGAATACCCTCAATGTCATCCGGCGATAAAGCCTCATTTCACGGGCTGATTCAGGAAAGTTATCCTGCAGAGGTTAAACCCATCAGATGACAGCAGAAATTAGGAACTTATTATGCCTCGCAAATAAAAAAATCGGATATCCGAGATATCCGATTTTTGCCTTTTAAACGACTTTACCGTTGCGCTAAGCGCTATTTTACCGCGACCGGCCACTGACTCAGGCGGATGCCACGTTTGTCGGCGTTATCACCAAAATCTTTCAGCACCGCTTTAACGTCCGGATCGATATACTCCGCATTGTCGTTATCAACAATGACGACGCTGTTCTCCGGGATCTCATCCAGCAATCCCTGCAGCTTTGGATTGTGCATAAAGGTCAGGTTCTGCTGGAAACGCAGCACGTAGTGGTCGTCATAGCGGGTAAGCTGCAGCGCGTTACGATGGCTCTTATAGATGCTGTAGAGGATTTGCGTGGCGATGCCGATGCCGATACCGACCAGCATACCCAGCGTGATAATGCCGACGATGGTGGCCAGAAACGGCACGTACTGCTGTGCCCCCATCCGGAACTGCTCAACAAACAGTTTGGGTGTCGCCAGTTTATAACCGGTATAGAGCAGCACGGCAGCCAGGCTGGCCAGCGGAATGGCATTCAGCATCTCACTGAACCACATGCCGCAAATCAGCAGCAGCACGCCGTGAATGAAGATCGAGAGCTTCGTCTGCGCGCCCGCACTGACGTTGACTGAGCTGCGCACAATCACTGCCGTTATCGGCATCGCCCCAAGAAAACCGGCCGCCAGATTACCGATACCCTGCGCGAACATCTCTTTGTTGGGCGATGGCGCGGGTGTCTGAGGACGCAATTTTTTCAGCGCCTCCTGACTCAGCAGGGTCTCCAGACTGGCGACCAGTGCCAGCGTCACCGCAACCACCCAGACCTGCGGATTCTGCCAGGCCATCCAGTCGGGCGTTTCCAGTTCAGCTACCAGCGCAGAGACGGTGTCAAAAGCGGGCAACGAAATGCGCGCCAGCCCCTGGGTCATTTCAGGGAAGAGACGCCCTCCTGCTACCGTTGCCAGACAGCCGATGAGCACAGCAATCAGCGGGCCGGGGATCCAGGCGAGCGCTTTGATCCGTTTCACCGGCGCGGTCGTCCAGAGACACAAAATGGCCAGACCGACACCCGCTACCACGATTGCGGGCAGCGAGAAGGTCATCTCCCCGGTCACCAGCGACACCAGTTCTGCATCACCAGCGGCACCCAGCGCTACCGGGATCTGCTGCATAATCAGCAGCAGGCCAATCGCCGCCAGCATCCCTTTGATGACGCTACCTGGCACCAGCGAAATAAACCGCCCGGCGCGCAGCAGACCAAACACGCATTGCAGTGCCCCGGCAATAATCAGAGCAGTGAGAAAGGCGGAGAAACTGCCCAGTGAGGCCATTGAGGCGACGACGATGGTGACCAGGCCCGCCGCCGGGCCACTCACGGCAAACCGGGATGGGCTCAGCGACGTCACCACCAGACCGCCAATCACACCGGTAAGGAGACCGGCAAACGGGGGTAATCCGCTGGCCTGAGCGATGCCAAGGCAGAGCGGTAAGGCGACCAGGAAAACCACCAGACCCGCAGGAATATCGTGACGCAGGGTATCGAGGTTCATAATGAAGGCTCCTCTGCAGATTGATGAATCAGCTCTTTGAGATGACCGGAGCGCAGGTCGTAAACACAACCAAACACCTCCAGTTCCTGGCCCGATTGCCAGATTTGCCTGACCGGTTCAGATTTCACCAGTCTGGCGAATTGCGCCTTAACATTGGCCTCAACCAGCCGATCGAGCTGTTCACCCGGCGGTACGTCTGAGGAAGGCATTTCTGCCAGGCCATGCTGAATATCATCACGCAGGGTCTGGATGCGTCTCGCCAGCGCGCTATCCTGCCCGTCCAGCACGCTGCCCGGCAGATTTTGCGCGGCTTCTACACCGCCGCAGCCATAGTGACCGCTTAATACAATGCGTTTAACGCCGAGAAAGAAGAGTGCGTATTGCAGCACGCTCAGTAAATTGTCATCGTCCTCGATCACCATGTTGGCGATATTGCGATGCACAAAGAGTTCGCCAGGATGGGAGCCGGTTAAGACTTCTGCCGGAACGCGACTGTCAGAACAGCCAATCCAGAGTGAGTGCGGCTTTTGCTGATGAAGGAATTTATTAAAATAATCCGGATTACGCTGGCGGCGCTGTAATGCCCAACTGCGATTTTTCGCTAATAAGGGTTTAAGTGTCGTCACAATCATCTTCTCTCTACTACCGGGATGTCGCATCCTGGCTAACCACAAAGTGTATCGGCTCACAAATAAAGCGTGAGCCGCCAGGTTAATAAGAACTGAGTCACAGAAAAAGGTTATAGACGCTAACCAATTTCAATGCACGCGCAATATTTCACAGCGATTTAACAACGCGGTTTTTGTCAGTCAACGGTCAGTAAAGGTCAGGCTTAAGTAAATTTAATTCAGCAGCAGAAATGAGGTCAGATAAACCAATCGCCTTATTAATCCATTAAAATCAATTAGCTAAAAAATAAGTAAAAATAAACTAAGGTTGCCGCTGACAAATAAATACAAACATTAAATAAGGGGATATTCACTGCCATACCAACCGGCGTGCTTTTTACCAGGAATACTCTTAATTAAAAAATTAACCATTAGCACAATCCACCAGCTTAATTACTGACAGCCAGTTAAATATGCCTGTAATAAGAGAAGAATGAAGCAAGAGATGATTAATTTGATTTGCAGCAGAATAGTGACGGCAGTAAGTAAATCAGGGCCATTTCTGAACAGAGCCTGAACGGGCAGGCTCTTTTTCTTGACGAATTATTTACCGTTCCAGCTCTGCAGCCGTGATTCCCGCACCGGCAGCTGCTGTTCGGGTGTCAGTTTATTGTAGTTTTCCGCCATTCCACTCTCCCAGTCGCCGTAGAGCGGATTCGGCAGCACGATGAACTGCGTACCAAACTGCTGGTGGTTAAGATTCACAAAATCGCGACGCGTCTGATTACCCTTATGCCAGGTCGAGCCACCGAAATCGTTGAGGTTGTCGCCGACATAGAGCACCACGTTGTAGCCCGCGTTTTTGATAGCATCGAAACGCGCCTGCTTGTTGGAGCTGTCGGTATTCAGACGTACCGTTTTATCGCTGACGTTCGGGAAGCCGAGCTGCTGCATATTGGCGACAGTGGCGGCGTAATCTTTCTGATCGCGGTTCGACACATAGAACAGCGTACCGCCCTTCTCTGTCACATGACGTGCGAACTCTACCGCACCCGGCACCGCTTTCGCCTGACGCGCCTGTGTCCAGGCTGACCAGGTTTTGCTGCTGAACGGCTGGCCGTTCTTCGCCTGCCATGCACTGTAGGCGCTGTTATCCAGCATGGTTTCATCCAGATCGACAATCACCGCTTTGGGTTTGCCGGTCAGCGACGGTGCCTGATCAAACGCCATGCGCGCGGTGTTAAACGCCTGCCAGGTCAGCGCCTGATATTCACCAGACTGCTGGAACCAGTTCAGCGCCAGCACCGATTGCTGGCCGAGCTGCTGTTGTGCGGTCTGATGTGACGACGAGGCGCAACCGGTCAGCAGCAATGCGACCAGTCCGGATGCAGCGAGTTTTGAGGAGGTTTTCATCATTTCATCCTTAAGGTGATAAAGGTCTGAGGAGAAGCTTCAAAAATGTAGCAGTTAACGTAAGCTGTGGGCAGCCCAACGCACGCTGTTATAACAGGAGATTCTTATGGCCGTGATCCCGCGCTCGCCATTGCTCGATTCGCTGGAGTGGCTCGATTATGCGTTTCAGCCCGCCGGTGAGCCGCCTCCCGCCGATGCCGCCTGGGGCCATCAGCGCCACAGCGCGACCGTGGTCACCGACATTGAGAACATCCCGCCGAAAAGCTGCGAGTCAGATGGTGTAATCGGCAGCGGGACGCGCCCGGTGGCGGTTTATACCGCTGACTGCCTGCCGGTGCTGTTCGCCGATCGCAATAAGCGAATCGTGGCGGCGGTGCATGCCGGACTTAAGGGCACGCTGGCGGGCGTGCTGACCCGCGCCGTGGAAAAACTGGGCGAGCTGGGCTGTGAGCCGCAGGATCTGGTGGTGGCCATCGGCCCGGCGATGGGCCCCTGCTGCTATGAACTGGCCGAACCGCAACTGGCGGAGATAGCGCAGAACCCGGCGTTTGCCCTCGGGCTGCGCTGGCACCAGAAGCAGCCGGTCAACCCGCTGGCGCAGCGTACTCAGGCCTCTGCTCACCAGCAGGGCGTCTGGTTCGATCTGCCTGCGCTGGCGACGCAGTTGCTGGTGAACGCGGGCGTCCCGGCCGCGCAGATTGATAACGTGAATGTCTGCACCTACTGCATGGCTGAGAGCGGATCAAGCTACCGCTTTAATACTCACCATGGCAGCGGCTATCGCTCACGCTATTCGTGGATCCGGCGGCGTTAGCGGTTTCAGAGCCGGTTAATCGGTCTGAACATCAAAAGCGATGCAGGAGATGGCGGTGCTGCGTAACGCACAACCTCCCTGCTCCCACTCATTCGCCTTTCCCCACCGATGTTTATGATTTCACTCACACCCTGACATTCTTTCACTTTTTTTTAACGCAGAAGTGGCTAGAGTAAACTCATCCGACCACTTAACTGTGAGTGACTATCATGTCCGTCAATCCTGATTATCCTGCGCTGTTTACGCCGCTGGATCTTGGCTTTACTCAACTGAAAAACCGCTTTCTGATGGGATCGATGCACACCGGTCTGGAAGAGCATCCGGATGGCGCAGCCCGGCTGGCGGCGTTCTATGGCGAGCGGGCGCGTGAAGGCGTCGCGCTGATCGTCACCGGCGGCATTGCGCCCAATGCGCAGGGTGTCACCACCGCGCATGGCGCGATGCTTACCGATGAGGCGCAGTGCAGCTGGCATCGTCAGATCACGGCGGCGGTGCATCAGCATCAGGGCAAAATCGCCCTGCAGATCCTGCATACCGGCCGTTACAGCTATCAGCCCGATCTGGTTGCGCCTTCGGCACGTCAGGCCCCGATTAACCCGTTCACGCCACAGGCGATGAGTGAGGCGGCGATTGAACAGACCATTGAGGACTTTGCCCGCTGTGCCCGTCTGGCGCAGCAGGCGGGCTACGATGGCGTGGAGATTATGGGTTCCGAAGGCTACCTGATTAATCAGTTTCTGGTGAAGCACACCAATCAGCGCACCGATCGCTGGGGCGGCGACTTCCGCCAGCGGATGCAGTTCGCGCTGGCAATTACCCGCGCGGTGCGTGCCGCAACCGGCGACGCCTTTATCATCATCTTCCGGCTGTCGATGCTCGACCTGATCGAAGAGGGCAGCACGCTGGAGGAGACGCTGCTGCTGGCGGGCGAGCTGGAGCAGTGTGGCGTCACGCTGTTCAATACCGGCATTGGCTGGCACGAGGCGCGCATCCCGACCATCGCTACCTGCGTGCCGCGCGCGGCCTTTGCCTGGGTAACGCAGCGCCTGCGAGCCCACGTGTCTGTGCCGGTGATTGCCACCAACCGCATTAACCACCCCGCCGTTGCCGAAGAGCTGTTGCAGTCGGGCTGCACCGATATGGTCTCGATGGCGCGCCCTTTCCTTGCCGATCCTGCTTTTGTCAGCAAAGCACAGCGCGGCCAACCCGACAGCATCAACACCTGCATTGCCTGTAACCAGGCCTGCCTCGACCAGGTGTTTGCCGGGAAGATCACCTCCTGTCTGGTCAATCCGCGCGCCTGCCATGAGTCGCTGATGCCGGTCATTGCCACCATCGCACCGCGCAGGCTGGCGGTGGTAGGTGCCGGTCCCGCCGGAATGGCGTTTGCGTTGCAGGCAGCGCAGCGCGGTCATCAGGTGACGCTGTATGAAGCCGCGCCCGACATTGGCGGCCAGTTCAATATTGCCCGGCAGATTCCTGGCAAATCTGAGTTCAGCGAAACCCTGCGCTACTTCCGCAATCAGCTGGCGGCTGCGGGCGTGACGGTTAAAACCGGCTGTCGGGTCACGGCGGATCAGCTGTGTGACGCCGATGAAGTGGTGCTGGCAACCGGCATCCAGCCGCGCACGCCCGATATTCCGGGCATCGATCACCCCAGCGTGCTCAGCTATCTTGAGGTGCTGCGCGATAAGCGCCCGGTGGGTAAACGGGTGGCGATTATCGGCGCGGGCGGGATTGGCTTTGATGTGGCGGAGTATCTGTCACAGCCTTCCCATGACGAGGATCGGGCGGCGTTTTATGCCGAATGGGGCATTGACCACAGTCTGACGCAGCGCGGCGGCATCGTGAAACCTGAGCCGCCTGCCGCGTTACGGCAAATCTGGCTGCTGCAGCGCCGGACGGGGAAACCCGGTGCCGGGCTGGCAAAAACCACCGGCTGGATCCATCGCGCCAGTCTGCAGGCCCGCGGCGTGGAGATGTGGGGCGGCGTGGAGTATCTGGCGATAGATGACAGCGGCCTGCATCTGCGGCGCAACGGCGAAACGCTGCTGCTGGCGGTGGATAACGTGATTATCTGTGCCGGACAGGAGCCGCAGCGCGAACTGGAAGCCGCGCTGCGTGCACAGGGACAGGTGGTGACGGTGATAGGTGGCGCAGACGTAGCGCAGGAACTGGATGCGCGCCGCGCGATCGCGCAGGCGACGCAGCTGGCGTTAACGGTCTGACTAGCGCATTTTCACCGCGCGCAGCACCACAAACTTCTGGTTAGAGGCGATCAGCGTGCAGTTGCCGAACAGCTTCTTCAGCTTGTGGTGATAATCGAGGTGGCGGTTGCCGACAATGCGCAACTCGCCGCCATACTGAAGGCAGCGTTTCGCATCGCGGAACATCTGCCATGCCAGATGATCGGTGACGGCGTGCTGTTGATGGAACGGCGGGTTGCACAGCACCGCATGCAGCCGATCCGACGGATAGCCGCTCAGCACGTTGTTCACCAGGAACTGGCAGCGCGACAGATCGTCAGGGCGGTTTACTTCCACGTTAAGCTTGCTGGAGGCGACCGCCATATAAGACTCATCAAGGAAATGCACTTCGGCCTGCGGATTCTGCTCCAGCGCCACCAGTCCTACCACGCCGTTGCCACAGCCCAGATCGACAATCTCACCCTCAATGTTTTCCGGCAGATGCTGCACAAACAGCCGTGCGCCGATATCCAGCGACGAGCGTGAGAAGACGTTGGCGTAGTTGTGAATCTGGTAAGGGGTGCCATCCAGCGACCAGACCAGCGCCGGCGTCGCCTCACGCAGTGCAGGCTTGCTGAACTGGCTGAAAATCAGACGCGCTTTTTTCCACGCCAGTGAGGTTTTGGTTTCACCGATGATCTGTTCGAACAGCTGCAGAGTCGAGTTATGGATCTCTTTGGCGCGCGCCGCCGCCAGAATCACCGTATCGGGTGTGACGACTTCGCGAATGGCACGCAGCTGATGCTCAAGCAGCGCCAGCGTTTTCGGTATCTTAATCAGCACCGCCGCCGGAGCCGCCGGCAGTTCAGCCAGGCTATCAACAAAATGTACGTCGCTGTCATCCAGCCCATTAAAGGAAAGGTTCTGACGGGCGGCCTGCTGGCTGAGCCAGGAGTCGCTGACGTGCCAGACGGTGCGTGGACTCAGGGCGCAGGTTAATGCCCCGAAACTGTCGTTGAAGACCAGCACCGGTCCTCCCGGCAGCGCCTGCTGTAACAGATATTCATCAGCCGCATCCCAGGCTTGTAATGGACTTTCGTCACGCATCTGCGGGAAGCGATGCAGGATCAGTGTGCGATCGTTCAGTTCAAGTTGGCTCATGAATTCTCCGGCGTGGTACACTTTGGTTGATTTTCGCCCCAAAAACGGGGGCGCAGTATACTGTCTTTCGCCTGGAATCCCTAATGTCCTCACTGATCTACCTTCAGGGCTATCCTGCCCCTCTGCTTGAGCAGGTTCAGACGCTGATTACCCATCAGCGCTTAGGTGCGTTTCTGCAGGAACGTTATCCCGACACCCACGACGTGATGAGTGATAAAGCGCTGTATGACTACACCCAGGCGCTGAAAAACCGCTATATGCGCAACGCACCACCGATCAGCAAAGTGATGTGGGATAACAAGATTAAGGTGATGAAACACGCACTTGGCCTGCACACGGCCATCTCACGGATTCAGGGCGGTAAACTCAAGGCGAAAGCGGAGATCCGCATCTCGACCTTTTTCCGCCTCGCGCCAGAGCCGTTTCTGCGGATGATCGTGGTGCATGAGCTGGCGCACCTGAAAGAGAAAGATCACGATAAGGCGTTCTATCAGCTCTGCTGCCATATGGAGCCGGATTACCACCAGCTCGAATTTGATGCGCGACTCTGGATGACTGACCAGGCGATGCGCGGCAACGCAGCTTAAAGAAACTCCTGCGCTTTCTGAATCAGGCTGGTTTTGGTCAGCGCCCCCAGAAAGCGTCGCTCCCGGGGATTATTCAGCACCGGCAGTCGCTCCAGCGTGACCGCCGCAAACGCCTCCCAGCCCTCGCGCATACTCTGATTCTCAAACACCACCGGGAAATCCTGATCCATCACGCACTGCACCGGTGAATCGAGGGTGATCTCCTGCGCCAGCACCCGGCGCGAAATCTCATGAATCGACACCACGCCGAGGAAAGCGCCGGCGGCATTAATGACATAGACGTAGCGTTCACGCTTCAGCGAGCTGACCGCCAGTGCCTGCCCCACTGACTCCTCCGGCTGCAGCGCCGCACCGGGAATGATTAACTCGGCAATGCGCATGTTATCGAAATCATATTTCGCCTCTGAACGGCTGAAATGATGACTCACTACTGGATAGGTACTGGCCGATTGCAGGCGATAGACCACCATTGAAGCCAGCACGGTGGCGATCATCAGCGGGAACAGCAGGCTGCTGTTAAGCGTCATCTCCAGCACCATCAGCATCGCCATCAACGGCGCCTGACTGACTGCCGCCAGCACCGCCGCCATGCCAATCGCGGCATAAAGCAGCACATTACCCAGCGGCAGATGTAGCGCTGCCCCCACCGTGGCGATGATGACGCCAAGCAGCGCGCCAATCAGCAGCGAAGGTGTGAAGAGTCCGCCGACGGCGTTCGACCCTACCGACAGGCTGGTGGCGAGGGTTTTCAGCACCAGCAACAGCAGCAGCCCCGGCAGCAGATAGTTGCCCGCCATCACTTTGACGATGACTTCATAGCCGTTGCCGAGGATATCGGTGGAGATCAGCGCCAGTAAGCCTACCGCAAAGCCGCCCACGCCCAGACGCACGGGCAGCGAGGCAACCCGGCTGAACATCATTTTGCTACGGGCGATGCACTTAATCAGCATCCAGCCCGCCAGGCCGGCGCTCAGCCCAATCACTACCGTCATCAGCAGGCTGCTGAGATCCATGGCGAAGCTCGCCTCCGCCAGCGGATAGAGCGCGCTGCGAAAGCCCAGCGTCCACATGGTCATCACCGCCGTTGCCGAGGCGATGATCAGGGGGATCAGCCGCTGCAACGCGGAAATGCCGAAGGCGATCTCCGCGACGAAAATCGCGGAGGCCAGCGGCGCATGGTAGACCGACGCGAGGCCTGCCGCGGCCGCCATCGCCACCACGTCACTGTTTTTCAGGTTAAGCGAGGACGGTAACAGGCGGCCAATCGCGCTGCCGCACAGTGCCGAGAGCTGCACCATCGGCCCCTCTTTACCGATCGACGCACCGCTGCCGATACTGGCAATCGACGACAAGGCGCGGAACAGCGAGGTTTTGGTCGGCACCGCGTCGAGCCGGGCGTTGATCACTTCAAGGTAATCCGTTTTCACCGTCTGCTGCTGCTCGATGGCTACCGCATAACGCAGGAAATAGCCCGCCAGCACCCCGCCTGCGCCCACCAGCAGCGGCCAGAAGATCCACGGCCAGAGATGCAGTGATTCGGTAATGTCGCCGCTGCGGGCAAACAGCAGATGGTTGATCAGCTCAATGACGCCGCGAAAAGCCAGCGTCACCAGCGACGCCGCACACCCGACCGGAATGGCAATCAGCAATGTGGTCCAGTTTAATGCGTGCTTACTTGCTTTCACCTGTGCTCCCTGGTTGATGCCTGTTTATTATCGCCTCCGCATAGTATTGGAATGCGGATCGCAGGATCAATCCCTGCCTGCCCGGCGCGCTTGCACCGCGTCGGTGAGATGTTACTCTGCCGCTTTACCGCTGCCGGAGAGATGACGTGATTCGTTTTGCCATTGTGGGAACAAACTGGATTACACGCCAGTTTATTGATGCCGCTCATGAAACCGGAGCGATGAAGCTCTGCGCGGTCTATTCACGCAGTCAGCAGCAGGCTGACGCCTTTATCGCCGATTATCCCTGCAAACAGACCTTCACTTCACTGGACGCCCTGGCCGCCAGCCCGGAGATTGATGCGGTCTATCTTGCCAGTCCCAATGCCCTGCACTGCGAGCAGGCGCTGCTGTTTATGTCGCACGGCAAGCATGTCATTTGCGAAAAACCGCTGGCCTCGAATCTGGCGGAAGCAGAGAAGATGATCGCCTGCGCCCGTGAGCATCAGGTGGTGCTATTTGAGGCGTTTAAAACCGCCAGCCTGCCGAATTTCCTGCGGCTGCAGCAGGCGCTGCCTGACGTGGGCAAACTGCGAAAAGCGCTGCTGAATTACTGTCAGTACTCCTCACGTTATCCGCGCTATCTTAACGGCGAGAACCCGAATACCTTTGATCCGCGCTGGTCGAACGGTTCGGTGATGGATATCGGTTATTACTGCCTGGCCTCGGCGGTGGCGCTGTGGGGCAAGCCGGATCGTGTGCAGGCCACCGCGACCTTGCTGGCGAGCGGCGTGGATGCGCATGGCGTCGTCGTGCTGAGCTACGGCGACTTCGACGTGACGATCCTGCATTCAAAAGTGAGTGACTCCAGCCTGCCCAGCGAGATTCAGGGTGAGGCGGGCGCGCTGGTGATTGAAAAGCTATCGGAGTGCCAGCAGCTGACCTTTATCCCTCGCGGTGCGGAAAAGCAGGCGCTGAGCCAGCCGCAGCATATCAATACTGTGATTTTCTGAAATTAAAAATCATCAAATATCGTCCAGGAGCGCCGTTTTCTTACGGTTGGACAAACAGTTACGAAAGCGAGTTAATGAACTTAACCGATTTTCGACAATCCTTTATGCCCCATGGGTGCCCCATAGACTCACCTTCTACCGATGGCCGGTGCGCAGACCATCCGTGTCAGCCTAACCCCACCGCCTCGTTCGCTGCGGTGCTTTCCCTTTATGCTAAATCCTCATTTTCCGTGCCAGATTTACGGTGATACTGTACGTAAGCAATGCCCACGATCGGCGTTGCGGTACGTTGATATTTCCCCCTGATTGACTTGCCTGCCTCTGCAGGCTTTTTTTCGCCCGGAACTTGCTGTCTTTGGATCTACCGCTACGCTTTGCTGGTGGCTGCTTTCGCAAAGCAGTTATGCATCAGCGATGTTTATTCGGCAGGCATCCTCTGCTATATACCCCGCCTCTTTCGTGAGTGGCGGGCTTTTTTATTAATGGCGAGTTGAAAGATTGTTGAAGTGTCCGCCGCTATGCTTCCCCCGCTGCGGTGAATCCCCCTGTGCGGCGGGGCTAAGTCGGAATATTTAGGCGATAAAGTCATGCAGGTCAGATTCTGGCTTTTCTGGCCTACCGGGAGGCACCCGGCACCGCAGCATCCGGCCCCTTAGCTCAGCGGTAAGAGCGTGCGACTCATAATCGCCCGGTCGCTGGTTCAAATCCAGCAGGGGCCACCACGCCGATTTAGCTCAGATGGCAGAGCAGCTGATTCGTAATCAGCAGGTCACCAGTTCGACTCCGGTAATCGGCACCATCTTTTAAAACTCTCTTTCGACCTCTATAGAGTGCCAGCCCAATATGTCCTGGGCCAAAGCGGAATAACCATCCCGAGCGGCAACAGTGGACTGCAATAAAGATATTTTTCGCTTCCTTATGTCCTTCGTTCTCCTACTAATGTGCTGAATATCTTCAAGGCTTATCCTCATTTTTTAAGCGACACGTCCCATTCAATTCTGCAACCTTGGACCAACAGCCTGAGCACACGTCACTCTTTTAGTAGCGACGCACATAGTGAATTGATCGTTTAAAACGATCGATTTCATACCATCGATCGTTAAGAGTGATTAATGTGACCCTGATCATTTTTGCGGCTGCGCTTAAGTAGCATCATTTATTGGTGAATCGTAGCAAAAGGATTTCACTAATGGAGAAGAGATATCTAACGGAGAAGATTCAGAGAGAAATTCTGACAGCGCTGGCAATTGCCTACCCCAACCCATTGACCGGCAAGCAGTATTTCACAGTTTTTGGCACATATAGCGAGTCAGAAATGGCTGAAAACATAAATGCTCTGATTAGGCGGGGGCTTGTAAGGAAAGAGGCTGTACGCAGTTGTGGCGGAGTCCACTTTATAAAGCTTGCAGACCTGACACTGACCCTGGAGCAATTTCTTAATTTAAAAACCACAGACTAAATAAACATTATTTAAACATCAAAGATGTTTTATTAATAAATTGGTTATTCACAGCTGAGAATGACTCTTAATGCTTCTTATAATTAAAAGCTACTATAAGGTTATCATCTTATGACTGACTGTCTCTTATCGTTAAAACTACAGCAAGATATCATTAAGGCATTGAACGTTTTTCGTCCTGATGCCATGACGGCCCAGCAGTTTATGAGTTGCTTTGGCGATGTTGATGAGTTCGTCATGCTGGCCAACGTTGAAGATCTCATCAGACAGGGTTTAATTCATCCTGACGCCATCAGGAGTGGTTTGGGAGAGCAATTCTTATGGCTGCCGAGATTGAAGTTGCTAAGCAACGAACATGAGGCAGCAGATGATATATGCGTTATTTGATATAAGGGAGCCAAAGTAATGAAAACCAGTTTCTCTGACAAATCCCAATGGGGAATTATGGAGTATTTATTCCGTATTTATCCGCGCACTATGACTGAGGCAGAGATTTGCCGGGAGTTTGGTGCTCTTTCAAATAAAGGCCTTATAGCCAACATCCGCCAGCTTATATCTGAAGGGAGTGTAGAGAGTTGTGCGATAGTGAAAGTAATGGGGAGGGATACCGTCTCACCTGCTGGTCTGAAGATAACCCGCGATGGCACGAGACTGGTAAGAAATTCATTGCGCCATAGCCATACAGAATGAAAGCTTACCGCACTGACTTCTGATGACAAGAGAGAAGATATGAAATTGTTAGCCGCACTCGCCATGCTGAACTTTCTGAGCGCTTGTAGCTCAGCACCAGCACAGTCTGATAACGCCGCAGATCATTACTGCCATGAACAAGGCGGCAGTGTGGCTTTTGAAAAGCAGCTGTTCGGAGAGACCGGATACTGCCTCCTGCCCGATGGCACCAGGTTCGAACGCTGGCGATTTTATCTTAAAAACCGCGTATTGCCCTGAAGTTGCACATCATCTCAGAAGAGCAAGCTGATGATAGATCGCATAAAGCAACGCTGCATAAAGGCAAAACCACCCTGCCACCATCAGCCTGAACGATTTCTTTTTCATAATATAGCCTCAAGTATAAATGCAGTCTGCACACCATGCAAAGAAGTACCCTATGAATATGCAATAGGTCAGAACGCTTATAATCAGCGTTAACATTTCTTTTGGATTAAAATTTAAACATACTCACATTAAACCTGACCATTCATCAACCGTGATAAAACGGCAATGAAAATTTCTTTTCAAGAATTAAAATTTCAACTCCCTTTGCAGTTAGTGAATTTAGCTTGATTCATATCAAATAATATAAACGCGATGACTCATTCGTTTAACTAATGTTGCTTTTGATTATTGCATCATATCTTTCGTGAGTGCGACCTCATGACACAGCTATATAAACTTTATACAAATTGCATCGGTATTCGGTGACGCCCTGCGATTGGGGCGTTTTTTGTTAAGTCTGTTGGCTGTCTCGTGATGTTGTGTAGCGTTTGAGGTGATTCCTGTTTGTTCTCGTGCTGACCATTAACCTCAATGGCTGCCACCGTTTTTAAAGGCGTTCCGGCTGGCAGCTTTCTTTCTCTGCTAGTAAAAAATAAAGGATTATCTGTGATGAAGGTATTCGTCATCAATCTTGCGCGTTCGACTGACCGTCGCGCCTCTATCGAGCAACAGCTTTCACGTTTGAACCTCGATTATGAAATAGTTGAAGCGGTTGATGGTTCACAGCTCTCCTACACAGATATTATGAGAGAAACAAGACCACTTAACTATGCGTTAAGCTGTGGTGAGATTGGATGTGCGCTTAGTCATATCAATATCTACAGAAGAATAGCTTCAGAAGGTATACCGATGGCACTTATCCTGGAGGATGATGCGCTTATTGATCAGAAGTGTGTTGAGGTTGTGTCAGAAATTGAACAGAGGAACATTTATTCCCCTACAGTCACACTTCTCACTGAAGTCTCACAATATATTGACAAATTCACATGTAGTTTAAGCAACGGGCGTAATATATATGACGTACTTGAAGCTTCCCGCTCGCATGGGTATGTAATCAATCAGGCCGCAGCAAAAAAACTTATCGAATTTCTTTATCCGGTTTGGATGGTAGCAGATAGATGGCAGACACTCAGGGAGTATTCTATCTGTAACATTGAGGCTGTTATTCCTCCTGTGATAAGCAGATCGGAGCATTCAGAAACCTCAACCATACAAATTCATAATAATGGCTCTGCATGGCTTGATGATAAAAAACTGTTTATCTGGGATGAAATCAAGAAACACCGTTCATTCAAAATCAAACTGAAACGTTTTATATGGACATCTTTTATTTACCCTTTTCTAAAAATAAAAAAATTTTGATAACATAAAAATTTCTGTTGCTTTGCCTTACTAGCGCTCAATGTCAGGAGGACGACAGATACAGTACCCGTAAGGGTAATAATTCCGCAGTCTTAATGCCGTTTGGAACCTCCCGATACTACTACGATTGACAACCTTCGACTGATCAAATACATTTTGCATCGGTGCTCAACACACCTTCTCAGAGCGGTTACCGCGCCCGACAGACTTGCGGTTTTTTTTGTGTCCAGATTTCATTGAACAATGGTCGGGTGGCGCGTAGCACATATAACACCTCTCAGGATGGGAGGGAAAACTACGGGCCGTCTCTGAGCGGTGTTGAAGCACCCGACCACCATTCAACGAAACTCAGAGGATCCAAACCATGTTAGAATCTATCCCGACCAAAATCCCCCAAATCAGCATCCGTGAGGGCCACACGGTTACAACCTCATTAGACGTAGCTGACTTTTTTAACAAGCAGCATAAAGATATCCTTCGTAAGATTGACCTACTTGATTCCTCACCAGAATTCAACCAGCGCAATTTTACGCCCGTCAAGTATACCGACGCTAAGGGCGAAAAACGTCCAGCCTACGAAATCACTAAAAACGGCTTTGTCTTCCTCGTTATGGGCTTTACAGGCAAAAAGGCCGCAGCATTCAAAGAAGCTTACATAGCTGAGTTTGATCGCATGGAAGCTGAACTGCACCGTTCTGAATCCCACGACATCATCCAGGGCGACGGTCATTCCCTCCTGATCCACTTCGACGACCACAACCAAATCAGTTACACAGAAAAAGTCCCCGCCGATGCCATAGTCGCCACGGTTGAGCGGGTTCGCGGCTGGATGGAAAAGCAGGGGTACCGCGTCATGTCAAAAGATGAAATTAAAGATATGACACTTGGACAACTGCTCGCCATGAACTAACAAAAAATTTAAAACTTTAAAAATGCCCCGCACTTCTGCTAACTGTCGGGGCTTTGTTTTAGACAAAAAAAACCGCAATTATGCGGCTGTGCTTTTTTCTTGCTCAGATCACGGTTTAAAAATCAGGCTGCTCCGGCCACGTTATCGCGTTATAACCCGCCTCATCCTTCACCGCTGAGATATCCAGCTTGCGTAGCGCTTTGGCGTATTTAGTCCACTCTATCAGGCTGACTTTGTCGTCATTTTCGAGAATGCCCACATTCGCTTCTCTTTCCCAGGGTGTCATTGTTGCGTTAGCAGCGGTGATCAGTTTCTGGCGCTGATGCTCGGCGCGTGCCTGCCACTCTTCAGCGGTATAAGTACGCGGCACAATGCTTTTACCGTCAAACATCCAGTTGCCGCTGATATCAATTCCGTTAGGAACGTCAGCTGCGGCGACCTCTGCTACTGAATTGTTCATCGGCCAGAGTGCTGAAACTTCTATGCTCTTCGAAACTATGACGCCGCTGTTGTTAAAAACCACCTTCAGTGTATCGCCTTTGAATTCCTTTTGAGCTGCGTACCAGTCTCGTCCCTGGTCGTCTATCAGAAAAAGAGTGGATTCAGGAAAGCCTTCTGGAATTTCTTTGGGCTTATAAAGAGTTAAATTTTTCATTTCCATAGAGGTATCCTTTTTCAATCCTGACCAATTGTGACCCATTGTCCATTTATCGCCTGCTGAATAGGACGGTAAAAAAACCCCAGTCCCGCGAGGTTTGAAGTGCCGTTATTTGTACCGCCAATAACAACACATCCTGCAGGCATGGTTTGCATCGTACCCCCGCCACCTGTGTATCCATTGCCCGGACCATCTGCAATTGATGCCACCCACCCCATCGCGCCGAGTTTCACACTATTTACGAAATTCTGGCTCACCCAAGCATTATTATTGTTAATCTGTGCCGCAATATTGTTATTAACGACCCCGATCTGACCCGCGATATAGTTACTCAGATAGCCACCCCATACAGCACCGTAGACATTCCCGTCCGGCGGCATAAACGCGTCGCCTGCATAGACTGAGCTGGGCGCGTGAAGCGAACCGTCATTGCGGAATTGGAATGACCGTATGCTGCCGTAACCGTCTACGAGGATTTCAGCGTAAGCATAATTACTGATAACCTCGACTATCCTGAAGGCAACAGAGCCGCCATCTTTAAAATCACCATCTCCGCCCCGGCCCTGCATGCAGGAGCGGAAAAGCGGCCCGTAAAGCGCCTGTCCGGCATCCCCGTTTTTTACAGCTGAAATAACTGTGAGGCTGGCTTCTTCATGCAACGTGCCGCCAGACATTGGTACCGCGTCGGCATCAGCCGCTGTGGGCGGGTTGGCCGTAGTAAACAACGCGCCCTCATCTGACGTATCAACAGTTACGTGTAATTTACCGTCCTCAGCCCAGTCCAGATAAATGTGGTGATTGCCTGATGAATGCAGACCGCCGTTTGCCTGGACGGCATTCCAGTTACCGACCTGATCGAGTGCAAGTACCTCTTTCGCTTTAGCCGTGTCTGTCAGATCGGACAGGTTTTTGTCGGCGTGCAGATAACGCTTGTCCAGATTCGCCAGCGGGAAAAGCGCCAGCCAGTCGCCAGCATCAGCAGCAGGTTCTGTGGCCGTTTCCTTCTGCGCCCGCCAGACGATGCCGCCGTTCACGACCGTGGCATTTACTGGCCACGTTCCCGCAGCCCAGTCCGGCAGCGCGTTCTGATACAGCCATAAAATGGCCTCATCGGTCCGCTTCTGAGTGGCGTTAAACCACTCCATCGGCGGAATGCCGTTGGTCGGATCGGTGACCGTTTTGCCGTCCGGATCCTTACCGTCCGTTGTCACACCCCAGCCGCGGGGCACTGATGGAAAATCCAGTACCTCACCCTCGTTTGCTCCGGAAGCAAATACGCTGCCGTCCGGACGTTTACCTGTTGCCATACCTTAATTCTCCACAAACGTATAATTCATGCCCGACGCGCGCGGCAGCACGTCGAGCGATTTCGCGCAGAAAAGCACAAAGGCCTCCGCACCGGTGGTGGTTATCTGCCAGTGACAGGCCCCCATAACATCAACCTGATAGCGCTCAGCCCCAAACAGCAGCTCGCACGCGCGCTCCAGGTCGTCCAGCATGCAGCCTGAGAAGTTTTTTATGCATCTCGCCTGAATGAGCGTGCGCATTTCCGTGTCGGTCAGGGTGGCCGAAGCGCTGGTCGTATCGCCGTGGCGGTACCAGGGTGAACCGCCCGCGCTGCTGACCTGAAAGCCCCGCGTATCCGGATACCCCTTAAAGGCGAAAAACTCACGTGCCACGGCCCCGTTCAGCACCCGGTCCTGCCCCGTGATTTTGCCGATGATGCCTAGATTCACGCCGCCTGCATGCTCTATATCCAGCATGTCGGGAACCGACAGCGCGCCGGTAAACGACTGCGTCATATCATCCGCCAGCGCCTGAATGGTCGCCCTGGCTTTTGTTTTAGTGACGTACTGTGAAATGAGTAAATCCGCATATCCGGTCATGAGCTGCTGTCCTCGATGACCTGCACGGTAATGCCGGTAGTCAGAAAGCGGGCCTTTTCGCGGGCACCGATGGTGACCGACAGCACGTCTGCCGGCGTTCCGCCATCACGCGCCAGCAGCACTTCACGGACGAACACGCCGGTCACGGCCCCCGCCGCCGCGCTCACGTCCGACCGGTAAACCCACTCCCCGGTTTTGTACGCCAGCGCCACGATGGCGGCCTTAACCGTGTCCTCATCGACGTGCGTAAAGTTCTCCCGCCGCCCGATTTTGATAACGGCGGTAACATCCACTGCCACCGGACGGTCAAACGCTATCGCCACGGTATTCCCGCTGCGGCGCGTCACGTCCACCGAGACCGCCCCCTGCAGGCCCGTTCCCGGCCAGTTGTCATAAATGGCCTTCGCCACGGCGGCGTTATCCCCGCCCTCGACGATATAGTTCACCGTGTGCGGCGCGACGCCGTCTGTATCGGTCTCATCCGTCCGGTTCTCCAGCGCCACCGCGTCGGTCACCCCGGTCAGCCCGGCGATGTCCGCCAGGGTGCCGTCCACGCAGTTGGTTGCCGCCCGCGAACGGGATTTATAAAACCGCGCCAGCAGCTCCGGATCCGTCTCTTCGTTTTCACCCGGCGTGGCCGCCACGGTGGTAACCGCCGAATCCCACCCGGCAATCACGGTGACGATGGTGAGCTTTGTTCCCGCATCCACGCTGAACTGTCCCGCCTCGGACGAGCGGAAGTCGGTTTTTACCGTCCCGCCAGCCCCGAAGGTGGCGTCCACCTGCGTCACCCACTGCGTGCCGCCGCCGCTGACCGTTGCACCTGCAGCAACCTTTTTGCCGGCGGTGCCGGTCAGCAACACGTCCTGCATCACCGAATAGGACGCACCACGGCGGGTCAGCCCGGCAAACGCCACCTTCTGCTCCAGCCAGGTGCCGGTCGCGTTGTCCGGGTCGTTCGCCTGCACGACGGCCTCAATCACGCCCTCAACGTCCGCCCGCATCTGGGCAAAAATGCCGATCATCTGCCCGTCCGGATCGTCCGGGTCCGTCAGAATATCGTCGCCGTAAATCCCCTTAAACTTCGTCACCAGGCCGGAAAAAATATCGTCGAGCCGGTCGGCGACGTAGCCCTGATCCGTGAGTGTGCCCATCAGACCGTTACCTCGCTTTCAGTGCCGTAAATGTCGGTGAAGGTGGCCGCGACAGTCAGCTTTCTCGTCTTCGGCATGTACTGCGTATCAAACGCTGTCAGCGCCTTCACCCCGTCCGTCTGCAGGATGCAGCTGCGGATGTCAGATTCCAGCTTCACGCGTGACCCGCGCCGCGCCATGTTGCCGGACCAGTCCAGACCGTGATCGAGGTTCAGGAACCAGTCCTGCTTCAGCGACAGCAGCCGGGTTTTCACCTTCTGGCGGACGCACTCAGATTTACTGGCGTAAGAACTGCGCCCGCGCCCGAAGGTCCAGTCGCCGTCCGCATCAAGCCGTCTTGTCCTCATGCCTGCGCCTCCGAGGTCTGCCCGTTCTGACTGTCGGTGTGGTGGTGAGATTTACTGCCGATGCCGTCAACCGTCACGTCGCCGCCGGTGACCGCCACAGAGCCGGTAATGGTCGCGGTTGCACCCTCACCGCCGCTGGCGGACAGGCCGCCGTTCATCGCCGCCGCGCCCGTTACGGTCAGCGTGTCGTCCATCGTGACCGGCTTCATAAATTCGGTCTCGCAGTGCACGGTCAGCTTCGTGCCATCGATGTCAACGTTCCCGCCAGTATCGATGGCCACATAGCCGGGACCGTCGAGCTGACGCATCACGATGGCGTCATTGCGGAAGCTGCCGATCCCCCGCGCCAGACTCGAGAACCCCGGCAGAAATCCGCCGTCGCTCCAGTCGTGCTGCCGGTGCTCGGCGGCCTGACTCACCTGACCCGTGCTGAACCAGTCATCGATGCAGCGATCGGCAAACAGCACCCAGCCCTCGTCGCCCGGATTCACCGGGAAGGTAAACGCAAACCCGCCGCCGCGCGGAAACTTCACCGGCACGTCGGCCAGCACCGGCGGCACCATCGCGCCTCCGTTCTCATCGGTTCCGGCAATGGCCGCCTGCAGCGTCACCGTCTGATTTTTATCGTCGAATGCCGTCACGATGGCCGGCATGGCCACGCGCAGCCGGCCCGATAAATCACCGGCCGAGGCCTCCATCACCGAGTCCACAGAGGCCGTATCGCGGTTAAGCGTGCTCATCCTGTTTCTTCCTCTTCTTCAGCTTTTTCGCCTGCTTAAACCTGCCGTTCACCAGCGTCAGCCGCGACTCCCAGCGGGACGCATGCGTATCGCCCTCTGACTTCACCGCCGCCACCTTGTAGTCGCCGTTATAGTCCGTGACGATGGACTCAATGCGCACCAGCGAGCCGACGGTGATTTCCGGGCGCAGCAGGCACGACACCTCCAGCCCCCGGTCGGTGGGTTTCGGGCTCCCCAGCATGCCGCTGCCTTCATTCAGCAGTGCCCCCTCACCCGGCAGGCAGTAATCCGGATGCAGGATGTGCAGCTCGCCGTTCTGGATCATCCAGTCCGCACCATGGTGGTCGGCAACCTGCGTCATGACGTGCCGCGCGGGGCCGTAGCAGACCTTCGCCCGCTTAAACGTCACGGTACTGGGCAGGCCGATGTTCCCCGGCGTAATGCCGCTCATCTGCCCCGCACAGTGTGAAATCACGTCCTCATGCGTGCTGCCCGCCGCCAGCGTCACGTTCACGAACGCATCCCGGTACGCGGTCGCGCCGTCGTCACAGGTCAGCTCCAGAATAAAATCCAGACCCTCGCGGATAACGGCAGGCTTTGTAATCTGCCCGGCGTACAGCACCCGGCAGTTCTCAAGCGAGCCGTAGCCGACCGCCAGCGATACCTGCTTAAACTCCCCGCCGGTCACCTGGTGACGGTGCGAAGGGTTCAGGTTCCAGACGCGGATCGTGGCCTTGTTGGGCGTTTTGTCGTGAGTGTGGGAAAGACTGAATGCGGTGCGGAGGTTGTTTATCTGAATGGATTCTTTGCTGTTGCCGATCGTCAGAATGTACTGACGGCCATACTGCTTAATCGCTGTCATCGCTCCTGTCCACCAGATAAAGAATGCAGCGGCTGCCCATGTCACTGCCGCCAAAAGGGTTGAGCGCGTTACCGCTGCTGTCGTACAGGTACAGCCAGAACGGCAGGCGGGTGCGCTTCAGCACCGGCACGCCGCAGACCAGGGCATAGCCGCTGATGAGCGCTGACGACGTGCCGGCATCGGTGATATCCACCAGCCACTGTCCGCCGGTGGGCACCGGGTTATAGCGCAGGCTCAGCTGATATTTTGTGTCGCCGACCGCCACCTTCATGGTCTGGTACGGGTCGCTGCTGACTGCGAGTCTGTAGAGTGTTGCCATGCCCGCTCTCCGGCTTATTTGATGGCCTCAATAAGAGGAACGACCGCAAGCACCACAACGCTGACGGCACACAGCAGGATTGCCATGCCTGCACAGAACTTCAGCCATGGACTCGATGAAATGGACATTATCAGGCCCTCCTTCGGGTGTATTTTTATCTTAAAATTGCTATTATCTGAGTCGTTGCTCGACACAACATCCTCCCTGTGAAACAGGCATGAAAAAGCCCCGCACTGCTGCAAACAGTCGGGGCTTCGTTTTTTCAGGTACTTATGTTCCGGACAATAAAAAGCCCACCGGAGTGGGCTTGTAATCACTTTGATCTGGGACGAAAGCGTCACTTCCTGAGTATTAACCGCCTGGTTACCAAAGAAAGCAGCCATGCGATGATCACCACCGCCAATATAGTCACCATTGTAGTGGCCGGATCTTCTGCCCACTGGTAATCGCTTCCCAACCACTCTAAACCACCTGGGCCAATTTTGAAAAACAGCCAGGAGCCGAATGTTAAAATCATGTTGTTCAATGGCGTGATATATTTGATCAGTAGCATTGCCAGGAAAATGTAAATCAGCCCAGTGAAGATTTTAACTAACACATTTCGCATAATCCGCTTTCCCCATCACATCAACATATCCGTAAGCCATCAGACCACTCCGCGAACCTGGCACTTTCACCTTACTGGTGCGCAACAAAGCCTGCCTGATTAGTCTGAAATCACTTACGCGAAAAAGCGTTATGCAACCCCATGACTCACCACTTCCATCGGGCCGTAATGGGTGCAGGCGAAAACCAGTGCGTTTTACCCCGTTAACAAAGGTGTAGTCATTCATCGTATGGGAGTTATATAACCCAAACCATTCTGAATGATCTGTGTTATGCAGAAAATCAAGAAACGCCCGTCTGGCTTGCGTGTAAATGCCACCCTGAGGCGGTTCAACTATCCAGTAGCGACCGACAGGAATAGAACCCTCATCGGCGAGGTATTCACAATTCGGATCGTTGATATGCTTCTTACGTCCACTGAGAACCGGGAACCGGCCAACACCGTAGACCAGTAGCTCACCTTTACCGCTCTTTCTGGCCTGATTGTCATACGTCATTCGCATTGTCAGCATTTTCAGAGATCCATTCAAAATGATGCCAGTAATGTTAACGTGTATTAATGGATTCAGTTACTGGTGATTTGATCATGAAATGGCACTATAAATTTGATTTCAATCGACTGAAAGCAGAGGGTCCCGCATCGCGTGCAACGATCGGGGCCTTCTGCTTTTGGCGAAGACAAAAAAGATAAATTATTGTGCTATACCCAGTGCGGCGGCCTGCTCCTTCAGCTCCGGTGGCATGTCTGACTGCTGCAGCTGCTGATTTCCCTTGTCCACCGCCTTCGCAGCCTGTTTAGCTGTACGCCCGCCGGTTTTACCCTGTGATGGCACCTTGAGACCGCTGGCGGTCTGCGTGGTCGTGATAAATATCTCCCGGCACTTCAGGCTGAACGCCGCCGAGCCTTTGCGGGTGAACTTCACGTCCACGCTGAGCAGCAGGCACTGATCGTAGCTGGCCGTCTGCGTGGTGATGGCAATCGGAGTGGCTGACTGCTGCATGCTGCGCAATGCCTTCAGCGCATCCGCCACGCGCTGATCGCTGGTAGCAAGGTCAACGGAATCACTGTCCAGCAGCGACGGCAGCCAGGGTGCCAGCGCACGCTGCCCCGTTGAGCCGCCCACCAGCGAACTGGCCGCAGACGCCACCTGATCCAGCACCCGGTTTGCCAGGCTGACGCCCTGTGCTGTGATACTTTTTATTTCGCCCGGAATCGGCAGGTCGTCAATAAAATCCGGTTCGCGCACATAGTTGTCCTCTGCCAGCTGGCTGAACAGCGTGTCGGTCGGGTCGAAATCCACCATAATGCCGGTAATTTCAAATGGCCGCGGCGTCAGTATGGCGTGATCAGATATCTGTGAACCGGATTCCACCGGATTATCGGTGACCTTCAGCTCTGAATGATGAGTCTCATCCGTCACCACATCGAACACGAAGGTACCGATTTTTGTTGTTACTGCTGCATCACTCAATATCGCTTCCCTCCCGTCCCGTGGTTTTCCATCGATGAGGCCAGCCCGCTGTTTGCCTCACGCAGGCCCGCCGCAAATCCGGCAGCATCCTGGGTGTACACGTTGACCGGGCCGTGGATGTTGACGGAGTGATCGTCTCTGTGCTCAACCGATGCGGCTTTCTGTCCGGAATTATCAGGGCCAGCAGGGCCATGCGTACTGAACTGTCTGCCCGCCGCACCGGACGCTGCTGTTGCAGGATCGGCTTTTACCGGGCCGGATGGCAGGGTGAAATAATCGCGGTAGGCGGCCGGGCGGTTGGCCTTTGTCCACTGCGCAATCTGCCCCAGCGTCCAGTCAGGATGCGCAGCCTTCAGCGCCTTCAGATAGTCGCCGCTGCCCTGCCGGTGCTTCTGCGCGGCGTCATCTTTTGCCACTTCCTCAGCCATATATCTGCCAACGCCGCCCTGGTGCTCTCGCTGCTTGTCTGCCAGATCTTTCTTTTCGGCATCCGACAGCTCAGGAGCGAGCCCGATGGATGACAGCGCCTGGCGGCCCTTCAGCGTGCCGATATCCATGTAGTCCAGCCAGTACCGGAACCAGGCCATCATGCGCGTAATGCCATGCTCAAAAGCACTGAAAAAATCATTCAGATACCCCTTATCCATGATGCCCAGCTTAAATTCGTCCCACTTTTTGATCAGAGAGGCAATACCCGCAATGGCACCAATAACACCTGCGGCAATCAGACCCGGCAGCAGGGCCAGCGGATCAATCAGCGCAGTCAGGGCCGCAACAGCGGCCTCACCGTCACGCACCAGCTCAAGTGCGGCGGCCACATCGCGGAATCCGCCGGCCAGTTTCGCCACCAGACCGATAATGGTTGTCCACTTCGAAACGACGAAAATACTGGCGAGAATAAACTCAATGCTGTGCACGCTGCCAAACCACTGACTGAACTTTTCGGCTACCAGCCCGGTCAGCCTGACGGCCTCGGCCACGATTTTCACAATCAGCGTCAGGATCTGGCTGATACCGGACAGCATCTGATGCGCGTCCGGCGATTTTGCCCAGGTTTCCCACTGCGTGATCAGGCTGAACAGCTCATCCTCCAGCGCGGCAAACACGTGGTTGTCCATGATTTCCATCTGGAAGTTTTTCCAGTCCATGCCCCAGCGGGCGATCAGCCCCGTCATGGTTTTGGCATGCTTGTCCATCGTGCCGCCAAAGCGGTCTTCCAGAATTTTTGTCAGCTGCTCTATGGTTTTATTCGCATCGCTGATATCCAGCTTTATGGGTATCGTCTGGCCTTCGCGATTTATATAGGAACCGTGGTAAGACGTTTCGCCGCCTTTACTGCTTTTATGCAACTTGATACCGGCCTGCGCGATAGCCCCGCCCATGGCATAGCGCCCTTCCAGCAGTTCGCCCACGTCCTTGCCCAGCATGTACCCGATCCCCGGCATGGCGGCCATGGTATCGCCCATCGCCTTCATGGCGGCGGCTGTCGGCTCAACGCCGTTATTTTTCAGCGACAGAAAAGCCTCTTTTGCCGCATCCAGACCCATGACCGGATTGGCGCGGGCAAAGTTAACCAGCCAGTGAAACTTCTGCTCTCCCTCGGCCGCCGTGGTGTAGAGCGATTCGAAGGTGACCTTCATGTCCTCCATTTCTTTGGCGGTTCGGATAAACTCGCCGCCCACTTCTTTTGCCATTTCCGCGCCCTTTTCCAGCGCGTGGGAGAGCAGGTTGGCCGCCGTGATAGTGCTAAGCAGGGAATGGCGGGTGGATTCACCGTGATCGCCGATGCGCTGCAGCTGTTCGTCAAACGCCTGCCCGCCGCGTAGGTCGGCCTGAAAGCCCAGTGCATAAAGAAATTCATCAATAAGGGCCATGATTCACCTTTTACACGTTTGCCTTGTGTGTATATGTGTGTATAATTATTTTCAGGTTAGGGAGGATATATGAAGTCTGCTGACCTGATAAAGGAACTGACCGCCGCCGGATGTGAACTCAGAAGGCACAAAGGCACCAGCCACCAGATTTGGTGGTCACCGCTGACCGGAAAAACATTTCCGGTTCCTCACCCGAAGAAGGATCTTCCGGTCGGTACGGTCAAATCCATCAAGAAACTGGCGGGGATTTAATCCCCGCCGCCTCAGGAGGTTAACGATGTTTTTCTCAGTGGGTGTGGAAACGCCAAAAGATGAAAACACTGCATACGGTCTGATTGTCCCGGCTCTCTGCAATGATGAATACGGATGCTTCTCTGCCGCTGACGATCAAAAACATATCGCCCCGATGGTGCGCGAAGCGATACTGATGACACTGGAAGACATGATCCAGAGTGGCAAATACAGCCCTGAAAGCTTCATTGATGCGGGTCATCTGACGTATGCCGCACTGCCTGACTATGCTGACTACGACAGCTGGTTTGCTATTGATATCGATCTGTCAGAGTTCGAGGGCAGACAGCAGCGCATCAACATTGCCCTGCCGGATACGCTGATAAAGCGCATCGACACGCGCGTGAAAGAAAGCGCTGGACAGTATCGCGACCGGAGTCATTTTCTCGCGGAGGCCGCCCGGCATGAACTGCTGGGCGGGTGATAACACTGACGGCTGTGAATTATTCCTCCTCCGGCATATCCCTTTGCCTGATCTCGTCTGACTCCCTGATGGCGTCATGCAGCGCCATCAGGTCAGCCAGACTGTAGGCCGTCTTCAGCTCGGCGAGGCTGGCGAACTTACGGATGACGGGTGTCCAGATGAACCAGTCAGGGCCGTCCCCGCTTTCGGTAACGAAGCATCCGCTTCCCCCGCCACCTCCCGCGCCTTCGCCAGGAACGCCATCACCGACTCCATCCCCGGAAACAAACTGCCCAGCGTGGCGCGGATACCAGTAAAAAAATCCTCAAACTGGTACAGCGCCCCCTCCACCAGCAGCTGCGGCAGGTGTGACCGGTACGTATTGAGGTGCGTTTCGGCCTGGTCTGCCAGCTTAAACGCCATGGCGCCCGCCTCCGTTCTGACCACCGTGCTGCCGAACACCATGCCCTGCAGCTCCGACAGCTCCTTACCGTCCATTACCGAGAACGCCAGCGCAATGGCGGTGGCCATCGAGCCGTCGCCCCCGTTCATCATCTTGCTGCGGCCGATAGCCCCCAGCAGCTTCTGCAGGCAGCTCCAGCCCTGCACCGCGTTTACCGGCGTCATCACGTAGTCCACCCCGTCCAGGGTCAGCGTTTTTCTCAGTTCCATCAGTATCCCATCCCCGGCATCAGCAGCAGGCTGCCGGTTTCAAATACCATAGTGAATACATTCGGATTGTGCTGTGCTCCACGCGTGTATGCAGGCAGAGCAGTAAAATAGCCTTTTGAACCGGTCGCCACGTCATCATTAAGCAGGTCGGTGATGATGAGCGAGAACGGCGTAAACGACTTAATACTTTTGCGCTGCAGGGCGCGCTGCTGACTGAGCCAGGCACAGTCAGGATGATGCTGCAGCATGCGGATGGTCAGCACCGTGGACTCGTCCGGATTGCTGATAAACACGCCGGTACCGTGCGCCCCGATCGCGTACTCACCTGCGTCTTTGGCGTACTTGTAATCGATGGCGTTATTCTCCGCCGTGAACCCGGTGATCACCCGTTCGTTCAGCATCAGGTGAACCTGTTTAATATCAAAAGCAGCCATAACTTAACGCTCCGTATTCACTGTAATCTGCACCGAATGGACGGCACCGGCCAGATGTGCGCAGACGGTGATCGGCGGGCATTTACGCGCTTTTTTATCATCGTCAGACAGCGTGTCCACCGAATCCGCATAGATGTAGTAACCGCTTTCCAGATAGTCGCCGGTTGCCAGCTGGCCGACCTTATCACCCGCCCAGATGCCCGGCCCCACCAGCCCGTTTTTCACCGCCATGCGCATCACCGCATCGATGTAGCCCTTAATGGTGGTGACGCCCGCATCGGACAGCGCGATCCTTTTCAGCTCAGCAAAGGCGTTAAAGGTGTTGGTCTGGATTTTATTTTTCAGCCAGTCGAGGCCGATAACCTCATCCGCCCAGTAGACCTGCCCCAGCATCCAGCCCTCGGCCAGCATCGCTTTGGTACCGAACTTCGTGTAGTAGTTGACGCCCAGCGCATCCAGCTTGTCCGCCGTGGTGCTGTCCATGTCCGGATCCGGCGTGACGCCGGTCAGCGTTTTAAACTTCAGCGTCAGCAGAGAATCTGAGGCACTGAAGTTGATTGAGCACAGCAGCGCGGCAGCCGAGACTGCCCCGGACGGACCGGGTATGCTGACGGTGCGGTCCGCGAGCAGCAGCGTGCGGTAATACTCTTTTTCGGCCAGCGCCTTAATTTTCGCCAGCGCCTTGCTGCTGATGTCGGTAATGGTGACGGCCTGAATTTTCCCCGCCGCCTGAATCCAGGCGCAGGCCTCTTCGAACTCCGCATCATCCAGCGTCACGCCGACCGGCGCACCGCAGTACCAGCCGGACCAGCTGGCATTGAGGTTTTCGTAGGCTTCGGACAGGGACACGCGATCGCCTGACGAGTCCACCGGCCAGACGGCCACGTACAGATACTGCGGGCGCGATGTCTGCTCAAAGAACAGCTCAGCCGTGGACAGCAGCGCACTGCCGGCGTCGGGAAAATCGCCCTGAAACGCCTTAAGATTGCCGTATTTACGGTACACGTCATCGTCAAACGCACCGGCCGCCTCCGTGGTGAACAGCGTGACCGTGCCAAAATCGGCCGCTGAAACGACGTCAGCGGGCGCGTTGACCGTGACGGGAATAACGTCATCAATGTCGCGGGACATGATTACCTCTCGATATCAAAATGGATTATGCCGGTCGCCGTGGCGATGCCGACGGGAACGGTCCGGATGGTGGAAAGCGGAACGAGATAGCTGTCATCGTGGGCCAGGGTCAGGGTCATTACCGCCCTTTCCTCCCAGCCGCCGGGCACGCCTTCGGAGACATTGCGGGGCAGCGTGTAATGCGGGCAGCTTGTTCCAGCGGCGGTCAGGGACTGCATACCCGGCGTGGAGCCCAGCCATGCAGACAGGCGGCGAAGTATCACCATGGCCCCCGGACCAAATGCCTGCACGCTCACCATCAGCTCAAGATGAAGGCGGATTTCCTCCTCATCCTCTGAAATCTGCTCCCGGCCCGGTGGACCCAGTTGCACGGCAGAGATTTCACGCAGAGTAATAAAACAGGCGTCAGGAATGCGCTCACCCGTATCGCCCAGCACCACCGTTACCGTTTTGTCAGGCGTCTGCAAAGCCGCCGCTATCGGGCCCTGAAGGTGCGCCAGTTCGAACCGCGACCGCGTAGTAATAGCCATAGTCAGAGAAGTCCTGTAGATGTGTGACGCTCCAGCTTTCACCGTGCCAGGCCACCACGTCACCGAACGCCATACGCTTTGCGGCCAGCACCACGATGGCGTCATGCAGGCGGGTGCCTTCCGGCGCGAACTGCAGCGCATCCATGTCGGCGGGGTAAATTACGCCCCGGTTCTGGCTCTCGCCTGCCGGCTGCCAGTTGTTACTGACCGGATGCGAGACGGTAAACCGCTGGCTCATGCGCCCGGTCACCACCCGGCGGACGTTGGGCCTCATTTGCTGCTTCCCCCGATGTCGGTAATAAAGGTGATGGCCTGGAACATGTCGCGCGTATCGATAAGCGGCGTATCTTTCCCCCCTTTTTTCTTCGCCGTGCTGTCCGCATTCGGCTGCAGGTGTCCGTCAGTGAACGCGGCCCGCAGCTTCGTGCGCACCCGGCTGCCCACCAGCGTCATCGCTTCGTCCACAGTGATTGTGCCGTTGAGCACCGTTTTCGCGCGTATTGCCATCTCTTTGCGGAAGTAATCATTCTGGTGGAAGGTGTAGCGAAAAATGGAGCGCTCCGGGATGTGGATAGTGTGCGCCGGCACGCGGTGGAAGGTCTGAAAGTTGCCGTTTTTACGGAACTGACCGCTGTACGCGAACGTGCCGTCTGCGCGGATGCGCCGCGTCACGCTGACCGTGTGCTCAGGCACATGAACATCACCGCCGTACTCATGCAGCTCCATCAGCCCGGCGTTGCCCATCGGCAGGCCGTCCTTGCGCGGGTTGTTCTCGCGCGGAATGCCCACCCGGACGCCCGCCTGCTTCAGCGAAATCATGCCCTGCAGCAGGTCTCTGACCTTCGTCGTATCCGGTCTGTCGCCCATATCACGCCCTCACCGCAAACGTGTTTATCGCCACGGAAAGCAGCCCGCGTAGCAGCCCGGACAGCCAGGGAAAATAAACCTCCCCGCTGTCTGCCTCGCCGGAGTACTGCAGGCTGACCTTACCGGCCATTTCCATCGTCACGCCGCGCGTCAGCGTACCGTCCAGCTCGCCGTCCTGAGCCGCAAGCGCCAGACGACACTGCGCCTGTACCAGCTGGCGGGGAATCGCATCCGGACACAGCATTTCATCATCCAGATAAATGCCCCTTCGCGGCCAGGGCAGCGGCTGGCCGGATTCACTGCGGACACCCTGCCAGTTCAGCCCGTTCAGGTAGTCCATGGCCAGAAACAGCAGTGCCGGGCACTGATCATCATCGGGTACGTCATGTCCACGCGAGGCGGCGAAGGTTGTCAGTTCTGTTGCGCTGGCGTAACTGTTGAACCCCGGTGAATCCGGATCCGTATCAATATCCATAGATGTGCTCCATAGAAAAAGGGGCCGGAGCCCCCTCAGTGATTAGCTGGATTCACCGCCGCCGATGCTGATCAGCACGCCTGCAGTAGCCTTGTTCTCCTTGAAGTGCTTCGTCCAGTTGCCTTTAGTACCGATTTTAGTGATATCCGGATTCGCCCCTTTTGCCGTCGCCCAGCTGTAGCCCAGCAAGTCGATGTTCACCCCCCCTTCAGCGCGGTAGCCAATGGCGAGGTTCTCCTGATCGTTGATCGGGTACGAACGGAAGCCAGGCGCCTGCGACTCGGTAATTTTTACCGCGTTAGGCACCAGTCCCAGGATCACATCTGCAGGACAGCGGTCGGTGACCAGTACCGGTTTGCCCAGGGTGCCGGGCTGACCGCCATAGACCACCACGCCCGCCTCTTCGTACAGCTTGTTGTCGATGGCCTGATCGACAATATCGAAGTAGGTTGCAGAGTGCATAACGAACAGCGAGACACGGTTGAACTTATCGCCGTACTTGCGCAGGCCGCGGGTCAGCGTTTTTTTGCCGTCGGTGGCAATGTCGGCACTCACCTGCATGTCATTGTTATTACCAATGGCAGCCACCAGCGCCTTAACGGCATAACTGATATAACCTTCCAGTGAGGCATCTGCGGCATCGGTGCCCACCACTTCAGAGAACTCGCTCACGTCACGGCCGCGGCGCTTGAATGCCTCCTCCGTCGTGGTGTAGGGGCCGTATTTCCAGGGCGTTTTGACGCCCACCGCTTCGCCGGCACCGATTTTCTGGCCTTCCACGGTTTTGGTGGACTCGACGTCGCGGAATTCAATCGAACCACCCACCTGATAAAAGGCGCGTTTTTTAAAGTCGCCTTCAATCAGTTCGTTATCGAGAATGATCGCGCCGTTCGACGCGGCGTTAAATACGTTGAGATTATCCTGGCGACGTTCCAGAAAGGCGGTCTGCGCCAGATCGTCATAAATGATCATGTCGGCATTGGTTGTCGTTGACATGGTTTTTCAGTCCTTAGTCTTTAGGGAGGCGCAAAAAGGCCTGCTGGCCATGTTTGCGGATATAGTCTGCTTTCTGCTGTGACGACATGACAGAACGTTTCAGCATACCGCCCGCACCGGAACGGTGACCACCTGCCCCGGTACCCTCGGCCTGCGGGAACAGATGCGGTGCGGTTTCTTTCAGGGATTCGGCCCACTCCAGTGGCGTCAGCGGGGTTTTGCCGTCTTTGCCCAGCACCGGGCTACCCTCACCGTCCACCGCCACGGCCTCGCCGTCATCGTTCAGGGTGAAGGTGCCTCGCGCGCGCAGAATGATGTCGTCGGCCGCCCCCGGCAGTGCGCCGGTCTTCAGCGCCGCACTGCGGATGGCATCGCCCAGCACGCGGTCACTGAATTTTTTGGTAAACGCTTCGGCCTTTTCAGCGCGCTCGTTGGCGGCTTTGATCTGCTTATCCACATCGGCACGCAGGCGTTCGGTGCGCTTGTTCAGCACGTCGTCAATTTTTCCTTCGGCAATCAGCTTTGCCTCTTCGTCGTCGGAAAAACGCTGCAGAATGGATTTGACGGCGTCCGGATCGATACCGTCAAAACGCGCGAGGTTGTCTTTCTGCTGCTTAATGGTGCCCAGCAGTTCGCTGTTTTTAGTTTTCAGGCCGCTCACGGCGCTGTTGATACGCTGCTCAATGAGCTGCTGAATTTCCGGCGTTATTTCCGGCTCACCACCTGATGGTGCGCCGCCGTCGCCGTTCTCATCAGCTGCCGCGTAATATTTCAGGAACATATTTCTGAAAAGCATATTTCCCCTCGGGAGTGGTCAGTTACCGGGCTTCGCCCATAAAAAAGCCCCGGCTTAGCCAGGGCTGCTGTTCGCTATGAAGACGTCAGTCGAGACCGGCGCGCTTAAACGCTGCGGCGTCGCGCTGGCGCAGTTCGTCCAGCGTCAGCCACCGACCGTCTTCGGTATAAAAGGAAGAAAGTTTTAGCCCGCCGCTGCGCAGCAGCTTTCCGCGTGCGGGACCGAGTATCGCATCCTGAAGGCTGGCCAGCTGACGGGCTATCCAGGCCGGATAGGTGATCGGCTCCGGCACCTCACCGCTTAGCGCATCTTTTTCAGCGCCGGTGAGGTCATCAGGCAGCAGGCCCATTTCCTGCCAGCTCCTGAATATCAGCGTGTACGTGGAGCGGCAGTGAAAATGCAGCCGCCCCGGACCGTCGCCCCACGGTATACCGTGCTTAATGGGCTGGTTGTCCGGGGTGTAGGTCAGCGCATCGCGGATCCAGCACGGCGGCGAGGTTTTATTGTCCAGAGTGGACAGCCACTGTTTGGCCCTGATCAGATGATCGTTCGCCGCTGCCGTCTGCTCCCGCACGACTTCAGCCGCATGCGCCAGCGTGCTGTAGCCGATGGCCGAGGCATTGGCCCGGCTTTTGTTCAGTGCACCATCCTGCCAGTTACGGGCCTTAGTACCGCGCACGTCCCTGACTATCTGATCCGGCGCGTCACCACTGCCCAGCCCGGTGCGTACCGTATTAACGATGCGCGCAAAGCGATCGGCCTCCAGCTTATCAGTCCAGTCTTTCAGCGCATAACCGTGAAAGGGTTCGGCCACGGCCCGCACGTAAGCCTGCCCGGCATCGATTTTTTTCAGCAGCCCGCGCTGGCTCACCACTTCCGGCAACAGGGACTTCATCAGGTCGAAGCCAAATCCGGCCTCATACTCCGTGAAATCCTTCAGCACCTGACCGAGCTCGCCGAAAAAGCGCGTCACCGCCTTTAGGTTAATCTCCCTGACGGGTGCCAGCAGTCGGGACAGTTTTTTAACGGAAAGACTGCCCGCCGGCATATCTTCCAGCGCCACCAGCAGACGGGCTGCCAGCTCTGCATCATCCGCGCTGAGCGTGGCCACCAGCTTACTGACTACCCCGGCCTCATAGCGCGTCAGGTGAACCCGGTGCGCTATCAGCTCGTCGCGCAGACGCTCATTTATCGTCGCCATCAGTCAGTCCGGTAAAAGTGGGGGCTTTGTCCTTCAGCGCCTGTATGACGTCATCCGGATCGGCGGCAGGGTCAATAATGTCCAGCTTCTGGAATACCCGCACCAGATCGTCGTCACGCATAGCACCCGACTGCCAGGCACTGACAATGGCCGACACCATGCCGGAATCGGCCACGCGGGAGATAAATTCCTGGCTCAGTGTATAGCTCCAGCCGCCTGAGGCGTCACCGGCATAACGGGCACACCAGTTCAGCGCCCGGGTGTAGGCCTCGGACACGTTAGCCACGCAGATACTCAGCAAAGACGTGGCGGCGCTCTGCTCGCTGCTGGCCTGCGTGGCCGTTTTTACTGCTGAATTCTGCTCAATCAGCCGCGCACCCAGCGCCACCATATAGTCGCGCTTACTGTCCATCGCCTCTTTCGCCAGCATGTTCGGCTGCGCCTGGGCATAACCAAACGCGCCATCCTTCGGCAGCATCAGCGGATTACGCGATCCCACCTTAACGCCGGACTTTTCCAGATGATCCCGCCATTCCGTAGTAAGGCCCGACATCCACGGCTGAACCTGCCCGCAGAACCACACGCTGTCCTCATAGTCGGCGCTGTTACGGTAATGACCGAGATTTATTTCGGCCAGGGCAGCCAGCGGCGGCTCGTCCAGGGTCGGATCGTTATTTTGTGCACCAATAAAGGCAAAGGGAATTTCGTCCCAGGGTGATGCAGACGCAAACGCACGCGGCGTGGTTTCTTCAGCAACGGCGTAAGGGCCTGTCTCATCAGGTCTGGTGCGTTTCCATACCCTGCAGACGAATATTCCGTTTTCCAGCGTCAGTTCACGATACTGCACGCGCACTTTAAAGCCGAACCCGTCAGGCTCTTCCGTGACTTCGCGCAGGACCACCAGCACCAGGGATGTGCGGCCCTTTATCGTCTGCGTGCGCCAGTTGATAATGTCTTCAGCCCGGTACCCGACAATAATCGGACGTTTGTCTGCCGCTGAATAATCAGCAAACAGCCCTTCGCGGCCCGCCTCAAGAATATTTTCCAGCACCACCTGCGACTGCTGATAAATGCTGGTACCGGCCCCGTCCGCATTATTCAGCAGACTGGACAGCTTATCCGGCGCGTTGATGGTGGGCACCTTACGAAACGCCATGCCCAGCATGCCGATTTTGGTGTTACCGGTGATGGGGTAGAAAACGGCACGGTCCAGATAGTCCTCATTGCGCCGCCTGTTACGGGCGGAACGGTCGGTCGGGTCCAGCCGGGGAAGATACTCATGACCGGCACTTTTAACAGCATCAGCTCCGCGACAGACGTCACGGATCATCTTCCACAGCGGCATTGCCGCCCTGTGCTCGGGGCGGACAAACGTAATGTCGTAGTTTTCGCTCATCAGAAAGTCGTATCCAGAGAGATGGAGAATGCAGGTTTTACGATTGGGAACTGCTTCACTATGTAATAACCACCAGCATCGTTGGGATGGTCATTGCCAGACTTTTTGTCCGGCTCACCGTTATCGCCCCAGACCTGTTGCTCCAGCGACTCGGTATAAACCGGACAACGTTTCACATTAACCTTGTAGCGACGCTCATTATTGCCATTGCAGAGCATGGCGTTCATGGCATTAATACGATCTTTTACCGGCGGGTTAGCCTCATTAACAATGACATGAAAGCCTGCCTGTCTGAGCTGGGCGATATCAGTCGTGCTGGCATTGCTCGATTTACGCGAATCCCCTGATGCATCAGGGTAAATATAAATTTCCCGCACCTTCCGATAATCGTTGCCATCATAGAGCCAGAAACGCTCTTTGATAATACGGATCATGTCCGGTGTGTCGTAAGCATTGATGATTTCACTCACTGCGCACGGTAACCCCAGGCGAAGGACGTGGACAATACCCGCCATTTTCCCCACGTTGAAATCCATACCAATATAAAGTGGTTCGCCCGGCTGCTCTTCTTCTTCGCAGTTATTAAGTCTGCGATCAAACGGATGATAAATCGTGCCGCTGGTCAGGTTGGTAAAAAGACCGCGCAGGTACGCCTTGATCAGTTCAGGCGGGTACGATTCCATCAGCGAGGGGATATAGTCCGGCGGCAGATTTTTCTCGTTATCAAACGTCGAAGCCTGCACCAGCCCGTATAGAGTTGTCAGCGTGGGCTTATTGCGTACAGCTTTAACAAACTGCTGATAAACGAATTTAAATCCTTCGGGTGTGGTCGTAACGTCAATCCCGTTCCGCAGGCCTGGTACTTTATAACGCATGCGGGCAATGATTTTTCGCCAGGCCAATTCCGCTTTTTTCGCGGGCATAACATCCAGCTCATCAATCAGCGCATTACCGATTTTGAAACCCACAATCGTCTGCGGTTTTTCCATCGATCGGCAAATCGTCGTGCCGCGGTACTGCCTGCCGACGTAGAAGTGCACCTCTTTATTACTTTCATTGATTTCAACGCGCATTCCCCAGTCAAAGGCAACTTCCTCAACCGTCGGATAAAAAATGTCGCGGATCTGCGGATAAGTAGGTGCAAAATATCCCTGATTGATGCGGGGGTGCTCCCACATTTCTTTACAGATACCACCACATCCCACCCACGTTTTACCGGAGCCAAACCCGGCAACGTATGCCCTGAACTTGTGAGGCATGGCAAGAAATCGCGCCTGAGGAATATTAAGTGTCGGTGAGATCCCCATCGTCATCATTCCTTACGCGGGCATCCACGACGTTAATATTAATGGCCACTGGTATCGGCTCGTTGTCCTCCGGTTCTGAAGACAGTTCTCTGCGCAGTTTCTCAACTTCAAGCTGGCGCCGCTCTATTTCAATCTGCTGCAGGCGCTGAGCAAATTCGCTCTCCGCCAGCCCAAGACGCTTCATAACTGCTTCGAACATCCGCTCTCTGTTGATTGTGGATATCTCCACACCGCCCTTAGTGATTTTCGTTCCGGCATAGGCAAGTAGCCCGACTGAAGACAGCTTCGTTGAGTCCTGCATGACTGCGCGGCCAATACCTTCACCGTTACAGCGTGGACATTCAGGATTAGGATCGCGGGTGTGGTTGTAGCCATAACCGCCTGTATCGAGAGGCTCCTTGCGTTTCCGCTCAAGCGCCTCGGTGCGTTTTTCTTCAAACTCAACGGCATCACGCCACTGGTACTGATAACCAAAGCCCCAGCAGTACCGACAGGCACCACGACGATATTGCGAGATTTCGTTGGCATCGAAGGTGGCAAGCTGCCAGGCCTTTTCCAGTACCTTATCAGCTGACCCAAGCGTGCGCATGATTGAGGCTTTTTGCTGCTGCGCAATTGCCTGCGCAATTTCAACTTTTTTCAACAGACGCTGACCTATTGAATAAGCCGTTTTCTCACTGTAGCCGGCACGAATGGCAGCCTGAGTCGCATTGCTGTCTTTCAGATATTCCGCGATAAACAGGCGTTGCTGGTCAGTAAGTTCATTATCGCTGCTTAGCAATTCTGCGCTTTTTTCTTTCTGCGCAGTGCGCACTTTTTCCTGCGCAATTTTTGGCGCGCTTTGCGCAGATGGCTTTTTTATGTAGCGACGCGCTGATGCATAATTCAGCCCCTGCGCCTCACACCAGTCTTTCGGGGAAATGCCGATTTTTGCATGTGCGGACAGGAACCGTTGCTGAAGTTCGCCCCAGTCCGGCTTTGCCATACAGAACAATCCTCTGGTTCGTAAAATATACTGCCGGGGATAACCAATATCGATACCAGCCAAAACAGAACATCTGACCTGTTCCGGTGACTGGCCAGCAGCATATTGCAGAAGTTTATAAAATGCCGGTCTTTCCCGGCCGTCCGTCTGCACCCGGCACCCTTTTTACTCGCGGAGCATAGGCGGTTGCCGTCAAAGACTGCGGGTGTTATTTGCCCCACCGCCCGCCGGGGTTGTCGCAATCTTCATCGGGCGCACTGCAGGAATGCGCCCTGTGCTGATTACTCAGTGACTTCTTCATCGCCGTGCTTGTACTGCAGGCCGTCGGCGTAAGCCTGAACCTCAGCGGTAAAGTCCGCCTTCGCGTCTGCAGCAACCTGTTCCGCCAGCGCTTTTGCAACTACGCCGGATTCGTCGCTGAATGCGGCGGCCACTTTATCGAAGTTGTCACCCAGTGACGCTTTCACCGAGTCTTCGTCGACCAGAGTGAGGTGACTGACAAACCCGGTTACCGCACCGGTAATTTCATCATCGGATGGCGCAGTGTAGGTCTGTTCGACGATCGCGCTGATGACGGCGGCGCTGCGCAGGGTAATGAGGGCTTTTTTCTGAATGCTGCTTGCCTGAATAGACATGGTTTTATCCTTGTGTGGATGGATGAGCTGATTGATCAGCCTGGAAATGAGGCTCATGGTGTTTACCCGATGGTGGGCATAAAAAACCCCCCTCAGCTGGCGGGGTCAGGTGCGGCGACGGAAGGCATAACTGCCTATACCTTCTCTGCCGAGTTCGGTTTCTGCCGTATTGTGCTCGATACAGTCAAAGCCCTGGCCGTCAAACCAGCGTATAAGCCCTGCGTGGGTCCAGTACCATAAATGCTCCGTCTTCCGAAAATGGCGCGATTGCAAAATAGCATCACCTCCCGTGAATATCGGGACCGATACAAATACCCACTCTTCGGCTTTCGCAACGGCTACGTCCGGGCGGTCGATGTGTTCCAGTGCGTCCCAGAAGGCCAGCGCCGGGTAACGACCGGCATACAAATCGGCCCATCTGCCACGCTGTTTCAGCCAGTCGATGCCCGCCGGATTCACATCGTAGCCCCGTGTGTCGGGCCGCGCCTCCACGAACTGGCCGGCACCAATGCCCACGTCCACCAGCGGCCCGGCATAGTGACGTGCCACCAGCTGAATGCGGGCCTGCGTCAGAGCATGTCCCATCGGCGTGTCGGACATCTGCTGATAGCGGGAAAAATATTCTTTGTCATACGGGCGGCCTTTCGGGACCGGGAAATAGCCCATACCCAGCGCGGGCAGCCAGACCAGCCCGTTTTTCAGTTCGTCAGAGAACGATTTCATGCAGCCACTCGTTAAGTTTGTCGTCAAAATTGCTGATGTGCCGATCGCAGTTGTGATCTGCACGCGTGCAACGACAGTAATTGTCAGGTATAGCCCAGCGCACACGGCTTAAATCCATTTCCGGGCAGGTGAGAATTTCAGGTGCGTTATGACCGCCGCGACCGCCCGCCACCACAAACAGCGGCGTTTGATACGCAATGGCCATCGGCAGTGAGAACCCCACCGGACTGACCACGCAGACGGCACGCTCATACAGGCTGCACAGCTGCGTCAGCGTCAGTTCGCCGTGGTGAAGTTTCAAATCGGCGTCAGGTTCATCACCCACAATCCACTCCACACCCGGCACGGTGTCGGCCACGCTTACTACGAAAAAATACTGGCGCAGCAGCTGCGCGGCGCGAGTCAGATAATCAGGATCCGGATTACGCGATGCGCTGGCCCATTCGGTGCGCACGGTTGCAGGCCGGATAACCGCAACGGGCCTGTCGGCCGGTATGGACGGGTGCAGATCGTTAAACTGCGGCAGGTCAAACAGCAGCGGGCCGTTCACGCCAAACTGGCGCCGGAACGCCGGGATGATGCCGCCACCGGACAAATCAGCCGGACCGTATCCGATGCGCTTTCTGACGCCGCCGCGTGGTACCGGATGAAAGACATAGCGCGATCGGAGTTCGTTTTTCTCCTGGGTGCGCAGATGTGTACCACTGCGTACGCACTTTATATCGAGGCCGCGATACAGCTCCGGCCAGCAGGTCCGCACGTAGGCGCCGGGGAAATGGCGCAGGAATGGACGCTGGTAAATGGAGTCGCCCAGGCCAAACATCCCCTCAAAATAATACGCTGTCACAGCAGGTCCTCAGGCCGGATTCGCGGAAAGCAGTTCAGCGCCGTGTGGCGCGAGCAGTTGATGATGCTGACCGACTTAAGGCTGTCCGCCAGGCGCTGAAACTCGCCCTGCCAGCGCCGGATGCTTTCAGCGCGCGGATTTTTTAACCCTTCAGGGTGATTGCCATGCCAGTGGGTGCCGCTGTCCAGTGAGCAGTCGTAGCCCAGCAGGATTATCCGCTCAGCGCCCAGGTGAACAGCAAGCTGGATGGCACGCTGGCCGGAATTGAAGGAGTCGCTGTCGGGCGGGCTGAACAGGTTAACGCCGTAGCGCAGATGCGCCCGGCCGCTGACCGTCCAGCGCTCTGCCCGGGTAGTAAGCGTGCCTTTGTATTTGTCCCACCAGCTACAGTCGGCAGCAAACAGATAATGGCATTCGGGGATCAACTGCCAACTGGAGTTAACGGCAATAACCGGATACCCCGAATTCATCGCCAGCTCACAGTCAGCCCTGGTCAGCGACGGACCGCTGGCGATACAGATAAATGTTGTCATGACGCATAAATCTTAGATCCGACAAAATGTTATTCTTTCGGTGAATTAACCTGGAGGACTAAAATGTCAGAAACTCATATATTTAATAACGAAAGAACAACTGATTCCGTTGCGTGGGATCTTGCTCTTGTAATTGCATCAAAAGATTCATCATTAGCAGCGCCTGAGGATGTTTTGAGAAAAATCATTGAGATTTACCCCTCCTGCAGGGAGGCCGCTAAAGCCAGATGGAGTCACGAGAATCCACCCCCTGAAAATTTAGATGTGCTGTTTATCTAACGCATCATAGTAAGTGAGCGCCGGAGGGCATGTTCAACAAGCTCCTTTTCATGCCCTTCTAAAATATCGGCATTTTCGCTTTTAAGGTATTCTCCTGCCGCCATGATTGCTCTTTCGGCTGCTCTGTTAATCTGGAATGTGTGATAACTTCCTGCCGCCATCGCTGAATCAATTTTCTCCTGAACTTTGAGCATATATTCTTCTTTATTCACAATTAATTCCTTAATCACTGACCGTTTAACATTTACTTTAAACAAACATCTTCGATATAGGACTGCAGATACTTCAGCTTTTCCCGATCGCGGATAATCCCGGCGCGGATGTCGAGAACGTTTCGTCGAGAATCTCCAGCGAGTTCGATGGCGGCTGCATCGCCCATGCGGCCGGTTGCGGACGCTGGGCCGGTACCGGACACGGGGCATTTTGCGTGGACGTACATGCGGCGAGTACCAGCGGCAAGCTGGCGGCGAAGATCATCATTCTGAGATTCGGCAGCACTGAGCGCCTCCGTGTGGGATTTATCGAGCGCGGCCAGCTGCTGCTGGCGCTGATTAATACTGGTGATGGTGGCCGCCTGCTGCCTGACTACTGACTGCGACTGATGCGCGGTGGTGCGCCACTCGGTGGCTTTGATGCGATAGTGCTCTGCAACGGAGACAGACAGGAGAGCGACGGCAAGGAGCGCGGCTATGAAATATTCCCTCATGCCTTAAGCGCCACCAGCGCAGCCCGATAACGCGCTTTGCGATCTTCAATGCCTAGCGTGCCGCCATTAATAATTTTCGTGACCGCCTCAATATCGCCACTGTGCTTCATGCAACCTTTTGAGGAAAAGAACCAGGCAGCTGAGCGTGCAGCATATTCGTTCTGTTCCAGCAAATGGGGCACCAGCAGTAAATCGGTACCCAGTCCTGCTGCACAGTCTCGGTAATTATCATGGCCGGTAATCTGAATCAGTCCACGGCCGCGATATTTCCAGCCATCATCCTGACCGCTATTTCCCATGCGGCCCCCATAAACGATATTCGCAATAGCCTTCTGGTCCGCCGGATGGGCGGCGGTGCGGCCGTACTGTTGTGCAGTGTCAGGAGTGAAGTATCTACTGAACGTTGCGAGCAGACCTTCCGGCGAATAATTCAGGCTTTCGGCGATACGATTAAAACCTTCAGATTCATGCCCCGCCTGCGCGATAAACATCGCCTGGTCGTCAACGGAAGTGATGGCGAATTCCTTCATCGCGGCGTCAATGTGCGGAAACCAGCGGACGGCCAGTTCGTCACTGATATCAGCTGCCTTCTGGAACTGTGTTTTAGTCACCTTCTTTTTCCTTCTGTTCGTCAATGCCGGTTCGGCGATAAACCAGCGCCAGCGCAATGTCACGGAGACGATCAGCGCCAACAAATCCCACCAGCCCGCCCACAAACGCACCGGCATTCGGCGGGAGGCCGAAATACTCCAGCAGTGCGGAAAGTGAGAGTGCGAAAAGGCCGCATATCAGCGCCCCGGTGATGGTATAGAGGCGGGGTTTTCCCGCCCGGATGTCATTCAGCGCCGATATGGTCAGTGCAGCGCCTGCCGAATAGACAGAGGGCAGATAGGTCGCAATCCATTTCAAGGTCTGATTCGCTATATCGGGCAGGTGAGATTCGTTCATATTGCCTCCGCCCGCATGGCGGCAGATGAAAAGAAAAAGCCACGGGCCAGCCGTGCGCAGGGTGCGCGATAAGGTGCTGGTCGTGGCTTTGGAATACAAAAAAGGCCCACCGAGAGGTGAGCCTTTGGCTGCTTAATTGTGACTAACTGAGTTGCTGCGGTGCCGGTTGCTGGCCGGTGAGGCGGAGAAGTCATTACCCGCCCCGCTCTTCGACATCTGGTCCATTGACTTAAGCTCACCGCTCAGGTGAATTCACCGCAGCAGTAAAACAATAACGCCAGCAGCATCAACTCACTATCAACATAATGTTTTCAACAAAAAAGGCCTACCACGAGGTGAGCCTTCGGCAATTCTAATTAGGACTGAGGGAGGTAATGTGCTCAGGATGTCTTATTTGTAACCTCCCTTCACTAGCGTGCCTGTGTCGTCTTGCTCCCAGGTGATCGCTCCAGGACAAGCATCCGACCCATGTGACAAGGTAGAAACTGTACCCTTTATTGAATTATCATTAGCGGTCGGCGGTAAAAATTTCACTTCATAATAGGGCCATCCTTCGGCGTCGCATGTCAACTGATAACCCGGATTATTCATTTTATAATTTTCAATCCAGGAAATCTCCGAATGAGCCAAGGCACCCGCTGAATTCGAAACAGTCCATTTTCCGATCACGTCTTCCCGTTTGCTGGTCTCATTGATCACGGTTCCTGTAAGTACATTTCCCTCTTTTTTCACGTTAAAACGGAACGTATCTCCCAGCTCTCCCGGAATAAATTTTTTACACGTAACCCCAGATGATGAACCATCAGCTCCACCTTTACACGTTTCATATTCTGGCTGCGAGTCTGAGCGGAAACTACTGAATAACACCTGAAATTGCCGTGAACCATCTGCTGCATTGGTTGTAGGCTGAATTCCTGTATAACCTATATCTCCCCCATCGGTAAAACCAAATTGATTCGCGAAATAGAATTCATCCCTTGGAGCTGCGGCATTAATGGTTAAGCCAAAACTTATCTGATTCACTTTATCATTAGTATCAATTTTCCAGCTCAGTGATGGTGTTGCGGCATGCAATGAAGCTGAAAATGCGCAAGCAGAAAAAATTAAGGAAGCAAATTTGATTGTCATGAAATCCCCTTTCATAAATACGATCATGGTTCAGACTGATTGTTAACAGTACTGCTAATGGTATTAAATTGAATTAATACTTAAACCTGCGGTGCCGGGTGCCTCCCGGTGAGTTTTAGACCTGACATTTAACCCGCCTGCTCTTCCTCACTTTTTCAGGCCTGAACCCCGCCGCACAGGGGGATTCACCGCAGCAGAGCTTTTATATCATTCATCAGGTTAAAGCAGAATCAACGCTTAAACAGCGTATGCCGACTATGAACTTCTGCGATTGCGGGTGACGGTTCCACTTTCTCTGATGAGGCAGGAAATGCTTTGCATATCTCTTCCGTAACCGACACGACGGTTTCCACCATTGCAGAGCTGATCTTAATACCTGGATGCTGCCTGATAATTTCGACAAAGACGACGCCGGTGAGCAGATTCTTATCAAGTTCCAATGGCATATCAGCATTCCCGTTTCGGTTAGGAATAATTTATATAGCACAACTTTTAGGAATTTGTGGGTGCAGGTGGCTGGTGCTGACCATCGGACAACTTGCCCTTTTCTATGAGCCAGTAAATAAAAACTGACCTAAACGCATAATTCTGCACTGCCAACACTAATACACACAATACACACCAACCCATTGCTTTAAGTGTGTACTATGTGTATAATCACCTCATCAGTTAACGAGACGGAGGAAGATTGAAGAGTTCGGAACTGATAAAGCTGTTAGAGAAAAATGGCTGGCAACTTGACCGAGTGAAAGGAAGTCATCACCAGTTCAGCCACCCGGATTTCGCTAACATAGTTACGGTTCCGCACCCTAAGAAAGATTTGAAGACTGGACAGTTCACCAAATCATGAAGGATGCGAAACTTAAATAATCAGGAGTCGCCCGCAAGGGCGCTCTTTATGCGTGAGGTGAATCCATGTTGTATTACGGCGTCGTTGAGATTGACCACGACAAAACAGCCAGCGGTTACTTCCCCGGCATTACCGGCTGTATTTTCGCAGGCGATAGTATGCGTGAAGCACTGCAGGATGCTGAATCGGCCCTTAACGCTCACTTTGAGCTGATGGCTGAAAAGGGTCTTTCCATTCCTGAAGCAAATGACATTCCTGATATTGATTCAGGTGATTACGGTGAAAGCGGATTGAAGGTGGTAATGATCTGCGTGGATATTGATAGCACCAAATATCTCGGCAAGTCCGAGCGTATCAATATCACCATGCCGCATCTTCTGATTGAGAAGATCGACAGGGCTGTAGGCCAGGACTCACGCTATACCAGCCGCAGCCAGTTTATTGCAGAAGCAGCACGCAAAGAGCTGTCTCACCGCTAACCCTCTCCTTCCTCCGTCCCGGGCCGCACCTAGCGGCCTTTTTATTACCCCTGACGCGATAGCGGTAACTGTCTTGCTCGTCGGCAGCAGGGTTAATTATTCCAAGAAAGTATTCAAAGTTGCATTTCAAGCTATCTGAGAGTGCTTGTCGTATAATGCTGCCTCATTTTAGAAGAGAGGTGTTTTGATGATCTTCTTACAGACTGAACATGGCAGTAAGCAAATAGATGATTGGAGCGAGATTACCTCGCGCCCAAACTTTCAACCCTCAATAAACAAAGGTGACCATAAGCTAACGGAGATCTTTGGTTATTACAGATTTAAGGATGAGATTCACTGCGGGTTGTCAGGGTGTCATCAACCTCATGGCCTAGGCTTCATTGTTAGAACTGCTACCGGAGCAGAAACGAATGTAGGCCACGTCTGTGGTGAAAAGGAATTCGGCGTAGCTTTTAAAGAGCTAGCCAGCAGTTTCAAAGAGTATTACGAAGTCGAGCAGTACAAGGCGATAATTATTAGTGCCAGGACAGAATGTGATGCTTGGACGCAACGTATTAACTCTCTTCGTTCAGGTAAACAGAATTTAGATTATTGTTACTCGCTGCTAACTGACATCCAGAATGCTAACTATGCTGGGCGCATTGCTGCTACAGAAATACGTCAACTCGCCAAAAGTCAAGACGGCACAGTAACGCTTACAGAAGTCGCAACTGATGCGAAGTCAAAAGCAATCCTCTTCCAGCTCAATCGTCATATGCGTGATTCTGGAGAGGCTACTACTGAGTTCGAAATGGGCAAAGTTTCATTCACCCATGTTCTGCTTGCTGAGAATAATCTTCGAGAACTCTATGTGGCTTTAACAGTTGATATTAAAAAAATTGCGGAAATTGACATAAATTCACCTACCCCGCGACTTGCGGATGCATCTCGCATATCGAATACGATTGAAGAAAGAATAAAAAAACTCAAAGCACTGCATCATGATGCAACTAAGTTTCTTACCCCTAAGAATTTAGCCCCAGTGCTGAAAAAAATAAAATATTCATCAACCACAAACGATCACGATTTCCGACAATTCGATTACTTACTTAAGTCAATAAAATAGCAATAAAAAAACCTCGCTGCATGGCGAGGTCTTAAATTAATTAGTGGCGTATGCACATAAAATTCCCACTATTTGATTAGAATACGTCAGTTTTATGCAAAGTCAATTATTTTGTTGCCTGCCTGAATATCGCATCTGCATGGCTCTCTTCGATTTCACACTTCGCCACCAGCCTCTCAAAGAATGGCTTCCAGTTGCGCGACCAGGACGACTGCGTAAGGTCCGGCACCAGCACGTTAATGGCACGGAAAGCAGTGCTGGATGGCATGCGACGATAGCCACGGCCCGTGCAACGCTCACACTCTTTATCGACCGGCGCACCCCTGCGGGCTGATTCAGCCATGTCGCGCACGCGCCCTGTTCCGTTACAGCGGCAGCGTGATGATATGCGCCCCTTTCCTCCGCAGTGCCGGCACATCGTCCGGACCAATTCCTTTTCAGTGCGTGGCGGGATCACTTCTTCGCCTGACTCTTTGAACTTGCCTGCGTACTTAACGACTTCGGCTTTAGATTCGTTAAACCCGGTACCGCCGCAGTGCTGGCATGATTTTGTAGTGGCAGCTGAACGGGAATACTCTTCAAACGCCAGTTTGGACAGCACAAGCAGGCAGCTCCCGAGCTTAGCGCCTGCAGCCTTGCGGAGCAGCTTTGGCGCGGTGCGCTTTGCATACTGCATCAGCTGCTGCACTGTACGGATGGTATCCTGTTCGCTATTACCTGTTTTAGCCATGACAGCCGCAATACCAAACGGTGATTTTGACTGACAGAAGCCTATGGCACCCATCAGGTCCGTTCCTGTCAGCGATTCGCTTCCTGTTGCGCGTGAAGAGTCGGTGAAGCTCTGGCTTTTCGGGTTGAAGTACTTCAGTGCTGATTCAATTTTCACGTTGATCGCCCCTTCGAATAACGTCTGATGCTGGTATGTTGTTCTGCCCGCTCCATACTGCGGGCACGGGCTTCTGCCTGGTCGATATGGTGAAAATGGCCGTTCCAGAACCGTCGATACACGGTACCCAAGGGCCCGTTACGGTTCTTGGTGATATTGATTTCAGCGATACCCGCCGCCGGCGACTCCGGGTTATAAACCTCGTCGCGATACAGCATCATGATGATGTCCGCATCAGCTTCAATCTCACCTGAATCCTTCAGGTCAGCGTTTACCGGTCGCTTGTTCGGGCGACTCTCTACGCTGCGTGAAAGCTGGCTGAGGGCAATGACTGGACGGCGATTGGCTTTCGCCAGCGACTTCAGTCCCTTTGATACCTCACCCACAGCCAGATCATGGCGACTGGCGCTGTGCAGTTTAATTAGGCGCAGATAGTCGATAGCCACCAGCACGGTTTCCGGGTGCTGCTGAATGTGCCCGGTCGCAATATGCTGGATCTGGTCAACGGTCAGGTTATTGGCGTCGACGATCCAGATTTTGCGCCCGGTCATCCTCCCGATACCGCTGGAGATACGCGCCCAGTCCTCGTCTTCCAGTTTGTCAGGGGACTTGAGCCGGGACGCTGATAAACCACCGGCAGCGGCGACGTGACGTTCTGCAATCTGGATATCGCTCATCTCCATGCTGAAGAACAGCACACCTGCGCCGCTGGCCGTCAGATGCTCGATGATGTCCAGAACCAGCTCGGTTTTCCCCATTGATGGCCGCGCGGCCAGCAGGATCAGATCGGTCTGGTCAAACCCGCCTGTTACCGCGTCCAGCTCTTCAATGCCGGTCATCACCGTGCGGCCCGCGCTGTCGGACGACATACGCTCATCAATCCGGTTAATAATGACGGGAAGCAGGTCATCAATGGGTACAGGACGGATAACGTTAGATTCTGTCTGTATGGCACTGACTACCGCCTTCACCTCACCCAGAACAGCCATGCCAGTTTCGCTATTGGGTGCGGCCTCAAGCCTGGCGATTGCGCCATAAAGTGCCGTCTGCGCATCACGCAGCGCCGCGTTACGAAGAAGCTGCTGTGAGTATGATTTGAGGGAGGATTTTGCCCAGGCCAGCCGGCCGGCTTCGGCAATAAGCCCCTGATGCTCAGGCAGCTGTTCGCCAATCAGTATGGGGTCGATAATCCCCCGACCTCGGGCCTGAATACCAATCGCACGATAAATCTCACGGTACTGCGGGAAATTAAACGCCGTATCCGGCACGGAGGCGATGACCTCCATCACCTCCGCATCGACACCGCGCAGGAACATCACGCCAATCACCGCTGCCTCAATATCAGGGTCGCGCCACAACGGATTACTCATACTGCCGGCGCTCCCTTGCTGCTGCGATAGCTGGGCCAGTCAAAGATCAGTGTTGCTCCCCCGCCTTCCACCATGCGATCGGTCAGGCGCTCACCGATAGCATGGGAAATTTCAGCAGGTGCCAGGTTGCTGATCAGCACCACGGGCAGCATGCGCTCATAGCGGGTGTTGATGATATCGAAGAGGATAATCATTTCCGACTCAGAGCCGTACTGAATCCCCACCTCATCGATGATCAGCAGATCCACACCCGTGTAATGCGCGATAATTTCTTCTTCGCTGTATTCGCTGTCCCTTTCCCAGGTGCGACGCACGGCACGGATGATGCGCATCACCGAGGTCAGCTGAACGGATGCCTGATGCTGTTCGATGATATTTTTTGCCAGCGCTACGGCCAGATGATTTTTGCCGGTACCGGGTTTGCCGCTCAGGATCAGGCTGGTGCCGGCGTTAAACATTTTCGGCCAGGCGCTGGCGTACGCCTTGATCAGCGCCAGGTTGCGCTGCGCAGATTTATTCACGGCGTCGTAGTTTTCAAAGCTGCACGCGGCGAAGCGCTCGGGAATACAGGCTTTTTCGGTCAGGCCGACTACCTGGAGGCTGTGCAGATCAGCGTGTGCAGCGTCCAGTTCGGCGGTGATGCAATCCGGGCAGCGTGAAAACTTTTCGGCTACACGACCGCTGTATTCGGTCCAGATGCGCTGGCGCTGATATTCACCGTGTTTATCACAGGTGCCATCGGTCAGTTCCTGTTGGTCAAAGCAGCGGTCCAGCGCCGGAACGGTACCTGCCGCGAAACCGGCCTCCTCCTGCAGTGCGCCGATTTTAGTTTTGAGCGCCTGAATCTGGCCGCTGCGGCCACTGGCGAAATGACTCATTCTGTGACTCCTTTGGCCCATGACGGGATGGTGGTTGTGCCGTAATCCCGTTCAGAGAAACCGCTGTGGCGACTCTGTGCGGGTGTGCTTCGCGGTTGCTGCCCTGGCAGTGTCCAGCTCTCTGCGAAGTGGCGATCAGGCCCGAAGAACGTGGCCGCCTGCTTCACGTATTCGGTGCCGGATTTACCGGTAACGGTGACCCAGGCGGCATAGCGCTGCACCCCCGCCAGCATGTCGTCAGGGCTGATGCCCTCCTTCAGGCGGGCTTTCCAGTGCTTCCAGGCTGAGGGTTTGGGATTCCCTCCTGCACGCTTCGGATAGGCTTTCCAGGCAGTTTCAAATTCAGGTGAGTAATCCTGTAAAACACGCTTTGCGGGTGTACGGGCTTCAGCCTGTGCACCAGATGTTTTGTTCCCTGGGTTAGTCTCTTGTGTATTCTCTGTAGTAGTCTCTGGTAATGGTCGGGCCATATTGGCCTGATGCACGGATTCATCCTGACCTGTTGCATCGGTGCAACCTGACCCGTTGCATCGGTTCATATTGACCTGTTCAATCGGGTCAAATTGACCCGATGCATCGTTCAGTGATTTTTGTGCGCTTTCCAGAGCCGCCAGCGCCTCATATTTGATGCTGTACCACTTGCTATGGTCGCGCGGATCACGGTTATAGTTTCCGCTAATGACCATCCCCTGCTTTTCGAGACTGATAAGCGCACGCTTAACAGTAGATTCGCTCCAGAATGGGAATTGCTTTTGCCAGCTCGGCACGCTGTTATAAACCCAGCGACGCCCGTCATGCAGGTGACTCGATGAAGCCATCCAGTAGTGTATTTGCTGCAACACTACCGCTTCGTTCAGTCCAATCGCGCAGGCCAGAGAAGGGAGCACCTGAAGCGGATTTTCATTTATCAGAAGACGGCTCACTCCCCACCCCCAAATGCCGGAGTGATGGTATAACCGCGTGCTGGTTCGAGACGCGCCTTTAAATCAGTATCCATGGCGCCAATTTTCCGGACCGCCAGATATCCAGCCCTTTCAAGGCTTTTGATTTCTTTGTACATCGCCTGCTTTGAACAACAGCAAAATTCTGCAAGAGCGCCATTATCGAAGATTCGCTCCCCCTCCCCGTCACAGCTGCCGTTCGAAAGAATCCGCATCAGGATTAGCCTTTGAAGCGGGTTATCAAACTTATGGCGCATCACGAAATGACATGGATTGACATAGTTACCCTGGCTCATGCTGAAACCCTCTTAAAAAACTGTTGGAATTGCCAGACCGGACGCATACACTCGTGCTCGTAACCGGCTCTCATGAAAATTACCTGTGATTTTTCCCGGTCATACCCCGTGACGTGCACCACCACGCCACGGGGATCCCGATAATCCCTGTCCAGTGACTGAATGGCGCTATCCGTTGTGTTCATAGCAGACTCCCCTGACGTGCCCGGGCCGGTTTATGGCACCCGCATCCGGACGAACGAAAGCGGACCCACTGGCGGGCCTCATGCAACAAATCGTCGAACATACGGCCCTTACGGCTGGCCTGAGAGCAGCGGCGGTAGTAGGACAAAGCAGCCTCTGCCCCCCCCCTGGCATCTTCCATAGCCACACCATCAGCCAGCAGCGCAGTGATGATGTTTTTGCGAATGAAGTCCTGCGGATTCATGGTTATGCACTCCAGCCCAGCGCCTGAAACAAACCCATATTCGGATGGAACCAGCGGGTGCCGCGCGGTTCTGCCTCAGACATCATGTGGCGAAATGCGGACATGAATTCGGCGTCCTGGACAATGGCCATCGGGCGGGGTTGCCCTTCCGGGGTAAGCATGGTGATAGTGTCGGCGGGAACGCCATACGCCTTAACGAGCGTTTTGCATTTGGATGGCGTCATGCCGGATTTGATTTTCAGAACAGAGTAACCAGACCAGCCCGCAGGGATAGAGCCGCGTTTGATGTTCTCAATGGTTTCAGCCACAGACTCGATTTTTTCTTCAACGCGGGACAGGCGCTTTTGCTGACGAACGGCATCAGCAGCCATCGCGGCTATCATCTCCATTTCAGAAAGTGGTTCACGGGTGCGGAAGTAGCCATTAATCAGCTCGCGCTGAACCTGCCAGGCCAAATCGTCATTGAATGGCTTTGTTAGCATCAGGTAGCCAGTTTCGGTAAACACCCGCAATCCGCGAAAAGGGACTTCGATACCAAAAGGATGTAAAACATTCTTTTCTGAATAATCAATGATATAAGTATCAATACCCTCAACGAAGCGATCGCGATTACGGTTAAAGGCATCCTTGGCGGTACCCTCAGGGCGACCATGCACCTCATCAATCATCGCAAGGGTAACCACACGCTGACCGCGATACTCGACAGTCGGAAGTTGCTTGTTGTTAATCGTTACGGTTTTCATTCGTATAATTCCTCAAAGTTGGTTTTGCCACCAGCACATACACATCGCCCACCGGGTCATAGCGAATACCATCAGGCAGCAGTGGCCTGAAGTAGCGCAGGTCCAGGCGATAACGCTTGTCGATGGCTGAGCGCCCCATTATTTTTCGTGACATGTCACGCTCCCCTGTAAAGCCAGAACAGCGTGAATGCATCCAGCGCGATGCAGACCAGCAGCATCGCGTTGAGATGCGATCGGGGATTGGTTTCATGGGTGGATCTCCGCAGCTCGACCATGAAGACCATCCTTAGCTGATGGATACAGATCGGGCCTAACCTCGTGTGGGGTAACTTTCCAATCGACTAGCTCACAAAGAGGTAAAACAAAGCGTGAAGGAATGATTGATTTGATAAACCATTGATTAACGGCCTGTGGTGTTATGCCTAGAGCCTTGGCTATACCTCGTTGAGAGATAATTAAGGTGATTTTTTGTCGTATGCACTCGTTCATCTTCCCACCATCAAGTTTAAGTTGCCATGAATTCATTATCATCAAGTTTTAATTGACATGCAAGTTAGACTTACGTGATGTAAACTAAAATCAAGACAAGCTTTATGGCGAAACGTGCTCAGAAACAGCAACAAAGGAGGTTACATGTCAACTGCAAGCGCTATTACCGAACTACTTAAAATGAAGGGTTGGAGTCAGGCTGAATTAGCACGTCAGTTGGGAGTTAGTGCGCAATCCGTACAGTACTGGACGTCGGGAGTAACCAGCCCCAGAGGTAAGAGGTTGGCTGAACTGTCCAAAATAAGCGGATTACCTCAATCTTGGTTTTTGGGTGAAACCGAGGGGGTAAAACTCTATGCTCCCGATGAAGAAAAACGCAAAAACAGCGTAACATTTCAAGTGATGGACGTTGAGTTTAGTTGTGGGCATGGGGCCAACCTGAGGAGCGATTTCGTCGATGTTGTAAGGTCAATCGAGCTGGATCCAGAGTATGCAAGCCAGCTCGTAGGTAACAGGCCTTTCAAAAATGTTGAAATCGGAAATGCCAGAGGTGATAGCATGAGCCCTACAATTTCTCCTGGTGATCTTCTTTTTCTTGACAAGACAATTACTTATTTTGATGGGGATGGCATTTATGCGTTTTGCTTTGAAGGCGAATGTTATGTAAAGCGCCTTCAGAAAATTGGGTCGAAGATTGTTGTTCTGTCTGACAATTCTAACTACCAACCTTGGAGTATTGATAAAGAAGCGACAGATTTACTCTACATACAATCCAAAGTAATTTCTTCAGTGCCCTTCAATATCAATAGATTCGGTTAGCTTTGCATGGGGCGATACCTCATTAATTTTTCAAAGTGAAGAATTAATCAAGTTTAACTTGACGACAAAAAACTCCAGAGCTATTCTCACAACATCAAGTTTAACTTGATTCACGAGAATTGAATTATGCTTACTGGAGGATTTATGTTTGGATCTTATGATGGACTTACTCTGGAACCAGCTTCCGCTTTAAGTAATATTTCCTCGCTAATTAGTGCGGTGAGAATCATTGGGCTAATGGAAGGTGAGAACTATAAAGGAATCAATTCTGAGCTGATGGAAATAGCTCATGAATATGCCATGGCGGCCTCCGATACAAGATCCTTTACCTCCCCAAAAAACTACGCCACGTTTGCCACTTCATCTGAATCAGCTCCCATCGCCCGGCGCTTCTATCCCGAACCCTCCACCATCGGCGACCGCATTAAATCTATGCGTGAAGTGCTCGGCATGAGCCAGCGGAAGCTTGCAGGTATTATCGGTGTCAGTGGTGTGTGTATCCTGAAGTGGGAAGAAAACACCACCATCCCCGGCAGCGATAAGATCATCCCCCTGTCAGAAGCACTCAACTGTGACCCGATGTGGCTGCTTACCGGTTCCGGCGCGTCACAAGCTGACGCTTTATCTCACGCAACTCCTCAACCGTAGAACCGAAGGCCAGGGTTATGTAATCGCCCTTTCTGCCTTCCAGATACCTGAGGATATTACTTTCAACCATTGCAGCGACCGTCTCAATGTGAAAGCAGTCCTGAGAAGCGCTGTAGAGCAACACATACATATCAGCAGAGGAAGCCATGGATAAGTTAAACGGCATGACAGTGATCCTTCTCGAATGTTCAGACTTTACTGAACCGGGAATTTTACGGGATGAAGTTCAGCGCGAAGTTGATACCGCGCACATCGTAATCGACGGCGACCGGCTTATCAAAAACCGCATGGGCATTATCCCGACACAGAAAGTGGGCGGACAAAAAGCCGGAGGTGCGCAGTGACTCTGTCAGCACAGACAGTTCAGTCCTTAACTGCCGAAGTATATGCAGATCTGGACGAACTCCATAATCAGTTAGAAAAAATTCAGGCGGCGCATCCGGAAATATGGGAAAGCAAGTTGGTCTGCTCCTGCCTTGATTGTTTTATGAGTAAGCTGAATAGCGCAAAGTTTGATTCTGTTAAAAATGCCGTCACCGGTATTAAAGAAGCAACTGAAGCGCTTCGCGCATTAAAGAACGCCGCCCTACTGGCATTGGGGGGGGTATGAACATTCAGACTCAGAACGCCATCCCGCCCGAATCTGCCAGATACATGCTGATAACCCGGCTTGATGATGATGACTACAGATATGAGTTTTATAAGAAAAATGATAAGCGTTTTATTTTAATTGATACGTTTGCGGATTTCGAATTTGCAAACGAAGAGTCAAAAAAGATTATCAGAAACTCCGGGAAATTTAATCACCTGAGCCGACAAATCTAAAAACCTGAATGTATCGAAATTAAATACACCTTAACCGGTGGGGAAATCCGCAACCTGATTTTGAAGGAGAGCAATTATGACGTCAGTTAAAAACAGTCCTGTATATCTGAAGGCTCAGCTTTGCCATAAAAGCGGGTTCGATGTTCTGGCTAATTTACTTCTGCGTGCGGCGTACGGGGTGAAATCATGAAAAAGGACCCGAGCCGCCTATCTAAAGCCTTAGAAAAGGCAGAGCAACTTTCAGACTTACTTGGCCTCATCGTTGAGAAGAAATGCACGTATGAAATTGAAATCAACGACGACCCATTAATTAATCTGTGTCGTGACCTGTCACTGTCGTTAGCCAATGAAATATTCATTGAGGTTAATGGAAATGTCAGAAAATAAATTTAACTCAGGCCGCGCTGCTGAGTGCGCAGAACAGCTAAGCGCATTACTCCTGATTGTTTATGAGAATGATTCAGAGGGCATCGAGAAAGACAATCCGCTAATCGGTAACGCACTTAACCTCAGTGCATATATCCACAACTATTTCCGGGAGCAGGAATTAAATGAACAGCATCGTTGAGCGCAATCGCACCCGCCTTGTAAATATTTATCTGGCAAATAAGGTCGCCAAAACCGGCGTCATGATGACGACTGCCAAATTACCGGATGGCTCGATCACCACCGTGCAGCTGGATGCCGAAATACTGAATAAGGCGCTGATTAAATTATTCGAGACTTCCGTTCGAAAAGTCACGCCAGCCGCTGCAGCGGACCGTGAAATTGCTGAGACGTATAGCGACTGCGTGAAGATTAAATCCGGGAAACTGTCGCACATCGGTGAAGGGTTCATGGAGGCGCTGGTTTCAAACCTGGTCGAGCAGGCTTTCGCTGAGAAGGAAACAGAGCAATGACGCACGCTATCCAGGCAATTAACTACGAAGACACCACCCTTCTGGCAAGGCTGCACGTTACCCCTGATTTTACCGGCCGCGTGGTGGCTTATATCGAAAACGGCGAGCTGAAAGCGGATATGCGCCTGCGGCAGAGCGAGATTGTCGGATCGCTTGAGAGCTTTATAGAGCTTGCCAGGTCAGCCGGATGGACGGTCTGCCCCCCATCCGCAGATGGATTAAGAGACTGATGGCATGTCGCTGACCACTTTTAAAGCCCCGGAATGGGTAATCAGTCAGGCAACCCGGAAGCTGGCGCAGTACCGCAAAGGCCGCCTGTCAGCCAGGCGTACTTACCGTCGCGGATACCTCAGTTTGGCAGTCAATCCGCGCTGGCGTCTGCTGTCGCGGAACGGCGGCAAAGACTGGCAGTTAATGACACATGAGAAATATAACCATGAGATCGATAAGTGAGCCTGAAACTTTCCACCAGTGCAGTTGATAAGGCGCTGCAGATTTACCAAACGCCAGCGGGTGCGCTCTATGTCGCCATGCGCCACGGACGCATGAAGCGGTGTTTCAGCCGCGATACCGCCATCCGCTATCTGGCGTTCTTCATGACGAGCCGCGCCTTTTCCCGCTCAGGATTTCGCGAGCGCCACCCGGACACCCTGGTTCATACCCCCGAGCATCCCGCAGGTGTATGGCAGCGTGGAGCAGTGACCCGGGAGTATGAGCTGGCGCACCGGCGCACCGTTCGCCGTATTCGCCGGCTACTGGCCCGTAAGCGGGAAATCGTGAAGTGGCAGAAAAACTACGATGCGGCCACGCAGCAGATCGCGCAGCTGCTCAGCGAAAAACCGTACTGAGGTGAGCATGAAAACCTATCTGCAAATCGTTATTGCACTGGTTATTGCCGCAGGCGTGTACGGGCTAATCGTGCCTTTCCTCGTATCTGCGAAAGAGACATTAACCGTTCTGTCCGGGCTGGCACTGGCGATCCTGACCCCGCCCTGCCTCTGCGCCATTCTGAAGGGTCTGAAAATATCGAAGGATAAAAAATGAAGAAGTTAATTTTTGCCGCACTGATAGCTGCTGCTGCGCTGTGCGTGACCGGCTGTGACCGCGTTGAGCCGGGTAATGTGGGCATTAAGGTCAACAAGCTGGGCGATGATAAGGGCGTGGGCGAAGTGGTTGGCGTCGGGCGTTACTGGACCGGCTGGAACACCGAGATCTACATCTTCCCGACCTTTAAGCAGATGAAGACCTATGAAGATGCCTTCAACTTCCAGATGAGCGACGGCACCACCATCGGTTACCACATCGGGGTAGCCTACCGCGTGGATCCGACCAAGGTCACCACCGTCTTCCAGACCTACCGCAAAGGCGTGGATGACATTACCGATACGGATCTGCGCCAGAAAATTGCAGACAGCCTGAACCGTCTGGCCAGCCGCATGAGCACCGATAAATTCATTGATGGCGGCAAAGCCGATCTGCTTACCGCTGCGCTGTCCGAAATCCAGCAGGAAATGGGGCCGATCGGCATCCAGGTGATCAGCCTGTCTTATGTTGGCAAACCTGAATATCCGCCAACGGTGATCGCCAGTATTAACGCCAAAGTCACCGCGAATCAGAAGACGCTGCAGCGTGAGCAGGAAGTGAAGCAGCGCGAAGCCGAGGCCAACATGCTGCGGGCAGAAGCTGACGGCTAGGCAGACGCAAAAATGAAGCTGGCAAAAGCCGAGGCGGAATCAATCAAGATCCGCGGCGATGCCCTGCGCCAGAACCCGGAGGTCATGCAGCTGGAAGCCATCAACAAATGGAACGGCACTCTGCCGCAGTACATGACCAGCGGCACTAATACACCATTTATTCAGGTTAAGTAATCCACCAGCCCGGCGAGAGCCGGGCTAAAAAAGGGATCAGCATGAAAAACGAGATAATGACCTTCAGCTCCGAAGAACTTAATTTTTCAGTGAGCGCAATCCGTTACCAGGGAAAACCGGCATTCGATGCAGTGGAACTGGCAAAGTCTCTGGGATATACGAATCCGGCAAAGGCGCTAAAAGACCATTGCAAGTCCCTGATTAAACTTGATTATAACGAATCGTTAGAACTGGGGTTTGGTGAAAAACCACGCGGTATGCAGCTTGCTGGCCCTGCTGATCTTTTCCGTCTCATCCTGCGCAGCCAGCTTCCCTCCGCCGAACGCGTGCAGGACTGGGTATGTGAAGAAGTCTTACCGTCCATTGCTAAGACCGGCAGCTATGAACATCAGCCAGCACGACAGGAAGCAAATCCGACACTTGACGTTCACGCACTGGCCCGCGTTGTGGCCGAAGCCACCGCCTTTGCCATGATGAAGGTCACGATGGAAGCGGGCAGCATCCAGCCCATCCAGGCAGAAACTGAGGCTTTTGAAAATGGTGCTGAACCTGACGACTCCGAATTCATCCCAATAGTGAAGCTCACCTGGAATGTAGGTATCTCTGACACCGCCTGCCGCAGCCTGACAAAAGTTGCCAGCCTGCCGGTGCGTAAAATACCCGGTATTCGCGGACTCACAGTTCATCACGCCTCGTTCATGGCAGCACTCCGTAAGATGCTCGGCGAAGCTGAGCCACCAGCAGGCAAGCGTAAGCGCTGGCACCATCCCGAGCTGGGCAGCTTTGATCTGCGTAAGGATCCGGCAGAAATCTTCGGAGCCGAATTCTGATGAAAAAAGTTGCTGAGCTGGCCCTTCTTACTCTGTTCTTTTCCGGCCTCGCGGGGCTGGGATTATCAGCGGGCTTTTACTGCTGGCTGGGTGTGCTTGAGCTAATCGTGAGAGGCGTCAAATGAACAAGTTAAGCAGGGTTGCGGATATCGCGCTTATGGCATTCCTGGGATTGCTGGCCACGGGAGTCGGCTCATGCATCCTGCTGTGTGTAGCGATCGTCGCCAAAGCTTTGTGGGGAGACCTTACATCATGAAGTTTGAATTCATCGATAAAGGTGCAGTGGCCACACTGACAATTACCAGCAGCCTGTTTGAGCGGCGCCGACACAACAGGGCAGTCGATGCCGCCCTGCTCTCTGCTGATGTGATCGCCAGAACGTCAGGCATCTTCATTCGCAAAACGGTTATCAGCGGGCCGGTTAATCGCAGCCTTCGGGCACATAAGGCGGCAGCGCGGGAGGCAGCAAAATGAGCATCGGACTGAAACGCGCCCTGACGCTGTTCATCATCATCTGCGCTGCAGGCGCATTCTGCTGCCTGGCAGGTGGCGTGCAATGGGGAAGTGATACGTGCGGGACGGCCACAGTATTGATTCTGGTAGCCGCCATTATCTTCAGCGGCATTGTGTATGCCGCGAGCCAGGGGAGTGAGAAATGAACGCATCGTTTGAGATGTGGATGCGCCGCAGATACGGCAGTCGCTACGACCTCACCCGCGATATGCACGGTTATTACTGCCGTGAAGTGGTGAAGCGGATGTTTGAGGTCTGGTGTGAATGCAAAGGAGTATCGGTATGAAACCACTGACCGATAAGCAGCGCCAGCAATTTATCGAATGGATTGGCAGCGAGCATGGCTATGGCGGGGAATATGTCGCATGGGACGAACGCCGTAACTGCTTCGTGAAATATGGCATTCACCTGGCCTGGTGCGCATGGCAGGGCCGCTGCGCCACAGTCGATATTCCCGACAACGGCAGCGGGGAATACTGGTTTGACGGGATTTTCCAGCATCAGCGCTACGAGCGTGACGTGCACAAGGTGATCGAGGCGGCAGGTTTGAAGGGTGGTAAAAAATCATGGGGCGAGGAGGTAATAAAGTGAACACCATCATCATGATCGAACCTAATGAATGGGTAACTGAGGAGTTGCTGATCGCCGTTACCGGACTCAAGCCGGGCACCATATCCCGCGCACGTAAAAAATCCTGGCTGCTGGGTCGGGAATATAAACACATGTCGCCGGAGGGTGATCCTAAACCCACCAGCGAGTGCGTATATAACCGCAAGGCGGTAAACGCTTGGATGGCAGCGCAGAAACTGCCGGTAGAGACAGAATGAAAATCACGATAAGCTTATCAGGCTCCTGGACGTCAGGAGGGAAAAATGAGTAAAGCATCGTACCCGACAGGCGTCGAAAACCATGGCGGATCACTCCGCATCTGGTTTCAGTACAGAGGTCAGCGCGTCAGGGAAAATCTTGGCGTGCCTGACACGTTAAAAAATCGCAAGGTGGCCGGCGAGCTTCGCGCTTCCGTCTGCTTTGCGATAAAGATGGGAAGTTTTGATTATGCGGCGCAGTTTCCGGCTTCATCTAATCTGAAGCGGTTCGGACTGGAGAAAAAGGACATTTCTGTCGGTGAACTGGCGGAGAAGTGGCTGGATCTGAAGAAAATGGAAATCAGCGCAAATGCTCACCACCGCTACAGCTCGGTAGTAAAAAATATGCTCCCGCGCATCGGTGCCCGTCGAATGGTTTCGTCAGTAACGAAAGAAGAGTTGCTGTTTATCAGAAAGGAACTGCTGACGGGGTATCAGGTGCTTGAAAGAGGCCGTAAGAAGCCAGTGAAAGGGAGAACCGTTCCGACCGTGAACTATTATATGACGACAATCGCTGGCATGTTTCAGTTTGCCGCCGATCACGGCTACCTTGAATCCAGCCCGTTCAGCAGCATAGCCCCACTGAAGAAATCCAGATCTTTACCTGACCCGCTGAGCCATGATGAGTTTTTAAGGTTTACTGAAGCGTGTCACAACCGACAGGCGCGTAACCTCTGGACATTGGCGATACATACTGGCGTGCGCCACGGAGAGCTTGTTGCACTGGCATGGGAAGATGTCGATATGAAAGCCGGAACGCTGACGGTTAGCCGTAATCTGACGTCTCTGGGAGAGTTTACACTTCCAAAGACCGAGGCGGGCACAGATCGGAAAATTAATCTGCTCGAGCCTGCGCTTAATGCGTTGAGAGATCAGGCAGAGCTTACCCGCATGGGCAAGCAATACCTGACGGAAGTAAAGTTGCGGGAGTATGGCCGGACAAGCACGCATCCCTGCACTTTTGTTTTCACACCTCAGCTAACACGTCAGGGTATCAGCAACGGCCATCATTATGCGGTCGGCGCACTGAATACCATGTGGGCAACTGCGCTCAAGCGAGCAGGTATACGATACCGCAATGCCTACCAGTCGCGCCATACTTATGCGTGCTGGATGCTGAGCGCCGGAGCAAACCCTGCATTTATAGCTACGCAGATGGGGCATGCCAGCGCACAGATGATTTTCAGCGTTTATGGCAAGTGGATGCCGGAGTGCAGTGCGGCTCAGGTTGATATTCTGAACCAGCATTTGAAAAGCCATGCCCCATACATGCCCCATGGAATGAAGGCGTCAGGCCAGGTAGTATAAAAATCAGAAAGTTAAGTACAGGATATCAGCATATCAACACCATGCTGTATGAAGCGGCCGCATTTGCCCGGCTGGTTGAGCAGCGCCAGGTGGACCATCCGGGACTTGAGGTTTCGCGCATTACCGCCGCACTGCTGACTGAAATCCGCCGTCAGACCGGCGTGATCTTCCCGGCCGATCGGGCAGCTGTGTAAATATTTCTAAATATGTCTGTGAAGAGTTGCTTCCTGTGCGGCGAGACCGTAACTTACCCTCCTGCAAAGGGGAGTAACTTGTAAGCTGATTGATCGTCACTACGTTGCGCAAGCATCCGGTCATCAGGCAACCCGGAATCCATTTCTGTGTTGTAAGTGAGACCTTGCCGGAAGGCGAGGTTTGCTTACACAAAAATAAGCGGCTGACGTCTTCTGACTTCAGTCGTTTTTTTATTTTTAAGACAGGATACGAATATGCAAACTGTGGGTACGCCTCTACTGTGGGGCAGCTTTGCGGTTGTGGTGCTGATCATGCTGGCTATCGACCTGCTGTTGCAGGGACGCCGCGGCGCGCAGACCATGTCTTTCAAACAGGCGGCTGTCTGGTCGCTGATCTGGGTTTCTGTCTCACTGCTGTTCAGCGCCGCCTTCTGGTGGTATCTGGAGGGTAGCGCAGGACGTGAAGTCGCTAATACACAGACCCTTGCCTTCCTGACCGGTTACGTGCTGGAAAAAGCGCTGGCGGTGGATAACGTCTTCGTCTGGCTGATGCTGTTCAGCTACTTCTCTATTCCGGCTAATCTGCAGCGCCGCGTGCTGATCTACGGCGTATTGGGCGCTATCGTACTGCGTACCATCATGATCTTCGCGGGTAGCTGGCTGGTCACGCAGTTCAGCTGGATCCTCTATGTCTTCGGTGCCTTCCTGCTGTTTACCGGCGTGAAAATGGCGCTGGCGAAAGAGGATGACGGTGCGGTCGGCGACAAGCCTGTGGTGCGCTGGCTGCGTAAGCATTTACGCATGACCGACGATCTCGACGGCGAGAAGTTCTTCACCCGCAAAAACGGCGTGCTGTTTGCGACCCCACTGCTGCTGGTGCTGATTATGGTGGAACTCAGCGACGTGATCTTTGCCGTCGACAGTATCCCGGCGATCTTCGCCGTGACCACCGACCCGTTCATCGTGCTGACCTCAAACCTGTTCGCTATCCTGGGCCTGCGTGCCATGTACTTCCTGCTGGCGAACGTGGCGGAACGTTTCTCGATGCTGAAGTATGGCCTGGCGATTGTGCTGGTGTTCATCGGCTTCAAGATGCTGATTGTCGACCTTTACCATATCCCGGTCGGGATCTCACTGGGCGTAGTCGGTGCCATACTGGCGTCTACCCTGCTGATCAACGCCTGGGTTAACCGCAAAAGAGACCAGAAAAAGCTCGCACCATAATTACCTGCAGGGGCAGCGGATGCCCCTGTTTTATTTTGTGGCAGCCTGTCACGCCATTTCATCTCTCTGTCACACTTCCACTATCCAGCATAATAAAAACCTGACCTGTGCCACAGCGACAGAACTTTCTCTTTTCTCAGCCTGTCATTTCCTTATACTCCGCCGGGCAAACCGTTTTAGCCGATGTAAAACATCGCGTCTGAAACTACATCCGCGACAAAATATAGAAAATATTATGCAGAAAACTCTCTCCGCACGTCTGGGCACACTGCTCGCCGGAAGCCTGGTGAAGCAAATCATGATTGGGCTGATCGCCGGTGTGGCGCTCGCCTGGATTTCACACGATGCCGCGCTGGCGGTCGGTCTGCTGGGTGAACTGTTTGTCAGTGCGCTGAAAGCGGTCGCGCCATTGCTGGTTCTGGTACTGGTCATCGCTTCGATTGCCAACCACCAGCAGGGCCAGAAAACCAATATCCGGCCAATCATCATGCTCTATCTGCTGAGCACCTTTTTCGCGGCGGTCGTCGCGGTGGTCTTCAGCCATCTGATCCCGCAAACACTGACGCTGGCGGTGGGCAGCACGGAAATCGTTCCCCCTTCCGGCATTACCGAAGTGTTGCGTGGACTGTTGATGAGCATGGTGTCGAATCCGATCACGGCTCTGATGCAGGCGAACTACATCGGCATTCTGGTATGGGCGATTGGCCTGGGGCTGGCGTTCCGTCACAGCAGTGACAGCACCCGTGCCTTTCTCAACGATGCCTCTGAGGCGGTGACCTGGCTGGTGCGCTGCGTCATCCGCTGCGCCCCGGTTGGTATTTTCGGTCTGGTGGCGTCGATTCTGGCCTCAACCGGCTTTGGCGCGCTGTGGCAATATGCCCATCTGCTGGCGCTGCTGCTGGGCTGCATGGTGTTGATGGCGCTGGTGGTAAACCCGCTGCTGGTGTTCTGGAAAATCCGTCGTAACCCCTATCCGCTGGTCTTCACCTGCCTGCGTGAGAGCGGCGTGACCGCCTTCTTTACCCGCAGTTCTGCCGCCAACATTCCGGTGAATATGGCGCTGGCGAAACGTCTGGATCTGGATGAGGATACCTATTCGGTGTCGATTCCGCTGGGCGCGACCATCAGTATGGCGGGTGCATCGATCACCATTACCGTGCTGACGCTAGCGGCGGTGCATACGCTGGGGATCAGCATTGATGTGCCGACGGCGATTCTGCTGAGTCTGGTGGCGTCACTCTGTGCCTGTGGTGCATCGGGCGTGGCGGGCGGTTCGCTGCTGCTGATCCCGGTTGCCTGCAATATGTTCGGCATTCCGAATGATCTGGCGATGCAGGTGGTGGCCGTGGGCTTTATTATCGGCGTCCTGCAGGATTCAGCGGAAACCGCGCTGAACTCCTCAACGGATATTCTGTTTACCGCCGCTGTCTGTCAGGCAGAAGCGGAGCGCGAAACCAGCCGGGCCTGATTCTGGAAGACAAAAAGACGATTAGTCGGTATATGGCCCTGGACGGCTCACAGTAAGCCTTTGCGCCTTGCCTGAACCAAGTACCGACTGAATTCGTTAACTGATTACATTTTTGAATTCAGATTTGGGTCTTACGCCTGTTTCACCCTGATAAGCCGATAACAAGAAGGTCGCTTCAATGCCTGAATCACCAGGCAATGGGTAGCCGGGCGCGACCTGACGTTTTTGGCATACTGCCCGTCCTTTAAAGCGGGCAGGATTTCAAATGGCGGACACTTTAGGGTGTGATAAACACGATAGGGTTTAACGTGTGTCTTAAAACCAGCCCTTTCAGTAAGGTTTCAGATACCATCAAACAGAAAATCGAGGGCAGATTTTATCACCACCGCCTGACCGCTGATGTTCTCCACATCTTCGCGTAGCGCCTTTTCCGGTACACTCGCCATTTCGTGGGTCATCATCACGTATTTTTGCCCCTCTATGACCAGAATTGGCGTTAGCCGTTCAGCACGTGGCCCTTTGTAGTTCTCATGCGGGAACAGAGGAATAGCCATCCGGGTTTTCCGCCGGCCAATGATGTCGCTCTGAACGTCCAAAACTAATGGGTATATCTCCGCCTTCCCGGTGTTCCTGTAAACGTCAAACTGCATCAGAACGTCCTGTGTTCGTCAGAGAAAAGGCCATGCTCGTCACTGAGCTGGTTCAGATAGTCGATAGCGTCCGCGTTTTCATGTTTCCAGCGTTCTGCTGCGAGAGATTTCAGCTCTGCGCGCACCGCTTTAGCAAGTGTCTGAGAGAAGTTAATCCCTGCTTCACGCGCTTCCAGGGCCAGTTTCGTGTCGATAGTGACGTTGATGTTTTTCGTTGGTTTTGTGGCTACTTCACCCATATAAACCTCCAGCGTGCGTATTGATGTGGGTAGACTACGCACATCAATAGCTCGCAAACAAGGAAAATTAAGTCCAGGCGATCGAAAAGATGTTTCTTTGTGTCTGACATTCTCTTCGCCTTAAAGCGCAGGGAATACGGGCAGAGCAGGATAAGCGGTCCGCCCCCCGGATAAAAACGCCATGAGCATTTTTTGAACAACGCAAAACGTAGGTCCTGCAACCGGCCAGATTTTATCAACGATTTGAAACGACCCGCACTCTGGCGGGTCGTTTTTGTTTAGAGCGTCACACCGCTTTTGAAAATCGCCAGCTCGCGGAAATCGTTTTTCTCATTGTTGGTCTGCTGACCGCTGGCAATTGCCACAATGCTGTCGACAAAATCTTCCAGCATCGCATCCATGCTCATCCCCTCGATCAAACGTCCGGCATTAAAGTCGATCCAGTGCGGTTTTTTCTCCGCCAGCGGCGTGTTGGTCGCCAGCTTCACCGTCGGCACAAAACCCCCATACGGTGTGCCGCGTCCGGTACTGAACAGCACCATGTGGCAACCGGCTCCGGCCAGCGCACTGGTGGCAACCGCATCATTACCCGGTGCGCTCAACAGATTCAGCCCCGGCATTTTTAACCGCTCGCCATACTTCAGCACATCGACCACCTGGCTCTGCCCTGCTTTCTGGGTACAGCCCAGCGACTTCTCTTCCAGCGTGGTGATGCCGCCCGCTTTGTTGCCCGGTGACGGGTTCTCGTAGATCGGCTGCTGGTGATCGATAAAGTACTGTTTAAAGTCGTTGATCATCGCCACCGTTTTGCCGAAGGTCTCTTCGTCGCGGCAGCGGCTCATCAGAATCCGCTCTGCGCCAAACATCTCCGGCACTTCGGTCAGCACGGTCGTGCCGCCATTAGCGATCATCTGATCTGAGAAACGCCCCAGCAGCGGGTTGGCAGTGATACCTGAAAAACCGTCTGAGCCGCCGCACTCCAGACCAAACTTCAGCTCGCTGAGCTTGCCTGGCTCGCGCCGGTCGTGGCGCATTTTTTCATACAACGCATGCAGACGCTCCAGCCCGGCTTCCACCTCATCATCGTGCTGCTGGCAGACCATAAATTCGACCCGGTCACTTTCGAACGCGCCAAGCGTATCGCGGAAGGCATCGACCTGATTGTTCTCACAACCCAGACCAATCACCAGCACCGCGCCCGCGTTGGGATGGCGCACCATATTCTGCAGCATGGTGCGGGTGTTTTCGTGGTCCTGCCCCAGCTGCGAGCAGCCGAAGGTGTGGCTGAACAGGAATGCACCGTCAATGCCTTCTGCCTCCTGGGTCTCTTTCAGGAAACGCTGCAGGATCTGACGTGCAATCCCGTTGACGCAGCCAACGGTCGGCAGGATCCACAGCTCATTGCGGATGCCGACTTCGCCGTTAGCGCGACGGTAGATCTGCACCTCACGGTCACCCGGCTGCGGTGGCAGCGTCACAAAATCGGGCTGATACGCATAATGATCCAGATCGCTGAGATTAGTGCGGGCGTTCTGCGAATGGATGACCTCACCGGCGGCCACAGGTTGTGTGGCATGGGCAATTGGCAGCCCATATTTGATTACCAGCTCATCCTGCGCGATAGGCTTCAGGGCAAATTTATGCCCGCGTCCCACGGCCTGTTGCAGCGCCACGCTCAGTGGCGGCAGCGCTATCGTGGCGCCCGCATTCAGGTCACGTAACGCCACGGCGACGTTGTCGCGGGGATCAATTTTGATTGCATCTTGCATAGCGTTATCTCAGTTGGCTCAGCGCCTCACGCATTCCGTGAGCGATGATATTTTGCAGGTGTCGGGTAACAACCGCAGCCAGTCCGGGCTGACGGGTTAAATCTTCGCCCCAGTGTTGCGCGTCGCTGAGCACAGCGTGCACCAGCTGTTGCGGCGACATCTGGTCCGCATCAACCGCTTTCCAGCCGTCGGCGTAGCGCTGTAGCCACTGCGGCTCATCCTGTAACGGCCAGCTTTTTCCGGCTGACTCACCGCGGTAGAAAGCAATCAGCGCCGCCAGCGCAAAGGTGATGTGTGTCGGCCATTCACCGGTTTGCTGATGTGCGGCAAGCAGTGGCGTCAGGAGACGGGTGCGGAATTTGGTCATGCCGTTGAGGGCAATCGACAGCAGCGCGTGACGAATGAACGGATTGCGGAAGCGCCGCTGAACCGCATCGGCAAAGGCGTGCAGTTCGTTTGTCGGCAGATCCAGCGTCGGGATCACTTCGTAACGCAGCAGGTTGTCCACAAATCCGGCAATGGCCGGATCGGCCATCGCCTCACCCACGCTCTCAATCCCGGCCAGAAACGCCACCGGCACCATCGCGGTATGCGCGCCATTAAGGATGGCCACTTTCTGCGCTTTATAGGGCGCAATGTCATCCACATGCCGGACCTGCGGCGACAGCGCCGCCAGCTTCAGCTCACTGAACAGCGCCGACCGCCCCTGAATAACAAACTGATAGTAGACTTCACCCGCCACCAGATAGCGATCTTCATAACCCAGCTCACGTTGCAGCTGCTCGCTTTCCGCCGGGAAGCCGGTAACGATGCGGTCAACCAGGGTGTTGTAGAAAGCACAGTGCTGATGAATCCAGGTTTTAAATTCGGATGGAAGATGCCAGTGATCGGCGTAGCGCAGAACCAGATCGCGCAACGCGTCGCCGTTATGGTCAATCAGCTCGCACGGCACCACCAGCCAGCCCCGATCGCTGGCCCCATTGAAGTGTGAATAGCGCGCCCACAGCAGTTGCGTCAGTTTGCCCGGGAAGCTACTGGCAGGCTGATCGGTGAGCTGGTCCGTGCCGACAAAAGTGATGCCCGCCTCAGTGGTGTTGGAAAAGACCATACGCAGGTCAGGATTCCGGGCCAGCGCCATAAATTCGCCGAACTGCTGCCAGGGCTGGATTTCACGGTTGAGGCTGCGGATCAGCCGGGTTTCGCTGACCTGCTCGCCCTGATCGTTCAGTCCGCGGATCAGCGTGGTGTAGAGGCCATCCTGCTGGTTCAGGCTGTCGCTGACTTCACGGTTGCGCGGCCGCACCACCACGATCCCGGCGTCGGTGCCCTGATGTTCATTCAGCCAGTCAACCTGCCAGTCGATAAAGGCACGCAGGAAATTACCTTCGCCAAACTGGATCACCCGGTCGCGATAGACTGCACCGGGAAAGTCGTGGCGGTTTAGCCTTTTCATTATCAGGCTCCCAGCTCGATACCGAAGTAATCGCGGGCGTTGTTAAAGCAGATGTTCTGTACCATCTGACCTAACAGCGCTTCATCGGCGGGGGCTTCACCCTGCTCTACCCAGCGGCCAATCATCTGGCACAGCAACCGGCGGAAATATTCGTGGCGGGTGTAGGAGAGGAAGCTGCGGCTGTCGGTCAGCATCCCGACGAAGCGGCTCAGCAGGCCAATCTGCGCCAGCTGCGTCATCTGACGCTGCATACCGTCCAGCTGATCGTTGAACCACCAGGCTGAACCGAACTGCATTTTGCCCGCCTGACCTTCTCCCTGGAAATTGCCCGCCATGGTGGCCAACACTTCGTTGTCGCGCGGATTCAGGCAATAGAGGATAGTTTTCGGCAGTGCATTGTTGAGATTCTGCGCGCCCAGCAGGCGTGCCAGCGGTTCCGCCAGCGGCTGGTCGTTGATGGAGTCAAAGCCCACATCCGGCCCCAGCAGCTGATACTGGCGCGGGTTGGTATTGCGCAGTGCGCCAATGTGGTACTGCTGTACCCAGCCACGGCGGGCATATTCGCTGCCCAGCCAGACCAGTACCGCCGTTTTAAACTGGGCCGTTTCCTGCGGGTTCGGCGCGGCACCGCTACGACGACGCGCCAGGATTGCATCCAGCGTGGCGTCATCCGCCTCGGCATAACAGACCACATCCAGCGCGTGATCGGAAACTTTACAGCCGTGAGCCGCAAAGTGATCCAGCCGCTGATATAGTGCGCGGCGCAGATCGTCAAAACGCTGAACGCTGATGTCGGTCAGCTGCTCCAGCGTCGCGATCCACGGCAGGAAGGTGTCGGCTTCGATATTAAAGGCTTTATCCGGACGCCAGCTCGGCAGCACCTTGACGCTGAAGCTGGCATCGTCTGCCAGTGCACGGTGATGGCGCAGGTCATCCAGCGGATCGTCGGTGGTGCCGACCATCTTCACCTTCATCTGCTGCATGATGCCGCGCGTGGTAAAGCTATCCTGAGCCAGCAGTTCATTGCAGCGATGCCAGATGCTGTCGGCGGTTTTCTCAGAAAGCAGCGTATCGGTAATGCCGAAAGGCCGGCGCAATTCCAGGTGGGTCCAGTGATAAAGCGGGTTGCCGATGGTGTGCGGCACGGTGCGTGCCCAGGCATCAAATTTTTCACGATCGCTGGCGTTACCGGTACAGAACGCTTCAGCCACACCGTTGGCGCGCATTGCCCGCCATTTGTAGTGATCGCCCTTCAGCCAGATGTCATAAAGGTTAGCAAAACGATAGTTTTCGGCAATCTGCTGCGGCGGTAAGTGGCAATGATAGTCGAAAATCGGCTGATCCTTCGCGTAATCGTGATAGAGACGACGGGCGAATTCGCTATCCAGTAAAAAATCCTCGGTCATGAAACGTGACATACAAGCTTCCTCATCGACTGAACCACTGATGGCCCAAAGTTATCATACCAATTTTAGTCCGTTACGGATTTATTTGCGATCCTGCTCACATAAACGGCGGTCCCTGACTGCCGCTATGGACGTTTCTGTCGCCCGCAGCGCGCTAACTGGCTGTCATTACGCAGGTTTACAGTATCCCACAGTGCAGAAAGGGTTTTTGTGATGGCTCTCAACTTTTAAAGTTGTATAACAAGTTAGGCTCTCGCTCCATCATGAGGTCGTTAGAGACTCAGATAACGGCAAGGTCATAACAGGGTTGCTCACACAGAACCTGCGGGCGTGAGCAGAGCTGCATCACGTGCTGTCCCGCTCCAGATAACAACAGCGGCAAGACCGCATACAGAACTGGAAGAGGTAGAGGATGCGTAAGATCAAAGGGTTACGCTGGTACATGATTGGACTGGTGACGATCGGCACAGTGTTGGGGTATCTGACCCGTAACACCATTGCCGTGGCGGCTCCGACATTAATGTCAGAGCTGCATATCACCACGCAGCAGTACTCCTACATCATTGCGGCCTATTCAGCCTGCTACACGCTGATGCAACCGGTGGCAGGTTATGTGCTGGATCTTCTCGGCACCAAAGTCGGCTATGCCATGTTTGCCGTGTTGTGGGCAATATTCTGTGCCGCAACCGCGATGGCAGGCAGCTGGGGCGGCCTGGCTCTGGCACGTGGCGCCGTCGGTGCAGCTGAAGCAGCGATGATTCCGGCTGGACTGAAGGCAAGCAGTGAGTGGTTCCCGGCCAAAGAGCGTTCCGTCGCAGTGGGTTATTTTAATGTCGGTTCGTCTATCGGGGCGATGCTGGCTCCGCCGCTGGTGGTCTGGGCGATCGTGGCGCACAGCTGGCAGATGGCCTTTATCATGACCGGCGTACTGAGCATGGCCTGGGCGCTCTGCTGGCTGGTGTTTTACAAGCACCCGAAACAGCAGAAGAAGCTGAGCGATGAAGAGCGCGACTATATTCTCTCCGGTCAGGAAGCGCAGCATCAGACCGGCAACACCCGCAAAATGTCGGCCCTGCAGATTATCCGTAACCGCCAGTTCTGGGGCATTGCCCTGCCGCGTTTTCTGGCAGAACCGGCATGGGGTACGTTCAACGCCTGGATTCCGCTGTTCATGTTCAAGGTGTACGGCTTCAACCTGAAAGAGATTGCGATGTTCGCCTGGATGCCGATGCTGTTTGCGGATTTCGGCTGCATTCTGGGTGGCTATCTGCCGCCGCTGTTTCAGCGCTGGTTCGGCGTTAACCTGATCGTCTCCCGTAAGCTGGTGGTGACAATGGGTGCGGTGTTGATGATAGCGCCGGGCACCATCGGGCTGTTCACCAGTCCTTACGTCGCCATTGGTCTGCTGTGCGTCGGCGGGTTTGCGCATCAGGCCCTCTCTGGCGCGCTGATCACCCTGTCGTCAGACGTTTTTGGCCGCAACGAAGTTGCGACAGCTAATGGCTTAACCGGCATGGCCGCCTGGACCGCCAGCACCCTATTTGCGCTGGTTGTCGGCGCCCTGGCCGATACGCTGGGCTTCAGCCCGCTGTTTGCCGCACTTGCGGTATTTGATCTGCTGGGTGCCGTTGTTATCTGGACGGTCCTGAAAAATAAACCGATTTCAGAGCTGAATATGGAAGCGGTTATTCCGCAGGCCAGCGTTGTTCGCAGTTAATCTGCCGGGCTGGCTTATGTCAGCCCATTTCCTCGCACGCCCTGAAGTGGTATAACAACTTATCTGTCTGCTACCAGGATTGTGCTATGGACATCACTGAATCCCGTCGACTCTATCAACAGCTGGCCAGCGAGCTGAAAAGCCGCATTGAAACCGGAATCTATCCGGTGGGTGACAAACTGCCTGCTGAGCGCCTGATTGCCGAAGAGATGGAAGTGAGCCGCACCGTCGTCCGCGAAGCGATCATCATGCTGGAAGTGGAAGGCTATGTTGAGGTCCGTAAAGGTTCAGGCATTCACGTCATTGCCAGCCAGCAGCAGAATCGTATCACCGCCACCAGCAGCCAGCTGGAGTTTGCCACCTTTGGTCCGTTTGAATTACTTCAGGCGCGCCAGCTGATTGAGAGTAACGTGGCGGAATTCGCTGCCACCCAGGTAACGCGTCAGGACATTATCGATCTGATGGCGATACAGGAAAAAGCCCGCCAGGAGGATCACTTCCGCGACTCCGAGTGGGACATGCAGTTTCATGTGCGTATTGCGCAATCCACCCAGAACAGTGCCTTAGCCGCCATCGTTGAAAAAATGTGGCTGCATCGTCTGCACAATCCCTACTGGCTTAAACTTCACGAACATATCGACCAGCGCAGCATTCTCAGCTGGTGCGACGACCACGATCAGATTCTTAAAGCGCTGATGCGTAAAGATCCCGCCGCCAGCAAACTGGCGATGTGGCAACATCTGGAAAATACTAAACAGATGCTGTTTAACGCGACGGCGGATGATTTTGAATTTAACGTGGATCGTTACATGTTTGGTGAAAATCCGGTCATCCTGCCTGATGGGTCCAATAACGCCCGCTAAACGTGCCTGAAAACACCCTGAGATGGTCAGTTAATCTGCAATAGTGTCAGGTCATGTAAAGCTCCTTTTTACACGCCGTTTCACAAGGTAAAACTCCTGTTCGCCAGAGAGTTTTCCTGTCTCAGACAGGCGATTTTTGTTACAGTTATCGCCCTTTTATTACCCTTTGCGACAGGGTTTTATAAAGTCGCTGATTTAACAATCAATTCTGGAAGGATCCGGAAAACCCCGCCCAGGCTGCGCTCCTAAAATTTATAACGAAATGCCGGTCTGCGTTTAAGTCCCTGTGGGACATGTTTAACAATGATGTTCAGGAATGATTGATGGATATTTTGCAAGCGTTGCTGCATGCCCTGTGGCAACAGGACTATGAAACCCTCTCCGACCCCACGCTGGTATGGGCCATTTACGGCGTGCTGTTCATGATTTTGTTTTTAGAAAATGGCCTGCTTCCTGCCGCATTTCTGCCGGGTGACAGTCTGCTGATTCTGGTCGGCGTTCTGATTGCCAAAGGCACCATGAGTTTCCCATTAACGATTCTGGTTTTAACCACCGGAGCCAGCCTCGGCTGCTGGGTGAGCTACATTCAGGGCCGCTGGCTGGGCAATACGCCTACGGTACAGAAATGGCTTTCTCACCTTCCCGCCCAGTATCATCTGCGCGCGCACAGCATGTTCCACCGTCACGGCTTATCTGCCCTGTTGATTGGCCGCTTTATCGCCTTTGTGCGAACGCTGCTGCCGACCATCGCCGGGTTATCAGGCCTCAGCAATGCCCGCTTTCAGTTCTTCAACTGGGTGAGTGCTTTCCTCTGGGTGGTCATTCTGACCGTTATCGGCTTTGCGCTGGGTAAAACCCCCATTTTCCGTCGTTATGAAGATGAGATGATGTTCTTCCTGATGATGCTGCCACTGGCGCTACTGGTCTTTGGCCTGGTGGGATCGCTGGTCGTGTTATGGCGTAAGCGTCAGGCGAATCAGAACGGGAAAGCCGAGTAATGAAACTGCTGCAGGCTATTCCTAAACGGTGGATACCGTGGTTGATTGCTGGCGCGCTTGCGCTGACCGCGCTTTGTGTGGTTCCTCCTCTGATGCAGCACGAGACAGTGGTGCAGATTCGGGTTTCTCATGCTGGCGCAACGCTGCCTGATGGCTTTTATCTCTATCAGCAATTAAGCGCGCAGGGGATCCGTATCAAAAGCATCACGCCTGCGGGTGACGCACTGATCATTCATTTTGACAGTGAAGAGCAGAGCCTGGCCGCACAGAAGGTATTACGCCGCCTTCTGCCGCAGGGCTTTATCGTCGCTCAGCACGATCACGCTCAGCACCTCTCTCTGGCGTAATCTGACCCTCTCTTTGCTTTCAGACCGCCGCGAAAGGGTGCGGCGGTCTGAAAGGCTCTCTATCTCCCGGTCTTCTTTGAACTTTTTACTATCGATGTCTATGCTTAACCGAGAGTCGATTTTCAGCACCTGCAGGCATAATGCCTGACGCGTGATGACGAATCAGGTCGCAATGGAAGGTTCAGGACCGATGAAATATCAAGTATTGCTGGGCGTCGCGCTGCTTTCGCTGTCGGGTTCGCTGCTGGCAGCAGAATCGCTTTGTGAACAGAAAGAACAGGATATTCAGCGTGAAATCGGGATGGCGCAGAAGCATAACAACCAGCGCCGGGTTAACGGCCTGGAGCGTGCGCTGATCGAAGTCCGGGCTGATTGCAGCGATAAAAAGCTGGAAGCCGCCCATCTGGAAAGAATTAATGCTCAGAAGCAGAAAGTGGCTGAGCGTGAGCACGCACTCAGGGAAGAGCGTGAAGAGGGCCATGACAGGGAGAAGATTGCCAAACGACAACAAAAACTGGATGAAGCGCGCCGGGAGCTGAAAAAGTTACAGGCGGAGCCCTATTAATCGGAATTAACCAACTGATGTTAAAGGAGTATTTTATGTCTAAAGACACATCATCGGAACATTTGCGTGCTGAACTGAAAAACCTTGCCGACACCCTGGAAGAAGTGCTGAGCAGCAGCACCGAAAAATCCAAAGGCGAGCTGGATAAACTTCGCAGTAAAGCGCGTGATGCGCTGGACAGCTCACGTGAGCGTCTGGGCGAATCAGGCGAGCGCATCGCAGCGACTACGCGCGAAGCGGCGCAGAAAGCCGAAGGCTACGTGCGTGAGAATCCATGGCATGGTGTGGGTATCGGTGCAGCGATTGGCGTCGCACTCGGCATGCTCATTTCGCGTCGCTAACCATGGCCGACTCACAGCAGAACCACGGCCCGGCTAAAGGGGTCATTAACATCGGCCAGCGTATCGTTACCACGCTGGTTGGCATGGTTGAGACACGCGTTCGTCTGGCAGTGGTGGAACTGGAGCATGAGAAAGCGAATCTGATACAGATGCTGTTGATGATTGGCCTGACAATGCTGTTCACTGCATTTGGTCTGATGAGCCTGATGGTTCTGATCATCTGGGCAGTCGATGCACAATATCGTCTGATGGCGATTGGCATCACGACCGGTACGCTGTTTTTGCTGGCGGTTATTTTCGGGCTCTGGACGCTTCACAAATCACGTCAGTCCACGCTGTTGCGCCATACGCGCAAAGAGCTGGAAACAGACCGTAATTTGCTTGAGGACCAGCGCTGATGAGCCGCCGCGAGCGTGAAGAACGCATCCATGAACTGCTTAAGCATGTGCAGCAGCAGCGGCTGGATTTAAGCGCTGCGCGGCGTGACTGGCTGGAAGGCACCGCCCACTACGATCGCGGCTGGTTTACTTTCCTCAGCTTACGTCGCTATCTGGCCATTGGCAGCAGCGCGCTCGCCGTTTACTCCATTCGCAGTCCGAGCAAGCTGTTACGCTGGGCGAAGCGGGGATTCGGTGCCTGGAGCACCTGGCGCATGATCAAGTCTGCTCTTCCCCCGCGTTAATCCCGCTTAAAGCCGGTCCTGAAAAGGCCGGCTTTTCTTCTTCAGAATTTCTGAAGAACACTGACAGTATATCTCGCTTACAACCTTTCCACGCCGCGATTATCATCTCCAGCTATCAACCCAATGAATGCAGAACTGCTTTCAGCGGGCATAAACCCTGCGGGCAGTCTGCCCTGCATCCCTGATAGCGCTGGAGTAAATGATGAAAAAATTCGAAGACGTTGGTTTATTAGTGGCTCGTATCCTGATGCCAATCCTGTTCATTACGGCCGGCTGGGGCAAAATCACCGGTTATGCAGGTACTCAGCAATATATGGAAGCGATGGGCGTCCCTGGCTTTATGCTGCCATTGGTTATCCTGCTGGAGTTTGGCGGCGGTCTGGCGATTCTGTTTGGTTTCCTGACCCGTTTTACTGCCCTGTTCACTGCCGGCTTCACCATCCTGACCGCGTTTCTGTTTCACAGTAACTTCGCAGAAGGCGTAAACCAGCTGATGTTCATGAAGAACCTCTCTATCGCAGGTGGTTTCCTGATGTTAGGTCTGGTGGGCCCGGGTGCATACAGCCTTGATCGCCTGATCAGCAAAAGAAAACCACAGGCATCAATTGCGCGCTAATCTCACATAAAGCGTATTGCCACATATACTTAACAGGGCGGGGACATTTCCCCGCCCTGCTTGCATTGGAGCCATTATGGGACAGTTAATTGACGGTGTCTGGCATGACACCTGGTACGACACCAAATCTACCGGCGGACGTTTCAAGCGTTCAGAATCGGCTTTTCGCAACTGGGTAACGCCGGATGGCAGCGCCGGTCCGGTCGGTAAAGCGGGATTTGCCGCTGAGCGCGATCGCTATCATCTTTATGTCTCGCTGGCCTGCCCCTGGGCGCACCGCACGCTGCTGATGCGTCAGCTGAAAGGTCTGGACAGCATGATCGATGTCTCCGTGGTACATCCACTGATGCTGGAGAATGGCTGGACGTTCGATGACACCTTCCAGGATGCGACCGGCGATAAGCTCTACCAGAACGAGTTCCTTTATCAGCTCTATCTGCACGCCGACCCGCAATACAGTGGCCGCGTTACTGTGCCGGTATTGTGGGACAAGCAGCAGAACACCATCGTCAGCAATGAATCAGCGGATATCATCCGCATGTTCAACAGTGCGTTTGATGCGGTGGGCGCCCGTGCCGGTGACTACTATCCCGTTGCGCTGCGTGAAAAGATTGATGAGCTGAATGGCTGGATTTACGACACCGTGAATAACGGCGTCTATAAGTCGGGCTTCGCCACGTCGCAATCCGCGTACGATGAGGCCGTCACTGCGCTGTTCCATTCGCTGTCACGGCTGGAGCAGATCCTGGGCCAGCATCGCTATCTCACCGGCGATCAATTGACCGAAGCGGATCTACGTTTGTGGACCACGCTGGTGCGCTTTGATCCGGTCTATGTGACCCACTTCAAATGCGATCTTCACCGGATCGGTGACTACAGAAACCTCAGCGGTTTCCTGCGTGATATCTATCAGATGCCGGGCATTGCGGAGACGGTCAATCTGCCGCATATCCGTCATCACTACTACTGCAGCCACAAAACCATCAACCCGAGCGGCGTCATTTCGCTGGGCCCGGCGTTTGACTGGGATGAACCGCACGGCCGCGGTTAAATGTTGTTAGCGCCACAAAGCAAAAACCCCGCCGAAGCGGGGTTTATGGTAAAAAGTCGACGCTGACCGTTAAGCCGCGTTCTTTTCATAGAGAGCGTCGTGGACAGTCATTCATTGCTGCCTGCACCAGGCCCGCAAAAGCAAAAACCCCGCCGAGGCGGGGTTTCTGGTAAAAAGTCGAAGCTGACCGTTAAGCCGGGTTCTGTCGTGGACAGTCATTCATCTAGGCCAGCAATCGCTCACTGGCTCAAGCAGCCTACCCGGGTTCAGTACGGGCCGTACCTTGTGAACCCCTATTTGGCCTTGCTCCGGGTGGAGTTTACCGTGCCACGAACTGTTGCCAGTCGCGCGGTGCGCTCTTACCGCACCCTTTCACCCTTACCTGATCCCATTTCTGGGCCATCGGCGGTTTGCTCTCTGTTGCACTGGTCGTAGGCTTGCGCCTCCCAGGCGTTACCTGGCACCCTGCCCTATGGAGCCCGGACTTTCCTCCCCTCTGCCCGTCTCCCCACAAGTGAGGACGACGACAAAGCGGCGACTGTCTGGTCAGCTTCGGCGCGGGATAATAGGACATTCGCCGGCATTTGTCACGCCTCTTGCTGCTCCAGCGCATACTTATAGAGGGCATTTTTCTTCACGCTGTGGATCTCAGCGGTCAGCGCAGCGGCGCGCTTCAGTGGCAGCTCTTTTTGCAGCAGCGCCAGCGTACGCAGCGCATCGGCCGGTAACGCGTCTTCGTCATCGACCTTGTGCCCTTCAACAATCAGCACCATTTCACCTTTACGACGATTATCATCTTCTTTCACCCAGGCCAGCAGTTCGCCAACCGGTGCACCGTAAATTGACTCCCAGGTCTTGGTCAGCTCGCGCGCCAGCACGACGTAGCGTTCAGCCCCCAGCTCACTCACCATATCCTGCAGACTGTCGATCAGACGGTGGGTCGATTCATAAAAAATCAGCGTGCGTGGCTCCTGTACCAGCGCCCGCAGCGCATCGCAGCGGCCTTTGGTTTTGGCGGGCAGAAACCCTTCGTAACAGAAACGATCGGATGGCAGTCCTGCAGCACTTAACGCGGCAATGGCAGCACAGGCACCGGGCAGCGGCACCACACGAATACCCGCTTCACGGCAGCGACGCACCAGATGGTAGCCCGGATCGTTGATCAGCGGCGTGCCAGCATCGGAAACTAAGGCTATGCTTTGACCCTCCTGCAGCTTCGTTAATAGCAGTTCAGCCTTGTGCTGCTCGTTGTGGTCATGAAGTGAGAAGAGTCGCGCATTGATGGCGAAATGTTGTAGCAACAGCCCGGTATGACGTGTATCTTCCGCAGCGACCAGATCGACGCTCGAAAGCACCGTCAGCGCCCGCTGGGTGATATCACCCAAATTACCAATCGGGGTTGGAACGATGTAGAGCGTGCTGGCAGAAATCTCTGCCCGATCGAGTTGTTTCATTGTTTCATCCGAATTGCCGATTTAATATTGAGCATCTTGAAAAAAACATCACTGGATACAGTATGCTTCCTTCAAAAGTCGTTCGTCATAAAGCAGGACGCTTTCTGCCTGTCATTCTTGCTGGGCTGATTTTAGCCGCATGTAGCGGTCAGGGGCCGCAAACCTCAACCGTCAATATTCAGGGGCCAGTCACCGCCAGCTCCGCTTACTATCTGCAGCAAGCGCAGCAAAGCAGCGATGATAGCAAGACCGACTGGCAATTACTCGCAATCCGCGCCCTGTTGAAGGAAGGAAAGTATCCTGAGGCGACCCAGCAACTGAGCCAGTTGCCGCAGCAGCTCTCTGAGACTCAGCAACAGGAATCCCTGCTGCTGAAAGCGCAATTGCTGATTTCACAGCAGAAAACCAAAGAGGCTGAACCCCTGTTAGCACAGGTGAAAACCGGTTCGCTGTCGCAGGATCAGCTGGCGCGTTATTACAGCCTGCAGATCGCCAGCGCCCAGGGTCGCCCTTCACTCTCACTGCTGCGCACCTATATTGCGCAGGAGCCGCTGCTGAAAGGCACCGATCATCAGGCCAACATTGACGCCACCTGGCAGACACTGACGCAGATGTCGCCGCAGGAGGCCAGCAACCTGGTGATTAATGCCGACGAAAATGTGCTGCAGGGCTGGCTCGATCTGCTCGCGGTCTGGCGCGCCAACGCGCAGGATGCGGAGATGCTGAAGTCAGCTATCAAAGACTGGCAGACCCGCTATCCACAGAACCCGGCGGCCAAAACGCTGCCGACGCAGCTAAGCCAGATGCAGAACTACACCAAAGCCTCAACCAGCATCATCGCGCTGTTGCTGCCGCTGAACGGCCAGGCGCAGGTGTTCGCGAATGCGATTCAGAAAGGCTTTAACGACGCGAAGAACGGCGTCTCCGCACCGGTCGCTCAGCCTGCTGCTGCCCAGCCTGCCGCTGCAGATGCGACGGCCAGCACGCAACCTGCCGCTGCAGCGGGATCGGCTGCCGATCCCATCAGCGCGCCGCAGCAGTCTGCTGACACCACAACCCAACCTCAGTCACAGCCCCAGTCTCAGCCTGCTACTGCCGCACCGGCCAGCAACGCCCAGATCAAAGTCTATGACACCAGCAGCCAGCCTATTGAGCAGGTCATGCAGCAGGCTCAGCAGGATGGCGCGACTATCGTGGTCGGCCCGCTGCTGAAGAGCAACGTTGAAAAGGTCGCCAACAGCCAGACGCCACTGAATGTGCTTGCGCTCAATGAGCCGGAGAAGATCCAGAACCATCCGAATATCTGCTACTTTGCGCTTTCTCCTGAAGACGAAGCGCGCGATGCCGCGCACCATATCTGGGATCAGGGCAAACGCCAGCCGCTGTTGCTGGTGCCGCGCAGCGGACTGGGCGATCGCGTCACCAACGCTTTTGCTCAGGAGTGGCAGAAACTGGGTGGCAGCACCGTCATGCAGCAGCGATTTGGCTCGACATCTGAGCTGAAACAGGGCATCAACAGCGGTGCGGGCATCAGCTTATCGGGTACGCCGGTGAACGCTGCACCTGCTGAGCCGCAGGGTGTTTCGATTGCGGGCCTGACCATTCCGGCACCGCAACAGAGCACGCCAGATGTGGTCAGCACCAGCAGCGGTGGCGGCGTCGATGCGGTCTACATCGTCTCCACGCAGGATGAACTGCAGCTGATCAAGCCTATGATTGCCATGCGCACCGGCAGCCGCAGCAACATTTCGCTGTATGCCAGCTCGCGCAGCGCGCAGGCGGGTGCCGGCCCGGACTTCCGTCTGGAAATGGATGGCCTGCAGTTCAGCGATATTCCGCTGCTCTCCGGCAGCAACCCTGGCCTGATGCAGCAGACCTCAAAGTCATTCAATAATGACTACTCGCTGGTGCGTCTCTATGCCATGGGTATAGATGCCTGGACGCTGGCGAATCACTTCAACCAGATGCGTCAGTCTCCTGGCTTTACGCTGGATGGCAATACCGGCAAGCTCAGCGCCGACACGGATTGTGTGATCAACAGGAAGTTGACATGGAACCAGTATCGTCGGGGCGAAATCGCACCGGCCAACTAAATCGCCGTCAGATTGGTGCCGGGCATGAAGAAGATGCCCGGCGCTATCTGGAGCAGGCTGGCCTGATATGGGTCGCCAGCAATGTTCACTTTCGCAATGGTGAACTTGACCTGATTATGCGTGACGGGCACTGTTGGGTGTTTGTTGAAGTCCGCTACCGGCGCGATGCGCGTTACGGTGGCGCACTTGCCAGCGTTACCCGGAATAAACAACAAAAGCTGCTGCGCGCTGCCGCTCTCTGGCTGGCGCAACGCGGCGGCAGTTTTGAAACAGTGAATTGCCGTTTCGACATCATCGCCATTACCGGCACGGCGCTCGAGTGGCTGCCGAATGCCTTTAATGCAGACGTTTAGAACCAGGTGGTCGTGTGCAGGAAAGAATTAAAGCGTGTTTTACCGAAAGTATTCAAACCCAGATTGCCGCAGCCGAGGCGTTGCCCGATGCTATCTCGCGCGCGGCCATGACGCTGGTGCAGTCGCTACTGAATGGCAATAAAATCCTGAGCTGTGGTAACGGTGCTTCATCTGCCAATGCCCAGCACTTCGCCGCCAGCATGATCAACCGTTTTGAGACCGAACGCCCCAGCTTACCGGCGCTGGCCTTAAGTGCCGACAACGTGATGCTGACCGCGATTGGTAACGACCGTCTGCATGATGAAATCTATGCCAAGCAGGTACGTGCACTGGGACACGCAGGCGATGTGTTACTGGCTATCTCAACCCGGGGCAACACCCGCGACATCGTTAAGGCGGTAGAAGCGGCGGTAACACGCGATATGACTATCGTTGCGCTTACCGGGTATGATGGCGGAGAGCTCGCCGGACTGCTGGGTCCGCAGGATGTGGAAATCCGCATTCCGTCGCACCGCAGCGCCCGTATTCAGGAGATGCATATGCTCACCGTTAATTGCTTATGCGATCTGATCGATAACACTCTCTTTCCCCATCAGGAATGACCGAAGGAGCACGAATGAAAGCATTGAATGCTATAGCTATTCTGTTAACCGCCATGCTGCTGCAGGGCTGCGTTGCGGTTGTGGCTGGCGGCGCAGCGGTTGCCACCAAAACGGCGACCGATCCCCGCTCGGTAGGGACGCAGGTTGATGACGGCACCCTGGAGCTGCGCGTCACTAACGCGCTGGCGAAAGATCAGCAGATTAAAACCGATGCCCGCGTCATCGCCACGGCTTATCAGGGCAAAGTGCTGCTGACCGGCCAGGCACCTTCGCAGGAGATCGCCAATCGTGCCAAACAAATCACCATGGGCGTTGATGGCGCAACCGAGGTCTACAACGAGATCCGCATCGGCCAGAAAGTGACGCTGGGCACCACGTCCTCAGATACCTGGATCACCACCAAAATCCGCTCGCAGCTGCTGGGCAGCGATCAGGTGAAATCCTCCAACGTGAAGGTGACGACCGAGAATGGCGAAGTGTTCCTGCTGGGTCTGGTGACGCAACAGGAAGCGCAGGCCGCGGCCGATGTTGCCAGCCGCGTCAGTGGCGTGAAGCACGTCACCACCGCCTTTACCATGCTGAAGTAACCGATAAAAACGCAAAAAGGCGGCCCTGGCCGCCTTTTTTATTGCTTTTTTTTCAGACCGTTTCAGACCGGAATGTCGATCACCAGCGCGCGGGTCGCGGTTTTTGCAGTCAGCTGCAACTGCTTCTCTTCCTGCAAAAAGGCACCATCGCCACAGCCCAGCTTCTCCTGATGATCCGTGCCGGACATCGCCTCCAGCGAACCGTGAATCGACTGCAGGTAGGCTCGTGGCCCCTGTATCGGCAGCGAGTAATGTTCGCCCGGTGCCAGCTCGACCTGATGGATCCACACCTGCTGACGCAGTTGCAGGCTGTCGTCCACGCCATCCGGCGAAGCAATCAACTGAGACACGCGGCCATCTGTGAGGACTATTTTCTGCATCCGCGGATTTTCGCGCTCTGGACAGGCGGCCAGCCAGAGCTGCATGCGCGTCAGCGGGCGATCTTTGCTCAGGTTAATTTCGGTGTAACTCACTCCGGGCTGAGCAGAGAGCAGCAGCGCTTCCCCTTCCCGCACGCTGATCGTGTTGCCTTCACTGTCGCGGTATTCGGCTTCACCCTGCAGCACGATGTTCAGCACATCGACCTGAGGATAAGTGCGCGGCTGAAAAGCGGCACCCGGTGCCAGCACTTCCTGGTTCAGTACGCGCAGCGACGCGTAACCCATCAGTTTGGGATCAAAATAGTGGCCAAAAGAGAAACTGTAGCGGCCCTGTAACCAGCCGAAATCGGCCTGACCACAGGCGGACGCACTGCGTGTCGTTATCATTATTTACCTCCGGCATCCGGTGACGAGGATCGGCCACGGACTTTATGCACCTATGGTAAAAGTCTGGACGCCGGATTGTTAGCCAGTTAATCTGCCCGGCATGTTCAAATTTCCTGACAGAGAACCGGGATGGCTAAAGAGCGTGCGTTAACCCTTGAATCGTTACGCGTTATGGATGCGATTGATCGGCGTGGCAGTTTTGCAGCAGCCGCAGATGAACTGGGGCGCGTGCCTTCCGCCCTCAGCTACACCATGCAGAAGCTGGAAGAGGAGCTGGATGTGGTGCTGTTTGACCGCTCCGGTCACCGTACCAAATTTACCAACGTGGGACGCATGCTGCTGGAGCGTGGCCGGGTACTGCTGGAAGCGGCCGACAAGCTCACCACCGATGCGGAAGCGCTGGCGCGTGGCTGGGAAACCCATCTGACCATTGTTACCGAAGCGCTGGTGCCCATTGATGCACTGTTTCCGCTGGTGACCCGTCTGGCCGACAAAGCCAACACGCAGTTTTCGCTGGTGACGGAAGTGCTGGCGGGCGCATGGGAAAGACTGGAACAGGGCCGCGCCGATATCGTGATTGCCCCCGATATGCACTTCCGCGCCTCTACCGAGATCAACACCCGCAAGCTCTACACCATGATGAGCGTCTACGTCGCCAGTGCGGATCACCCGATTCATAACGAGCCGGAACCGCAGTCTGAAGTGACGCGGGTGAAATACCGTGGCATTGCGGTTGCGGATACCGCACGTGAGCGTCCGGTGCTGACCGTGCAGTTGCTGGATAAGCAGCAGCGCCTGACCGTGAGCAGTATGGACGACAAGCGCCGTGCGCTGCTGGCGGGCCTGGGCGTGGCAACCATGCCCTATTCATTAGTCGAGCAGGATATTGCCGAAGGTCGCCTGCGGGTAGTGAGTCCGGAGTATACCCGCGAGGTCGATATTATTATGGCGTGGCGGCGTGACAGCATGGGCGAAGCCAAATCCTGGTGTCTGCGCGAGATCCCGCGCCTGCTGGCGAAGAAAAACTAAGTATCATGGTTTCAGGGCGAAGCTAAGACCGGCTCAGGCAATCCATCGCCACCGCCCTGAAGCTGTTGAAATCACTGCTGTCCCGCAGGCGGGTCATCGCCCGTTCACGCAGGAAGGTCACAAACAGATCGTATATCGCCATTGCCTCTTCATACTCACTTTTGCTGATGGCCAGCAGGAAGATGACATAGGCGGTATCGTCGCCCCACGCGATGCCGTGCGGTGCCAGCACGGTATAAACCACGGTTTTCTTTGCCAGCAGTCCCAGCGAGTGCGGCAGTGCGATCCCTTCGCCCAGCATGGTGCTGACAATCGCTTCACGCTCTTCAACCGACGGATAGAACGCCGCATCCACAAAGCCTTCCTCCTGCAGCTGATCGCACAGCTGACGAAACAGTTCAGACTGGGTCATCGGCCTGTCAACAATATGAAAATGCTGGGCATCAAAAAATTTCGCCAACATGTAGGGCCGCGTCCGGTCGACCAGCACCAGCTTGCCAATCTGCTCCAGCTGAAAACCGGTGGGAAACGGTGACATCACCACCACCGGTTTCTCTTTTTCACTGAGCCGGATGGTCGAGATAACAAAATCTTCGTCGATACGGCTGCGCGCCTCATATTCGCGCTGTGACAGGCGCGCCGTGACCTGTAACTGCGGGTATTTACGCAGCAGCATTGCCTCAATCATGCGCAGCGTAGAGTTACCGCTGTCGCACACCAGCAGCACCTGCGGATGGCGCTGATAGCCGACGTCATAGTGGCGTTCCAGCCCGACGCCAATATGCAGAACCAGAAAGCCGATCTCATTCTCGGAGATAACATACGGGGTATATTTCCCCCAGCTGGTTACCGCCGCTAAGGTGACGTCGTAGGCCATCGGATAGTGCTGCTTGATGTTGCTGAGCAGCGGGTTGGGAATGTGGATCTGATAGCGCACCCGGGTAATCATGGTTTTGATGTGGGTGAGCAGATCGGCACGCAGCTGCTGATCGTTTTGCAGATTGAAGTTGTAGTGCGTGTTGATAAAGCTGAGCAGGTAATCCACTAAAGCGTCGGCGTCATCGGCATTAATAGCGCTGGGGGCGATCGCCTGAATGCGCCGCGCCGCAATATTGACCCGCAGCCAGTTCTCTTCCGCTGGTGAAATCGGTTTGCTGACCAGCGGGCGCATCAGATTAATCAGCTGATGTGCCGCTTCACGCACCTCATCACCAATCTCCTCGGCTCCCGGATCGTTTAGCGGATAGCCTTCACTGATGCGACGCACCGCCACGGCGCAGTAAAGCCGCAGATAGCGCTCGCCCTCATCGCTGAGGCGAATATTGTGCTGGGCAAAGCAGTTTTGCAGCAGCGGGCGCAGCGTCTCCAGCATGCCGCTGTTGAGCGCTTCAATCGTCAGCAGCGGACTCTCCGGCTGCGCCTGATCGATTTGCCATAACAGATCGGTCAGGCAGGTCCGAATCGCCACTTCGCTGCCGAACAGCTTCATGCCGTAGTGTGGCTTGCTTTCAATAGTGAGGTGATAGCGCCCCAGCCATTCGCGGACTTCTGCCATATCATTCTGCAGGGTGGCGCGGCTGACAAACCACTCTTCGGCCAGCTCTTCAAGTTTTAGCGAATAGGCCGCAGTGAGAAAGCGGGTCAGCAGGTAGCGAACCCGGTCTGGCGAGCTGCGTGGCACCCGCAGCGGCGACGCGGTGTGCTGCTGCAGATGCTGAAAGCGCTGAGCATCCTCAATCTTCAGCTGATAGCCCGCGCCACGGCTCAGGATAAACTGCGCGCCATGCTCTGCCAGCAGCGCATTCAGCGCCGTGATATCGGTGCGCACGGTGCGGGTCGAGACGGCAAAACGCCGCGCCAGCTCATCCTGAGGCAGCGTTTCGTTTTGCAGGGCATCGAACAGTTGCGCGAGGCGCTGATTGGGAAATCTCACAAGCGTTACCTGTTTGCAGACAGAAAGTGGGAACATCAGCCTACGGCGATCGTCACACAACGTCCATGTTGCGCGATCGGCCTGCTGCAGGCTGATCGTGTCGATCTCTACGCCAGTAGCGTTTTACAGATAGCCAGTAGCTGCTGCACATCTTCGATGCGGGTTTCTCCGCTGGCTTTGTCGATGATCGAACTGTAGACGTGCGGGATCACTTTGCTGACGCCGGACTCCAGCGCAATGCGCACGATCTCGCCGAAATTCTCCAGATCGATACCGCCGGTGGGCTCCAGCCAGAAATCGAGTTTTGCACAGGCTTCCGCCACGGCGCGATACTCACCCACCGCCTGCAGACCGCCCATCGGGAAATATTTCACCGAGCTGCCGCCCATATCCTGCAGCATCGCAATCGCCGTTTCGATAGGCACGATCCCGTCCTGCTGTTTTGCGCTGCGCGGTCCGGTAGAGATTTTCACCTGACCCGGCGTGCCGGTGGGCGAGATCAGACCGTTCACGATGGTCTGTGACTGGCCCAGCAGCGCACGACTGGTGGCGACGCCGGTAAAGACCTGGTTCACATGCTGCGGTTGCAGCACCGCGGAGATCTCACTCACCATCTGTGACTGTTCAGGATCACCCGCACCCAGCCCCACCGACAGCGCATTATCAATCAGCGCAGCATACTCGCGCATATCAGCGATAGCGGCGTCATTGCTGGCGTAGTTTTTTGACAGCACGCCGACCAGCACGTGCCCTTCTGCTGCCTGCCAGATGGCGCGGGCGTTCTCTTTTGATCCCGCCAGGACGTTAAGGCAGATACGATCCTGATAAAAGTTGGGGGTCAGCGTCATGCGTGTTTCTCTCCGTTTAACAGTGCCTGAATGCGGGTAAAAATAGTGTTCAGTTGATCGGCGCTGACGCTGCGCACGTCTGCTTCAATGATCCCCTCGTTAGCTTTGTAGCCACGGAAGTAGATCGCGACGTCGCCCTTTTTCAGCGCCTGCACCAGATCGCCAGTGCGCTGCTGGATCGCAGCTTCGTCAAAGGCGATCTCCGCGCGGGCGATATCACGTCCGGCGGCATCCCACACGATACGAGCCGTCACGCCATTCAGGCCATTGAGCTGCTCAATAAACGGCGTCATTTTTTCCACCATCTGCGCACCGCTGATTTTTGGCTGCGTCAGATAGTTTTCGATTGCCTGGGTCAGCCCCAGAATCCCCTCTTTGCCCACTTTCATTGCGCGGCCAATGCCGTTGGTCTGGCGTTTGACCCACTCAACGTAGTGGTGTCTGCCAATCACCAGCCCGCTGGTCGGCCCTTCAATCGCTTTTGCGCCGCTGTAGATCACCAGATCGGCACCCGCCTGGTAGTAGCACTGCAGATCCTCTTCCGCGGCTGCATCGACGATCAGCGGTACACCATGCTCACGCGCAACCGCCGCGGCCTGCGCCACATCGAGATGGCTCTTCTGCACGCAGTGATGCGATTTCACATAGAGGATTGCTGCGGTCTGTGGCGTGATCGCCGCAGCCAGCTGGGCAGGTGAGCACTCGTTGCTGTAACCCGCTTCCACCAGTTGCCCGCCACCCAGCGCCACCATGCTGCCGACCGGGGCGCCATAGTTCACGTTGTGCCCTTTCGGCACCACAATCTGGTGCGGGATGGTCAGCGGTGCGGCGTGCAGGTTATCCACCAGCCAGTCATTGTCTTTCACTATCACCGCCGCCACGCACTGGGCTATGCCTGCGGAGGCGCAGGAGACCACCAGCGCGTTCTCCACCTTCAGCAGACCGGCGATATAAGCACCGGTCTTATCCACCAGATCTTTCATTTCAAAGTAGTGGTCGAGGCCGTACTTCACCGTATCGATCACGTCACTCGACGGCGTAGAGACGCCGAGGATCGTCATACGGCCAGAGGCGTTAATTACCGGCTTCAGGCCATACTTTTCATATACCGAGGTCATGCGCTATTCCTTCTTCTGTCGCGATCCACGTACCAGCGACCACGGCCGCCAGCGGAACCAGATGCTTCTCACCGGCGACCTGTTCACCTTCTGAATCGATGAAGGGCCGGGTTTCCTCTTTGACGCTAAAAACAGTCAGGTCGGCGTTATAGCCCACTTTCAACTGGCCTTTACGCAGCAGGCGCAGTCCTGCGGCCGCATTGACCGTCACGCAGTCGATTACCTGCGGCAGCGTCATGCCGACGCTGAAGAATTTCGACATCACATGCGCCAGGCTGTGAACCGGCCCGGTCAGGCGATTACGGCAGTAGATGTCAGAGCTGATGGTGTCGGGCAGAATGCCCTGCGCAATCGCCACGCGGGCGACCTCGAAGCTGAAGCTGGCGCTGCCGTGGCCAACATCGAGTTTTACGCCACGTGCGATGGCATGTTTTACCGCCGCTTTGAGTTCACCCTGCGGCGTCAGAATGCGGTTGGGTTTGCCATTAAAGCAGTGCGTGATGATGTCGCCCGTGGTCAGCAGATCCGCAATCTGGTCGAGATTGGGTGGATTATTGCCAATGTGAACCATCAGCGGCAGACCGCCGCTCTCCTGCTGGATCGCTTTGGCTTTGATCAGCGGCTGGACGCCGTTCTGACCGACCACGCTGCTGCTGATGCGCGCCTTGAGGCCGACAATAAAATCGGGCAGTCGCGCCACGGCCTGCTGCACCGCCTCGCCATCGATCTGCGTCATATCGGCCAGCTCATTCTGAGTGACGATGCCGGTGCGGGCGATATTGATCAGCGCATAGACCTGGGTCTGCGCCGCGCGCGTCAGCTGGTAGAAGTCATCGATGTGTTCTGCGCCGGTGCTGCCCGCATCGACCACCGTGGTGACGCCATGCGCCACGCCAATCGCGTCCGCTTCATCATGGTAAATCGGTGATTTGGGATAGCAGTGAACGTGGGAGTCGATCCAGCCCGCGCTGAGGTAGTAGCGGCCCGCCAGATCGCGCTCACGCGGTGCGCTGCCCTGCACCTTGCCGATGGCAGCAATGCGGCCATCCTGCAACGCAATATCGACCACCTGCTCATCGCTGAGGCGCGCATTGCGGATAATCAAGTCGTACATGGTTTCTCCTTAACGGCAGCCCGCTGCCGGGCTGCCGGTGAGATCAGAGAGCAATCGGGAACAGCGCACCCAGGATCATCGCGCCGAGGATGGCACCGCCGGTAATCGGCTTGTTCCAGAGATAGAACAGCAGCGCACCCAGCAGCGAGCCCAGACCAATCGGAATGGAGGCCGCCATGGCGGACAGGATGATCAGCGGCCCCAGAAAGCGGCCTGAAGCATTACCTGCACCCATCATCACGTCTGCGCCGTAGGTGGAGTCGCTCTGATTGATGGTGAATTTACGCGCCAGAATGATCAGGTAGCCAATCGCCACGCCAATCACCAGGCCCGTCGCCAGCGAAGCTGCGAAGTTCGCCACGGGGAAGATGATGCCCGCCCCCAGCAGCAGTGCCGGCACACCCAGCCCGACCCCGGTCTGGATCGCGCCGCCGATATCCAGAATACCCACCAGCGAGCCTTCAATAATGCGGGCAAACAGGAAGCTGGCACCAAAGGCGGCGACCGCGCCGTAGACGCCGGTTTCCATTCCGGCGCGCAGCATCGAGACAAACGCCACTTCGTTAAACGCGCCAATGCCATAGAGGTAATACATGTGTGTCCCGGCGAAAACGCCCGAGGAGAGCAGGCCAACAAAGATCGGGAAAGACCAGTCGGCGTACCAGAAGCCTTTATTTTCGTTCATCGCATCGCCTCTTATTTGCCGCTGACTGAGTTGTGGATCATGTCGAGCCAGCCTGGAATGCCGAGCTGGAAGGACTGCAGCAGCTTCATGTCGAAACCGCGGAAGAAGCCGCTCAGCACAAACAGCAGCACAATGGCGGTCATCATTACTTTGGTGACCCGGTTCCAGCCGCTCTCTTCCACGCCTTTACCGATCAGGATCCCCAGCACCAGGCCTGGTACGGCGTTGCCCATGATCAGCTGCGCCAGACCGCCAAAAATGGTGGCCCAGAAGCCTGATTTTTTGCCTGCATCGATCGCCGCCAGCCAGAAGATGACCGGCATGACGGTGTTCACCAGCAGGTTTGCGGCGGGCACCAGCACTTTGACCGCCGTCACCTGCAGCGCAGCCGGCACAGCAGAGGCGGTAGAGTTGAGGAATGCGACCACGATCATGCCGATGATGCCGCAGGCGATGGCCATTTTTTTCGGATCGTGCAGCGTCTCCGCCACATTACGATTCTTCACCATCAGGGCAGCCGCACCCCAGTTTGGAATGATGCGATGGTCCACATCCTGCGTGAATGAACCGGCTGCGACAGACGATGCCCAGGCATTGAAAAAGAAGCCAAGACCAAAGGAGAAATGAGATGCCGGATCGCCTTCACACGAGTTCAGCTCACCCAGCGTACGAAACGCCCCCATGCCCTGGGTGGTGGGCGCGTGGAACATACGTGCAGCCCCCGCGCCAACGCCGACGCCTACCAGGCCCCCAATGATCAACGACTTAAACAAAATGATTAAAAACATGTTGCTGTACCTTGTTGTCGTTTTTACCCGCCCTATCCGCGCCGCCGCATCGCCCCGGCCTGACCGCCGCGCTATCGCTACAGCAGTGGAATGGGCAAACGGCGGGCTGATGTAAACAGGTTCTGTTTTATGATGCCGCCGTGAACGTCACCTGTTCGGTGTCGAAAACGGTGACGCTGACGGTGATCTCCAGCGTCACGCTGAAGCTCCGCCGTTGGCGCGCCAGAAAGAAAAAGAGAAACTTCTCGGTTCTGACGCTCTCCTGCGCGCGCAGCACCCGGACATCCTGAGGTTCGATGCGCAGCAGAATTTTTTGCGTCGCGCGCAGAACCTGGTTCTGCACACGACTCAGGGCATCGGCAAAGGCTTTCGCTTTGGTGTCGCCTTTGCCCTCAACCGTCACCTGGGTAACGTAGTGTTCTTTCATAATCAGCTGCCGTGCTTCTTATTCCAGGCCTGCACCAGCCGTTCGCCTAACTCTTCTTTATCCATAAAGCCGAAGCCCAGCACCGTGGCGCCTTCATTGATGGCGGTGACGCCTTCGTCAACAGAACGCATGCCGTGTTTGGCTTTGTAGCCATATTTGTTCTGCGCGGTGATAGCACCCGCGCCGCCGCTGCCGCAGAACGAGATGCCGAAATCGGCGTTTTCTGCCTTCATCACGTCACCCAGCTTCATGTCAGCGGCCACGCCTGGCACCACGACAGCACGACCACCCGCTTTCTCGATGCCCGCCGCCACTTTCTGGCCCTTACCTAAACGATCGCCAATCACTACTGTTACCATGGTGTGTTCCTCTTCAGTTATTTGATCGCGCGACTTCAATATGCACAGACAGCAGCCAGGCCTCTTCGCGGGGGAGATTGCCGAACAGGTCGACGACCTGCTGCGCCAGCGCGACCGTTTCAGGCGGAATATCCTCAAACAGCTCCGCTTCCACTTCCGGCAGCGGCTCCCCGCTCAGCGAACGTGACGCCATGGCCCCGACATGCGATTGCAGCATCTGCTGCTGGACCGCGTTGGGCTGAATGCCATGCTGCTGATAGATCGCCGCAATCTGCGTCATCACGCTGTCAGCCAGCTGTTGCACTTTCTCCGGTGGCGCTTCATACACCGGGACGCCGTTATTGCTCACCTTGCTACTCCTGTTAAACCGGATAATTCGCGTTAGAAATAAATTAGCGGTCATCACCCCGGCTGTGGAGAGGCAACATTTCCAGCAGTAAGTGGAAATTGAAGTGAAGGTTGTGCGTCAGATCGCAGGCTGCACGCTTAGTGCGATATGCGTCGCAAAATGCGCAAAATGATGCCATTAGCCTCGCAAGGCGGTGATGTTGTGCGGCAGCCAGACTGCCGGGCGATGGTTTACGGTGCGGTGATAAGCAGAAGTGATGGTAAAAACCGCCGGTCGGGCTGACCGGCGGTCGGATTAGCGGAATTTCTTATGGTTGGTATTACGGATGTCATCAAATTTAGCGGCTTCGCGCTTTGCGCCGTCCACGTTGTTAGCTTTCGCCAGCGCGCTGACCACGTCAATCTGTGCGATAAGTGAGTCAAGGCCCGCGTGGTAGTCTTTGATCTGCGCACTGTCAGCAGGCTGACCTTCCAGCTTATCGGGCGTCGACTTTTTGGCATCCTGCGCCGCGGTTCGCATTTTGGTTAACGCCTGCTGCATCTCCTGCGCACTGTCCGTTTTCTTAACGATTTTCAGATTCGCATTGAGCGTGTCCATATCCTGCTCCAGATCTGCCGCATAGAGGCTGACGCTGGAGAACAACAGAGAAGCCGACAACATTGCAATCACATGCTTACGCATCATTACTTCCTTTTTATTGTGATGAAAAAAAAGCAGCCAACCGGCTGCTTCAGGAATTCATCTTTATTGTCCCGCTATCTTCATCTCAGGCAGTAACACGGAACCGCACTGGATATTACTGCGGGTTTCAATATCGTCACCGATGGTCACCATGTTGTGCCACATCTCTTTAAGATTGCCGGCAATGGTGACTTCGCTGACCGGGTACTGAATGACGCCATTCTCAACCCAGAAACCGGCTGCACCGCGTGAGTAGTCACCGGTAATGGCGCTGACGCCCTGGCCCATCAGCTCGGTCACCACTAATCCGGTTCCCATCTGCTTCAGCAGGTCGTCAAAGCTGTGGCCCTGACCCGCAATGCGCCAGTTATGAATACCACCAGCATGACCGGTGCTGGTCAGACCCAGTTTACGGGCGGAATAGCTGGTCAGCAGCCAGGTCTGCAATACGCCATCTTTGATGATGTCGCGCGCCTGAGTCCGCACCCCTTCGCTGTCGAACGGCGTAGAGGCGAGCCCTTTCAGCAGGTGTGGCTGTTCACTGATGGTGAGCCACTCCGGCAGAATCTGCTGACCCATTGAATCCAGCAGGAAAGTCGATTTACGGTAAACGCTGCTGCCGCTGATCGCACCAACCAGATGACCAAACAAGCCGGTCGCCACTTCAGCGGCAAAAATTACCGGGGCTTTCATGGTCGGCAGTTTACGCGGGGCCAGACGGGATAGCGTACGGCGCGCACACTCGGCTCCTACCCACTCCGGGCTTTTCAAATCTTCAAATGCACGGCCAATGGTATAGGCGTAGTCGCGCTCCATGTTGCCATCCTGCTCAGCGATGACGCAGCTGGAGAGCGAATGGCGGCTTGAGCAGTAGCTCTGCAACATTCCGTGGCTGTTGCCAAAGACTTTAATGCCGACGTGGCTGTTGAAACTGCCGCCTTCGGTGTTGGTAATTCGCTTGTCGGCACGCAGTGACGCCTGCTCCGCCTGCGCGGCCAGTTCAATGGCGCGGTCAGCGTCAATTTCCCACGGATGGTAAAGATCCAGATCCGGCGCATCATAGGCCAGCAGCTCTGCGTCGGCCAGACCGGCAAACGGATCGGGCGAGGTGTAGCGGGCAATATCAATCGCCGCCTGCACGGTACGTTTGATCGCATCCGGGCTGAGGTCGGTCGATGAGGCACTGCCTTTACGATTCTGATGATAAACGGTGATGCCCAGCGCACCGTCGCTGTTAAATTCAACGTTTTCCACTTCGCCATAACGGGTGCTGACCCCGATGCCGGTGGTCTTACTGACAGCCACTTCCGCGCTGTCAGTGCTTGCTTTAGCCAGTTCAAGTGCCTGCGCAATGGCCTGCTCCAGTACTTTTCGCTGTTCTGCAACCTGAGTAGATACGTTCATCGACCTGCCGTCTAATCTTATGTGTGAATGATTTGAGTCTATCAGAGTCAGAGAACAATTTCGCAGTCACCCGATAAACTGGTAGGATTAGCCTCTTTTTTTTGGGAGCCCGGAAATGACCAGACAGCCCGATGAGTGGCTCGACGATGTGCCAGATAATGACGAAGAAGAAGATGAAGAGATTATCTGGGTCAGTAAGAGTGAAATTAAACGCGATGCAGAAGAGTTAAAGCGCCTGGGAGCCGAACTGGTTGATCTGGGTAAAAACTCGCTGGATAAAATCCCGCTGGATGAGCGCCTGCGCACCGAGATCGAACTGGCACAGCGCATCAAGAAAGAGGGTCGCCGCCGTCAGCTGCAGCTGATCGGTAAACTGCTGCGCAGCATTGATGTGGAGCCTATCCGCATTGCGCTGGATAAGCTCAAGAATCGCCATAACCAGCAGGTTGCGCTGTTCCATAAACTGGAAATGCTGCGCGATCGTCTGATTGAGCAAGGTGATGAGGCGATGAGCGACGTGATTGCGCTTTATCCCGATGCCGATCGTCAGCAGTTACGCAGTATGATCCGTAATGCGCAGAAAGAGAAAGCGGGCAACAAGCCGCCGAAGTCTGCCCGTCAGATTTTCCAGTATCTGCGTGAGCTGGCCGAAGCGCAGTAATGCCATGGCGGGCAGTCTCGCCCGCCTCCCGGCAGCACTTACCGATAGATATAGAGAATACCGGTGCGCAGCCGCAACTGGCGTTCGCTCGATGTAGCAGAACGTCCGATATCGCCAAAGGTGACGTAAGGCACCCAGACGCGATCGTTGCCAAGCGCATAATCGAACTGTAACTCCTGTTCATAGTCATCATGTTTATTAGCAAACAGTTTCGCATCCGCGTGCTTATACACCAGCTTATAGGTAGTGGTGAGGCGATCGGTTTTATTCCGCAGATAGAGATCAAAACGGTTAGCCGTGCGATGCCGGTCAGTATCGCAATAATCAATACCTCCGGTGCGGCAGTGATCGTCATGGGCATAATCGGTCAGTTCAAGGCGATATAATCCGCCAACAGACCAGCGGTCATTAATTTTATACCAGGGTTCCACACCAAACTTCCATTCGGTGCGCGAGGAGTTAAATTCCGGCTGAATAAAAGGCGATAGCGTCCAGTTCCCCCAGTACCAGGACTTCAGAAAGGTGACTTCCACCACATTTAACACGGTGTCGTTATAATATTTATCTTTTGGATCTGCGCCACCGGTTTTAAATTTGGTTTCGACGCCAAGAAACATATTATCCGGCAGTGTGGTACTCAGCCCCAGCTTGTCATAGTGCGTGCGGTCGCGAAGACGGTACTCGTGCCGGTAATCCACCGTAGCCGTTGCCAGCGCTGCCGCCGAAGTGCATAACAGCGTGACGCCCAGAGCTAATGATCGTGCTGTACTTTTTCCCATAAAAATGTCCTTATTCTCAGTAATAAGGGCAATGAATTATCCGAATTCATTTAACCCAAATTTAACTTATATTTAAACCCTGTATTAATATAAGATGCCACATAAAGAAAACCTGTTAATTGTTTCTTTAATCTCAATCCTTCTGATTATTATTTATTTCTCAGCTGCAACAGAGACGATGCTAAAAATAACCGGCAGGTGTGGCCTTTCTGTTTCAGACACTAATAAAGAAAATATGGCAACTGAAGGAAGAGTGAGCAGATCGGATTCAAACTATGCGGGATTTATTCAGGAAATAATATTAACGGCAATAACGCTTTAAAAAAAAGCGCCCGAAACGGGCGCCTGATTTTCAGGCCAGCCTGTCCAGCAGCTTCTGATGAATGCCACCAAACCCGCCGTTGCTCATCACCAGAATCGTGTCGCCAGGCTGAGCGGCTTTAGCCACCATTTCCACCAGGGTATCGATATCCGCGCTCCAGTGCGCAGGCGGAATGCACGCTTCTGCTACATCTGAAACCTGCCACGGAATATGGTGCGGCTGGAACAGGAAGACCTCATCAGCACGCGCCAGCGACGGCGCCAGGTCGTTTTTGCTGACGCCCATCTTCATCGTATTGGAGCGAGGCTCCAGCACGGCCAGGATGCGTGCTCTGCCACCCACTTTACTGCGCAGGGCAGCCAGTGTCGCCAGAATGGCCGTCGGATGGTGAGCGAAGTCATCATAGACTTTGATGTTATTCACTTCGCCACGCAGCTCCAGCCTGCGACGTGCATTGATAAAGGTGTTCAGCGCCTGGCCGGCATCTTCCGGCTTCACACCTACATGCCGCGCGGCAGCAATTGCCATCAGGCCGTTGTGCATGTTGTGTTCGCCCACCAGCGCCCAGTTCACTTCCCCGACTTTCTCACCGTCGAGCCAGATTTCCCAGTGAGACGCATCGTTGGTCAGCTTCTTCGCCTGCCAGCGCCCGTGCTCGCCAACGCTCTCCTGCTCGCTCCAGCAACCCATCGCCATCACCTGTTTGAGGTTAGGGTCATGTTCCGGCAGCAGGATCTTGCCCTGGCCCGGCACGATCCGCACCAGATGGTGGAACTGTTTCTGGATCGCCCGCAGATCGTCAAAGATATCGGCGTGATCAAACTCAAGGTTGTTGAGGATCAGGGTCCGTGGAGAGTAATGGACAAATTTGGAACGCTTATCAAAAAACGCGCAGTCGTACTCATCCGCTTCAATCACGAAGAATGGACTTTTTCCTAATTTTGCCGAGACATCGAAGTTTCCAGGCACACCACCAATAATGAAGCCGGGTTCAAGGCCGCAGGCCTCGAGAATCCACGCTGCCATACCGGCTGTGGTGGTTTTACCGTGGGTTCCGGCCACGGCCAGCACCCAGCGATCGCGCAGCACGAAATCGTGCAGCCATTGCGGGCCAGAGAGGTAGGGAATGTTGCGTTCCAGCACCGCTTCCACACAAGGATTACCTCGCGTCATCGCATTGCCGATAATGACTAAGTCAGGCACCGGATCAAGCTGACTGGCGTCATAACCTTCCGTTAATTCAATGCCTTGCTGTTCGAGCAGTGTACTCATTGGCGGGTAAACGTTGGCGTCTGAACCGGTCACCTGATGACCCAGTGAACGAGCCAGCACCGCCAGACCACCCATAAAAGTGCCACAAATCCCGAGGATGTGAATGCGCATAACATGATCCATTACTCAAAAGTTCGGCGCACAGTGTAACGCCGCTCGCAGACGGAAGAAACGGATTAGGACTATGGTTTTTGAAGTTCAATCGGCTAAACTGCGTACGCATCCGTTGGCAGACTGTTACGCGTGCTGCCACTCCATCGAAGATTCAGGGAATGTGTTATGAAAACGTTGGGCGAATTTATCGTCGAGAAGCAGCACGACTTTCCGCACGCCACAGGTGAACTGACGGCGCTGATTTCAGCTATCAAGCTGGGTGCCAAAATTATCCACCGCGACATCAATAAAGCCGGTTTAGTGGATATTCTCGGTGCCAGTGGTGTGGAAAATGTTCAGGGTGAACAGCAGATGAAACTGGATCTGTTCGCTAACGAAAAACTGAAGGCAGCACTGAAAGCACGTGGCATCGTCGCCGGTATCGCTTCTGAGGAAGAAGACGAGTTCGTTATCTTTGAAGGTGAGGAAAACGGTAAGTACGTGGTGTTAATGGATCCACTAGATGGTTCTTCTAACATCGACGTTAACGTTTCCGTCGGTACCATTTTCTCTATTTATCATCGCGTCAGCGAGCCGGGTACGCCAGTGGTTGAAGCGGACTTCATGCAGCCAGGCAACAAGCAGGTTGCTGCCGGTTACGTGGTTTACGGCTCATCCACCATGATGGTGTACACCACCGGTGCAGGCGTGCATGCGTTTACTTACGATCCGTCACTGGGTGTGTTCTGCCTCAGCCACGAACGTATGACCTATCCACCAACCGGTTACACCTACTCGATTAACGAAGGTAACTACATTCGTTTCCCGCAGGGTGTGAAGAAATATCTGAAGTTCTGTCAGGAAGAGGATCTGCCAACGCACCGTCCTTATACCTCACGTTACATCGGATCGCTGGTCGCGGATTTCCATCGTAATCTGCTGAAAGGCGGGATCTACCTCTACCCAAGCACCGCCAGCCATCCTCAGGGCAAGCTGCGTCTGCTGTATGAATGCAATCCGATGGCCTTCCTGGCCGAGCAGGCGGGCGGTAAAGCCAGCGACGGTCAGAAGCGTATTCTGGATATTCCACCGGTCACGCTGCATCAGCGCTGCCCGTTCTACTGCGGTAATGAGGCAATGGTAAACGACGTTGAGCGTTTCCTGGCCGAGTTCCCGGATTGCCGTCAGGGTTAATCTGGTCGTAGTATAAAAAGAGATATAAAAAGGGCGCGATTTCGCGCCCTTTTTGCTTTTACGCCGTCTGCAATCTGAACTGCGCCATGGTTGCCTGAAGCTGATCGGACTGCGCTTCCAGCGACTGGGTCGCGGCGGTGGCCTGTTCCACCAGCGCCGCGTTCTGCTGCGCCGCCGCATCCATCTGCGTGACCGCCAGATTGACCTGCTCAATGCCACGGCTCTGCTCGTCGGAGGCCATCGAGATCTCCTTCATCAATGCCGTTACGCGCATCACTTCGCCAGAAATCTCATCCATGGTTTCCCCGGCGCGCGTCGCCATCTCGCTGCCCTCTTTGACCCGCGACTGTGAATCACTGATCAACGTGCGAATCTCTTTGGCGGCGTTAGCACTGCGCTGTGCCAGCGTGCGCACTTCATTTGCGACAACCGCAAAGCCACGGCCCTGCTCGCCTGCACGCGCCGCTTCGACGGCAGCGTTGAGCGCCAGAATGTTGGTCTGGAAGGCGATACCGTCAATCACGCTGAGAATGTCGCCGATGCGATTGGCGCTGTCGGTGATCTCATGCATTTTTTCCATCACGTAGCTGACCACCTCAGCGCCGCGATCGGCAGTCTCGGAGACCGCGCTAGCCAGCTGATTCGCCTGCTGAGCATTCGTGGCGTTAAGGCGCACGGTTGCCGTGAGCTGCTCCATGCTGGCCGCCGTCTGCTCCAGCGAAGCGGCAGACTCTTCGGTGCGCTGCGACAGATTGACGTTACCCGCGGCCAGTTCACGGCTGCCGATGTCGATCTGCATACTCGCTTCACGCACCTGACTCACTGAGGTGCGCAGTGACTGCTGCATCCCGCTCAGCGCGTGGTTAAGTCGTCCCAGCTCGTTGTTACTTGACGGTGGTAACGCCTGTGACAGGTCGCCCAACGCGATCTGCTCAAGATGGACAATTGCCTGGTTCAGCGGCTGCAGCAGCATCCGGCGCAGCAGTTGCCAGGCGAGCACCAGCAGCAGCAGGGTTAATACCCCCGCTACGGCGATCAGGATTTTCATTTTGGTTTCGTTGTAGGCCGCCTGTTCAAGCTGGGCCTGAGTGATCTGATCGGCCAGCTGGCTGAAGTCATTGACCGCCTTGTCGTAACTGGCCGCCAGCGTCGCCAGATTGCCTTCCAGCAGCTGGTAATATTCGTCGGTATATTGCTTATCCAGCGCATCCATCATCGGTTTGATGCCCTGATCGAGATAGGCTTTGTAACTGGCTGAAACCGCATCCGCCAGCATTTTGCCGTGCGCCGTCACTGTTCCGGCATCAACAAAACGCTTCAGGTGTTTCTGCGATGACACCACATCCGCCTGCGACAGTTTTGTCACTGCCGCGCCCTCTTCCAGCATTCCAATTTCAATTTTACGTACCGCCAGCGCCGCGTTTGCGCGGGCCCGCATCAGATCGGAATTGCTCTTATACAGACTGTTCAGCTCGATCCCCTGAATGCGATTGATTACATCCAGCGAGCGATTGCCTTTATTAATTGCCACGATACCCATAAAACTCACCGCCAACAGCAGCAGTGTCATAAATGCCAGCAATGCCAGCAACCCCGTGCGAAGTGATAACTGTTTCATCCTGATAGTTTCCGTGTATGTGAAAAGGCGAATTTTGAAGCGGCCCTAAAGCGGAGAAATTATCGGCAGTAACGAGGCGAAACTTTAACTCTGATTAGTGTTAACAACTTGATCATCACAGAAACATCGCTCAATCTGATCGCCGCCTGCCCGCTATCCGGAGAAAAGAATGAAATCGGGATTACTTCTGATGCTGCTGTTCGTCAGTACGGCGACGATAGCGAAGGATTTGCCTTCAGACGCCGCACTGGATCGCTGCCTCAATGACGCCTCTGCAACCCTTGAGATGAACCAGTGCTATGCTGCGGCTACAACGATCTGGGATCAGCAGATGAATCAGCAGTACAACACACTGATGAAGACCCTGAACGGCGACGCTAAAAACAGACTGCGTATTGCACAGCGCGCCTGGCTGAGCTACCGCGATAGCTGGCTTGCAGCGAGCCACAGCCAGCTGGCGACGCAGGGAACGCTGGGCAGCGTAGCGCTGAGTGCCCAGGGCCTGAGCCTGGTACGCAATCAGGCATTGATGTTGCAGTCCCTCGGTAAAGGCAGTTGTGCCAACCCCGATGACTGCTGACCCATAACCCGCTTTTGCGCTGGCTGACGTCAGTGCGCTGTTAACCTTCAGGGAGAAACCATGGCTGCTTACGCCTCGACATTGATTCTGATTGCCCTTGCCGTACTGAGCTATTTCGTTCACAACAACGCAGTCACCATTTCTATCCTGGTGCTGCTGGCGATTAAAATTACCCCGCTGGCGCAGTTCTTTCCCTACGTGGAAAAACAGGGCATTACCTTGGGCATCATTATTCTTACTGTGGCGGTAATGGCGCCGCTGGCCAGCGGCTCACTGCCCGCCTCCGCGCTGCTTAAATCCTTTGCCAACTGGAAGTCGATTGTGGCGATTGTGGTGGGGATTTTTGTCGCCTGGCTGGGCGGCCGTGGCGTGAACTTAATGAGCGTGCAGCCGTCGGTTATCGGGGGGCTGCTGATTGGTACGGTGATTGGCGTAGCGTTCTTCCGCGGCGTGCCGGTAGGACCACTGATTGCCGCAGGCATTGTTTCGCTGTTTGTGGCGGCTAAGTAGCGTTAGGGCGCATTCCGAAACGCCAAAAAGAGGGCATACTTTCAGAGTCAGTTGGCTATAATAGCCGACACTCAACATACGACTACTGAAGGAATGCCAGATGAGTTTGAACCAGGTGCCAGCAGGTAAAGACCTGCCAGAAGATATCTACGTTGTCATTGAGATCCCAGCGAATGCTGATCCGATCAAATATGAAGTTGATAAAGAGTCTGGTGCCCTGTTTGTAGACCGTTTCATGTCTACCGCCATGTTCTATCCGTGCAACTACGGCTACATCAACCACACCCTTTCTCTGGATGGTGATCCGGTTGACGTACTGGTTCCGACCCCGTATCCACTGGTCCCGGGCTCAGTGATCCGCTGCCGTCCGGTTGGCGTGCTGAAAATGACCGACGAGTCTGGCGAAGATGCCAAACTGGTTGCCGTTCCGCACACCAAACTGTCTAAAGAGTACGATCACATCAAAGATGTGAACGACCTGCCAGAACTGCTGCGTGCACAGATCACCCACTTCTTTGAGCACTACAAAGATCTGGAAAAAGGCAAATGGGTGAAAGTGGATGGCTGGGATAACGCCGAAGCCGCTAAAGCCGAAATCATCTCCTCTTACGAGCGTGCACAGAAGAAGTAATTCTGCTGCCGGTTTGTGAGTCGAAAAAAAAACACCGTCCAACTGGACGGTGTTTTTGTTCAGGCCTCTGGCTCCTCATCGCGCTTCAGCCAGTCACCACTCATAATGCGCTGGCGTCCTGCCACTGAGCGTTGATAGACATAAAGCCATGCACTGCCAAACGGCGTCTGAGTCAGATAACGTTTGTACTCTCCCCCTTTGGTGCGAAGCGCATCCAGCTCCGCAAGGGTTGAGGCATCAATGCGGTACACTTCACACTGTACCGCTCCATTGCCCTCTATGACGCCGGGATAATGCCCCAGACTGTAAAGCTCAAAGCCTTCAATCTGGTGATCACCCAGCCACTGCGCATTCGTCATCCAGTGACTGTTTCCCTGTTTGCGCCGTAAACTGCCGTAGACAATTATTCGCATTGCTAAAACTCAAACTGATAGAGCAAATCGAGAGCCTGATCCACACCGGATACGGCTTCCAGATAGAGCTTAGGCATCAGGCGGTAACGCAAGGTTAACGTCGCCAGTGAATCAAATATGCCAACACCGTATTTTACCTGCAGACCCGGTAGTACATAGCCACTGACCTGCACCTGCTGGCTGTCGCCAACACCCGCAGTATCAACGGCCAGATTACTGACACCGAATGTCTCCCCGATTTTACCCACAACCTGCCCACTTTGTGCAACCCCTAAGCCAACAAGGGCCGAAGTAAGGGCGTTACTGTCGCCGTCACTGCCCAGTCCCTGACCGCGCAGCAGGTAGGAAAGCGCTTCCTGCTGCGACATTGCCGGATCGGAGAAGACTTCTGCTTTCGGCTCATCGGCAAGGCCAGTGACGCGCAGACCGGCGGTGACGCCATCTTCAGTCGCATCCGGGTTACGGATAGCTTCCAGATTGACGTAAGGCTGATCAGGCGGACCGGCAAACTGCAGCTCGCCTTTACGGACGATCAGATCCTGACCATAAGCGTGGAAGCGACCGGACGGAATGTTGATCTGGCCATTCAGACCAAGCCCTGTCCTATCCTGTACCAGTTTAAGATCGCCATTCAGTTTCGCTTTCAGGCCAAATGCCGAGAGCCGCACATCGTTACCGACGTGGATCACCAGATTACTGTTAATCGGGATCGCGGCGGTTTGCGGTGCAATTGGCTTCAGCTGTTCATCCAGCATCACCTCATCCGACGAGACGCCAGTGGCGCTTTCCGGCACTTCCTGCACCGTGATGCGCGCCCACGGAATGTCGACCCGGCCATCAAGGTTAAAGGCGGCTGGCGTAGCTTCAAACACCAGATCCGGCGAGACATCCATACGCACCATTGGCGGCACGGTCACGCGAACCCGGCTGCCCTGCGCCGCAATGCGCGCACGCCAGTTATCAAACTGACTCCAGTCCGCGTTACCGCTGAGGTTAATGTTGCCCTGCGCGGTCTGCACCAGCCCGTTCAGGGTCGAGCTCATCCCGTTGAACACCAGATTCAGGTTAGCGGCTGTGAGATCGACCGGCATAAAGTTGCCATCCACATCGACACCCGTCAGACCAAGCTGACCAAATACCTGCGGCTGCTGGATGCTGCCACCCAGACGCAGGCTGCTGTTCAGGCTGCCTTTGATCTTCTCACCCTGCATCAGCGCCGGATTGATCATCGCCAGCGAGATATTGCGGATATTAACGTTGCCGCCCAGCGTACGGCGGTTTTGCGGATCGTCGATCTGCACGTTGCCATCCAGCTGCCCGTTTTTGGCGATGCGGATCAGCCAGTCGAGCTTAGCACGTCCGTTTTGCAACGCGGCATTGAGGTTCAGCGTGTCGAAGGCGATCGGCAGGTTATTGCCCTGCACATCCTGCACCACTTTCACGCCGTTGCCTTTCAGCGCCACGGTGCCGGTCGGCAGCGCGCCGTCGGCCGTCCAGTTGACGCGCACATCGCCGCTGAACAGGCCGCTGAGCTGGGTCGCATCCGGCATAAACGGCTTCACCATCGCCAGGTCAAAGCGATTCAGCACGACATGCGCCTTGCCTGCCGGCCCGGCTTCTACCGGTTCTGGTACACAAATCTGTGCATTCGGGTTCTGCCAGCAGTGCGGCCCGATGGTCGCCGTCTGGCGGCTGTTGAGATAGTCGATGGCCATCGCGCGGGTCAGACGCCACTCGCCGACAGGCGTATCAAAATGGGTATCGTTCAGCGTGCCTCTCCAGCGTTCGGTCTGGCGATCGAAGCTGCCGTTCAGCGCTAGCTGGCCAGAGACCGGTTTGCCCTGCACATTCAGCTTCAGCTCATGCTGATGCTCGTTGCCGTCCGCATTCAGCGTCAGCAGGCTGATGTTCAGCGCATCCTGCTTCAGTTGCTCGACGCGCAGTTGCAGTTTACCCGCCACCTGTTCGCCGGAGCGCACGTCACCATTCAGCGTAACGCGATTGATCTGCATCTGCTGCCAGCGCAGACCACGGGCATTGAGATCGGCCAGCAGCTGTGGGGCTTTCAGGGTGCCACGCGCTTTGATAGTGCCGTTGACGACACCGCCCAGACCTGGCAGCGCATTGTCGAGCTGTGGCGCGTCGATGCTGGCATCAAGATCCAGACTATCGCCCAGCCCCCCTTTGACATCCAGATGGTTGCGTCCCAGCGCCAGCTTAATGCCCGGCACCGTCCACTGGTTGTAGCTGTTACCGGTCAGTGAACCGTCAGCGGTGACGGCGTTCTGCTTCACGTTTCCTTTCAGCTGAAGCTGCGGCACACTCAGCTGCCAGCTGCCGCCATAGAGACTGCCGCGGGTGGTGATTTTTCCATCCAGCCGCGCCGGCCAGTCAGGATACTGTTTTGCGGTGTTGATCCCGGCCAGCGTCAGCTCACTGCGCCAGCTGATCGCCTTGCTCCAGTCCACCAGCGCGGTGAGGTCAATATTGCCCTGCAATGCAGCCACGCGCAGGCGATCCAGGCTGAACTGCTCAACATTGCCTTTACCCGTCAGCGAGACAGTGGCTGATGGTACCGACTCGCCCTTCACGGCGGTCTGCAGTGACATCACATAGTCGGTGGCTTTGCCTTTAAACTGATAGTTCAGGTCATCCGCCTGATACTGAACCGGGCCGGTTAACGGCCAGCGTAACTGCGGGCTGGTTAACTGCAGTGACAGCGGCAGTCCTGCTACCGCCAGCTGCGTCGTGGCGTCCAGTTGTGCCTTCACCGGACCGGAAAGATTCAGTCCCAGCTTCAGCTCGTCGCGCATTGCACCATTCAGTTTCAGCGCCAGCTTTTCGCCTTTGATCGGGTCGGTGTTAACCGTGCCGTTCAGGGTGAAATCGACCGGCCAGTTATCCGCCAGCGTCGCCTGTCCGCTGCCGTTGAGGTTGCCAAGATTCGAGTCCACTTCCAGCGTCGTCAGTTGCATATGACGATCGGCGGTTTTAGCTTTCAGCAGTAACCGGCTGACGGAGATATCGGTGTCGCCGGTAATGCGTAGCTGTTCACCCAGAATCTGCTGCACCTCAATATCCAGCGGCAGACGGAAATCGGGCAGCGCAGGCAGCAGCGGTTGGGCAAACATCGCCTGCAGCGTTTCACCCAGCGGTTTCTCCGCAGGGTGAGGCTGCTGAACCTTCGGCTCCACCACCTCGTCATTCACGACTTTCGCCGCTTTCGGCAGCGCAATCAGCAGGCTTTGAATATGGGTCGGATTCAGCGTCAGCGCGCGATCCTGCCATTGCAGGCCAGTAGTGAAGTCGAGCAGCGAGATCGCCGTGTCATCCACTTTGACATTGATGTTGTGCAGGCCAAGGTGACGCAGCGTAATCGGGTACGGCGTACTGAGGTTGGTGTTGCCACTTTCCTCTTCCGGCGCTGGCGCAGCAGGTGTCATCTTCTTGCTGTCGACGACCACGCTGATATCACGCAGGGAAACATCGTTAACGCATACGGAGGAGTGCAGCAGGCAGTTGAGATCCACCGCCAGATGGATTTGCCCGGCATCGACGCTGACACCTGGCATCTCAAAACGCAGACCGTTGAGCGTCAGGTTACGCCAGCCGCCATCAACCTGTCTGATGGACAGGCCGGGCACCCAGCGCGATGCCCCCTTCAGCACTAAATGCAGCCCCGGCGTGGTACCGATTAAAAATGCCATACCGCCCAACAGCAGTACCAGAAAGATCAGAATACCGATCAGGACCTTTTTCCACAGCTTCATAGTTCTGGCCCCAGCCCTACGTAAAATTGTAATCCATGTGCCTCGTCATCCCCGATGGGTCTGGCGATATCAAATTTGATGGGGCCAACCGGCGAAGACCAGCGCACGCCGACGCCCGCACCGGTTTTGATATTGCTCTGTTTGATGTCGTTAACGGCTTCACCCGAGTCAACGAACACCGCGCCCCACCATTTCCCGGTGACGTTGTACTGATATTCCAGCGATCCGGTGGCGAGTTTGGATGCACCAGTGAGTTTGCCGTCGTCGTCACGCGGTGAAATGTTTTTGTATTTGTAGCCGCGAATACTGCGGTCGCCCCCGGCAAAGAAGCGCAGATCCGGCGGCACTTTGTCAAAGTCGTTGGTTTCGATCCAGCCAAGATTGCCGCGCGCCACAAAGCGATGGCTGTCGCCCAGCGTGCGGATCCAGACGTTCTGCGCCTGCAGGATCAGGAAGTCAACGTCTGAACCCCAGGTCGTATCAGAGACGTCCACCGAGTAGCGCTGTGAATCGCCCCACGTCGGCATCAGACCGCCACGCGAACGGGTACGGTTTACGCTGACGCCGGGATAGAGCAGCATCGTGGTGTTGGTCACGCTGCCCTGCGTAAAGTGATCCAGGCTCCAGCGCAGGTTAACTGCCTTCTGCCAGCCGCTACTGCTGTCCCAGTTGCGCGACATCGCCAGCGTCGTGGTGTCGGCTTTAGTGTCGTTGAGGTCGGTGCGCTTCAGGCCGCCAGAGAAGGTGTAGTACTGCTCCAGCGGGCTTTTCAGCAGCGGCACTTTGTAGCTGAGATCGACCTGCTGTTCCGGCGCAGAAACGTAGGCGCTGGCCGCCAGGCTGTGGCCGCTATCGTTGATCCACGGTTTTTTCCAGGTGCCTTTCAGGCGCGGACCGACATCTGTGGAGTAGCCGACACCGGTTTCAATGGTGTTTTCGGTGCGGGGCGACATCACGGCATTCAGCGGCAGGACTTTGGTCTGGCGTCCCTTGCTGAATTCGGGCGCGACCACCACCGAATTAAACCAGCCGGTGGCGGAGAGACGCCGATTCAGTTCGGCTAAATCACGGGAGCTGTAGTAATCCCCCTCTTTGAACGGCACCAGGTTCTGCAGGTACTCTTCGCGAATCTGCGAACCCTGGAACGTGACGTCGCCAAAGCGATAGCGCTCGCCGCTGTCGTAATCAATATCCCAGAAGGCTTCCCGCCGCTCTACCGAGACGCCGAGCTGGCTTTTTTTAAAGGTGCCGTCGAAATAGCCGTTACGCAGCGCAAGATTTGAGAAGCCGCTTTTGAATTTGTCATATTGCCCGTGGTTAAGCTGCGTACCCACTTTGGGCCGTCCCTGCTTCACCCAGGCTTTATAATCTGCGTCATTGCGCGCATCGCCTTCGACCACGATGGTGCTGCCGCCGATTTTTACCGGTTCGCCGGGGGTGACATGGGCCACTAATACCGGGCGTCCGCCCTGCGCTGGCGCGGGGCGGGATTCAAAATCAATGGTGGGTTCATAATAACCGAGTGCGCGCAGCCCCTCTTTTATCGCAACAGAAACACGCGCACGAAAACGACCATCGTTAGAGACCTCATCGCTGCCGATGGTCGACAGGCGCGCCCTGACATTTCGCTGAAGATCCCCGGTTAAGCCGTCTACCTGTAATCGCACTGTCGCCGCCTCAAGGGCGGGCGCGGCAAGCAGCAGGCCAGCCATGCAATAAACATAAAATCGTGGCACCTGTACTCCTGTTAATCATGCCGGCCCCTTTTCCGCGGGGCACTTATTAATCATCTTTGCCCGCACTACCGCAACGGCAACACCCTCATCATAGCCGCACTTTATGGTAAACGGCGACGCAACGCTGACATCTAAGTCAAATAACAGGGTATTGTCGGTAAATGGGGATCGCGATACAACTCCCGAGGGGCGGAATGATCAAATCCGGATGACTCACTCAGATAAATCCGAGTCAATAACCGGCCGCTCTGGACGCAGATGCGGTGTGATGCGGCGGTTTGCCCTCTGGCGGCACAATGAGCGCTCCTGCTATAATCTGCCACCACAGGCATTCCGCCTGTTTTCATTTCTGCCCCGACATCTTTTTCCTGTCGAACAGGCGCAGACATTTTTGGCACGGATAGCTGTGATTCACGGATAAACCAACTCTGTTTGCGCTTACCCACGCTGCCCAGGCCAAAAATGACAAGTGGATAACCCTTTGGATCTCATATGTTAGATAGCTTGCTTGTCATTCTGTTGCTGATCGTAATCAGTGCCTTTTTTTCTCTGTCAGAGATATCGCTGGCGGCCGCCCGTAAGATCAAACTGAAACTGCTCGCCGATGAAGGCAATGTTAATGCGCAGCGTGTCCTTAAAATGCAGGAAACGCCGGGCATGTTCTTCACCGTGGTGCAGATTGGCCTTAACGCCGTCGCCATCCTTGGCGGTATTGTCGGCGACGCCGCCTTTTCACCGGTTTTCAGCGGCCTGTTTAACCGTTTTGTCTCGCCGGAACTGGCAGAGCAGCTCAGCTTTATCTGCTCCTTCACCATCGTCACCAGCCTCTTTATCCTGTTCGCTGACTTAACGCCGAAGCGGGTTGGCATGGTCGCACCGGAAACCATCGCGCTGCGCATCATCAACCCAATGCGTTTTTGCCTGCTGGTGATGCGTCCGCTGGTCTTTCTGTTTAACGGCCTGGCTAACGTCTTCTTCCGTATTTTCAAACTGCCGATGGTGCGTAAAGATGACATCACCTCTGACGACATCTATGCCGTCGTTGAAGCGGGTGCGCTGGCGGGCGTGCTGCGTAAGCAGGAGCATGAGCTGATTGAAAACGTGTTTGAACTGGAATCGCGTACCGTTCCCTCTTCAATGACCTCACGTGAGAATATCGTCTGGTTTGATCTGCATGAAGATGAGACCAGCCTCAAGACCAAAATCGCTGAGCATCCGCATTCTAAGTTTCTGGTCTGCAGCGGTGATATCGATCATATCGTTGGTTATGTCGACTCTAAAGAACTGCTGCTGCGTGTGCTGGGCAATCAAAGTATGGCGCTGAACAGTGGCCTGCAGATTCGCTCTGCGCTGATTGTGCCGGACACGCTGACCCTCTCCGAAGCGCTGGAAAGTTTTAAAACCGCTGGTGAAGATTTCGCAGTGATCATGAACGAGTATGCGCTGGTCGTGGGCATCATTACTCTGAATGACGTGATGACCACGCTGATGGGTGACCTGGTGGGCCAGGGCATGGAAGAGCAGATTGTGGCGCGCGATGAAAACTCATGGCTGGTTGAGGGCGGTACGCCGATTGATGACGTGATGCGCGTGCTGGACATTGATGATTTCCCGCAGTCAGGCAACTACGAAACCATCGGCGGCTTTATGATGTATATGCTACGTAAGATTCCGAAGCGTACTGATTTTGTGAAGTTTGCTGGCTACAAGTTCGAGGTGGTGGATATTGATAGCTATCGCATCGACCAGCTGCTGGTTACCCGCATCGACGAACGACCGCCGGTGCTGAGCATGACGAAAAGCGAAGAAGAGTAGAATGACCGAGGGCCAGGTTCAGACTGTGAAATAAATAGTCTGACGGGCCAGACACTAAGGGCGCCATCGGCGCCCTTGATATTAGTTGAACTCAAGTTTGAGACGAACGACCTGGCGGTTAATTTCTGACATCACGCTCAGATGCTGTTTGTCTTTGACGCGCGGGATTAAGACTTTCCCTTTATCGAACTCGAACGCGCCAACGTCCTTGATATACAACCTTCCTTTGAACAGCGTTTTTACATATTTCGCTATTTGTAGCGGATTATAGCGCTGGAAGATCTTCATACTGACTAACTCCTGTACATTTTTAAAGCACGCTTCGCCGTTTCCAAATTTGGTTCCAGCCCATGAAGCGCGAATTCGCGATAACTATAGAACACTAAAATCGTCTGGTGTTCCGAAAAGTGAATTTTTTTACTGAATTGACACATCATTACAGAACACTCTGTTATCAGGGTCATACAAGACAGTATAAACCTTCATTGGTTAAGGAATTGTGGTGTCCATAACAAACCTGACACCTTTCCATGACAGGCGCATCATCCCTGCTTACTATTGCAGTAAAATGACTGACTGGTCCGATCACTTAAGGAAATAGCAATGCGAAACATTCTGACCGCTGTGGCGTTGTCTTTGCTGATACCAGCAAGCGTGATGGCCCATGACCTCAGGCTGGGATCACGAGTCCCCGCCACTGGCGTCAACGATAAGGGCGAACTGTTATTACAGCAGGAGAAGTTTAGCTACAAAAACTGGAATAGCGCGCAGCTCAGTGGAAAAGTTCGTGTGGTCCAGCATATTGCTGGTCGCTCTTCCGCTAAAGAGATGAATGCGGCACTGATAGAGGCGATCAAAGCCGCGAAGCTGCCACACGATCGCTATCAGACCACCACTATCGTGAATACCGATGACGCCATTCCTGGCACCGGCATGTTTGTTCGCAGTAGCGTCGAGACCAACAAGCAGCAATATCCGTGGTCGCAGTTTGTCATCGACAGCAAGGGCAATGTGCAGCATGCCTGGCAGTTACAGTCGGGCGGTTCCGCCATTGTGGTACTGGATAAACAGGGCAAGGTGAGATTTGTGAAGGATGGATCGCTGACGCAGGATGAAGTGACAAACGTGATGGCGCTGCTGGCCTCACTGCTGAAAGAGTAATCGCTGAAATCCCGGCGGTCACAGAGCGACCGCCGGGATTTCATCAGCCTGCAAATTCAGACAGCATTAAAACAAGGAGACGCGGAAGCCAGGATTAAGGAAGGATTCGCGCGGCGCGTAGTCCAGGGTTTTCCCCTGCCAGTCATGCACATGGGCGCCAGCGGCCATCGCCACGGCATGACCCGCGCCGGTATCCCAGATGTTGGTGGGCCCGAAACGGGGATAGAGCTGAGCTTTTCCTTCTGCCACCAGGCAGAATTTGAGAGAAGAGCCGGTGGCGACGGTCTGATGTTCACCCAGCTGTTTCAGGTACTCTTTCATCTCGGCATCATCGCCATGTGAGCGACTCACCACGACCAGCGGAGGACGCGCGTCACGGGCATGAATCTGTTCACGCTGACCGCCCTCCTCTTTCCACGCTTTACCGTCTGCAGCGGCGTACATGACGCCCAGCACCGGTGCATAAACCACGCCCATCACCGGCTTGCCCGCTTCGATTAGTGCAATATTGACGGTAAATTCGCCGTTGCGTTTGATGAACTCTTTGGTGCCATCCAGCGGATCGACCAGCCAGTAACGCTGCCAGTGCTGACGCACCTCCCAGGCTGGGGGATCTTCTTCTGACAGCACCGGGATCTCAGGCGATAACTGCTTCAGGCCCTTCATGATAACGTTGTGCGCCGCGATATCCGCAGCTGTCACCGGTGAATCGTCCGATTTGTGAGAAACGTCAAGCGGCGCGGCACCGTTATAGACCTGCATAATCGCGTCGCCCGCTTCGCGTGCCAGTTGGCAGATTTGCTCTAACATTTTTCACCTCGTTGTGTCTGTCTGCTGCGGGATAGGTTCACCCCAGCTAGTGACATTTTAGCAGTTCAGCCTGCAGTGCTCATGTGCAGGCAGGCTGACCCATCAATTCATAGATATATCAATATCATAGTTACCCAACAATCGCCACGCCTGCGCTGCTGCGCCTTCGTCGTATAAGAATCCGCCGCTGGCTGATGCGTCAAAACGTTATATCCATCACGATTTAAAATGACTATCTGTCATGCTTTTACATTATTTTGAGAGCCTTAATTTAATTTGCAGCAGGAGCAAGCATGTTTAAGCCCGGAATGATGTTACTGGCCCTGAGCGTTTCCGTCGCAACCCAGGCCGCAACGGTAGATTTGCGGATACTGGAAACCACCGATCTGCATAGCAATATGATGGATTTCGACTATTACAAAGACACCCCAACCGCGAAGTTTGGCCTGGTGCGAACCGCCACGCTGATTCACGCCGCGCGCCAGGAGGTGAAGAACAGTCTGCTGGTCGATAACGGTGACATCATCCAGGGCAGCCCGCTGGGTGACTATATGGCGGCCAAAGGATTACGTGAGGGCGAGATCCATCCGGTCTATAAGGCGCTCAATACGCTGGATTACAGCGTCGGCAACCTCGGTAATCATGAATTCAATTATGGCCTGCCCTACCTGAAAAAAGCGCTGGCAGGTGCCCGCTTTCCTTATGTAAATGCCAACGTGATTGACGTGAAGAGCGGCAAACCGCTGTTCACCCCATACATCATCAAATCCACCACGGTGGTTGATCGCGACGGCAAAACACAGACCCTGAAGATTGGCTATATCGGCTTTGTGCCGCCGCAGATTATGGTGTGGGACAAAGCCAACCTGCAGGGCAAGGTGCGGGTCGACGACATCACCGAAACGGCACGCCGTTATGTGCCTGAGATGCGCGCACAGGGTGCCGATCTGATTATCGCTATCCCTCACTCCGGCCTGAGCAGCGAGCCGTATCACACGATGGCGGAGAACTCAGTTTACTATCTCAGCCAGGTGGAAGGCATCAACGCCATCCTGTTTGGTCATGCACATGCGGTCTTCCCCAGTGAGGAGTTCGCAGCCATTAAGGGTGCGGACATTGCTAACGGCACGCTGAACGGCATTCCGGCGGTGATGCCAGGCATGTGGGGCGATCACCTGGGCGTGGTCGATCTGGTGCTGAGCAATCAAGATGGACACTGGCAGGTAAGCAGCGGCAAAGCGCAGGCGCGGCCGATTTATGATATCGCCGCGAAAAAATCGCTGGCGGCGGAAGATCCGGCACTGGTGAAAGTGCTCGCTGACGATCACCGCGCGACGCGGGAGTTTGTGGCGAAGCCCATCGGCAGGTCCGCCGATGTGATGTACAGCTATCTGTCGCTGGTGCAGGACGACCCGACAGTGCAGATCGTCAATAATGCTCAGCGCGCCTACGTAGAGCACTTTATTCAGGGCGATCCGGATCTGGGCCGACTGCCGGTGCTCTCTGCTGCTGCGCCGTTTAAAGCGGGCGGACGTAAAAACGACCCCTCGAGCTACACCGAAGTGGAGAAAGGCGCGCTGACCTTCCGTAACGCCGCCGACCTTTATCTTTATCCCAATACGCTGGTAGTGATGAAAGTCACGGGCGCACAGATCAAAGAGTGGCTGGAGTGTTCGGCGGGCCAGTTTAACCAGATCGATCCGCACAGCAGCAAAACGCAGTCGCTGATCAACTGGGATTTCCGCACCTATAACTTCGATGTGATTGACGGGGTGAATTACCAGATCGATGTGACACAGCCCGCGCGCTACGACGCGGAGTGTAAACTGATCCACCCGGATGCTTCACGTATCCGTCAGCTCACCTGGCAGGGTAAGCCCGTCGATCCGCAGGCCATTTTCCTGGTCGCGACCAATAACTATCGCGCTTACGGCGGCAAGTTTGCCGGCACCGGGGATAAATACATTGCCTTTGCTTCGCCGGACGAGAACCGGGCAGTAGTAGCGGCTTATATCAGCGCGGAAACCAAAGCACACGGTGAAGTGCAGCCGAAGGCGGACAATAACTGGCGTCTGGCACCGATTACCTCATCCACCCCACTCGATATTCAGTTTGAAACGGCACCGGGTGATAAGGCGACCGGCTTTATTCAGCAGCATGCACAATATCCGCTTCAGCCCAAAGGGACAGATGCGATTGGCTTTGCGCTGTGGCAGGTGAATTTACAGCAGAAATAAGGCGGGAGAAGACGCTGCAACCGGGTTGGTTGCAGCGTCCGGGTATTACAGAATTTCCAGCAGCTCAACTTCGAAGATCAGGGTGCTGAATGGCGGGATAGAGGCACCCGCACCGCGCTCGCCATACGCGAGGTTCTGTGGGATCACCAGTTCCCATTTTGAGCCAACCGGCATCAGGGTCAGTGCTTCGATCCAGCCAGGGATAACACCGCTGACCGGGAATTCTGCCGGTTCGCCACGGGCAACCGAGCTGTCGAATACGCTGCCGTCGATCAGTTTGCCGGTGTAGTGAACGCGTACGCGGTCCTGACGTGATGGGATTGGACCTTCGCCCTGAGTAATCACGCTGAACTGCAGGCCTGATTCGGTGCTGCTCACGCCTTCACGCTGCGCATGTTCCTGCAGGAACGCCTGACCTTCTGCTGCCATGGCTTCGGTACGCTCACGACGTACGCCTTCCGCACGTTCGTGTACTTCACGCAGTGCGCGATGAACCACGTCAACCGGTACGGCCGGTGAGTTCCCTTCCAGCGCGTCGCGCAGACCCGCGAGCAGTGCTTCTGGTTGCAGACCCTGCAGACCAGATTCCAGCAACTGCTGGCCAACCTGTAAACCAATACCGTAACTTGCTTGTGCTTCGACGCTGTCGAAAGAAGGGGTAGTCATCTTCGTTCCTTTCACTCTCGGATAAATTCGAACCGGCAGCATAGCAGCGCAGGCCGCTGGCGTAAAATGCCCTGCGTCGCAGATGACTTTTGCGGGGGAAAGAGAAACAATAGAGCCGTCAAATTTATCAATGCTGGCAGGCACTTCGCGCCGGTATTGCCCATACTATAACTATCGATGGGGCTCATCCCGTCTGTAGCACCTGAATAAGAGAGCAAACATGGGCCAGATTGCCCCACGACGCCGCAGGATGCGTGCACAACATATTGTATCCCGGCTGCAGAGCTGGCTGGCTGCACGCAGGCCACAGCAGCCTGCCGGAGAGGAGAAACCCCGAATGGCTTCAGACGCGTCATCCCGCCTGCCGACATGGCTTCAGCGTATCTGGCATTTTACCGACCACATTCGCTGGATGGACCCGCTGCCTGCGCCGCACCGTCGGGGCATCGTAGCCGCTCTGCTGGTGATGCTGGTGGCGTTTCTCTGGCCCGCCAGTACATTGCGCTATCCGGTTGAGCAGCCTGTCGCACCCCAGGCTGAGAAAGAGGTGCCGATGCAGGCGGATATTTATGAAAACAACGGTACCCGTCAGCCTTCATCCTCGCAATCTCAGCAGACGCCAAAAGCCGATTCTCAGGGGGAATGGCGTAACCTGACCATTGCATCCGGTCAGACGCTGGCGCAGCTGTTTCGTGACAATAGTCTGCCGGTCAATGATGTGTTTGCGATGGCGCGGGTGGAAGGCAGCGATCAGCCGCTCAGCACACTGAAAAGTGGCCAGCAGGTTAAAATCCGTCAGGATGCGCAGGGCGTGGTAACAGGACTGACAGTGGATGGCGCTAACGGCCCGGTGCTGTTTACCCGTCAGCCCGATGGCAGCTTTATTCGCGCGCAGTAACGCGAACAGTGCCTGGAGAAAGGCATAAAAACAAAAACGCCGGCACAGGGCCGGCGTTAATGTCGTGCTCAGTTAATCAGGATTAACCAGCAACAACTTTCACGTTCAGTTTAGCGAAGACTTCGCTGTGAACCTGGAAGCTTACTTCATGCTCACCGGTAGTGCGCAGAACGCCGTTTGGCAGACGAACTTCGCTCTTAGCCACTTCAACCCCTGCTGCAGTCACTGCATCAGCGATGTCGCGGGTACCGATTGAACCGAACAGTTTACCTTCATCGCCTGCTTTAGACGTGATGGTTACCGTGCCCAGTGCATTGATTTTCTCAGCGCGAGCAGTTGCTGCAGACTGAACGTCAGCCAGTTTGGCTTCCAGTTCAGCACGGCGTGCTTCGAAGAACTCAACGTTTTTCTTAGTAGCAGGAACAGCTTTGCCCTGTGGTACTAAGAAGTTACGAGCGTAGCCCGCTTTAACGTTAACCTGATCACCCAGGGTGCCAAGGTTTGCTACTTTATCAAGCAGAATAACTTGCATTACCTTATCCTCTTAAAGTCGTTAATGGACAGTTGCCGATTACTGATGACGATCAGTGTACGGCAGCAGAGACAGGTAACGCGCGCGCTTGATGCAGCGAGCCAACTGACGCTGGTATTTTGCACGAGTACCGGTGATACGGCTCGGGACAATTTTACCGCTTTCGGTAATGTAGTTTTTCAACGTTGCGATGTCTTTGTAATCGATCTCAACAACGCCTTCCGCGGTGAAACGGCAGAACTTGCGACGACGGAAATAACGTGCCATTAGGCTAGTCTCCAGAATCTATCAATTCAATCTGCTCGGCATGGAACACCACTTTGCTCTGGCCATTTCGTGCCTGATGGCAACTAATGAAACCGTCGAGTGTGAGTTGCGTGCCGACCGTTATATGTTGAGTAATCACCTGATGGGCGCTGCCGCTAATAATAACAGGCATACGACACCAGGCTTGCCGGTGAAACCCGGCCTCCTCCTGCACTGAGCGGTGCTCAAGCACGAACTGACAGTGAGGAATTCCTGACGGGCTAACTCTTCGAACCGGTGTCCTGCACACAGTGCCAGACAGGCGAAGCCGATTGACCGTCACGATGGATTACTCTTCAGAATCCCCAGCATCTGACTCATCAGCGGATTCGTTAGCAAAATCTTCGCGACGATCACGACGCTCATCTTTCGCTTTAACCATCGGCGATGCTTCAGTTACCGCGTTTTTAACGCGCATAACCATGCTACGGATAACGGCGTCGTTGAAGCGGAAGTTCGTTTCCAGCTCATCGATCGCTTCCTGCGGCGCTTCAACGTTCATCAGAACGTAATGCGCTTTGTGCAGTTTGTTGATCGGGTAAGCCAGCTGACGGCGGCCCCAGTCTTCCAGACGGTGAATCGTGCCTTCTGCACCAGTGATAGCACCAGTGTAACGCTCGATCATGCCAGGAACCTGTTCGCTCTGGTCAGGATGAACCATAAATACGATTTCGTAATGACGCATCGAAATTGCTCCTTACGGATTATTCAGCCTCCTGTCGGGGTCAACCGCGGCCCATGGAAGCAAGGAACGTTATAGGCTGTGTCCCACAAAGGTTCGCTGTGACGAGCGCTTGTGGGACACAGCCTGAGAATGCGGCTGAAAAATTGACGCGTAATCATACTGGCGACGGCCCCTGAACTCAAGCGCACATTTAAACAAATTGCCGGCAGCGTGCCAGATACCGTGGCTTTTTGTGCTAATGATGTGAATACAGCGGGTTAATACCGCTTTGTTCAAAAACGCTGACAGAGAGGTTCAGAGGAACGATCTGGCGATAATATGCTCAGTCGCTAAACTGAATAAAGACGCGACGGTTCGCTTAGTGGCGTCATTCAGAGTGTGTTCCCTGAAGTGAGGAGTCGGGCATGAAAACGTTCGTCATCGCCACTTTACTGGGTCTCTTCCTGTCTCCACCCGCTCTTGCCAGCTATGCTGACTGTGCGCAGCAGATGAGAAGTCACAGCAGCGAAGCGGCATCGGGTTATGTCTACGTTAACCGGCTGGATGCGCCGGAAAGAAACCCGGTTAATGCGCCTGCCAGAACAGCAGAAAAATCGTCTGCACACTGGTAAGGGCTGGTAAGTTTTCGGGCGGCAGAGTCCTTCTCCGCCCGTTCATCGTTTAAAGCTGATTTTTAAAAAAGCTGACCAGCGCCGTTAAGGCGGATGGGGTGATCTTGTGACCAATCTGCTTTTCTGACAGTGAGGTCAGATGCTGCGCCAGCCCGTTTTCACGCAGTGCGCGCTCCAGTCGTACGCTCTCCGCCCAGGGCACCACCTCATCCGCCTCGCCATGCCACAACAGCAGCGGACGGTTTGCCAGTGCCTCCAGATGGTTGCAGGGATCATAGTCCGCCAGCGGGGCCATGCGGGCCGCAAACTGCGCCTTCTGCTCCGGCGTGTCAGCCACCAGCGGCGGAAACAGCGACTCGCTGAGCTGCATAAAATAGCCCGATCCCATCATGCAGGCGATGCTCTGAATCTGCGGATAACGCGCCATCGCACCCAGCGCCGTCATCCCGCCCATCGACGCGCCTGCCACCGCGAAACGCTCGCCAGCGATCAGACTCTTATTACGCAGCGCAGTCTCCAGCAGCGGCAGTTCATCAATGTTCTGTTTCAGAATCTCCCAGAAGCGGCCCAGCCGTGCTTCGGCGTCACCGTGATAACGTGCGCCGTGCAGCTCGGCATCCGGCATGACGGCCCGAAACCCCGCCTGCGCCAGCGCAACGGCGAAGTAGGCGTAGACCTCTTTTGATGAGGTGAAGCCGTGATAAAACAGTACGGTCGGCAGTGGCTGATGCCGTTGTCCGGCAGGCGTGGCGTGCAGGCATTCGATACCGGCCAGCGTTTCGGTGGTGAGTTCAATCATGGTCTCTCCTGAGCAGGGGCAAGGCGTGCCGTTCAAGTGTACGTACTGCGGGTTAATTTGCGAAATTCCCCGCTGCGCTTAGTTATGCTTTTACGCGCTAAACTTTTTCCGCAGCGTGCCGTTGATCGTGTATTCCCCTAACTTGATCAAAGGTAATTTATGAAGCGTCTCTCTCTCAGCGGACTGAGTCTCGGAGTTAAGCTGTCTGTACTGACGTCTCTCAGCGTAGCGCTGCTGTTGCTGGTACTGACACTGACTCAAAGCCACAACGCCTCGCGCCAGCTGGAAAATCTCGCCATTGATGACATGCACAATCAGGTGCAGGGCATCAGTGAAATGACCACGATGTTCAATGCCACCCTCACCGAAGAGGTGTCTCATTACACCAGCCTCTTTACCAGCTTTCTGCCTAAGCGCTTTAGCCTGGATGAAAGCTCGCGGGTGCAGGTCGGTGCCTTTTCAACGCCCGTGCTGCGCGCCGGGTTAAAAACGCTGAACCTCGATCAGACCGCGGTTGACGATTTCACCGACCGCACCGCCGCCGTGGCGACCATTTTTGTGCGCGACGGCGACGATTTTATCCGTATTTCCACCTCCCTGAAAAAGCAGGATGGCAGCCGCGCGATTGGTACGCAGCTTGACCGCACAGGTGCCGCCTGGAAAAGCGTTCATCAGGGCGAGGTGTACCAGGGGCTGGCCACGCTGTTCGGCCACCGCTACATCACCCAGTATCAGCCAGTAAAAGATGAGAGTGGCAAGGTCGTCGCCATCCTGTTTGTCGGCGTAGGCATTGATAAGCAGTATGCCCTGATGCGCGAGAAGATTCTGGCACGCCGGCTGGGCGACAGCGGCCATTTCTATGTGCTCAACGGCACGCCCGGCAAGAATCAGGGCAAGTATCTGTTCGATCAGCACAACGAAGGGAAACGGCCAGACTGGGATGACGCGACACTGCAGCCGCTGCTGACGCAGCCGCAGGGCATGCAGCAGGTGGAGATCAACGGTGAGCAGCAGATGCTGGCATGGCAGCAGTTGCCGGGCTGGAACTGGGTGATTACCGGTGAAGTTAACCGTGCCAGCCTGCTCGCCCCGATTACCCACAGCCGTAACCTGTTCCTGATTACCGGACTGATTCTGGTGGTGATCTTCGCGCTGGGCTTTGTCTGGTACAGCCGTCGGGCGATTACCCGTCCGCTGCAGCAGGTGATCCATCTGGCGGAGCAGTATGCCGCCGGAAATCTGCAGGTCCATATGGATACCCGCCGTCGTGATGAAGTCGGTCAGTTGATTATTGCGATTAACGGCATTGGCGATGGGCTGGAAAAAATCGTCGGCCAGGTGCGTGGCGCAGCGCAGGAGATCAGCGACGGCACGGACACCATCGCGGCCAGCAGCCATAACATCAGCGAGCAGATCGGGCGTCAGGCCAGCAGCGTGGAGCAGACCTCAGCCAGCATGGAGCAGTTTGGTGCCACGGTCGAACACACTGCTGACAGCCTGCGTCAGGCGATGTCACTGGTGGCCGAAGCCAGCGATATCGTCAGTCATGGCAGCCAGACGGTGGTGCGCTCGGTCAACACCATGTCAGCCATTAAGGTGTCATCGCAAAGCATTGCGGATATCACCCATGTGATTGAGTCGATCGCCTTCCAGACCAATATTCTGGCACTGAATGCGGCCGTTGAAGCGGCCCGAGCCGGTGAACAGGGCCGTGGCTTTGCCGTGGTGGCCGCAGAAGTGCGTGCGCTGGCACAGCGTTCCGCGCAGGCCGCCAAGGAGATAGATGGACTGATTGCCACCTCCATCACCAATGTGGCGGAGGGCCACCAGCTCTCTGAGCAGACGCGCGATGCGATGACCGACATTGTGACCCACATCGAACAGGTGCAGGCGCTGATGGGCGAGATCAACGTGGCAGCACAGGAGCAGGCGGCGGGTATCGGCCAGGTGAATCTGGCGATGAACCAGATCAGCCAGGCGACCCATCAGAACAGCGAACTGGTGGCACAGGCAGAAAACAGCGCACAGAACCTGAGTGATAAAGGGCATCACCTGACCCAACTGGTCAGCGTTTTCAGCCTTAAATCCTGACGTCATTCAGGACGATGACATACACTTACTGTTTCGTCCTGAACAGGGGTTTTGCTATGCGTTCCGCTTACTTACTGATAATAAGTCTGTTGCTGGCAGGCTGTTCTGCGCTTGAAACCACGCCCAAAGCCCCGCCTGCGCCAACCCAACAGGCGCAGGAGATTTCACGGGCACAGAGTGGCGGTTTGCCGAAGCTGGGTAACATTACCGTTAACGTGCATGGCTCACCGGATGATGCCCAGCGGGCCATCGTCGCTCAGGCTAATCAGGCTGGCGCGGCTTACTATCAGATTGTGATGCTGAGCGAAACGGTGATGCCCGGTTTATGGTACGCCAGCGCGATTCTGTACGGTGCCTCACCGGCCACAGGCACGGGCCAGTAACCGGTCAGTCACTGCAGCCTCAGACGGGTGCGAACCGCGCTGGTCGAGCCACTGCTGGCACCACGCATCAGCCAGGGGTGGCTCACTGTATTTCAGTAGCTGAGCGCCTGTCGCCAGCTGCAGCAGCGTGTGGGTGACGTCGCGCGCCTGCTCTTCGGGAACGTTCTTGAGCCTCAATCGCAGCTGACGCCAGCGCGTATCGAAATGCCGATTACTCCCTTTTACCGCCTCAAACTCCTGACTCAGCATCTCGGTCACCTCTGCATGGCGGCTGAGTACGCGCAGCACGTCAAGACACATTACATTGCCCGATCCTTCCCAGATGCTGTTGACCGGCATGTCACGATAGAGGCGCGGCAGCTCACTCGCTTCGCAGTAGCCGATGCCCCCCAGCACTTCCATCGATTCCGCCACAAACGGCGCACCCGCTTTGCAAATCACATATTTTGCCGCTGGCGTGAATAAGCGGGCAAAGGCGACCTCATGCGGTTTGGCCGGTTGTGACCAGGCACGAGCCAGACGCATCAGCAGGGCAGTTTGCCCCTCAAGCTGCAGCGCCTGCTGTGCCAGAACCTGCCGCATTAGCGGCTGATCCACCAGATTTTTCCCCATGACCTGACGCTGATGAGCATGCCAGAGCGCCACCGAGAAGGCGCGCCGCATCTGACCATGGCTGCCGAGCGCGCAATCAAAGCGCGTCATACCGGCCATTTTCAGGATCAGCCGTACGCCTTCGCCCTCCTCCCCCAGCAGCCAGCCGGTCGCGTCACGAAACTCCACTTCGCAACTGGCATTTGAGCGATTGCCCAGCTTATCTTTGAGCTGCTCAAGCTGGATGGCGTTACGTGACCCGTCGGGCAACAGGCGCGGCAGGAAAAAGCAGCTTAGTCCCTCGGGCGTCTGGGCCAGGACCAGATGCGCATCACTCTGCGGCGCTGAGAAAAACCACTTGTGGCCGGTCAGCCGCCAGGCTTCACCCGGGCCTCGTGCGCCCAGCGGCTCGGCACGGGTGGTGCTGGTAAGCAGATCGCTGCCGCCCTGCTTTTCTGTCATGCCCATCCCGATCAGCAATCCGCGTTTCTGGTCGCCGGGTTGTGCGTGCGTGTCGTAGCGATCGCTGAGCAGCGGATCGAGCCAGCTTTCAAACGCGGCGGGCAGATAAGCCTGCAGCAGCGGAATGGCGGCGTGCGTCATGGTCACCGGGCAGAGCGTACCCGCATCTACCTGTGCGTGCAGAATAAAGCGTGCAGCGCGCGCTACGCTGGCCTGTTCACGCACCGTCGGTTGCCAGCTGAGATTGTGCAGACGACTGGCGCAGACGCCCTGCATCAGCAGGTGCCAGGCAGGATGAAAGCGAACCTCATCCAGGCGCACGCCACGGGCATCGTAGCGCAGCAGTTCAGGCGGTTCAGCGTTGGCGAGCCGCCCCAGCTCCAGCGACTCGGCGCTGCCCAGCTGGCGGCCGACTGACGCCAGCCATTCCCCATCCCATCCGGCGCCTTCGCGTGACAGTGCCTCGCCAAGCGGCGTGTCGGACAGGAACAGGTTACTGTTGCTCAGAGGATGGGGCTGATTAAAAACGGTGTGTGTTGTCCAGGTCATAACCACTCCTCGCGGATGTCACTCACTAAGTATACCCGTCGTCTTTCAAGCTGCATTTTTGTTGGCTGCGTTCACTCACCCGAATCACTTACTCATGTAAGCTCATCGGGATTCGTTCTCTTGCCGCCTCAATGCAACCCGAAATCCTTTGGGTATATACGAATGACGCGCAGTTATGCCTGGTACAGAAACTAATTTGTGGCGAGGATCACATCGGGGATCAGGCGTTGCGCTGACGCACCGCTTCAAACAGGCAGACACCGGTTGCGACCGAGACGTTGAGTGAAGAAACACTGCCCGCCATCGGAATGCTGATCAGCTCATCACAATGCTCGCGGGTCAGACGACGCATGCCTTCGCCTTCCGCACCCATCACCAGTGCCATCGGACCGGTCATTTTGCTCTGGAAGACGGTATGATCCGCTTCCCCTGCGGTGCCGACCACCCAGATGTTGTACTCCTGCAGCAGGCGAAGTGTACGCGCAAGGTTAGTAACGCGAATCAGCGGCACATTCTCTGCCGCACCGCTGGCCACTTTTTTGGCCGTGGCATTCAGGGGAGCAGAGCGATCTTTCGGCACAATAATCGCATGAACACCCGCCGCATCGGCGCTGCGCAGGCAGGCACCCAGGTTGTGCGGATCGGTAACCCCATCCAGCACCAGCAGGAAAGGCTTCTCCAGGCTCTGCAGCAGATCCGGCAGGTCGCCTTCCTGATACTGACGACCCGGTTTTACCCGCGCCACGATGCCCTGATGCACACCGCCTTCAACCTGGCTGTCGAGCCACTTACGCTCGGCCAGCTGAATCACGATCCCCTGAGCTTCCAGCGCGGCGACCACGGGTTGCAGGCGACGATCGTCGCGGCCTTTGAGGATAAAGACTTCCTGGAAACGTTGTGGATCACGTTCCAGCAGCGCCTGCACGGCATGGATACCAAAAATAATTTCGCTCATCGATCTGCTCAGTGGTTGGAAATGAATAAATGACCACCCTTTCTGCGGAGAGAAAGGGCGGGTACGCGCATCCTGTTACGCTCAGCCTTCAGGCTCAGCTTTTTTTCTGGCGCGCTTCGCCCGGGTGGCGGCGGCGATTTTACGGGTTTTTTCCGAGACGTTTTTACTTTTTTTCTCGGTATTGGCCGCGGCAGGTTTGCCCTTGTCACCCCGGAATGCAGCATCCGGCTCGAAGTTGGACTTTTTGTTCACGTTACGACGACGCTTCGCTGGCGCGTTGTCTTCACGCTTCGCCCGATCACGCGCGGTTTTACCTTCACCACGCACCTGACGCTGGCTGGAGATAAGAGCAAAGTCGATTTTACGCTCGTCCATATGGACCGCCTCAACACGCACTTCAACGGTGTCACCCAGACGATAAGTGCGGCCGCCCGATTCACCGATCAGACGCTGACCTACCGGATCAAAGCGGTAGTAATCGTTGTCGAGGGTTGAAACGTGCACCAGACCATCGATGAACAGATCGCTCAGGCGGACAAAGAAGCCAAATCCGGTCACGCTGGAGATGACGCCGTTGAAGACGTTGCCGACCTGATCCTGCATGAAGTCGCACTTGAGCCAGTCCGCGACGTCGCGGGTTGCTTCATCGGCGCGACGCTCGGTCAGGGAACAGTGCAGACCCAGCTGCAGCATCTCCGGCATCTCGTAGTGATAGCCGCCGGTTGCTGTCGTCATATCTTTGGCGACATTGCGCTCCTTCGGCATCAGATATTTGATGGCGCGTTGTACCAGACCTTTACCTTCATCCTGCTCTTTTGCCAGCAGATATTTAATGGCGCGGTGCAGCGTCAGATCCGGGTAGCGGCGAATTGGCGAAGTAAAGTGCGCATACGATGAGAGTGCCAGACCAAAGTGACCGCGGTTTTCCGGATCGTATACCGCCTGCTTCATCGAACGCAGCAGCATGGTTTGCAGCATTTCTGCATCAGGACGATCGGCAACCTGCTTCAGCAGCGCCGCATAATCCACAGGCTGTGGTTTGTTGCCGCCTGGCAGAGTCAATCCCAGTTCGTTGAGCACGGTACGGAAGCTCTTGATGCTCTCATCGGTCGGGCGATCGTGATCGCGGAACAGTGCCGGTTCCTGATTTTTCTCAACGAAGCGTGCTGAGGCGATGTTCGCCAGGATCATGCACTCTTCGATCAGCTTGTGGGCGTCATTACGTGACGCGCGCTCAACCCGTTCAATACGGCGCTCGGCATTGAAGATGAACTTCGCCTCTTCCGTTTCAAACGAGATACCGCCGCGCTCTTCACGTGCAGCGTCCAGTACCTGGTAGAGGTTGTGCAGCTCTTCAAGATCTTTGACCAGCGGTGCATACTGCTGACGCAGCTCTTTGTCGCCCTGCAGGATGTTCCAGACTTTGTTGTAGGTCAGACGCGCATGGGAGTTCATCACCGCTTCGTAATGCTTAAAGCCGGTGAGCTTACCTTTGGTCGAAATGGTCATCTCGCACACCATACAGAGTCGATCGACCTGCGGGTTAAGCGAGCATAAGCCATTCGACAGCACTTCCGGCAGCATCGGCACAACCTGCGACGGGAAGTAGACTGAGGTGCCGCGCTGATGCGCTTCGTCATCCAGTGGCGTGCCCGGACGGACGTAATAGCTCACATCGGCGATAGCGACCCACAGACGCCATCCGCCACCGCGTTTTTTCTCGCAGTAGACCGCATCATCAAAGTCACGGGCATCTTCACCATCAATGGTGACCAGCGGCAGTTTGCGCAGATCGACGCGGCCTTTTTTGGCCTCTTCCGGAACTTCTTCTTTCAGCTTGCTGACCTGAGCTTCCACTTCTGGCGGCCAGGTGTGCGGAATTTCATGGGTACGCAGCGCCATATCAACGGCCAGGCTGGTGCCCATATCATCACCCAGAATCTCAGCCACTTTACCGATCGCTTTGGTGCGGCGGTTCGGACGCTGGACCAGCTCAACCACCACCACGGAACCCATGCGGGCATTCATCGTCTCTTCAGGCGGGATGAGGATATCAAAACTCAGGCGACTGTCGTCCGGTACCACGAAGCCGGCACCGGCATCGGTAAAGTAGCGGCCAACGATCTGATTGTTACGTGGTTCCTGCACGCGGACCACGCGCGCTTCGCGGCGGCCTTTGCGATCGGCACCCAGCGGCTGCGCCAGGATTACGTCACCATGCATACAGAATTTCATCTGCTCTGCGGAGAGGTAAAGGTCATCTTTCTGACCTTCTGCCCGCAGGAAGCCGTAGCCATCACGGTGGCCAATGACTTTACCGCGCAGGAGATCAAGACGTTCTGGCAGCGCATAGCATTGACGGCGGGTGAACACCAGCTGACCATCACGCTCCATGGCGCGAAGGCGGCGACGCAGCGCCTCAAGGTGCTCTTCTTCGTGCAGGTTCATCTCTTCAGCCAGCTCTTCACGGCTGGCTGGTTTTTCACGTTTTTCTAACAGCGCCAGAATAAATTCACGGCTTGGAATAGGGTTTTCGTATTTTTCAGCTTCTCTATCCTGAAAAGGATCTTTTGACATAGCGGTTCCTCCGATGTCATTTAATATTTATTTCCGCCGGCGATTTGGAAAGGATGATTTCATAAAGTGGTGTATTTCCTTCGACCAAATCTGCCAGCGTATAGCTATCCAGCTCCTGCAAAAAGCGCTGCACTGCATCGTGCAGTGCCTGCTTCAGACGGCAGGCTGGTGTGATGGAACAGGAGGCGCAATCCACTAATTGTAGCGGTTCCATCTTGCGTACCACGTCGCCAATAACAATCTGACGAGGCGGCATACCCAGGCGAATGCCCCCATTTTTTCCACGTGTTGCGGCAACGTAGCCCGCACGGCTCAGCTGATTGATGATTTTGACCATATGATTACGGGACAAACCATAGGTATTTGTCACTTCCGTAATATTGGTCTGCTGACCTTCAGGCAACGCTGCCAGATAAATCAGCGCCCGTAAGCCATAATCAGTAAAACTCGTGAGCTGCACAGTAACCTCAGTGAACCTTCAGGCGTGGCATTGCATTATTCGCCCTGTGATTGATGTCAGAATTAAATCGGATCGTCATTCGATTAGCTACGATGATAAACCAGAGTCTGATTTGCCGTGCGTTTTTTTAAGCCAGCACAAGGTTTGACAAGCGAAGGGAGGTAAAGTGGCATCAAAGAGTGGAAAAACAAGGGCCGGACAGCGTCCGGCCTGAATGATTATGCGTCGAATGGATCGCGCAGAATCATCGTTTCACTGCGGTCTGGACCGGTTGAGATAATATCAATCGGCACACCCGTTACCTCTTCTACACGCTTAATGTAGTCGCGTGCAGCCTGAGGCAAACCTTCCAGCGTCTTCACGCCAAATGTAGTCTCGCTCCAGCCTGGCAGGGTTTCGTAGATCGGCTCAATGCCTTCCCAGTTCTCTGCCGCCAGTGGCGTAGTAGTCACTTCACGGCCATCAGGCATACGGTAAGCAACACAGATTTTCACCTCTTTCAGGCCATCCAGCACGTCCAGTTTGGTCATGCAGAAACCTGACAGGGAGTTGATCTGAACCGCGCGGCGAACCGCGACCGCATCCAGCCAGCCGGTACGACGACGACGTCCGGTGGTCGCACCAAACTCATTGCCCTGCGCACAGAGGAATTCGCCGGTTTCATCGAACAGCTCAGTCGGGAATGGACCTGCGCCCACGCGGGTTGAGTACGCTTTCACAATACCCAGCACGTAGTCGACATAGCGCGGACCAATGCCTGAGCCGGTTGCCACGCCACCTGCGGTCGTGTTGGACGACGTCACGTACGGATAAGTTCCGTGATCGATATCCAGCAGCGTACCCTGCGCGCCTTCAAACATAATCAGATCGCCACGCTTACGCGCGCTGTCCAGCAGTTCTGAAACGTCAACCACCATGCCAGTGAGGATGTCAGCGACTTCCATCACATCGCTCAGCACTTTGTCGAAGTCCACTGCCGGCTCTTTGTAGTACTCAACCAGCTGGAAGTTGTAGAAATCGACCACTTCTTTCAGCTTGGCAGCAAAGGTTTCTTTGTTGAACAGGTCGCTGACGCGCAGTGCACGACGGGCGACTTTGTCTTCATAAGCAGGACCGATGCCACGACCGGTAGTACCAATCGCTTTGGCACCACGGGCACGTTCACGCGCCATATCCATCGCAACGTGATATTGCAGAATCAGCGGACAGGCTTCAGAAATCAGCAGACGTTCACGTACCGGGATCCCGCGCGCTTCCAGGCCTTTCATCTCTTTCATTAAGGCTTCAGGAGAAAGCACTACGCCGTTACCGATAATGCTGGTGACGTTATCGCGCAGAATGCCAGAGGGGATCAGGTGGAGGACGGTTTTTTCACCGTTGATGACAAGCGTGTGGCCCGCATTGTGGCCGCCTTGATAACGCACAACGTAATTCGCGCGCTCAGTCAGAAGGTCTACAATCTTACCTTTACCTTCGTCACCCCATTGGGTGCCCAGTACGACGACGTTCTTACCCATTTCTCAAAATCACCGATTGCTTAAAAAAGGATTCTACCATCTGATCCCATGGTTTTCAGCACTTTTAGCATACGATTGCGCGCTTTTTTGCCTGAGTTTTGATCACTACAACATGTTGGGGATAATGGCGCGAAGAGGCACAATTTAGCCGGTCTTAACCCTGGTATCAGAGGTTGCCATGCAGGCTGAGCATGCAGTAAATCACCATGCCCGCGACCACCAGTCCGCCGCCAAAGCGATGCAGCAGACGGTCGGGTAAGCGGGTCATCGTCAGGATCATGCGTCGCCAGGCGCGTGGCATAAACATCGGTCCCAACCCTTCCAGCACTAATACCAGCGCCAGTGCCATCCAGATGCTTGTTTTCATCTTGCTACCCAAAAAAAAAGGCCGACAACATTGTCGGCCCACAGGTTATATCAGTTCTTAACGTGTCGCGTTAGAGGGCGCCTTCATATATCGGAAGAAGTCGCTATCCGGGCTTAACACCATCACATCCTGATTTTCATTAAAGCTGTTTTCATAGGCACGCAGGCTACGAATAAAGGCGTAGAAGTCAGGATCTTTGCTGAACGAATCCGCAAACAACCGCGCCGTTTCTGCATCACCGTCACCGCGAGTGATCAGGGCTTCACGCTGGGCTTCAGCCAGCGTACGCGTCACCTGATAATCGGCCTGAGCACGCAGTTTTTCTGCCTCTTCCTGACCCTGTGAACGCTGACTACGCGCTACGGCTTCACGCTCAGCACGCATACGGTTGAAGATTGCATCGGACACTTCGGTCGGCAGGTTGATCTGCTTGATGCGCACATCCACAACCTGAATACCCAGTGCTGCCATGCTGTTCGGATTCGGCGCTGGCTCGCTGCTGTTGGTTTCACGCTCTACACGGGCTGCTGCGCTGGCAATCGCATCATCAGCCGCAGGCGTGGCGATTTCATCATCGCTGCCCGCAGAACCGGTATTCAGCGCGTCACGCACATCGGTGGTCAGGCGACCACGGGAATCTGTGACGATATCCTTCACATCCAGACGACCCATTTCAGAACGCAAACGGTCACTGAACTTACGTTTCAGCAGCACTTCTGCCTGAGAAACATCACCGCCACCGGTAGCCAGGTAGTAGCGACTGAAATCGCTGATACGCCATTTGATGTAGGAGTCCACGATCAGATCTTTCTTCTCTTTGGTGACGAAGCGATCGGCCTGGTTATCCATAGTCTGAATGCGTGCATCCAGCGTTTTAACCGTTTCCAGGAATGGGATTTTAAAATGCAGACCCGGCTCAAACACCTGGGGTTTGTTTTCGCCGTCGCGCAGGACTTTACCGAAGCGCAGAACAATGCCTCGCTGCCCTTCCTGCACCACAAACAGCGACGCATAGAGCGCCACCAGCACGACAATGATTAAAAATACTATTGGCTTACGCATCGATTACTCTCTCCCTTCGCGCTGGCTGTCGCTGCGCTGAGCATTCGCCCGACGCTGATCCATGATATTGTCCGGACTGTATGACGACGTGTCATTGCGGCTGGCGTTGCGATCGGAGGTGGCTGGCAGCGAAGAACTGTTACCGCCTTTCTGACCATTCTGACCCGATGTCGCCTGACCGCCACGCATCAGCTGATCCAGCGGCAGCATCATCAGGTTGTTACCCCGATCGTTAACCAGTACTTTGCGGGTATGGCTCAGCACACGTTCCATGGTCTCGATATAGAGACGCTCTTTGGTGATTTCAGGCGCGGCTTTATACTCCGGCAGAATCTTGGCGAAACGCGCCACTTCACCCTGTGCTTCCAGAACGGTACGCTCTTTGTAAGCGCGCGCTTCTTCCAGAATACGTTGCGCCTGGCCATTAGCACGAGGCTGAACTTCGTTGGCGTAAGCTTCTGCTTCACGAACATACTGTTCGCGGTTTTCACGTGCGGCAATCGCATCATCAAACGCAGACTTCACCTCTTCCGGCGGACGGGCAGCCTGGAAGTTGACGTCCAGCACCGCGATCCCCATGTTGTAAGGGCGAATTGTTTCATCGATTTCACGCTGGGTGTCGCTACGCACCACGGTACGGCCTTCGGTCAGAATGCGGTCCATGGTAGAACGACCAATCACGCCGCGCAGCGCACTGTCAGTGGCCTGGCGCAGGCTGTCATCCGCGCTGGTCACGGCATAAAGATAACGTTCCGGATCGGTCACGCGATACTGCACGTTCATTTCCACGCGCACGACGTTTTCATCTGAGGTCAGCATCACGCCAGAAGCCGCCAGTTCACGCACTGCTTCAACGTTAACCGCGCGTACCTGATCAACAAATGTCGGTTTCCAGTTCAGACCGGGCTCAACCAGGTGACTGAACTTACCGAAGCGCGTTACCACGCCACGTTCCGCTTCTTTGATGGTGTAGAAACCGCTTGCAGCCCAGATGACTACAGCAGCAACAGCCACGATGCCAACGATTTTGCCACCGCTGCCGGAGCCGCGCTGACCGTTGTCGCTCTGTTTGCCACCGCCCAGTCCACCAAGCTTCTTGCTCAGCTTACGGAAGATATCATCCAGATCAGGAGGCCCGGATTCCCGTCCTCCCTTATTTCCCCCAGAGTTGCCGCCTTGATTATTGCTGCTTCCCCACGGGTCGCGGTCCTGTCCGTTATTTCCGGGCTGATTCCACGCCATGTCTCTACTCCATTTATTGTAATTACGGTTTTTACCCTTCATCTTTCGGATTGCAGCGGTACTGGCTGCCTTCGCTCATCCCATTCACTTACCTGCGTAAGCGCCCGGGGATTCACTCAGTTGCCGCCTTGCTGAAATCCGAAATACCCGGGTAAATCCTGCGTATTCAGGCCTGCAACGAAAGTGCGACAATCTTCAATTTTTAAGGTAAATGCGTTTGGGCAATATCAAACAATGTAACTGGTCAGCGACGGTTCCTGTTTACATAAACGCATCCACTCAATGATGGGCATACGTATCTGCAATCCTACACTGCCGTCCTCTTCATTCCACTCTTTCTCAATCGCCTGCAACTGATAGAAACGGCTGCGAAGTCGCCCCGCCTCCGGTGGCAGACGTAACGCGTGTTGGGCAATTTCCCCTGACAGGCGCTCGGACAAAGCCTGCCACAGCAACGGAATGCCTGCACCGGTCTGGGCGGAAAGCCAGACGCGGATGGGCAGGTTCTCTTCGTTGCGATCGATACGCGGTTCGAATCCGTCGAGCATATCGATTTTATTCATGACCAGTAAGGTCGGAATTTCGTCCGCTTCAATCTCTTCCAGTACGGCATCAACGGCGGCGATATTTTCCGTAACGCGAAGATCGGCACCATCAATCACGTGCAGTAACAGCGTCGCCTGACGTGTCTCCTGCAGCGTGGCTTTAAATGCGGCAACCAGATCGTGAGGAAGATGGCGAATAAAGCCGACCGTGTCCGCCAGAACCACGTCTCCGACATCGGCAACATTCAGACGACGCAGTGTGGGGTCAAGTGTCGCAAACAGCTGGTCTGCGGCAAAGACGTTGGCAGAGGTCATAGCGTTAAAGAGGGTCGACTTGCCGGCGTTGGTGTAACCCACCAGCGAAACAGTTGGCACATCCGCTTTAGCACGAGACTGTCGTCCCTGCTCACGCTGTTTTTCAACCCGCTCAAGACGAGACAGGATCTGACTGATACGTCCGCGCAGAAGACGGCGGTCGGTTTCTAACTGTGTTTCACCCGGGCCACGCAAGCCGATCCCGCCTTTCTGACGTTCAAGGTGCGTCCAGCCACGTACCAGACGTGTCGCAAGGTGACGTAGCTGCGCCAGCTCAACCTGCAATTTACCTTCGTGGGTACGCGCGCGTTGGGCAAAAATATCCAGAATAAGACCAGTGCGATCAATGACACGGCATTCGCACAGGCGCTCGAGGTTTCTTTCCTGAGCGGGCGTAAGGGCATGATCGAATAATACGACCGATGCTCCAGTTGTTTTTACCGCATCGGCAATTTCAACGGCTTTTCCTTCACCGACAAAATACTTGGGGTGTGGCGCTTTACGGCTGCCAGTAACCACTTGCAGCGCCTCAACGCCAGCAGAAGAGACCAGAGTTTCAAACTCCTGTAAATCTTCTACTTCTTTGTCTTGGGAGAACCAGATGTGTACCAGTACGGCCTGCTCACCGGCATCATAACGGTCAAACAAGCTATAACCTCGCTAAATAAAAGACCAGGACGGAAAACCTCTGTTCTCCGTTCCTGGCTGTACGGCGACGCGTTATTCTGCGTTATCACCGTCTTGTTGTGGCTGTGGCTGCGCAGATGTGTTGCTGCCACCATGATGGTAATTGTTGCTGCCGCCACCGGTATTATTGCTATGGTGAGAAACCGGGCGCGAAGGAACAACGGTAGAAATGGCGTGCTTATAAACCATCTGGCTTACCGTGTTTTTCAACAAAATGACGAACTGATCAAATGACTCAATCTGACCCTGCAGCTTAATACCGTTAACCAGATAAATCGAAACCGGAACACGTTCACGACGCAATGCGTTCAAAAACGGGTCTTGTAATGATTGCCCCTTAGCCATTCTATCTTTTCCTTATATGCTTGTTGTTTGTTGCTAGTAGAACCTATGGTTCTGAAAAAAACTGCGTAAAAATTTGCGCACGATAACCCATCAATTGTACACAATCACCCATGCTTCGCACTAAGAACCTGTAACACTGTATCACGCGCCAGCCGGGGCTCGTCACTGTCAAGCCAGTGAACATTTTCCCAACCGCGTAACCAGGTCATCTGTCGCTTAGCAAGCTGCCGGGTTGCGCAAATTCCCCGATAAACCATCTCGCTGTAATCGATTTCGCCCGACAAATAAGACCACATCTGACGATAACCAACACAACGAATGGAAGGCATGTCCGTATGCAAATCACCTCGTGCAAACAGGGCCCGAGACTCCGCTTCAAATCCTGACGCCAACATCTGCTCAAAACGCAACGCGATGCGCTGGTGCAGCAATTCGCGGCTCGCGGGGGCGATGGCAAACTGTTGCACGTCGTAGGGTAACGCTTCACCGGATGTTTTTGTCAGTTCCGTTAAAGTTTTACCCGAAATAAAAAAAACTTCCAGTGCTCGCGAAAGTCTCTGCGGATCATTCGGATGAATACGACTGCCGGCAACCGGGTCGATTTCACACAGCTGGCGGTGTAAAGCTTCCCAGCCTTTTTCACGCGCCGTTTGCTCTATCCGCTGACGAACGTCGGGATCGGCCGAGGGCAACGGCGACAATCCTTCAAGTAACGCCTTGAAGTAGAGCATGGTTCCACCAACAAGCAACGGTATTCGTCCGGCTTCAACGATATCCGCCATTTCTGCTAAAGCATCCCGCCGGAACTCCGCTGCCGAATAAGCTTCTGCGGGGTCGCGGATGTCGAGCAGACGATGGGGTGCCACTGCTAACTCCTCAGCCGACGGTTTCGCCGTGCCAATATCCATCTGACGATAGATTAAGGCAGAATCTACGCTGATTAGTTCCACTGGTAACTGCTTACGCAATTCAATTGCTAAAGCCGTTTTGCCAGACGCCGTGGGTCCCATCAAAAAAATAGCCTTTGGCCGGCCAGCCTGGTTTAGTTCACTCATGCTTCAACGCGTTGACTGCGCTCTCAATCTCTATGGGCTGTAATAAGCCTGAAGGCGGCGATTTCAGCAGCTGAGGGCAAAGCCGTTCAAGCTCTGCCAGCAGGTTGATCGCCTGTGAGTGATTCCAGTCAGAGGACTCTGTTTCCTGACGCCGCGCCAGCCACTGGGCCAGTTGCGTCGCAGAGTTCTCCTGCTGCCGGGCGAGATAGCCTAACAGCTCAGGAATCAAGATTTGTAAATTTTGTGTTCGTAACGGTAAAGGTACCGCGCGCAACGTCACGTGGTCTCCTTCGGGCTGAAGTTCAATGCCCATCTGATTGAGCAGGCTGCTATTTTCTTTTGCCGCCTGTCGTTCTTCCTGGGCGATTTTCAGGCGCACCGGGATCAGCAATGGCTGCGGTTTAAGTCCCTCTTCGCCTGGTTCAAGCTGCGCCTGTTTCAGCCAGCGCGCCGCCACCGGCAACGCCATCAGCATTAATGTCTGATCCTGCTCCAGCAGTGCAAAATGATGGTGCAACACGGTCAGTACACGGCCAAAACTTTGAGCATGCGCGGCCAGTGGCGAAGGTCTTTCGGCCTGACGCGCTATCGGCTCGCGGGCTTTTGTCGGTGATGACGTGCTGACAGGGTTTTTCAGTAACTGCTGATAAACCGCCCCTTCACGCTGACGATACACATTCTCTTTGTTCTGCCAGGCCGGTGCAGGCTGTGTTTCACGCCCGGATGCTGCTGATTTCTTCTCGCTGGCAGACGCCGCAGGCTGCGCAAAATGATTACCGCCTGCTGCCTGACGGTTTTCCGGCTGCCAGCGCGGTGCGGGCTCTTCTGCCTGAAGCGCAGGTAAGTTCGGTGCCGCCATCGCCTGTAATGCGCTGACCACGCCCTGATAGATAAAATCATGCACCAGGCGTGACTGATGAAACCGTACTTCATGCTTGGCCGGATGGACGTTGACATCAACCTGATGCGGGTCAATCTCCAGATAGAGCACATAAGCGGGCTGCTGGTCATCCTGAAGCTGGGTCTGGAATGCCTGGCGGATAGCGTGGTTAATCAGCTTATCGCGCATCATCCGGCCATTCACATAGCAATACTGCAGATCGGTGACCTGACGCGAACCGGCAGGGTCGGCAACCCAGCCGCGCAGCGAGAGGTCGTCATGCTGCCAGTCGATGCGCAGCGCATGCTGCATAAACGTGGTGCCGCAGATAGAAGCCAGTCGCCGTTCGCGCTGGCTCTCCTCGCTGACGGCCCGATACTGACGCATCATTTTACCGTTGTGGCTCAGCGACAGTGCCACGTCGAAACGTGCCAGGGCAATACGGCGAATGACCTCGTCGATATGACCGAACTCCGTTTTTTCGGTGCGCATAAATTTGCGGCGTGCCGGCGTATTATAAAACAGGTCCAGTACTTCCAGCGTGGTACCGCAGGGATGTGCCGCCGGTTTAACCGTTACCGCCATATCACGCCCTTCTGCATAGGCCTGCCAGGCTTCAGTTTGATCGGCGGTGCGTGAGGTGAGTGTCAGGCGGGAGACAGAACTGATACTGGCCAGCGCTTCACCGCGAAAACCCAGGCTCATGATCGCTTCCAGGTCATCCAGTGAGGCTATTTTACTGGTTGCGTGTCGGGCAAGTGCCATCGACAGCTCGCTTTTCACGATGCCGCAGCCGTTGTCACGAATGCGGATGAGCTTTGCGCCGCCCTTTTCAATATCAACGTCAATGCGCGTCGCGCCGGCATCCAGGCTATTCTCCACCAGCTCTTTAACCACGGAGGCAGGACGCTCAACCACTTCACCCGCCGCAATCTGGTTAGCCAGCTGGGGTGGTAAAATTTGAATCGGCATGATTTTCCTTTTAGCTGGCAGCCCGGCGCAGTGGCCGGGCAAACAATCAGGATGCAGGAATTTTCAGGTTCTGCCCCAACATGACGTTGGTCGACTTCAGATTATTAGTCTGCATTATCGCTTTCGGACTGACGCCGTAGTGTGCGGCAATGCCGGTTAATGAATCACCCACCACAACTTTGTGGCGCACAACGCCGCGTGGCGTAGCGGGCGCGGTGCGACTGGCGACTGCACTGGCCGGCACTTTCAGCCGCTGTCCGACCCACACCACATCCCGCTTCAGGGTATTCATCTCACGCAGGGTGTCCATGCTGACGCCATACTTCGCGGCAATCCCGGAAAGTGTCTCACCGCGCGTTACCGTATGGCGCTGCGTTGCGCCGGTATATTGCGTCACTCCGGTCGCCGGGTTGCTGGCGACGCTAACCGCTGGCGATGAGCCCAGCGGCCGGTTTTCCTCCTTTGGGATGGATTGTAGCGGGTGCGCCAGGAAATAAGTGCGCAGACCTTTGTAGATCGACTGCGCAATCTTATCCTGGTGTGCGCTACTGCCTAGCAGTCGCTCCTCCGAGGAATTACTGATGAAGCCGGTTTCCACCAGCAAAGAAGGAATATCGGGCGAACGCAGCACGCCCAGGCTGGCATGCTCAGGCAGACGTTTGTGCAGCGAGGTGACGCTGCGCATCTGCTGCAAGACTTTCTGCGCGATGTCATAACCGACACGCTGCGAGTGGCCGAACTGCAAATCCAGTACTGCCTGACTGAGGTAGGGATCGGCCTGACTGTTAGCCAGCAGGTCACCCGCGCCGCCCAGCAGCTCAGACTGTTTCTCTTTCTGTTCCAGCCAGTTTGCCATCTCGTTGTTGGCGCGACGGTTGGACAGGACCCAGACCGAGGCGCCGGTCGCCGCATGGCTTGGCGCGGCGTCAGCGTGAATAGAGACCAGCACATTGGCATTAGCTTTACGCGCCACGTCGGAACGTCCCATGACCGAGATAAAATAGTCACCATCGCGCGTCAGGACGCCTTTGAACATCGGATCGTTATTGAGCAACACCCGCAGTTTGCGCGCAATGGCGATAGTGACGTTTTTCTCTTTCAGTCCGCGCTGCCCGATAGCGCCGGGATCCTGACCGCCATGTCCGGCATCGATTGCCACAATCACAGTGTCATTCTGGCTGACGGCAGTGCCGGGACGTACGGAACTCGCGGTGCTGGTCACGGACGTCACCGGATTCGAATTGAACGGGTTAGCCGCTGCGGCACTCTGCGCAGGTACGCGCGTCGGTGCTGTGACGGGCGCAGGCAGACTTCGCGTGACAGCGGGCGGCTTGCCGGTAATTGTGAAGACCACGCTGTAGCTGTTGCCATTGCGTTGGGTGACTGCCCGGGTTTTACCCGCCTGCGTCAGTTCAAACACCAGCCGCACGCTCTGTTTGTCTTTTGGGGTGCTGGTACGAATTCGCTTTACGATGTTTTCGCCACTGAAATTCAGCGGCAGCCCCTGAACTACGCCGCTCTGGCGCACATCCAGCACCACACGATTCGGGTTGTGCAGAGAGAAGAAGGCATAGACCGGCTGTCCGGCAAAGTTCAGCGTAACGGTAGCCTGACTATCGCCATTGGCCACTTTGATATCAGACAGCGTGGCGGCAAACAGGGGCGTACAGACCAGCAGCATCAATGATACCAGTGCTATTTTCATCCGTGACATCATGCCTGATCCCTGCCCTGACCAACGTGTTCAAGCCATTGCTGGCCGGACGCGGATTGTGCCGTCAGTTCCGCTTCACGCGCCTCACCCACATAACGCAGCGTTAAGGTGAGATCGGGCTGCGGCAGAAAACCGGCACCCTGCTGCGGCCATTCCACCAGACAGATGGCTTCACCGCTGAAGTAGTCGCGGATGCCCATAAACTCAAGCTCTTCGGGATCCGCAAGGCGATAGAGGTCGAAGTGATAGAGCGTACGGTCATCAAGCGAGTAAGGTTCAACGAGGGTGTAAGTAGGACTTTTGACATTGCCCTGATGGCCCAGCGCCTGCAGAAAGCCGCGGCTGAAGGTGGTTTTACCCGCCCCCAGATCGCCATAGAGATAAATCACTGCCGCGCTGCCACAGGCGCGCGCCAGCTGAGCGCCCAAACTGAGCGTAGCCGCCTCATCGGGCAAAGAGATAACACAGGTCTTCATGCTTCTTTATTCATCTCAGGATTAACAAACTGCCACAGCAGATCCAGTAAATCAGTGGCCAGCATACCGCGAGTACCGCGTTCTGCCGCAACCGCATCGGCCGCTGCACCATGTGCAACGCAACCCGCGCAAGCCGCATCGAACAGCGTCAGTTTCTGACCCACCAGCGAGGCAATAATTCCACTCAGGAGATCGCCCATGCCGCCGGAAGCCATACCGGCATTGCCCACATCCGCAACGGCCATTTCGCCCTGCTCGCTGGCAATCAGCGTGCCGGCACCTTTCAGTACCGCTACGCCACCATAACGTTGCGCCAATGTCTGCGCTGCATGTAAGCGGTCACTCTCAATTTCACTGGTCTCGATATTCAGCAAACGCGCCGCTTCGCCAGGATGCGGCGTAATAATGCGATTCTGACGTTTCTCAGCACTGATTGCCAGCAGGTTAAGTGCATCCGCGTCCCAAAGCATCGGCTTTTCACTGCCTGCTACCCGCTTCAGTGCCTGCTTTCCCCATTCACGCTGACCCAGACCGGGTCCAATCGCAATGACATCAGCCCACTCCAGCGCCTCCGTCAGGCGTTCATCCGTCAGTTCATCGACCATAATTTCAGGCCGTGCGGTCAGAATCGGAATAATATTATCTTTGTGAGTAAGTACTCGCACCAATCCACTGCCGCTGCGTAACGCGGCTTCTGCCGTCATGCGTACTGCGCCAGCGGTACCTGCATCGCCTCCCACGACCAGCAGACGGCCATGACTGCCCTTGTGCGAGGTTGGTCTGCGTGGCTTAAGCCAGCGGGTTAATGTGCTGGCATCATAACGGGCGATAGGTGCCTCTTCTCCGGCCAGAAAAGCAGCCAGACCAAGATCGGCATACCAGAGCTTTCCGATGTAGTCTCGCGCCTTGCCAGTGATCTGGCCCGGTTTCAGGGCGATCATACTCAGCGTGTGACTGGCATTAATCACCTCGCCGGGCGCGGTGCCGTTGCGCGCGGATAAGCCGGAGGGCATATCAATGGCAACTGTCGGTGCTGCATGGGCGTTTGCCCGCTGGATCAGCATGGCATAGGGCTCTTCGGGCGCGCGATTGCTGCCGGTTCCCAGCAGGGCATCGACAATCACATCAATCTGCTCTGGCCAGGCCGCATCGGCCGCATGGATTTCACCGCCCGCGTCCAGCCATGCGTCCCGCGCGCGCTGCGCCTCTTCCGGCAGCGCTTTTTCACTTTCGCACGCCAGCACCGTAATGGTTTTCCCCGCCGCCTGGCCCAGTCGCGCCAGCACATAGCCATCACCGCCGTTATTGCCGTGACCGCACAGGATTAACCAGTGGCTGGCTTCGGGCCAGTGTGCTGTCAGATGCTCGTAAGCGGCCTGCCCGGCACGCTGCATCAGCTCATACAGAGTAATCCCGAGCACATCGGCTCCCTCTTGCTCAAGCTGCGCCACAGCCTGCGCAGGCCAGACAGAATATGGTAAACTGCGGCTGTTTTTCTTCGAATCCTGGTTACTCATGTCATACCCTCTCGATCTTCATGAACTCGCACAACAGATTAAACAGTGGGGATTGGATCTCGGCTTTCAGCAGGTCGGCATCACCGATACCGATCTCAGTGCAGAAGAGCCGCGCCTGCAGGAATGGCTGGATAAGCAGTATCATGGTGAGATGGCATGGATGGCGCGACACGGCATGATGCGGGCGCGTGCTCATGAGTTGCTGCCCGGCACGCTGCGCGTCATCAGCGTTCGTATGAACTACCTTCCGGCCAAAGCTGCCTTTGCCAGCACGCTGAAAAATCCCCGACTGGGCTATGTCAGCCGTTATGCACTCAGCCGTGATTACCACAAAGTATTGCGCAATCGACTGAAAAAGCTCGGAGAAATGATCCAGCAGCACTGTGGCGAGCTGAATTTCCGGCCGTTTGTGGATTCGGCACCGCTGCTTGAGCGCCCGCTGGCGGCTAAAGCCGGACTCGGCTGGACCGGCAAACATTCGCTGATACTGAATCGGGAAGCCGGCTCGTGGTTTTTCCTCGGCGAGCTGCTGATCGACATTCCGCTACCGGTCGACTCCCCGCAGCAGGAGCAGTGTGGCCGCTGCGTTGCCTGCATGACCATCTGCCCTACCAGCGCTATCGTTGAGCCTTACGTCGTCGATGCCCGGCGCTGTATCTCCTATCTCACCATTGAGCTGGAAGGGGCTATCCCGGAAGAGTTTCGTCCGCTGATGGGTAACCGGATTTATGGCTGCGATGACTGCCAGCTGATCTGTCCGTGGAATCGCTATGGACAACTCAGTGACGAAAGCGACTTTTCACCGCGTGCGGCGTTACATGCACCGGAGCTGCTCGATCTGTTTCAATGGGACGAAGCGAAATTTTTACGCATCACGGAAGGCTCAGCGATTCGCCGTATTGGCCATTTGCGCTGGCTGCGCAATATTGCCGTGGCGCTGGGTAATGCACCCTGGTCGCCCCACATTATTCATGTGCTGGAACAACGACTGGGTGAGAGTGAACTGCTGGATGAACATATTCAGTGGGCAGTGATGCAACAGCAGCAGAAACGCGAGCAGCTGGTAGTTGAAGTGCAGCCCGCCCAGCAGAAACGGCTGGTTCGTGCAGTTGAGAAGGGTTTACCGCGTGATGCATGATTGAACAGCGAGCCGCTGGATATCTTTTTCCACATGCTGTGAATAAAAATAAAAAGCTGTTGTCATTCAACTGCAACAACGCTGATTTCACTGTGAAACAACAAATTGAAATATCTTCATAAACATAAATATCAACAACTTATGAAAAAGTTGTGTTTATTTAATAATGAGACTACCGCTGCGGTTAAATCACAAAGCTGTGGATAACTCTGTTCAGAACGCATTTGCAGATCGCCCTGACAGGCACGAAAGATGGGAGGTGGTGCTGTGGATAACCTTCTGGAGACAACTAAAATCACGCGACCAAAAACAGTCGTATAACGAACTGAAACAGGGGGTGATGTAAAATCTGGAGCGGGAAACGAGACTCGAACTCGCGACCCCGACCTTGGCAAGGTCGTGCTCTACCAACTGAGCTATTCCCGCATAGAAGGGTACTGCTTTATAAAACTGGAGCGGGAAACGAGACTCGAACTCGCGACCCCGACCTTGGCAAGGTCGTGCTCTACCAACTGAGCTATTCCCGCAAAGAGGTTACTGCTTACATTTTAAATCTGGAGCGGGAAACGAGACTCGAACTCGCGACCCCGACCTTGGCAAGGTCGTGCTCTACCAACTGAGCTATTCCCGCGCCTTGTACCGACACTAAATTCTTCACCGGTACGGGGTGCGCATTATACGAGAAATCGTTGCTGCTGCAAGCATCTGAAAGCAAAATTTTTCGCTTTCCGCGCGTTTGCTGATTAAATCAGCAACCTGGTGATTTCATGCGCACCCGTCGTCGATTAAAGCTGCAAAAAGTGTTCGCGGTAGTAAGCCAGCTCCGCCACCGACTCGCGGATATCATCCAGCGCCTGGTGCGTACCGCCTTTTTTGAAGCCGGGCAGGATTTCCGGTTTCCAGCGACGAGCCAGCTCTTTCAGGGTACTGACATCCAGATAACGATAATGGAAATACGCTTCCAGCTCAGGCATGTACTTAAACAGGAAGCGGCGATCCTGCCCGATACTGTTGCCACAGATTGGTGACGTGTTAGCCGGCACCCACTGTTTCAGGAATTCAATAGTCGCCAGTTCGGCTGCGCGATCGTCAATCTGGCTTTCCTTCACCCGCGCAACCAGACCGCTGTTGGTGTGGGTGCGGACATTCCACTCATCCATCAGCGCCAGCTGCGCATCGGACTGATGGACGGCCATGACCGGCCCTTCCGCCAGAATGTTCAGGTTGGCGTCAGTCACCAGGGTCGCAATTTCAATAATGCGATCGTGCGTCGGATCAAGTCCGGTCATCTCAAGATCAATCCAGATCAGATTCTGTTCATTTCCAGTAGCCATGCTGTTTCCTGCGGTTGCTGTAGTCGTCATTCACGATGAATAAGGTGTATCATAGACGTTTTGCCCAGCCGGGCGAAATCTGGCTAACGCTGTGAGGGTGAGTGAGTAAAAATAAACTGTCGAAGGGCCAACAACGTCGCGTAAGCGCTAACCACGATCGCCGTCTCAACCAGCGCAGAGAGCGTCCGGAAGCGGATGACAACCTGTTTGGTGAAGCTGCAGATGGGGTCGTTGTGAGCCGTTTTGGCATGCATGCTGATGTTGAGGATAGCGCAGGCGTCGCCCACCGCTGCAATATCCGCCGTACTATCCGTTCGCTGGTTACGGGCGACCGTGTGCTGTGGCGTCCGGCCACCAGCGGCGGCAAAGGCATTGTTGAAGCGGTGCATGAACGCACCAGCGTATTAACCCGCCCCGATTTTTACGACGGCGTAAAGCCGATGGCGGCGAATATCGATCAGATCATCATCGTCTCTGCGATCCTGCCGGAACTGTCGCTGAACATCATCGATCGCTATCTGGTTGCCAGTGAAACGCTGGACATCGAGCCGTTACTGGTCCTGAATAAAACCGATCTGCTGGATGACGAGGCGCGCGGCTTTGTTGATCAGCAGATGGATATTTATCGCGATATTGGCTATCGCGTGGTGATGGTCTCCAGCCGGGCGAAAAACGGCCTGGACGATCTGGAAGCGGCCTTAACCGACCGTGTGAGTATCTTTGCCGGTCAGTCTGGTGTCGGTAAGTCGAGCCTGCTGAATGCCCTGCTCGGCTTCGACAAAGATGAGCAGGTCGCGATTCTGACCAATGAAGTATCAGATGGCTCAGGCCTGGGCCAGCATACCACCACCGCATCCCGCCTGTATCACTTCCCGCATGGCGGCGATGTGATCGATTCTCCCGGCGTGCGTGAGTTTGGTTTGTGGCATCTGGAGCCGGAACAGGTTACGCGTGGCTTTGTCGAATTCCGCCCCTTCCTGGGCTATTGCAAATTCCGTGACTGCAAACATGGCAGCGATCCCGGCTGTGCGATTCGTGAAGCGGTCGAACAGGGAAAAATCAACCGGTCCCGTTTCGATAACTACCACCGTATTCTGGAGAGCATGGCGCAGGTAAAAACGCGTAAAAACTTCCCTGATGGTGAAAGTTAATCGGTGTAACCGCGTCTGAGCGGATGAGCTGCTGCATTTTGCGAGGTGGATTCCGATCAGGCGTCCGAAGCGTGCAGCGTGCCGGAAATCAGGTATAGTCGCCATCTGAACGGGGCACTGCTACAATCCGCCCCCTTTTTTACCATGTCCTGAAATAGCCAGGAGGCTAAGGTGTTTGATCGTTTAAAACTCGGCTTGAATCATATTCTCCCGAAGAAATGGCTGACTGAACTTGCCGGTTGGGGCGCCAGTCGCCGCGGTGGTTGGTTGACCAAACTGGTCATTGACATCTTTGTCTGGTTTTACAAAGTCGACATGGCGGAGGCGCGCAAGCCCGATACCGCCAGCTATCGCACGTTTAATGACTTTTTCGTTCGTCCGCTGAAAGACGATGCGCGTCCGGTGGATGCAGACGCCAGCCTGATCGCCCTGCCTGCAGATGGTGCTATCAGCCAGCTCGGCCATATTCATGGCGATCAGATTTTCCAGGCTAAAGGTCATCACTACACCATCGATGCTCTGCTGGCGGGTGATGAGCGGATGGCCGCTCAGTTTGTCGAGGGTGAGTTCGTCACCACCTATCTGGCTCCGCGCGATTATCACCGCGTCCACATGCCGTGCAACGGTATCCTGCGTGAGATGATTTATGTGCCTGGCGATCTCTATTCAGTTAACCCGCTGACCGCGCGTAATATTCCCAACCTGTTTGCCCGTAACGAGCGCGTCATCTGCTATTTCGAAACGGATATCGGACCGATGGTGCAGATTCTGGTGGGTGCAACGATTGTCGGCAGCATTGAAACTGTCTGGGCGGGCACCATCACGCCACCGCGTGAAGGTGTGTTCAAACGCTGGCACTATCCGGCAGCGGATGATGAAGGCGCGGTAGTACTGCTGAAAGGACAGGAAATGGGCCGCTTTAAACTTGGCTCTACCGTCATCAACCTGTTCGCACCTGGCCGCGTCAAACTGGCTGAAAGTCTGGAAGCAGAAAGCAAAACCCGTCTGGGCCAACCGCTGGCGATCGCGCTGCCTGTGGCGACAGACATTTCCGACCTCATCGTCGACTAAATTGAGTGTCCTCTGTGCGTTCGATTCTCCTCCTGCTGCTGAGCCTGTGGCTCAGCAGCCCGGCCTTCGCGGCCAGCCTTCCTGACGCCAGCCAGCTCAAACAGCAGCTGGAAGAGATAAAATCGGCCAAAAGTTCTCCATCCCAGGCGGAACAGATCCAGACGATTGAAGCTGCCTTGAACTTCCTCTCTGAACGCGATGACTCGCTGGAGCGCGCGGCGCAATATCAGCAGGTGATTGATGACTTTCCGCGTCTGGCGCGCGAACTGCGTCAGCAGATCGCCGCGCTGAGCGACAGCGGAAAAACCGTACGCAGCAACATGAGCAGCGCCGAGCTGGATCAGGAGATTCTGCAGGTCAGCAGCCAGCTGCTGGAAGAGGGTCGTCAGGCTCGCCAGGAGCAGGATCGGGCGCGGGAAATCAGCGATTCGTTGTCGCAACTGCCGCAGCAGCAGACCGAAGCGCGCCGGGCGATGACAGAGAGTGAACGGCGGCTGCAGGGCGTCAGTACCAGTTCACCGCAGGGCCAGCTGCAACTGGCGGCGCGTCAGGCGGAAAGCGCCGCTAATAAAGCGCTGGTCGATGAACTTGAGCTGGCCCAGCTCTCCGCCAATAACCGTCAGGAACTGGCGCGTATGCGGGCGGAAGCCCACCAGCGTAAAGCGACACAGCTCGATAACTACCTGCAGGCGCTGCGCAACCAGCTCAACGATCAGCGGCAACGTGAAGCGGAAGTCGCTCTCGCCCGCACCGAGCAACTGGCGGAAAACAGCGGCGATCTGCCACCAGCAATCAGCGATCAGTTTCGGGTTAACCGCGAACTCTCGGTTGCGCTGAATCAGCAGGCGCAGCGTATGGATCTGGTGGCATCGCAGCAGCGGCTGGCCACCAATCAGATTATTCAGGTCCGTCAGGCGCTCTCTACGTTGAGAGAACAGTCGCAGTGGCTGGGCGCCTCTAATCTGCTGGGCGAAGCGCTTCGGGCGCAGGTCGCACGTCTGCCAGAGATGCCTAAGTCCCAGCAGATTGATAATGAGATGGCACAGCTTCGCGTACAGCGTCTCTATTATGAAGATCTGCTGGAGCGTCAGGAGACGCTGCGCAAAGGACGGCAGGCCGATGGTCAGCCCTTCAGCGCAGAACAGAAGCGCATTCTTGATGCGCAGCTACGCACCCAGCGTGAACTGCTCAACTCCCTGATCTCCGGCTGTGACACCCTGATTCTGGAGATCACCAAGCTCAAGGTCGGCAATACCCAGCTGCAGGATGCGCTGACGGAAGTCAAAGACGCGACGCACCGCTATCTGTTCTGGACCGCTGACGTGAGTCCGATCGGTCTGAGTTATCCGCTGGATCTGGCTAAAGACCTTTCCCGCCTGCTGTCGCTGGATACGCTGGGTCAGCTCGGCAAAGCGATGGCGATGATGTTTACCAGCCGCAACTCGGTGCTGCCGATTATTGGTGCGCTGCTGCTGGTCGGTTTCAGCATCAGCTCGCGACGCCACTTCAATGCCTTTCTTGAACGTTCTGCCAGTAAAGTCGGCAAGGTCACCCAGGATCGTTTCCGTCTGACCATTCGTACCGTGTTCTGGTCGATTCTGGTGGCGCTGCCGCTGCCGGTGTTGTGGGGTGCACTGGGTTATGGCCTGCAGAACGCCTGGCCCTACCCTATCGCCGTGGCGATTGGCGATGGCATTACCGCCACGCTGCCGCTGCTGTGGGCATTTATGATCAGCGCCGCCTTTGCCCGTCCGAATGGCCTGTTCATTGTGCATTTCCGCTGGCCGCAGAACCGGGTGGCGCGCGCCATGCGCTACTACTCGCTGAGCATCGGGCTGATTGTGCCGCTGATTATGCTGCTGATCGCCTTTGGCAATCTGGAAGATCGGCAGTTCTCCTCGTCGCTGGGTCGCCTCTGTTTCATCCTGATCTGCGGAGCAATCAGCATTGTTACCGTCAGCCTGAAGCGGTCCGGTATTCCGCTCTATCTCGATAAAGAGGGAAATGGCGAGAACATAGTGAACCGGATGCTGTGGAACCTGATGATCGCCATGCCGCTGATGGCTGCCCTCGCCTCCGCAGTAGGGTATCTGGCAACCGCGCAGGCGCTGCTGGCGCGACTGGAAACCTCCGTCGCCATCTGGTTTCTGCTGCTGGTTATCTATCACATTATCCGGCGCTGGATGCTGATTCAGCGTCGCCGTCTTGGATTTGACCGCGCCCGTCAGCGCCGTGCCGATATGCTGGCTAACCGGGCGCGCAGTGAAGAAGAAAAAGAGCAAAGCGCGCTGAATACCGACGCGATTGAAATCGAAGAACCGGTGATTGATCTGGATGCGATCAGTGCGCAGTCGCTGCGGCTGGTGCGTTCTATCCTGACGCTGATTGCTCTGGTCTCGGTGATCGTGCTGTGGTCAGAAATTCACTCGGCCTTCGGCTTCCTGGAGAATATTCAGCTGTGGGATGTCAGTACATCTGTACAGGGCGTGGAGTCGATTCAGCCAATTACCCTGGGTTCGGTGCTGATTGCTATTCTGGTGTTTATCATCACCACTCAGCTGGTGCGCAATATGCCCGCGCTGCTTGAGCTGGCACTGTTGCAGCATCTTAATCTGACGCCGGGTACCGGTTACGCCATTACTACACTGACCAAATATCTGCTGCTGCTGATTGGCGGGCTGATTGGTTTCTCGATGATTGGTATTGAATGGTCGAAACTGCAGTGGCTGGTTGCTGCGCTGGGTGTGGGACTGGGGTTTGGCTTGCAGGAGATTTTTGCCAACTTTATCTCTGGCCTGATTATCCTGTTCGAAAAGCCGATTCGTATCGGCGATACCGTGACGATCCGCGACCTGACCGGCAGTATTACCCGGATCAACACGCGTGCGACCACGATCACCGACTGGGACCGCAAAGAGATCATCGTGCCAAACAAGGCCTTTATCACCGAGCAGTTTATTAACTGGTCGCTGTCCGATTCCGTAACGCGGGTGGTACTCACTATCCCTGCCCCGGCCAAAGTCAGCAGTGAGCAGGTAACCACCATTCTGGTGCAGGCGGCCGAGCGCTGCAGTTATGTGCTTGATACGCCACCGCCGGAAGCGTTCCTCGTCGATCTGCAGCAGGGGATTCAGTTGTTTGAGATCAGGGTACATGCTGCAGAGATGGGGCACCGTATGCCGCTGCGTCATGAACTGCACCAGCTGATTCTGCTCGGATTTGAGCAACACGGTATCGAGATGCCGTTCCCACCGTTCCAGATGCGCATGGAAACGCTGGGTAAGAAGCTGCCTGCCAGCAACGGTGCGCCCGCGGCCCGCGCCTACAAATCTGGCGGCCTGTAATGCAAAACGCCCGGCAAAGCCGGGCGTTATTTCAGATCTGAGCCGTCAGTTACTGTTTAACGAACTCTTCACCCTGAGCGATATCTTTCTTCAGCGTATTGAGCATGCCTGATAGCGCCTGCTGTTCGTAAGCGCTAAGTGTGCCAATTGGCCTGCGTTCAGCAATGCCATTTTTACCGAGCAGCAGCGGCTGAGAGAAGAAGCGGGCATATTCGCCCTCGCCTTCCACGTAAGCACACTCTACAACATTCGCCTCACCCTTCAACGCGCGTACCAGCGACAAACCTAAACGCGCGGCCGCCTGGCCCATCGACAACGTAGCCGATCCGCCACCCGCTTTAGCTTCCACGACTTCTGTGCCAGCATTCTGAATGCGTTTGGTTAAATCAGCCACTTCCTGATCGCTGAAGCTGACGCCTTTGACCTGTGACAGCAGCGGCAGAATGGTTACGCCAGAGTGGCCGCCAATCACCGGGACTTCCACCTGATCCGGCTGCTTGCCTTTCAGCGCGGCCACAAAGGTGTTAGCACGAATAATGTCCAGCGTGGTCACGCCAAACAGACGATTTTTGTCATAGACGCCGTGCTTTTTCAGCACTTCTGCCGCAATGGCAACAGTGGTATTGACCGGATTGGTAATAACGCCAATCAAGGCTTTAGGGGCCGTTGTGGCAACCTGTTCAATCAGATTACGAACAATGCCTGCGTTCACATTAAACAGGTCAGCGCGATCCATACCAGGTTTACGTGCGACGCCCGCAGAAATCAGTACCACATCGGCACCCTGTAAGGCAGGCGTGGCGTCTTCTCCACTAAAACCTTCAATAGAGACAGCAGTAGGAATATGGCTGAGATCAACGGCGACGCCAGGCGTAACCGGCGCAATGTCATACAGTGAGAGTTCTGAACCTGCGGGAAGCTGGGTTTTGAGCAGAAGTGCGAGCGCCTGGCCTATGCCGCCAGCGGCACCGAGAACGGCAACTTTCATTCTTAACTCCTTATTAAGGTGGGGCAGAGATGGGCCGAAATTCTATCTGTGTCAGACCTTAATCAACTGCTCAGGCGATGATAAATATCCGCTGTTAATTCTACGTGTTTTCACACTTGCTCGCCGGATTCAAAAGTTACTTATCATTGCGCCTGAATGACCGACAACTTTGCCGTCGTCAGACAGAGAACGGCTATGTGCGTTTTCTGTTACTACTTCTGATACTACACCACCAATAATATAACAACTTTGCAACCTTCGCCTTTCGGGGCTGTGACGGGGGTTTTGGTCTGAGCGGATTTATTTGCTATTATCGCCGCCCGCTAGCCGCCCGAACTCTGCTCATCAATCGACCGATTGCATAAAAATGCATTTAAATGCATAATCACCACTCTGCCGCGGGCGGATGCGCGGTTATTCTCTCTATTTATTGGTAACCTATGCGAAACCCATCGAAACAAGACGATCTGATCAAGGCTTTCAAAGCCTTATTAAAAGAAGAAAAATTCAGTTCCCAGGGCGAAATTGTTCAGGCGCTTCAGGATGAGGGCTTTGAAAATATCAACCAGTCCAAAGTCTCGCGGATGCTGACCAAGTTTGGCGCAGTGCGCACCCGTAATGCCAGGATGGAAATGGTCTATTGCCTGCCCGCTGAACTGGGCGTGCCGACCACCACCAGCCCGTTAAAAAACCTGGTACTGGATATCGACTACAACGATGCGCTGGTGGTGATTCATACCAGTCCGGGCGCAGCACAGCTGATTGCACGTATGCTGGATTCGCTGGGCAAAGCACATGGGATTCTTGGCACGATCGCTGGTGATGACACGATCTTTATTACCCGTGCGCGCGACTTTACGGTTAAACAGCTGCACAGCGCGATCCTCAACCTGTTTGAACAGGAACTCTGATCGCTGACTGACGGCCTGTTATCCCGCCCCGGGCCGTTAGTTTGTTCTCTCTGCCCATTGTTTTGCGGCACACTGCCCCGCTGTTTAATACTAATAAGCCAGCTTTAATACACCTGGCTCCTGGTCAGATCGCTTACTCTGCTTAACCTTCTGCGCTATTTTACACTGCTTTACATCAGTGATCCGGCACCATTGCCCGGATCCAGATCAAACTCCAGTCCAATACGCCTCATAGTTTCGCACTAAACGTTAAAGTTATCTATCTCACTGTTTTTCTGATTAAAATCACCGTAAAGGCTATTTTTTATGCTGTTTTTATAACGTTAAGTTATTAAAAGTAGGCATAAGGATAAAGAATCACAAAAAAACATTATTAGCCGGGTATTAATTTCTCTCGTTATTAGTTCTATACTTCTTTTCGTGATGCAAATCACACTAACTAGAAAGATAAAAATAGACGACGAGGAAATATCTATGAACGTAAAAACTACCATCGCTACCCTGAGCATTTTCTCTGCACTCTCATTTGGTGCAGTAGCAGCAGAATCTATCGATGCCGTACAGGCACAGGATCTGCAGGCTATTGGCACCATCAGTGTCAGCGGCGTCGCGGGTTCCCCGATGGATATCAAACAGAAGCTCAGTGACAAAGCGGATCAGCAGGGCGCAAAAGCCTATCGCGTGATCGAGGCTTACAACAACGGCAATTATCACGCTACCGCCGCGCTGTATAACTAAACCCAATAATGCCAGCGGCTCTCTGTCTGACGCGCCTTTTTGCGCTCCGGAGGGCCGAAGCAAAATCTTCAGGAGAGTTGACCATGAAAATGAAATTAGCGATTGCTGCTCTTAGTCTGGCGTCCCTGTTCTCAGTGGGTGCCAGCGCCGCCAGCCTGGTATCAAATGAACAGGCGCAGGGTTTGCAGCCCATGAATCAGACCATCAGCATTGGTGGACGTAACGGCGACCAGACGCATATCCGTCAGGTGCTGTCAGAGAAAGCGGATGCACAGGGCGCAAGCCATTATCGCATCATCGAAAACAACCAGGACAACACCTGGCATGTCACCGCTGAGCTTTATAAATAATTAACCGTGATGACGCCTGAAGGCGCATAACAAATATCGACGACCGGCCCTTACGAGTAACCGCAGGTTGTTGAATGTATTGAGGAGATAATCATGAATATCAAAACAACCATCGCTACAGTCAGTCTGCTTTCCGTTATGGCGTTCGGCGCATCAGCCGCACAGCTGGTCACCAGCGAACAGACGCAGAACCTGCAGCCTGCGGGCACCGTAAGCATCAGTGGAACCGGGGGATCCCCAATGGATTACCGCGCTGAGCTTTCACAGAAAGCGGATGAACAGGGTGCCAGCGCCTATAAAGTCATTGAAGCGCGCACCGGTGATAGCTATCACATCACTGCACAGCTTTATAAGTAATTCCTCGTCAGATCTATGACGAACCCTTTGGCCCCGCTCGCCGGGGCCTTTTTTCATCTGATGTATTATCTGACGTTAAAGTGCAGCCGGCCTTCCAGCTCCTCTTCCGCTTCATCAAATAACAGAATCAGCGCGCCATAGCGCCGTCGCTGTCCCCTGCCCAGATTGACAAACTCAATCTCCAGCGGCATCGGTAACAGATCGCCCGTCACGACATCCCATAATCCATCCAGATCGCAGATGCGGCGCTCCTCCAGTGCAAATCGCTCGCTGAACTGGCGAAAGAAATGGGACTGGTCGACTATTTCATTAAAATCAAAACGCTCGATTTTCATGCTGACGGCTCCCATGCTCCGTCTGCGGGCGACCTCTGCCGCCCGTTCGTGACCGTTAGCTCAAACCGCCCAGGTGCAGCGCTTTGACCTCCAGATACTCTTCCATACCGAGTACCGAACCCTCGCGGCCCAGACCCGACTCTTTCACTCCACCAAACGGCGCCAGCTCGGTGGAAACAGCACATTCGTTAATGCCGATCATGCCGCTTTCCAGCGCCGCTGAAACGCGAAACACCCGTTGCAGATTCTGGGTATAAAAGTAAGCGGCAAGGCCGAATGGCGTATCATTGGCGCGGCGGATAACATCATCTTCATCATCAAAGCGGAAACAGGCGGCTACCGGACCAAAGGTCTCCTCCTGCGCAAGCTGCATGCCTTCATGCGCCTCGGTAATGACCGTAGGCTGCCAGAAGTTGCCACCCAGCGCATGGCGCTCACCACCCGCCAGTAATTTGCCGCCTTTGGCTACTGCATCTTTTACGTGCTGCTCAACCTTTTCCACCGCCGACGCTTCAATCAATGGCCCGACAATCACGCCTTCGTCCATGCCGTTGCCCACCTTCAGCTTGTTCACTTCGGCAGCCAGTTGCTGAGTAAACGCATCATAGACAGCGTTATGAATATAGAAGCGGTTAACACTGACGCACACCTGACCCGCATTACGGAATTTGTTGGCAATCGCACCCTGTACAGCGGCATCAATGTCGGCATCGTCGAACACGATGTATGGGGCATTTCCGCCTAATTCCATCGACACTTTTTTCATGGTTTCGGCAGCATTACGCATCAGCAGCTTGCCTACCTGGGTGGAGCCGGTGAACGAGATTTTACGCACCGCTTTGCTGGCCATGATCGCATCGCTGATGGCATGGGTATCACCCGCCACCGCATTCAGCACGCCATCCGGCACGCCCGCCTGCTTCGCCAGCGCCAGCAGGGCAAAGGCGGAGAGTGGCGTGTTATTAGCGGGTTTGATAATGCCGGTGCAGCCTGCCGCCAGAGCCGGACCCAGCTTGCGGGTCAGCATCGCCATCGGGAAATTCCACGGCGTAATGGCAGCCACTACGCCAATCGGTTCGCGGGTCGCCAGAATGCGGGATCCAGGTTTTGCCGGCGGAATGATCTCGCCGTTCGCCCTCTTCGCCTGCTCGGCGAACCACTGAATAAAGCTGGCGGCATATTCAACCTCTCCCTCCGCCTCCTTCAGGGGTTTGCCCTGTTCGGTCGTCATCAGCTCGCCCAGCCAGCGCTTGTTCTCAATGATCAGCTGGTACCAGCGAGTGAGAATTTCAGCACGCGCTTTTGCGGTCTGCGCCCGCCAGGCGGGAAAGGCGCGTTCCGCGGCGGCGATCGCCTGTTCCGTTTCCGCCTTACCTGCTTTTGCCACCTGCGCAATCACCTCGCCGGTTGCCGGATTGGTCACGTCAAAGGTGGACGCCGCCTGATGCCATTGGCCGTCCGCTAAATAGCCGGTCCGAAACAGTTCGCTCTCTTGCAGTGATTTCATTGATTCGCTCCTGTCAGTTTTGCTCTTCCGTCTGGAGAGTATAGTTGGCAAAAGCGACAGATTTTGTGATGGATGGGGATTGCACAGGCCGCTGCAGGTCGCAGCGGCCAGATTCAGATTTGGATGAGCGTGTTCTGGTATTTATCCAGCATCGTCGCCAGTCGTTTGACCGGTTCCGTTACGCTGACAGGAGCCTCGTAATGGACCAGTTTTTCCTGATAGACATCCAGCTCTTTGAGCAGACGTTCAAAGTAGTAACGGCGCTTGTCGTCGCTGCTGGCGGAGATCACCCGGTCGGCGGTGTAACGCAGCTGTCGGTGATACGCAGAGAGATCGGCGTTAACGGGCACTTCTGCGTCGCGTAATCGCTGATGACCGATAATCAGCGTCAGGGCGATGCGATATTTATTGATGTCGCCAGGAAACAGGTTCAGCAGCAGAAACAGTTGCTGATAGAGCGCCGGCAGATGATTTTCGCGCCGACGCGCCTGATTGGTGGTCATGGCCGAGACCGCTGCATACATAAAGCGGTTCAGCAGTTTGCGGCCGGTGCGCGCCTTCGATTTATCCCGAATCAGCAGAATAACCATCATCGCGACAAAGCAGCCGATAACCTGACCGAGCACATTATCGAGGAAAACGTTAATGTGAAACTCCATCGGATTATCAAGGACCAGAACGTTAAGCGTACCAATCAACGCACCCAGCGTGCCGAGCTGACGCCGCTGAATGAAGATGCCGCCGATAAATCCCAGTATGCCGATGGCGATGCAGAGCAGTAGCGCGCTCTGCTGCGTCGCGGGCAGAACATACATAAAATAGAGCGCCCCGAGTGGAACCGCGACCGTCATGCCGTAGAGAAAATCCTTGGCCATCATCAGCGGATTAGGCATACGCATCGCCAGCGCGGTAATAACGGCCAGCATGACCATACAGCCACTGCCAGACGTCCAGCCCGTATAGAGCCAGAACAGCGAACCCAGCGCGGTTGCAACGAAGGTACGGATGCCGTTAATCATTGCATGATGTGTTTCAGCCGAACGCGCCTGAATCACCACTTCGCGCTGCAGAATCTCCTCTTCCAGCGAGGTTATCCGGCTGTTGCTTTTGATGCCTTTAAGTAGCAGCAGATATTCGGTGGCGCTGCCTACCCAACTGGCCAGCGTGACCGGCGTTATTTTGCCCGTAGCGCCAATCACCCGCCGCATCACTTTCATCCGCTTATGCACCTCTTCAACCGTCGAGGCCGGTTTTTCAACCATCAACCGATACTGGGGCGGAATGTAGTCCGGACGGGAATTCTGAATGAGGAAGGTTTCGGCAGCCTGCGTTATCAGCGTCAGTGACAGGGTATTAAGCATCTGCAAACGGCGGTTGCTGTTCTTCCAGCGTGACGACTCCATCATCAGCTGGCTGCGCATGCTGTTCAGCGCCGTGGTGCGCCGTACCAGCGCGCTCCAGGCTTTATCGACCTCTTCCTTATCACCATGGGCGACGCAGAGTTGCAGCAACTGGTAGTGGGCTACCAGCAGCGAATCAACTTCCGCGTCGATCACTTTTTTAATCGAACGTGGCGAGAAGATCATGTCGGCCAGAATAGCGCACAGAATACCGAGTACGATTTCACTGCAGCGCTCAACCGCATATTGCGGCACCAGCGTCAGACCGCCGCTGGCGTTAGCCATCACCACAATAATCAGCGCGGTATAGCCCGCCAGTCCCAGCGCATAGGAGTTTTCTACCTTAATCAGCGAAGAGAGCCAGACGCAAAGCCCTGCCCAGATGCAGCACAGCAGCAGCATCACAACCGGCGCACGCACGGTGGCGATCATGATGGCGAGTGCAGCGATACAGCCGATGAATGTCCCGATAATACGTAAAACGCCGCGATAGCGCAGTGCGCCGGAATAGGGATCGCCACCCGCTGCAAACGCGGTGCCGCCCGCCACGATCCCGGCGGTCATGACTGCCCAGCGTGGTGTTTCAAGGTTAAAGTGAAACCCTACCATCAGCGCTAACACCAGCGCGAAGGTCAGCTTTACCGGGAAACGCAGGAACTCGATCATATCGCCCTCTTAACCAAACTCACGCAGGCGATTGAACAGTCGGATCATGGGTGAAACCTGTTCAGGCTGGCGATCGGCCTGACCGGTAATCACCACGGTCGCGGTGGTTCCCGCCGGGAAGCGATTACCGGGCTGCTGATCAAGCCGGATGCGCACCGGCACACGCTGTGCCAGACGGACCCACTCCAGATTGGAATCTACCGTTGCCATGCCTTTACTGTCGACCGAGCTGCTGCTGTTGGTGACGCCCGCCGCGACGCTGTCGACGGTGCCACGCAGCACAATGTTGCTGCCAAGTGGCGTCACTTCAGCGCGGAAGCCCTTCTCAACGCCGTGCAGTTTGGTCTCTTCCAGGTAAGCCAGCACATAGAAAGAGTGCTGCTGAACCAGCGCCACCGCCACAGAACCACGGGTAATAAATTCGCCCTGATAGACGTTGAGGTTGGTGACCCAGCCATCGGATGGCGCTTTCACGGTGGTGCGCTCAAGATCGATCTTCGCCAGATCGCGCGTCGCCACCGATTTTGCCAGCTGATGCTCGCTGGTTTGCAGATCGTTGTTAGATTGCTCGATCGCCTCGCGCGACATTGCAGAGGTACCAAGCTGATTACGGCGGCCGGCTTCGCGACGTTTCTCACTCACCAGGGCCTGGTAATATTCAACATCCGCCTGTGCCTGATCGAGCGCCTTCTGATAGCGAGGGCGGTCAACCACAAACAGCGTATCGCCCTTCTTCACCAGCTGGTTGTCGTGTACCGGGACCTCAGTAATCAGGCCAGTGACGTCAGGCGAGATCGCCACCACATCAGCTGCAAAACGTGCATCACGAGTCCAGGGTGATTCGGTATAGAACACCCAGGCGCGGAAGATGATAACCACTGCGATGATGACCAGCAGAATAGTGATCGCGTAGCGCGCGATTTTTCTTATGAGTGCTTTCACTTCAACCTCAGACTAATAAACGGGAGACAAGGTAAAACACACAGCAGTAAAGCGCTGTATTAAAAAGTGCCGGATGCCAGACAAGATCGTAGATACCGCTCGGCGTCAGTACGCGTTTCACTAACCAGAACAGCATCAGTGAAATAATCAATTCGATGAAAACGGGCGGAAAAGAGAGCCCAAACATGACAAATACCGGAAGCACACTCATCACAAATCCTTAGTTCGACCTTGCCGGGATACTTCGTTGCCTTTTCAGATGTCGCAGGAAAACCCTCTGGCAGCGCTATCCGAACCGCAGCTGGCTTAATAATAGCGTATCATCGAAGGGTTTAAGGCAATGAAGAATCACCGGGAAATACCCCGGCGCGCTTATAATAACGCGCCTGACTATAAGTTTTCTACAGAATGTGATCTAAATCACTTTTAAGCCAGAGTAAATAATGGAACGACTGAAAGGTATGTCTGTCTTCGCCAGAGTGGTCGAACTCGGTTCGTTTACTGCGGCGGCGCGTCAGCTCCATCTGAGCGTCTCATCCATCAGCCAGATCGTCGCGAAACTGGAGGATGCATTGCAGGTTAAGCTGCTGAATCGCAGTACCCGCAGTATCGGGCTGACCGAAGCGGGTAAAATCTATTATCAGGGCTGCCGCCGTATGCTGGCGGAAGCGACGCAGGTGCATGAACAGCTCTACGCGTTTAACAATACGCCGATTGGCGTGTTGCGGATTGGCAGCTCTTCGACCATGGCGCAGAATGTGTTAGCCGGTATGACCAGCGATATGCTGCGGGAGTATCCGGGGCTGAGTGTGAACCTGGTTACTGGCGTTCCGGCCCCGGATTTGATTGCGGATGGTCTGGATCTGGTGATTCGGGTGGGCGCATTAAAAGATTCCAGCCTCTTTTCGCGTCGTCTTGGCGCGATGCCGATGGTGGTATGCGCCGCAAAAAGCTATCTGGCCCAGCACGGCACGCCGGAGAAGCCGGGCGATATCGATAATTTTTCCTGGCTGGAATATAGCGTACGGCCCGACAACAATTTTGAGCTGATTGCACCAGAAGGCTTAGTCACCCGCCTCGCGCCACAGGGGCGTTTCGTGACCAACGATTCGCTGACGCTGATTCGCTGGCTCAAGTCGGGCAATGGCATCGCCTATGTGCCGATGATGTGGGTGATTGATGAGATCACCGCAGGCGAGATCGATATTCTGTTTCCGCACTATCAGTCCGATCCGCGTCCGGTGTATGCGCTCTACACCGAGAAGGATAAACTACCGCTGAAGGTGCAGGTCTGCATCGATTATCTGACCGACTATTTTGAACAGGTGGCTGAACAGTATCAGCAGCACCGTAAAAGCTAACAACCCGCCGGGCGGCGGGTTGTTGAGGTCACATCAGGCGGTGCCGCCGATGGTCAGTTTATCCAGCTTCAGGGTCGGCTGACCGACACCGACCGGCAGGCTCTGGCCCTCTTTACCGCAGACGCCGACACCTTTATCCAGCGCCAGGTCATTACCCACCATTGAGATCTGCTGCATCGCTTCAATGCCGGAGCCAATCAGCGTCGCGCCTTTAATTGGTTTGGTGATTTTGCCCTTCTCAATCAGATAAGCCTCTGAAGTGGAGAAGACAAATTTGCCGGAGGTGATATCCACCTGACCGCCACCAAAGTTCGGCGCATAGATGCCGTACTCAACGCTCTCAATAATATCCTGCGGCGATGATTTGCCTGCCAGCATATAGGTGTTGGTCATGCGCGGCATCGGCAGATGCGCGTAGGATTCACGGCGTCCGTTACCGGTCGGGCTGACGCCCATCAGTCGCGCATTCAGCTTGTCCTGCATGTAGCCTTTCAGCACGCCGTTCTCAATCAGCATGTTGTACTGACCGGGAACGCCTTCATCATCGACCGCCAGTGAGCCGCGCAGACCTTCGAGGGTGCCGTCATCCACCACGGTACAGAGTTCAGAGGCAACCTGCTGACCGATTTTACCGCTGAACACCGAGGTGCCACGGCGGTTGAAGTCGCCTTCCAGACCATGACCGACTGCCTCATGCAGCAGCACACCAGGCCAGCCAGCACCCAGCACCACCGGCAACGCGCCAGCAGGTGCCGCCACGGCTGAGAGGTTAACCAGCGCCATACGCACCGCTTCACGCGCCCATGCATCAGCACGTACGTCGCCATTTTCATCTTCAAGGAAGAACGCATAGCCGGTACGTGCACCGCCGCCGCTTGCGCCGCGCTCACGCTTGCCCTGATCTTCAACCTGGACGCTGATAGAGAGGCGAACCAGCGGACGAACGTCTGCCGCCAGCGTGCCATCAGTGGCCGCCACCAGCACCTGCTCGTAAACACCGGTCAGGCTGGCATTGACTTCCTGCACGCGCGGATCAGCCGCACGGGCGACTTTATCGACGCGATGCAGCAGGGCAATTTTGTCTTCACGCGTCAGGCTGCTCAGCGGATCGACCGCCGAATAGAGCGAACGGTTCATCACGGCAGAAAGCGTATGGGCCTTGCCGTTTCCCTGTTCGCGTACAATGCTGCGAGCCGCTTCAGAGGAAAGACGCAGCGCATTAAGCGTAATCTGGTCGGCATAGGCGAAGCCGGTTTTCTCACCGCTGACCGCGCGCACGCCGACGCCCTGATCGATATGGTATGAGCCATCTTTAATGATTTTGTCTTCCAGCACCCAGGATTCGTGAAAGCTGGACTGAAAATAGAGATCGGCATAATCCAGACGACGTTCTGAAAGCTGCCCTAACAGGGAAAATAGGTCCTGCTGATTAATGCCGTTAGCAGTCAGTAACTGCTCACTTACCAGGTTCAGAGTCATCGTTTCTCACTCATTATGTGCTCAGATAATCATAGCCTGCGGTAATTCCGGTACGGCGTCAAATTCACTTGTTGTCTGTTTCACGCGGTTTACGCAGCACTTCATTGATTTCCGGTTTATCCAGCGGGCCACTGATGTGATAACGCAGCAGCGATATCTTGTTCCACAGGGGTCCCAGAACTTTACTGGCGGCAAATACCGCCGCGCCAATCACCGGATTAATGGCAAAGGCAGTCGCTACGCCGACAGAGGCAGAGATCTCAGGCGCAACCACCGCTTCCATATCTATCTGACGTTTCACCAGGTCGAGATTGCCCTGCATGGCGATGTCTGCTTCCAGTCCATCCACCAGCAGGTTATCGGTGCGCATGACGCCGTTTTCGATCCAGGCCGTGCCGTTAATCGAATCGAAATAGAACGAGTTGGTAAAGGTGTCGCTGAAGTCGAAGCGCAGCTTGCGCAGCAGCGCATCGAAGCTCACCAGCCGCAGGATTTTTCCCGCCGTGCCGGTGTTCACATCCGCGATCTGGCCTTTGCCAAAGTGGGTCTTAAGGGTGCCGCTCAGCGTCTCTGCCGAGGGCTGCCACGGTGCAGAGCGCCAGTGCAGGTCGTAAGCAATATCAAAAGGCGCATCGCGCAGCGGGGTATTCACGCCAAACCAGTTGGTCGCATTATTAATATTCGGCCCCTTAAGCGTGCCCTTCAGCGAGGTGCGCTGGTCGTCCGCGCGATTAACCCACTCACCGTTAATTTTAAGCTGCGAGCTGCCGGTATCCACTTTTCCGTTAGTAAGCGCTAACGTATCTCCTTTAGGCTGCAGCATCGCGGAGACCTGACCATATTTCTGGCCCAGTACCCAGCACTCTTTACAGCGCAGCTGTAAGGCGGGCCACTGACTGAAGTTAATGTTTGTGGTTTGCTGAGAAGACGCTTTGCCGCCCTTGCCTGCCTCGTTTTCCCATTGCGGATTGTAGTAGAGGTAATCGAGGTTCACCTGCCATGGCGCTCTGGGGGCCATCGCCAGTTCACCGCGCAGCTCTTTCGCATTGACGCTGACCTGACCTCGGCCACCTGAACTTTGTGCCAGCGTCGCCTCAACCTCATGCCATTGCTGTCCGGCCAGCGTAACCGCAGGACTGCGCAGCGTAATGTTACCCGGCAGTGTAACGCCACCGGTCTGGAAGTCGCTCCCACCGCCCGACACACCCGCTCCCGCAGAGCCGCCTGCAGCCATCATCGCTACCCAGGCCTCACCATCCAGCGCGGGCAGATTCAGTACCATGCCCTCATGATCAGGTAGCGCAGGCGTTTTCTGTGCATCATTCAGCCAGATGCCACGATCAACGCGCAGCGTCGGCTCCAGCAACCAGCGGCTGTTAAAACGGTGGTTTGCATCGACGCTGCCGCTGAGATCGAAATGGTTCAGGTCGCCGCTGGCCTGAATGGCAACTGGCATCGCCTCACCGGCTTTTTTATCGAGTGGTGCAGGTAAGTGACTGCTTACTTCTTTGGCATTACCGTTCAGCGTCACGTCATAACGTGCCCCGCCATGATGCGGCAGCGTAATATTGACGTCCCCCTGCCACGGCAGATGCCCGCCGAGCTGCTTGCTGACAGCTGCCGGAACCTGGCTGATTTTCGCGGGTTGCCAGTCGCCCTGAAGTTTGACGTTAACGCCAAAGTCATCCGGATTCTCCCGGGTGCTGAAACGGACGCCCATCGGCTGCCCAAACCAGTTCGCCCGCAGGTCCTCACTGGCCAGATTGCCGTTGTCATAACGGAAGCGGCCAGAAAGATTGTTGATGGTGGTTTTTAACGGTTTGATAAACAGCGAATTGTTATTGAGATCGACATTGCCGCGGGCGTGGACCTGCTCTCCATCCAGTGGAATATCCAGATTCAGATGACCACCGACACGGCCTTTAATTTCCAGTTGCTCCAGCGCGGCACCCAGTGACGGCTTAAGCGGCGTCTGATCGAAATAGTCAGCGATCTGCTGGCCTTCACCACTGATATCCCCGTCGATGATCAGTTTTTCTTTCAGGTAGTCAGGGATCACCGCCGTGACGTTGCGAGCATCTACTTCGCCCAGTCTGGCCACTGGCGCTTTCATCCACAGACCGTCGTTCAGGAAATTGAGGTCGACATCGAGATTGCTCAGCGCCGGCCATTTGGGCTGAAATGCATAGGTCGCCTGGCGAAGCGGCACCCAGACCTGGAACATGCCATCATTGTGCTTGAAAGGGAACAGCGCCGGGTTACCGGCAAACAGCAGCGTGGCGTTGTCCACCCTGCCACCCTTCACCGCCCCACTCAGATAGTGCGTCAGGCTGTTACCCATCAGCGGCACCGGGAAGTAGCGCCAGGCATCGCCCGCATCGGTAAGCCGGATACCCGCCAGAATATCCAGACGGGGCTCGCCGCCGCTATTCTGCTGGTAGCTGAAGTCGCCGCGCGCCCAGAGTGAGCGCGCTTCGAGGTCAAGGTTTTCACCCGCCAGCGTCAGGCCATGTTCATCTTTAAGCCAGCGCAGTGCCCCGGTCACCCGCTTAATCTCTAAGGGTGCCTGGAACATGTCGCCATAGGGGACGGTTGCCGCGCCCATATCCACACTGACCTGACCATGGCTCAGGCTGCCGCGTGCTTCTCCACTCAGGTGACTGATGCCCGGCAACAGTTTCCAGTGCTGCCAGCTGAAATCACGCCACTTCACCTGTAAGCGGGTTTTTTCAGGCTGCTGTAATGGAATATCCAGCGCCAGGCCATCGATGGTGCCCTGTGGCTGCAGCGTCTGCCAGTTTTCAAACAGCGTCGGAGAGAGCGGCGCAAATAACGGAACGATCGGCGCAATATGACTCAGCACCAGCTGTGTGGCGCGCACCCGCACTTCCTGCTGACCATCCGGCCCCAGCAACTGCTTATCTTCAGGACGCCATAGCAGCGAGAAGTGACCGGCAGGCCAGGCCTCGCCGTCAGTACTGAGCCGCGTCTGCGGCACATTGACCACCCAGCCATTCTGGAAGCGTGACAGATGCGCGGTCAGCCCATCGACTTCTATGCGGTGTCGTCCGGTTTCGCCCTGCCAGCTGGCGCCGCCCTTGCGCAGCAGCAGATCGCCAGCATAGATGTCGCCATCACGCAGGTTAACCCAAGCCGCCAGGCTGAAGCGGGCGCTGTCCAGCCGGGTATTGTCGCGTACCCAGCGGCCCAGCCATGGACGCATGTCGACATCGTCGGCCTGCATCCAGATGCGGCCGTCATTAAGTAAACCGTTGCTGTCGTTAAGGTCGAGCCGCACCTGAACCACGCCGTGCTGACCGGTAAAGCTCGACAGACTGACTTCGCCTTCGGCGCGATGGCGGTTATCTTCATTGACCCAGGTGAGTCGGGGGATCGCCAGCTCAGCATGCTGGCCGGAAGGCGTACGGAAACGAATGGTGCTGTCGCGCAGGTCAAAGTGGTCAAACTGACGCAGGAAAAGTTCGTTAATCTGCGCCGGACGGAAACTGTTTTTCTCTTTGTCGTTGTCGAGTAAGGGGCGATTCGTGTCGAGGTGCAGCTGCCAGAAGGTCAGATCGCGGAACTGCCAGCGCCAGTGCAGCAGAGACTGCCAGACGTCGAGCGCCAGATTGATACGTTTAATCGTGAGTTTGCCGTTTTCATGCAGATCGACGCTGAGGTCACGAACCTGCAGGGTTGGGCCGAAATTCTCCCATTTACCCTGTAACTGGCTGGCGTTGACCGGCACATCCGTTTTGTCGGAGATGAATTGCAGAAGGTTGTTGCGATAGCTGTCGAGATGCGGCATCACCAGACGCAATCCGCTGACCAGCAGCGCGACAATCACGATGATTGCCGCGACCAGCAGTAACAAAATCCTCGGCAACTGCCTCACTCACGCCTCTCCTTGTGTTCCGTAAACGACGGATAGTTGGTTCTCATACCCGACCGTCTTCGAATAAAAGCGTTAAAGATACGCATTTTATCCCAAACAAGGGCGTTTATTCAGCCCGATTACGGGCTGACGTTACATCATTACCACGTCGAACTGCTCCTGAGTGTAGAGCGCTTCAACATGAACTTTCACCTGCTTACCCACAAAGATTTCCACTTCAGCCAGCGCATGAGACTCGTCGGTTTTTAGCGCCTCACCGACTGTCGGTGAAACATAGACCAGGAAACGGTCAGAATCATAAGCGTGGTGAACCCGCACAATCTCACGCATGATTTCATAGCAGACCGTTTCAACCGTTTTCAGCGTGCCGCGCCCTTTGCAGACCGGGCAATCCTGGCACAGGACATGCTCAATGCTTTCACGGGTACGCTTACGCGTCATCTCCACCAGACCCAGCGCCGAGAAACCATTGATCCCGGTTTTAACCCGATCTTTACTGAGCGCGCTTTCCAGTGAATGCAGTACCCGGCGTCGATGGTCTTCATTGCTCATGTCGATGAAGTCGATAATGATGATACCGCCCAGATTACGCAGTCGCAGCTGACGCGCAATCGCCTGAGTGGCTTCAACATTGGTGTTGAATATCGTCTCATCGAGATTGCGATGCCCAACAAATGCACCGGTATTAATATCGATAGTCGTCATCGCTTCGGTCTGATCGATGATCAGATATCCGCCTGACTTTAGTTCAACTTTGCGATCCAGCGAGCGCTGAATCTCATTTTCAACGTCAAACAGGTCAAAAATAGGCTGTTTACCGTTGTAGAGCTCCAGTTTACCGGCCATCTCCGGAATATATTCGCCGGTAAATTCCACCAGCATGTCGCAGGTCAGACGCGAATCGACCCGAATGCGATCCAGCGCTGCGCCCGCGAAATCACGCAGGATACGCTGCGCCAGGGCCAGCTCGCCATAGAGCAGACAGCGGGTCTGGTTGCGCTTTTTACGCTCGCTGACTTTGGTCCAGAGACGTTTGAGAAAAGCCGCGTCCTGCGCCAGCTCCTCTTCGCCGATCCCTTCTGCGGCGGTGCGGATGATAAAACCGCCCAGATCGTCGCAGTAATCCGCCACCACCGCTTTAAGCCGATCGCGCTCTTTCTCACTCTCGATGCGCTGAGAGACACCGACGTGCGATGCGCCAGGCATAAAGACCAGGTAACGCGAAGGCAGGGTAATGTCGGTGGTCAGTCGGGCACCTTTGGTGCCCAGCGGATCCTTGACCACCTGAACCACCAGATCCTGTCCCTGACGCACCAGCTCGGCGATATCGCGCACGATGAAATTTTTCTTTTCGTCGCCCGCCACACATTCCGTATGCGGCATGATGTCAGAAGCGTGCAGAAAGGCGGCTTTTTCCAGGCCGATATCGACAAAGGCGGCCTGCATGCCGGGCAGAACACGGCTTACCCGTCCTTTGTAAATATTGCCAACAATGCCGCGCCGCGCTTCGCGCTCAATATGGATTTCCTGAAGGATGCCGCCATCAATGTAAGCAACGCGTGTTTCAGAAGGCGTGACGTTAACCAGTAATTCAGCCGTCATGTTGACCCCTTACGGCACGCAGTGACTGGAAATGGCTGAGCAGTTCCGCTGTCTCAACTAACGGTAATCCGACCACTGCATGATAACTTCCATTAATTTTGCGGACAAAGTTTCCTCCCCTGCCCTGAATACCGTATGCACCCGCTTTATCCATTGGCTCACCGGTCGCGATATAGTCGTCGATGTCGCTCTCAGTTAAGGTGCGGAATGTCACATCAGTCGTCACGATGCAATCCAGCGCCTGCTGGCTGTCGGCCAGCGCCACTGCCGTCATGACCTGATGCGTATGACCGGAGAGTTTACGCAGCATCGCGTGGGCATCGGCGGCATCGCGCGGTTTTTCCAGCACGTCACCATTCAGCACGACAATCGTATCTGCGCCCAGCACCGGCAGATCCTGCGCGGCCAGTTTTACGCCCGCCTGCGCTTTGTCATTAGCCAGACGGCGGACATAGCTCTCCGCCGCTTCATTCGGCTGACGCTGTTCTTCAACGTCAGTCACGATGCGCTCAAATGTCAGGCCAAGTTGAGTTAACAGCTCACGACGACGCGGTGAACCGGAAGCAAGATAGAGGGTTACCATAAATTTCCTTATTGAACAGCGAACTGACGACGAATTTTTCTCATAAGTAAGAATAGCCAGGGCCAGAGAATACCGTCGACGACACTGCTCCAGAAAATTTCAGGTCGGAATGAAACGTTGATTACCAGGAATTCAGCCCAGAAGACAATTACATCCATCGCCAGTGACAGCACCATAACCATTAACGCTTGCTGCCACAACGCTAAGTTGCGGAATAACTGGAACTTAAAGGCTATCAGGTAGGCGATGATACTGAGTGCCAGCGCACGTACGCCCAGCGTGGATCCGGCAATCAGATCCATGATAGCACCCAGCATAAATCCGCTGCCGACGTTGACCCGATGCGGCAGTGCGAGAACCCAGTAGATAAGGATGAGCAGCAGCCATGAAGGCCGGAACATATAAATTTCATCCGGCCATGGCATGATCTGCAGGACTAACGCGACCAGGAAAGAGAGCCAGATGACCCAACGTCCCTGGCTGCGATATCGACTCAAGGCTGCCCCCCGCGTGAACGCGAGGAGTTGCTCTGTCCGCTACTGCCACTGCTGCCTGTTGATGGAGCAGGCGGCCCCATCTGTGCGGTGGGTGCAGGCGGACCCATTTCACCCGCAGGCGGTAAGACCTGCGGCATCATCTGCATCAGACGCTCATTCGCAACGCGATGAACCTCATCCTGCGGCAGCGGCATATCGCCATTGCGATCTGCGCCCCACAGCAGCAGCAGATAACGCAAACGCTGCAGACCCGCGGTCGGATGCGCCTGAATCACCGTGTAAGCGCGCTGAGTATCCACTTTCACTGAGGAGACCACGCCCACCGGATAACCCTCAGGGAAACGACCACCGATACCTGACGTCACCAGCACATCGCCGACCCGAATGTCCGTATTACCCGGCAGATGCTCAAGCTGGAGATCTTCAGTACAGCCGTTACCCGCGGCAATCACACGAATGTCATTACGCAGCACCTGAATAGGCAGCGCATGTGACGCATCGCAGATCAGCAGAACACGGCTGGTGAGCTGTCCGACGGCGATAACCTGACCGACCACGCCTTTATCACTGATGACCGGCTGACCTTCATAGACACCGTTAACGCTGCCTTTGTCGATCACCACCTGGTCGGTGTAAGGATCGGTGCCGGTGGAGATCACCTGTGTCACCATCTTTTGCTCATCCTGACGCAGCGGTGAACCCAGCAGTTCACGCAGGCGTGCGTTTTCCTGCTTATATTGCCCCAGCATTAGCAGGTTACTGTTTTTCAGGAAGAGCTCACGACGTAACGCTTTATTTTCCTGCTCCAGCTGCTGACGCGACGCCAGCGACTCCGACACGCCATCCAGCAGCTGACGTGGCCCATTAGCCAGGAAGTAAAACGGACTGACCGACGTATCCAGATAGTTGCGTATTTGGGTGAAAGAGCTCACACGGCTGTCGGCAATGATAATGGCAATTGCCACAATGACCGCCAGGAAAAGACGCAACTGCAGGGAAGGTCCCCTGCTAAAAATCGGCTTCATATAATCTGCGTGATCCTCGACAACAGGAGAGGAAGCGACGGCAAAACACCGTGCTTCCCTGGGCTGAACGCACTGTACCGGCACAGATTTCGCCGGTTCACATGCCACTCCCTCGCATGATCATTGCGTTCTCAGCCGGTTGAGGCAATTATTCTTCGCTGAACAAATCGCCGCCATGCATGTCGATCATTTCCAGCGCCTTGCCGCCACCGCGCGCCACACAGGTCAGCGGATCTTCAGCAACAACAACCGGAATACCCGTCTCTTCCATCAGCAGGCGATCCAGGTTGCGCAGTAATGCACCACCACCGGTCAGCACCATACCGCGCTCTGAGATATCGGAGGCCAGCTCAGGCGGACACTGCTCAAGAGCAACCATCACCGCGCTGACGATGCCGGTTAACGGCTCCTGCAGCGCTTCCAGAATTTCGTTGGAGTTCAGCGTGAAGCCGCGCGGTACACCTTCTGCCAGGTTACGGCCACGCACTTCAATTTCACGGACTTCATCACCCGGATAGGCTGAACCGATCTCATGCTTAATACGTTCTGCGGTCGCTTCACCGATCAGTGAACCGTAGTTACGACGCACATAATTAATAATAGCTTCATCGAAACGATCGCCGCCAATACGTACGGATGAGGAGTAGACCACACCGTTCAGGGAGATCACCGCTACTTCGGTAGTACCACCACCGATATCAACGACCATTGAACCGGTCGCTTCAGAAACGGGCAGACCTGCACCAATGGCTGCAGCCATCGGCTCTTCAATCAGAAAGACTTCACGCGCGCCGGCGCCCTGAGCGGATTCACGAATCGCACGACGTTCTACCTGCGTAGCCCCGACGGGTACGCAGACCAGCACACGTGGGCTGGGACGCATAAAGCTGTTGCTGTGAACCTGCTTGATGAAGTGTTGCAGCATCTTTTCGGTCACGAAAAAGTCAGCGATAACGCCATCTTTCATCGGACGGATAGCGGCAATATTGCCTGGCGTACGGCCGAGCATCTGTTTGGCGTCATGACCTACGGCCGCGACGCTTTTCGGTGAACCGGCACGGTCCTGACGAATAGCAACCACGGAAGGCTCGTTCAGCACGATGCCCTGTCCTTTTACGTAAATCAGGGTATTCGCGGTACCCAGGTCAATGGACAAGTCGTTGGAAAACATGCCACGAAATTTTTTAAACATACTAAGGGATAATCCTGCAAGCTGGGGGCGGAAAATAAAATCCGCTTACTTTACCAACCACACGAAGCTGCCACAAGGCGCAAAAACGTTCTGCTTCGGTGAAAAAAGACGCCTGATTGCGTTTAAGTCATCTGAACCCGCGATCCGTAGCAGCAGAATGGCGACCAGACGCCATCAGTGCTGCATTTGCCGTGATTTCCGCTTGCCATGCCCGACATAAAATTTAACATTTCCGGCACGATGGTTATGGGTTCAGATGCGGCTTAACATTAAAAAAAACCGTCAATTTCTGTCATTACGACAGCAAATCATTAAATACGGTAACGTTGGGAATACTTCTTCACGTTACTGTTAACCGGAAGCGAAGGGGCAAAAAAGTCGCCCTGCCCGCCTGCCACACCTAGCGCCACTAATGTCTGCCACTCCGCTTTAGTGCGGACACCGGTAGCAAACACCTGAATACCCGTGGACTTACAGACCTCCAGCAGACTCTGTACAAACAGCTGATTGGCGGTCCGCCGTTCAATGTTGCGCACCAGACCCGCATCAAGCTTGATCAGTTCCAGCGGCAGGTGTCGTATATAGGCGCTGCTGACGACGGTTAAACCCGCCTGATTTACCGCTACCCGACAGCCAAAAGCCTTAAGTGCACGGAATACTGGCGTTAAATGGTCGATGTGTTGACAGACATCTGCCTCAGCAAGTTCAAATAAAAATCGTTTTCTTTGTGATTTGGGGCACTGCAGCAGCATATTCTGCAGCCAGAGGACAAATGAACGTTGCAGGAGAGAGGTTATCGTCACCGGCATCACCAGCGTCTCTTCCGGCCAGAGTTCAGAGAGTGCCGCGATGCGCGTGACCAGCTGACGATCCCAGCCATCAGCCATACCGAGCTGCTGCACCAGCGGCATATATTCTGCGGCCAGCACCTCTTTATCGCCATCGAAGATGCGGGTCAGCATGACCCGATGCTGTACCTTGCCTTCGGTATTCACGGTGGGTTTATGGTACAGCCGCGGACCGCCGCGACTAAGCGTGTTCTCCAGCAGGGTTCGCCAGCGCACGCTACCCCGCCCGGCGTCCTGAGGATTTCCTTCGCCATTAGTCCAGTTATTACCCCCCAGCAGTGCCGCACGTCGCGTGGCCATTTCGGCATTTTCTATCACCTGCAAGACGGTCTGCCCGCTGTGCCAGGCGGTGATACCGATGTGGATCAGATCATCGCGATTGACCAGGCGCATCGGCGGCAGAGAATCAACAGCATTAATCAGCTGATCGGCAATACTGTTTGCCTCTTTAAGACTGCGATGCGGCAGTAATACAGCAAAATCACTGCGAAAATAGCGTGCCAGCAAGGCGCCGGGATAGCGCAGCACAAAGGTAGAGAGCATGTTGACGAAATTGAACAGGTACTCCTCAACCAGCGCCGGCTCCAGTGAATCTTTCAGCGCGTCCAGATCGGGCAGGCGCACCATCATCACTACACCGTGGGTACCGACAGCTTCCTGATCTTCCAGCAGGGTCGCGAGCTGATTATCAAAGAACAGCCGGTTGTTAAGGCCAGTGCGTCCATCCTGCGCGGCAAAGGTGCGGATCAGCGTGTCGATACGCAGACGCTGTTCGCCCGCTTCCTGAAGATCCGCCAGCAGTACATCCATCGCGCGACTCGCTCTGGGTGGCCACTCATCCACATCCCGTTTCGGCACGACCCCGCGTTCGCCGTTGATAATCGCCTCTGCCCGTACTTCAAGATGCTCCATGCCACGCCACTGACGGCTGAGCCAGCGATGCATCATCAGCAACAGCAGACTCATCACCAGCATGGCCGTAAACAGAATGCCCAGCGTAGAGGTACCGGTGAATGAGCGCAGCCAGGTTTTGGCAGGATCAAGGGTGACAACCTGCAGCTGCAAACCGGTCTGATGCATCAAAGGCACATCGACCTGGATAAAACGATTGGGTTCGTCTTCCAGCATCTGGTTTTCGTGTCGGGAGAGTGTGAGGAAAGTCTGCCTGCCGTTATGAAGGGAAATCTGCTCGGCATTCATTATGGGCATCATGCGCGTAAGCCAGTTATGAAGCTGTTCTGGCGTCTCGGAGAACATCGCCTGATCGACCTCGGTCGCCAGCACCTGCGCCCGATGTTCAACCCGCTGATGACTGAACCAGAAAACACTGAATGCGCAGCCTGCCAGCATTAATGACATCGCCAGCAGGCTTAGAAAGGTAATAAACGCAGATAATTTTGTGGTTAATCGCATCCCTGTGCCTGTATTGCTGCGGTGATAACCGGATCACCCCACCTTGTACCGTCAGCCTGACGAAAACGCGAGCAAAATAGCATAATTTGCCGCTGCCGACAGCGCCGAGTCGCATGAAGCCGAAGTATATCGTCGGGACAGGATTGCTGATGTTGATCCCGACACTTTTCAGCGCATTCTCATCGCGCAGGCCAGCCAGGAAATTTCACATTTTCAGGGCGAAACTGGCTGATATCAGCGATAGTCATCATGCTGGTTGATGACATCCTGTCTGGAGAAGCCCCATGAAACGCATACCCTGTCTGACCGAAGCCGACGTAACGCCGGAAAGCATATTTAATATGAAGCGCCGCCAGGTGCTGAAAACACTGGGACTGAGCGCTGCGGCGATGGGTATGCCGGGCGTGGCAAATGCCGATATCCTCAGCTGGTTCAAAGGCAACGATCGCCCACCTGCCCCAGCAGGCCGGCCGCTCGACTTCACCAAACCGGCGCAATATCAGGCCGATCTGACGCTGACGCCTGCGGATAAAGTTTCTGGCTACAACAATTTCTACGAGTTCGGGCTGGATAAGGCCGATCCGGCTGCCAATGCCGGAACATTGAAAACAGAGCCCTGGAAACTGACCATTGATGGCGAAGTGTCGAAGCCCGTAACCCTGGATATGGATGACATCTTCAAACGCTTTGCTATGGAGCAGCGAATTTATCGCATGCGCTGCGTGGAGGCCTGGTCGATGGTGGTGCCCTGGGTAGGCTTCGAGCTGAATAAACTTCTCTCGCTGGCGGAACCCACCAGCAAAGCGCGCTTTGTTGCCTTTCAGACGCTCTACGATCCCGAGCAGATGCCGGGCCAGAAGGATCGCTTTATTGGCGGTGGCCTCAATTATCCCTATGTCGAAGGTTTGCGTCTGGATGAAGCAATGCATCCGCTAACCATACTGACCACCGGTGTCTATGGCAAAGCGCTGCCGCCGCAGAATGGCGCGCCGATTCGTCTGACGGTGCCGTGGAAATATGGCTTTAAAGGCATTAAGTCGATCGTCAAAATCACGCTGACCGACAAACAGCCGCCAACCACCTGGAACCAGATTGCCGCCGACGAGTATGGTTTTTATGCCAATGTGAATCCCCACGTTAATCATCCACGTTGGTCACAGGCGACAGAGCGGTTTATTGGCCCAGGCGGCAGTCTGAAGGTCGAACGTCAGCCAACGCTACTGTTTAACGGCTATGCCGAACAGGTGGCGTCGCTCTACCGCGGCATGGATTTACGGGAGAATTATTAGGTGGTGCGCCTGTCGATAAAACAGATCATGTGGCTCAAGGTGATTCTGCACCTGGCAGCCCTGTTGCCGCTGGTCTATCTGGTGCTTGCCGCGATGCAGGGTGGTCTGAGTGCGGACCCGGCAAAAGATATTCAGCATTTTACCGGCCGCATGGCGCTGAAGCTGCTGCTGGGTACGCTGCTGGTTTCACCACTGGCACGCTACGGCAGGCAGCCGTTATTAATCCGCACCCGGCGCCTGCTCGGCGTCTGGACGTTTGTCTGGGCCTCTCTCCACCTGCTGAGCTACTACCTGCTGGAATTGGGCGTGGATAATCTGCGTCTGCTGGGCAGCGAACTCATCTCCCGGCCCTATCTGACACTGGGAATTATCAGCTGGCTGATATTACTGGCTCTGGCGGTAACGTCGTTTCAGCGCGCTCAGCGCAGGCTTGGTAAACGCTGGCAAACCCTGCACAACGCGGTCTATCTTGTGGCGATTCTGGTACCGATTCACTATATCTGGTCGGTAAAAACCGTGTCCCCGCAGCCACTTATCTATGCCCTCCTTGCTGCATTGCTGTTAGCCTGGCGTTACAAAAAATTTCTCAAATGGTGGCCCCGCTAGCACTTCACCCGTTGTTTTCCTCTGCTGTTTTCTGATAAAAGATGTGGCCCGCAGGCCACATCCGATCATCTTCGCAGATAAGACCAGTATTTTGCTGCGAAATGACACGAAACGGATATAATGCCCGGCTTTATTGCTCGTCGGGTCTTCTTTTTCAGCCTGAAAGGTGACAAATGAAGATTCGCAAGGTATTTTACGCGATGCCTCAATGATTGCGGGAGATGGCAGCACGATGGCGCATAAATTACATATTCTGCTTTTAAACGGGCCCAACCTGAATCTGTTGGGAACACGTGAACCTGAGAAGTATGGTCATTCCACGCTGAGTCAGATCGTTGATGATTTGACGCGTCAGGCAGACCAGTTGAATGTGGAATTGAGCCACCTGCAAACCAATGCTGAATTTCAGCTGATTGATCGCATTCATGAGGCCAAAGGCAATGTGGATTACATCATCATTAATCCTGCCGCGTTTACCCATACCAGTGTCGCACTACGTGATGCCCTGCTGGCGGTAGAAATACCGTTTATCGAGGTTCATCTCTCAAATGTGCATGCCCGCGAGCCCTTCCGTCATCACTCCTATCTTTCTGATGTTTCTGCTGGCGTGATCTGTGGGCTTGGCGCTGACGGCTACACATGGGCTTTACAAACGGCAGTAAAACGCCTGTCTCAAACTAATTAATCAAACTGAGTACGGAACCCCACTCATGGATATTCGTAAAATTAAAAAACTGATCGAACTGGTTGAAGAGTCTGGCATTTCTGAGCTGGAAATCTCTGAAGGTGAAGAGTCCGTTCGCATCAGTCGTGCACCTGCAAACGTGGGTTACCCGATGATGCAGCAGGCTTACGCTGCGCCGGTTCAACAGCCTGCTCTGGCGACAGCCGTTGCCCCTGTTGCAGCCGTTGCCGAAGCGGCACCGGCTGAAATCAGCGGTCACATCGTGCGTTCACCAATGGTAGGTACCTTCTACCGTACGCCGAGCCCGGATGCGAAAGCCTTTGTGGAAGTTGGCCAGAAAGTGAATGCCGGCGATACCCTGTGCATCGTCGAAGCTATGAAAATGATGAACCAGATCGAAGCTGACAAATCAGGCGTGGTGAAAGCTATCCTGGTTGAAAGCGGTCAGCCGGTCGAATTTGACGAGCCACTGGTTATCATCGAGTAACGGGGCAGATCATGCTGGATAAAATTGTTATTGCTAACCGTGGTGAGATCGCACTGCGCATTCTGCGTGCCTGTAAAGAACTGGGCATCAAGACTGTTGCGGTACACTCAAGCGCGGATCGTGACCTGAAGCACGTGCTGCTGGCAGACGAAACCGTCTGCATCGGCCCGGCGCAGTCAGTCAAAAGTTACCTCAACATCCCGGCGCTGATCTCTGCAGCAGAGATCACCGGCGCGGTGGCGATTCACCCTGGCTACGGCTTCCTCTCTGAGAATGCCGATTTTGCTGAGCAGGTTGAGCGCTCCGGCTTTATCTTTATCGGCCCGAAAGCAGATACCATTCGCCTGATGGGTGACAAAGTTTCTGCAATCAATGCGATGAAGAAAGCAGGCGTCCCGACCGTACCCGGTTCTGACGGTTCGCTGACGGATGATATGGAAAAAAACCGTGCCTTTGCCAAGCGCATCGGTTATCCGGTCATCATCAAAGCGTCTGGCGGCGGCGGCGGTCGTGGTATGCGCGTAGTGCGCGGCGACAAAGATCTGGAAGAATCCATCAACATGACGAAAGCGGAAGCCAAAGCGGCTTTCAACAACGACATGGTCTACATGGAGAAGTATCTGGAGAATCCGCGCCACATCGAGATTCAGGTACTGGCTGACGGTCAGGGCAACGCGATCTATCTGGGCGAACGTGACTGCTCCATGCAGCGTCGTCACCAGAAAGTTGTCGAAGAAGCGCCAGGCCCAGGCATCACAGAAGAACAGCGTCGCTTTATAGGCAACCGCTGTTCCCAGGCCTGTATTGAGATTGGCTATCGCGGCGCAGGTACCTTTGAGTTCCTGTACGAAAACGGTGAGTTCTACTTCATTGAGATGAACACCCGTATTCAGGTAGAACATCCGGTAACCGAGATGATCACCGGTGTGGACCTGATCAAAGAGCAGCTGCGTATTGCTGCCGGTCAGCCACTGTCAATTAAACAGGAAGATGTGATCATTCGCGGACATGCGGTCGAGTGCCGTATCAACGCTGAAGATCCAGTCACCTTCCTGCCAAGCCCGGGTAAAATCACCCGCTTCCACGCGCCAGGCGGTTTTGGCGTGCGCTGGGAGTCGCATATTTACTCAGGCTACACCGTACCGCCTTATTACGACTCCATGATCGGCAAGCTGATCACCTATGGCGAAACGCGTGACGTGGCTATCGCTCGCATGAAAAATGCGCTGGCGGAACTGATCATCGACGGTATCAAAACCAACGTTGAACTGCAGATGAAAATCATGTCCGACGAAAACTTCCAGCACGGTGGAACCAATATCCACTATCTGGAGAAAAAACTCGGCTTGCACGAGAAATAATCGCAACGCTGAGTCAGTCTGAGGCCGGTTAATCCGGCCTTTTTCTTTTGCCGCTGGCGTTAAGGTTGAATCATGGATGCTCGTTTTATACAGGCACATAAAGAGGCGCGCTGGTCGCTTTACCTCACACTGCTCTGGCTCGCCGCCTGGGGGCTCTCTGCCTGGCTGGGTGGCAGTGAAATCGGTATTACCGGCCTGCCGCGCTGGTTTGAACTCTCCTGCCTGTTTGCTCCCCTGTTGTTCATTTTTCTGTGCTGGATGATGGTGCGTGTGATTTTCCGCGACATGCCGCTGGAGGATCAAAGTGAACAGTGAAATTATCCTGCCGTTACTGATTTATCTGGTGCTGATTGCCGCGCTGTCGGTATTTGCCGTCCGTAAAAAGCGTGAAGGCAGCTTCCTGACTGAATATTTCCTTGGCAGCCGTTCCATGGGCGGATTCGTACTGGCGATGACGCTCACTACCACCTATATCAGCGCCAGCTCATTTATCGGGGGTCCCGGTGCCGCCTACAAATATGGGCTGGGCTGGGTATTGCTGGCGATGGTGCAGGTTCCCGCCGTCTGGCTGTCGCTGGGTGTGCTGGGGAAAAAGTTTGCCATTCTGGCACGCAAGCATAATGCGGTAACGCTGAATGATATGCTCTATGCCCGCTATCAGAGCCCGCTGCTGATCTGGCTGGCGAGTCTGAGTCTGCTGATTGCCTTTATCGGTGCCATGACGGTGCAGTTTATCGGTGGTGCACGGCTGCTCGAAACCGCCGCTGGCATCCCGTATGACACCGGCCTGCTGATTTTTGGTGGCACCATCGCGCTCTATACCGCTTTCGGTGGATTCCGTGCCAGCGTACTCAATGACGCCATGCAGGGCATTGTAATGCTGATTGGCACTTTTCTGTTGCTGTTCGCAGTGATTCATCAGGCAGGTGGCCTGAGCACGGCGGTGCAGAAACTGCATGACATCGATCCGGCTCTGCTGTCGCCACAGGGGCCGGGCGAGATTATTACGCCAACCTTCCTCAGTTCGTTCGTTGTGCTGGTCTGCTTTGGGGTGATTGGCCTGCCGCATACGGCGGTGCGCTGTATCTCTTATAAAGACAGTAAGGCCGTCCATCGGGCCATTATTCTGGGCACTATTGTCGTGGTGGTGTTGATGCTGGGCATGCATCTGGCCGGTGCGCTGGGCCGCGCGGTACTGCCGAATCTGACCGTGCCGGATAGCGTCATTCCGACGCTGATGATCACTGTTCTGCCACCGTTAGCGGCCGGACTGTTTCTGGCAGCCCCGATGGCCGCAATTATGTCGACAATCAATGCCCAGCTGTTACAGGCTTCAGCCACGCTGATTAAAGATCTCTACCTGCGTGTCGCCCCGCAGCAGCTGGAAAATGAGTCACGGCTGCGGCTGTTATCTGGCACCATTACCTTCGCACTGGGTATCCTGCTGCTGATTGCGGCATGGAATCCGCCCGATATGATTATCTGGCTCAATCTGCTGGCATTTGGCGGCCTGGAGGCGGTTTTCCTCTGGCCGCTGGTTCTGGGCCTCTACTGGGAACGTGCCAATGCCGCAGGCGCCATCACCGGCATGGTAACAGGTGGAGGCTGCTACGCTTTTATGGCGAGCCTTAACCTGCAGATTCTGGGTTTTCACCCTATCGTGCCCTCCCTGCTTTTAAGCCTGCTGGCATTTCTGGTGGGCAACCTGTTTGGACGCGCGCCGCACGTGGCCGACGCGCCGCAACATTGACGGAAAGAGAGACGTTATGCCGTGGATTCAAATCAAAATTAACAGCTCAGGTGAACATGCGGAAACGCTGAGCGATGCGCTGATGGAGATCGGTGCGGTTTCAGTCACCTTTCAGGATACCAACGACACGCCAGTGTATGAGCCGCTGCCAGGCGAAACGCGCCTGTGGGGCGACACCGACGTTATCGGCCTGTTCGATGCAGAAACAGATATGGCCCTGATTACTGCCGAACTGGCGCAGCATCCGCTGCTGGGTGACGGTTTTCGTCACCGGATCGAACAGATCGAAGATAAAGACTGGGAGCGCGAATGGATGGAAAACTTCCACCCGATGCGCTTCGGCGAGCGTCTCTGGATCTGTCCGAGCTGGCGTGATGTGCCGGATCCTGATGCCGTCAACGTCATGCTCGATCCCGGTCTGGCATTTGGCACCGGTACGCATCCCACCACCTCGCTCTGTCTGACGTGGCTTGATGGGCTGGATCTGGAAGGCAAAACGGTGATCGATTTCGGCTGTGGATCCGGGATCCTGGCGATCGCCGCCCTGAAGCTGGGCGCGGCTCAGGCGATCGGCATTGATATCGATCCGCAGGCTATTCAGGCCAGCCGGGATAATGCTGAACGCAACGGTGTCTCCGATCGCCTGTCGCTCTATCTGCCCCACCAGCAACCTGACAATCTGCAGGCTGATGTGGTGGTAGCCAATATCCTGGCAGGCCCGCTGCGTGAACTGGCACCGTTGATCGGGGTACTGCCGAAGTCTGGCGGTCACCTGGGTCTTTCGGGCGTGTTAGAGAGCCAGGCGGAGAGCGTCTGTGAGGCCTATGCCAGCGAGTTCACACTCGACCCGGTTGCGGTCAAAGAGGAGTGGTGCCGGATTACCGGGATTAAATCCTGATTTTAACGTTAGTTCGTTTGCGCTGATATCGCCGTCGCCGTAACAAAGCGGCTTAACAGAATATTCAGCCAGCCCGTAGCGTAAGTTGCGGGCTTTCCCGATTTCAAATGGATGCTTGTATCGTTAATCACGGCATGTGACGTTTTTTATCTGGCGAATTGACGTACTTTTCTGGAATAACTTTTGCTCACAATTTCAGCATAAATAGCTAAATCATTGTTATTTAACATTATTAATGAATAACACCGATCATCATCCGGATTTCATTGATCTTTCTTGCTGATTGTTCAAAGTTTGGCCTTTCATCTTCCTGCAAAAATGCGTAATATACGCCGCCTTGCAGACACAGTATGGCCATTCTGACTTCATGCGTATTGGAAACCTCCAGCTGAGAAATCGACTGATTGCAGCACCGATGGCCGGTATTACCGACAGGCCGTTCAGGACGCTGTGTCACGAAATGGGTGCAGGCATGGCAGTTTCTGAGATGCTGTCTTCTAACCCGGAAGTCTGGGCTAGCGACAAATCTCGATTACGTATGGTTCACAGTGATGAGCCAGGCATTCGCGCCGTGCAAATTGCCGGTTGCGATCCCAGTGAAATGGCGCAAGCTGCACGCATTAATGTTGAGGCTGGTGCACAGGTCATCGACATTAATATGGGATGCCCTGCCAAGAAGGTTAACCGCAAAATGGCGGGTTCAGCCTTGCTGCAATATCCCGCCGTGGTGGAGTCTATTCTCTCCGCAGTGGTTAATGCAGTGAATGTGCCGGTTACGCTGAAAATTCGTACTGGCTGGGATCCTGAAAACAGGAACTGTGTCGCGATTGCCCAATTGGCTGAACGCTGCGGTATACAGGCTCTGACGATACATGGTCGCACTCGTGCCTGCCTGTTCAACGGAGAAGCTGAATATGACAGCATTCGGACAGTTAAGCAGAGTGTCTCCATTCCGATTATCGCGAATGGAGACATAACTGACCCGCATAAAGCCAGAGCGGTGCTCGACTATACAGGGGCCGATGCTCTGATGATAGGACGCGCTGCTCAGGGAAGACCGTGGATCTTCCGGGAAATCCAGCATTATCTGGACACTGGGGAGTTGCTTGCCCCGCTGCCGATGGCAGAGGTCAAGCGCTTGCTTGTTTCGCATATACGTGAGCTGCACGACTTTTACGGTTCAGGCAAGGGATACCGTATAGCGCGAAAGCACGTCTCCTGGTACCTGCAGGAGCACGCCCCGAATGACCAGTTTCGGCGCACATTCAACGCCATAGAGGATGCCAGCGAACAGCTGGAGGCGTTGGAGGCATACTTCGAAAATCTTGCGTAACGAAATAAAGAGCTGAAAGAACTATGTTCGAACAACGCGTAAATTCTGACGTACTGACCGTTTCTACCGTTAACTCACAGGATCAGGTAACTCAAAAACCTTTGCGTGATTCGGTTAAACAGGCACTGAAGAACTATTTTGCTCAACTGAATGGTCAGGATGTGAGCGACCTGTATGAGCTGGTTTTGGCTGAAGTCGAGCAGCCTCTGTTGGACATGGTGATGCAGTACACCCGTGGCAACCAGACCCGTGCTGCCCTGATGATGGGTATCAACCGCGGTACGCTGCGTAAGAAATTGAAAAAATACGGCATGAACTGATTTTTAGTTCTGTCTGTTAATCACGCCAGCCTTCGGGCTGGCGTTTTTATTTGTGCGTCATCGCACAAAGTAACGGCAGGGAGAGTGAAACAGTTGCCTGTCGTATGGTAACTATAGTTGCAATCGCTGGCGTGATATTTCATCCCCTCGCTTTCGTCCGATCTGATTTGATTTAAGTAATGTCCTGCCTCCAGCTTTGCTGCCTATGCCCGTCACTACTGGGCATGTGACGTCCTGCGCATAAAAAAGCAACGTCTTCTCTTCATACATTTCTGCCTGAGCGAGCGCTCACACTGCTCTCATATAGTGAAACTATTTGCACTAAATGTGATCGGGTCGACTCGCATTGCTTCCTTTTGGTGCGCCATATTAGCGAAACTTTCCAGGTGCTTCTGATTATTAACCGTTCTTTCATACGAATTCAGGATTCTGCAAACCTGGCATCAGCTTTGCAGAGTCGTGGATGGCTGACCGCCACAGACAGGAAAAACGCACACCAAAGTGCGCAAACATAACAACATGATCCCGCCACACAGGATGCTTTATGAAAAAGATGATGCTCTCTACGCTGATCGCTGCCGCCTCGCTGGTTGCCATTACTCAGCAGGCACAAGCAGGCACCACACTGGATGCGATAAAGAAAAAAGGTTTTGTTCAATGTGGTATCAGTGACGGCCTGCCGGGCTTCTCCTATGCAGATGCTGGTGGCAAGTTTACCGGTATCGATGTGGATGTGTGTCGTGCTGCCGCCGCCGCGGTATTCGGCGATGCGACCAAAGTGAAATATACCCCGCTGACCGCAAAAGAGCGTTTTACCGCGCTGCAGTCAGGTGAAGTGGATGTACTTTCACGTAACACCACCTGGACCTCATCGCGTGATGGCGGCATGGGCTTCCTGTTTGCGGGCGTGAACTATTACGACGGCATCGGCTTCCTGACTCACCAGAAAGCCGGTCTGAAAAGTGCGAAAGAGCTGGATGGTGCCACCGTCTGTATTCAGGCGGGAACAGACACCGAGCTGAACGTGGCAGACTTCTTCAAAGCCAACAAAATGCAATATACGCCGGTGACTTTCGACCGCTCTGACGAGTCAGCTAAGGCGCTGGACAGCGGTCGCTGCGATACGCTGGCGTCTGATCAGTCTCAGCTTTATGCCCTGCGCATCAAGCTCGGCAAACCCGATGAATTTATCGTCCTGCCAGAAGTGATCTCCAAAGAGCCGCTGGGACCCTTGGTGCGTCGTGGTGATGATGACTGGTTCACCATCGTCAAATGGTCGCTCTACGCCATGCTGAATGCCGAAGAGATGGGCATCAACTCGAAGAATGTTGATCAGATGACAGCTAAGCCGACCACGCCAGATATGGCGCATCTGCTGGGTGCTGAGGGTGACTTTGGTAAAGATCTGAAGCTGGATAACAAGTGGGCCTATAACATCATCAAACAGGTCGGCAACTATCAGGAAAGCTTTGACCGTAACGTCGGTAAAGACAGCGCACTGAAGATCGCGCGCGGTCAGAATGCGTTGTGGAACCAGGGCGGGATTCAGTACGCACCACCGGTACGTTAACAGACCTCACCAATCGGGCACCGTATTCTGCGGTGCCCTACCCCAGCTTTCGTTACTGAGGTTTCAACATGTCACAACGCCCAACCGTGAAAAGGGATTTTTCATTTGGTAATCCCACGGTTCGCGCCTGGATTTATCAGTTCATCGCCGTCGTCGCGGTGCTTGGTGTGGTGGGTTATCTGGTGCATAACACCATTATCAACCTTGCCAATCGCGGCATTACATCAGGGTTTGGATTTCTTGAGCGCACTGCCGGTTTCGGCATCGTTCAGCATCTGATTGAGTACACGGAGGGAGATACCTACGCGCGCGTGTTTCTGGTCGGATTAACCAACACGCTGCTGGTCTCTGCACTCTGTATTGTTTTCGCGTCGATTCTCGGATTCGCGGTCGGTCTTGCCCGCCTTTCTGATAACTGGCTGCTGCGGAAGCTCTCGAATATCTATATCGAAACCTTCCGTAATATTCCGCCTCTGCTGCAAATCTTCTTCTGGTACTTCGCGGTATTACGCAATCTGCCAGGCCCGCGTCAGGCGCTGAATGCGTTTGATCTGGCCTATGTAAGCAATCGCGGACTCTACGTCCCGTGGCCGACCTATGCACCAGGCAGCTGGCCGTTTGTTATCGCACTGCTGCTGGCCGTGGCTGTCAGCTATGGCCTGTACCGCTTTAACCGTCAGCATCAGCTGAAAACCGGTGAGTTACGTCGTACATGGCCCGCCGCTGTTGCAATGCTGATCCTCTTTCCTTTGCTTGCGCACCTTGGGTTTGGTGCAGCAACGCACTGGGATGTGCCGCAACTGCGCGGGTTCAATTTCCGTGGCGGCTCGGTGATGATTCCGGAGCTGGCGGCGCTGACCCTGGCACTGTCGATCTATACCTCGTCGTTTATCGCTGAAGTCATCCGCTCGGGGATTCAGTCGGTGCCGCATGGTCAGCACGAAGCTGCACGCTCGCTGGGTCTGCCGAATCCGGTGACGCTGCGTCAGGTGATTATTCCGCAGGCCATGCGCGTCATTATCCCGCCGCTGACCAGCCAGTATCTGAACATTGTGAAGAACTCCTCACTGGCAGCTGCTATCGGATATCCCGATATGGTGTCGCTGTTCGCGGGATCGGTGCTGAATCAGACCGGTCAGGCCATCGAGACGATTGCTATCACAATGGGCGTTTACCTGATTATCAGTCTGCTGATATCGCTGCTTATGAACTTCTACAACCGCAAAATTGCGCTGGTTGAGCGTTAAGAGAACGGGATAACTATGTCTGTCACTACGCATGAAACGCCCCCCGTGCCGACGACGCCTGTCAGTCGCGCCTGGCTTTGGGCTCGTAAAAACCTGTTTTCCAGCTGGTTTAACACGTTACTGACGCTGTTTTGCATCTGGGTTATCTGGCACGTCATTCCGCCTGCGCTGAACTGGCTGGTCTTTCAGGCAAACTGGATTGGCACTACGCGCGCCGATTGCACCAAAGAAGGTGCCTGCTGGGTCTTTATCCATGCGCGTTTCGGTCAGTTCATGTATGGGCTTTATCCACATGAGCTGCGCTGGCGTATTAACCTGGCGCTGGTGATTGGTCTGCTGTCGATTGTGCCGATGTTTCTCAAAAGCCTGCCCTATCGTGGACGCTACATTGCGGCCTGGGCCGTCATCTATCCGGTGATTGTCTGGTTCCTGCTGTATGGCGGCTATCTGGGACTGGAACGTGTGGAAACACGTCAGTGGGGCGGGTTAACGCTGACGCTGATTATCGCGTCGGTCGGTATTGCCGGTGCATTGCCGCTGGGCATCCTGCTGGCGCTTGGCCGTCGCTCACGGATGCCGGTGGTCCGCACGCTGTCGATTATCTTTATTGAGTTCTGGCGTGGCGTGCCCCTGATTACCGTACTGTTTATGTCATCGGTGATGCTGCCGCTGTTTATGTCTGAAGGCACCACCATTGATAAGCTGGTGCGTGCCCTGGTCGGTGTAATCCTGTTCCAGTCCGCCTATGTGGCGGAGGTGGTGCGCGGTGGCCTGCAGGCATTGCCGAAAGGTCAGTATGAGGCTGCAGAATCGCTGGCGCTGGGCTACTGGAAAACGCAGATGCTGGTCATTCTTCCCCAGGCACTGAAGCTCACCATCCCTGGCCTGGTTAACACCATCATCGCACTGTTTAAAGATACCAGCCTGGTCATCATCATTGGTCTTTTCGATCTGTTCAGCAGCGTCCAGCAGGCAACGGTCGATCCGACCTGGCTGGGCATGTCGACTGAAGGTTATGTCTTTGCTGCACTGGTCTATTGGATTTTCTGTTTTAGCATGTCGCGCTACAGCCAGTATCTGGAAAAGCGCTTTCACACCGGGCGTACATCGCACTGAGGTTTTACATGACTGACTCTATGACACACTCTTCCGACGCGTTGATGATTTCGCTTGAGAACGTGAATAAATGGTACGGGCAGTTTCACGTACTGAAAGACATCAACCTGCAGGTTAAACCCCGGGAGCGCATCGTGCTGTGCGGCCCTTCCGGCTCCGGCAAATCGACCACGATCCGCTGTATCAACCATCTGGAAGAGCATCAGCAGGGGCGTATTGTTGTTGACGGTATCCACCTTAATGACGACGTACGTAACATTGAGCGCGTACGCACAGAAGTGGGGATGGTATTCCAGCACTTCAATCTCTTCCCGCATCTGACTGTTTTGCAAAATTGCACGCTGGCACCTTCCTGGGTGAGAAAGATTCCAAAGAAGGAAGCGGATGAACTGGCTATGCATTATCTGCAACGCGTGCGTATTGCTGAGCATGCGCATAAGTTTCCGGGTCAGCTTTCCGGGGGACAGCAACAACGTGTCGCCATCGCTCGCTCACTCTGTATGAAGCCTAAAATTATGCTGTTTGATGAGCCAACGTCAGCGCTGGATCCTGAGATGGTTAAAGAGGTGCTGGATACGATGATTGGTCTGGCTGAGGATGGGATGACCATGCTGTGCGTCACCCACGAAATGGGCTTTGCCCGAACGGTGGCTGACCGGGTGATCTTCATGGATCGAGGTGAGATCGTCGAAGTTGCACCACCGCAGGAGTTCTTTGCGAATCCTCAATCGGAGCGTACCCGGGCGTTTTTATCGCAGGTTATTCACTGATTACCGACTCCGTTCATCTTACTACCCGGCCTGGTGCCGGGTTTTTTATGGCCTGACCAGCAGGTGCATTGAGCTGACTAACTGGATGCGATGATAAAGGTAAGGGACAGAAGGCTGATAAGAGGAGCTTTTATTGCAGATTATCGGCTTGCCACAACGAAAAAAGCCCTTCGCATATGCGAAGGGCTCTATCTTATTTGATGCCTGGCAGTTCCCTACTCTCGCATGGGGAGACCCCACACTACCATCGGCGCTACGGCGTTTCACTTCTGAGTTCGGCATGGGGTCAGGTGGGACCACCGCGCTACAGCCGCCAGGCAAATTCTTTTATTTACCGAACTCGTGTCTTAACTGGTGCTGATACCCAGAGTCGAACTGGGGACCTCACCCTTACCAAGGGTGCGCTCTACCAACTGAGCCATATCAGCACACTAAATTTGATGCCTGGCAGTTCCCTACTCTCGCATGGGGAGACCCCACACTACCATCGGCGCTACGGCGTTTCACTTCTGAGTTCGGCATGGGGTCAGGTGGGACCACCGCGCTAAAGCCGCCA